>Ga0316206_1000065_pt1 | contig 221402 bp, 189 predicted proteins | sample 6monthpyrite_MG_FD_204942 | JGI IMG/M metagenome (GOLD analysis project Ga0316206, IMG submission 204942) | Microbial mat bacterial communities from mineral coupon in-situ incubated in ocean water Damariscotta River, Maine, United States -... | ecosystem: Environmental > Aquatic > Marine >... | reverse complement strand
ACCGAGGCGAATTGGCAGCGTCACAAGCCCTCATCAAGGGAACCACCCTTGATTTCAGCTTCCTCCTTCCCAATTCGCCTCGGTGCCTGACTGAGCTAAACCACATTAATGAGGCCTGACCCTAAGTGCATGTCACCATAGTAACAGAGCCATCGTCATGCGTGAGCTCTACCTTGCCAGTCTCCGGATCACACTTATAGCGTTCACCGTTAAACTCTATGGAGTTGTCACTGCCGTCCGAGCGCCAGTTGTCACCCCCGTTTTCATCATCACTGTCATATTGAATTGAAAAGCCGTGGCCATCCCCATTTTCATCTGAAAACCGGGATGAAATGGCGGCCAGAACAAGCGCAGCTGCCAAAGCTCCTAAAAATATTGTATTTTTATTCATTTTTTATTTCCTCGCGTCATTGATTTTAAATATTTTTTTGGGAGACGCTGTTCCAATATAATTGGATTCCATGGAATTGAAAAGGGCAAGCCTTAAATAACTATAAACCCATCATATTTTTTCGCTCTTTTGGCAAAAAGAAAGTGATGCCATCAAGGGATGGTTCGACAACGATCTGGCACCCTAAGCGCGAGGTCGCTTTCAAGCCGCTAGCCAGATCAAGCATTTCCTCTTCGTCTTCACTAGCCGTTGGCAGCCTATCAAAATAGTCTTTACAAACAACAACATGACATGTTGAGCAAGCCATATTTCCTTCACATGCCCCTTCCATATCAATGCCATTTTCGTGTGCGACCTGTAAAATTGTCATGCCATTTTCAGCCAAAACCTCTTGCGCACGTCCGTCGGCATAAACAAAATTCATCTTGATGGTCATGGCTTTAGCCCTCCAAGTGAGACTGTCGCCGCCACCAGCTTTTCTGCGGCATAGTCAATTTCATCAGCAGTTGTGAAACGCCCGATGCCAATGCGAAGCGACGATTTGGCCACGGCTTCGTCGCATCCAATCGCCTCAAGAACATAGGACGGTCCGGTCATAGCCGAAGCACACGCTGCCCCGCTGGAAACAGCGAGGTCACGAATGTTTGCCAAAAGCAAATCCCCGTCAATCCCCGGAAAACATATATTGAGATTGCCCTGCCAGCGTTTCGACACGTGGCCATTGATTGTCAGATCAGGCAGGGCTTCAAAAAGGCGGGCTTTGAGACGCGCCATCAGGTTTCCAATCTGGGTGGCTTCTGCCAACATTTCAGTTTGTGCAATCACTGATGCTGCGCCTAATCCCGCAACCAAGGCCGGTGCCTGCGTACCTGAGCGAAGCCCGGCCTCCTGCCCCCCACCGGAAAATAGTGGCATCAGCGTATTTTGGCGTTCACTGCTTTTAAAAAGTGCACCAACGCCTTTTGGCCCATATATTTTGTGGCCTGAAATGCTCATGTAATCAGCTTGAATATCATTCACATCAAGGGGAATTTTGCCGTAAGCTTGCGCGGCATCAGTATGAAAAAGCGCGCCTTTTTCGTGAACTATTTCCCCAATGGCTTCAAGCGGTTGAATAACACCGATTTCATTGTTGACAGCCATCACGGAAACCAGCGCTGTCCGGTCATCAACCGCGTCTTGCAGCCGGTTCAGATCAAGCAAACCATCCTTGGCCACGGGCAAAATTTCCAGCTCATAGCCTTGATCGCGGCAAAATATAGCGGCCTCAAGCACGCATTTATGTTCCGTCGCTACTGTCACTAATTTTGGCTTTTTCCGGCCCCAAATGCCCATCACACCTTTGATGACCATATTGTTTGTCTCGGTCGCGCCAGAGGTAAAATATATCTCGTGGGGCTTGGCAGCGATCAAACCGGCGACCTGCTCACGAGCGATATCCAGCGCGGCTTCTGCCTGCCAGCCAAAACTGTGGGTGCTGCTGTGCGGGTTGCCATAAGCCGTTGTTAGATAAGGCATCATGGCCGCAAGCACGCGTTCGTCCATAGGCGTTGTTGCTTGATAATCCAGATATATTGGTGTTTTAACCAAAGCCACCGCCTTGCGCTGCCTTACGGTCATAAAGGCTTTTCCACGCTTCAAAAAATGCGTCAACATCGGATTTTTCTGTCTGATAGCCAAAAGATACCCGAATGGAAGAGGCTGCAATATGTTCGCTGTAACCCATCGCCGATAAAACGTGAGAAACCTTCACTTTGCCTGATGAGCATGCAGAACCCGACGATATGCAAATTCCCGCCAGATCAAAATGCATCACCTGAGTTTCACCCTTCAGCCCCGGAATAGCAATACAGCTGGTATTGGCAAGGCGTTCCGCTGCAGCCCCAATAATCACGGCCGTCGGCGCATGCGCGCGCATTTGTCCCTCCAAGCGATCCCGCAGCAAGGCAAGTCTGGCCATATCAGGGATCGCCGCCATCGCTTCCATCGCCGCTTCACCAAAACCCACGATCCCCGCTACATTTTCGGTACCCGAGCGACGACCGAGTTCCTGCCCGCCGCCAACAATTAGCGGTTTCAGCGGAGCCGTTGGCGACAAAACAATCGCGCCAACGCCCTGCGGGCCACCTATTTTGTGGCTGGAAAGTGTGAGATAGTTCGTGCCAAGCGCGCCTATATCCAGCGGAATTCGCCCCGCTGCCTGCACAGCATCACAGTGAAACAACGCGCCATGCTTGCGCGCAATCTCTGCTATTTGTGCAATAGGCTGAATTGCACCTGTTTCGTTATTCGCCGCCATCACTGACACCAACGCACCACTAGGGGCTTTACACAGTAAATCTTCAAGCTCATTCAACAAAATAACACCCGATTCGGCCACGGGTGCTCTAAAAACCGGTAAATCGCTGGCGTCCGCTGCTGCCTGAACACATTCGTGCTCGATAGCTGAAATAATCAAACTTGAGGCCTGCGCGCCGTACAATGCCGCATTACTGGCTTCTGTACCCCCTGAGCAAAACATCACATCCCGAGGCCGCGCATTCACCATTGCCGCGATTTTGGCCCGCGCCTGTTCGACCGCAGAGCGCGCACTTCTGCCAGCCCCGTGCACCGATGACGGATTTCCAACACTTTGCATTGCGCTTGTCACCGCATCAATCACCGAAGGGCGAATCGGGCTGGTAGCATTATAATCCAGATAAATTGGCGTTTTCATATTGGCTGACATAAGTGCATTTTAGTGCCGATTCAATTCTAATTTACTGTGTATTACCGAGTTTACTTGCGATTCGGGTATAAAGTTCGATATATCGGTCCAAATTATGTTCCGTATGCCCATAGGCACACATTAACCCTTAAGCGCAAAAAGAAAATTCCTATGCCTGAAATCATTTTCAATGGGCCAGCTGGCCGCCTTGAGGGACACTATCAGCCCGGCACTACTGAAACATCACCCGTCGCCCTGATTTTGCACCCCCACCCGCAATATGGCGGCACTATGGATAATAAGGTTACTTATTATCTATATCATGCATTTGCGATGAGGGGTTTTGCTACCCTGCGGATTAACTTTCGCGGTGTTGGCCGTAGCCAAGGTGAATTTGATAGCGGCATTGGAGAGCTCTCAGATGCAGCATCGGCGCTGGATTGGCTTCAATCCATGAATCCAAACTCCACAGGATCTTGGGTAGCCGGTTTTTCTTTTGGGGCCTGGATTGGGATGCAGCTTTTGATGCGCAGGCCGGAAATCAAAGGGTTTATATCTGTCGCGCCGCCTGCGAACCTTTATGATTTTTCATTCCTGGCGCCCTGCCCGTCATCCGGGCTCATCGTGCAAGCCAACAATGACGATTTGGTCACGCCAATTGCAGTGCAAAAGCTTGTCGAAAAGCTTAAGACGCAAAAAGCCATCACCATCCATCATGATGTCATTAAAGGTGCAAACCACTTTTTTGAAACTGAAATGGCGGCGATGATGGCCTCGGTGAATGGCTATCTGAATATGCGCCTCGCACCCGGAAAATAGTGTCTTTTTGCAAACAAGAACCTCGGATATTATCGATTAAATAACGTGCGTAACGGCTTGTGAAGCGTGCCACCTGGTGTTGGCTCGCTGCAACCTGTTGTGCCGGGCACGCTAAGGGGCAGGCCTCGCACAGACCGCGCCGCCAAAAAGGCGAAAGCCTCGGCTTCCAAAACGTCCCCTCGCCAACCCAAAACCTCAACCGGGTCTACAAGCACCGGCATACGCCGTCTTAAGCGGCGCATCAATGTATGGTTATGGCGTCCACCACCACATACATACCAAGCCTCTGGCGGTATCGGAAAATGGCTTTGAGCTGAAACCATCGATTCAACGATAAAATCTGTCAGTGTCGCCGCGCCGTCTTCAGGTGATAATCCACGAACGGATTGAATAGTAAAATCATTGCGATCAAGCGTTTTTGGCGGCGTTTCGTCAAAATAGGGTGTCGCCATCAGCCCCAAAACAACTTCTTCATGGCATAAACCCCGCGCAGCCAAATTTCCGTCAGTATCACAGGCCTGCCCGGTATGAATTTTGGCCCAGTCATCAAGCATGGCATTGCCGGGGCCCGTATCGAAGGCTACCATTTGAGGGTCCTCACCTCCATCTGCAAACGATACCCAGCTTACATTGGCAACGCCGCCTATGTTCAGGATAGCCACAGTTTCATGTCGCCTTTCCCGCAGCAAGAGGGCCGCATGATACAGCGGCACCAAGGGCGCGCCCTCGCCGCCGGCCTTCATATCTGCCGTTCGAAAATCATTAACCACAGAAATACCAGTATAGCCCGCCAAGCGGCCACCGTCACCGATTTGCCACGTCCAGCCTTGTTCCGGCCGGTGGGTCAGGGTCTGGCCGTGGAAACCAATAAGATCAACAGCCCCAGGTTTTTGGCCGGTCACAGACAGCACTTCTTCGACAGCATGACCGTGCCAGTCTGTAAGTTCACGTTCCAGATCTTTAATGGCTGAAGGCACATCGCCGCCCGGCACATAGCCCGCAGCGAGGTCCAAGCCAATGCGGATGCGTTCGCGAACATCATCTGGATAGGAAACCGTGAGTGACGGCCCAATACGTTCGATGCGCACACCGTCAGTGTAAATCATGGCGGCATCAACGCCGTCCATTGACGTGCCGCTCATCAAGCCAATCACGCATTTAACGTCACCTGCCTCGCCTAATACCGACATAAATTCCCTTTACGCATCAAAAACACAATTTTAAACCACCTTAACATCTGGCTGGGGCTTTGCCTTTTCATTACCCTATGGTACATCAGCCCGCACTTGAAACAGTTAATTCACGGGACAGGCAGCAATAAGGCCGCGTTGGACAAAAACATGACAAATTTGAAATCGGAATTTCTTCAGATCCTTACCGAGAGAAGCTTTATCCATCAGGCTACTGATATGGACGCGCTCGATGCCTTGATGGCGAAGGGCCCGATTTCTGCATATATTGGCTTTGATTGCACCGCACGCTCGCTTCATGTGGGCAGCCTGGTACAGATTATGATGCTGCGCTGGCTACAGAAATGTGGGCACAAGCCCATTGTTTTGATGGGCGGCGGCACCAGTCAGGTCGGTGATCCTTCGGGCCGTGACGAATCGCGGCAGCTAATGACAACTGAAATTATCGCCGACAATATGGCTGGCATCCGAACAATTTTTGACCGGCTGCTAACATTCGGCGACGGTAAAGCCGATGCTAGAATGGTCAATAACGCCGATTGGCTAGAGGGCTTGGGCTATATTTCGTTTCTGCGTGATGTCGGGCCGCACTTCACCATCAACCGCATGCTGACATTTGACAGTGTAAAGTTAAGGCTTGAGCGCGAGCAGCCGCTTACCTTCCTTGAATTCAATTACATGATCCTTCAGGCCTATGACTTTATGGAGCTTGGCAAACGCCATGACTGTGTATTGCAGATGGGAGGGTCCGACCAATGGGGCAATATCGTTAACGGGATGGAACTTGGTCGCCGCATCAACGGCCAACAGCTTTTTGGTCTCACCACGCCCCTGATCACCACATCAGACGGTAAAAAAATGGGAAAATCAGCGTCAGGCGCTGTTTGGCTAAATGAAGACCATTTACCGGCATATGATTACTGGCAGTTTTGGCGCAACACTCAAGACGCCGACGTTGGAAAATTCATGCGGTTATTCACGGAATTGCCACTTGATGAAGTTTCGCGACTGGAAGCATTAGCAGGCGCAGAAATCAATGAAGCCAAGATCATACTCGCAAACGCTGCCACCGCTCTTTGCCGCGGACAGTCTGCGGCGGAACGAGCGGAGGCCACAGCGAAAGAAACCTTCGAACAAAAGGGGGCTGGGGCTGACCTGCCCTCAATCGATATTGATGAAACGGCAATCGCCGCTGGTATTAATATTGTTGATCTCTTTTTGCTGGCAGGGTTAGGCGCCTCAAAAGGCGAGGTTCGGCGTTTGATTCAACAGGGCGGCGCCAAGCTGAACGACCTGCCCGTCGGTGACATGGCAATGACTGTAACCAAAGCAGAACTGATCGCGGGGCAGATAAAATTATCTGCTGGCAAAAAAAGGCATGCTTTGGCGCGGCTAGTCTAAGCCAGCTCGATATTAACCAGCACAGCCGACTATTGTCTGTTCCGCCTAGCAGTGCTGGAAATAGCGTCAATCCCCAATCAGAGAATTAGCGTCATTAAGTTGGCTTTACTTCATCTGCTTCGGACTGTTGATCAGTCGGCACTGGCGCAAGCCCTTGAGGCTCAGGAAGCGGTTCAGCAGGCTGCCCTGCAAGTGGATCAAGGGGATTAACAATTGGAACTTCTGGCGTCGCTTCTTCTGGTGCAGGAACATCCTCTATACCGTCTACCGTGCCTTTGCGGCCCTCAAACAAAAGCCTTAAGAATCCGGGTGCGAGGCCGGAGAGCTTATTCACGCTGACATCAGGTGCCGCTGTGCTGCCCTTTATGCGGTAGGACACCCCGAACAGGCCCTTGCCTTCGCCGCCCGAGAAAAGCCCGCCGAGCAGAGGAATTTTACCCAGCAACGAATTCAACCCATAGGCGGGTACCACTACACCATTAACGTTGATTTTTCCCTGCTGTGTTTCAATCTGGCCCTCCATTGTCATACCAAGCGACGGGCCGTTAGCTTTCATACTTGAAATATCCAATAGATTATCCTGAAAAGAAAAAGGCATGTCGACAACATCCAAAACCAACGGCCCATCCTCAAGATAGGTATCAAGACCACCGACGATGCCCTGCTCAACCTGAAGGCCAAGAGAGTTTTTCGACACCAAATTGGCGTCGCTAATATGCAAAGTGCCTAACACTTCCAAAGACTGTCCCCACCCTGATGTTTCACCGTCAAGAAGCAACTCGCCATCTCCAATATGGGCGAAAAACCCAAGCCCCCTTAGCAAGCCACCTGCATCCTGAGATCCTATCCGTAAGGGCAGTAATCTGTCGTTCCCCTCCTCAATCACAAAGGTGGTCAAACCATTCTTATCTTGCCCAGAAATATTCAACCTGCCGGGTTCATTGTCGGAAAAATGAACGTCTGCCTTTACACTGCGTAAACTTTCACCGTTTAGGAGCAGAAATTCATCAGCATCCAAGGAAAGATTGATTTCACTGCTAGGCTTGTTAGCAGGAGCGTTGGCATCCGGGTTGGCTAAAACTTGGTCCAGCACAGTGTCACGGCGTGCCATCAAAGGGCCTAGATCAAATCTGTCTGCGGCCACTACGACGTTCACATTGCCGCGCTTGGTGCCGACAATACTTGCCAACATTTTATTTCTACCCAGCTGATTTACACGAAACTGGCCTTCAAATATGCCGGAGCCCTTTTCACCCCATTTTATATCAGCCTCCAAGTCGATGCCTTCGCCTGTCACCGTTAGCGCCTCTAACCGGCTCGTCCCGTCCTCAAAAAAGACACTGCCGTTGATATTTGCAGGGCTTGTAGCTCCTTTTTGCCACGCCAACTGCGGCACCATCAGCTTTGCATTTGATGCGTCGGCTGAAAAATACCCTTTGTTGATTTTCAGGTTTCGCCCGAGGAAAGTGGCCTCGCTATGAACCGGACCAGCCAAATATTCGGCAATGTCGACACCTAGGGCGGCAAGGCCTTTTTCATCTATGATCCCGCCCAAAACCAGATTTGTTGTCTCAGCATCAGGATCAGTTCTTCCTGCTTTAAAGTCTTCGCGCCAATGCAGATCAAGGGGTACGCCGTTCAACTTCCCCTGCCCTGATGCTGTCAGCAGGTCCTTGTTAAGCGTAAGCAATAACCCCGCTTTCGATAGGCCGCTGCCTCCCATTAGGTATTTTAGGCTTCCGTCCGCAATTTTGGCAGTAACATCATAAGAAACTAGACTTTTAGCCACATTTTTAATCAGTGGCATAGTGATTTTGGCGCTGATATCAGCGTTACCACCAAAACGGTCCAGATCGATTTTTACCATTTTGTTAATGCGCACCGGAGGATGGGCAAGCAATGTCATCACATCGTATAAGGGGCCATTTAGGGCTACGTTAAACTCGCCGACGGCCTTGCCGCGTTTATGAATATCATGCAAAGAGACCTTCGACCCTGCGACAGCCATACCCTCAATAGTGCCACTTTTTATAAAAACATCGAGTGCAGTCTTTGTTAAAACTGCATTACCCGTTACGCCCATCATCGGCGGCATGCCTTTCAAATATAAAGAATCTATATCTTCAAAATCGAAAAGCAATTCGTAGGCACTACCTTCGGCATAAGGAGTGCTGCCATCAGGGGCCTGATTGATTGTAAAGCGAAGGTTTTTTGCAATCCCGGCAATCATATTTTGATCAATCCAAGCCCGCGCCCCACGTGCGCTACCGTCAGGATTGACTTTCACTGGCCAATATTTTTTCACATCTTCAATAGTGGCTCGCGCCGCAATTAAATCCAGTCTAAAGCCTGGGTTATGCGATCGATCATCCCAAAACACCAACCCTGATCCCTGGATTAAATTCGAACCCAAGCCGACTTTAAGGCCATCAATTGTTAGCAGTTCTTCGGCGACGTTATAATTCGCGGAAACCAACCCATAACTTATTTCAGACCCACCCGGATAAGCGATTGCATCTGACAAAACACCCTGGCCGATGGCCACATCGAAGGCTGCTTTTTCCAAGCCCTGCAATGATGTCATTTCAAGCCTCAGGTCAAGGCCAACGGGCAGTTTAAAATAGTTAAAAAACTTAGGAAGGTCCATTTTTTGGGCAAGAGCCGAAGGCGATAAATCGTTGAAAGAAAGTGTTACGGCCAATATTCCTGCCGTTGGTTCAGCGGACCCAGCAAGCCTAAAACTTGTCGGCAAATCAGCAATTGACGCATCCACCTGAGCCGACACCTGCAGAATATCTTCCAGATGGGTAAGCCTCAATTTTTGGACACCAAAAGCTAACGGCGCCAGCCCCGGCCCCCGCGCGACTTCAAAATGAGAATTTGAAAACTTAATGGTATTGAGGCCAGGTGCCTTGCGCAGCAGGCGTTCGCTAAACCTGCTGAAAGCCTCGGTGATCGGACGAAAAACCTCGGGTCTCGGCATGCCTCCATTTGCAAACAGGTCGCTGAACATGCTGTTGTCAGTGGAATCACTAAACGCCCCTAAATCAGAAATATCCACGCGGGCCTTTTCAATATCTATTGCAGAAATACTGAGCCCGGAAATCAAGCTCCCAGGTGTTACAACGATTCGCGCTGATTCGAGTTGGGCTGTCAACCGTTGGCGGCGATCAACTAAAGTGACATCCCTGATATGAACCCAGGGACGAACACCTGAATAGTCCCAGCCAATTTCCGCCGCATCAAATGAAACTTCCCAACCGGGCAGGAACTCTGCCGTTTGCTCAACGATGGCATCACGAGCAAAATCAAGACTAATGGGCGCATAGATCAGCCGCACCACAAAAAAGCTGGAAAGCAATATGATTCCCGTTGCAGACCACAACAAGATGCCTAACAGACGGCGGCAGAGGCGTTTTAAAAGATCAAACGACAGCACTTAAGTGCCTTTGACAACGATTGACCCTTGATTTGATGTAGTAAGATATGATCACTAACTTAGTGTCCCAAAAAAATCCGCCCAGATAGGTCTCTTATACGGAATAGAGCATGCCAGATACCCTCAGTCCATATACCTATACATATGATAAGGATAAAGCTGACGAAATTTGGGCAATTCTTAAGAAAACTGCTAAGCAACGAGGGTTGCCTTACCCGCCCAAAGCAATTTTGGGGCAGATATTCGGGAATAGCCCCTTTTTGGCGGAGACGGCGAGCCGTTTTCCTGCAGAATGCATTTCCTATTTTAACCAATCCGCAGATGAAAGCTTTAAGACACTATACGACAACCTGAAAACAAGCCGCCCCCCACCCGAAAGCCGCGCCGACCTGATGGCGTTTCTGCGCAATTGCAAAGCCCAACTCAGTCTGATCACCGCCATTGCCGACATCACAGGTGCTTGGCCATTGGCAAAGGTAACCAATGTGCTCAGTAAATTTGCAGATATTGTGCTGGAACTGTCTATTGGCCGACTAATCCACGAACGCATGGCAGAAGGGGATTTAGCTTGGCCAAAAGGATCAGAGCAACCTGTCTCGTCGTCCCTCGGCGCAAATTCGGGGTATTTTATCCTTGGCATGGGAAAACTGGGGGCAAACGAGCTCAATTATTCATCGGATATTGATCTGATTGTGCTCTACGATCCAACTGTTATCGAATATTCGGGTAAAAAAACCCTTGCCCAGTGCTGGATTAAGCTAACGCAAGACTTGGTGCAAATGATCGAACAACGCACCATGCATGGCTATGTTTTTCGCACTGACCTGCGTCTGCGCCCTGATCCCGGCGCAACGCCAGTGGCCATCGCTGTGGAAGCAGCAGAAAGCTACTATCATTCAATGGCAATAAACTGGGAACGCTCGGCGATGATCAAAGCCCGAGTTGTTGCTGGCGACAAAGAAGCCGGTGCGCAGTATCTGCAAAATCTTTCCGGTTGGGTTTGGCGGCGCAATATGGACTTTGCCGCCCTTGATGATATTGCCGCTATAAAAAACCAGATCAATCGCCACTATGATCAGGACCGGGCACTAGGGCCCGGCTATAATGTAAAGCTCGGTCACGGTGGCATTCGTGAAATCGAATTTTTCGCTCAGGTCAATCAGTTACTCTATGCCGGCAGGCATCCTTCGCTACGCATGAGAGAGACACTCAAAGCGCTCAGCGAATTAACAAATTTGGCTCTACTAAAGGCCAGCGACAAAGAAACACTGACCGAGGCCTATATTTTTCTGCGCACTTTGGAGCACCGTATCCAAATGGTTGATGACGCACAGACCCACCAATTGCCAACCAGCGAAGCCGACATGACCCGACTTGCTCTTTTTATGGGCATCGAATCAAGTTCAGAACTATTGGCGCAGCTTTCCACGCATACCCGCTGTGTCAGCCAAATTTACGATAGCCTGCTGCCAGATAACCAGCCTCAGGACACCGGCGAATACCTGGAATCTAATGCCGCCAAAACTATCAAAAATCTCGGTTTTTCGGATATTGAGGCTGCGGTCGGACTGATCGAAGGCTGGCGGCGTGGTCGCCACAGAGCCTTGCGAACGCCGAGGGCAAAAAGACTTTTAGAACAATGTCTTCCAATTTTATTAGAGGCTTTTTCACAAACCGAAAACCCATCGGCTGCATTACTCAGGTTCGATAAATTTATCTCGCAGTTACCCACTGGGGTTCAATTATTTTCGTTGCTTCATTCCAACCCTTTTCTTTTTAAATTGCTCGCGCGTGTGATGGGCCTCGCACCGGCGCTTGCTGAGACACTCGCTAAAAAACCAGAGCTTTGGGATATGGTTCTTGAGCCATCGTTTTTTGCGCCAATTGAGAACGAAGTTGATCTCATAGAGGAATTGAAAACCCGTCTAAGCAGCGCTCAAGATTTTCAAGATACGTTGGACTTGGTTCGGAAGTTCGTGGCGGAGCAGAAGTTTAGAACCGGGGTACATCTGCTTGAATCCATTGCCGGGGTCGAAGAAACCGGTGCCGCTCTAACGCGGGTAGCTGACGTTGCCCTCAAGACATTGCTACCCCATGTAGAGCGTGAATTTTCCCGCCGCCACGGAATTTTCCCAGACGGTGGCATCGCCATTCTGGCGATGGGAAAATACGGCGGTCGAGAGCTAACCCAGACTTCAGATTTGGATATTGTATTTCTCTATCATGCCACGGATATGAGCCAATTGTCTGACGGCGCTAAACCTCTCATGCCCAGTCAGTATTTTTCGCGGCTTGGCCAGAATATTATTACAGCCATCACGGCGCTAACCTCAGAGGGCAGATTGTTTGAAGTCGATACAAGGCTTAGACCCTCAGGCAGCCAAGGACCGCTGGTTGTTACCTTGAAAACATTTCAAGATTATTATGCCCGGTCGGCGTGGACCTGGGAACATATGGCCCTTACAAGGGCGCGCATCATTGTATCGCCGCAGGCCATGTTGGACGACTTGAACACCAGCGTGAAAACCGTATTAACCAAGAAACGAGACGCCGCCGCATTGCTTACTTCTGTACATGAGATGCGCAAAAAACTGTTTGATCAGTTCGGCAGCGAAAACACATGGTCGATTAAGCACTGCCGGGGGGGGTTGGTCGATATGGAATTTATTTGTCAGTATTTGATGCTGAAACACGGCCACAAATACCCGGATGTTTTTGAGGCCGAACTCAGCAAGACCATTGCAAAATTACAAATGCATAAGATTTTGGCTCCTGAAGACGCCAGCTTTCTGGAAAATGCCCACCAGACATTGCAAAAGGTCCAGTCTTTGCTGCGCTTGAGCCTCGGACAGACACCAAAATCTGTTAGTGATATCCCTCGCGGCCTCCATTCAATCATGGTGAAAGCGCTAAATGTTGAAGATATGCCCGCACTTGAGCAGAAGCTTGCGAATACCGAGCACAAAATATATAAACTATACCTGAAGCTGATAGAGATACCTGCAACTGCACTTTAATTTTCGTTGGTTTCTACGCACACCGACTAGGACATTAGACATGACCATAAATATCGGCGACAAGGCCCCCAATTTTTCCCTTCCCGGCAGTGGCGGAGAAACATATTCTCTTGCGGCCGACAGCGCCGCATGGACGGTCCTATATTTTTACCCCAAGGATGATACGCCCGGCTGCACCACCGAAGCCAAAGACTTCACTGCGCTGGCCGAAAAATTCACCGCAGCCAATTGCACTGTCATCGGCGTATCGAAGGATACAGTCGCCAAACATGATAAATTCATCGCAAAGCACCAACTCGGCATTAAGCTTGTCTCTGATGAAACTGGTGAACTGACCGAAAAATACGGCGTTTGGGTGGAAAAAAACCTGTACGGCCGCAAATATATGGGCATTGAACGCGCAACCTTTTTGATTGACGCTAACAGTATTGTCCAAAAAATATGGCGTAAAGTTAGGGTGAAAGACCACGCAAGCCTTGTGCTCGAAGCCGCCACGGCACTTCAAGCATCATGATAGACCTTGGAGAAGATATCGGCTCGGCAGCTGTTAGCGTCCTGCTAACTGAAAAGCCTCGTGAGAAAGCCGAGCAAGCCCGCCGGGTTGCCGTTGCATGGCGCGGTGGAAAATTGACCTTCAAGTTTAACAAAACGCCACCGGACAGACCCGCGCGGCCTGCACGTCCACAGCTATTGGACCCCTCGGAAATGCCCCACCGAGGCAAAGGTGGCACCCCGGAGAGCCGAAGGGCACTTCTGCACGCAATTACCCACATAGAATTGAATGCTATTGATTTGGCCTTTGATATGCTTGCCCGGTTCGGCTCTGTCATGCCTCGCATGTTCACCGACGACTGGGTAAATGTTGGGGACGACGAAGCGCGGCATTTCACGCTATTGTCAGCCCGTTTGAAAGCTCTACAGGGTCTATACGGCGATCTGCCTGCCCATGACGGCCTTTGGCAATCCGCACTGGATACGGCTTCAAGTTTGCCTGCTCGACTGGCTATCGTGCCGATGGTGCTGGAAGCGCGCGGCCTCGACGTGACCCCTAAGTTGATCGAACAGTTTAAGCGCGCTGGGGATACCGCATCAGCTGATATTCTAGCGGTCATTCTTGAAGAAGAAATATCACATGTCGCGGCGGGCTCTCGCTGGTTCAAATTTCTGGCAGAACGCGGAGGATTAGATGCCGATGCCTGGTTCAAAGATTTGGTAAAATCATATTTCAAAGGCCAAATCAAGCCACCCTTCAACAGGTATGCACGCAACAAAGCAGGCATGCCGGTATCTTTCTACGAACCACTCTCGGACATGCTGAAAGACACATAAAAGCTTGACCTTTTGGTACAAAATGAGTGGAATGCACGAAATTTTAAAAATAATGCCTAGAATCATGTAATAATAAGGCAAGTTGAACTGGACGGATGAGGACACGCCCGCGCGTGATTGTTTATTGAGTAACGATTTGACATTAAAAGAGAAATTTTTATTCATTCGAGGAAAATATTTCCCCGAGCGGCAGATTTTTTTGCGCAGCGAAGGCCGGGTTCGCTTTCTGACTATCAGAAGCAATGTACAGATTGCCATGGCATCTACAGCAGCCATACTGTTATTATGGGGCACTGTAACGTCCTATGCCTACCTTACCAGTGACTGGGTGCTGGAAGAAAAAAACCAAAAAATTTCCAGCATGTCTGCGCAGTATCAAAGCCTTTCCAGCGATTTTGGTTCCCTTGAGCAGGAAGTAGAACGCCGCGCCAAGCTTTTGGAAGAAAGGCAGGCCTATCTGGAAGAGATGCTGGGCGCGCCTGCACCACTGGTTGAACCAAAACCTGCCGACACCGTCACGGACCCGTCCAAAATTCAACCCGCCAGCGCCGAAGCCCCACAAAAAACTTCATTTTTGGACGAATTGCTTGGCTTCAAGCCAGCCCACGCCGCTCTCATCAGTAACAATGATCGGCGGCGGCGACTATTAGGCCGTCTGGAAGAAACAAATGTTCGCCAGATGGCGCTTGCTGATAAACTTCTGAACGTCACCCGCAACGAACTCGGCGAAATCACGGCAACACTGGCCCCTACCAGCCTGTCAAACGACGATCTATTAGATCATTTTGACGGAGACCGTACAGCCATGGGCGGGCCTTTTGTACCCGAGCGCGGTTTCGCCCCTATTTTCAATACTTCTGACCATCTTGCATTTGAAAATTTGGTTTTTGAACGTCTGCGCCTCGAAATGGTCACAAAGGTTCTTGATAGTTTCCCTGTCGGCAAGCCCGCTGCAAAATATTATGTTTCGAGCAAATTTGGTCGGCGCCGGGATCCGCTAAAAAAGAGCTGGGCCAATCATCCCGGGCTGGATTTGGCGGGCTGGCCTGGAACCGCAATATATGCGACAGCGCCTGGGAAGGTCGTCCATGCAGGCTGGTTTGGGCCCTATGGTAAAATGGTTGAGATTGAGCATGGCAATGGCTTTAAAACCCGTTATGGTCACATGAGAAAACTCCGCGTTTCTAAAGGCGATGAAGTTAGCGTTGGGACACGAGTTGGAGACATGGGAAAGACCGGCCGCGTTACGGGTACGCATCTCCACTATGAAATATGGTTTGACGGTAAAGTCCGGGACCCAGCCCCATTTTTAAAGGCAGCAGATAATGTTCTCAAAATCCAGGGAAGAAATGAAAAAACCAATGGCTAATGTATCACAGTCCCCACGTGCAAGCGTGGCTACTACGCCCTCCATCATCGGTTCTGATGTGCAGATTGAGGGCAACATCAAAACTGTTGGTGAATTACAATTAGATGGAACGATCACGGGTGATCTGGCGTGCGGCGGCCTTGTTATGGGCGAAAGCGGCGCGGTCAAAGGTACCATCACCGCAGATACAGTGACAGTGCGTGGCAGCGTAAAAGGTGAAATCCGCGCTCGATCTGTACGCTTGGAAAAAAGTGCCGTCGTTGAAGGAAACGTTTTCCATGAAAGCCTTGCCGTCGAAGCTGGCGCGAAATTGACGGGCCACTTTGCCCATACGACGGGTGCCTCTGAAACACCTAAAGCCGCGATTGAAAAACCTACATTGGTTGAAAGCAACTAGGGTCAGGATACTTGTACCGCAGTGTGCGTCGACAACCTTTGAAATAGCCTCGCTATTTCTAAATGTTATCTCCTGCTCCACGATAAAATCGTCCCTTGCTGAGCAAATCACATTAATCAGGCCTGACCCTGGCAGCCTCCAGCCTGATTGACACAAAATTAAAAAGGGTGCCTAAACCGGCACCCTTTTTTTGTTTCAAAGCCGGTCTGAAAACAGCATTATTTCATTTCTGATTGTTTCTCGATAATCTTTCCAACGAGGCCATATTTTTTGGCTTCTTCAGCCGTTAACCAGTAATCACGATCAACATCTTTGGAAACTTGCTCTACCGTTTGGCCTGTGGCTTTCGCAAAAATTATATTCAGACGTTCACGCATTGCAACGATCTGGGTTGCCTGAATGGCAATATTGCTGGCATCTCCGCCGACGCCGCCGCTTGGCTGATGCAATAAAAACCTAGTATTCGGCGTGGTGTAGCGATTTTTCTTGTCCGCAGCGACAAAGATCAACGCACCAGCGCTTGCAACGTAACCAGTCCCCAATACTTTTATTACTGGTTCAATATATTTCATCGTATCATGGATCATATCACCGGCTTCCACATGGCCGCCCGGTGAGCAAATAATCATGGTGATAGGATCGCTGGAAACGTGCGCCATTGCATGCAACCGCGCGCATATATCTTTCGCCATTTCCATATTGATGCCGCCGGTCACAAAAACCTTACGCGCAGCGAACAGTATTTTGTTCAGATATTCGCTATTTTTGCCTTCATCTTCTTTTTTGTCGTCGTCGTCATTCGAATAGGTATTCACTGTAGATTATCCTTTGCATCAGCGCATCTGCGCCCAAAAATTAGTCGATATCCGATACGTCTTTGCTCTCGCCGTGCACTCTAGCCGCCAAAGACGCTGCCAGGAAGGGGTCAAGTGCACCGTCTAATACTTTTTGAGGTTGCCCCGATTCCTCACCTGTACGCAAGTCTTTCACCATCTGATAGGGCTGCATAACATAGGAACGTATTTGATGGCCCCATCCAATGTCAGTTTTACTGGCATTCACCGCATTGGCTTCATCTTCGCGGCGCCTTAGTTCTTCTTCGTATAAACGTGCCTTCAACATGCTCATCGCCGTCGCGCGGTTTTTATGCTGCGAGCGCTCGGCCTGACACTGGACAACAACACCCGACGGCAAGTGGGTAATACGAATGGCCGAATCCGTGGTATTCACATGTTGCCCACCTGCACCTGACGCCCGGTAGGTATCCACCTTAAGATCAGCTTCATTTATATCAATATCAATAGAATCGTCAATTACCGGAAAAACCCATACCGATGCAAAACTGGTGTGTCTTTTGGCGTTGGAGTCAAACGGCGATATGCGTACTAATCTGTGTACACCTGATTCAGTTTTCAACCACCCAAATGCGTCTTCGCCCTTAATCTGCAGTGTTGCGCCTTTTATCCCTGCCTCGTCGCCCGCCATATATTGAATGGTTTCATACTTGAAACCGCGACTTTCCGCCCAGCGCATATACATACGAAAAAGCATTTCTGCCCAGTCCTGCGCTTCGGTACCGCCAGCGCCCGCATGGATTTCCACATAAGCGTGGTTGCTATCGGCTTCGCCAGACAACAACGCCCCAAGTTCCGCCTTTTTACCCGCCTCAGCAAGGACCTTAAGCTGATCTTCAGCCTCGGCCTCCATCTCGTCGTCACCGTCCAAGGCAGCAAGTTCCATAATCTCAATGGTCTCGGCGAGATCTGTTTCTACGGTTTTCACGGCACTGATCGCACTGTCCAGTCGAGTGCGTTCTTTCATTAACTTTTGGGCGTTGGCGGGATCGTTCCAGAGCTCAGGGTCCTCGGAGAGAGCATTTAGCTCTTCAAGCCGAAGTATTGCCTGATCCCAGTCAAAGATGCCTCCTCAGCAGCGCCATCGACTGCTGGAGTTGGTCTACGGTTGCCTGAGCTTCGGCCCGCATACAGAAATTCCTTTATTGAAGTAAAACCTAATATTGAAGAGAGCCAAACTGTGGGGGCCTCAATAGATGCCGCCCGTACCTTTTCGGATTGTGCTCTTGCTTTTATCAACTTCGAGCGAGCCGTCAAGTACTGCAAACTGTCCCGTGCGCGGTTCCGTTCCCGGTTTATAGGCTTCCAGGATCACATTTTTGTCGCCGAACTTTGCGGGTTCACCGGTATTGCGGTTGATGCGAACAAGGCGAATTCCAGTAGGCATACGAAAGGGAATACCCGGTTCCCCGCGCAGCGCCGCTTCCATGAAATCCCTGAATATTGGCACGGCTACGCTGCTGCCTTCTTCACCGGCACCAAGCGAACGCGGACGATCAAATCCAGTAAAAACGCCAACCACCATATCAGCTGAAAACCCAACAAACCACGCATCCAGCGAATCGTTTGTGGTACCCGTTTTGCCCGCCAGTGGCTTTCCAAGCACACGAATTTTTCGCCCAGTGCCATTCTGAACCACGCCCTGCATCATCGAAACCATTTGGTAGGCCGTCAACGGATCAAGCACCTGGAGCCGATCATCAGGAATTTCAGGTTCGTCAGTGTGATCACCCGACGTGTTTCTGCAAGCAGAGCAATCGCGGGCGTCTGGCCGGTAAATTGTTTTGCCGTGCCTGTCCTGTATTCTATCAATCAGCGAGGCCTTTATTTCGCGGCCACCATTCACCAACATTCCGTATGCCGTAGTTAGCCGCAGCAGGGTTACTTCGCTGGCACCCAGCGATGCGGCCAACGACAATTCCATATTGTCCGCCAAGCCAAATTTACGAGCATAATCCATAACAACCGGCATACCGATATTTTGTGCAAGCCGCACCGTCATAAGATTGCGAGATTTTTCCAAACCGAGCCGAAGTGTGCTGGGGCCATAGAATTTATCGCTACTGTTTTTGGGTTTCCACTTACCAAGTCCGTCGCCTTGATCTATCACAAAAGGAGCATCCAATACGAGGCTGGAAGGGGTGAAGCCTTTATCCAGACCTGCCGCATAGACAAAAGGCTTGAAGGCTGACCCTGGTTGTCGTTTGGCCTGTGTAGCCCGGTTATATTGGCTGATGGCATAGTCATAACCGCCCACCATCGCAAGAACACGCCCCGTGTGGGCGTCCATCGCGACAAGCGAGCCTTCAATCTTGGGCAACTGACGTAGCGAATACTGCAAAATACCGCCGATTTCATTACCCGATTCATCCCAAAACCCGGCAAGGGTTACCCGGGGCCGTTTTGGCAGACTTTCAACCACAATCACATCACCCAGCGAGAGAACCTCACCAATATCAGTTATTTTTGGCCCCAAACGTTCCCGTGCTCGCCATGACCGCGCCCACCTCACCTCTTCAAAGGGTATGAAACCGTATGTCCCATCCTTCAATCCTATAATCGCGCCATCAGAACGCACTTCATGAACCAGTGCGATTTTCCACGTTGGAATACCCAGTGGTTTTTTGAATGTTTCCAGACGTTTTTGCCAGACTTCATCCACTTCCATGCTGGTGATGGCTCCACGCCAACCATGACGGCGATCGTATGTGACCAAACCTTCTCGCAGGGTGCGTTCGGCGATTGCTTGCAATCGTGGTTCAAGCGATGTCCTGACCGACAAGCCACCCTCATACAGGGTTTTGCTGCCATACATGGCCCCAACCCGGCGCCGCACTTCTTCGGCAAAATATTCTGCCTTGAATTCAGCGCGACCTGTACGCGGTCGCATCACAAGATCCTCGGCCACGGCTTGCCGATATGTTTCGGCATCAATATGGCCTAGAATTTTCATCCGGCCCAAAATCCAGTTGCGTCGACCTAACGCGCGTTCTTTATGGTTTACAGGGTGATAGCGATGGGGCGCTTTTGGCAAAGCCGCGAGAAACGCCATTTCAGCGACCGTGAGCTCATTGAGTGCTTTATCAAAATAATTTAAAGCAGCAGCGGCGACGCCGTATGACCGGTTGCCAAAATTAATTTCGTTCAGATACAGCTCCAGAATGTGATCTTTGCTAAAAGCGCGCTCAATCCTGAGCGTCAGAATCATTTCTTTAATCTTGCGATCAAGCTTTTGATCAAGGGTCAGCAAAAAGGTTCGGGCAACCTGCTGGGTAATTGTCGAGCCACCCTGCAAGGGCCGTCCTTGAATCAAACTCCTGACGTTCCGCAAATTACCGCGCACCATCCCCATATAATCAAGCCCGTTATGCTTGTAGAAATTTTTGTCTTCGGCAGAAAGAAATGCATTGATGAGTTGATCCGGGACCGCGTCAATCGGGACAAAAATACGGGGTTTTTTCGAAAATTCAGTTAGCAAACTGCCATCGCCTGCATGGATGCGGGTTACAACGGCAGGCTCATATATTGCGAGCTGACGGTAATCCGGTAGATCGCGCCCATAATATAGGATTGCCCATATCACCAGAATAGCCGAGCTGACAACGCCCGTTCCCGCCAAAATCAAAGAGTATTTGGCCAGCCTCCACCAAAGTGGCTTTTTTGCTTTTTTGGGCTTGGGCGCTTCTTTTTTTGGCTCAGTCATATTGCTCGTCAATTGTTAGATCGCTTTTTGGGTAGCGCCATTGCTAAATAGGCCGATTCATCAGCCTTTGCGGCGGCAGTATCATACCAATTCTGATTAATAAATGTGTCGTAGATATGGCGTTCATCGGCCTTCGGCAAGCAAAGTCTCGAAATAACGATCAACTGCGTTGTATATTGCTTTCGATATTTTATGCGCGCCTGCATCGCTGTTAAGCAAACGGGCGTCAGCTTTATTTGTGATATAGCCCGTTTCAACCAGCACCGACGGTACATCCGGCGATTTGAGCACAAGTAAATTGGCAAATCGGTGCCCTTTTTTGTGCATCGATACTTGTTGGCGCATCTCGGGCACCAGTATTTCAGCAAACCGCGCAGATGCATTCATCGTTTCACGCTGCGCCAATTCAATGAGAATATTTGAAACCTCGCTATTGGTCTCGGCAAGATCGACCCCCGCCAATATATCTGATTTATTCTCTTTTGCCGCCAAAAGCGCTGACTCTCTGTCAGATGCCCTTTCATTCAACGTGTAGACGGTGCCACCGCTAACCCTTGGGTTCTTGATTGAATCTACATGCACGCTAATAAACAGGTCCGCACCTACAGCTTTCGCTTTGCCAAAGCGTTGGCGGTGCGGAATGTAGATGTCTTTTGTTCGCGTCAGAAAAACCTTATATCGTCCCGTTGATTCAAGTTGGCGCTTTATCGCTTTCGATATTTTTAAAACGATAGTTTTCTCATTAGGACCGCCTCGCCCCAACGTACCGGGGTCAACACCCCCGTGGCCCGGGTCAATAACAACAATACGTTTCCCGTTTTTTGGAATTGCCGCGTGCACTTGTGGCTGTTTAACGACGGCCAGTCTTTTCCGGCTCTCCCTTGAAGCGACAACAGCTTTATTAAAGGCTGCCTGGCCAGCGGGCTTCAAATCAATGACATACCGGCTTGAATAGCCATCCTTTGCAGGCAACGGAAAAGCCTTGTCAACGACTGCCGCTTCTTTCAGGTCCAGCACAATACGGTAAACGCCTGCCGAGAACAGCCCGTGACGATAGCCTGCCACAACGCCGGAAGACGCAATGGCGGGCTTTTCATCCCAAGAGGCCTTCGGAATATCAATAACAATGCGATTTGGAGAACTAAGAAAAAATATCTGCGGTTCGGTTTTGCGCGACAAATCAATGACGAACCGCGTTCTAAGCCCGTTCTGGCCAAATCTGATGCCGTCGATTGAGACCTCTTGAGCCAATGAAACATGGCTCGGCACCAGCACTATCAGTGCCGAATACAAAAAAGTGAAGACTAGAAATTTCCACAAACGCAAAACTAAAGTTCCCTATCTATCACTGTAAGCTTCATAACAACGTCAACAATAATAGGGCGAGGCACGCCCACATTCAAGAAAAACCAAACCGAGCGGCGACGCATGGCAATTCAAGGGCCACTGCATAATCCTCACGCTTTCTATCAGGATTATGGTTTTAGATTGTAATCACCCTTCGACTTCATTAAGTTGAAGTTCTGAGTTTACCGACTTGCCGCAATTTTATAGCGGAGAGTCACGGTTGCATCGTTATGCCGACGGAGGTCAAGAAAATTGATCACCCCATAACAATGGAGCCAAAAAAGGACAAGAACCGGCAATGGCCAACTGGCTTTGCGCATTGATAGTAGCTTTAACACGTCGGCTGAATTCTATTCAGCACGGTCTTTTTGTGTTGTCTACCCTGATTTCGGTGATTGCCAACTCTGCATATCGACTAATTTTTCAAACCATTGGAATCGCTAGCGCCCCCCTTGCCATGCAAGAGGCTGTGCCCGCGCGGCGATCATTCCGGAGTAATAACCTATGTCCACCCGTATGCTTATCGACGCACGTCACTCTGAGGAGACCCGTGTAACCGTCTTAAAAGGGAACCGAGTAGAAGATTTCGACTATGAATCGGCTTCCCGGCGCCAGTTAAAAGGCAATATCTATCTAGCTCGCATCACGCGCGTAGAGCCTTCTTTGCAGGCCGCTTTTGTTGAATATGGCGGAAACCGTCATGGCTTTTTAGCTTTCAGCGAGATTCACCCTGACTATTATCAAATGCCTCTTGAGGATCGTCAGGCCCTTATGGAAGCAGAAACCAAGGCTATTGCGGCTGAAAAAGCAGCCGAAGACGCCGCTGAAGAAGCAGAGCCTAAAAAACCACGGCGTCGCCGTGGCCGCAAACCGGCAGCAGAAGCAACAGTCGATACAGATGCTGTTGTTACCCAGGATTTACCTGAAACTAATGCCGATGCCAGCGCCGAGGCCACAATCAGTAGCGATAAAGAAGCCTCTGGAGGTGCAACAAACGGAGAAACGGCTACAGAGGGCGAGGCTGAATCCGGTGAACCAGAGGGCAGCACCGAACTTGACGACGAAGCAGACAGCTTCGCAAGCGGTTCCTCCGCTGAAGCTACTGCCGATTCCATTGATGAATTTAATGAAGATAGCGTTGCCGTCATAGCCGATCTAAAAGAGAGCGAAGAAGAAGAAAAAGACGCTGAAATTGAAGCCGTTGCTGCCATAAGAAACCGTAATTTACGGTCACTCAAGCGCCGCTACAGCATTCAGGAAGTCATCAAACGGCGTCAGGTCGTCCTTATTCAGGTGGTAAAAGAAGAGCGAGGCAACAAAGGCGCTGCTCTGACCACTTATGTATCGCTTGCCGGTCGTTACTGCGTATTAATGCCAAACTCTACTCATTCAGGTGGCATTAGCCGCAAGATTTCCAATCTTGGCGACCGTAAAACATTAAAGCAGATCACCGCTTCGCTCGATGTGCCCGAGGATATGGGTCTGATTGTACGCACAGCAGGCATGAACCGAACCAAAGCCGAGATCAAGCGCGACTATGATTATTTGCTGCGCCTTTGGAACGGCATCCGTGAACTGACCCTTAAATCTGTTGCCCCTGCCCTTATTTATGAAGAAGGCAACCTCATCAAGCGCACAATCCGCGACCTTTATTCACGCGATATTGATGAAATCTGGGTCGAGGGTGACGAAGGCTATCGTGCGGCAAAAGATTTTATGAAACTTCTAATGCCCAGCCACGCCAAAAAAGTTCAGCATTATCAGGACCGCATCCCCCTGTACCATCGCTATCAAGTCGAAAACGAACTCGAAGCGATGTATCAGCCTGTGGTTCAACTGCGATCAGGCGGCTATATAGTCATTAACCCAACCGAAGCATTGATTTCAATTGATGTAAATTCGGGCCGGGCCACAAAAGAAAGCAGCATCGAAGAAACCGCTGTCAAAACCAATTTGGAAGCCGCTGAAGAAGTCGCCCGACAGCTAAGGCTTCGAGATATGGCTGGCCTTGTCGTTATTGATTTTATCGATATGGAAGACCGCGGTCATAACAGAGCCGTTGAACGGCGTATGAAGGATATGCTCAAAAATGACCGGGCGCGTATCCAGGTAGGGCCTATTTCAAGCTTTGGTCTTATGGAAATGTCTCGGCAACGGATGCGTCCTAATCTGCTTGAGGCCTCCATGGAAACCTGCAAACACTGCTCAGGCACGGGCTTGACCCGTTCAGTCGAATCTGCAGCTATCATGGCCATACATCAGCTTGAAGAAGAAGGCATTCGCAAGCGCAGTTCACTGGTGAGGTTGGCTGTAAATCCTGATGTTGCAGTGTATTTGCTTAATAAAAAGCGGGCTGATTTATTTGAACTTGAACAGCAGTATGGATACGTAATTGAAATCCTTGCCCAACCATCATTAGGCCCTTCAGACGTTGAACTAACCCGAGAAACCGGTGGCGACATCAAACCAATGACCGCAGCGCAAAGCGCTGTAGTCAAAATGGATAGTCCCGTACAGGAAAGCGAACTGTCAAAAACAAACGCTGAACCAGAAATTATACCGGTCACTGTTGCTGGCTCTGCACCTGGCGCTGCAAATCCCGAAGAAAACGGTGCGTTAGACGACGATCAACCGCGCAAAAAACGGCGGCGCAGACGGCGGCGGCGGCGCGGCGGTGAAGATGACGATGAAGGTTTATCGGTTAGCGCGGCACCATCCTCTGAAGACGGCACGGTGAGTGAAACGTCCGAGGCAGGCGATGGCGATGCTAGCCAGAAAACGGATGCCCCATCTGAGGCCGACGGCGGTTCGCGCCGACGTCGCGGTAGCCGTGGTGGCAAACGTAGAAGGCCGCGCGGCGACGAAGCTTCGCAAACTGTTGGCTCTGATCCAGCCAAGGCTGAACAAGCTGTTAATGTTGCCGATGCTGACGTTGCCCCCACTGTTGGTGACAGTGCACCCACGGCCATGCCTACGGAAGATAGACCTGTTCGTCGTCGGCGCCGGGCAAAAAAATCTGATGACAACCAAGTCGCAACCAAAGAGGGCATGGTTGGCGCAGACTTAGCTGGCAAAGATGTGGTTGGCGAAAGCCATAGCAACGCTGCTTCTTCTGATGCTGCCTCTGATAGTACTATAGCTGAAGAGAAACCCGCAAAACGAGCGCCTACCCGTCGTCGTGCTGCGGCTAAAAAACCTGTCAGTTCTGGCGGCCCTGACGAATCTCAAGCTGAACCGGCGCCTAAAGCTTCGGCACCCGCTGCTGCGAGCGGCGCAGAGATTGAGGAAAAACCGAAGCCCCGACGTCGCCGCGCCTCAAACGCGAAAAGCCCCTCAGGACTAGCGCCCGATCAGCATGAAGGTGCAGCAGGTCAAGTCGACAAGGCACCAGCAAAAGCTCGCCGGACCAGAACGTCTACTCCGAGAAAATCAGCGGCCACAAAAACTGAAACTGCTGTTAAACCAGCCGCTGCGGTGCCGGGGCCTACTGTAGAAGCTGGCAAACCCGTAAAATCAGCTGCAACTGCTGCAACCCCGCCAAGCGATCCAGAAACACCGGATCAGTCGCGCAAAAAAGGTTGGTGGCAGCGCACCTTCGGCTAAGAATTGAAAAGGCGGTGCAATCATAATTGCGCCGCCTTTATGTCTCACGTTCACGAGCTTGTCAGCCGTTGTTCATTGACCATTAAGCAATCGACGCCTAGTTTGACTTCAGAATAGTGGAGAGGCCTGTGCGAAAGACATTATTACGAATTCTAGCTGCAATCGGAATTGCATCCATTCCTGTAGCCCAGGTTCAAGCCCAGTCCTTTTTGCGGGATGCCGAAACAGAAGCCTTTCTGAATCGGGTATCAGAGCCAATTTTCCGAGCCGCTGGTCTGACCCCCTCCTCTGTAAAAATTTATCTTTTGAATGATAAATCCCTAAATGCCTTTGTGACCGGCGGACAAAATATTTTCATTCATTCCGGACTGATCCTGGCGTCGGACGATATCAACCAATTACTGGGCGTTATTGCCCACGAGACCGGCCATATCGCCGGTGGTCATGGCATTCGCACGGGTGACGCCTACGCCACGGCTGGCAATATTAGCATTCTTTCCATGGTTTTAGGTGCGGCGGCTATTCTGGCAGGTGGCGGCGACGCTGGCATGGGTATTCTTATGGCGGGCCAGTCGGTAGCACAGCGCCAGTTTCTGTCCTATAGCCGGGCCCAGGAGAGTACATCAGACCAAGCGGGTGCCAAATATTTGCAGGCTGCCGGGATATCCGGGCGCGGCCTGATCGAATTTTTCGATCGCCTGCGTGACCAGGAGATATTGGCGCAAGTTCGCCAAGACCCCTATGTCAGGACCCACCCTCTTAATCGGTCCCGTATTTTGGCACTGCAGCAGATCGTGACCACCAGCCCCTATTATAACAAACCGCCAGATCCGGTAGACAATGAGGCCTTTGGCCGGTTGAAAGCCAAACTTCGGGGTTATCTGGAAGATCCGGTGCAGACTCTGCGCACCTACCCGCTTACAGATACAAGCGCTGCCGCCCGGTACGCACGCGTCTATGCTTACCATAAATCTCTGGAGTGGGACTTAGCCCTGGCGGAAGCAGATAAGCTTTTGAAAGCTGAGCCTGACAATGCCTATTACTATGAAATTAAAGGGCAAATCCTGTTTGAAAATGGAAAAGTATACGAAAGTCTGCCTGTCTTTCAAAAAGCCGTTGATCTAGCGCCGCAACAGCCACTGGTGGCCACTGCTCTAGGCCAGGCAATGGTTTCGCTGGAAGATAATGCCATGATGAAACGGGCAATTCCTATTTTGGAAGATGCTGTGCGCAAAGATAAGACAAATACCTTTGCCTGGTTCAATCTAGCCAAAGCCTACAGCTGGATAGGCTTAGACGCCAAAGCGAGCTTGGCAACAGCAGAACGCTTTTACGCTGGTGGAAACCCTGTCGGGGCTTCCAACCATGCACGGCGCGCCCTTAACGGCCTGAAAGTCGGCACGCCAGAATGGTTGCGGGCGCAGGATATATTATATGTATCTGAAGAAGCAGCCGCAAAATTCCTAAAGAACCAGAAAAAAAGACGGCGCTTGGACGGTGATAGTAAAACTGGTTTTACACTCAGTACCGGAGCACAACAGACCAAAGCAAAATCACCAGAAGAAAAGTTTCGCGAACAATTAAACGGCGAAAATTAATCCGTCTCCCAATTTATCAATATCAATAAGGTTTTGAGTATATGCTAAAAAATATTCTCGCAGCGGGGCTTGTATACTTGGCAACCATACCGACTGTTTCTGCCGCACCACAGGACGTAACGGACGTTGAACGTCAAAAGATCGAAAGAGTTCTTCAAGAATATTTGTTGGCAAACCCCGAGATCATTGAAACCGCCATCATTGAGCTTAACCGCAGGCGCACACTGGCGCAGATGCTGCCCTCGATTGAAATGTATAGAGGGTATCTGGAAAATGACCCAGACGCCGCAGTGCTCGGCAACCCTGAAGGCGACGTTACAATTGTTGAATTCTTTGACTATCGCTGCTCGTTTTGCCGCCGACATTTTGGTGAAGTAAAGCGCCTCGTGGAAAAGGATGGGAACATCCGCTGGGTTCCGCGCCATTATCCGATTTTAGATCGCCCCAATGAAGAACCCACATCCATGATCGCCGCGCGCGCAGCAGAAGCCGCGCATAGACAGGGAAAATTCAAGGAATATCATTACGCTATGATGACCCGGGAGGGCGGCCTTTCCGAAGAACGGGTTTATGAAATTGCCAAGTCAGTCGGGCTTGATATTACCCAGTTGAAAGCCGATATGGCGGACCGTCTGTTGGACAAGCGCATCAAAAATGCGCTCGCCATCGGCAGTGACATCGGTTTCACGGGGACACCTGGCTATATCATCGGCAACGACGTGATCTTAGGTGCCGAGGGCTTTGACCGTCTACAAGAAGCCGTCGGACGCGCCCGCAAAGACAAGATGCCCACCGCAGAATAACAGCAAAACAGTGAAAAACCGGCGCTAAACTTCTTGCTAAAAACACGAAGCCGGGCTGAAAAGATAAGGATCAGGAGCCAAATGATTTGGCCCCTGATTTATTGGACAGTTCGCCGAGGAAATATAAAATACCGGCAAAAGAAATTCAGGGCTTAAATCATACCCGCGAGAGGTGAGCTTGGGTCAGCATAGCGTTTTTTGGGCATGCGGCCTGCAAGGTAGGCCAAGCGGCCAGATAGTGTTGCTAGCTTCATTGCACGTGCCATTCGAACCGGGTCTTTTGCCTCAGCAATCGCTGTATTCATCAGAACACCGTCACAGCCCAGTTCCATAGCAATCGCGGCATCCGATGCTATACCAACGCCTGCATCTACTAAAACAGGCACGGATGCGGCCTCGATCATTAATCTGATCTGAACCGGGTTTTGAATGCCCAGTCCCGAACCAATCGGCGCGCCCAACGGCATAACCGCGACACAGCCCATTTGTTCCAGCCGTTTTGCCGCAATCGGATCATCGCTGCAATAGACCATGACCTTAAACCCGTCTTTGATCAATTCTTCAGCTGCAACATAGGTTTCCACCATATCGGGATAGAGGGTTTTCTGATCCCCGAGCACCTCAAGCTTCACCAAGTCCCAGCCCCCGGCCTCGCGTGCCAACCGCAGTGTGCGCACCGCACTTGCAGCGTCGAAACATCCGGCGGTATTAGGCAAATAAGTAATGGCCTTGGGATCCAGAAAATCAACGAGCATAGGCTGGTTCGGATCAGATACATTCACCCGGCGCACAGCCACGGTTACGATCTCGGCGCCCGATGCCTGCACAGCAGCGGCGGTTTCTTCAAAATCTTTATATTTGCCCGTGCCTACAATCAACCGAGATTGATATTTTTTGCCCGCCAAAGTCCAACTATCGTCAAATTCAGACATTGTCTGTCAGCCTCCACCAATAAAATGTACAATCTCAAGTGTATCGCCGTCTGCCAGTATGACATCAGCGAAAGTCGATTTGGGCACAATCTCGAGATTGCGCTCAACCGCTACCTTTTTTGGATTCAGTTCCAAGCCCGTCAAGAAGCTTTGCAGATCAACAGGCCCGCCTAGCCTTCTATGCTCGCCATTCACAGTAATTTTCAGCACGTCTGGAAACCTTTTGGATATAGAACAGCTTACGCCGCCACGATAAAAAGGGCCTGAACCCGACCCCCGCAAAACTAACTTAACAAAAATGCCGCATCGGGCTTTGCATGCAATGCATATGGCATTATACAAGATGCATCAAGCGATCTGTGGAAACAATGGACCTCCTTTATGAGCAAAACGGCGCATAACCGGTTTCTGATACTTAACGGCCCTAACCTCAACCTACTAGGGGTCCGCGAACCTGAAATGTACGGCACAGTAACATTGGCAGAAATCGAAGCCCAATTGGCAGAAAAAGCCATGGCTTTGGGCTATGAAATTGATTTTCGCCAAACCAATCATGAAGGCACACTTGTCGACTGGGTCCAGGAGGGCGGAATATCAGCAGCTGGCATCATTATCAACGGCGCGGGCTACACCCATACCAGTGTTGCGCTCCATGATGCAATTGCGGCTATTGAAACGCCAGTGATCGAAGTTCATTTATCCAATGTGTACGCGCGCGAAGCTTACCGCCATCATTCCTATATTTCCGACGTAGCGGCAGGGGTGATAATCGGTTTTGGCGCCCACGGATATATACTTGCGCTTGATGCGCTAGCCAGTATGCTGCGCAACCAATCATAAAAGGGGGCAGGCCGCTGGCCAGAGCCGACCATGATCCAGGGATAGACCATCATGTCAAAACTAAGTGAATATAAAGATCTGATCCACGAGCTTGCTGATCTTCTCGACAAATCGACATTGTCAGAAATTGAGGTTGAGGAAAATGATTTCCGCATCCGTGTGGCTCGCCAAATTTCAGGCGGCGTTAATTATACAGTACCTCAGGCCCCGGCGATGGCAGCGGCAATGCCCGCGACTGCCCCTGTAGCGGCACCGGCGATGGCGGCTGCTGATCATCCTGGTGCCATCAATGCGCCGATGGTGGGCACTGCTTATGCCTCCGCCTCCCCCGACGATGCGCCCTTCATTCAGGTTGGCAGCAAAGTGACTGAAGGCGATACTTTGCTGATCATTGAAGCCATGAAAGTTATGAACCATATTGCGGCACCGAAATCAGGGACAGTGAAGGAAATTCACTTTTCCGATTCTCAACCCGTCGAATACGGCGAAGTCCTCTGTATCGTTGAATAAGGGCAAATCCTGATGATTCAAAAAGTCCTCATTGCCAACCGCGGCGAAATTGCACTTCGCATTCACCGGGCATGCCACGAAATGGGCATAAAAACGGTTGCGGTGCATTCTACTGCTGACAAAGACGCCATGCATGTGCGGCTTGCCGATGAAAGCGTTTGTATTGGCCCGCCAGCGTCAGCGGATAGTTATCTCAATATCCCGGCTATTATATCCGCCGCAGAAATTACAGGGGCGGACGCTATTCACCCAGGCTATGGTTTCTTGTCGGAAAACGCGCATTTTGCCGATATCGTTAAAGAGCACGGCATCACCTTTATCGGGCCCGAGGCTGATCATATCCGAATGATGGGTGATAAAATTACCGCTAAAGAGACCGTCAAGAAGCTAGGAATTCCGGTAGTACCCGGCTCCGCTGGCGGCATTACAAATGACCGAGAAGCTGCTGAAATCTGTACCGAGATCGGGTATCCTGTCATCATTAAGGCGTCGGCTGGTGGTGGTGGTCGCGGCATGCAAATTGTGCGCAATGAAGATGAATTGAGCCTGAAATTAAAGACCTGCCGTACAGAGTCAAAAGCAGCATTCGGTGACGACACAGTTTATATCGAGAAATTTCTCGGCACTCCTCGTCACATTGAGTTCCAGATCATCGGCGATAGCCACGGCAACTGTATTCATTTGGGCGAACGGGATTGCTCGCTACAGCGTCGTCACCAAAAAATCCTCGAAGAAGCCCCTTCCCCTGTTATTGACGAGGAAACGCGAGAGCGCATGGGTGGCATTGTCGCCAGTGCTATGGCAAATTTCGGCTACTGCGGTGCAGGAACTATCGAATTTCTATATGAAAATGGTGAATTTTATTTCATCGAGATGAATACCCGGCTTCAGGTCGAACATCCTGTTACAGAAATGATTACCGGCATCGATATCGTGCGTGAGCAAATCCGTGTGGCTGCAGGTAAAAAGCTCTCCTATACTCAGGATATGGTGCGTTTCTTCGGCCATGCCATCGAATGTCGTATCAACGCAGAGGACCCTTTCACCTTCATGCCCAGCCCTGGCGCTGTGACCCAATATCACCCGCCCGGCGGTCTGAATGTGCGCTGCGACAGTGCCGTTTACTCGGGCTATACAATACCGCCTTTCTACGACAGCATGGTCGCCAAATTGATTGTATCGGGCTATAGCAGAGAAGGTTGTTTGTTACGCCTACGGCGTTCACTTGATGAATATGTGATCGACGGTGTGACCACCACCATCCCACTGCATCAGGCCCTAATGGACAATCCCGACTTCCAGTCAGGGGACTATGATATTCATTGGTTAGAGAAGTTCCTTGAGGAAAAAAGCAAAATATAACGGGTTGGGGTTATGGCAGACGACGGCGTAACCCCGGACCTTTTGCTCCATGCCTATTCTTCTGGCGTTTTTCCCATGGCCGACGGCCGCGCCGACACCGAGCTTTTCTGGGTTGATCCTGAAATGCGCGGTATTTTGCCGCTTGATGATTTTCATATTCCACGGTCTCTGGCCAAACGGGTCCGCCAAGAAAACTTCAATATTACCGCAGATAAAGCCTTCCTTCAAACAGTACAGGCCTGCGCCAAACCCGCGAGGGGCCGCGAAACCACGTGGATAAGTGAACGCATTGAAGGTTTGTACGGGGAATTGCACCGGCGGGGCTTTGCCCACTCGGTTGAGTGCTGGAACGATAAAAAATTGGTGGGTGGGCTTTACGGTGTTTCACTGGGCGGCGCCTTTTTTGGCGAAAGCATGTTCAGCACCGAGACCGATGCCAGCAAAGTTGCGCTGGTTCATTTGGTCGCACGTTTAAAGTTTGGTGGCTTCCGGCTTCTGGATACTCAGTTTATTACGGATCACCTGAAGCAATTTGGAGCCAAGGAAATTAAACGGGAGCACTATCAATTGCTTTTAAACAAAGCGCTGACGGCAGAGACGGCTGATTTCTATCAGTTAGACCCACGCGCATCAGGATCAACCATTTTGCAGTTGATAACCCAAACATCATAAACCGGGTGTTCAAGGGCATTCAGCGCCGGACTTGATGCCACCATCCATCCCTCAAAGACCCGCTCCTTCACACCATTACGTTTCAAATCATCAATGACGAGATAAGCAAATGTCTCAGGCGGCTCGGTCGGCGGGCGCGTGCGGCAATAGCGGGGCACAATCGAGAGGGTCCCAAACCTTAATTCTTCACCGATCTCCAGTTCAAATTCAGTAATGCGTGCTGTAATTTTATCAAGAGCCCGCAAAACGACCCGGTTATGTGGTACAGCTTCCTCTTCCAACGGTACGGCGAGTTCCTGAGCAGTAACAATCGGGGAAAACAGCATCATAACAACGATAAAAAAACAGTGGACCCCGTTATTTGCTTTCATTTTTATCGCCAGTGGTGAACTTGCCGATGAGACCCAGAAGATCAATAGCATCCTGGGTTTCTTCAATCTCGTCACCATTTTTTAGATACTCTTCGTCACCGCCGGGCAGCAGGCTCAGGTAGGCTCCGCCGAGCAAACTTTCTGAAGAAATTGCCGCCGCAGTATCGAACGGCAGACGCACATTCGAGGTTACCGAAAATTTCACAACGGCCTGAAACGTATTTGCATCAAGTTCATTTTCAAGCACCGTGCCAACTTTTATCCCGGCCACACGAACATCACCACCAACATTCAAGCCATCAATCCGGTCAAACCGTGCCTGGAGTGTGTAGCCATCCACCGTGGCTGAGTCTGTAGCTTCGTAGGCAAACATTAAAAACCAGCCCGCGATCAAAAGAACAACGGCACCAATGATGGATTCAACAACATTACTCGACATAAATCTTCCCTGCTTGCTTCGCTATGGACGCCAAGCTTCATATTCAGGCACTGTATTTCGCGGCGCAGAAACATGGTGCGCGCCGGCCGAGCCCGTTTGGTTGGACTGGTGAGGCTTTTCCCATGTTTTGGCTTTAATCGCTTGTTCTACAGGCAATTGGTCCACAGTATAATGCAACCAACCATGCCATTCAGCAGGAACACGAGACGCATCAACAGGACCATTTTGGTATATCACCCAGCGCCGGTGTCCATTTTTTTCGCAGTAATAAATATTGCCTTGATCATCCCGGCCCACTTCCTGACCTTTTCGGCTGGTAAATAGCCGGGTTCCGTAAGTGGCACTATTCCACCAAGTGAAAACCGGTGACGCGAAGATGCTTTTTATAAAGGATGCCATTTTATTCAACGTTCCATATGTTACCGCGTGAAGTTCCCATGTGCCATGCCCTTGCCAGACGCGGGATGTTTTAGCAGGTCGCCCCCCGTTAGCATATTTGCAATATAAGTCAAAGCACCGGCTTCAACAATCCATCAAATTGGAATATCAATTCGATTCTTTTCTCTGGCCGGTGATTGCGCTCTACTTCCTGTTGATACATGCAATTTAAGGAAAAATTGTGGCAGAATAGCCGACTCGTTGGCAACCTGTGGAGTCGCACGATGACCCAAGTACGCGCTACCAAGTGTCAATCACATTTAGTTGAAAATACGACTTGTCGAAACTGTCATTTCACCCCTATTCTAGTGGTGTTCAGTATAGGACGCCACAAGATATAGTGGTTAGAGGGCTCTGCACGGCATGGAACAATTGACTTAGGGCAAGGTCAATGCGCCGCGCATATGTAAGAATCACAGACCGTTGGGTTTACAATTTAGTTTAGTAGCTTCCGAGGGGGGAAGATTATGCGTATAGACCGCCATTTTACCGGCAAAAATACCTGTCCTTATAGTTCAGCTGAGTGGCGGCACGCCGTAAGCGAAATTCGAAATCCGGACGGCTCCATCGTTTTCCATATGAGCGATGTCGAAGTTCCCGTGAGCTGGAGCCAGGTCGCCACAGATATTGTGGCGCAGAAATATTTCCGCAAAGCGGGAATTCCCCAAGCGCTAAAACCTGTCATTGAGAAAGATGTTCCCCGCTGGTTATGGCGCAAGGAAGCAGATCTTGACGCGCTTGAAAGCCTGCCAGAAGATAAACGATATGGTCCGGAAAAAAGTGCCAAGCAGGTTTTTGACCGGCTCGCAGGCACTTGGACCTATTGGGGCTGGAAGGGCGGCTATTTTGATGATGAAGCCTGCGCCCATTCGTTTTTTGATGAAATGCGTTTCATGCTGGCAAATCAGATGTGCGCGCCTAACAGCCCACAGTGGTTCAATACCGGCCTACACTGGGCATACGGCATTGATGGACCCGCGCAGGGCCACCATTATGTAGACTTTGAAACGGGTAAATTGGTTAAGTCCAAAAGCGCCTATGAACACCCTCAGCCTCATGCCTGCTTCATCCAATCAGTTTCCGACGATCTTGTGAATGAAGGCGGCATCATGGACCTGTGGACCCGTGAAGCCCGCCTCTTTAAGTATGGCTCGGGAACGGGATCTAATTTTTCCAATATCCGTGGTAGCGGCGAATCGCTTTCCGGCGGCGGACAGTCCTCTGGGCTGATGAGCTTCCTGAAAATTGGCGACCGGGCAGCTGGGGCCATTAAATCAGGCGGCACCACCCGCCGCGCGGCCAAAATGGTTGTTGTAGACATTGATCACCCGGACGTTGAAGAATTTATCAACTGGAAAGTGATTGAAGAGCAAAAAGTAGCGGCGCTGGTTTCCGGGTCCAAACTCAACGAAATTCACCTCAACAAGATCATAAAAGCCTGCTGGGACGCCAAGGACGAACTGGCTGAAGGCGCTTTTGAGCCCAAACAAAATAAAGCGCTCAAAAAAGAAATCATCGCAGCCCGCAAGGTTATGATCCCTGAAAATTACGTTCAGCGCGTCATCCAATTTGCCAAACAGGGCTATACATCGATCGATTTCAAAACTTACGATACCGATTGGGATTCAGATGCTTACCTAACTGTATCGGGTCAAAATTCTAATAACTCCATTCGTGTAACGGATGACTTCATGAGGGCTGCGGAAGACGGTACACCGTGGCAGCTTAGAAACCGGATTGATGGCGGCGTAGCGAAGGAAATAAGCGCAAAAGATCTATGGCGTGATGTTGGTCATGCCGCGTGGGCCTGCGCTGATCCCGGCATTCAGTTCCACACCACAATCAACGATTGGCACACCTGCCCCGCGTCTGGCGACATCAAAGCGTCTAATCCTTGCTCGGAATATATGTTCCTGGATGATACCGCCTGCAATCTGGCTTCGCTCAACCTCATGACCTTTAGGGGCGAAGACGGCAACTTTAAAGTTGATAGCTTCAAGCACGGCGTACGGCTATGGACGATGGTGCTCGAAATTTCTGTGATGATGGCGCAGTTTCCGTCCAAAGAGATCGCAAGACTTTCCTACGAATACCGAACCCTCGGCCTGGGTTTTGCCAATATTGGCGGCCTGTTGATGAGCCTTGGCATGTCCTATGACAGCGAAGACGGCCGTGCACTGTGCGGTGCTATCACGGCACTCTTAACGGGCGAATCTTACGCAACCTCGGCTGAAATGGCCTCTGAACTTGGCGCATTTCCAGGTTATGAAAAGAATGCTGAGCATATGCTCAGGGTTATTCGCAATCATCGGCGCGCGGCCTACGGGCAGGCAGACGGATACGAGCAACTTCACATCAATCCTGTCCCGCTGGATATCGAAAATTGCCCGGATAAAGCCATTAGCCTAGCGGCTGCGGATGCTTGGGATCGGGCACTGGAAATTGGTGAGAAGCACGGTTTCCGCAACGCGCAGTCTTCTGTAATTGCCCCCACAGGCACCATCGGGTTGGTGATGGACTGTGATACAACGGGAATCGAGCCTGACTTTGCGCTGGTGAAATTCAAGAAATTGGCTGGCGGTGGTTATTTTAAAATCATCAACAGGATTGTACCGCAAGCACTTAATTTTCTCGGGTATTCTGACAAAGAAGCTCAAGCTATTGAACAATATGCTGTAGGGCTTTCCACCCTGAAAGATGCCCCAGGCATCAACCATGAAACTCTAAAAGCTGTGGGCTTCACCGGCCACGAACTTGATGAAGTCGAGAAACAGCTTAAAAACGCTTTTGACATAAAATTTGTTTTCAATCAGTGGTCACTAGGCATTGAATTTTGTAAAGAAATCCTGGGTTTCTCAGACGATCAGCTAAATGATTATAATTTTGATATGCTGGCAGCTCTTGGATTCAATAAGGCCGATATAAACGCCGCAAACCTTTACTGCTGCGGTGCCATGACGCTTGAACGTGCGCCTTACCTAAAAGAAGAACATTACAGTGTTTTCGACTGCGCCAATCCTTGCGGAAAAATCGGAAAGCGTTTCCTGTCAGCCAAAAGTCACATTTTGATGATGGCTGCGGCACAGCCTTTTATTTCCGGCGCGATTTCCAAAACAATCAATATGCCCAACGATGCCGATGTTGACGATTGCCTTAAATCCTATGAACTTAGTTGGTCGCTGGGCCTTAAAGCCAACGCGCTTTACAGGGATGGCTCGAAACTTAGCCAACCCCTAAATTCCGCGCTGCTCGACGACGAAGATATTGACGATGAAGATGAAGAATCAGGCTTCAAGAGCGTTGCTGAAAAAACAGAGATCATTGCCGAACGCATTGTTGAACGCATTATCGAGCGCGAAGGGCCTGTAAAACGCAAACGCCTGCCTTCACGCCGTAAAGGCTATACACAAAAAGCAGTTGTCGGCGGGCATAAGGTTTATCTGCGCACAGGGGAATATGATGATGGGTCAATCGGTGAAATTTTCATCGATATGCACAAAGAAGGCGCAGCCTTCCGGTCTTTGATGAATAATTTTGCCATCGGCATCTCTATCGGATTGCAATATGGCGTCCCGCTGGAAGAATATGTTGATGCCTTCACTTTCACTCGTTTTGAACCCTTCGGCCGAGTGGAAGGCAACGATTCCATAAAAATGGCGACATCCCTGATCGATTATCTGTTCAGGGAATTAGCCATATCCTACCTCGGGCGCGATGATTTGGCACATGCAACACCTGCTGACCTTTCCCCCAGCACGACCGGGCGCGGCGATAAAGCCGATGGCTTGCCAGAGCAAACCAGCGAAGTAACCGAGGCACTTGAGCGAGTCCAAAAGCTCGCTTCATCTGGCTATGTCCGCGGGACAAACTTGCTGGTTATCAAGAAGCAAAAGTCCGAAAAAGCCGACGGCAAAACTGAACAATCTGCTGTAGAAACCGTGGCGTTAGCTACAGGCACTACGGGCGTCGCTTCGGCAACACTTGGTTCCGCAAAAACCAACGGCGCCACGGATGCAACGCCGCACGCCAGAATTGCTGCCCGAATGAAGGGATATGAAGGCGACGCTTGCGGGGAATGCGGTAATTTTACCTTGGTTAGAAATGGCACCTGTATGAAATGTGATACTTGCGGTGGCACAAGCGGCTGCAGTTAACACCTGAATAGTCCATCCCGTTTACCAACCCGTCCCGGTAAACGGCAATCTCGGGGAAGGTTCGCCTTCCCCAATTTTTTGCCTCATATTTTAATCTTTCGCTTCGTGGTCTGCACCGAAAGCTTGCGCCCGAGCCTAAACTCATTAAAGATTACAATTCTACAAGGTTTATTTGCTATCTGGTGGTTTACTTGCTTGATTTGAGCTTGTTTGTATTTCACTATTGTTACGTTGTTTTTATTTTGGAGCCTTTAGTGGCTGACATAACAAGAAGTAATATTGCGGCAATATCCGATCCTGAAGGCAATGCTGTCACTCGAATAGTGAACACCAGCGCAGTAGCGGAGTGCTTGCCTGTCGGCGTTCTTGTATTAAGAACAACTTTGTCAAATACAGTTGAAGCCCTTTTTATTAATGCATTTGCGCGAGACATATTTGATCTGCGTGACAAGACACTGTTGCCCTGCCCGCTCGATTCTATTTGGAGTTCTACTGACAGCCATGTGCTTGTGGCACAAGTGCAAGAAGTTTTTCGAACCGGTGCTGAAGCCAATTTTGAATGGAGTGTGCGTGCCGGGGCAATTGAACGCTTCCTGTCCAGCCAATTAATTCCTCTACTTGATCACGAAGAAAACGTTATTCAAGTTGTTTGCACGGTCGAAGACCAAACAGCTGAAAAGCTGGCTGAACGAAACTTGCTCCACCACGCATTTCATGATGCCCTTACTGGCCAACCCAACCGCGTGCTTTTCCGTAACAAACTGGAAGAGGCCGTAGCCGAATGCACCAGAGACGGCCAGACTACGGGCTGCGCGGTCTTGATTATTAACATTGATCGCTTCCAGCAGATCAACGAAAGCTTTGGCCACAGTGCGGGGGATCGCTTTTTGATCTCGATGGCATCCACATTACGGCGCTGTATCCGGGGCTCGGATACGTTGGCACGACTATCTGGAGACGAATTTGCAATTTTGGTGTCCCGCTTCAATGATACTGAAGAAGTAGAGATGATTTGCACACGCATTCATGATGCCATGCGTCAGCCCTACGATCTGGACGGCAATGAAATATTCACCTCGGTTTCCGTAGGTGTTGCTACAACAATTAACAGTTCGACCCACCCGGAAGATTTGATCCGCGATGCAGACTTTGCCATGCACAGGGCGAAAGCCGCAGGCAAAGCCAGATCAGAAATTTACCACAGCGATTCCCACCAGCGCGCTCGCTCCCAATTCCATCTCGAGACCGAGCTTCGCCGCGCGGTGGAACGCAACGAATTGCTGCTTTATTATCAGCCGATTGTTGATCTTAAGACCAATCAGCTTCATGGTTTTGAAGGCCTGACCCGCTGGATTCATAAAGATCGGGGTTTTGTTTCTCCGGTTGAGTTCATCCCCCTTGCAGAAGAAACCGGGGTTATCGTTAATCTTGGTCGCTGGGCCATGGACGCGGCGTGCCGTCAGGTGCGTGAATGGCTTGACACTGCAGGGCCAGAAAAAACGGTACCTATCAACGTCAATGTATCTGGCATCCAATTCGCACGAGATGATGTCGCCGAGATGGTTGCGGACGGACTCAAGAAATACGATATTTCTGGTGAGCTTATCCGCGTTGAGCTAACAGAAAGCTCAATTATGGCCAACCCCACGCGCATATCCGAATCGTTACAGAAAATTCGCCGGCTAGGCGTCAAGGTTGCTCTCGATGATTTTGGGACTGGTTATTCCTCGCTAAATTATCTGCACCAGTTTCCGATTGATATCATCAAAATTGATCGAAGTTTCATTAACCAGCTTGAGCGCGGTAACCAACCCTTTAAAATCCTGCAAATGATCAGTCTTTTGGCTCAGAGCCTAGGACACGAGGTCGTTGCAGAAGGTTTGGAAGATACGGAACATATCGATATGATTCGCGATATGGGCTTTAATTTTGCGCAGGGCTACTTTTACTCTAAGCCTGTAGAATCAGCCCACGCCAGCAAATATGTGACCGGCATACCGCCTTGGCTTCCGCAGGAAAAAGGGGCTTGAATCTAACTTGCGCCGTCGCCACATATAAAACAGTTATAGATCGCTACGAAAGGTGACAACACATGAGTGAGGAAAATAAACCGGAAGCCGCAAAGCCAGTCAAAGCTGCGGTGACTAAAAAACCAGCGACAAAAGCTGCCGCCGTCCAAAAGAGAGCGCCTGCAAAAAAAACGACGGCCAGAAAGCCCGCTGCGGCAAAGGCTGCGACTGCGAAAAGAACAGCCCCAAAAAAGGCTCCCGCGACGCCGAAACCTGCTGTTGCAAAAACGGCAGAAAAGACCGCTGCTGCTGCGGCTAAAGTTTCTGAAACCGCCCAAAAAACCGCGCCCGAAGCTGAAACCAGCGCTAATCATGCGCATTCAAAGGCAGCAAACGACGGCCCTGAAGCAACAGCGGCTTTCAATAAAGACAAGCTGATTGAGGAGCTAAAGGAAAAAGATTGGGCAACGATCGTTATTCGCGGCATTTTCATGCTTGTTTTTGGCATGCTTTGCCAAATCGCGCTGTCCTTCACCTTCTTTTTAGCTGTAATCCAGTTTATTGTTATGGTCGGCACTGGCAAGCCCAACCATACGATAACCGGCGCTATTGCGATTGCCGGGAAATATATGGGTCAGGTATTGAATTTCCTAAGCTTCAAAACAGAGGACAAACCGTTCCCATTCGATTTGGATTTTCCACAGAATAAATAAGTGTGGTGAATATTTCGTCCGGCAAAATAAAAGCAATTAAAAAGGTGCCGCTGGTGCCTTTTTTTCGAACTAAATTCCGGAAACTGCGAACAATACCTCGACCAGCAGCCTGATAATGACAACGGCGACAATGGCAGTCAATACAGCTTTGATCAAATCAATCACGAAAAAACCCTTTTAGAACAATACAAAGCGTCGCCCACTTTACAACCGATGTTGATCTTATATGCATGTTCACTTGTATGTCGTTACCTTAAAGGCAGAGCATCGCTAATCAACTCTTTTTCCCCGACAGCCATAGAAATTTTCCACTGCCCAGCCTTTGTTGCTGTTGCAATTTGCCCATTACTACAGGCAGGCAGCCCTGCTCTGTTTCCGGGTGCAAAAAGAGACAATAAGCCGCATTGCACTGGACATTATCGACTAAAGTCATAGTTTAGTTGTCTAAGCCTGTCCGCGGCTAATTAAGGAATTGTCTGATGGACCCTATACTGCTCATTGGCAGCTTGATCGCCATATCCCTATTGGCGGGATTGGCTACTAAGCTATTCCCTGCGAAAGCGGCGCTTGAAAGCCACAGCGCGGCTGTAGATTATCAGCGATATAACCCAGATGCCAAAATTGAAACGCCGTTGCTTTCCAAAACTGAGGATGCAGCGATAATCCCTGTCCTTGAACCCCGAGGGCAGCTTGGCCTTGTCACCAAGTTAGGGGATCAACTGGTTTGCCGCACACTTACCATAAACGAGCCGCCCCTTACGAGCATTGTTGGCAATCGCTTAACACTTTCGCATCAGGACTTTACGCAACCGCCGCTTACACTGGTGTACGGAGAAGCAGATATGGCTAAAATACGAACACTGATCGCTGCGCTCATTCCTATTGAGGGGGCCTCTGATGCCGTTTGACGAACTTTTTAAGCCCACCGACTATGCAGTTCCTCTATTTGTCGGGCTAATTTTGGCCGAATTGCTTTACGGTTGGAAGACCGGACGCATAAAATACGAAGGAAAAGATGCCTTTGTATCCATGTTTATGGGGCTGGGCAGCACTGTGGTGGGGGCCTCGCTCTTCGCCACTATATTCGCGGCCTCCTATTGGGTTTGGGAAAATTACCGTATTTTCGATTTTGGTGGGGAATTAACCATAGGCCTGTTTATATTGGCGTTTGTGCTTGAAGACCTTACTTACTATTGGATTCACCGCATGGGGCACCGGATGCGGTGGATGTGGGCGGCACACGTTATTCACCATTCCAGCCAACATTATAACCTGTCAACAGCGCTGCGGCAGACTTGGACAGGAGATTTTACCCCGGGTGTCTTTTTCCGCTGGCCGCTTTTTATCCTTGGCATCCACCCATCGGTGGTGTTTTTCTGTGCAGGATTTAACTTGGTTTACCAGTTCTGGATTCACACGGAAGCTGTTGATCGGTGCCCAAAATGGTTTGAGGCAATATTCAACACACCCAGCCATCACCGTGTACACCACGCCAACAATCCCCGCTATTTGGATGCCAATTATGCAGGCGTCTTTATCATTTGGGATAAGATTTTTGGTACTTATGTTCCCGAACTAAAAGAGGAGCCCTGCAATTACGGCCTCGTCAATGATCTGGATACCTTTAACCCGGTGCGCATAGCATTCCACGAATGGGTTGGCATTTTAAAAGATATAACAGGCGCAAAAAGCTGGCGTGACCGTATATTATATCTGCTCGCCCCACCCGGCTGGACCCCCGATGGCAGCCGAATGACCAGCAACATGATCAAAGCGGCTTGGCAAAAGCGCATCGAGGCCGATGGGTCCGCAGCGAAATAGTCAAACCATAAACATGACCTGCGAAACGCAGTGATTAATCCTGCGATTTCATGCCTGCTAAAACCGATATCGCCACGTCTGAATGGTCGGTGAATATGCCGTCCACATCCAGCGCAAAAACGGCTTTCAGTTCCGCCGCGCCGTTTTCAAACATCGCTGGCACTGCATCATTCCTAATCGTCCAGATATGGATTTTAAGCCCCACTTCATGCGCGTCCTTCACCACTTGGCCAGGCGCCTCAGGATCGCTTAGCAATAGGGCTTTGTTAATGCCAAGGCCCGCAAATTCGGTAGCCCACTGGGCCATATGATATTCAGCGTGCGTGCGGCCCGTCTTGGGATCGTCCTCGCCTTCAATCAGATAAATCAGTGGCACGGATTTCATCACCGGAAAGCTGCGCAAATAATCGGCTTCAAAACACTGGAAATATGTTGGAATAGCCAAGGCTTCCAGTTGTTTGAAAACACCCACCAGCGCGTCGGTAGGATCAAGCCCCATTGCCTTATGCGCGGCGGGCCGCTTCATCTCGATATAGAGGCCTGTTTTATGGCTGCGCGTTGCATTCTCTTTTTTTACAAGTGCAATGATTTCTTCAATGGTCGCGATTGGCTCCAGCCCGTCAAATTCGGTTGAGCGGCCCGCACGCGGCTGGCGGGTTCGCAGTTGTTTCAATTCCTCAAGCGTGAAATCAAAAACAAACCAATCGGTTATGCCGTCAAATGTGCGCTTGCGGTCCGCAAATTCAGGTAAATCAGCGACATTTGTGGTCGAAGACAAATAAACATCGTGGCGTGCCACCAAATGGCCGTCACTGGTCATCACCAGATCAGGTTCAATGTAATCCGCCCCATACTGTATCGCTAACTGATAACCGCCAAGTGTGTGCTCGGGCCGTGCCCCGCTGGCGCCCCTGTGCGCAATGACAATCGGTACGGACACATTTTCCATATCCACCGCGCCCTCCTTTGTGGCGTCTACCGCCGCGCCGTTGCCCAACGCCGCACACGACCCAGCAACACCAAAACCGATCGCAAAAATTAATGCAGTGACTATTTTTTTCATTTCAGCGATCAACCTCTTTATTGGGGTAAGACAAACTTCAGTTCCATTGCTGGGACTTGTTACGGTATCAAAAAAGAGGATTAGCATGCACTAAAACACCAATCCGCTCACGGCAATCGTTATATAAACCCGTTTAAACACCAAAAACATTACAAGAAAATGATAAGACCTTTTCAGCCAAGAAATTCACCATATACGACAAACAATAGATGCGCAGGGGCAGCATATTTTATCTACTCGCACTGCCCGGCTGGACCCCAGACAACAGCCGTATGACCAGCGATATGATCAAAGAAGCATGGCGCGCCCGCAAGCAAGCCCAGAAAATCGCCGCTGAATATGCAAATTATAATAGCCAAGGCCGAACAGCTAGTGTCTAGCATTCGCCATAAGCGGAAGTTCATTCCCAAAGGCACTACTTCCGTTCCTGACCCAAAGACGACATAGGGGCTGTAAATTTCTATGTCCGATTTTTGGGCAATTCTTCCTTTGGGCTTTTCCCTGTCCATCGCTTGAATGCGCGTGAAAAAGAGGCAGGATCTGAAAATCCAAGAAGATAAGCAATCTCACTTATCGACGTTTTGCCAGCAAGCAAGTATTCTATCGCCAGTTTCTTTCGCAGTGAATTAACGACGTCCTTGAAAGAAGAACCTTCCTCCTGCAATTTTCGATATAGCGTTTGGCGGCTCATCCCTATTTTTGTTGTAATATCGCCCGCTGTAATATTCCCCTTATGTAAAATCGGCATCATTAAGGCCTCAACTTGCGCCCGAACCGATGTGGGTGATGCGATCTTTTCCAGAAGAGTGTCAGCATGCTGGGTTAAAATACCAAAAACATAGTCAGGTTCAAGCGCCACTGGCCAGGTCGCAACTTGCGGGTGGAGCTTCATTGCATTCCAATGTCGGGAGAAGCGCACCGGACACTGAAAAATACGAGCATAGTCTACATGATGATCGGGTTGAGCATGGGTGAAGTGCACCTCCAACACATGCGGCTGTTCAAGAAACTGTCTGGGACCGCATACCAATCTTGCGAATGAGGTTTCTGAAATTTCAGGAAATTGATTCGGATTCTGCCGTCTATCGACCATCCATAATTCATTGTTCTGTTGCAGGAGAACAAAACGAGGCACTGTCGTGCCGACATCAAGATCGAGGACAAGGCTGGTGTAACGCAGCAATTGTTCAAATGCTTCCCCCATCGTACGCGAAGCATTCATGATAAGACCGACAACAGAGATTTCGGCCATGTCCACGGCAGCGCCCCATTTCAGCGCCAATGCAGAGTCGTTACAAGTTTTTTGACTCTCATGGACCAATTGACGGTATTTCTCTAGCGGAACCCGCGTGTCGAGGTCATTCAAATCGCGCAGCGAAAATTTTGCGCCTTCAAGCAGTAGCTCTTTAGACACACCACTTTCAGCTGCGAAATCCAGAAAGCCCCGCACAAACGCCGCTGATGCCGTACCCTGTAGCATGCCCCCCACCACTCAACCTGTTACAAATAGCCATGCCGTCGATACATTCGGTTATGGCCATTGTCAAAGCTATTTCGTAATACATCAGATCACCGCAAAAGCTAGTATATGAATTTATCGAGAATCCAAAGGAGCTTCCTATGTATGACATATCATTAGTGAGACTGTACCTTCTAAGAGGGTGTTATCTGCTGCTAGCGGTTGGACTTGGGGTGCAGCTGTTTCCTAGATTGATTAGCGTAACGGCGACCTACCCTTTTTATGAAGGCGTCGTCGACGTCATGTTAGGTGCCCTTGCGATAACGTCGATCATAGGTTTGTTCGCACCGATAAAAATGCTGCCGATCCTCTTGTTTGAAATTGTTTGGAAGGTCTTGTGGTTCGCCGCCGTCTTGGTTCCGCGGTGGCGGAGCGAGACACTAGACGAAACGATGGTTGCGAATATCTTTCCAATTGCGTTGGTCGTTCCCTTTATTGTAGTTTTCCCTTGGAGACACGCGTTCCGAGAGTTCAAAAATAACACCGATCGATGGCGGTAGTTTTAGAGCCAAGTTCGTACCGGCGAACCTTGTCGAATGGCAAATTCTATATTCAAAGCCGACATTCAACAAATGACCGTGAACGACGGCTCATGGCGAGAAAGCGACCAATTGAGCCGGCTTTTGTACGTCCGCTTTCAGAAGAACCCACATCTACTCGCTCGTCGTCCCGTGCCCTGCCAAGGGCAGGTTAACGACACGGGACCCAGGCGACAAACAATGCCTTCACCTTTGGTGAAGTCTTACTCCAATTTCTAGACCCCGGATCGCTTCCGACGCTAATACGTCGGGTCCGGGGTGACGGTCATGAGGGGCTCACCCATCCACGGCTAAAACCGTGCCATTTTGTCTGTCGCCTCATAAATCCTGCTGCGCGTCCTGGCAAAGCAATCATGCATGGCTGTGCTGCGTATTTTGCGCTTGCGAAAAGGGGCGGTATTGGGCCATTGTGCGCGCAAATAAGGGCGCACCCCCAAAACCAGCGCCTTCCCCGATGTTAAGGAGCTTATTATGTCGCATGACCCTATTGTTATCGTTGGAATGGCCCGCACGCCTATGGGCGGTTTGCTCGGTGATCTGTCCTCTGTTGGGGCGTCTGATTTGGGTGCTATTGCCATCCAGGGCGCACTGAAAAGTGCAGGCATAGAAGGCGGCGCGGTTGATGAGACGATCATGGGCTGCGTATTAACCGCAGGCCAATCTCAGGCCCCTGCCCGGCAAGCCAGCATTAAAGCCGGCATCCCCAAAGCCACCGGTGCAGTTACGCTGAATAAAATGTGCGGCTCCGGCATGAAAGCCATGATGCAGGCACATGATGCCATCAAGGCTGGCAGCAAGGATATTATTGTCGCAGGCGGCATGGAAAGCATGTCTCTGGCGCCGCATTTGCTGCCCAGCGGGCGTACTGGCATAAAATACGGCAGCGGCCAAATCATTGACCATATGGCGCTCGACGGCCTAACCGATGCTTACGGCGGCGAGCCAATGGGCGTTTACGCAGAATTATGCGCCGAGCATTACCAATTTACCCGCGAAGCACAGGATGCCTACGCGATTGAAAGCACCAAGCGCGCACAAGCGGCTATCGATAACCACAGTTTTGACGGCGAAATCGTTCCGGTTATTGTGAAATCACGTCGCGGTGACAGCGAAGTTAGTGTCGACGAGCAGCCGCCAAAAGCACGCCTCGATAAAATCCCCGGCCTGCGCCCCGCCTTTAAGAAAAATGGCACAGTTACTGCCGCTAACGCCAGCTCAATTTCTGACGGCGCGGCGGCTGTGGTGATGATGTCAGCCTCAGAGGCGACAAAGCGCGGCCTTACGCCGCTGGCCACCTTGAAGGCGCATGCTGAATTTGCGCATGAACCCGAATGGTTTACCACGGCACCCGTTACCGCTATTAAAAACGTGCTGGATAAAGCCGGGTGGACTGTCGACGACATTGACCTGTTTGAAGTGAATGAGGCTTTTGCTGTGGTGGCCATGGCGGCGATGCAGGAATTGGGGCTGGACCATGCCAAAGTGAATGTGAACGGCGGCGCTTGTGCCCTTGGCCATCCTATTGGGGCTTCTGGCGCGCGTATTTGCGTAACTCTAATCAATGCACTTAAAAAACGCGGCCTCAAGCGTGGCATTGCCAGCCTCTGCATTGGCGGCGGCGAAGCCACTGCTGTTGCGATTGAATTGGCTTAACTACCCCAAAGCTGCGGCATTCATTCTTCGCAGTAACTTGGAAAACGCGCCACTCAAAATTTGGGGCGCCGCCGCTTATGCTGCAAAAAGCCCCAAGATGGCTTACTGTGGCGTTTGAGTGATAGAGATAGAGATAGCGAAAGAGAAAAGGCAAGCCGATGATTTTGAGCGAAGAACAAGGTATGATCCGCGACATGGCCCGTGCCTTCGCTCGGGACCGCATCTCCCCAAATGCCGCAGCATGGGAAAAAGCGGGCGAAATTCCAGCGGAAACACTACGCGAGATGGGCGCGCTGGGCCTGATGGGCATGACAGTGCCCGCCCAGTGGGACGGCGCGGAAACGGATTATGTTTCTTATGCGCTGGCACTGATGGAAATTGCAGGCGGTGACGGGGGCTTGTCGACGCTGATGAGCGTGAATAATGCGCCGATGTGTGCGGCTATCCTCGCCAACGGCACCGACGAACAGAAAGAAACCTTCCTCAAGCCCATGGCACGCGGTGATATAATTGGTGCTTTTTGCCTTACCGAACCGCAGGCGGGCTCTGATGCTTCGATGTTAAAGACCAAAGCCGAACGTACCAATTCGGGTTGGCGTATTAACGGCACCAAACAATTCATCACCTCGGGCAAAATCGCGGGGGCCGCCATACTGTTTGCTGTGACCGACCCGGACGCAGGCAAGCGCGGTATTTCAGCATTTTTGGTGCCCACCGATACGCCCGGTTACCGGGTAGCAAGCCTTGAGCATAAACTTGGCCAGAAATCGTCCGACACCTGCCAGATCGTTTTTGAAGATATGGTCGTGTCCAGCGAATGCCTGCTCGGCGCAGAGGGCGCAGGTTATAAAGTGGCTTTGTCCAATTTGGAGACCGGCCGTATTGGTATTGCGGCGCAGAGCGTGGGCATGGCGCGCGCGGCTTATGACTATGCCCTCGCCTATGCCAAAGAGCGCGTGGCTTTTGGCAAACCGATTTTTGAGCACCAGGCGGTGGCGTTTCGCCTTGCGGATATGGCAACCCAGCTTGAGGCCGCAGAACTGCTGGTTTTAAACGCGGCCTCCAAAAAGGATTTGGGCGAACCTTGCCTAAAAGAAGCCTGCATGGCCAAGCTGTTTGCCAGCGAAATGGCCGAGCGTATTTGCTCGGACGCCATCCAAACACTGGGCGGCTACGGCTACCTAAGCGAATATCCGATCGAGAAAATCTATCGCGACGTGCGTGTGTGCCAAATTTACGAAGGCACCAGCGATATCCAACGCATCGTCATCGCCCGCGAGATTGGGCGTTAGGGAATTTATCCGTTTAAGGGCTGAGCTTTTTGCTTAGAGAGTTCATGGCAAGCGCTATTGCTTCCCGGTTAGGCTTGTAGAATACCCAATTTTTGACGGGCTTGGCCGTCACCAAACCCGCATCCACCAGAATTTGCATGTGGGATGTTACTGTCGGTTGGCTTAGGCCTATTTTATCCGTAATGAAGCCCACACAGACGCCGTCCTCAATCAGATCACCATCCCGTTGCGGCGGAAAATTCTCACACGGTGACAATATCCATTCCAAAATCTGGAACCGTTTTTCGTTTGAAAGCGCTTTTAATACTTTAAGTGTTGACATATCGGTCATCTATATTGATAATTTTCTATATTGTTAAAAACCTATATTAAAGGATATCAACATGGCCGCTAAAGTCCAGCCAAAAGACCGTCTATCGCAGTCAAACGAGGCCTTGAAAACCGCTTCCACTTTCGCAGACGAGTATCTCAGCGGCCTGGAAAATCGAAATGTCAGCGCTTCGGGCACGGCTTTGGCAAACCTAAAACATTTTGAACATGCTCTCCCCGAGATACCGCAGTCGACACTATCGACGCTTACAAAACTTCACGCAAATGGTTCACCCGCAACAACAGCCACTGCCGGCGGACGGTTTTTTGGGTTGGTCGTCGGCGGATCGTTGCCGGCGGCGCTCGGTGCCCGTGTACTGAGCTCTGCGTGGGATCAGGTCGTATTCAACGAAGCGATCAGCCCTATCGGCGTAAAGTTGGAACAGGTTGCGGCGGGCTGGCTGCTGGACCTATTTGGCCTGCCTAAACAGGCATCTGTTGGCTTCACAACTGGCGCAACTATGGCAAACTTCACTTGTTTGGCGGGCGCGCGCCACGCACTGTTGGCAAGCGCGGGCTGGGACGTTGAAAAAAAAGGGCTGGGCGGCGCGCCGAAATTACGAATTGTCGCGTCTGCGCAAATCCATATCACCGTTTTGAAAGGCTTGGCGATGCTGGGCTTTGGCACCGACTGCGTTGAAAGCGTCGCCTGCGACGCCAACGGCGCAATGCGGCTTGATGCCCTGCCAAAACTTGATGCCAACACCCTTGTGATAACACAAGCCGGCAATGTAAATTCCGGTGCCTGCGACCCCATTGGCGAGATTGCAAAGAGCGCCGCCAAGGTCGGCGCATGGGTGCATGTTGACGGCGCTTTTGGCCTATGGGCAGCGGCCTCACCGGGCAAAAAAACCATGCTTGACGGATTTGAAGGCGCGGATAGCTGGGTCGTGGACGGCCATAAATGGCTCAATACCCCTTATGACTGCGGCATCGCCATTTGCAAGCACCCCGAGGCCCTTCACGCGGTTATGGCGACACAAGCGCCGTATCTCAAGGCCGGAGGCATCGCCGCCCCAAAAGATATGGTGCCTGAATTTTCGCGCTCGGCACGCGGAGTCGAAGTTTGGGCTGCACTCAATAGTTTAGGGCGGTCTGGTGTTGCGGACCTAATTGATCGCTGCTGCACGCACGCCCTTGCTTTCGCTGACGGGCTTAAAGCCCTTGGTTTCGAAGTCATCAATGACGTCGTGCTAAATCAGGTTGTCGCAACCCTGCCCGGCCGCGAACATCTGGCGCCAGAAATAGCGGAGCATGTGCAAAATTCCGGCGAGGCCTGGTTTGGCCCAACGGTTTGGCGGGGCCGACAAGCGTTCCGCATCAGCGTATCTTCTTGGGTAACAACCCAGCACGATGTTAAACGCACACTTGAGGCCATAAAATCCGCCCTTACCGCGCTCGAAAACCGCCAATAATTCCATGCGGTTACAGCGGCTCCGGCACACGAAAAACGGTGAGCAACTGGCGCTCTTTCATGAAATGGCCGAACAAATATACTCACAACAAAAACCCGCCAGAGATACTCAAGCGGGTTTTAATGTTGGCTATAAGATTGAATGCATTGGCCTAAAATGGGATTTCGTCGTCCAGATCGGCTGCACCACCCATCGGCGCCGCGCCGCCTGATGATTGGCCTCGGTTAGGTTGACCACCCTGAGATTGGCCGCCGCCGTAGCCCGACTGGCTATCGCCAAAGCCGCCGCCTTGGCCACCATCTTGGCCCATGCCTTGGTTATCGCCGCGTCCGCCCAGCATCGTCAATTCACCGCGGTAGCGCTGCAATACAATCTCGGTCGAGTATTTTTCAACACCGGCCTGATCGGTCCATTTGCGGGTCTGCAATTGGCCTTCAATATAAATTGTGGAGCCTTTTTTTAGATAATTCTGGGCAACCTTGGCTAAATTTTCATTAAAAATCACCACCCGGTGCCATTCGGTTTTTTCCTTGCGCTCGCCGGTGTTTTTATCACGCCAGCTTTCAGAAGTGGCAATAGAAAGGTTAACCACCGGCGAACCATCCTGCATATTGCGGGTTTCCGGGTCACGGCCCAAGTTACCAACCAAAATTACTTTATTCACACTACCGGCCATAAAAGCCCCCTTATCAATGTCAAACGTCTACTATTAAAAACTGTGCCATATCTGGCCGCTTGGGGCGACCATAGACCAACTGTTCGCCCGCTGCAAAAGGAAGATGACATTAACAGAATGTTCCCTTTTTGTTCCATAAAAATCAACTGGTCGCAACAATGGCACTTCCTGCCGCCAACCTGTTCAAGTCTCAGAGAGATTGGTTAAGGTGAACAAGGTACCAATATGGAGTTCAAAAATGAAATTTAAGCCGCTAATGCTTACCGTCGGTGCAGGAATTTTCCTCAACGCCCCTGCTATTGCTCAGGAAGGCCAGCCAGCCCTACCAACTCAGCCTTCTGCGCAAACAGAACTGGCTACACCTGCAAAACAAATATCGCCACCCGTTTGCCTTATGGATGAAAACTTTCGCGCGTTCGACTTTTGGCTCGGCAATTGGAGCGTGACAGCGAGCGACAGCAATAAATTTCAAGGCACCAACAGCATTGTTTCAATTGAAGGGGGCTGTGCGCTCCTGGAAAACTGGACAAGCGCCACTGGTGGCACCGGCATGAGCACAAACCATTATAACCCCATTACAAAAAAGTGGCGGCAATTATGGCTATCTGCTGCTGGCTATTCCATTGATATAGAAGGCGGGATTATAAACGGGTCGATGGCCTTAAAAGGAAACATCGCCTATTATAAAACCGGCAAAACCTTTCCTTTTCGTGGCACCTGGATCCCCGTGATGGATGGCACCGTTCGCCAGCATTTCGAACAGTTTAATCCTGAAAAAGAGGTATGGGAAACGTGGTTTGATGGTATTTATACCCGCACAGATGCCCTCTCTAAGTAAAGCCAATGGGTGCAGCTACAAAAATACAGGCTTAGGCTCGCTCCATCGCTCTTTGCGCAGACAGTTTTGGCCGCCTGATTTTTCAACTGCGTCCCCAAGATAACAGGTATAAAAGGCCCGTAATAAGGCTGGCGGCTCAACTACCAGTGATATCATCGGCCAGATATTGCCGCGCACCGGGCACTGGTGGCAGAGCAGGCCAGCGGCTACGCGTATAAATTTCAAAGGCGATTTCAATGCCGGAAACATCATCAAGTGTACCTGTGCTTACGCTTTGGTGGTGCTGATAGTTCTTGCCTTCCCAAGTCAGCGGTGTGCCACAACTGGCACAGAAACGCCGTTCGGCAGTATCACTGGCTTTTGTCGCACCTGTCGGCGCACTGATCCAGCGCAGCTGGCCAGCATCAACTGTAGTGAAAGGCATAAAGGCCCCGCCCGAGTTTTTCTGGCAGTCGCGGCAGTGGCAATTGCCCGTTTCTGCCCCATCCAAATTGATCTCGTACCGCACCGCGCCACACAGGCAACCCCCGCTTTGAAGTTTCACCACCGCCTTGCTCCTATTGTGTCCTGACATAATTTGTCAGCATATATCTAATTTCGTTCTTTATTTGTTCTAATTATCAATCTAATGTCAAGTCGCTTGACAGACAAGAGGCCAACAGCCATCTGTAGGCTCAATTTTTACCAAAGGTGCAAGACAAAGATGCTGACCCAAATTTCTGTTCGTGGTGCCAGAGAACATAATCTGAAATCCGTTGATGTGGATATTCCGCGCGACAAGCTGGTTGTGATTACCGGGCTTTCGGGATCGGGAAAGTCGTCGCTTGCCTTTGATACCATCTATGCCGAAGGCCAGCGTCGCTATGTGGAGAGCCTAAGCGCTTATGCACGCCAGTTTCTGGAATTGATGCAAAAGCCTGATGTTGACCATATTGATGGCCTATCGCCTGCAATTTCCATTGAGCAGAAAACCACGAGCAAAAATCCTCGCTCAACGGTTGGTACTGTCACCGAGATTTATGATTATATGCGGCTATTGTGGGCACGCATTGGCATACCCTATTCCCCCACAACGGGGCTACCGATTGAAAGCCAGACCGTTAGCCAAATGGTTGACCGCATTTTGGCTCTGGGGGATGGCACCCGGATTTATCTGTTGGCACCGATCGTGCGCGGACGAAAAGGCGAATATCGCCGAGAGTTCGCTGACCTGCAAAAACGAGGTTTCCAGCGCGTGAAGGTGAATGGTGAATTTTACCTGATAGAAGACGCACCGACACTCGACAAAAAATTCAAACACGATATCGATGTTGTTGTTGATCGGATTGTCCTGAAATCTGGCGTGGAACAGCGGCTTGCAGAAAGTGTTGAAACGGCCCTGGAATTGTCTGACGGCCTGATTGTCGCCGAATTGGCGAACGATGCAGTTGAGGGCGAAAGCACCGTGCGCCATCTGATGTCAGCCAAATTTGCCTGCCCGGTTTCCGGTTTTACCATCGAAGAAATCGAGCCACGGCTGTTTTCCTTCAATAATCCTTTTGGCGCCTGTCCCAGCTGCGACGGCCTCGGCAAAAAGCTGTATTTTGACCCCAATTTGGTGGTGCCCGACGAAAACAAGACCGTGCGAGACGGCGCGCTTGCGGCATGGTCCAGCCGATCGAACAATCCCTCGCCCTTTTATTTTCAGGCACTCGATGCGGTTGCGCGGCACTTTGACGTTTCGCTCGATACACCGTGGAAAGACCTGCCAAAGGCGGCAACAGATGCCTTCCTTTATGGCACCGGCAAAAAATCTGTCACCATTATTTATGCTGATGGCAAGCGGCGTTTTGAGGTCAACAAGCCCTTTGAAGGCGTCTTAAACAATATCGAACGGCGTTGGCGCGAAACCGACAGCAATTGGATGCGCGACGAACTTTCCAAATATCAGGATTCTACCAAGTGCAACGCCTGTAAAGGCGCGCGGCTTAAACCTGAGGCACTTGCGGTAAAAATTAATGGCTGCCACATCAGCGAAGTGACGGCTCTTTCTATCAGGGCGGCCCATGCCTGGTTTGAAACCTTGCCAACAAAGCTCAATAAAAAACACCAGACAATCGCAGATAAGGTGCTTAAGGAAATTCAGGACAGGCTTGGGTTTCTTCTTAGTGTAGGACTTGAATATTTAACGTTAAGCCGTTCTTCTGGAACACTTTCTGGCGGAGAAAGTCAGCGAATTCGGCTTGCTTCCCAGATCGGCTCTGGCCTCACCGGTGTTTTGTATGTTCTTGATGAACCCTCTATTGGTTTACATCAACGCGACAATGACCGGCTTTTGGAAACGCTGAAAAACCTACGCGATATCGGCAATACAGTGATTGTGGTGGAACACGACGAAGATGCCATTCGCACCGCTGATTATGTGATTGATATGGGCCCCGGCGCGGGTGAGCACGGCGGCACGATTGTAGCCGAGGGCACACCAGAGGCCGTGATGGCGACCGAACACAGCCTCACCGCACAGTATCTAACCGGTAGGCGCTCGGTGCCCATTCCAGCGCTAAGACGTCCCGGCCTTAAAGGTAAGTTTCTCAAGGTCGCCGGGGCTACGGCTAACAACCTAAAGAATGTCGAGAGCTCAATTCCGCTGGGCACACTAACATGCATCACCGGTGTATCAGGTTCGGGGAAATCCTCTTTAATTATAGAAACACTTTATAAAGCCGTGGCGAAACACCTGAATGGCACCCGTGTAACGCCGGGTGCCCATACAAACATCGAAGGCTTAGAGCATCTGGATAAGGTCGTTGATATAGATCAAAGCGCTATTGGCCGTACGCCGCGTTCAAACCCGGCCACCTATACCGGTGCCTTTGGCCCGATCCGCGATTGGTTTGCCGGGCTACCAGAGGCGCAGACACGCGGTTACAAAGCGGGTCGTTTTTCTTTCAACGTAAAAGGCGGGCGCTGCGAGGCCTGCAAAGGTGACGGCATGATCAAGATTGAAATGCACTTTCTGCCGGATGTGTATGTGCAGTGTGATCAATGCAGGGGCAAACGCTATAACCGGGAAACACTGGAGATCCGGTTCAAGGGAAAATCTATTTCCGACGTTCTGGACATGACAGTGGAACAAGGCGTTGTATTTTTCAAAGCTGTACCTGCGATCCGCAACAAATTGGAAATGCTGGAAAAAGTTGGGCTTGGCTATATTCGCGTAGGCCAGCAGGCAACAACCCTTTCCGGCGGCGAAGCCCAGCGTGTCAAGCTGGCAAAAGAACTGGCAAAACGATCAACCGGCAAAACGCTATATATTTTGGATGAACCCACTACCGGCCTGCATTTTGAAGATGTGCGCAAATTGATGGAAGTGCTGCAAGCCCTTGTCGAGCAGGACAATAGTGTGGTCGTGATCGAACATAACCTTGAAGTTATTAAAACCGCTGACTGGATCATTGACCTTGGCCCTGAGGGCGGCGACGGCGGCGGCGAAATTGTGGCCGCTGGTACGCCTGAGCATGTTGCGCGCTGCAAACGTAGCTATACAGGGCGCTATCTGGCCCCTGCCCTAAAAAAGGTCGTCACTGAATAGCCTTTTCCCGAGACAGACGTTCGCCCTGTGGATGCTGTGAATGTCTTTGAACTTGGCCGCGCTATAGGGTACATTGCCTACTTTCAAGGCCCTACCGGGATTTTGGGGTTAGTGATTTTCACTTTGTTTTGGCAGGATTGGGCTACGCTTGATAGATTTGTGGAAATGCTGCCGTGATCGGCTATTGAGACGGCGAAGCCCTAACAGGCCGCAGCTTTTCAACGTGACAATGACGGCGGCGCTAATATTTTCTGTTGGCGCCAACGCCGACGATGCGCCCATTCGCCTTGCCACACGCCTAGCCCTGCCACCTTATGTTGATGAGGGCGCGTCTTCTGGTATCGAGATCGATATCATCAAAGCTATATTTGAAAAAACTGGGCGAAAAATCCAGTTTGAACAGATGAACCGCATTCAAATGATCAAGCAATTCGATGAAGGCGGTATTGATGGTATCCTCACGCAAAACATAACGGCCTCAAACGTGGGCTGTGTAACGGATTGGTATCTGGTGCATCAGAATGTTGCTTTTACCCTCGCGCAGTCAAATGTGAAGATTGAAACAGTTGCGGACCTCGCAAACATTTCAGTTGTCTCTTTTGATGGTGCCAGGAAATATATCGGCGGAGATTTTAAAAAGGCTATTAAGGACAATGGCTTGTACCGGGAAGTTGCCGAACAGAGCGAACATATCGGACTGCTCTATAGTGGCCAATTTAAAGCCATCGTTGGTGACGAATGGATCATCCGTTATGCGCAACGCCAACTTTTTGAAGCCACAGGTGAATACCGCGAACTTCGTGTGCACCAAATTCTGAAACCCTCGCTCTATTCAGCTCGCTTTCACGATATTGGCCTGTGCCAAGCTTTTAATTCAGCACTACAAGGCCTAAAGCGCAGCGGTTCCTATGATCGTTTGGTAGAAAATTACCAGAAAAGCCTGCTTATCGCCGCCAGGACCGCGCGTACCACCAAAAAATGATTGCCATTGGCGGAAGCCTCAATACTCAGGCGGGCAGCCTTAAAAGCCGCTGCCCGGTTCTTTGAGGAAAGCAATTTCAGCGTCAGTGCTTTTGCGGCCTAAAATTTCATTTCGGTGCGGATACCGCCCAAAGCGTTTGATAATATTTCTGTGGCGGTGTTCAAAGTCCAGATTGTTTTCCAAACCTGCGCCACTGAACAACAGCACAGCTTCATCGTGCACGCCCAAACTTTCGCTGTGCATATAGGGCATATAAAGAAATTGCAGCCAATCGGCGTTCCAGTGTGCCCCTACGGCCTGTGCAACAGCTTCCTGAGCCAATATCAGCGCACTTACGTCGGCAGCGAACGACCGGGCATGCCCCCGAAACATATTGCGCGGAAATTGATCCAGCACCAGAATTTCAGCCAATCGCCCGCGTTCCGATAGCCGCCAAGCGGCCAGTTCTCCGCGCGCTGCTTGTTCATATAGGTTCAGAAACTGTCGTTTTATCAGCGCATCAAAATCATCGGATTTACGCCACCACCGATCAGGCCCTGCTTCTGTAAACCAAAAATATAAGATATCTTCCGCCCGCATATTTCTTCCTTTGTGTTTGCCCGGTATTCCAGCCGATATTTTGCTCAGTAGTCTGCCCTGTGCTCTATTCTAGCCCATGCGTGATCAGCATTAGCGCTTGAGCGGTATCATTCGCACCAGCGCTTCGGCATATTTTGCGCACAGTTCAACATTATCGATATCCACCCAAATGGCTTTGTCTTCAGGTGTATGAATGAAAGGCATCAGGTCCTCGTCGTCGTACGACGCAATGGTAATTGCCGGAATTTTATCGCGCACAAACCAAACGCTGTCAAAATCACCCACACTATGGACAGCAGGAAGAAAGCCGCGAAACTGCTCATGCTGTCGGTTCAGACCCTCTGCTGTTTTCTGCAAAACGGGATCATAATGAACCGGCGAAAACCCCCCGCTTGATATTACATAACGCAAGTTCTTGCTGCCCACTGTGTCCAGATTTATCACATAGGTATCCCGTGCTTTCAATTCGTCCCGGTGCGTGCGCCAATAATGCTGCGCGCCTAACATACCCGCCTCTTCGGCGCTGGTGATCACCAGCCGTATTTCGCAGTCTTCCGGGCTATGTCGCCATAATTTGCTGGCCGCCGCCGTCGCAGCCGCAACACCTGACAAATTATCATTGGCCCCGGGGGTATAGCCAAAACGCCAATAATCGAAGCTGGCAATGATTGGCTGTGCCAGTATCAGCCCTGCGGCCACCCAGCGTGCCCAAATTGGCACCAACAGGCCCGATGCATCAAAAACCGGCACCAACAGACCCAGCGCCACAATCGCCGTGCCCACATAAACCGACACAGCGAAATGCTTCACCTGATCTGGTCTATAGGCGTAAGACGCCGGTGCGCTGTCCAGATGCGCCATCAAAACAATAAGCCGCCTGCCGCTACCCTTTTTTGCCACCAAATTTGCTGTCATGCGTTTGGGGCACCACCATATCAGCGGGCTAACCCGCCAATCAAAAAATAGCAGATGGCTTCCCAAAAACACGGCCCCTGCCAGCACCGCCATATAGGGCATCCACATGCTCATCCATATCGCCAGCACTTGGGCCACGGCAATCAGCCAGAAAAACGGCAGGTAGGTCGCAGGCGCCAAGAAACCCTCTTCTGCCAGCTCAACACCCGGTTCACCCAATAATTCGGTTGTCAACATTTCGCGCGCCATCATTTCCTGCTCGGTGCTCGCGCCCCGGTGCGGCCATTCGCTCAGTTTGGTAAAAATATCAGCAGCGGACAGGGTCATATTTAGGGTTCCAGCAGAAATATAATAATCGCAAGGCCGAGCTTAGCGTTTTTGCTACCAAAGGGAAGCCCACTCCGCTAAACAATGCCACAAATACACCGGAGCCAGTTTTTGGCGTTTTAAGGCGGATAAATTTGATGAACCCTATTCATATCATTGGCGGCGGATTGGCCGGATCAGAAGCCGCTTGGCAAGTGGCAAATCGCAGCGTGCCAGTTATTCTGCATGAAATGCGACCTGTCCGCAAAACCGACGCCCATCACACCGACAGCCTCGCTGAAATGGTATGCTCTAATTCGTTCCGCTCAGACGATGCCGTGAATAACGCCGTTGGCTTGCTGCACGAAGAAATGCGCCAGATGAATTCGCTGATCATGGCCGCCGCCGAACGCCACAAGGTGCCCGCAGGATCGGCGCTTGCGGTAGACCGCGATGCTTTTTCCGCTGATGTCACTGCCGCCATCGAGGCCCATCCGGGCATTACCATTGAACGCGCCGAGGTCGCCGGTCTGCCGCCCGAAGACTGGGACAATGTGATCATTGCCACCGGGCCGCTCACATCGCCTGCGCTGTCAGCCGGGGTGATTGAGCTGTGCGGCGAGGATGCGTTGGCCTTTTTTGATGCCATCGCGCCGATCATTCACAAAGACAGCATCAATTTCGATAAAGCCTGGTTCCAAAGCCGATACGACAAAGGTGAAGGTGCGGACTATATCAATTTGGGCCTGGACAAAGCCCAGTATGAAGAATTTATCACCGATCTGAACGAAGGCGAAAAGGCAGATTTCAAGGAATGGGAGGCCAGCACCCCCTATTTTGAAGGCTGCATGCCGATCGAGGTCATGGCAGAGCGCGGCCCCGAGACCTTGCGTTTTGGCCCCATGAAGCCCGTGGGCCTGCAAAGCCCACACACCGACGAGCGCCACCATGCCGTGGTGCAACTGCGCCAGGATAACAAGCTGGGCACACTTTATAATATGGTGGGCTTCCAGACCAAATTAAAACACGGCGAGCAAGGGCGTGTTTTCCGCAAAATTCCGGGGCTGGAGGATGCCCAGTTCGCCCGCCTTGGCGGCCTGCACCGCAATACCTTCATCAACAGCCCTTTGGTGCTGGACAGCCAACTGCGCATGAAGGCCGACCCCCGCCTACGCTTTGCTGGCCAAATTACCGGGGTTGAGGGATATGTGGAAAGCGCCGCTATGGGGCTGATCACCGGCATTCTTGCCGCCAGCGACCGCCTCGGCAACAGCGTAACACCGCCGCCCGCCACTACTGCTTTTGGTGCTTTGATCAACCATATCACCGGCGGCGCTGACGCAAAAACCTTCCAACCCATGAATGTGAACTTCGGCTTATTTCCGCCGATGGCCGAACGCACCAAGAAAAAAGAGCGCAAACCCGCCATGAGCAAACGCGCGCTTGAAGATTTAAGCGTGTGGAAGGAATCCTTAGAATAGGGAAATACCTGAATAACCCCAATCTCTCCGAAGCGGAATGCCGCACGGACTTGACATGTCACCGCCAAGACCATGCATCTACTAGTTTGCAGCTATGGGTTAAGCGTATAACCCTGTTGCTGCAACAATGCGTGGGCTGTCATGGCGGAGATTGACATTTTCACGCCCGGTATCAGATCTGCAATACCAACGTCATGGTAAGCAGCAGCCTGCCCGCACACATAAAAGGTCACGCCGTTTGCTTGCAACAACTCGACTAGCTTGGCATTCGGGTTCGCGCTGCCATAACGGGTATCAATGGTTACATCCATCACAGCAGAACCATGCACCACAACGGCCAATTTAATATTTTCAGCTGGCACACCCGCTGCCACATGCATATTCAGGAAACGGGCTGTGCGCTCAAAAACCGCGTTGACCTTGTCGCCTTCACTGCGTTTGGTGGAATCCATCGCCACCTTGAACTTTACCCCCGCAGGCAGCTTTTCAGCGCCTTCCACCGTTGCAATTTTTCCGTATTCCGGGATCAACGGGCCCGGTTTAAACGCTGATTCATCCGCCAAAAGAGGCGTAGCCAACAACACAGATAGCACCACAAACAAAGTGGATTGAAACAACTTCATTGAAAAACTCCCATTAACAAAAACCAAAAAATTCATTTCCCCAGCATATGCCCAAGTTTACTCCGCCACTTAAGAGCGTTCAAGCGATAACATTGCACTTTCAGGTGAGCCTTCTGTCCATTCAGCCGCGGGACCTGCCTCTGCCGAACAAGAGCTATTAAAGGGGCACAAATCTTAATTATTTAGCGACACTGATCACCGCCTCTGGGCCCGGCTTTTCCCGAGCGAGGCTGCAGGCTGTTTTGGCTTTCCGCTGTTTTAGCCGAGCCTGTGGAAAGTGGATCAGGTGCATTTAAGGTCTGTGTCCCCATATCTTCATATTCAATACCTTATGAATTAATTATACACTATCTCCATACACCCCCACGCCAAGCGCACCCGTCACGCTGCACCACCTCAGCAGTCACCCCGGCGAAGGCCGGGGTCCATGTCAACACTGGAGCGCTACGTTACAGATGGACCCCGGCCTTCGACGGGGTGACGGGGAAGGTGTGCAAACAAATGGGAAGCCGATTAATTATACACTATCCACATATACCGGGCGAGGCTGCTGCCGGTTTTGGCTTCCCGCTGTTTGAACCAAACCTCTAAAAAGTGGATCAGGTGCAATTACGCTATGTCCCAAAAACTCAAAATATGTTCGCGCATATATGTTTTAAATTCGGCAAAAAATTGCTGCCATTCACGGTCCAATTTTTATTCGGGCAAGATTTTAAGTTTTTAGCCTTCATTTTTCTTTGTATTGGGCATTTCTGGCGTTTCAGTTTTCTCGGGTTTTACCGCCGCCAGATAGGCCTCCAAGGCGCTTTCGACACTGTCCAGCGCTTTGCAGCCGCTCGGGCACAGCCTTACCAATTTTTCGCGGTTGGCATCGGCCCGGTCCAGCATTTCGCGTTTCAGGAACGCCACCGCCTGGGCTTCCAGCGCGACCTGATCATTAGGTTCGATTTCCAGCGCCAGCCGATAATATTTCAGCCCGCGCCCCACCTGACCTTGGGCTTCGTGTGAGCGGCCAAGCCCCAGCAGGGCTTCCGTATTTGCGGGGTCAGCTGTTAAGGCGCGTTCAAACAGCAACTGTGCATCTGTGGCATGGTCTGCATTCATAGCGATATTGGCCTCAGCGACCAACTGGCGAGAAATATTTTGGTATTTAGGTTCGGTTTCGGCTGCTGCTGGAAGGGATATTATTGCCACCAGTGCTGCACAAAAAATAAAATTCTTAATCACACGTCTATCCTCTGTCTATTTAGGATATAATAGCGTGCAAATGGTTAACTGTCTCTATCAATTAGGATCAGTTTCTTCACATTTGTTTCACGGAACGGAAATATGCACAGATTTGCGCACATCGTGCACATATCGTGCGCAGGTTTGCACACATCTCGCGCATGGCTTGCACATTTTTGTGCACACGTGTCACGGCACCTATGAAATCAGCGATCTGGGTCTATGTGCGCTCAAGCACGGCGACAAAAAAACCATCGGTTTGATGATGCATCGGGCTTAATTGCAGGGCCTGCGGCATCAAAGCATCGCTCACGGGGGCTGGGCCGCCGATAACTTTTTTCCAAATGTCGCGGTAATTCAAAAGTGTCCATCCCTTGCTGGAAGCCAAAAATTCGCGAATGATATCCTCGTTTTCTGCAGGCAACAACGAACAGCTCATATAGATTAAGCGCCCGCCAAGCTTGAGCAATTCAGCCGCTTCCCGCAGCAGGCCGAGCTGTGTTTCGTTGAGTGCCGCCAGCTCGCCTTCGTCCCAACGCCAGCGCTGATCAGGGCTTCGCCGCCATGTGCCCGTACCGCTGCACGGCACATCAACATAGGCCCGATCGCACAGCCCTGCCAGCTCGGCCAGCTTGGCTTTGCGCTCAGCAGCTTGGCCCGGCAATTGGCTTATCTGTATATTATGAGCCCCTGCCCGGTCGGCCCGTTTGTGGCATTCTCGCAGTCTTTTCGCTGAAATATCAAAGGCATACAGCTGGCCTGAATTTTCCATTTTCGCAGCAACGGCCAAACTTTTACCGCCCGCCCCCGCACACAGATCAACCACTTGCATACCGGGTTCAGCATCCACCAACAAAGACGCCAATTGGGCAGCTTCATCCTGCACTTCCAATTGGCCAAGTTCATATTCAGCAATGCCTCCAAGCCCTACATGTTTATGGGAACGAAGCGCCAGCGGCGAATAGGCCGTGATTTCGAACTGAGTGGTTTCATGCTTAACCTCTGAGCGAAATTCAGGGTTTGCTTTCAATGTGTTAACCCTGAGATCAAGCGGTGCCTGACAGTTGAGCGCAGCTGCGGCCTCGACTGATTTGTCGCCGTAACGGGCCTCAAAACCGGCTGCCGCCCACCTGGGTAAATTGGCTTTTACAGTGGCGGGCGCGGCCAAAATATCAAGCGCTTGCAGTGCGGTCACAAAACTTTTCTCAGCCTCGTCAAACGGGGTTGGGCCATATTGGTCCTCGCCCATAAACATCCCCAACGCCTTTGGATCATTTAGGGTCACATAGGTGATCACAAGGCTACGCGCTGTCACCTCAGCGTCAACCTGGCCCTGCGCCCACAACAAGCGCTCACGGTCGCGCAAAACGCCGTAGACCAGCTCGCTGATAGCCCTGCGGTCCTTCGAACCAGCATAACGCCGCGCCCGGAAATAGCTATTAACCAGCACATCAGCCGGATAGCCACGCGCAATAACCGCGTCTTCGATTTGCTCCAGCAGTTCAATAAGGGCCGCATAACGGGCAGAAGGACGCATAAGTATCTCTATTTATTAGGGTAATTCGGTGACTCGCGCGTGATTGTCACGTCGTGAACATGGCTTTCGTTGAGGCCAGAATTGGTGATACGGATGAATTCTGCATTCTTACGCATGTCTTCAATCGTCTGGCTGCCAGTATAACCCATACTCGCGCGCAGGCCGCCAACTAACTGGTGCAATACATTAGCGGCTTGGCCTTTATAGGGAACCTGCCCCTCGACACCCTCAGGAACCAATTTTAGCACATCATCAACGTCGTCCTGGAAATAACGATCGGCCGAGCCCCGCGCCATGGCCCCAACCGAGCCCATGCCACGGTAAGCCTTGTAAGATCGGCCTTGATACAGGAATACTTCGCCAGGAGCCTCTTCGGTGCCAGCAAGCAGTGAGCCAATCATACAAACACTGGCACCCGCAGCCACAGCTTTGGCAACATCACCAGAAGTGCGCAAACCGCCATCCGCAATGATCGGAATTCCGTGTTTTTCAGCAACCTTGGCTACATCATTAACCGCAGTAAGCTGCGGCACACCAACGCCTGCGACAATCCGTGTTGTGCAAATGGAACCGGGCCCAATGCCAACTTTAATACCGTCAGCACCTGCGGCAATTAGGGCCTCGGCTGCCGCGCAAGTGGCCACATTGCCTGCGACCAATTGAACATGCCCCCATGTCTTTTTGATGCGTGCCACTTGCTCGATCACCCGCGCCGAATGACCGTGCGCTGTATCCAGCACTAACAGATCACACTCGGCGTCGATTAAAGCTGCGGCCCGCTCATAGCCTTTGTCGCCAACCGTTGTTGCAGCTGCCACCCGCAAGCGGCCTTTGCTGTCTTTACAGGCATTTGGATTGGCGACCGCCTTCTCCATATCCTTGACAGTGACCAGTCCAACACAGCGGTAATCACTGTCAACAACGATCAATTTTTCAATTCTATGCTGGTGAAACAGGCGCTTGGCCTCATCACTGGAAACCCCTTCCTGCACTGTTACAACTTCGCGTGTCATCAGTTCGGAAACCGGCTGCTCCATCTTATTGGCAAATCGCACATCACGGTTGGTTACAATTCCAACCAGTTTTTTGGGGCCAAGACCTGCGCCGCGCTCAACAATAGGAATACCCGAAATTTTATAGCGGGTCATAAGCCCCATGGCGTCAGCAAGGGTTTCATCAGGGAACATTGTCACCGGATTAACCACCATACCCGATTCGTATTTTTTGACCGAACGCACCATGCTGGCTTGTTCGTCGTCGGTCATATTTCTGTGCAGCACACCAATACCGCCAGCTTGCGCCATCGCGATCGCCATAGGGGCTTCGGTAACAGTATCCATAGCTGCAGACAGCAAAGGAATATTAAGGTGAATTTGCTTGGTAAGCTGCGTCTTGACATCGACCTGAGCCGGCATAACATTGCTGGCAGCAGGGACCAAGAGAACATCATCAAAAGTAAGGCCGAGGCGAATATCCATAATCATTCCTGCTCATCGTTGGGCGCTTTAGGCGCGGATACTGCGGCTGTGGGCACACAGGATCGGGATCCAGGGTTCGGACGTTCGCCGTTCAATAGCTTGAAGCGGCCAGAAAGACAATGCCAATCTTTGTATTTCTTATTAGGGGCGGATTATTCAACTAATTTCTTAGAATTAGTTCCCGGGATCAACCAGTGTTTTGGTCTCCGTTTTACCCTTAAACCCTTGCGCCAAAACGAACCATTCTTTGGAGCCTGGCCTGCTGGCTGGAGGCTTGGTATGTTTAACAGTTTTAAAGTGATATTGCATACGGGTCACCAAGCTGGCATCAGCCCCGCCCGCCAGCACCTTGGCGACAAATGTGCCCTCTTTATCCAGGACCTTAATCGCAAAATCAAAGGCTGCTTCGCACAGCGCCATTGTCCTGATCTGATCAGTTTGCTTGTGGCCTGTCGCCGAGTTTGCCATGTCAGACAGCACCAAATCAGCAGGCCCCTTCATGGCCGTCATCAAGCGCTCTTCCGCGTCTAATGACAAAAAGTCCATGGTCCAAACTTCTGCGCCCGCTATGGGTTCTACGTCTTGAAGATCAATTCCAATAATCTGACTGTCAGGTTTTAGTCGTTCTGTCAGCACCTGCGTCCAGCCACCCGGCGCACAGCCTAAATCAACAACGCGCCTTACGCCCTGCAGAATATTGTAGCGATCCGCCAACTCAATTAACTTAAAAGCAGAACGTGAGCGATACCCAAGACGCTGCGCTTCAGCGACATATGGGTCGTTGAGCTGGCGTTGCAGCCACCGTGTCGATGAATTTTTACGTCCACGCGCCGTTTTGACACGCACTTTTTCGCCGCGCGCCCGACTACGAGTATTTGATTCTGTGTCCCAGCCTTTAGCCATTTTATCGCTGCTTTCTTTGGCCTGACCGATGGTCAGCGCGTATGGGTATATCTTCAGTTTGCATAAGCCCACGCAAGATGCCTTCTCTTATACCACGGTCAGCGACACGCAGATTAGGAACCTGCCAAGTCGCCAGGATTGCTTCAAGAATGGCACAGCCCGCGACAACCAGATCTGCGCGTTCGCTGCCTATGCAGGGCTGCGCCGTGCGTTCAGCGTGGGTCATTTGCGCAACACCGCGTGACAGTTGCTGAATGTCGCTGGTTTTCATCCAGGCGCCGTCCACTTTGTCACGGACGTAGCGTGGCAACTTCAAATGCAAGCTAGCCAACGTTGTAACAGTGCCAGATGTACCCAAAAACTGGGTCCGCCTATGGTCTATGGTTTCCGAGATACGGTGAGCCTGTTCAAAACGCTGCAGATGTTCGGTAACAATCTCAATCATCTGTCGGTAATGACTTTCAGCCACAGTCGCTCCTGCATGACCAAATTTTTCAGTAAGATTAACCACACCCCAAGGGATCGACATCCATCCTGTAATTTCAATCTTTCCTGAACGCGTTACCCTGACCCAGATTAATTCGGTACTGCCGCCGCCAATATCAAAAACCAAAGCATTTTTATTGCCCGGAGCAATCAAGGTTTGACATCCCATAACAGCAAGTCGTGCTTCTTCACCCGCTGAAATTACATCGAGGTTGATCCCGGTTTCAACTTTTACACGCGCAACAAATTCGGCTGAATTACTAGCAACACGGCAGGCTTCGGTTGCAACATGCCGCATGCAAGTAACACCGCGCCGTGCAATTTTTTCAGCGCATATCTTCAAGGCTTCAATCGTCCGGTCCATTGCCGCTGGTGACATGACATTATTCGAAGCAATACCTTCGCCCAGCCTGACTATCCTTGAAAACGCATCTATCACGCGGAAACCATTTTGCGTTGGGCGGGCGATCAGCAAACGACAATTATTCGTACCCAAATCAATAGCACTATAGACGCCACGGCTAATAGTGCTGCGCCGGTTTTCACGACCTGCCGCATTGCTTGATGCAGAGTGACCTTGTCGGGGCCGAGCACTGGCTCGCACCTCGCTGCGGTTCGCTGTTTCCCGATGACGCGATTTATCTGGCTCAGCCTGAGCAGCCCCTGAAGCGTCTTGGGTCCGTCGTTTTCGGCCTCTGGGCCGACGACGTTTGGTGCGGGCCTCCAACGGCGAAGCAGCCTCGGGGCTTACTTCTGAAAGCGTCGCATGGGGCTCTGAGCCCTTATTTTGCAACGACATTATAAATCTCAAATATTTTTGTTTTTATAATCACAGCCAACGACTGCTCACTTGCCTTCTCAATACCATTGTTAAGCAAAAAAACGCAATCAAATGTACGTTCCTTTGTCGAGCAGGCTGCGCAAAAGCTTATTGTTCCCTATTTGTTCTTGACATGCGAATCGAAGGCAATTAAGAACAAATATAGAACATGGAGACAAACAATGACTATTCTGCATCTTTTATCAACATTGGCCTTTGTCCTTATTGGTGGCGCTGGACTTTCCGCTATACAGGCTGGACTTTTCGAATGCTTCCGTCAGCTTTCACCGAGAGGTGGCATAGCAAACGCGCATCGGGCCAAACTCGACGTTTCAACTAAAAGGGCGCAGACGAATTAGCCTCATCTCTTGCTTAAATAGCACCTACTTAAATAGCTCCCAGGATTTTTCTGACAGGTTCTTATCTGATTTGGGACTGAGCTATTTGATTGTTTGGGTGTTGCCAGAAAAATTTAAGGCGCGGCGAACAAACCAAATTGGTTGATACACCGCGCCTAATCCGAGCTAACCCCCCAGGTGCGCCCAGACTTCGCGCTTTATTTGGCTGCCATAATCATCGGCGCCTAGATTGACCTCACCTCCCCAAGTTGATCAACCCGTTTAAAGCGATGCGAAGGAAGACGCATCGGACATAATTTCGCGGCCTGTGTCAAGGCCGCAATGCGATTGCTGCCATTTTTATTCTATTGTGCCGTAAATGTGCCTCAATTTTACATTTCTAGTTGTAGTAGCGGCCCGAGTGATCACTCGACGGGCTCACCCTGATACTCAGATACACGGCAATATTGCTCAGACGCCGTCACCCTAATCCTTGCGCACAAAGCATCTGCTTCTTGCTCATTGATCAATGGTCCGGCAATCAGACGCAAAAATGTGCCAATTCCTTCCTGGCTTTGTGTGTAAACCAGCGGGGTCAAACCCTCGAGATCTCCGCCAAACGACTGGATGAGCCCTGCCCAACCAGAACCAACCTGGTCGTTCGAGCGGTAAGACGCTAAATGTATGCCGTAAAATGTTTGTTGCGAACGCTCGCTATTATTCACAGCCACTGCCGGTGCACTTGCCGGCTGTGTGCTGGCATTCCCACTACTTTCGGGCGCAGTTGGCAATTGACTACTGTCAAAGCTCGCACTTTGCTCGGCCATTTCCATTGAAAATAACCGATTTTCAAGTTTTTTGACTTGCTCCCGCATCGCCGTAACATCGCCGCTCACGCGGGTCAGTTTAGCGGCAACTTCTGGATCAGCTTCAACTTTAGCAACATCAGAAGAAAGCACCGCCACTTGGCTACCTTGAGCGCGCACCTGATGAACCAACTCAACATACAAGCGCTCCAGCGCGTTGAAACGATCCTTTAACTCGCGGTAATCGTCACTAACATTATAGACGTTTCGCTCAAGAACTTCCTGCCTGCCCGCAACAAGCACTTCTTCACCTTGCCATAATTTCTCAGTGCCAGCACACGCAGAAAGACTGAAAACAAGTCCGGCAACTATTGCCTTCTTCACCACGCCGCTTCCAAAAAACGATTCTATAGATGGAAAATTATTCATTGCACTGCCTTTCAGCCAGTTTAAAAAGCTAACTATTATAATATGTTAGCTCTCACCCTACATATTGGGTTTTTCCTTGGAATATAGCAATGCAATGAGAGTGCCAAAATTCGTAATTACTGGTGCTAGCTCCGGTTTTTAGTGGCGGCACGCTTGCGAAAGGCAGCATAAGTGATCGGTAGACTGATAAGATAGGTGATCCCAATTCCAATCACAACGGCCCAAGGTTGCGCAAACAGCCCAGCAAGTACGACAGCAATGACAAGAAGGGCTGGTATAAACCATTCCCGCGGCACGCGCAGCGCCTTAAGCGAGGGTGTAGGAAAAGTCGATACCATGAGCAGCGCCACAAAAATTGCGTAACCCGCAACAAAAAGCTCGTAGCCTTCCAGAATTTTGGTGCCAAAAACAAATTCACCCATCATCGGCATCAGTAACAAACCCGCACCCATTGGGGCAGGCACGCCCGTTAAAAAGCCAGAAGCTTTTTTCGGTTCAGTATCGTCGTCAAGGCGCGAATTAAACCGGGCGAGCCGCAACGCCATAGCAATGGCATAAATCAGGGCAACGGCCCAGCCCAGCCTGTCAAGGCTTTGCAAGGCAAAAAGATAAAGAATCACTGCAGGAGCAACACCAAATGCAACAACGTCGGACAGAGAATCGAGTTCAGCGCCAAAACGGCTCGCACTTTTAAGCAAACGTGCCACCGTTCCATCAAGTCCATCAAAAATGCCCGCAACCAAAATCGCCGCGACCGCGAGTTCCCACTTGCTGGAAAGCGCAAACTTAATTGATGTCAGCCCCGCCATAAAGGCTAACAACGTGACAACGTTCGGCAATATGGTGCGAATTGAAACCGCCCTGAACAACAATGCTTTTCTGGCTCTGGTCAAAGCTTTATCACCTATTTATTTGCAGCGATAACTGTTTCGCCGCCAATCATGGTTTGTCCAACCGAGACCTTTGAAACCTGATCTTTGTCCAAATAAATATCAGTTCGGCTACCAAACCGGATAAGGCCAAATCGTTCACCACGCTGCACCGCGTCGCCGACTTTTAAATCACAAAGAATGCGGCGAGCAACCAAACCTGCCACTTGGGCAAAAGCAATATCTTTGCCGTCTTCCGTAGTCATGCGGACCAACTGCCGCTCGTTCTCCTCGCTGGCATCATCAGCGGCGGCATTCAAAAACTTACCAGGCACATATGTGGCAGCTGTAATTTCACCTGCCGCCGGCGTACGGTTTATATGAACATTAAATACTGAAAGAAAAATGGTAATACGGACTCGGGTTTCGCTTCCCATGTTAAGTTCTGGCGGCGGCGACACTTCTGAAACCGAACAAACTGTACCGTCTGCGGGGCTTACAAGGATACCCTCGCTAACTGGCACTATACGGTCAGGATCGCGGAAGAAATATAAGCACCACAAAGAAAGGATCAATCCCATCCAGCCAAGGGGTTCATAAAGATAGAAAAGTCCAAACGACACCGCCAAAAAAATGGCAACAAAAACATGCCCCTCCTTATGAATAGGAGTCATGACCACATCGGTCGCTTTCATTCAATTACCCTCTAAAAAAGTCAAAATTTTCGACACACTGCCGATTTAGCCGCTGATCGTCAAGTTCTATACATAGTGTGTTTAACCCCTCTCTTCGATGAGTTTTTTCTGTTTTTCACAGAATCTTGCACACGGCATTCTAGTTTTTGAACTTTTTCCTTCCCTTTTTAACCGATGCTTAAGTAGATGGCTGGATAATTTGTTTATGCGACAATCTGGGCATATTTACCTCCTCGAAAATTCAGGCCACTATCATTATGAAACTTAATCAAAAAATTTCCCAAGCTGTTCAGCATCTGGACCGGGTAGAAAACCAGCAATTTGATCATCTGGATTTCGAATGGGAAAACATAAAATTTCAGGCGGCCTCCACAAAAGACGTTGACGGCACAAACAACATTCGGCTCAAAGCCTCTTTGGGGCGTCTCCATTTTACTGTGGAAGACAAGAACAACAGGGCGATGGCACTGGAACGGCTCTTCACCACAAATATGGCCATTGATGGCACATATGAGATTGACAAAAAGGGGGATATTAATTTCAGCAATATTACCCACACAGACACGCATAAAACCGGCGTTAATCTTATGAGTGCTCTCACCGTGATTTTATTGGAAGCCGAAATCCATTTGCGGGCGCTGAAAGCACACCTTAAGCCCTCTGGCTAGCAGCGGCACCTAACAAAGCTACTCTCAGTTATCGGTACCAACTTTATTGGGTAATTTAAAAATCTGCCCGGGATAGATAAGGTCAGGGTCTCGTATCTGCTCGCTATTTTCTCTGAATATCAGTGTATAGCGTACGCCAGATCCATAGAGCTGCCGAGCAATCTGCCACAAAGTATTGCCTGGCTTCACAAAAACGCCGCCTGAAGCTTTCGCTGGATCAATAGGTTGGCCTACGTCAAAGGGCTGCTCCACCCGCAATTGGACCTGACCATCACCGATGATCTGATCAAGCCTGATCATATGGCTTTCGCTCCCCAGCTCGCCGGTTGATAAGGGGACCAACCAACGGCCACTGTCATTGGCGCGTACGCTACCAATGAACTTCCCATCAAGATAAAGCCTTACGTCAACGCGGGGCAACGATCTGCCCGAAAATACGGGAACACCACCATCCCCGTAATCGACGGTCTCAAGGCTCAGGCTTTCCCCCACCTCCGCAAAAGCGGCGACTCCGGGTTTTTGCAAGACTGTGCTGCCACCGTCACCATTTTTAGGGGATAAAACTGCAACAACACCATTTTGCTGGCGTTCCAGAAAACGATCATTTTCCCGTTCGGGCACAGAAACAACAACAACGTTATCAGCTTCAGAAACCTTACCACCTTCAGCCTGAGCCTTTAGGTTCAACTCCACAGAACCTGCCTCAAGCGGTTCTTCTAAAATCATCACCCATTCGCCGTTTTCATCAGCGGTTACTTCAGAAATTTTGCGTCCATTGGCCAAGAGTTCAACCTGAGAGCCCGGGGCCATTCGTCCGGCGATAACCCCTGTACCGCCGCGCGAAATGCGAACAAGATCAAAAGCGGGAACAATATCCGCGACTGTCTGTGTTGGTGTTGCTGGGGCTTGTGTGGTATCCGTAACAGCCGAGCCTGGTGCATCCTCAGGACCATCCCCGAAAAATAAATAGATCACAGCCGCTAAAATTAACACGGCTGTCGTCCCAACCAGAACAGCCCGGCGGGTGTCATCACTTTTGCTAACTAAGGGGCTCACGCAAACTCCAACTGTTTTTCTAATAATAAAGGCTTAACAATCAAGCCGGTATAATTAAAGATGAATTTAACAAAAACATGTCAAAACTTTGGCATAGTCATATTACACGGTCAGGAAATATTAGTGACAACACCCCCAATACGATCAGTTTGCGTATATTGCGGCTCCAGAATGGGCAATAAACCTGCCTATCAGATCCTGGCATCTACGCTGGGAAAAATGATTGCCGAGCAAGGTATAAAACTAGTGTACGGCGCGGGCAGCATAGGTTTGATGGGGGTAGTTGCTCGTGCTGCAAGTGAAAACGGCGGGGACGTAATCGGTATTATTCCCGAGCATCTTGATGCAATTGAGATCACCCAGGATGGCCTCGCTGAGTTGCATGTCACCGACAATATGCACGAACGAAAAAAAATGATGTTTGACCGCAGCGATGCCTTTATTGTGTTGCCGGGAGGCTTGGGTACGCTCGACGAAACCATGGAAATGATGACCTGGGCGCAACTTAGCCTTCACAGAAAGCCTATCATTCTTGTCAATTACCAGGATTTCTGGACACCGCTTATGGAATTAATCGACCATGTTGTCAGCGACGGCTTTGCCGATGCCTCCCATGCAGATTTGATATCGGTTGTGTCTTCAGCGGAAGAAGCAATCGCATACTTGGCAGCACTTTAGAGCCTATACATCCAAAAATATGGCGAAAACTAACGAAACTTAAGAAAAGGCGACTTATATACGGCCTTAGCTCTTCAACTCTGGCAATGTTGGTGTTAGTGTTCGGCGAAATTCAGTCGGGCATAAATGATCCGGCGTTTTATTGCATACTTGGCAATCAGCTTCGTTGAGGGACACATGAGCAAAATTAGAGTAAAAAATCCGGTAGTAGAGATTGACGGCGACGAGATGACACGGATCATCTGGCAGTGGATCCGCGAACGTTTGGTCCAGCCTTATCTGGATATCGATCTATTATATTACGATCTGTCCGTTACAAAACGCGATGAAACGAATGATCAAATCACCATCGACGCAGCCGAGGCCATCAAAGAGCACGGCGTGGGCGTAAAATGTGCGACCATCACTCCTGATGAGCAACGTGTCGAAGAATTTGATCTTAAAAAAATGTGGCGCAGCCCGAACGGTACAATCCGCAATATTCTGGGTGGCACCGTATTTCGTGAACCCATCATTATGAAAAACGTGCCACGGCTGGTTCCAGGCTGGACTCAGCCAATCATTATCGGACGCCATGCTTTTGGTGACCAGTATAAAGCCACCGATTTCCGTGTTCCCGGCAAAGGCAAACTTACCATGAGGTTTGATCCAGACGACGGCGGCGAAGCGATTGAGCGTGAGGTTTATCAATTCGAAGACTCAGGCGTCGCGATGGGCATGTATAACATTGACTCGTCGATCCGCGATTTTGCGCGCGCCTGCATGAATTATGGTTTGACCCGCAATTATCCTGTTTATCTTTCAACCAAAAACACCATTCTGAAGGCCTATGATGGTCGGTTCAAAGACCTGTTTATGGAAGTTTTCGAAGCTGAATTTGAAGATAAATTCAAAGAGGCAGGCATTAGCTATGAGCACCGTTTGATTGATGACATGGTGGCGTGCGCGATGAAATGGGCAGGCGGCTTTGTTTGGGCTTGTAAGAACTATGACGGCGACGTGCAGTCGGATACCGTTGCGCAGGGCTTTGGTTCGCTTGGTTTGATGACATCTGTATTGATGACGCCTGACGGCAAAACCATCGAATCGGAAGCGGCACACGGCACAGTGACACGCCACTTCCGCCAACACCAGGACGGCAAAGAAACTTCGACCAACCCAATTGCATCAATTTTTGCCTGGTCACGCGGTCTAAAATATCGCGGCGAAATGGACGGCACACCTGATGTTATCCGCTTTGCAGAGGCCATTGAACGTACTTGTATTGAAACTGTTGAAAACGGTAGTATGACCAAAGATTTAGCGCTTTTAATTGGGCCTAATCAAAGCTGGATGACAACAGGCCAATTCTTCGACAAAGTGGATGAGAATCTGAAAGCAAAATTGGGCTAAAGCGACAGCCATCCAGTCTGATTAAAACAAAAAAAGGGGCACCGTTTCGGCGTCCCTTTTTCTTATGCTTCATTCATCCCAAAAAGGCTGAAATTCGCTATTAGGCGCTTGCGAGAACGGCCTCGATAGCGGCAAGGGCCTCAGTGGCTTTCGTTCCATCCGGGCCACCAGCTTGTGCCATATCAGGTCGTCCGCCACCGCCATTGCCGCCAACAGCCGTCACCCCAGCACGTACAAGGTCCACGGCGCTTATTTGGGCGGTCAGGTCGTCAGTCACAGCCACCAACAACCCTGCTTTCCCGTCATTTACCGCTATGAAGGCCACCACACCACTGCCCAATGATTTTTTAGCGTCGTCCGCAAGCCCGCGCAGGTCTCTGGGGCTAACGCCGTCTAGCACCTGGCCCAAGAACTTGGTGCCGCCGATGTCTTTAGCCTCAACACTTTTTGCACCGCCGCCGCCCAGCGCAGCTTTTTTGCGGGCCTCAGCCAAGGCTTTTTCGAGGGTCTTTCTTTCAGCCTGCAAAGCCGCGATCCGGTCAGAAAGTTCATCCGGTTGAGCCTTCATAGCAGCTGCTGCCCGTTGTAATATTTCAGACTGACCCACGAGATAAGCATGAGCAGCTTCCCCTGTAAGCGCCTCAATTCGGCGCACACCAGCGCCTACCGCGCTCTCGGATACAATCGTCATCAAACCAATGTCGCCGAGCCGTTCCACATGCGTACCACCGCAGAGTTCAACAGAAAAACCGTCCCGGCCTTCATCATCTGTCTCGACACCCATAGAGACAACCCGAACCTCGTCCCCGTATTTTTCGCCGAACAAAGCCATTGCACCGGATTCCACCGCGTCGTCATAGCTCAACAGCCGCGTCTGAACAGGCGTATTGCTGCGCACAATTCGGTTTACTTGGCGTTCAACGTCCCTGAGTTCTTCGTGCGTAACCGGCTTAGGGTGCGATATATCAAATCGCAGGCGCTCAGGCGCAACCAACGAACCTTTTTGGCTGATATGTTTGCCCAAGGTGCGGCGCAAAACTTCATGCAATACATGGGTCGCAGAGTGATTGGCGCGCAGTTTCCCCCGGCGCTCTGTATCCACTTGCATCTTCAATGTATCGCCAACGACTACACTGCCTTCACAGACTTCAACGTTATGTACATGCAACGCCCCGATGGCCTTTCCTGTACTCAGAACCTCAGCCGACAGGTTTTCGCCGCTGAGATAGCCCGTATCGCCCATTTGCCCGCCAGACTCGCCATAGAACGGTGTTTGATTGGTAAGAACCGAAACCTTTTCATCCTGATTTGCAATGTCTACGCATTCGCCGTCGCGAACCAGCGCGATAACCTTGCCTTCAGCCTCTTCGCCGACATAGCCAACAAATTCTGTGGGTCCGTGCTGCTCGCGAATATCAAACCACACTTTTTCCGAGGCAGCATCGCCAGAACCGACCCAAGCCGCCCGCGCTTTGGTTCGCTGTTCCTCCATCGCCGCATTAAAGCCTACCAAATCAACCTTGAGTTTTTGCGCGCGCAAAGCATCTTGGGTAAGATCAAGCGGGAAGCCATAAGTATCATATAGTTTGAACGCTACGTCTCCGGCCAACGTATCACCGGACAGGTTTTTCAGTTCGTCATCCAGTAAACGCAAACCTTTTTCCAAGGTCACGCGGAAGCGCGCTTCCTCAAGTTTAAGTGTCTCTTTTACAAGGCTTTCGGCCCGCCGCAGCTCTGGAAAAGCATGACCCATCTCAGAGATCAGGCTAGGCACCAACTGATGCATGACCAGATCTTTAGCCCCGAGCAAATGAGCATGACGCATGGCACGGCGCATAATTCGGCGCAGCACATAACCACGTCCTTCATTTGATGGCAGCACGCCGTCCGCAATCAAAAAACTTGATGCTCGCAAATGATCAGCAATGACCCGGTGCGAAGCCCCCGTTTTGTCATTCTCAGGGGCACCTGTTGCTGTAACCGATGCTTCGATCAGCCGCCGAAAGGTATCAATAGAATAATTGTCGTGGGTGCCCTGCATGACAGCGGCCATGCGTTCCAGCCCCATCCCTGTATCAATGCTTGGTTTTGGCAGATCCAAACGCCCGTCTGTAAGCGTTTGCTCATACTGCATGAATACAAGGTTCCATATTTCTACAAATCGGTCACCGTCTTCATCAGGAGAGCCCGGAGGGCCGCCAAATATATGATCGCCGTGATCATAGAAAATCTCGGAACATGGCCCGCAGGGGCCTGTTTCCCCCATCGACCAAAAATTATCGTTCGTTGCGATACGGATAATTTTTTCGTCTGGCAGGCCTGCTATCTTCTTCCAAAGATCGAAAGCAATATCATCATCATGGTAAACAGTGACCGTTAACCGGTCTTTGTTAACACCATATTCTTTGACAAGAAGTTCCCAAGCTTGGCTGATTGCCTGCTCTTTGAAATAATCGCCAAATGAAAAATTGCCAAGCATTTCAAAAAATGTGTGATGGCGTGCCGTATAGCCGACATTATCCAAATCATTATGTTTGCCGCCAGCGCGAACGCACTTCTGTGATGAGGTCGCCCGGGAATAGCCGCGCGTCTCCGCGCCTGTAAATACGTTTTTGAAGGGAACCATGCCAGCGTTAGTAAACATCAAGGTTGGGTCATTGCTTGGCACCAACGAGGAAGACGGCACCAGTTCGTGTCCATTTTTTACGAAAAAATCCAAAAAAGCTTTTCGAATGTCGTTAGCACCTGACATAGAACCCGTCATACATAGCCTCAAATCAAAAATATCCATACACGGCCTTCAGCGAACCAGAAGCGTGCCCTGCCCGACGTTTTAACGGGCCAACTCCTTGCTGTCCATAGTCGCTTCCATTTATGACGCTCGGACGCAAAAGGGGAGCAGAAAAATCTGCTCCCCAACTGCCGTACCCCCAATTTAACCGCTGCAAACCTATTTCGCCAAATATTACCTCACCTATTCGGCATCTTTCACCGAACTTGGATTAACAAGCATTGCTTCATTCACAACACCCGCATTTTGGCGGATCAATGTTTCTATCTCGTTTGCCATTGCCTTATTTTCCAAAAGAAAACGCTTGGCATTTTCGCGGCCCTGCCCGATGCGTTCGCTCGCATAGCTATACCAAGACCCGGACTTTTCAACCACGCCCGCCTTTACACCCAAATCAATAATTTCACCCGTTTTGGAAATGCCTTCGCCGTACATAATATCGAATTCAACAACTTTGAAAGGCGGGGCCAATTTGTTTTTCACGACCTTCACACGCGTCGCATTGCCGACGATTTCGTCTTTGTCCTTAACAGCTCCAACACGGCGGATGTCTAAGCGAACTGATGAATAAAATTTCAGCGCATTTCCGCCTGTCGTTGTTTCGGGACTACCATACATTACCCCGATTTTCATGCGAATCTGGTTAATGAAAATAACGATGGTATTGGATTTATTAATTGAGCCTGTAAGCTTGCGTAGCGCTTGGCTCATCAAGCGGGCCTGAAGACCAACGTGCGTATCGCCCATTTCGCCTTCAAGTTCGGCACGCGGCGTGAGTGCGGCAACGGAATCAACAATCAAAATACCGACCGCGCCGGAACGCACTAATGTATCAGTAATTTCCAACGCCTGCTCGCCTGTATCGGGCTGACTAATAAGCAGTTCATTCACATCAACGCCCAGTTTCCGCGCATATACCGGATCAAGAGCATGCTCGGCATCAATAAAAGCAGCAACCCCCCCAGCCTTTTGGCACTCAGCGACAGCATGCAACGCCAAAGTGGTTTTGCCTGAACTTTCAGGGCCATATATTTCAATGACACGCCCTTTGGGCAAGCCACCAATACCAAGCGCAATATCCAGGTTTAGTGAACCCGTGGACACTGTTTCTATATCGATGCTTTCCTTCTGCCCGAGCTTCATAACAGAGCCTTTACCAAAAGCCCTGTCAATTTGGCTTAGCGCAGCTTCAAGCGCTTTATTCTTGTCCATGGACATACCCTTTACCAACTGTAATTCCGGTGCTGACATTTGTGGCTCTCCTTATTTCACACGCTGATGACCCTTGCAAACTAATGTTTCGTACCATGTTTGTTCTCGTGTGCCAACATAAATATTCACCTTTTGTTCTAAATGAATATTTGGAACAAAGCTTCCAGCATACCGCACCACGGACTATCCCAGGATTGATTTTACCTGTTCGGCGAGTTCATTGAGAGAAAAGGGTTTGGGCAAAAACTGAAATTGCTCGGCCTCAAGGTTCTTACGGAAAACATGCTCGGCATAACCAGACACAAAAATTACAGGTAGGTCCGGCAAATCCTTGCGCGCTTCCTTAACGAGGGTGGGGCCGTCCATCGTTGGCATAATAACATCAGTAATCAGAAGATCAATTTCCGTCCCTTGGGCCTGAAGTATGGCCAACCCGTCTTCACCCGAAGCCGCTTCCAACACCTGATAACCCTTGTTGGTAAGTGCCCGGCACGCAAAAAGCCTGACAGGGTCTTCATCTTCCACAATAAGGATAGTACCCTTCCCGGTTAAGTCCCGCGCCGGCTTTTCGACGACTTTTTCTTCCTCTTCCTCACCTGGTACTGGACGGTGAGCCTTAAGGAACAGAAGGAAGCTGGTCCCCTTGCCCACTTCCGACTCCACAAAAACAAAACCGCCTGTCTGCTTAACAATGCCATACACAGTCGCGAGCCCCAGGCCCGTGCCCTGCCCCACAGCTTTTGTTGTGAAAAAGGGTTCAAATATTTTATTGAGGTTGTCCTTAGGTATGCCACACCCCGTATCCTTAACCTCGATAAGCAGATAATCATCAGGAACAATGACATCATACTGTTCAACAAGAGGGTGATCCGCATTAATCATACTGGTACAGATTTCAAGTTTTCCGCCCTCAGGCATAGCGTCTCTGGCGTTTACGGCAAGGTTAATAATCACCTGTTCCAATTGGCCCTGATCGACCTTCACAAGAGGTAAAGCGCGGCCATGAACCACTTTTAATTCAATATTCTCGCCGATCAGACGCCGAATAAGGTTGGACGTCTCCGCCAACACATCTGTGAGCATTATGACCTTAGGTCGCAGTGTCTGTTGGCGAGAGAAAGCCAGCAATTGGCGCACCAAATTTGCAGCCCGATTCGCATTCTGCTTGATCTGAATAATATCTGAAAAAGATTGGTCTCCGGCGTCATGGCGGATTAACAGCAAGTCACAAAAACCAATAATGGCCGTCAACAAATTATTAAAATCATGCGCCACACCACCTGCCAATTGTCCAACGGCTTGCATTTTCTGCGCCTGAACAAATTGCCGCTCAAGGCTTTTTTCTTGCGTTGTATCAACGAGATACAAAATCGCAAATGCTTCGCCGCCTTTTGAAATTGAGGTGGAATGGATCTGCCCAACACGCTCAGGCTGAGTATTGAAAACAATATCCAACGGATGTGACGCAGGCTTACCATCGTGGGCAAAGCGAATGATCTGGGCCAGTTCGTCCCTGTCCTCCTTTTTGACGATATCAAGGATGGAACTACCAATTTCTATATTTTTACCTGCCGGGTGCAACTTCAAGGGCTTGTTAAACTCCAACAGAGTCCCTTTTCTGCCAACAACAGCCAAAGCAATCGGTGCAGCATCAAAAATAGGGTCAATCAAGAATTCGCGGTCGGCAGGCACCATTTGGCTTTGTACCTGATCCTGCTTACTCAAAATTCGGTATCGCCCGATATTTTTGTCTTTTTCCCGTGTTTGCAGAGGCACATCAACAACATGAACATCAATGCGCCGGTTTGTCCCCACAAATAACTGTGTATCACCAGCCTTCAAAATTAAGTTTCTTGGCAAATCTGCGTTCGGCCTTAGGCCCAACCAGTCCCTCAGCGTGTCATTGATAAAGTGAAGCTTGCCATCGCTGTTTTCCAACGCTACGCCGCAATCCAATTTTTCAAAGATTGGAGCCGTCCATTCACCGAAAATAGATTTTTCGCGTTCCAGGCGCTTTTCATCATCTTGAAGATAGCCCTGCCACAGGATTGATTTTCCGATGCGCCTGCCCGTTAACATCAGTCTATGGTTTGGTTTTGTCTCCGAAACAAACGTAGTATTTGCGGTTCCCATTTGGTTAACAAGCTGGATTAGCTTGTTCACGGCCGAACGATTTTCCTCTCCGCCTATTATATCTGGAATATGGTGCAGCGGCGACTTTGATAGCCGCTCAAAGCCGTAATTGCTGGTCATGACAAGCCCGTTTAGATCAGAAATGGCAATCGCACGCCGATCCATGCCAACAAGCGCGTGCAACAGTTCGCGGTCAATAGCCTCTCGGCTTTTCAGGGGTTGATCCAAATTGCGCAGTGCACGAAAGAGCGTAAACGCGGTCAAAATTAATATCCCACCACCCACTGCAATCGCCTGCTGGTAGCCAAAAACAAGATAAACTATCAGCGAAACGCCACCAGCACCGACTAGTCCGGACAAGGCAGTGGCCAGCAGCCGAATACCAGACTGCACCTCATTATTTAGCAGAGCTTCCCTAATGGGCAGTGGTAACCGGCTTTCCATATAATCCTCTCGCCTAAGCAGGCTTCAACCTTAGCGGTCAGCCGTGCGCTGTTGCAAGCGCATTGATGTGTCTAACATAGATGTTTCTAACGCGCTAAGTTCAGGACGCTTTCAATCCTGCACGACGTAACTTCAAAATGTGGCTGATAACCGCGGCCACCGCCTTATAGTGATCTGGCGGGATTTCCTGATCCAATTCCACAGTGGCATATAAAGAGCGTGCCAATGGTGGATTCTCTAAAATAGGAATATTATATTCCTCAGCGCGCTCGCGAATGCGGAGCGCGACTTCGTCCACCCCTTTGGCAATCAATACCGGAACCACCATAGACTCGTGCTTATATTCAAGCGCAACAGCATAGTGCGTGGGGTTAGTGATGATCACATCGGCTTTCGGCACTGCGGCCATCATACGCTGGGAATGGCGATCAAATCGTATCTGTCGCAATCGCGCCTTTACCTTCGGATCACCGTCTGACTGCTTATTTTCGTCTTTAACTTCCTGTTTGGTCATCTTCAGTTTTTTATGATGCTGATATTTTTGAAAGGAAAAATCCACAGCAGCAATGATGATCATATATATCAGTACGCCAACCATCAGCTTGATTGCCATTATTTTTACCAGCGTCAAAATATCCATTGGCGCGAGCAACATGATCGTATCCAGACGGGATCGCTCGGGATAGACAATTAGAAAGATGATACTGCCCACAGCAACAAGCTTGAGGTTAATCTTCCCAAACTCCACAAAGATGCGTTTCCCAAAAATTTTCTTGAGGCCTTTCATCGGCGATAGATTTTTGAGATCAGGCTTCAGTTTTTCTGCTGTGAAGGTAAATTTATGCTGGGTCCGATTGGCAACAACCGCAGCGACCACAAAAATTCCGAACGGTAGTAACATAACCAGAAATATATATTGCAGCAAACCAGCAAGAACCTGAAGCATACCGGTTTCATCAGAACTTATTTCATGAGCCCGGCCCACAAACGCCTGAAGCCGAGAAACCAGGCTATTGGCAATAAAATCAGAATAGGCTGAAACAACGACAGCCCCCGCCAGCATCATAACCAAGGTTTTCATTTCCTGACTGGAAGCAACTTCGCCTTTTTCCTCAGCTTCTCGGAGTTTTTTAGCTGTAGGCTCTTCGGTTTTTTGACTTTCGTCTTCCTCAGCCATTCATCATCCCAAGATTGAAGTTAAAAGTGATTCAAAACGACCAAGAAACAGCGTCATTATGCTGCCGATTAGAATCATAATCAACGTAAAGCCCATCAGAATATTGACGGGCATACCAATAAAAAATACCTGAAACCCCGGCACCATTCGCGCCAACAAGCCCAAGCCAAGATTATAGATCATACCATAAACCAGAAATGGCGAAGCCAAATGAAAACCCAGTAAAAAGCTGCTGGAGACCATCTGGGTTGCTGTTGTTGCAAAATCGGCCATCATCAATGTTTCACCGACAGGGAATTTATAAAAGCTGTGGGTCATACCCTGGATCATCAGATGGTGTAGATCCGTGACCAAAATTAACGTAATCGCCAAAAGGTTTAAAAACGCCGCCACAACGACACTTTGTTGTCCCATAGCAGGATCAAAAGCCTGTGAAGCCGAAAGCCCGGTTTGAAAAGCAATCACAGTGCCTGCTGTATGCAGTGACGACAGCAAAAAGCGCATCATCAGACCAAGCATTGCACCTATGGTTATTTCCTTGATAAATAAACCCACTAGCACAAATAGGCTCTCAGGCATTGGGGGTAAAAGCTCCCGAACGGTTGGGAAAACCACAAAACTAATTGATAAAGCAAAGGCAACCCGCATCCGTTTCGGTATACTACGGTCCCCAAAAATGGGGACAACCGTTACAAGCGCTGAAAGTCGAATAGAGACAAGTATAAATCCAAAGGCTTCAGTCGAAAGCAAATCGCCTAACACGGACTAACCGCCTGTCGCTATGCGCTCGGCAATACGGTGCATCAGATCGCTAATATTGCGCCCCATAAAGGGCAACATTATTAAAAGCGCTGCAAAAACCGCAATGATCTTGGGCACAAAAGTTAAAGTCATTTCCTGAAGCTGCGTAAGGGCCTGAATAAAAGCGATCGTAACACCAACCGTCAACCCCACGGCTAAAATAGGACCAACCGTAAAAATTAAAGTTGTTAGTGCGTCGCGCGCAACATCCATGATTGTAAGGCTGTTCAACGACGTCTCCCCGCGATGGACCCGCCACCCACATAAAGAAGCAGCAAGCAATAAAAAAATTCGTTAGATTGGCATCTTTAGGATGTCGTTATAAGCAGCGATAACTTTGTCGCGCACACTTACAACGGTCTGAACAACCATTTCCGCATTTTGAACCGCCGTCGCAACGTCCACAAGATCAGCCTTGCCAACAAGCGCCTTAGCCCCTTGTAGTTCCGTATTCCGGGTCGCTGCCCCCAAGTCGCCAAGCGAATCACTCACAAGCGATGAAAAAGCTGATTCACCTTTAACACCATCGCCACCATCACGTGATGTGAGACCAGTTTCAAGTTGCTTTGTTGCCTGAGAATAGGCACTCGCGGCATCAAGTTGTTTGATATTCATTTAAACTCTCCTACCGCAACAAATCGAGTGTCATGGTTGCCATCCGGCGACTGGCTTCAAGCGCATTTAAGTTTGACTGATATGTTCGCTGTGCCTGACGCATATCCATCATCTCAATCATACCATTAACATTTGACGTTTTAATGTAACCTGAAGGATCAGCGGCAGGATTTCCCGGATCATATTTTTTACCAAAATCTTTTTTGTCAAAATCAATACCATCAGCTTTCACAATTTCCACACCGTTCACTTTATCCAGTTCGGTCTGGAAAGTCACAATCTTACGGCGGTATGGGTCAGAGCCTGGATCAGAGGCAACTGAGTTTTGGTTTGCAATATTTTCGGAAATGACCCGCATCCGGACCGACTGCGCCCGCATACCTGAGGCAGAGGCTATCATCGCTTTGTGAAGATCCATCGCTGGCTCCTATAACATTACGCGTGGAGTAGTGGCGCTCTACTAGCGACCCCCGCCTTTACCCATCGCTATTTTCAATAGTCGCATATTTTTCTTATAAAGATTGACCGCCATACCATATTGCATTTGATTGTCTGCCAATTTGGTCATTTCTTCTTCAAGGACCACGGAATTACCGTTAAGTGCTTCTTCTCCGCCCTTGGCCTCTCTGACATTGCTTGCACCACCCGCAGAGCCACTCGCATTCATATGCCGCGCGTTGGTCGTGCGCATTTGTGAGCCGGACGCTGTAGAACCAGATCCTTTGCTCATGCCTTCAACAAGGCTGGAAAAATCCTGTTTTTCCAATTCCTTAAGGCCATACCCCGGCGTATCCGCATTAGCGATATTCTCACTAATAACTGACTGATTATTGCTCAACCATTGCATACGCTTTTTTAACGCTGCCATGATAGGGATTGAACTAACGTCCATTACTCGCCTTCAGCTTTCACTCAAAGATACCTAATCTATACACACTATAGCATGCACCGCAGGAAGTTAACAAGTTGCAAACACAAGGCAATATTTTTACACAGCTGTCGAATGACTTGCATTTTTTGTCGCCATACAGCTCAATAGAACCATGACAACATACGAAATTAATGACGAGCATGTGACAAAAGCCATCGCAATTAAAGCCGATGGTGAAAAAGGTTCGTCCAAAATAACGGCAAAAGGAGAAGGCAAGCTTGCGGAGCGCATCCTTGACATTGCTTTTGCCGAGGGCGTTAAGGTTCGGCAAGATAAAGACCTGACCGAACTATTGGACGCGCTGGAAGTCGAGAGCCCGGTCCCTTTAGAGGCGCTGCACGCTGTTTCGCTTATCCTTGAGCGTGTATATGCTGAAAACAATAGGCTGCGCGACGGGGTAGCCAAAACTGAGAAATCAGATGGAAACACCGGAGATACAGAGGTATGATAACTGAAATTTTCAGCGCATTGGCTGCCCTGATATTTGTTTTGGGGCTGCTGGGCGTTTTTGCTTGGGGGGTGCGGCGATCCGGCCTGTTGCCGGGTCAAGCTCGTGGCAAGTCAAGCGAGAAACATGTCCAAATCCTTGAAAGCAAGATGGTAGACGGGCGCAACCGCCTTGTGGTGGCCTCATGGCATGGAAAACAATTTTTGCTTGGCACCAACCCAAGTGGTATTAGGGTCATCAGCAGTATCGATCCTGAAAATGACAACGCGTTTAAAAAGTTAATTCGTGACAATGAAAACAATTAAATTTCCACCATTGCGTTTGCATAAAAAGCTAGTCGTAAGAACATTTTTTTTCTTATTGCCGCTAATGGTAGCCGTGAGCATAGCGTTGTCATCCGGGGCAATCGCACAGTCGCTCAACCTTGATCTTGGCGATTCGAGTTCCCTTACGGGGCGTGTCATTCAAATGATCTTGTTACTTACGGTGTTGAGTTTGGCCCCAAGCATCTTGGTAATGATGACTAGCTTTACCCGCATGATCATTGTTTTTTCGCTTCTAAGAAGTGCTATGGGAACCCAGCAAAGCCCGCCTAACATGGTGATTGTCTCGCTGGCGTTATTTCTCACAAGTTATGTGATGATGCCCACATTCACCCAAGTATGGGAATTGGGTATCCAGCCCCTGATGAATGAGGAAATTGACGAGACCGAGGCCTACAACAGGGCTTCTGTTCCCCTACGCAACTTTATGCTGTCGCAAGTTCGCGACAAGGACCTTGCCCTTTTTGTTGAGTTATCAGGCGGCGACATTGAAACCACCACGCCTGCCACCGTGGCCATCACTACGCTGGTTCCTGCCTTTATGATCAGTGAAATTAGACGCGCGTTTGAGATTGGCTTTTTACTCTATATCCCGTTCATTGTGATCGACATGGTCGTTGCATCTATTTTGATGTCTATGGGTATGATGATGCTGCCACCCGTTATGATAGCCATGCCGTTTAAGCTCATCTTCTTTGTCATGGTCGATGGGTGGAATTTGGTCGCAGGATCGATAGTGCGCAGTTTTGGGGTAACCCCGCCGCCCGGGGTGGGAGGCTAAATTAAAAAGGGTGCAACCGCTTGATTACACCCATATTTTCAGCAATTAATCGAAGCTCGGCACTGGCAGACGCACAATTTGCGGTGCTACTAGGCTTCCCAGGTAAATCTGATCTCCAACCTGTTCCACCGATGTCACCATATAAACGGATGAACCATCGGTATCATGGAGAGTTTTCAGCACATTTCCCTGCTCATCAAGCGCAATAACGAGCCCCCTTTTGATCGCCGCTGGTTGCATGAATTTGGGCAGCTTCGAGAGCAGTCCTTTAAGCCATGGATTGGGGTGGGCATCGTCCAGTACCGGATTTCTTGGTGAAGGCAAGGCTAACCAGAACACGCCTTGTCCATTGCCGGATATGCCATCGGGAAACCCGGGCAGATTATCGATAAAAATATCACTGGTCCCCGCTTTATCACCCTTTAGCCAATAGCGGATCACCTGATAACGGCCAGTTTCATTCACCAACACAAAATCCTCGCCCATTGAAAGGGCTACGCCATTGGCGAAATGCAAACCGTCGAGCAACATTTCTGTCTGGCCGGTCGCAGGATCATACATTAACAAACGCCCGTGACCGCGCGCTTCCATCAGATCAAGCATATAATCCGGCTGGCTATATGTATCACTGGCGTCCGAGAAATAGATTTTGCCATCCGCAGCCACATCCAGATCATCCGTAAACTTAAAGGGCCTGTTACCCTGCGTTTTGGTTAAAACCTTTGCCTCACCCTCAGGCGATACCGACATAACCCCATGATACGAGTCTGCGACGATCAGGTTCCCTAATGCATCAAAGTGCAGACCAAGCGGACGTCCACCCTCGTTTTCTAAAAAGGTTTCTTGCACCTTACCGTCTGCTGATAGCCTGATAATACGGCCATCGTGGAGGCCGCCGTAAATACGCCCCACCGCATCGACAGCGACATCTTCAGGGCCCGCGCCGTCAGGTAAGGCTAGAATTTCTGCCTTTTCTAGCGTTTCGTTGAGCGCATAAACCCCGGAAAAATCAGGCCCTTGGGGCGGTTTCCATGATACAGGATCAATGTCCGCGGGCCACAAAAACACCCAGCCCAACAGCCCTAAGACTATAATTACAATCGCTTTTTTCATTCTTTCCCCCTTAAACAGCGCTTATACTCTTGCACATCGCCTACACAGATACTATGGGTCATACAGCTCACTCTAGCGAAGCATCAAACTTTCGGCTATGACTAACTGACAATCAATACTCGAGGTCTAAAAATGTCCATTGAAGCCATGCTCACCTATATGATTACCCTATGCCTTTTTGCCGCCTCCCCCGGACCCGGTGTGTTTGCAGTGATTGGCCAATCCATTGCACGCGGGCCAGCGCAGGCTTTCCTAATGCTAACCGGCATTATCATCGGCGACATTTTTTATCTAATTGCTACAGTAGCGGGACTTGGTTTGCTCGCAGCAAAAATGGGCGTTATTTTCGCGTTGGTGAAATATTTGGGCGCTGCCTATTTGATTTGGCTGGGTTGGCAAAATTGGCGGCGGAAAAAAATATTAATGGACGGTTCCGCCAAAGCAGCACACCAATCATTGCTGGGCGGCTTTGCAATTAGTATAAGCAATCCCAAGGTCATGGTGTTTTATCTGGCATTTCTACCTACACTTTTGGATGTCAGCGCTATTTCCGTATCGGATGTCGCTGTCTTGGCTTCAATCACTACGGTGGTCTCATACGTTATTCTTAGCGTCTATATATTCGGCGCTGCCAGGCTGAAAAAAACCATTACAAAGCCACGACCACAGCGATGGTTCAATCGCCTATCTGGTACAATGATGGCGGGCGCTGGTTTTTTTGTGGCAATAAGAAGCTAACAATTTTTCCTTAGGGTCAGACCACATTAATGAGGCCGGACCCTAAGCCATAGCTAAACCGAAAGTGCGATCTCTTTCATAACATAAAACAAGCAGTCCTGCCGGATAACCCCTATATCAAGGGTTGCCATCGACGGGATAATACTGCGTTTCATCCTAAGCTGACCTTCGCAAAGTTCGAACAGGTCTCCCGATATTTCATTACCGTCATTGTCCATAGCAAAAATCGGCATCGGCGCACTCAAACAAACCCGGCCCAGCAATTTGTCTTTTTCCAATAGACCGAAGTTGAACCGATCCAGATCAGCCCGAAAGATTACATCAGCAGCTTCCCCCTCAAAGCCAAACGTAAATCCAGGGCGCATTTTTACGACTGCTTCTGTGCTTAACAGATGAATATCATGGGGTGCCAGCGTGTGTTCCGGCAAATGATGCATATGTAAACACGCATCAATATATTCGCAGGCATGGTTTAGGGCAGCATTTTCACCCGCCTGCCCACACTCCAAAGTGACAGCCGGACAGTATGCCGCCATCGCCAACGACTGAACACCCAGCGGCTGCTGGAAAAAAACGGTGGTTCTTGCAAACAGGGCTGCGAGATGAAGAAAGGGCGTGTCCAACTTATTAATACAGCCATAGTGCGGATTGCAGCCGGTGTTATTATGAATATCGATGCTTGCGAACAAGGGGTTGGCTGTCACAATATCAACGACTTGCGCCATCAAAGCTGCCTCTGCAGTGTTGCTCTGCGCAGTGCCAGGCCAAGCGCGGTTAAAATCGTTCTGATCCGTCAGCGTTCGCAAGCCCTGCTCTGCGGCTTCAACATTGGCTATAAACAGCCAAACGGAGCGCGGTAGTTTTGAATATTGGTACTTCTGCAATATCTTCTGAATAGCATCAAAACCCGTAGGCTCGTTGCCATGCTGCAAAACGGTTATGAACAGGGGCGGCGAGCGCACGCCATCCAGAAAAAACAGGGACGGCCCGCCCAACAATTCATTTAATTCGTCCGGCCCACATTCCAACAATGCGTCAGGGACTGCACTATACTGCTTCAACACCACTAAAGCGGCCATTCATGAACAGGAATTTCTGTTTGCTGGCAAATGATATAAGCCTCCAACATCTCAGCCATACTAGCATCATATTTTTTCACGTAGGACCGCTGCCAAGTTGCACCGTTTTGTCTATTTGTACACCGGGCGCGGATAATACCGAGATACTTTTCAATATCTGCTTCATCGATGCCAAGCTGCCTGAGACCATGCTCAGCCATTGGCAGAAATGTTTCCAGGATAACTTTGTCAATCCGCTGCCCATCTTCATGGTCCCAGCGCATTTCGGCGTCTAAGCCATGTTTTGCTGCCTTGTAAAAATTGTCGCGGGTCGTGAAAAACTGCGCACGTTTATGCGGTTTGATATCAGCGTCCGCCAAATGGGCGACAAGCCCATAATAGAAAGCTGCGTTCGCCATGGAATCTGCTATTGTTGGCCCTGCCGGGACCACGCGCTGCTCAAGCCGCAGGTGCGGCGTACCATCAGCATCCCACCCTACCAGGGGGCGATTCCAACGCCATATTGTACCATTTTGCAGCCTCAGATGATCAAGTTTTTCCGGCTCCCGTTCAGTAATTTGTGGCAATAACACAGGATAACGCTGGCGATTTGCGACAAAGACTTCAGAAAGGCTTTCCTCAATAAACCGTACACCAAAGGTGACCCGCTCTGCATAGTCCCACTCGCCCACAGATACGGCCTGTTCGAACAAAGGAATACGTGTTTCTGCCCACAAGTCTTTACCAAACAGAAAGGGGGAATTTGCGCTGATCGCAACCAGCGGGGCAGAAGCCAGTTTCGAGGCATTATAATAATCCACACCCCGCCCCTGAGGGATTTTTATATGAATCTGAAACGATGTTGCAGCGGCTTCAAGCATCACATCAAAATGATCGCTTTGCAGTGTGTCTTTGCCTTCAATATCAAGTTTTATCGGTTTCCCTTTTCTAAGCCGAAATACCTGCTCATTAAGGGCCTGGAATCGTTTTGCCGCTGACATGTTTGCAACGCATAGGTCCGTATCGGCTACAGTGGGCAATATTCCTATCATCGCCAATTGTAGCTCCATTGCTGCCGCGCTCTTGTTTGCGCGGTTCCACAAAGCTGCCAAATCGTTATGAAGTTTTGAAATACCTTTGCCAGAAAGGCCTTCCGGGTCGCCGTTGAACTCCACATTGAACGCTGACAGTTCTGGCACAATGAGCGGGTCGTCTACAGCTGTTATGAAAGCTTCATTTTTGGCCACTGGTCGCATTTGCGGGTCTACCAGCCAAGCTTCCAGTTCAAATCCTGCAGAAACAGGCGCCTGCGAGAGGTTTTCTTCGCGCTCCCAAGCCTCAACAATGTCGGTTTCGATTTTCAGTTTTTTGACAAAGACATTAAAGTCTTCATCTTTGAAGCTACTGGTTTCTAATTCCTGGCCCATTGCCCTTCCCCAATTTTCTGGCATACGGGCCTCTAGGCCCTAAATGCTTTCCCCGCACCCATAAGAACGAAACGGACAGCCTTTTGCCTTGATCTGAATCAAATGATCCGAACAGAGCTATTGAGACTACTCATAGAGTGATATTTAAAATGACATTGAGTTTTTAGGCAAGCCAAACCAGCAATCACAGGCGGAAGCCAATTCATCCACATGTTATTGCGAAGTTTCTTCCTTTATTTTTAGAAACCTAAGACTGGGGAAACTATCTTTTGCTTTATCCAGATGCCAATTATTACGCGCCAAATACACAGGTTCTCCTGAATGATCCACAGCCATCGATGCCCTGTTTCGGTCAATAAAGTCTTTAACCTCGCGAGCATCGCCCTCGACCCACTCTGCCGTCATCAACGTTGTTGGTTCAAAATTTACCGGTATTTGATATTCGGTTCGGATACGGTCAGCCAGCACCTCAAACTGAAGGGGTCCAACAACACCTACGACCCAATCACTACCAAGATTGGGCTTAAATACACTCGCTGCACCTTCTTCCGCAAGCTGCTCAAGCGCACGAGACAAATGTTTCGCTTTCATGGGGTCTTCTGACCGAACTTTTTGCAAAATTTCCGGCGCGAATGATGGAATGCCGGTGAAATGGATATTTTCGCCCTCGGTTAAACTGTCGCCGATACGCAAATTTCCGTGATTGGGAATACCAATAATATCGCCCGCATAGGCTTCCTCTGCAATAGCGCGATCTTGGGCCAAAAACAGCAACGCGTTGTGCACAGCCATGGTTTTTCCACTACGCACGTGCTTAAGTTTAATCCCTTTCTTAAATTTCCCCGATACAATGCGTGCAAAAGCAATTCGGTCCCGGTGTTTAGGGTCCATATTGGCCTGGATTTTAAAAACAAACGCCGAGACTTTTTCTTCCAAAGGATCAATTGCACGTTCTCTCGTGGTTCCTGGCCTCGGGCTGGGGGCAAAGTTACCAATGCCCTGCAACAGTTCCTGAACACCAAAATTATTCACCGCAGAACCAAAAAATACCGGGGTTAAATTGCCCGCCAAATAGGCTTCCATATCAAAAGCCGGACAAAGCCCCTGCACCATTTCGATATCTTCACGTAATTTCGCCAGCGCATAGTCAGGTAACAGCTCTTCAAGCTTCGGATCGTCAAGTCCGGAACACTTTATGCCTTCTGCCAGCGCACTACCTTTCGTGCGGGCGAACAAAATTAGCTGATCATGGATCAAATCATAACAGCCAAGAAAATCTCGACCCATGCCAATAGGCCAGCTGGCCGGTGTGACATCTAGCGCAAGCGTTTGCTCAACTTCTTCCAACAGTTCGAACGGATCTTTAGATTCGCGGTCCAATTTATTGATAAAAGTCGTGATAGGCATATCGCGCAACCGACAGACCTCTAACAGTTTGCGGGTTTGTCGTTCGATGCCCTTTGCAGCGTCAAGCACCATCACTGCACTGTCCACGGCTGAAAGCGTACGGTAGGTATCCTCAGAAAAATCTTCGTGGCCCGGCGTATCCAGCAAATTGAAAGTATGCTCACCATAATCAAATGTCATGACGGAAGACGCTACAGAAATACCGCGTTCCTGCTCGACCTTCATCCAGTCAGAGCGCGCACGTCGGCGCTCGCCCTTGGCTTTTACCTCGCCCGCCAACTGAATAGCACCACCAAACAACAACAATTTCTCGGTAAGTGTCGTTTTCCCGGCATCAGGGTGCGAGATAATAGCAAACGTTCTACGACGTTTAATTTGTTCAACGAAACCCATTCAGCAATTCCAACATTTTGATAAAGTTAGCGGCTTTCGGCGCACCCTACCGATTTCTACATTGATTGGAAGGAAAATCCGAAAGCCCCGCACCGTAGTATTTGGAATAAAAAAAGTCGAGGAACCCGCCAGAGGCTCCTCGACTTACTTAATTCGCCAGTGCCTTAGGAGGACTAAGGGGAGGGGGAGAATGTCCGGCCCCAAAGCGACAAGCGAAACAACCGTACCTAATTTGAATTTCCAGCTCCCATGTGAGCAAGCCTTCCACTTCAACAAAGCACTTAATGGACTATATAGTCTAGAATATTAAAACAACAAGACCCATGCGACACTTTATCCATCTTTTCGATGAACAAGGTCCCAAATCCCCGGTTCGCACGGCCCTATCGGTCGGTCGCCGAGGGTTTCAATTTTCTATTCAAAAAATCTAGCGCAAGATTCCAAAGATGCGCCCGCGTCGCTTCCCCGCGAATGCCGTGCTTTTTGCCTGGGTATGTCATCAGCTCAAATGGCTTGCCCGCATTTTGCAATACCGACATCAGCTTCACGCTATTATCGAAAAACACATTGTCATCGGCCATACCGTGGATCAACAGCAGATCGCCCTTGAACCCGTCAACATATTTGAACACAGATGAATTTGCATAGACATCACCAGGCGCATCCGGGTGGCCCAGATAACGCTCTGTATAGGCAGTATCATACAGCCGCCAATCAGTGACCGGAGAAACAGCAACACCAGCTTTAAAAACATCGCCTTCCTTGAATAGGCTCATCAGGGTCATGTAACCGCCGTAGGACCAGCCCCACATGCCAACATTGTTGCCGTCAATATAATCCAGTGTTTTCAAATAGTTGGCGCCCACCACCTGATCGAAAACCTCGACCGTTCCCATAGCATTCTTAATGTGACTTTCAAATTTTAAACCCCGATTATCCATACCGCGGTTATCAAGGACCATCACCACAAAGCCGTTCTGCGCTAGGATTTCGTTGAAATTCACTGTCCATTCCCGGCGCACACGCTGGCCGTGCGGCCCGCCGTAGGGTGCCAAAACAGCGGGATAACGCTTGCCTTTTACCAATGTCGCTGGCGTATACATGCGGTAATGTAATTCAGTGCCATCTGCGGCTTTAAGTGTGCCAAAGCTGGTTTTTGCGCGGCCTTTTACAAAAGATGCAAAAGGATGGCTGTCATCAAGTTTATTCTCAAGAATGGCAGCTTTTGTGCTGCCATCAGCAAGGCTGCGCACCATAATTTGTGGTGGCTGATCCGGGCTCGAGAATTTGTCCACAAACACACCGTCGCCTACCGTTACATCGTGCCAACCCGCTTGCTGAGTAATGCGCCTAGGTTCGCCGCCTGCCACTGATACGCTGTAAAGGTGCTTTTCAAGCGGGCTATCTTTGTAGCCGCTGAAATAAATATTCCCAGTATCGGCATCAAATTTTTCGATCTCATCAATCGCCCAATCGCCGGATGTAAGCGGCCGGGCTTCGCCGCCCTGCGTGCTATATTGATAAAGATGCTTGAAACCAGATTTTTCGCTCGCCCAAATAAAGCCTGAACCGTCGCTGTTGAATGCCATGCTATTGTGCAAATTTACCCATATATCTGACTGTTCTGATAGTAGCCGGTGTGCAGCAGAGCCGTCAGCAGCAGCCAAGATTAAATCCGATAATGTCTGCGCACGGTTTAAGCGCTGAAAAGCGATGGATTTATTGTCAGGGTTCCAATTGACCCGAGCCAAATAAATATCTTTGTCTTGTCCCAGATCAATCCAGTTTACTGTCTGATCGGCAACAGTCACTACACCCAGACGCACCCCCACATTGGCACTTCCCGCTTCGGGGTAACGCTGTTTCAGGGCAATTACGCCACCGTCAGGCTGCACTTCGTAGCGGTCTTTCACCAGAACACCGGCTTCATCATATTGCTCGAAGGCAATTTTCGTTTCATCCGGCGACCACCAATAGCCAGTGTAACGGCCAAGTTCCTCTTGAGCCACAAATTCGGCCATGCCGTTGGCGATTGTATCGCTGGCCCCTGTTGTAAGTTGGGTCTCTATGCCGGAAGCGATCTCAACGCTAAATAGCTCGCGGTCACGCACGAAAGATACATAATTTCCCAAGGGACTAAATTTAATATCTGTCTCGTAAGCAGCTGTATTGGTAAGCCTTTTTACATCACCGCCTAACGGCAAAACATAAACATCGCCGCTGATGGGGAATAGCAGGCTTTTGCTATCCGCGCTCCAGAAGTAACTGACAATGCCCGTTTTGCCGGTGGTTGAGCGATCCCGTTCCCGGCGCTGCTTTTCTTCCTCCGACAGAACTTCCACGCCGCCCTTCAGTAAATCGCTGGAATTGACCAGCAAATGCGATTTTCCGGTTTTCACATCAAACTGCCACAGGTCCAGCTGGGCAGCTTTATCTTCCTTGCCGCGTAAAAAGGTGATGCGCCTGCCATCTGGTGACATTTGCAGCCCTTGAACTGTGGGACCGTTGATCGACGGACTTGCCGTCATACGCTCAATGGTGAAATCCTCGGCTATGACTGATGTGGATAATATGACCATAGCGGCTGCAATGACTGTCCTCATGAAGTCCCCCTAAATGTGGAAATTGGTTATGTTTGAAACTTGTTTAACAGAGGCTATGCGGCGCGCACAGAGAAAACCGGTAATTATTTGCCTTCACACAATGATTTGAAACCCGCCGTCACAAATGGCACCATGCGCTTGTATGCACCTACCATATCCTCAGACTTTGCAGCACCGTCCGACAATTGATCAATACGGCCTGTATGCGCAAATGTCAGTGTGAGCGCCCCTGACAGAAAATGATAACACCAATATAGATTGGCGGGATCAGCATCTGGCAGAGCGACTTTAAGCGCATCCATAAATTGCCGGACCAGAGGGTCAAAATATTTAGTCATCAATTGCCCACCCCACTCCGACGAACTATTAACTTGCGCCACCAATTCAAAATAGTGGAGCCATCCTTCGTCTTCCTGAAGGCCACACCCCAAAAGCGGATGAAGAAATGCATCAATGATGGCCTCAACAGTTGGGCCGTTATCGTCTGCATCTGCCTGACACCGGGCCAAGGCCGTTAGGCGTACTTCGTTCAAAACTTCTGCACGGCGCAACAAAACAGCATCAAACAGACCTCGTTTATTACCAAAATGGTAACTGGCAAGCGCTAAGTCCACACTTGCGCTATCTGCTACCTTGCGCATGGAAACACCGTCAAACCCGTGCTTGGCAAACAAGGCTTCGGCTGCATCGAGAATGCGGTCTTTTCGCCGAATCCCTTTATTTTTTGTTTTTTCCAACACGTTTTGTTCCCGTTTCTCAATCATCCATTGTGATGAATTTCTCACATGGAATACACATTTAATGCAAATTTTCAATGACTGTTGAATTTTTACATTGACTTTTCAACGATTGTTGAATTTAATAAGAAGAATAATTCAGCCATATCTGATCCTGGGGAGGAGACATCATGAAAATTTCAAACACCGCGTTGACCGCACTATTGGCCAGTTCCTGCATTATCAGCCTGCCATCATTATCGGCGGTGCATGCAGAAGATGAACCAACGCTTGAGCTTGAAGAAATTCTTGTCACCGCGCGCCGCCGCAGCGAGTCATTGCAAGATGTACCTATCGCCGTAACCGCCATTAGCGGCGCTGACCTAGCGAAAATAGGTGCCCAGGACATCACATATCTTGCCCAAAGCACCCCCAATACGACGCTTAAGGTATCCCGCGGGACAAATACCACACTCACGGCTTTCATTCGCGGCGTCGGGCAGCAAGATCCGGTTGCAGGTTTTGAAGCCGGTGTCGGCATTTATGTGGATGATGTATATCTGAACCGTCCGCAAGGCGGCGTGCTTGATATTTACGACGTTGAACGCGTTGAAATTCTACGCGGACCGCAAGGTACTCTTTACGGCCGTAATACAATCGGCGGCGCCATCAAATATGTGACCAAGCGCCTAGGCGACGAAACTTCGCTCAACCTCAATCTGGCGGGTGGCACTTACGGCCAATATGAAATGAAGGCGACAGCCGAACTACCCGTGAGCGACACAGTTAAGTTCGGCGCCTCAGCAGCTTATTTACAGCGCAGTGGCTACGGCAAAAATCTAAATACCGGCGCTGAACACTATGACAAAGACGTCCTGGCTTTCCGTGCCAGCGCTGAATTCACACCCTCGCCTGAGCTTTTCATTCGGCTTTCCGGCGATTACCTAAAAGACAAATCAAATCCAAAGTCCGGCCACAGGTTGATCCCTGGCCTATTCGGCGGTGCGCCTGTCCTGAACGATGTATTCAATACACGGGCAGGCATTTCCGGCAAAAACCAAGCTGAACAATATGGCGGCGCCATGCTGGTGGAATATCAAATCAGCGATAAAGTGACGCTTAAAAATATCCTCTCCTACCGAAAAGACGAAAGCTACCAGCAAATTGACTTTGATAGTTTGCCGGTGGTTGATGTTGACGTGCCCGTGCTTTACAAAAATGATCAGTTTAGTGAAGAGCTCCAGCTTCTTTATACTGGCGATACCCTGAACGGCGTGCTGGGTTTTTATTATCTTGATGCTACGGCTTTCAACGAATTTGACGTGGTATTGGGGCAATTGGGGGATCTGATTTCCTTGCCCGGATTAAACGCCAATACACTCGGCGATGTAGCAACTGCCACATGGTCCGTATTTGGGGATTTCACCTTTGATCTTGCCAACAGTTTTGGCCTTGATACCGGGCTGGAACTTAGTATTGGCGGGCGTTATACCAACGACAAGCGCACGTCAACGATCCTGCGGCGGACCTTCCTTGGCGGCAACTCCGAGACTTTTGGCGGCAATGCCTTTCTGATTGCCACGACATCCAATTTTAATGGCACAAAAACCTATAAAGACTTCACCCCCCGTGCCAGCCTTTCCTGGCAGCCCAACAGCGATCAAACTCTTTATATTTCCTATAGCGAGGGCTTTAAAGGTGGCGGTTTTGATCCGCGTGCACAAAGCACAGCGGCACCTGATCTGGATAATAATGGCACGGTCTCAGAAGGCGAAATTTTTGAATTCATAAATTTTGAACCAGAAAAAATCATCACCTATGAAGGCGGTATCAAATCCACTTGGGCGGAAGGCAGGATTAATACCAATCTCGCTGTTTTTTACAGTGACTATACCAATGTCCAAGTTCCAGGTTCGATCGGCGTTGATACCGATGGCGACGGCATAAATGACAGCTTTTCAGGGGTAACAACCAATGCAGGCATTGCAAGTTTCACCGGGGTAGAATTTGAGAGCAAAGCCATTTTAGCGCAGGGCATGTCAATCGAAGGCGACAGCCTTGTCGCTGACTTTGCCCTTGGTTGGATCGATGCGCAATATGATGAATTTTTCACCGCGGTTACCGATGCCACAAGTGGGCTAACGTCGCTGCAAAATCTTGCAGATCAACGCGTTATTCAAAATACGCCGAAATGGTCAACAAACCTGCGGCTGACTTACAATCGTCCCACCGAAATGTTTAGCACTAACGGCAATCTCTCGTTTAGCGGGGCTTGGTCATATAAAAGCCTGACCCACCAGTTCGAAGTCCAGAATAGCTTCCTTGATCAACCCGGCTATTCACTATTCGATGCCAGCATTGTCTGGACATCTGATGACGGCCTTTACCAGATTGGGATCCACGGTAAGAACCTGACAGACGAGGAATATAAAGTTGCTGGCTACCTGTTTGCAAATGCCGCTGGCACCGCATCTACGCTGGGCCTTGAAGGCATTGATTCCGCATTTTACGGTCCTCCGCGCACTGTCACAGTTACGGTCGGCATGCGTTTTTAAACGCAGCTTTTTAAGGAGGTCTAAACTCTACCCTTTGAGGGGGCTATCCGGCAAACTTAGCCCCCTCGTCTCGCAAATAACGATAAGAAACACAGGATTATCAAATGACTACATTTGATACTAAAGCCCCGCTGTTGCCCGATATTCTGTCCCTGCATGGGAAATGGAAAGGCGATAAACCAGCCTTAATTTTTGGTGACGAGCAACTGAGCTGGCGCACTCTAGACATTGCCGCAGACCAAGTGGCAAACGCCTTGATCGCGGGAGGCATCACCAACGGGGATATGGTTGGCATTTTAATGCGCAATGGCCGCCAGATGGTAGAAGCGATCATCGGCATCATAAAATCCGGTGCCGCCAGCGTACCGATCAACCTGTCAGTTTCAGATGCCGCCATTGATGCCATGATGGCAGACGCCAGCGTAAAAATAATCATAGCCACAGCGGACCAAGCGCCGCGTCTTGCCAGCTTTATAGCAGAAAACCCTGACGTAAAACTGATTGTAGCCGCAGGCAAAAAAGGGGACGCATTCGAAACCCTGAAGGCCATGGCCCCACAATGTGCTAAACCCGTCATTCAAGATGATGATCCCATAAATGTAATTTACAGTAGCGGTACAACCGGCCTGCCAAAAGGCATAGTGCATAGCCATAAGGGCCGCCGCGACTGGGCTTATGATATGGCGATTGCGCTCAGATATGATAGCAGCGCCCGCACGCTTTTCACTCTCGGGCTTTACTCAAACATCAGTTGGGTCGGTTTTTTAGCCACTTTGCTGGCAGGCGGTACGCTTGTTGTACATGATGGTTTCGATACGCACTGCACATTGGCTGCCATAGAATCCCAAAGCATCACCAATATGTCGATGGTCCCCATTCAGTATCAGCGCCTGATGGAAGACCCAAAACAGCAGGATTTTGATCTATCCAGCCTCAAAGCCGTAATGAGCTGTGGTTCGCCGCTACACGCCGATTTGAAACAAACCCTGTTTGATCGGTTCGGGCCGCTGGTTATTGAACTTTTTGGCTTAACCGAGGGCGTGATCACCACGCTCGACCCCGAAGAAGCTTGTGGCCGCATGGCCTCTGTCGGCAAGCCACTGATAGGCACAGATATAAAAATCATTGATGACAACGGCAATGAAGTGCCTGCTGGGCAATCTGGCGAAATTGTAGCGGTAGGCCGCATTTTAATGCCGGGCTATCTCAATAAGCCCAAAGCCACAGCGGAAGCAACTTGGGTGGACACAGCGGGCACCAGCTGGCTGCGTACAGGGGATATTGGTCAACTGGACGAAGCGGGCTATCTTTATATTGTAGACCGAAAAAAAGACATGATCTTATCAGGCGGGCAGAATATCTATCCGCAAGATATCGAGGCTGTATTAATCACGCATGCCGACATTAACGAGGTTGCCGTGATTGGTGCAAAAAGTAAAACGTGGGGCGAGACACCGCTTGCGGTTATTGTACCTGAGACAGGTACTAATATTGATATGCAGGCTGTGATGGCTTGGGCGAACAACAGGCTTGGCAAACAGCAACGCATCGCAGGCACAGTGCTTACAGATGCCCTGCCCCGCAACGCCAACGGGAAAATACTAAAGCGTGATCTGCGCACAAAATTCGAGGACATTGGCTTTGACTGAACATATTGATCTGACGGCTTACAAAGGCGAATATTTCACCAACCCTGACGGACTACAGCAATATTACCGCGATTATGACGTCGCACCGGCGGGCGCTCCTACGGTGTTATGCCTGCCCGGTCTTACGCGGAACTCTCGCGATTTTGAAGAAATAGCGGCCCATTTGGCGCCCACATGCCGCGTGATCTGCGCTGAAATGCGAGGCCGTGGCAATTCCGACTGGGACCCGGACCCTGCCCGCTACCGCCCCGATGTTTATGTTTCCGATACGATGGCATTGCTTAAGCACCTCGGTACCGATCGGGTGATTATTTTAGGCACTTCGCTGGGCGGCATGATGGCTTTCATCATCGCCATGATGCACCCCGGCACCATCATCGGCGCGGTGATCAATGATATCGGCCCCGAAGTCGATCCAAAAGGCATCGCCCGCATTAAGGCCTATGTAGGCAAAGGCACACCGCCCACAACTTGGGCAGAAGCTTACACTGCTATCAAAAGCTCCGCCGCTACGGTTTACCCGAAGTTCAGTGATGAAGAGTGGCGCTGGTTCACCCACAAGCTTTTTGCTGACAAAGTCGGTGTGCCAATCATTCAATATGATCCGGCGATCAGCAAAACCTTTGACGCTGAAAACGCCGAAGCCGCACCGCCGCCAGATTTTTGGCCCATATTCCAGGCCTTTTATAGCATTCCAACCGTTGTCTTGCGTGGTGGTCTATCTGATCTTTTATCTGCTGAAACGTTGGAAAAAATGGCAAAAGTGCATCCTGATCTGGTGCCTGTCACCGTGCCGGACAGGGGCCATACACCGCTTCTGAATGAGCCCGAATGTATAACCGCGATTGATGCCCTGATTAAAAAAGTCAGTTGAAGCCAAATCCTGCATAGACGAAGCCTCTTGTTTGTGGCAAACGTGCGCCTTAAAGTGAAATTAAGACATAATATTTCAGGATACGGCTCATGAGCGAACTAAAATTACCCATTTCAGCAGATGATGTGCGCAGCGCGGCGGCCAATATAGCAGGCGCAATTGTGCGCACACCGACCAATCATTCGCGCACTTTGTCGGCCATGACAGGTGCGGACGTTTATCTGAAATTTGAGATTTTTCAATTCACGGCCGCCTACAAAGAACGCGGCGCCCTGAACCGCTTGCTTAGCCTGCCCGCTGGCACCAAAGGTGTGATTGCAGCATCAGCAGGCAACCATGCACAGGGCATCAGTTACCATGCCGGGCGGCTAGGCATTCCGGCCACCATTGTGATGCCCATAGGCACTCCTTTCAACAAGGTGAAGCGCACGGAAGAACTGGGTGCGCACGTGGTATTAACCGGTGCAGACTTTGAAGCCGCAACCAAAGCCGCCTACGAACTGGCTACAAGCGAAAGCCTTACCTTCATTCACCCTTTTGATGATCCGTTGGTGATGGCCGGCCAAGGCACTGTGGGTTTGGAGATGCTGGAAGATGTGCCTGATTTGGAAACATTGATTGTGCCTATCGGCGGCGGCGGGCTGATATCGGGCATTGCCACTATTGCTAAAACCGTCAACCCGAACATTCGTATTGTTGGTGTGCAAACTGAAGCTTTCCCGGCGATGAAAGAAGCCATCGATGGTACATCGCTGAGCGGCAGCAATATCAGCATTGCCGAAGGCATTGCGGTTAACCAGCCCGGCGAACGCACCCGGCATGTGGTAAAAAAACTGGTGGATCAGATCGTAACCGTATCGGAACGGCAAATCGAAGCCGCGATTATCGCCATCATGGAGATTGAAAAGGTGATTGTAGAAGGCGCAGGGGCCATTGGATTTGGCGCTTTGATGCAACATCCAGAAGTTTTTAAAGGCCAAAAAGTGGGCATGGTATTGTCGGGCGGCAATATCGACAGCCGCATGCTGGCCAACGCGATTATGCGCAGTATGGCACGCGACGGACGCTTGGCGAGACTGCGCATTACCATGTTGGACCAACCGGGTGCACTGGCCCGCGTGACCGACATTGTCGCCCAAGTTGGCACCAACATCATCGAAATGCGGCACCACCGGGAATTTGGCGCGCTATCCTTAAAACAGACCGAAATGGAACTGGTGATAGAAGCCAAAGACCGCGCGCACGCACAAGCCTTAGTGCACGCGCTAGAAGCCGCCGACTTCAAAGTAGACTTCGCCAAAACTGTTTAGCGCTGTCTTCCTCAAATACAGTTTGAAGCCACGCGAATGAACGGGCTACTATTTAAGCAGGAAAGATAATTATCCGTGAAATAAAGCATCAGTTATCCAATTCCGTCATGAGGCACATATATGAATCACATATTGCTACTTGGAGCAGGATTTAGCCGAAACTGGGGCGGATGGGTCGCTACCGAAGTATTCGAGTATTTGTTGGGATGCGCAGGTCTTGGAGAAAGTGCGAAGTCTTTGCTATGGGATTATAAGGAAAAGGGTGGATTTGAAGCAGCGCTCGGAAGACTTCAGCAAGATATTCGAAAAACCTCGGCGAAAGACCCTCGTCTAGAACAATTGACCAAATGTGTAATTGAAATGTTCGAAGACATGAATAGTGGCTTTCCCAAAAGCTTCGAGTTCAGCAACATGTCAAGTCAGAGCGTCGGCGAGTTCTTGGCGCGCTTCGACGCAATCTTTACACTGAACCAAGACCTATTGTTAGAAACGCACTATTTGAGCTTTGATTTGTCGCTTCGAAATAGTCGAAGATGGGACGGGGCAGCTTTGCCGGGGCTTAAGCCTGAAGATCGAAGCGAGCCTAATCTCTATCAAGGAATTTTGAACCCTTGTTCAGAATTGTTCAAAATTCAGCCTAGAACCCAACCAATTATCAAACTTCATGGATCAACAAATTGGCGTGATCCGGATAGAGACAATTTAATGGTGATAGGAGGTCAGAAAAAGGAATTCATTAAGCAGAACGCCGTTCTCAATTGGTACGCAGAAGAATTCATAAGTTACCTCTCGATGCCTGACACACGCTTGATGATTATTGGTTACGGATTTGGCGATGATCACATCAATGACGCAATTCGGACAGCTGCGCGAAATGGAGGCTTAAGCCTCTTTATAGTTGACCCAAGCGGTGTAGACATTTTGGATCGCAACAGGAAAGCAAGCATCCCCCAGCCTTGCGGACAGGCTCAAGAACTTTGGCCGCTTGTAATTGGTGCATCGAGGCGAGGCCTAAGGGAGACTTTTGGAACCGGCGGTCCTGAACATAATAAAATCATGCGTTTTTTCGATTGACCCTATTCCGCTGCCACACCCTTGCTTTCTTTGTCTTCAAAGTCCGCCAGTTGGTCTGCAATATGGCCGGGGGATTTGGTGTATTTGGCTAGCATATCGTAAAAAACCGGTACGATGAACAAGGTAAAGAAAGTGGCTACGATAACGCCGGAAAATACTGTTACACCAATGGTTTGGCGGCTGGCTGAACCCGCGCCCGATGCCATCATCAGCGGAACAGCGCCCATCGCGGTGGAAAGCCCGGTCATCATAATCGGGCGCAGACGAATTTTTGAGGCATCCATCAATGCGGTACGAATGTCCCTGCCTTCATCACGCAGTTGATTGGCAAATTCCACAATCAAAATACCATTTTTAGCCGCCAAGCCGATCAACATAATCAGCCCCAGTTGGCTATAGATATTCAGCGTGCTGCCCGCCAAATAAAGCCCTATCAGCCCGCCCAGCACCGCAATAGGCACCGTCAGCATAATGATCAGCGGGTGGATAAAACTTTCAAATTGGGCCGCCAATACAAGGAAAACCACCACCAGCGCCAATATAAATACGAAATAAATATCACTGCCTGCTTCTTTATATTCACGGGTCGCGCCTTTGTAATCAATGCCGGATACATCGGGCAGTAAATCGGGCACCATCTGTTCCATATATTCCGTCACTTCGCCAAGCGTATAACCCGGTGCCACACTGGCTGAAATTGTCAGTGCCCGCACGCGGTTAAACCGCTTTAGCTGCCCTGCACCCGAGACTTCCTCAACCCGCACAAGGTTCGACAAGGGGATTAGCGCGCCTGTACGGTTCGAAGCCACATGGATATTTTCCATATCCAGCGGCTGCCGTCTGTCGCTGCGCTGGGCTTGCAAAATAACATCATATTCTTCGCCGTCATCGACAAAGGTTGTCACCCGCCTGCCGCCCATCATGGTTTCAAGGGTACGGCCAATGGATTGGATCGAAACCCCCATATCAGCGGCGCGTGCGCGGTCGATGCGCACTTTAAATTGCGGCTGGTTCTCGCGGTAGTCGGCATCGACATTGATCAGCCCCTTATAGCCAGAGAGTTCCTCCAAAATAACTTGCTTGAAACGACCAAGTTCTTCGTAGGTGGAGCCGCCGATTACAAATTGAAACGCTTCAGAATTCCCACTGCGCCGCGAAAGGCCCGAGGACTGGCGTGGTACCGCCATCAGGCCCGGCACATTTTTGACCAGTTTGGGGCCAATTTCCTGGAGTATTTCACCCGCTGATCGTTTGCGCTGGTCCCAAGGTTTAAGCACGATAAATCCAAAACCGCCGCTAGCATCCACCCGTATCAAAAACCGGTCCATTTCGCCCGTATCTATCAGCGGTAATATTTGTTCTTCGACCTTGCGGGCCTGAGCCTCGACAAAATCAAAGCTTGCTCCTTGGGGCGGCTGGATACGCATGAACAAATTGCTGCGGTCTTCAACCGGCGCAAGTTCCTGCGGAATGCGCCCCTGTACACCCGCGATAAGGGCAAAGCAGGAAAGGAAACAAAGAGTTACCAGTGTTTTATTGTCCAGGCACACTAAAAGTGCACGACCATAAGCCTCCTGAAGGCGCTTGAAACCGCGGTCCAGCGCCTGCGCGAATTTTGGCTTTTTGTTGCGCCTTCGCACCAGCTTTGAGCACATCATCGGTGTAAGGGTAAGCGCGATCAAGCTAGAAAAGCCAACCGCTGCCGACATGGTAATGGCCAGTTCGCCGAACAGACGCCCCACGTTGCCCGACAAAAACATAATCGGGACAAAAACACCAATCAGCACCAATGTTGTGGCAATAACAGCAAAACCAACCTGTTTTGCGCCCCTATAGGCGGCAATCAGGCCGGGCTCGCCTTCGTCCACGCGCCGGTTGATATTTTCCAGCACCACAATGGCATCATCCACCACAAGGCCGATAGCCATAACAAGCCCCAGCAAGGTGATCAGATTAATGCTCACACCCGCAAGCGATAACACCCAGAAGCTGGCGATAATACAAATCGGCACGGTAACGGCAGGTACTAAAACGGTTTTTAAATTGCCAAGAAACAAATAAAGCACCAGAACCACCAAGCCCATCGCAATTGCCAACGTGCGGTACACCTCGGTGATCGCTGAATCAATAAATACCGAGGTATCGTATGCCACCGAAAGCTCCATGCTTTCCGGCAGTGTCGCACGGATACGGTCGGCTTCAGCTTTCGCGCCCGTGGCCACAGACAGTGTATTGCCTTTCGATTGTTTGATAACACCTAGGCCAATCACAGGAATACCGTTGCCCCTGAATGATCGCCGGTTGCGTTCAGAACCAAGCTCAACCTTAGCCACATCACCCAGCCGGATAAAATCACCTTCCTGGCCTTCGCGGATAGTCATGGTGGCAAAATCTTCAGGCTTTGAATATTCACGGTTCAAACGCACGATTGTATCACGGTTGATACTTTCGATTTTACCCGCAGGCAATTCCACATTTTCACGCCTGAGCGCCGCTTCAATATCAGCCACTGTGATACGGCGTGCGGCCATGGCCTGACGGTCAAGGTGCACACGAATAGCATAGCGTTGCTGGCCGCCAATACGCACGCCAGACACACCGTCCACCACCGACAAGCGGTCTACAATGTTGCGCTCAGCATAATCGGTTAGCTGCAATATATCCATTACCGGACTGGTAAGGTTGAACCATAATATGGGCTGGGTATCACTGTCAGCCTTTGATACCTCAGGCGGATCGACTTCATCTGGCAAGTTGTTCAAAACCCGGCTCACGCGGTCACGAACATCGTTGGCGGCGGCATCAATATCGCGGGAAAGCAAAAATTCGATGGTAATGTCTGAGCGCCCGTCCCGGCTAGACGATTCGATGGTTTTTATGCCCTGAACGCCTGCGATAGCACTCTCGATAATCTGAGTAACCCGTGTTTCCACCACTGCCGCGTTTGCACCCGAATAATTGGTTCTTACACTGACAACAGGCGGGTCTACATCGGGCAGTTCCCGCACGGGCAAATTACCAAAGGATATAATACCAAACGCCAGCAGCAGTAAGCTGATCACCGTTGCAAAAACCGGACGTTTAACCGAAACATCAGAGAGGATCACTGGTCGGACCTCCGTTTTTTGGGTGAGCCGTCGCTGTCAGCACCATTACCCTTGCCGCTTTTTGCAGTATTTGCGCCTTCTGAGCCTACTTCAAGTACTTGTACGCCCCTACGGCCCAAGCGAAAAGTGCCTTCGGTAACCACCCGGTCGCCCTCACTCAGTCCCTCCAATAGCTCAACATACCCAGGGCGGCGCAAACCAAGTTTAACTTCGCGGCGCTCTGCTTTGTTGTCTTTCACCACAAATACATAATTTTTGCCACCCGTTGGTACTACAGCTTGCTCGGCCACAGCTAACGCGTCCCATGTGCGGCTAATCACTTCAACGCGCATTAATAAACCCGGGCGAAGGGCCCTGTCTGCATTCGGCACTTCGGCCCGCACAATGATATTGCGCGTTACGGGATCTACGCGGCTGTCAATCGTCGTGACAACGCCTTTAAAAAGCCTGCCTGGGTAGGCCTCAACCCTGGCTTCCACTATCTGGCCCTCGGCCATAACGGCGATAAAGCGCTCGGGAACATAGAAATCCAATTTAATAAGGTCAATCGCATCAATGGTGGTGATTGCAGTATTTGAAGAAAGGTACGTGCCTTCGCTCACTTGCCTCAGGCCCAGAAGACCATCAAAAGGCGCCACGATTCGGCGGTCAGCCAGCCGGGCCTGTGAAGCCTCAAGGCGAAACCGCGATTCTTCAACGCGGCGTTCCTGCGCTTCCAAATTCGATGTCGAGGCGTTGCCACGTTTCACCAGATCAGCAATACGTGCAAACTGGCTTTCAGCTTCTTTAAAATTGGCGATGGCTTCCTGCAATTGCGCTTCTTCTTCAACGCTTTGCAGTTCAATCAGCAAATCACCCTTTTTAACGATTTGACCGTCTTTAAAATCAACTTTGCTAACCGTATCAGATACCCTTGATGTCAATACAACAGACTCGCGTGCACGTGCAGTGCCCAAGGCTTCAACGATGTCAGAAAACTGCTTAACAGCAATGGGTTGGCTGACAACAAATACAACGCTGCCACGGCCCCTGCGCTGGTTGTCATCCTGGTCGCCGTAATAAAGCCACGCTGATACAGCAACTAGTGCCACCAAAATGGAGCCCAAAATCACTCTGCCCAATATCACTACCCAATTCCCCTGTGTTTTCTTCGTTTCTATCTTGTTAAGTGCGAATTTCTTCCGTGCCTTATTATCTTGCCCAAAGCACGCAACCCTATTCGTCTATGCCAATACCGGGCGTATATGCGCCAAATTCAACGCTAAACCTGAATCACGTATGCGTGAACATGCGCCAATGCTATATTTATTACATAGCTCAAATAATCGAGTAGCCTAGCCCCAAACTTGACTAACAAACTTTTCAAATGTTTCACCTGCATTGGCGGATGCTTCTGGCATCTCATAAGCGGGGCGAAAAAGCGCGAGTTGACGACTATAAGAAAAGCCTTCAAGCCGTAAAGCACAAACACTGTCGTCAACCAAGCTCCGAGGCACAACTGTGCCACCTAGCCCCGCTGCAACCATTGCCACCGCCCTGCTATCATTTGGGGTACGATATACTAGGCGGGGCCGAACGTTCCTATCGGTAAAATAGCGACTGGTTTCGCTCAAAACTTCGCAGCGGCTACGCACAATCATATATTCTTCGCGCAAATCAGCGGCCGATACTGTTTCACGCCCGGCCAAAATATGCATTTTGGGCAGAATAAAACAATAGCCCTCGGATTTTAGTTTCGCCGCCCTGCTTTCGGGTTCGCCGTGATAGAGCGATATTACATAATCCAAGCTGCGATCATCCAGTCTGTTTGCCAGCTCTTGCTCAGTGCCATCGATAATTTCAATGGTAACCTGAGGCACCAGCGCCCTGAATTTAGCCAGTAAGCTAGCAACTGCGAGGCTCGAAAGCGTGGTCAATACACCTAATCGCAACAGCGGTGTGCCATCGGCCTCTTCCAAAGACTGCAGAGCAAGATTGCATTCATGTAATATTGCTTTGGCCCGAGGCAGGAAACGTGTGCCTGCGTCTGTCAAAAAGACGCGCCTGTTTGTGCGCTCGAACAAGGCCTGACCAACCTGGCCTTCCAGTTTCTTTATCCCGGATGACAGGGTGGGCTGGGTAACAAAAACCCGATCTGCTGCGCGGGTAAAACTGCCAGTTTCAACCACCGCCAGGAAATATCGCAATAAATATATATCCATCATAGACAGTGTCTATCAATTCTATTTTCATCTTCAATTTTACCAATAGCACGACTTCACGTACGATGGCAATAAGTCGGCGTGTTGAAATACAGCCAACCCCACATTTTATGAGAAAACATCTATGGCAATTCTCCGGTCAGCCACGATTGTGAGCAGCGAAACCTTTAGGCAAAACGCTGAACATATGCGTGAACAAGTTACTGATCTAAAAGAGAAAATAGATCTAATTTCACTTGGCGGACCGCTGAGTTCCCGTGATAAACATCTCGCGCGTGGAAAGTTATTGCCGCGAGACCGCGTGAATACCCTTCTTGATCCCGGCTCCCCGTTCCTTGAAATCTGCCAGCTGGCCGCCCACGGTATGTATGACGCGGATATTGCAGCGGCCGGACTGATTGCTGGCATAGGCCGGGTTGAAGGCACGGAATGCATGATTGTCTGTAATGATGCCACCGTGAAAGGCGGCACCTATTATCCATTGACTGTGAAAAAACACTTACGAGCGCAGGAAATTGCGCGCGAAAACAAGCTGCCCTGCGTTTATCTGGTTGATAGCGGCGGCGCAAACTTGCCAAATCAGGAAGATGTATTCCCTGACCGTGACCATTTTGGCCGTATTTTCTATAACCAAGCCACAATGTCGGCGGAAGGCATTCCTCAAATTGCTGTGGTAATGGGCAGCTGTACTGCGGGCGGCGCCTATGTTCCAGCCATGGCGGACGAGAGTATTATCGTACAAAATCAAGGGACCATTTTCCTTGGTGGTCCACCGTTGGTAAAAGCCGCCACTGGCGAAGTTGTAAGCGCAGAAGACCTGGGCGGCGGTGATGTGCATGCCCGCATTTCGGGTGTTGTGGACCATTTGGCCAAAGATGATTACCACGCGTTGGCCTTGGCGCGAAAAGCCGTAGCCAACCTAAACCGCGAGAAAACCACGGCAATAAGACGCCGCGAAGCCGTTGAGCCATTGTACAATAGCGATGAAATCCACGGCATTGTACCCAAGGATACCCGCCACCCTTATGATGTACGCGAAATAATTGCCCGCATTGTTGATGGCAGTGAATTTGATGAATTTAAAAAACTATATGGGGAAACACTGGTTTGCGGTTTCGCTCATATTTATGGCTATCCCGTTGGTATTGTTGCCAATAACGGTGTTTTATTTTCTGAAAGTGCACTTAAGGGCGCACACTTTGTACAACTGTGTGCACAGCGCGGTATCCCGTTGGTTTTCCTTCAAAATATCACCGGCTTTATGGTTGGAAAAAAATACGAAAACGGCGGCATAGCCCGCGACGGTGCCAAAATGGTTACGGCTGTTGCCTGCGCGAATGTACCTAAATTCACTGTCCTGATTGGTGGCAGTTTTGGCGCCGGGAATTACGGCATGTGCGGGCGCGCCTTCCAACCACGTTTTCTGTGGATGTGGCCCAACGCGCGCATTTCCGTTATGGGCGGCGAACAAGCAGCAGGTGTGCTGGCAACTGTGAAGCGAGACGGCATGGAATCCCGCGGCGAAAGCTGGACCACCGACGAAGAGACCGCTTTCAAGGCCCCAATCCAGGACATGTATGAAAAGCAGGGTCACCCCTATTATGCCAGCGCCCGGCTGTGGGATGACGGCGTCATTGATCCCGCCGATACCCGCCGCGTTTTAGGCCTTGGTCTCTCCGCATCCATGAATGCCCCAATAGAGCCGACAAAATTCGGCATCTTCCGCATGTAAGGTTTAGTTTGATGGTTGATACTCTAAAATATGGGATAGACGAGCGCGGGGTTGCCACGGTTACCATGGACAGACCCGACGTTCATAATGCCTTTAACGACGATCTGATCTGGGAATTGAACCGGGTTTTCACTGTATTAAGCGCCGATGAAAACGTACGTGCAATTGTCTTAACGGGTGCGGGAAAAAGCTTCTCTGCGGGAGCTGATCTGAACTGGATGAAAGAGGCCGCTCACTATAGCAAAGACCAGAATATGCGCGATGCAGTGCAGCTTTCTGAAATGCTTGCTGCAGTCAACACCTGCCCAAAACCCACAATTGCCATCGTCAATGGCGCAGCTTTTGGTGGTGGTGTTGGCCTAATTTCCTGCTGCGATATAGCTATCGCCGTCGAGGGTGCTAAATTTTCACTCTCCGAGGTCAGGTTGGGTCTTACTCCGGCCACTATATCGCCCTACGTAATTGCGGCCATCGGCGCACGCTCGGCGCGGCGCTATTTTCTGACAGCTGAACGATTTGGTGCAGACGAAGCAAAAAATATTGGGCTGGTCCACGAAGTTGCGCCCTCATTGCAAGAGGCTTTCAGCCTCGCCCATGTTTTCATCAAACATTTACTTGGCGGCGCACCGGGCGCGCAGGCTGAGGCCAAAAGCCTGATAGCCACAGTAGTTGGCAAGGAAATCACAGATGAACTGCGCACCGATACAGCGCGCCTCATCGCCGTCCGCCGCACTAGCGATGAAGGCATTGAGGGTTTGTCTGCATTTCTGGAAAAACGAAAAGCCAGTTGGGACGGGCCATCATGAACAAACGCATCCATAAATTATTGATCGCTAATAGGGGCGAAATCGCTTGCCGCGTGATCGCAACCTGCCAACGATTGGGGATCAAAACTGTCGCCGTTTTTTCAGACGTGGACGCACAAGCCTTGCATGTAGAAATGGCAGATGAAGCGGTTCATATTGGCCCCGCACCCGCAGCAGAGAGCTATTTGGTCGCCGACAAAATCATTGCTGCCGCAAAACTCACAGGCGCAGATGCTATCCATCCTGGTTATGGATTCCTTTCAGAAAATCCAGAATTTTCAGAGGCTTGTGACAAAAATGATATTATCTTTATTGGTCCTTCTGCTGCATCAATGCGTGCGATGGCGCTGAAAGGGTCAGCCAAACATTTGATGGAAGAAGCGGGTGTAGCTACAGTACCGGGCTATCACGGCGACGATCAGTCCATTGAAACATTATTGAGCGAAGCCCAGCGCATTGGTTTTCCTGTTCTTATTAAGGCGGTTGCTGGCGGCGGCGGCAAGGGCATGCGCAAGGTTTTTGCAGCAACTGATATGGAGGCAGCCATCCAAGGCGCGCGGCGAGAAGGCGAAAACAGCTTCGGTAACGGCAAGTTACTGATCGAAAAATTGATTGAAATGCCTCGCCATATCGAAATTCAGGTATTCGGCGATACGGACGACAATGTGGTGCATCTGTTCGAACGGGATTGCTCGTTGCAGCGCCGCCACCAAAAGGTGGTGGAAGAAGCCCCTGCCCCGGGCATGAGCGAAACCATGCGCAGTGCAATGGGCAGCGCTGCTGTGCGCGCAGCCGAAGCGATCAGCTATGTAGGCGCTGGCACGGTGGAATTTATCGTGGATGTATCCGCAGGGCTTAAAGATGCCCCCTTTTATTTCATGGAAATGAATACACGTTTGCAGGTCGAACACCCCGTTACAGAAATGATAACGGGACAAGACCTTGTAGAATGGCAAATCAGGGTTGCTGAAGGCCACCCCTTGCCGTTGAGCCAGGATGAGCTTGAGGCAATGTTGGACGGCCATGCGGTTGAAGTCCGACTTTACGCAGAGGACCCCTATAATGGTTTCATGCCTACCGTTGGCGTGATTGGCCATCTGGACCCTTTTGCCGATGTGATTGCTGGCGGCAGAATTGATGCGGGTTTTGGAGCCGGGGATCGCATCAGTGTTCATTATGATCCAATGATCGGCAAACTCATCGCATGGGGTGAAGACCGGGCTCAGGCCATAGATACACTTATCAATTTACTGGCAGATACGCCCGTGACCGGTATTGTCACCAACCGGGACTTTTTACTTCGCATTTTGAAACACCAAGCCTTCGCGGCAGGCGAAGTCCACACTGGTTTCATCGACTTACACACTGAAGCACTATTGGCACCCGAGCAGATTACACCTACAGATTACGCTTTGGCAGGCTTTGCGATTGTAGCCGCCCGCCAGCACAAGTTGGCTGCAATAGACCCGTGGGACAGGGTCAATAATTTTCGCCTAAATTTGCGCGCCACGGAAAAGCTGTGGTTTGATACCGGGGACGGAAAAACATTAACTGTAGAAATGCAGGAAGATGACCACAATTTCAGCGCGGTCGTGGATGGTGTGAGCTTCGAAGCCAAAGATGTTGAAGCAAGAGGCGGCATACTGACATTAACAAGAAACAGTCTCCGGCAGCGCATCTTTATTGATGTCGACGAGCACCTCGTCACTACCGTGCAATCGGGCCGTACCCTTAAGCTTGAACGCCATGCCCGTGATGGCGGCGGCGACGGGGAAACCGATGGCCCTGGCATAGTTGCCTCTCCCATGCCTGGCAAAATCCTTGAAGTGAAGGTTAGCAATGGTGCACCTGTTAAGAGAGGCCAGCCAATAATTGTGATGGAAGCCATGAAAATGGAGCAAACCATCACTGCCCCCAAAGACGGGATCATAAACGCTTTGAATCTGGCAGTCGGTGATCAAGTTTCAGACGGGGCCGTTTTATTTTGTGTCGATGATGCAGAATCGTGAAAGCACAATTAACACAAAGAATTAAGGAACGTTTCCATGTTTGACTTTCCGCATCTAACTTTTAACCACAGCGAAGAAATCGAAATGTTGCGCGAAATGACCGCGCGTTTCGCCCATGATGAGATCGCACCAATTGCCGCCGAAATCGACGAGAATAATGCGTTTCCTCATGCCCTGTGGCAAAAGATGGGCGCGCTTGGTTTGCACGGCATGACTGTGCCAGAAGAATTCGGCGGTTCTAATATGGGGTATTTGGCCCATGTGATCGCGGTGGAAGAAATTAGCCGGGTTTCAGCAGCTGTCGGCCTAAGTTACGGCGCACATTCAAACCTTTGTATCAATCAAATTTCCAAGAACGGCACTGCGGAGCAAAAAGCAAAATATTTGCCAAAATTAATCTCGGGCGAACATGTGGGCGCATTGGCCATGTCGGAACCCGGTGCTGGTTCTGACGTCATTTCAATGCGCTTGCGGGCGGAAAAACGCAACGATGGCTACCGCTTAAACGGCAATAAAATGTGGATCACCAATGGCCCTGACGCAAGTGTTCTATTGGTTTATGCCAAAACCAATGCGGATGCCGGATCAAAAGGCATGTCAGCATTTCTGATTGAAAAAGACATGGTTGGTTTTTCAACGGCGCAAAAGCTAGACAAATTGGGCATGCGCGGCTCCAATACCTGCGAGCTGATTTTTGAAGATTGCCTTGTTCCCTTTGAAAACATGGTGGGCGAAGAAGGTGACGGCGCCAAAATTTTGATGTCCGGACTTGATTATGAGCGTGTTGTTTTGTCCGGCGGACCGCTAGGCATAATGCGCGCCTGCCTCGATACAGTGATCCCGTATATTCACGACCGAAAACAATTCGGTAAATCCATCGGCACATTCCAACTGATGCAGGGCAAAGTGGCGGACATGTACACGGCTTGGGGCTCTGCCCGAGCCTATGTCTATGCAGTGGCCGCTGCGTGTGACCGGGGAGAAACCACGCGCAAGGACGCCGCAGCCTGTATCCTCTATGCCTCAGAGAATGCAACAAAGATGGCAGGCGAAGCCATTCAGGCGCTCGGCGGCAATGGCTATACCACCGAATATGCCCCAGGACGCTTGTGGCGTGATGCCAAGCTGTATGAAATCGGTGCAGGTACAAATGAAATACGGCGCATGCTGATAGGGCGGGAACTTTTCAATGAAACGTCATAATTAACCCGGATGCTGTCAAATACATTCGGAAAAAAGCTCGGCTTCATTTTGGCGAAAAAATCGGCTTTGAGTTCACATATTTCAAAAACAGGCCAATTCTGCTCATAAAAATTGCATAAATAGCGAATCTTCGAAAGCTCATTTCTTATACTTAGTGCAATACTCGCCACCTTGAACGCTGTTGAGGCTTCAACAGCAAAGCACTTGGCTGTGCGGTAATCACCGCAACCATATTTTGGAAGGACCACCTTTATGCCCGTATTCGGTTCACGCAGTTTTAAAAACCACGAGCAAGTGGTGTTCTGCGCAGACGAGGCAACAGGCTTAAAAGCTATTATCGCGGTTCACTCAACCGCGCTAGGACCTGCGGCAGGAGGTACCCGCTTTTGGGATTATGCGGCCGTGCACCGGGGCGCAGCACCTCTTGACGTGGCTGAGCTACGCGGCGAAGAAGATGCAATTTATGATGTCTTGCGCTTGTCACGCGGCATGTCTTTCAAAAATGCGATGGCTGGTCTTAGGCTTGGTGGCGGAAAATCGGTAATCATTGGCAATCCCAAACAAATCGGAAATTCCGCATTAATGCGCGCTTTTGGCATGTATATCAATCGTTTAGGCGGAAGCTATTATGCAGCAGAAGATGTAGGTACAAGCCCAGCCATGCTCGCGGCGGCGGCTGAAAAAACCGCCTATGTATGCGGCCTGGAAAATGTTGAATTTGGCACAGGCGATCCATCGCCTCATACCGCGCTTGGCGTATTTTCCGGCATTCAAGCAGCAGCAAAATACAGGCTGGGCAAAGATACACTTACAGGTGTGAAAGTTGCCGTACAAGGTGTTGGCAACGTGGGCCGCGCCCTAGTCGGCCACCTTTTAAAAGCGGGCGCAGTGGTTTCAATCACGGATATTGTGAGCACCAACATCGAATCATGCAAAGAGCTGGGTGAAGTTGACGTGGTGCCTCTGGCAAACATTCATGCGCTTGACTGCGATGTGTTTGCACCCTGTGCACTCGGCGGGGGTTTGAACTCGAAGACCATCCCCGAAATAAAAGCCTCCATCGTCGCTGGCGCTGCCAATAACCAGTTGGAACGAGAAGGCATTGAAGACGAAGCTCTGCGTCAGCGCGGCATCCTTTACGCCCCGGATTATGTTATCAATGCTGGCGGAATTATATCAGTGGAGTCAGAGGTTTACCGCGAGCATCTTGATGAGGCGGCACGATTGGAGAAAGTTCTTCGCATTGGAAGTACGCTTAGCAAAATTTTTGTCGCCAGTGACAAAGAGGCGCGCCCCACAGGGGTTATCGCCAACGAAATGGCCGAAGATATCATTCGCGCAGCAAACAAAAACAAACTTGCCGCCGCCGCCGAATAATTCAACCAAACACGGATTTAGAAAGCCTCGCTAATGTGGGGCTTTTCTATGCATAGGGCGGTTGTGCGGGGGGCAAGGACCTTTGTACCATGGTGTGCGTCGACAGCATTTGAAATAACCCGCCATTTCTGCATGGTGTCTCCTGCTCCACGATAAAGCCCTCCCTTGCTGAGCAAATCACATTAATGAGGCCTGATCCTAGATAGCTTTCTTTGCTAACCTGCCTCCTGAATTTGCATAGGCCTGGGTGCCCTTTTTATGCAATTTATCGATTTTCAGAATCGTATCGGGTGTGTGGGTGGTATCATCCGATTCCAGCGCATCATACAAAGGGCCAAAATCCTGATACGTGGCATTCAGAAGCTCATCAAAGCTGTCAATGACCCAGTAAGTTTGCTGAAAATCATCAATGCGGTAATCTGTTTGCATCAGGCGTTTAAGGTCAAAATGGATACTGTGCGGACTATTGTCCTCAAGACAAAAGATGCTTTCGGATTTTGAGCTCAATATGCCTGCGCCATATATCCGCATGCCTTCATCTGTTTTGATTAAGCCAAATTCGACCGTATACCAATATAGGCGCGCCAGATTTGTTAATACGCCACGTCCTGCAGCACGTTGCCCGCCTTTGCCGTATGCTTCCATATAGTCTGCAAAAACCGAGTTCGCCAGCAAAGGCACATGACCATAAACATCGTGAAAAACATCAGGTTCTTGCAAATAGTCGAGATTAGCTTCGCTGCGGATAAAATTCCCCGCAGGGAAACGTCGGTTCGCTAAATGGTCAAAAAATACATCGTCGGGCACCAGATCTGGCACGGCCACTACGCGCCACCCGGTAATTTTTTCCAATTTGTCTGACAGCTCTACGAAGTTTGGGATGCCACTTTTGGAAAGTTCAAGTTTATCAAGCCCTTCCATAAATTGATCGCACGCGCGGCCTGGCAGTAATTTATTTTGGCGCGCATATAGTCGGTCCCATCGATCATGCTCTTCCGGTGTAAAGTGCTCCCAATTTTGGTCCACGGTGTAATCATCGTTAACATCAACTTCGCGGCCCAGTCGTGTGGTTATCAACATCATGATCTCCCTACCCTATAATTTCGGCGCATCCGGCTGGTTTTCAGGCGTGGCCGCCCGAAACGCGGCGATTTCACTGCAAGCACTATCGATACGCGCAATCGTGGGGAAGCCTTCTAACGGCACCTTAAAGCGCCTAGCATTATATAGTTGCGGTACCAAGTAAACATCGGCAAGGCCCGGCGTATCGCCGTGACAAAAACGCCCTGTATTTTTGCTTGCCGCAAGCCAGTATTCAAGTGCGGAAAACCCTTCAGAAATCCAGTGCCTATACCAAGTGTTAACGGCATCATCGTCTTGGCCCAATTCCGTTTTAAGATATGTCAGCACACTTAGATTGTTCAGCGGATGGATATCGCTGGCGACAATACTGCAAAGTTGGCGAACGCGCGCGCGCGCCGCAAGACCTACAGGTAAAAGCGCTGATTTCGGGTAAGCCTCTTCCAAATATTCAAGGATAGCGGACGACTGAGACAGCGATATATCACCGTCGATCAGATACGGCACTCGGCCTTGCGGGTTTAGCCCACGGTAAGCATCGGCCTTTTGCTCACTAATGCCGGGCAAAAGATTAACGCCGGCATGTTCATACTCAAGCCCCTTCAGACCGAGTGCAATACGCACGCGGTAGGCGGCCGATGATCTGAAATATCCAAAAAGTTTGCGCATATCTCGCCTTTACCCTTTAACAACCGTCTGTTCGATACGCCCAAAAATTGACTGGTCATCAGGGCCAAACATTTCGATGCGCACACTATCGCCGAAAGCCATAAAGTCTGTTGTTGGCGCACCATTTTCGATGGTTTCAATCATCCGTATCTCTGCGATACAGCTATAACCAACACCGCCTTCAGCGACGGGTTTTCCTGCACCGCCATCTAATTTGTTGGATACAGTACCCGATCCGATAACTGCCCCTGCGCCCAGAGGCCGCGTTTTGGCCGCATGCGCCAGCAATGTCGCAAAATTAAAAGTCATGTCCACACCGGCATTTGGTTTGCCAAACATTTCGCCGTTCAGGTGTGAAACCAGCGGCAGGCTCAGCACTGTATCGGTCCATGCACCGCCGAGTTCATCAGGCGTGACACACACCGGGCTGAAAGCGCTAGAGGGTTTGGATTGGAAAAACCCAAAACCCTTGGCCAGTTCGCCTGGGATCAAACCCCGTAGAGAAACATCATTGACCAACATCAACAGCTTGATATGCGAACCCGCTTCCTCACGGGACACACCGGGAGGCACATCGTCGGTTATCACCGCAACTTCTGCCTCAAAATCCACGCCCCAACCCGTTGTTGTCGGGAAAACAATATCATCGCGGGGACCCAGGAAGGTATCTGATCCGCCTTGATACATAAGCGGGTCCGTCCAGAATGTGGCGGGCATTTCAGCACCGCGCGCTTTTCGCACCAACTCGACATGGTTAACATAAGCCGAGCCATCCGCCCACTGAAACGCCCGCGGTAACGGGGATGCACAGTCTGCTTGATCGAACGTTTCACCCGTTATTTCCTCAGAATTGAGCGATTGATATAGGTCTTGCAGGCGCGGCAAAACCACGTCCCAATCGTCAAGCGCCGCTTGCAATGTAGGCGCAATTTCAGCGGCGGGTGCCATACGGCTCAGGTCGCACGATACGACAACCAGTCTGCCGTCACGACCGCCTTTCAAAGATGCAAGTTTCATAAATTATCTTCCCATTATTCTTTAGACTAAAACCAGCGCAAACCTATGTTTGGCTAGTCTCCTTTATATCCCTCAAATTCGCCGCGTCCGTGCACCCAAGCCGCATGGTCTGGCGCTTTTTTGGTACGAGACCATTCTTCCAGCATTGCCGGAGCAACCCGTTTTAGCTCGGCCAGCATCCCAGGCTTTGCTGTATTTGCGGCTAATTCCAAGCGGTGACCGTTGGGATCAAAGAAATAGATGGATTGAAATATTGTGTGATCAGTTGGGCCGAGCACTTCAATGCCGCCCGCTTCCAGGCTGGCTTTGGCGTCCATCAGCGCATCAACACTGCTCACCTCAAATGCAATATGCTGGACCCATTCTGGTGTATTGCCATCACGTCCCATTTCAGGCTGTTCCGGCAATTCAAAAAATGCCAATACGTTGCCGTTCCCGGCATCCAGAAACAGGTGCATGTAAGGATCATGTTCGCCCGTAGATGGCACGTGGTTTTCAGCAATCGCCAGCTGGAAATCCATATTCATATGCTTTTGGTAAAACTCGATTGTTTCTTTGGCATCTTTGCAGCGGTAAGCCACATGGTGAATTCGCTCCAGTTTCATTGGCTTTTCCTATGCTGCATTTTCGTCTGCTTTATTGGCACCAGCACCAATAACGCCGCGCGCGATTTGGTCGCGTTCAATCGATTCGAACAGTGCCTTGAAATTTCCCTCGCCGAAGCCCTCGTCTTGTTTGCGCTGGATAAATTCAAAGAACACAGGCCCAAGAAGCGTGGCTGAGAATATTTGCAGCAAAAGTCTGGGTTGGCCGCCGTCCGTGGTGCCATCCAATAGAATGCCCCGCGATTTCAGCGCGTCGGTTGGCTCACCGTGCCCTGGCAGCCGCCCTTCCAGCATATCATAATATGTAGAGGGGGGGGCGGTCATAAACTCGACACCCTGCTTCTTCAGTTTATCCCAACATTCGATAAGATTGTCACAGGAAAAGGCAATATGTTGAATGCCTTCGCCGTTATACTGCATCAGAAATTCTTCGATCTGACCACTGCCACTGCCTGATTCTTCGTTCAAGGGAATGCGAATCAAACCGTCAGGCGCTGTCATGGCTTTAGACAGCAGGCCAGTATATTCACCCTTGATATCGAAATAGCGAATTTCCCTGAAATTGAAAAATTTCTCATAAAACTCGGACCAATAATTCATCCGTCCGCGGTACACATTGTGAGTAAGATGGTCAATGATATGAAACCCACAGCCCTCGGGATGCTTGTCAACACCTTCGATCCACTCAAAATCAATGTCGTAAATAGAAGCCCCGTCCTCAAAACGATCAATCATATAAAGAGCGGCACCGCCTATACCTTTGATAGCAGGCAAATGCAGCTCCATCGGCCCTGTTGCCACATCAATAGGCTGCGCACCCAGTTCAATTGCGCGGTTATAGGCGAACCGCGCGTCCTTCACCCGAAACGCCATACCGCAGGCCGATGGGCCGTGCTCTTCAGCATAATAAGCCGCTGGGCTTTTTGGCTCGTAATTGGCGATAAAATTGATAGACCCCTGCCGCCACAGCGTAACATCCTTCGAACGGTGATTGGCAACAGCCGAGAACCCCATACTCTCAAAAACAGGTTCCAACATTCCTTTTTTCGGGGCAGTGAATTCTACGAATTCAAAACCACAAAGACCCATTGGGTTCTCAAAAAGATCCGACATGCTTCACAACTCCTTCAGTCCTATGTATGAAAGAACCTGGCACCAGCGAGGGCGTCCAGTTTTTTCGCTTGCAACTATTTTAGTTTCATTGGAAACTATATGCAAGCACAGCATGAGGCAACAATGAAAAAAAATTCCGACAACACGCTTTTTCTGGGGGACTTTCTACCGTACCGGCTAGCCGTCCTCTCAAACAAAATTAGCCGTAGCATTGCCGATGAATATGAGGAGCAATTCCAATTAAGTGTTTCAGAGTGGCGGGTTATGGCGGTTCTAGGGGGTGAACCCGACCTTTCAGCTGGGCAAGTTGCCGACCGAACAGCAATGGACAAGGTTGCTGTATCGCGAGCTGTGAACCGACTTATTGATGCGGGCAGGCTGACACGCAGTTTTTCACCAGAAGATCGCCGCCGCTCTGTATTGAGGCTCTCAGACTCAGGCGAAAAAATTTACGCGCAGATCGTACCCATCGCCCTCAGCTATGAGCGAAAAATTCTTGATCAGCTCAGTGAAAGTGAGCAAGCGCAATTGGATACTGTCTTAAAAAAGATGGAAAATATCAAAATCCACTTTTAGGGACCGCTAAAAGGAAGCTTTTATCGCTAAAAAACGTGCCAGCCATTGGCTTGGTCTGTCGGCTAGTAATAGCGATAGCAGATGCCTCGCTTTACGGCTTTTCAAATTGCCCGCCGGGATAAGGCCTCGCTGGATCAAATCCATCTCCGCACCTTTGTAGCCATATGTCGCCTCAAGAACGGCACCGCCTGTGCACCGACTGCTTAAGATAACCGGGATATGTTTAGCAATATCCACGGCGCAGTCTGCCCAGTCTTCACTAAGATGCCCTGCCCCGTAAGCTTCGATCACCAATCCTTCATACCCAAGTCCAAGTATTTGCTTCAAAAGGCGCGTATCATCGCCCAGACCCGCCTGCAAAAGCGCAACTGGCCGGGAACAGACGTCCGCAGAAAGGCCAAGCGGTGCCTGCTGCTCGTGCAATTCTAAATGAACCGCGTTTTCAATGATACGCCCCACAGCGCCTGTACCGGGCGATTGAAAAGCGCCCAAGTCAGTCGTATGCATTTTACAAACTCGCCAAGGATCATGGATTTCGCGGTTCATAACCACATAGACACCGCCTTCAAGGGCGCACGCAGTAAGGACAGCATCAAAAAGATTTGTGGGGCCGTCTGCGCTAAGTTGACCCGGAGTTCGCATAGCCCCCGTAAAGATAAGCGGTTTATCGCCTTCATAAAGCAGGCTGGCCAAGAAAGCTGTTTCTTCGAGCGTATCAGTGCCCTGAGTGACAACGATCCCGTCACAGTCTGCCAGTTGAGCGCGCTGACACAGTTTCTGAATGCAGGAAAAGTCCAGATTGGCGCTGCCAACATTGACCAAGGTCTCACTTGTGATTTCTGCTACATCGGCCAACTGAGGCACAGCAGACACCAGCGCATCGGCACCCAGCGTCGGCATCGCGCCCGATTCTGCTTTGCTGCCCGTCGTTGCACTGGTCATTGCGATAGTACCGCCCAGAGCAAAAACAACTATTTGAGGTGCATTATCCATTTGCTAAGAATATCTCAAACCAGCTTAACCGCCAATAGCATGTTTGGCGGGCACATAATCCAGATTTTGGTCCCGTGCCACGGCCTCGTAAGTTACCTTGCCCTCACATACATTCAAACCTGCAAGAAGATGTGGATTGGCCAACAGCGCGTTTTTCCAACCCATGTTTGCTATTGCAACAGCATGACCATGCGTCGCGTTATTAAGAGCCAACGTGGATGTACGTGCAACACCGCCCGGCATGTTTGCCACACAGTAATGCACAACTTCGTCAATGATAAAGGTGGGATTTTCGTGGGTCGTGGCCTTGGATGTTTCAAAGCATCCGCCTTGATCAATCGCCACATCTACCAATACACTTCCACGCTTCATCCTGGAAACCAGCTCGCGGGTGACAAGCTTGGGTGCGGCGGCCCCGGGGATCAGAACAGCACCAATTGTTAGGTCAGCGGCCAACACCTGCTTCTCAACAGCATCCTGCGTTGAATATATAGTTTTCACACTGCCTTTAAAAATATCATCAAGCTGTTGCATACGCCGAATTGAGCGATCCAGAATTACAACTTCGGCCCCCATACCAACCGCCATACGCGCTGCGTTGGTGCCGACAACTCCCCCGCCAAGAATGGTAACTTTTGCGGGCTCCACACCCGGCACACCACCAAGCAGCATACCACATCCGCCTTGGCTCATCTCTAGCGCATGCGCACCCGCCTGAATCGACATCCGACCAGCCACTTCAGACATAGGGGCCAACAACGGTAGCCCGCCAAAGCTATCGGTTACGGTTTCATAAGCAATGGCGATCGCGCCAGACTTGATCAAGGCTTGTGTTTGCCCCGCATCAGGAGCCAAGTGCAGATAGGTATATAGAATTTGGCCATCGCGGAGCATCTTGCACTCAACTGGCTGTGGTTCTTTCACTTTCACAATCATATCGGCCGCAGCAAATATTTCCGCCGCTGTTTCAATTATTTTCGCCCCCACAGCGATATACATTTCGTCGGTAAAACCGATTTCATAACCAGCCCGTTGTTGCACCATTACGCTGTGGCCGTTCGTAATCAACTCACGCACGGAAGCAGGTGTCAGCCCAACACGGTATTCGCGGTTCTTAATCTCTTTTGGTACACCAACAAGCATGTTTATTTCCTATTGAATTATGGAGTTTAAAGCAGCGAGCAATCACGGCTCTTTCCCCATATTTACCAGAACTGGCATTCGAATGTCCTTGCAAAGAACCGTGAAAACTTATATGTATTTGCAAGATATTCTATTTTTTTGCGTATTTTCTGCAGGATAATTTTAGTGATTCTACTTGATAGGCTTGATCATGCGATTTTGGAGAACCTGCAAAGAGATGGAAAACTCTCGAATGTAGACTTGGCCGTAAAAATTGGCCTTTCAGAATCTGCGTGTCTGCGCCGTGTCAAAGCATTGCATGAGAAAGGTGCAATTACGCACTATGCTGCCCACCTTAACGCAACGGCAGTTGGTTTGCCGGGCACGGTCTTTGTGCGTGTTTCCCTGGAAAAACAACAGGAAGAAAAACTGAAATTATTTGAAGCCGCACTCACGAATGTGGCCGAGGTTATGGAATGTTATCTTATGGGCGGTGACGTGGACTATATGATCCGGGTCGTTGTGAAAGATGCCCCAGATTATGAGCGTGTGCATAATATCTTGACGCGGCTACCGGGTGTGGACCGGGTGCATTCAAGTTTTGCTCTTAGAAGTGTCATTAAACGCACACGCCTGCCGCTGGTGGCTGACTAATTCTTCATCGGAGATTTGAAATGTGGAAAAGCGACGCCAAAGACATGCAGAAAGCGGTTGAACTCGCTCTTGGCACCAAGCTCATTGACTATGAAATCAACTTCCGCGCCATGTTTGGCGGTATAATGGCCTATACATTTGGGAGGCCCTTCGCTTCACTTTCCAATGCCGGCATTGCTGTGAAACTGTCCGCTGCCGATAGGGACAGGCTAATCGAGACAAAAGGCGGTTATCCGTTACGGTATAAACCAGATGACCCGCCAAGCAAAAGCTATACGGTCTTGCCACTGAGTATCGTAGAGACAAACCCGGACGAATGCGAATATTGGCTTACAATGAGCATGCAATATTGCAAGTCCCTGCCTCTCAAGAAAAAGAAACCTCGCAAAGCTAAAGTTTGAATGACCTCAAAAAACTTAAACGTCCATTTAGTCCGCAAGGCTATGCCGATTAAATTAGCTATCCAACCATTCAGGCACCGGCAAATCTTTACTTCGCAAAAAGGCAGGATTAAACATTTTTGATTGATACCGAAGCCCACTATCGCATAACAGCGTAACGATCGTATGGCCTGGACCCATTTGCTTTGCCAGCTTAATTGCCCCCGCAACATTGATGCCCGTCGACGAACCCACGCACAAACCTTCACGCCGCAGCAGATCAAAAGCAATAAGTAGCGCTTCTTGATCGGTAATTTGAAACGCTTCATCAATCGATGCGCCCTCAATATTAGCAGTAACCCGGCCTTGGCCAATACCCTCAGTGATGGAGGAGCCTTCTGATTTCAACTCACCGGTTTTAAAATAACTATACATAGCCGCACCCATCGGGTCTGCGAGTGCGACTTTAATCTCTTTATTAAATTCCTTAAGCCCCATGCCGGTTCCGACCAGCGAGCCGCCAGAGCCAATTGCCGTTATGAAACCATCAACCCTGCCGTCCGTCTGCTGCCAGATTTCACGCGCCGTAGTTTTGATGTGCGCTTCCCGGTTTGCTGTATTATCAAATTGATTTGCCCAAATCACTCCGTGTTGCTCGGTGGCTGATAATTCTTCAACCAAGCGCTTCGCCACTTTCTGAAAATTATTGGGATTCGAAAAAGGCGCTGCGGGCACCAGCTTTAACTGTGCGCCCATTATTCTTATCGTATCAATCTTTTCTTGCGACTGCGTCTCTGGCATCACGATTAATGTGCGGTACCCTTTGGCGTTAGCAACAACGGCCAGACCAATACCCGTATTGCCTGCTGTACCTTCTACTACTAGACCGCCCGGTTCCAATTCACCGCGTTTTTCAGCTTCTTCAATTATATTGAGTGCAGGACGATCCTTAAGCGACCCTCCGGGGTTGGCATATTCAGCCTTACCAAGAATGGTACATCCCGTGAGCTCGGACGCATACTTCAGCTTGATAAGCGGTGTATTGCCAATTGCCGCCAGTGCGCCAGTATAGTCAACCATAACATTCTCCATAAAAGAAACAGGTTCTTAGATGGCATGATTTTTCATCAATTCAAGGAAAATTCAACTAACTTATTCTAGTTTGGGAAACAAATTTCTAATAAATTGAATAAAATCAATCTATCAACCTTTCCGCGATCCAAGAATCTATGCGCGCTTCCAGCATATAGAGCGGAATTCCACCCGCAGAAAGCACTTTGTCGTGAAAAGCTTTAACATCAAAATTCTTACCTAAAGCTTCAGTCGCGCGTTTTCTAAGCTCGAGTATTTTCAACTCGCCCATCTTGTAAGCCAGCGCTTGCCCGGGCCAAGCAATATAGCGATCTACTTCGGTGCGAATATTAAGGGTCGAAAGTGCTGAATTATTCTCAAGGAGCTGGATCGCGCGGTCCCGTGTCCAACCTTTTGAATGGATTCCCGTATCAATAACCAGTCTGCAGGCCCGCCACATTTCATAGGAAAGCCGTCCAAAATTCTCATATGCGGTCGTGTAAATATCAAGTTCCAACCCCAGCTTTTCACTGTATAAGCCCCAACCTTCACCAAAAGCATGCGGATAAATATCCAAGCGAAATTCTGGCACATCTCTCAATTCAGCCGCCAGAGCAATTTGCAAGTGATGCCCAGGCACTGCCTCGTGCAATGTTAGCGCGGGTAAATTATAGAGCGGGCGTTTATCAAGCGCATAGGTATTGACCCAGTAATAGCCGCCGCGCGGTGCCCCAAGCGGTGCCTGCAGATATCGACCGGTCGAATAATTCGCCGCCAGGCTAGCGGGCACAGCCTCTACGCCGTAAGGTTGGCGCGGCAAATGCCCAAACAAACCTGGCAGACGCCCATCAATTTTTTTGGCAAGATAACTGGCATGCATCAAAAGCTCTTGTTCTGATTTTGCATAAAACTGAGGATCGGTACGTAGAAAATTCAAAAACTCGGAAAAGCTTCCGGTGAAACCGCTTTCTTTAATGGTCTTCTCCATTTCAGCCCGAATACGTGCGACCTCCCGAAGACCAATCTCGTGCACTTCATCCGGCGTAATGTCCAAAGTCGTATAATAGCGAACCATAGCGCCGTAATAGGTTTTGCCGTTCGGAAGCCCATATGCCGCAATATCATTGCGGGCAGCCGGATAATAAACATCCTCCATAAAGGCCGCGAGCTTGGCATAGGCGGGAAACACTTGCTCTTCAAGAACAGTGACGGCTTTGGATCGTAGCAGGCTTTTTTCTGTATCGGACAGCGAAACAATCATCTTGCGAAACGGCGTGTAAAAATCGCTTTGTTCAGCACTTTCCCCCACTAACAAGTGGAATGTCCCAAGCAAGCCTTTCAGTACAATTTTTGGCATAGTGAAACCCTCAGCCATACCAATTTTTAAATTGTCTTGATGCTCCGCTAAATATCGAGGTAAATCCTTGAGCTGTTCGATATAGGCGAGATAGTCAGCCTCTGAGCGGAACGAAATCGCCCGCCACATGCGCGCGGGCGATGTGTGGAACCCGCTATCGCTATAAAGAGGCAATCTCCATGTCCTAAACCTGAGCGGCAATAGGTCAGATTCCAGTTTATACTGAAACATATCGTAATTTATCTGATTCTTGGTCCCCAGCGCTGACCGCTTTATTTGAGAAAAATCTGCCAAAAAACCTTCAAAAGCCCGCATGCGCCGATCTTGATCGGCCACTGATACCCTGCGCATTGAAGTCGCCACTGGTGCTGGCTCGCCGTGCGGTCCCGTGCCTGGATTTTCTCTATAATAGAATGCCCGCTCCGCATGAAACAAAGCGGCAAGTCTCGTGTCTGCATCTGCCGATTGTGCTGTAGAACTGAAAGCCAAAAAATTGGCGGCAATGGCCACCAAAACTGACCACTGTAAAAACTTGATTAACATGCCAACCTCCCCCGCAACTTCAATAGTTCAACACCCGCTGACATCAATACCTGTGTTCAGGGCATCATTTTAATTCATCAAGTAGCGCGGCCAAAGGATCATTTTTTTGCGTCGGGACAATCATGTCTTCCTTAATATTTTGAGGCGATCTTCCGGTTTGCATACTTGGCTCAGATTCCAAATTCGTGTCCCAATTATGATCCTGCACCGCTGGAGCGTCAAATTCCGCAAACTGATGAATTTCCTCACCCAAAACCTGATTTATAACCGCTAATAATCGGCGCCGATTGATGGGTTTTGTCACTACATCTTCCATGCCAGCTTGTTTAAAACGCTCCAACTGCTCGGGAAAAGCGTCTGCTGTACATCCAATTATCGGCACTTTAGCCTTATCACCGTCCATCGCCCTGATCCATTTGGTGGCGTCAATGCCGCCCAAAACAGGCATGTGTACGTCCATCAGTATCAGATCGTAATCATAGTCCTCCGCGCACCCACACGCCTCCGCTCCATTGTCTACAGTACTTACCTTGTGGCCAAGCTTGCCTAACAAATTCTCCAGAATGCGTTGGTTGATCAAATTGTCATCCGCGACCAAAATTTCCAACGCCCTGGAAACCTTTGTTACAACAGAGGTTTGCTGCTTATCATAGGCTGCATCCATCGGAAGATCATCAAATGAACCTTCCTGACAACGGAAGGTAAACCAGAATGTTGAACCGATACCTTCTTCACTTTGGATTCCAATCTCGCCTCCCAGCAAGGTGCATAATTGTTTACATATCGCCAAACCCAGCCCAGTACCGCCAAAACGTCTGGTTGTCGAAGCATCAGCCTGGGTAAATTTTTGAAATAAATGCCGTTGCGCACTATTTGCAATGCCAATTCCGCTATCAATGACTGAGATTTTAATCACATGATCGTCGAGTGTTGAAAGCACGTGCTCGGCGCGGATGACAACCTTTCCAGCCTCCGTAAATTTGATCGCATTCCCAACAAGATTAAACAAAACTTGGCGTAAGCGTGTGGCATCCGTGACGATAACAGGCGGAATTTTCGCTTCAGATTGCCAATGCATCTCGAGGCCCTTTTCCTTAGCTTTGGGGCCCAAAAATTGGACAGCATCGGCCATGATCCAATCCAGCCGGGTAGGTTGAATCTCCAGCTCCACCTTGCCCGCTTCAAGCTTGGATATATCAAGGATATCGTTAATGACCCCAAGCAAGCTTTGGCCAGACTGCTGCAAAGTTTCCGCAAAATATCGTTGATCTTCGCTAAGCCCGGTATCCATCAGCAAATCAATCATGCCAATAACACCGTTCAAAGGCGTTCTGATTTCGTGGCTCATTGTTGCTAGAAATTCTGACTTCGCAATGTTGGCGGTTTCAGCAGCATCGCGTGCTTTGGAAAGCTCATTCGCCAATTTGGCAAATGCTTCGCGCTGTTCCTTTAAAACCGCTTCATTCCTTCGCTTGTCCTGCACGACCTGCTGTAGATTTTGTTCAATTTCAGAAAATTCTATCAGTCTGGCCTTGGAACGCGCCGACGCCTGTTTTACCGCCTCAAGCGCCTCTCGAAGGTCTGGTCTGTCCATAAGGACTTCGTGGTCAGACACTTCACCAGAAAAGTCACCCTGCAGGCACAAATTTAACGAATCAATAAATACTCGCTCAGGCTGTACGGTGTGACGCTCGATGATCAACTGCAGCAATACACCTGCCAATCCGCCCACCAGGCCCGCTGCCAAAGCAGGCAGATAACCAATCATTCCCCCTTCCACTAGGAAAAATGCCAGCGAAGCGGCCAAAACGCACACAAGCGAGATAACCCAAGGAATTGATCTTAGAACCTGCTTCATAGTATCCAAACCGAGAGTACAAAAGGGCTAAGCTTACAACACTAGCCGCTATTCATTAAAATTACACTAAGGTAAAATACACTCTATGTGTTTATTTTAAAAGCTGCAATTCCCGTATTAATACTGAACCCGCGGCGACATGCCGCCATCTACAATAAGATTGCTACGGACTACCCACCGCGCCGCAGGGCTAGCCAAAAACACCACACAGTTTGCGACTTCTTGTGGCGTACCCAAGCGAGCAAACGGATGTTGCGCACAAACGGCCTTATAAGTATCAGGTTGATTTTGTTTTACTTGCCCCCAAAATCCATCTTCCACCAATATAGGCCCAGGCGAAACTGTATTCACTCGAACCCCACTGAGCGCTGCTGTTTCGCCTAATTGACTGGCATAAGCAATAAGGCCGGCTTTGGCTGTATTGTATGGTGCAGGGCCACCAAACGACACCAATCCTGCGATACTGGCGATTACCACAATAGCGCCGCCGGTTGCTGAGAGTTGTGGCATCAAAGCTTCGCAGCCTCGCACTGTTCCCATCAAATCCACATCAAATGCTGCCTTCCAGCCTGCTTCACCTTGCCCCGGACCGGCACTAACATTGGGCACAAAAATGTCCACACCGCCAAGCGCTGCTGAGGCTTTTTGGGTCCAAGCCAGATAAGCGTCCCCGTCTGATACATCGCATACAGCACCATCAACCTGAAAGCCCTTGGCCCTCAGCGCTTCAGTTCGCTCTCTAACCTCGGCAGGCTGCCGTGCACAAAAGGCCACCGATGCCCCTTCATCCAGAAAACCATCAACAATGGCGGCCCCAATGCCACGAGTGCCCCCTGTAATCAGAGCGCGTTTTCCTTTCAGTCCAAGATCCATCGGTTTTTCCTATCCTGTGCCCAGCTCTTTGGCTTGTTCCCGAAGTTCCCGTCGCAGAACTTTACCGACAGGTGATTTGGGCAATTCATCCACAAAGCACACCGTCTTCGGAACCTTATAATTGGTCAAGTGCTGTTTGCAGTGACGGATTATATCCTCCTCCGACAGGTCTTTGTCTGCGGGAACTACATAAGCAACAACACGTTCGCCTGTTATACTGTCCGAGGTGCCAACAACTGCTGCTTCCGCAATCCTGTCAAACCGTGTCAATACGTCTTCAATGTCGGTTGGGTAGACGTTAAAGCCAGAAACAATCACCATATCTTTCATTCTGTCCACTATTGACAGGTAGCCGTCTTCATCCAGTGTAGCGACATCCCCAGTTTTAAGCCAGTCTTTGTCAAAGGAACCCGCTGTTGCCTCCGGGTTATTAAGATAACCCTTCATGATCTGCGGCCCCCTCAGCCACAGTTCGCCCGGCTGGCCGCGCGGCATATCCTGTCCGCTTTCGCTGACGATCCTTACCTCGGTTCCAGGAATGGGAATACCGCAAGTTCCACGTCTCGGAGGCTGGTCAAACGGCATACTTGAGATAACACAGGTGCCCTCAGTCAACCCATACCCTTCATAAATTTCAGCACCGGTTAAATTTGCCCACGCATCTGCCGTTGCCGGTTGCAATGGAGCCGCACCGCTGAAACATATACGAAGACCGCGCGGCGGATTGTTCGTAAACCATTCCTCCTGCATAAGGCCAAGATACAAAGTGTTCACGCCCGGCAGCAGAGTGATTTTGAAATTTTCAAAGACGGGCCGAAGATTCTTTAGAGGACGCGGCACGGGCACCAACACCACATGACAGCCATTATGCATGCTGTTAAGGGCCCCAACCGACAGGGCATAAACATGATAAAGCGGCAGCACGAGCATCAATATGTCATCATCAAAGCGCTCAATACCGGCTACGCGCTTATTACCCTGCGAAATATTGGCAACCATATTCGAATGCGTTAGCTCCGCCCCTTTGCTGCGTCCTGTCGTGCCGCCGGTATATTGATAAATTGCAACATCGTCGGGGGCGACATGATGCATATATGCCGCCAAATCCACGCCGCGTTCCAAATGTCTTTCCCCGATTTTAATCACGGATTGCATTGTCCCGGATAACATACCCTTGTACGGCGGGATCAGTTTCTTGATATATTTCATCGCAAAGCCCAAAACGCGGCGTTGCATGGCTGGGAAAAAATCCAGCAATGAAAGTTTATAAACGCGTTCAACCCGCGTATGCAAAATCGACTGCTCAACCCGGTCACCAAAAAACTCGGTCACAAACAGAACCTTGGCCCCACTATCCTTGAGCTGATGATTGGTTTCGTCTGGCGTATAGAGCGGATTAACGTTTGTAATGGTTAGGCCTGCTTTGGCTATACCGAACGCGATCACCGGGTAGGCCAGCGTATTCAAAGACTGTATGGCAATCACATCACCCGGAACCAGCTTCAGGTCTTCTCGCAAGAAAGCTGCTACAGCATCGGAAAAATGGCCAACTTCCTTGAAGGTCAGGCTTGCTGAATGGCCTGTTGGCAATACGCAACTGAAAGCCGATTTATCACCGTGTTCGGCCACACACCGATTGACCATATCGCCCATATGATCAGCGATCATATCTTCACTGCCAAAACCAATCTCGTTCAAAAAGGGTGCGCTCATGAATTTTCCTGCGTTAAGGGTTTAAGGCCGTGCACAAACTATTGGGCCGCTGGTTCCAATCTTGCCATCAGCATATCATTATTTTCAAGGCATTGAGAGAATTCCTCTGCCAGCCTCTCACTTTCGGCTATAACTATGGACCAATAGGCCAATCGGTCGTTATCACTCATTTCCTTAAAATTGCTGCGGTCCGGGATTTTTCCGCCGGGTAGCGACGCCACAAAACTATCGCTTGGTGCCAACATTAAGGTCTGGTCCCAGGCGGCCCCCTTAGCACGCCTTGACGTCTGCTTTTTATCAAACCAACCTGGAATGATATGACCGTAAAAGTGAGGGTACAGCACAATGCCATCTTCCAGTGTCCACGGAATATCGAAATGATAATCAATCACGCCGCCGTCGCGGTAAAGTCCCGCCGGGGCACCGGCAATATTTGTGATTGGGTCGGCGACAAAAGGAATGGACCCGGTGGCCATTAAAACGTCGGCCAAATTATCCGGGCGCAGCCGCACATCTGTGCGGCCAAAGTCAGCCCACGCCGCAGGACAAGCCACCCTCTCGCCGCTGTGAAAAACCACGCGTTCAAATACTTTAGCCAGATGGGCGCGGTCCACCGCATTTGCACCAACGGCGGCCAAAAGCTGGCTGCCTTCTCGCCATCTTGAAGACCCTGCATTCAGTCCTTTTGACCGCGCGGTAACAATATTCAGGTTGCGGCGTTCATTGCCAACAATGCTTGCTGCCCCATCGCCTGCAAACAGCTTATCTAAAAGGCCGTAAGATGCCTGGGTTAAAGCTTGCGGCGAACGGGCGTCAGCGGCCTTAAACTGAAAATATAGCTCTATGAATTTCTCGTACGCCGCCGCAGCATCCGGGTGAGCGGCCACCGCCATGCGCCATGCGCCAATCGACGATCCAACCAGATCAATCGTCTGCTGAGCATCTGCCAACCACTGGCCAAAAATATATTTATCCAGCCCCAGCAAAACCAGCCATTTCGGCCCGCCAGACGCACCCACAACCATACGCACCAATTCCGGCGAAAGCCCGTGTTCGGCGATACGTTTTTGGGCCGTTTTCCCGGCGATAATGCGCAAGGCTTTCATCTTGTTCTCACAATGATTCTGAAAATGGAATATCCCGAAACAGCGAATTTTCAAGACGCATAGATCCAGAATATCCAGTTTTTACAAAATGCCCAGAAAACTGAACAGGGCTACGGCGTTAATATCACCTTGCCCTTGGCGCGGCGTTCTGTGAGGCAAGCGTAGGCGGCTTGCACTTCGCTCAGCGGGAAAACATCATTCACACTGGCGCGCACATCACCGCTGGCGACCATGCCCAATATTTCTATCATATTCTGAATTTGAACCGGTGAATTAGCGGCCGCCCATGCACCCCAAAACACACCCACCAGCGAAGCTTGTTTCAGAAGACATAAATTAAGCGGAATTTTAGGAATACCACCTGCGGCAAAGCCAATTACCAGATGCCGCCCACCCGGGGCCATGCTGCGAAAGGCTGTTTCGGAATAATCACCCCCTACAGGGTCATAAATCACGTCAACACCGCGCCCGCCGGTAATTTCCTTCAACCGGGCTTTCATATCCTCGGTGGAATAATTAATCAGCTCATCCGCGCCAGATTTTTTGCAGAACTCCAGCTTTTCATCAGTGCTGGCCGCGGCAATCACTTTGGCACCCATAGCCTTTGCCAGTTCAACCGTGGCAATGCCCACGCCGCCCGCAGCGCCTAACACCAGTACCGTTTCGCCTTCTTTCAGCAAGGCGCGTTGCTTCAAGGCATGATAACTGGTGCCGTAGGTCAGCGTAATACCCGCCGCCATTTCAAACGAAAGGCTGTCGGGCATCGGGATTGCTGTCACGGCAGGCACGACTACTTGCTCGGCAAATGCACCCGTTTGGCACATGAAGATCACTTTATCACCCACACCAAGGTGCTTCACACCTTCACCCACAGCCGCAATGATGCCTGCACCCTCGCCGCCTGGTGTGAAAGGCAAGCTAGGCTGAAACTGATATTTTCCCTGGATAATCAGCGTATCGGGGAAGTTAAGCCCCGCTGCTTTCACATCCACCAAAACCTGCCCTTTGCCCGCCACTGGCGCGTCCACGTCTTCCACGACCAATTTATCAGCAAGACCAAGTTCTTTACACAGAACAGCTTTCACAGGTTTTCTCCCAAACTTTATTGATGCGGCGGACCACCACTGCAGCCCGCCTGCAATTTTTAACTATGCGACTTCGAACAAACCCGCAGCACCAATGCCGCCGCCCACACACATAGTGACAACTACATATTTGGCGCCGCGCCGCTTGCCTTCAATCAAAGCGTGGCCTGTCATGCGCGCACCCGACATGCCATACGGATGGCCAATAGAAACTGCGCCGCCGTTCACGTTCAGCAGTTCATCAGGAATACCAAGCTTATCGCGACAATAGATCACCTGAACGGCAAAAGCTTCGTTTAGCTCCCACAGGCCAATATCGTCCATCGTTAAGCCGTTCTTTTGCAAAAGTTTTGGAATTGCATAGACCGGCCCAATGCCCATTTCGTCAGGTTCAAGCCCTGCGACCGCCATACCACGGTAAATACCAAGCGGGCTAAGCCCCTTAATGGAAGCCGTTTTGCTATCCATCAATACAGCGGCCGATGAACCATCAGAAAGCTGACTGGCATTGCCCGCTGTAATGGTGCCACCTTCGATCACTGGCTTCAGGCCCGAGAGACCTGCAAGCGTGGTCTCGGGTCGGTTGCCTTCGTCTTTTTCCAAACAAACATCATGAAAGGAAACTTCTTTGCTTTCTTTGTTCATTACGCCCATTTTGGTGGCAAGCGGTACAATCTCGTCATCAAATTTACCGGCTAACTGGGCCGCGTGGGTGCGCTGCTGAGACTGAAGCGCATATTCATCCATGGCTTCGCGGCTAACGCCGTATCGCTTTGCCACAACTTCTGCGGTTTGCAGCATCGGCATATGCATGTCCGGGTGCATCGCAATTAAGCTCGGGTCTACAGCATAATGGCGGTTCATATGTTCATTCTGTACGATGGAAATGCTATCCAGGCCACCACCAACTGCGACATCCATGCCGTCATAAATGATTTGCTTTGCCGCTGTGGCGATTGCCATCATTCCTGACGAACATTGACGGTCGATGGTCATGCCCGGCACGGATGTAGGCAAACCAGCCCGCATAGCCGCTAGCCGTCCAATGTTTGTACCTGATGACCCTTGCGTTAGCGCACAGCCCATAATTACATCTTCAACTTCGCCACCTTCAATGCCCGCACGTTTCACTGCATGTTCTATGGCATGGCCGCCAAGCGTAGGGGCCAGTGTGGCGTTAAACGCACCGCGGTAAGCGCGGCCGATCGGCGTGCGCGCCGTTGATACGATAACTGCTTCTCTTTTCATGGGGATATTCCTTTTTTATCGTTTTGGCTTTATAATTTTACGCCGAGCGCCGCCGCCGCTTTGCCAACAAATTTCATTGATTGCTGACCGCCCTGCACATATTCCTGTTGGCCTTCGGAAACGGAAATCTGTTCCATAGCGGCACGCACATTCTCAGGCGTTTGCTCGTCGGGTGTCAGATAAATGCCTTCGGTTTCATAAACCACCGCTTTGGCAAAACCGCCAGAACCCGCGCATAAAATCGTACGGTTCGGCGCCTCTTTATCGCACAGGGTTAGCAGACCGGTGGTCACGGACTCAGGGGTTGAAAGTTCAAGCGCCTTTTCCGGCAACAAACCTTCGGTCATACGGGTTGCTGCCATCGGGGCCAGACAATTGATATTGATGTTATATTTGGCACCTTCGAGGCAAAGCGTATTCATAAAGCCAACCAACGCCATTTTGGCTGCACCGTAGTTCGACTGGCCGAAGTTGCCGTAAAGACCCGACGATGATGTGGTCATCACAATACGGCCGTAACCTTGATCACGCATAATATCCCATACCGCTTTGGTGCAGGTAACCGACCCCATCAAATGAACCTGGACGACAAAATTAAAGTCTTCAATTTCCATCTTGGTAAAGGTTTTATCGCGTAGCACACCGGCGTTATTAATCAATATATCGATCCGGCCCCATTTTTCCATGGTGGCTTTCACCATATCGGCCACTTGCTCGGCATTGCATACATTGGCGCCGTGCGCGAAGGCTTGGCCGCCAGCATCTGTGATTTCCTTCACCACAGCTTCTGCGGCTTCCGAGGAACCACCCCGACCAGTAACATCACCACCAAGATCATTCACAACAACCTTTGCCCCACGCGCCGCCAGTGCCAGTGCGTGACTACGCCCCAACCCGCCGCCTGCGCCCGTAACAATTGCTACCTGATCGTCAAATCGAATACTCATTTTACACTCCATATTTCTCGGCTGATTTTAACCCAGCACAACCATCGTCAACCATTCGGCAATCAGCGCCGGATGTTTTTCATCTTTAATTTCAATCGTAATTTCATTCTTCAGCAGCAATCGGCCACCGCCCTTTTCAGTAACTTCTGCCAGTTTTACCCGGGCTCTAATTTCGCTATCTACTTTTACAGGGCTCAGGAACCTGACTTTGTCGGTGCCGTAATTAATACCCATCACTGCGCCTTCAACACCCAGCATCGCGCCCGTTCCCAAGTGAGACAACATCGACAATGTCAAGAAACCGTGGGCGATGGTTGTGCCAAACGGCGTCTTGGCTGCTGCCACTGGATCAACATGGATAAATTGGTGATCAAGCGTTACATCGGCAAATTTATTAATGCGGTCCTGATCAATCAGAAGCCATTCCGAGACACCAGTTTCTTTGCCAATGTAATCTTTAAGGTCTTCTTTTGAAACGATTTTGCTCATTTTAGTCCCCCTATTCCGAGATTCGAGTGATGATTCAATGTTCGCCTATAAGCTATTGTTCCGAATCAGTTAAACAAAACGAATCAACATGATTCGATCGAGTCGTTTATGGTAAAGCTGATAGCCCGCCATCAAGCGGAATAATGCCGCCCGTGATATAACTGCCTGCCCGCGATGTTAGCATCAATAAAACACCTGCTATGTCTTCGGGTTCCCCTACGCGGTGTAATGGCACGCCAGCTTCCATCGCTTTACGGCAATTTTCATCTCCCGTGATGTGCGCCATCATACGGCTGGGGAATGGGCCAGGTGCAATCGCATTCACGGTTACATGATCATTGCCTAATTCATTCGCCAGCATGCGGGTAAGGTGGTGCACCGCTGCTTTTGACGCTGCATAACTATAGGCCGTATTTGATGATGGCCTGGTGCCCACAACCGAGCCAAGGTTTACGACCCGCGACGGATCAGCCGCCGTTCCTGTTTTCCGAAGCAACGGCAACAACAGGCGCGTCAGGTCGGCAACGGCGGTAACATTCAGTTTGAAAATATCATCCCATTTTTGCCGTGGGAATTCGTCAAACGGCGCGCCCCATGTCATGCCACTATTATTCACCAAAATATGAAGCTTGGGCTCGCGTTCCAAAATCGCCGCCGCGAGCTTTTCCGTGCCCTCAGCAGTCATTAAATCGGCCTGCAACGCAATCACTTCACCTGGACCAATACCATTCAACTCGTTCGCAACTGCTTCACAGCTTTCGAGCCGGCGCGACGCGATATAAACCTTGCAGCCCGCCCGCACCAAAGCCTCGGTCGCCATCGAGCCAATACCAGAGCCGCCCCCTGTTACAAGGGCGACTTTGCCGCTGATATCAAATAATGTAGCAATATCCATTGATGCCAGTTCCTAAACGCTGTTCGAGCGATATTTTTTAAGCTCGGTCCGCGCAATTACCATGCGGTGTACGGCATCCGGCCCATCCGCAAAGCGCAGTGTGCGCTGACCGTGCCACATAGCCGCCAGCGGGAAATCCTGGCTGATACCACGCCCACCGTGCATCTGCATGGCCTCATCAATCACTTTAAGCGCCATTCTGGGGGCCGCCACTTTAATCTGTGAAATATAAGGCTGAGCGGCTTGCGTGCCTACGGTGTCCATCATGTAAGCAGCTTTCAGACACAGCAAACGCGCCATTTCAATTTCAATGCGCGCCTCGGCGATAATATCATAATTTGCACCCAACTTGGCAAGCGGGCGACCAAACGCTTCGCGGGTTGTCGCGCGTTTGCACAAAAGCTCAAGTGCCCGTTCTGCCGATCCAATCGACCGCATGCAGTGATGAATACGACCAGGGCCCAAGCGCCCTTGTGACACTTCAAAACCGCGCCCTTCACCCAGCACAAGATTTTCTTTTGGCACACGCACATTGGTAAACCGGATATGCATGTGGCCGTGCGGCGCGTCATCATGACCAAAAACCATCATCGGCCGCAGAACCTCGATACCTGCTGTTTTTGCTTCAACAAAAATCATGCTATGGCGGCTTTTACGCGGGGTGTCCTCATCGCCGGTTTTCACCATTACCACATAAATTGAACAGCGTGGATCCCCGGCACCAGACGCCCAGTATTTTTCGCCGTCCAGCACATAATCGTCGCCGTCCAATACTGCGCTCATTTCAAGATTAGTGGCGTCCGAAGAAGCCACATCAGGCTCTGTCATCAAATAGGCCGAACGGATTTTCCCGTCCAGCAAAGGCTTCAGCCATTTTTCTTTATGCTCTGCACTGCCGTAGCGCTCAATCACTTCCATATTGCCCGTATCAGGGGCGCTGCAATTAAACGCCTCCGCCGCCAGTTGGGAGCGGCCCATTTCTTCTGCCAGATACGCATACTCTACGGTTGACAGCCCATAACCAGCGTCAGACCCGGTAAGCCAGAAATTCCAAAGTCCCAGTTTACGGGCTTCGGTTTTCAGACCTTCCATAATCTCAGTCATGCGGTCTGTAAATTCCCAGCGACTGCCGTTTTTTCCAACTTCGCCATGATACTCTTCTTCAACCGCCAACACATGCTCGTCGATGAAAAGGCGTATTTTATCTCGCAGATCAGAAGACCGCTTGCTTATGCCCAAATCCATTATTTAATTCCTTCTTGTTCTGCTTCCCACAGGCCATGATAGTGCGCTCGCACCGCTTTTCGGTCGATTTTCCCTGATGCAATCAGAGGAAAAGGTTCATCGCGAACCCAGATATGTTCCGGTAATTTATATTTCGCCAAATGTTTGGCCGCTTCGGCTAGCATTGCCGCATTATCAATGCTGTCCCCGCTGGGCACAATCACCGCACCAACAATTTCACCAAGCCGGTCACAAGGCAGTGACAATACCATCACGTCTTCCACTTCCGCCTGAGCATGCAAGATACCTTCAACTTCAATGGTGCTGATATTTTCGCCGCCGCGAATGATGATATCCTTCAGCCGGTCAACGATATAAAGATAACCCTCAGCATCCAGATACCCTACATCGCCGCTGTGGAACCAGCCATCGGTAAAAGCCTCAGCTGTAGCTATGGGGTTTTTCCAATAGCCAACAACATTAACAACACTTTTGATCCAAATTTCTCCGCGCTCACCGCTTGGCACTTCGTTGCCGCCTGGGTCCATGATCTTTATTTTCATCATTGGCGGCATGGGCTTGCCCGTGCTTGTCGGCCGAGCCACATATTCGTCGCCCGACAGCAGCGCGCCCAGTGCGTTGGTCTCGGTTAGGCCGTAACCAATACCTGGATTAGCCCCTTTAAAAGCTTCTGAAATCAGTTTTACATGCTCTGGTGGGCGCGCAGCACCGCCGCCGCCAATATCAATCAGTGTTGAAAGATCATAATTCTTTCTAAGTGGTGATGCCGCCATTTCAAACGACATAGTTGGCACGCCCGTAAAGGCGGTAACGCCTTCTTTTTCAATAAGACAAAAGCCTTCTTCCACGTCCCACTTATGCATTAATACCAATTTACGGCCAATAATGGCCGATACCAGCATAACAGGCAGCAGCCCTGTAACATGAAAAAATGGCACCGCCACCATCATGACCGGCTGAAAATTAGGATCAGGGTTGGCGCGTCCCAACACCTTAAGCGAGAGCCCTACACAAATCCAATTGAACAAAACACCAATAACCGCGCGGTGATCCGACATGGCGCCTTTGGGAAAACCAGTAGAGCCTGACGTATAAACCATCATCGCCATATCATCAGCGCCAAGATCAAGGCTTGGCCATTCGCCTGCTTTTTTCCCAGCCATCACCTTTTGGTAATCATGAAAGCCATCGCCATCAGGCAAAGCATCACGGGCGATGATGATTGGCAAATCAGGATGGGCCGCTCGCAGATATTTAGCACGCGGGGCATCAGCAATCGCTAACATGGCTTCGCTATCGTCGATTGCCCAGCCAAGCTCTTCTTCACCCCACCAAGCGTTCATTAATACGGCAATGCCGCCCGCAGCAATGATTGCCATGTAGGCCACTGGCCATTCCGGGTAATTCCGCATCGCCAGCGCAACCCGGTCCCCTCTTTTAACACCAAAACCATCAACAAGGACTTGCGCAAGCATTGCTGCTTTGCTCGTCACTTCACCGAAAGTCATACGGTCATCACGGTAAACCAGAAACTCCTTGTCGCCGTATGATGATACCATCTGGAATACATCACGAAGCGAACCGGGCTGATTGATAAACACAGTGTGTTGGGTGCCCCGGATCGTCTCTTCGCGTGTGGCAAAAGGCATGCCGTCAGCCGTTAGCATATTCAGCACATCATCGATGGGCGTGCTTGGATCAATTTTTGGTAAATTTAAATCTTCAAACATGCGGCAGCCCTTTTTTATCAAACATTAAATTTTAGTGCTTCAGCGTAATCAATAGCCCGCGCAGCGCGCAAACCGGTCAGCATGGTAATTATAATCACCGTATAACGCCTGCACAGTACGCGCACGTTTAATAAAAAATCCAACATCAAATTCATCTGTCATACCAATGCCGCCGTGCATCTGGATAACCTCATTAGTAGCCAGTTCCGCAGTTTTGCAGGCTTTGGCCTTGGCCAAACTCGCGAACCAACGGAAATCGCCGCCCATATCAGCAACCTGAAGCGCTTTCAGAACCGCCGAACGGGTGACTTCAATTTCGCCGTAAAGGTCAGCCGCCCGGTGCTGCAAACCCTGAAAACTACCAATCAACACGCCAAACTGTTTGCGTTCCTTCAGATAAGCAACCGAGCGATCAAGACATTCCTGTGCCATGCCTAGCAATTCTGCAGCCAGCACAATCCGTGCCTTGTCAAGCGCGGGTTCAAGGATATCCATGGCTTTGCCTGCACTGCCAAGCATGGCTTCTGCGCCCACCTGTACGCCTTCAAAGGTTAGTTTCGCCCAGCCACGGCTGTCGGCCATTGCTGTTCTGTCCACAATCAGACCGGCGGCACCTCGGTTAACCATCAGCAGGCTAAGGCCTTCGCGGTCTCCCGCTCTGCCTGACGTTCGCGCCAAAACAATATAGTGATCCGCAGATCCACCTTCTTGCACAAAAGTTTTCATGCCTGACAAACTGTAACCCTCAGCCGAGGCCGTTGCTGCCAGTGCTGATCCTTCGGGGTTATGCTGACCGTTTTCATCAACTGCCAATGTAACCACCGTCTCCCCACCGGCAATCGCTGGCAGCAGGGTTGTTTTTTGTTGCTCGCTACCGCCCGCCAAAATGAGAGATGCACTTACGATGGCGCTGGCATGATACGGCGATGCGGAAAGGTTTTTCCCCATTGCCTCTGCCACGATCCCCGCGCCTACCATGCCAAAATCAACACCTCCGTGATCTTCATCAACAAGGATGCCGCTAAAGCCCATTTCGGCCATTTCTTTCCACAAAGCTTCGTCATAGCCAACTTCGTCTTTGTCATCGCGCAATTTACGCAATTGGCTAATCGGCGCCTTCTGGGCAAAAAATCCGTCAGCAGATTCCTTCAGGAGCTGTTGTTCTTCATTGTATATTAAAGCCATTTTCAAACTCCCTACGCTGGCAAATCAAGAATACGTTTTGCAATGATATTTAGCTGCACTTCGGTTGTGCCGCCCTCGATGGAGTTTCCCTTGGTGCGCAGCCACTGGCGGGCAATCGCACCGTCATTTGAAAACTGGCCTTCCCATTCAAACGCATCGGAACCATTAACCTTCAAAATCAGCTCATGGCGCGATTTATTGAGCTCGGTGCCATAGCCTTTCAACATCGACGAAAAGGCGCCCAATTCGCCGCCTGCTTTGGCTTCGTCTTTGGCGCGCTCAATCGTGAACATAAAGGCAGCAGCATCGATTTCATGCTCGGCGATCTGATGCCTGAGCATTTTATCAGCAATCTCGCCGCCCACAGTGCCCCGTTTCTCAACAGCAAGCGAATTCAAGGGCGTCGGCAAGCCCATATCGCTTATCCCCGTACGCTCGTGCGTCAGCAGATATTTAGCAATCGTCCAGCCTTTATTTTCTTCGCCGATCAGGTTGGCTTTTTCAGCCCTGACGTCGTCAAAAAAAGTTTCGCAGAAGGGCGAATTTCCCGAAATTAACAATATCGGCTTAACGGAAACACCCTTGCTGGCCATATCAAACAGTACAAAGCTGATACCATTATGTTTACTGGCTTCAAAATCGGTGCGAACCAGGCAAAAAATCCAATCGGCTTTGTCTGCGTATGATGTCCACACCTTCTGCCCATTAATAATATAATGATCACCCTTGTCTTCAGCTTTGGTTGCAAGGGCCGCAAGGTCTGAACCCGCATTGGGTTCGGAATAACCCTGACACCAGCGAATTTCTCCGCGCGCGATCTGCGGCAGATGCTCCAGCTTTTGTTCGTGGGTGCCAAATTTTAAAAGCGCGGGCCCAAGCATCCATATACCGAAGGAGATCAACGGTGTACGAGCCTTAATACGGCGCATTTCGCTGGCCAATATTTTAGCTTCGTCTTTAGAAAGCCCGCCGCCGCCGTATTCTTTGGGCCAGGTTGGCACCGTCCAACCACGTGCGCCCATACGTGCAAGCCACAGTTTCTGATCAGCCGACTGAAAAACAAAGTTACGGCCACCCCAGCAAATATCTTCCTCACCGCCGGATGCTTTGCGCATTAAAGGCGGGCAATTTTCTTCCAGCCAGGCACGGGTTTCGCTCTGAAACGCCTCAAGATTACTCATACAAAATTCCTTTCAATCCACGGCTAAATCTGCGGCCCAGTCTTTGGCCTAATCTACGGTAATTTACCTCAAATAAGCCTTATCGCTTTCTTTCCCACGTTTCGTAACGTCACGGCGACAATGCGCTTCACGAACAAAACGTTGGAATTGCTTTAGCAGTGACATCGGTCGCGATCGCCCTAAGTCAAGATTGCCGATGATTTTCTTTTATTTTTTCGGCTTTATTGTTGAATTCAGGGAGCCTAAATACAAACCTATGAATGAGCTAAGTTATCAAAAAGTCTGGCGATTAGCGGGCCCAAATATCATTAGTAATATATTGATGGTCTCGATTTCCTTTGCACAGCTGTGGATTGTCGCGCCGTTTGGGCCCGAAGCCAGCGCTGCAGTGGTCACCGGTGGCCGGGTCCATTTCCTGCTGATGGCTGTGGCTATGGCGCTCTCGATTGCGACCACCGCTGTCGTCGCGCGGGCATGGGGAGGAGGTGACAATGAAGAAGCATCTGCCGCAACTACAGCATCGCTTTCTCTATCTGTTCTCATGTCGTTCTTCCTTGGTACTGTTACATATATTTTTGCACCAGATTTTATCGCTGTTTTCAACCTTGATGAGCTTACAACCGAGCTTGCCATCGCCTATGTACGACCAGCCGCTGTACTGAATTTTATTTTTGCACTCGCGCTTACAATCGCTACCAGCTTCCGCGCCATCGGCGATGTCGTCCGCCCCCTTGTTTTTAGCGCCTTTGCGACATTTTTTGCGATTACCGGGTCCTACGTGCTTGTGCACGGCCTCGTCGGGTTTCCCCAAATGGGTGTCAGTGGCGTCCCTTACGGCGCGGCATTTGGCCAGCTGACGGTTGTTTTGTGGTTCGCTGTGAAATGGGGGCTTGGTCGTTATGTGCTGAAACCCGTACCAAATGCTGTTGCAAGCAAACATCGATTGTCCCAGTTGCTTCATATCGGCATGCCCTCTGCCCTTGAGCAAATATTGATCCAGTCCAGTTTTTTGGCCTTTATGGTTTTGGTCAGCAGTTACGGCACTGCGGCGCTGGCGGCATACGGCATGGGCATTACGGTGCTAAGTGTATGCATTGTTGTTGGGCTTGGTTTTGGCGCGGCCAGCGCAACCCTGTCCGGGCAAAGTTTGGGTGCAAATGATCCGGCCGCTGCCATGCAAAATGGATGGGCGGCTATGCGGTTGGCGCTTGTTGGCATGACACTGCTTTCCATCATCACCTACAGTTTTCGCGTACCTTTAGCCGCCTTATTGTCAATCGATCCCGAAGTGCGCGCCCATACTGAATTTTTCATTATGATTCTGGCACTTATCCAACCCTTGATGGCGATTGAGTTTGCTATTGGCGGCGCGCTGCGCGGCGGCGGCGATACACGTTTCCCCCTATATGTTAGCTTTGCCGGCATGATCGTAGGCAGGCTTTCAATCGGCCTCGCAGTGTGGTGGCTGGGCGGGTCTATCGAAATGCTTTATGCCGTGATTATTGCTGATTATGTGATCAAGGCAACAATGCTGGTCGTGCGTTTTCGCTCAGGAAAGTGGCTCAGGGATGCAGGCAAACATATTCCGCTTGCGGTGCAGTCGGTTGCCGGGGTAAGCCGCGAAACTGTACGCAGTTACGCAGCAAGCCACCCCGACAGCGAAGATTATTAGTCGCACCAACATTGGTCGATAAGAAAAAATGCCCTACCATCCTTAAAGCAGAAATCTTATAGTGATTTCTATGGAACAGCACAGCCCCACAGGGGCAGGAGACACATCATGGCAAAGCCCGGCATATTAAACCACCCCTCGGTGAAAGATCAGGTTTCAGCGGAAGAATGGGAAGCTCGCGTTAATTTGGCGGCGGCCTACCGACTTTGCGCCGATTTTGGTTGGGATGATTTGATTTACACCCACCTTTCGATGCGCATTCCAAACACAGATCATCATTTTCTGATCAACCCCCTGGGGCTGATGTTTGAGGAAATCACTGCCTCCAGCCTCGTAAAAGTTGATCTGAACGGCAATCTATTGATGGACACACCCTATATCCCCAATGCGGCCGGTTTTGTGATCCACAGCGCCATTCACGGTGCGCGGGACGATGCCAACTGCGTGATCCACCTGCACACTGATTACGGCGTAGCTGTATCAAATCAAAAGGATGGCCTTGCGCTTTTATGCCAAAGCAGTATCCCGGCGTGGGCGAATGTGGCCTACCATGATTACGAGGGCTTTGCCGTCAATGACGGGGAAAAAGAACGCCTGTTAGCCGATGTGGGCGATAAAATGGCGGTTATCCTTAGGAACCACGGCACACTCACCGCCGGAGAAACTGTTGCCAAGGCATTCGAATTAATGTTCTTTCTCGAAAAAGCCTGCAAAATCCAGATCCTGTCGCAAAGCACTGGCGCGCCGCTTTATCCGATGAGCGAAACGGCTACATCCAACGCTATCAGAGATTTGCTGGTTGTGGCCGGTGCCAACGGTGCTGATAATTTTGTCTGGCCCGCCTTGCTGCGCAAAATGGACCGGCTGGACCCCAGCTTCCGCGATTAACCGGCTTCCGCGATTAAAAAGTCCGTGCGATAAAATTTGCCGCCGCTAAAAGGAAAAACATGACCTCAGTTCAGCCTATAATCGACACGCTTGCTGTCGAACGTATCGATACATTGCTTTTTCGCGGCCAGCCCAACGATTGGCCCAACAAACATGTATTTGGCGGCCATGTGATTGCACAGGCTATGGAAGCCACAACGCTTACGGTAGCCCCTTCGTTCCGGCTGCATTCGCTGCATAGCTATTTTCTTCGCCCCGGCATTGCGGGCCAGCCTATTATCTATGATGTTGACCCTATCCGCGACGGTCGTAGCTTTGCGACCCGGCGTGTGGTGGCGATCCAGAACGGCGAGGCTATTTTCACGCTGGCGGCCTCATTCCATGTCGGGGAAGAAGGCCTTTCGCACCAGATTGATATGCCTGATGTGCCGCGCCCCGAAGACCTGGACGACGACGAGGAATATTATTCCCGCATTTTGCGTGCTTTTGGCAAACACCCCAAAAACAAGCCTTATATGCCATTTGAAATGCGTTCGATTGACCGCATGGATTTGGAAAACCCGCAGCCAAAAAGCCCGATAACGGGATATTGGTTCAGGCTGAAAGAAAAAATTGGAGACAACCAGCCCTTGCACGGGCGGCTACTCGCCTATATTTCTGATTTTGCTTTCTTGTCTGCGAACCTTAGGCCGCACGCCATGATCCCGCGCGATCCACGCCTCAAAACGGTGGCGAGCCTCGACCATGCCATGTGGTTCCACCGCGATACATTCCGGGTGGATGAATGGGTTTTCTATAAGACCGAGGGCTATTGGTCGGGCAAAGGCCGCGGATTGGCCCGCGGGGCGCTCTATTGTTCGGACGGCAGGCTAATTGCCTCAACCTCTCAGGAAAGCCTGCTGCGTCTAACCGCGGACGAAAAAGACAAGCTGACAAAATAAAATTTAGCCTTTTTCGATTAGATGCCGTGCGTAATTACCGAGCATATCTGTTCGGCCACCAAAGGCGGCAAAGACCGGGTTTTTGGTTTGGCCGTGATAAAAGCGGTAGTAAATTTGCTGCAAGATCACAGCTAGCCTGAAAACCCCGTAAACCAGATAATAATTGATATTCGAAAGATCATAGCCTGTTTCATCGGCGTAAAGCTCGCATATCTCGGCGCGGGATAGCATGCCCGGCGCCATACAGGGCTGCATACACATGGCTTTCATCTCATCCGGGTCGCTCACTTCTGTCCAATAGGCAAGTGTATTGCCAAAATCCATCAACGGATCACCAAGCGCACTGATTTCCCAATCAAGTACCGCCTTGATTTCAAATGGATTTTCTGCATCCAGTATCACATTGTCCAAGCGGTAATCGCCGTGCAATATGCTGTGCCCCGCTTCGCCCGTTGGCATATTGTCCGCCAACCATTTGCGCACATCCTCGAAGGGCTCAACATCATCGGTCAGCGCCTTTTCATAGCGGCGATTCCAGCCAAGCACCTGACGCTCGACATAGCCTTCCGGTTTGCCAAAATCAGCGAGGCCGATGGCTTTATAATCTACTTTATGAAGCTCAATGAGCTTATTGAAAAACGAAAGGCAAAGCTTGCGTCCTTCTTCGGCACCGAAATTCCAGCTTGTTGGAATGTCCCGCTCCAGCTTGCGCCCTTCAACCTGCTCCATCACATAAAATTCTGCGCCCAGCGGACTTTCCTCGTTGGGTATATGGAAGTAGGTTTCAGGAACAGCAGGAAAGGCTGGCTTCAAGGCGTTCATAACAGTGAATTCGCGGATCATGCTGTGGCCAGACTTTGGCCGCGTGCCAAAAGGCGGACGCCGCAGCACAAGGCTTCGATCAGCATACTTGATGCTGTAGGTCAGGTTGGAATGCCCGCTGGCAAACTGGCGAATAGTCGGCGTGCCCTGCAGGCCGTCAATACGCGCACGCAAAAAGCGATCAATCATCGCGATATCAAGCTCTTCGCCTTCGCGCACACTCACCGTTTTGTTGAGTTCTTCCACCGTTCGCCCCTTTATGCTGTAACGCCGCCGTCCATCACCAATGTTGTGCCCGTAGTGAAGGCCGCGGCATCAGACGCCAAATATAATACACCGCCCACCATATCATCCGGCTGGCCCGCACGTGGGATCGGGAAGCTGTTTGTAACCTTGGAAAGCATATCTTCGTTTGACGTAAATACAGCCGTCATTTTGGTATCAATCAGCCCCGGACAAATAGCGTTTACCCTTATGCCGTCTGCACCGTATTCACGCGCAAAGGCCTTGGTCATATTGATCATCGCTGATTTGGTCATCGAATAGATACCCTGCAAATGTCCGGGTGTTATCCCGTTGATCGATGCCACATTCACAATCGCACCGCCGCCTGTGGCTTTCATCATCGCCACCGCTTTTGACGACAGATAGAACGGTCCTTTGAGATTCACATCGATGGTTTTATCAAACGCGGCCTCAGGCGTTTCACCAATAAGCCCGTAATACGGATTGGTGCCGCCACAATTTACCAGCACATCGAGCTTTCCGTAGGTGGCCTGTATCCAGTCAAATACTGTTGCGATATCCGCCATTTTACCCGCGTGGCACGCCTTGGCAGTGGCCTTGCCGCCGCCTTCGCGGATACTGGCCGCCACAATCTCACAAGCTCCTTGATCACGGCTGGAGACAATCACATCAGCCCCGTTCGCCGCAAAAGCGCGCACAATGGCTTCGCCGATCCCGCGCGATGACCCGCTGACAAAAACCGTCTTGCCGGTAAAATCTAAAAGTTTCGTATAATCCACGCTCTTATCCCCTAAACTGGTTTGCCAGTAGTTTGCATCTGATGCCGTCTGAATTTACGCATGCCGCCAATCCAGCGATCATAATTCTGTGCTTTATTGAGGAAATATTGCTCCACGTTTTCATGAGGGCGGATCATAAAACGACCTTCGCGCATTTGCGCCAGAACACGGCGGGCAAATTCATCTGCCTCCATCACGCCGTCCACCGCGGCCGAGCTATCCTCAACCCCTGCCGTCATTTTTGATTTCACCGCTTGCGGGCATATACAGCCCACATACAACCCGTCATCACCGTGTGAAATGGCCAGGCTTTCGGCAAAACCAACAGCGGCATGTTTGGTGGTGGAATATGACGTATCACCGATTTGGCTAAGCAATCCAGCAGCCGATCCCGTAACCATAAATCCGCAATTTCCGCGTTCGATCATACCCGGCAGCACCGCCCGGCACGCCAGAATATGCGCCATGACATTCACTTCCCAAATTTTCTGCCACTGGGCGTTTGTTTGGCTGATCGTTGTCCAGTCGGGTGCATCCGAGAATATGATACCCGCGTTCGAACAATAAAGGTCAATCGGGCCACTGGTGGCTTCAAATTCATCCACCACCGCCTGCACGGCGGCTTCGTCGGTCACATCAAGGCGGTAAGCCTTTGCTTGCGCCCCGATGCCGCTTGCTACCGTCTCCGCACCCGGATAGTCCATATCAGCAACAGCTATGGCCTTTGCGCCTTCAGCCGCGAACAATTCTGCCAGCGCTTTGCCTATCCCGCTCGCCCCGCCGGTAATTACAATAACTTTGTCTTTAACGTCCAATTTTTCCTCCCCAGCAATGCGCCTAATTGCATTCAGTCGTCGATTTGGATGGTCTCCAACAACGATCTTAATGTGTCTGACAGTGATGTGGGGCGACGCGTCTGCCTGTCCACATAAACATGAATAAAATATCCCTGTGCAAGCGGCTCAGTCTCCCCTGCGCGAAATAACCCGATTTCATAACGCACACTGGAAGTACCAATTGAGCTTACAGCGATACCGGCCTGAATAGACTCAGGAAAACTGACGGGTGCAAAATATTGACATTTGGTTTCTACAACAAAGCCAATCACAGGCCCGCCGTGAATATCCAGCCCGCCGCCTGCGATCAGAAATCCATTCACCGCTGTATCGAAAAAGCTGTAATAATTTACGTTATTCACGTGGCCGTATATATCATTATCCATCCAGCGTGTAGGTATGGTTACACTATGTGGGTACGCAGATATATTCCGCTTATTATCTTCTGGGGTCACCAGGCGGCCTCATAAATTTTGAGGGCATCCGCCTCGCTTACATCACGGGGATTATTCACCAAAAGCCGGGTTTGCAGCATCGCATCTTCTGCCAACATCGGGATATCACTTTGCCCTATGCCCATATCTCTAAGGTGGCGCTCAATACCCACAGCATCAGCGATCGTATTCAGCCATTCAATGAAGCTGGAGGCGCTTTCCCCCTGCCCCATTAACCGGGCCAGTTCGGCGTATGGCTCAGGCCCTGTTTCCGCATTAAATGCCAACACATGTGGCAATACCAGCGCATTCGACAGCCCATGCGGGATATGAAAGTGCCCGCCTAACGGATAAGCAAGCCCGTGTACGGCCCCGACCGGCGCATTGGCAAAGGCTTTGCCTGCCAGCATTGCCCCGACCAGCATTTCGCGGCGCGCGTTTAAATCGTCCGGGCGGGTGCAAGCCGTCACAATACTGCCGCCCAGCATTAACAAAGCCTGGCGAGCCAAACCGTCTGATACCGGATTTTTTTTGTGTTTGCTGGTATAGGCCTCAATCGCATGCACCATCGCATCGATGCCGGTTGCAGCCGTAATATGGCGCGGCAGTCCTAACGTTAATTCCGCGTCCAAAACCGCGAGGTCGGCATAAAGCGTGTTGTCAACAACGCCCATTTTGCGTGTGGCCCCCGTTGTTACCACTGATATCGGCGTGACTTCGGACCCGGTACCGGCCGTTGTTGGCACCAGAACCAGTGGCAATCTACCCCCTATCACTTGATCTAAGCCGTATATGTCCGCGAGCTTTTGTCTGCCTTGCATCAATATCGCGACCAATTTGGCCACGTCCATTGAGCTGCCACCGCCAAAGCCAATGATGATATCGGCTTTGTGCGCCTTAGCCGCAGCCAAAGCAGCCTCAACTACCGCTTCTGATGGGTCTGCCTCGACGCCGTCATAAACAGCATAAGGCATATCCATTTGGGCAAAAGACATTAACGCCGGTTCTGCAAGGCCGAGGGTCACCAAGCCTTTATCCGTTACCACCAGAGGACGTTTAGCATCAAAACGGGCAGATAAAACGGCACCCAACCGCACGGCTACACCGTCCTCCACAAGAACCGAGGCCACGCTGTTGAAATTAAATGCATACATAATTACGGGCTTTCGGCACTATGGAGGTTCGGAACGGACGTTCGGGCGGTTTTCGCTATTTAAGCTGGCGGTTGATATTTTTTGTCAACTTATCGGTATAGGGCGGCACAATGCCCAATAAACCGCCTATTGAAAGCTTGGGGTGCCTAAGTACGGATTTCTGGTGGCTAAACTCCAGAAAACCCTCATGGCCGTGATAATGCCCCATACCGCTGTTGCCAACGCCGCCAAACGGCAGGTTTTCATGCGCGCCGTGCCACAGCGCATCATTCACTGTAACACCGCCAGACGTGGTTCGAGTTAAAACCTCGTTTTCCTCGGCCTTGTCGGAACCAAAATAATATAACGCCAACGGCCTTTCATGCTCGTTAACATAATCAACAACTTCACCCACTTCGTCGTACGTGCGCACAGGCAGCACAGGGCCAAAAATCTCATTCTGCATCACGTCCATATCGTCGGTCGCATTCAGAATAAGCGTAGGCGGAATTTTATTGGCCTGATTTTGACCCGCAAAATCTTCATTCGCTGGATTAATGATACGCACATCCGCACCTTTTGCGCGTGCGTCTTCAACATAACCTTCGATGCGCTCGCGGTGCCGCGTACTGATAATGGAGGTATATTGATCATTTGTCAGCACCGTGGGGTACATTTTTTCGACGGTTTTGGTATAGGCCGCGACAAAATCATCGCGCCGCGCGGCATCGATATTCAAATAATCAGGTGCAAGACATATCTGGCCAGCATTCATCAGCTTTATCGTCGCCACTCGCTCGGCAACCATATCCAGATCAGCACTTTTGCCAACAACGACGGGACTCTTGCCGCCAAGTTCCAGCGTTACCGGGGTCAGGTTTTCGCTGGCGGCGCGCATGATCAATTTACCAACTGCGGGTGCGCCCGTGAACATCAAATGATCCCACGGCTGGCTGGCAAAGGCTTGGCTGGTCTGCACGGCGCCGTTCACCACAGCCACTTCGCTTTCGTCAAAATGTTTCGAGAAAATTTCGTTTAAAAAAGCCGAAGTGCGCGGCGTTGCTTCTGAGGGTTTGATCATCACCCGGTTGCCCGCCGCCAACATCTGTGCAAGCGGTACAAACACCATCGTCAGCGGGAAGTTCCAAGGCGTAATCAGGCCAACCACACCTTTTGGCTGAGAAACGACCTCGGCCTTTGCGCCCAAAAGCCCCAGCGGAAACGGCAAAGACCGCTTTGATGGTTTCATCCAGCGGTCAATATGCTTAATGGCGTCCTTCAACGCGCTTGCACTGCCTGCTACATCGGCAAACAGAGTGGTTTCCGCCGACCTGTTGCCAAAATCTTCAGAGATCAGCCGAACATAATCATCCTTATAATCCATAAGGCAGGCAAGAGCCCGTTTGAGCCTGTCTCTGCGAACCGTTGCAGACACAAAACCTTCGGCCAAATAAGCACGCCGCTGGCAGTTTAATTTCTCGGCGATAGTTGCCGCCGGTGTCTCGACCTTTTGCACATCATCCATATTCGCCTCCTCAACCGATCCCTCAACAGGATACCATGTGAGAAAACCTAGCCCAGATTTTCAAAAGGTCAAAATCTGAATAGGCTTTGTTTCATGGATTTGGCTGCAAATGGAAAGCCGAGCAATACAGAGGCGGGCTGCAAATATCGGCAAAAACCCACGCCCAAACTTAACCTACCAAACTAAGCGGAGGTGTTGTTTTGGGCGCTTCGTCAAAGTCCTCACTGTTGTCATCGCTTCTGATCCTCATAAGGAATGAGCGCACTTCTCGGTCCAACGAAACGGCTTCCCCGGTCAATGCTTGTGCATTATTTTGAAGCTCAGCCGACATGCTTTTGCTTTCGTCGGCGGCGCTGCTCACGATAACAACGCTATCGATAACTTGCTGAGTGCTATCTGCTACATAGGTGACACTGGTTGAAATTTCGTGTGTTGCTAACGTTTGCCGCTCCACGGCGCCGACGACAGACCGCGAAACACTGTCCATCTTATTGATCGTTGCATTAATATTTTCCATTGCGATACCTGCTTCGTCCGAAGCAACCTGAATTTTGGAAATATGTGCAGCTATTTCTTCGGCGGCAGCCGTTGATTGAGCCGCGAGATTTTTAACCTCCAGTGCCACCACCGAAAACCCTTGGCCCGCGTCCCCGGCTCGCTGGGCCTCAATTGTAGCGTTCAAAGCAAGCATATTGGTTTGTTTTGCAATATCCTTGATCAAGTTGGTTACCAGACCAATCTGGGCAGCTGCATCAGAAAGTTTTGTGACGGTCCGTGTGGTGCTCGCTGTTTCATTAACCGCCTGATTAGCAATATCGGCTGAAGTTTCCATCTGCTCACTGACAGCACGAAATGATGCCGCCAATTCTTCGGTCGCCGCGGCCACAGCTTGAACGTTTGACGATGTTTCTGTTGTCGCGTCTACGCTAAATTCGACTTGCATTTTTGTTTGCGCCATATTGGCAACCAAACCACGCGACGCCAGCGCCAACTGCGCTGATGCTTTGTTAACTGCTTTCACTACATGCAATACACGCGCTTCGAATACATTCGCCAGCTTTATACGTTGCAACCGGCGAATTTCCGCCCGGGCTTGCCTGCTCTCCAGTTCTTCGGCACGGCTCCTTTCCACAAGAATTGCTCGCTCTGTCTCAAGTTTACGCTTAACTTCTACGGTGTGTGCAGCTTCTTTTGCGCGCACCACAGCCAGCTTTTCCAGGTCCAAGGCATGTTTCTTAAAGACAGTTGCAGCTTTGGCAAGCGAGCCCAGCTCATCGCGGCGTTGTTGATCAGGTATTTCCGCGAGATGGTCTCCAGCGGCAACCAAGGAAATAGCCGATGTGATCCGGCTAAGAGGCAGCAAAATCGACCGGCTAATCAACAAAGCTAAAAGAGCGGCCCCCAGACTACCTAACAAAAGACTAAATACGCTGGAATTAACCGCATTAGTTACGGCTGACACCATATTCCCCAGCTCTATTTGTTGACTTTGTCTTGCGCTTTGTTTCACTGCGGCAGTGATCTTGCGAATCCCCGAAGCAGCAATTTCCAGTTGATCAAGCGCTAATGAAAGGCCAAGGTCTGTCGCCTGTTTTTGCCGCAAACTTTGACGTATCACATCCCCATCCCGGCTCACATAACTCGCAATTTTACGCTCCTTGCGCGGCAAGGATTTAAGTTTCGAACTGATATCCCGGACCAACATATCCAGCTCTTCGGAGGCTTTGATTGCCTGTTCGAATACCGAATGCCGTCCATTCGCGAGATAGTCGACACTATACTGCGAGATACGTCCAACGATCTGGGGAATTTGTATCGTTTTTTCTTTGGAAACAAGCCGCTCTTTGTCGGCAAGAAAACGGCCCAGCAAGGCGCTGGTTTTTCCAAGGTTTGCCAAACCCACAACAATAACCTGAAAAGCATCATGGCTATTTTCGAGTCGATTTCCGATACTATCAAAAACCTGCTCGAAAGTTTGTCCCGCCAACGCCAGATCTTTCACCGTTTGATCTTCGCCAGCAATGCTCAATATTGCAGCTACTTTTTCATAACTTTTCGAGGCGGCGCGGTGACTTTGCTCCACGGCTTCTTTGTCGCTGTCCAGACCTGAAAAGGCAAATGTGCGCAGGGCACCAGCTTGTGCGCTTATATTTTGGGCATGGTCATCAACCCACCCTACAACTTCTGCTTTCTCCACAACGCCGCCAACATGTTCATCAAGACCGTTCAGTTTCAATGCCGACAGAAGCTGCATGCCGCCCATTACGGCGATAATGGCTACGAAAGCTGTGACAATCCGGGAATTTACAGAAAAACGATCCACTTTTCACTAGTCCTTAAAAGCTTGAAAAAATGCTGAATTTTCATTTTTTCATATTTTCGGCCCCCGGCTGAGAGGTCAAACTAGGTGAGTTTTATAATAATTTTATTACACCTTATTTGTAAATGGATGGCCGCTCATGTCGTAAGCCCTATGGCCAAATACCAGATAATAAATGAGAACAAATATTGCGTACGTAGCCGAAAGGCCGTTTCAACCTTAAGATATTTGGAAAAACAATATCTCAGGGATAAATCTCTGCCAGTAACCAATTTTGACTTTGCTTATCCAAACTGTAAGTTATGCGTTCATGGAGCCTGAAACGCCGATCCTGCCAAAATTCAAAGTATGTTGGTTCAAGGCGAAATCCCGACCAAAAATCGGGCCTGGAGATGGCCCCCGTACCAAATTTGGCTGTATATTTCGCGATCGCCGCCTCAAATTCAAAACGCCCTTCCATTGGCTGCGACTGTTTTGATGCCCAAGCGCCAATCTGGCTGCTTCGGGCGCGCGAAGCAAAATATGTGTCTGCCTCATCACCGCCGGTACGAACAATATTGCCTTCAATGCGGACTTGGCGGCGCAGGCTTTTCCAATGAAAAAGCATAGACGCGCTGGTATTTTTTTCAAGCTCCTGAGCCTTTTTGCTGCCCAAATTCGTGTAAAAAACCAAGCCGCGCTCATCGCATCCTTTCATCAGCACCATGCGCAGGCTTGGCGCACCGTTTTCACCGACGGTTGCCAATGCAACAGCGCTGGGATCGTTGAGTTCGCTTTTTTCGGCTTCAGCCAACCAGTTATTCAAACGATCAAAGGGTACGGCGATTTCTGCAGTCTTTTTCATTCCAGCACTCTACTATCAATTCCACATTTAAGAGGTTGCTTAGGGTCAGCCCCCCTAAATGTGATTTACTCAGCAAGAGGAGATTTTATCGTGGAGCCGGAGACACCATGCAGACATAGCGAAGCTATTTCAAATGTTGTCGACGCACATCACGGCACAGGCATCCTTGCCCTCATTTTTCACCCCAAGAACTTGTATCCTGGTTGAGCCAAACCACATTAAATGGGGCCTAACCCTACTGAAGCTGTAAAACTTAACATCACTGCGTAATAATTATATCGCACTTGTCGCATCATTTATGATAGGCAAGCAAATGATTTAATAACCGGTTTTTAGACTCGAAACAATCATATGAACGACCTATATTCACGACTGCAAGTCAAAAAAGGTGCGCCACAGGCTGATATTAAAAAAGCCTACCGCACACTTGCCAAAAAACTTCACCCAGACACCAACAAAGATAACAAAAAAATTGCTAATCGCTTCAAGGAAGTTTCGGCCGCCTACAGTATTTTGGGCGATAAGGATAAACGCGCAAGCTATGACCGCGGCGAAATTGATGAGGATGGCAACCCAAAGGCGCCGAACGGCTTTGGTGGAGGCGGACACCGCGGATTTGGCAGGAGCTCTCAGCGCAATTCTTTTGATATGGATGATACCGAAGATTTATTTAAGGAATTTTTCAGCTTCAGCGGTCGTCGGGGTGGAGCAAAAAATACCAATGACCCGTATGCAAGTGCAGGCCGTAACAAGGGTTTGGATATCAGCTACCGCGTCATAGTTGGCTTTGAAGAATCGATCACAGGCGGCGAACGGCGTTTGAAACTTAATGATGGACGCAGTGTTGACATTAAGATTCCAGCCGGCATCAAGGATGGTCAAGTCATCAGGCTGGCAGGCCAAGGCGGGCCCGGCGTTGGCAGCGCCCCCAAAGGCGATGCGCTTGTCGAAGTGCAAGTATCGGAGCACCCCTATTACACACGCGATGGTGATGATATTCTTCTTGACCTGCCAATTTCACTGGATGAAGCGGTGCTTGGCGGCGACATCCAATTGCCAACACCAAGTGGGCGCCTAACCATCCGCATCCCACGCAACAGTTCCACCGGCAAACGCCTGCGGCTCAAAGGCAAAGGTGTTCAACGCAAAGACAAAGTTGGCAACATGTATGTAACCCTGAAGGTTGTGCTGCCTGAAGCGCGTGATTTGGAACTGGAAAAGCTAATTAAGGACTGGGGGCCAAGAGATGGCAATAGCGTGCGCAGCAAAGCTGGCCTTAACTAATCTGACTGAGCCAAACCACATTAATGGGACCTGACCCTAACTATCTGAAGTGGGTGGGAAAAATGGATAGACTAAAAAAGCACTTCAGAATTTGGCGAAGGGCGCTGTCGTTTTTCATGCAAAATGAGGCGCTGGCGGCGGCTGGCAATATGGCTTTCCTCACTATGCTGTCACTCTTTCCTTTCATCATTTTTATTGTTGCTCTGTCTGGTTTTCTCGGACAAACCGAACGCGGGCTGGAAAGCATTTCCTTTATGCTTTCCGTGCTGCCGCCCGAAGTCGCGAGCGTACTCAGCGGCCCGATCGAAGGCATTGTAAAAAACACCGGTGCTGAAATATTAACCGGTTCAATCCTGTTTGCTATTTGGACGGCTGCGATCGGTGTAGAGGCCGCGCGTGAAGTTCTGATAAAAGCCTTTGGCAAAGAACACGCGCACGCTGTGTGGATCAGGCGCCTGGAGAGCCTCGCCGTGGTAATTTTTGGTGCTGGCGCTATTATCGCAGCCATGTCCACCTTGGTGCTCGGTCCGCCTATATTAAAAGCTTTGACAAACCTGTTTCCCGAGGTGGTCGCCGGTGGCATCAATGAGATTTGGAGCTATCTAAGCTTGCTGGTATCGCCCGTGCTTTTGCTTTTGGGGCTTTACAGCGTGTATTTGGCGCTAACCCCGCGCAATCTTGGACGCTGCAGTCGGCTGCCGGGCACACTTCTTTGCCTTGGTATATTGATCGCCACAGCCAAAGGCCTATCTGTTTATCTGAAGTATCTGGGCAATTATGATGTCATGTACGGCTCGCTTGCCGGGGTCGTCATCATGCAATTATTTTGCTTTTTGGTTAGTCTCGGTTTTGTTTTGGGGGCCGAACTAAATGCCGCCTATACCTTTGATGACGGCGCACCAACCCGGCCCGGTGATGAAGAGAATGCAAAACTTGCGGACCACGGAAACAGTATCCCGGATTGACGCGCCCGCCGCTTGGTGTAGGATGCGGCCAAATTCAAACCTTTGATATCAAAATAAAAAAACGGGGCCGGGTATGACAAAATTGATGGCAGGAAAACGCGGAATTATTATGGGCGTCGCCAATGATCGCTCAATGGCATGGGGTATTGCAAAAGCCTGCGCCGAGCAAGGTGCCGAGATTGCCTTTACCTATCAGGGCGACGCGCTTAAAAAACGGGTGCAGCCATTGGCACAAAGTATCGGCATGGATTTTGTCGAAGAATGCGACGTATCGGACGGCGCCTCTATCGATGCTGTGTTCGATAAATTAAAAGCAAAATGGGATACAATCGATTTTTTTGTCCACGCCATTGGTTATTCGGACAAAAACGAGCTTCGTGGGCGCTATATCGATACCACGCTTGATAATTTCCTGCTGACAATGAATATTTCGGCTTACAGCTTTGTTGCTGTTGGTCAGCGCGCCGAGAAGATGATGAGCAACGGTGGCAGCATGATCACGCTTTCCTATTACGGCTCGCAGAAAGCCATACCGCATTATAATGTAATGGGTGTAGCCAAAGCTGCACTTGAGGCCAGTACCCGCTATATGGCAAAGGATTTGGGCGAAAAAGGCATTCGCGTGAATACAATTTCTGCTGGGCCAATGAAAACCCTGGCGGCCTCAGGCGTTGGTGATTTTCGTAAACTACTGAAATATAACGAGGCCAACGCGCCGCTTCGCCGCAATATTACCTTGGACGATGTGGCGGGGGCGGGTTTATATCTGCTATCCGATATGTCATCCGGCGTTACCGGTGAAACGCATTATGTTGATGCGGGTTTCAATACCACCTGTATGATCAACAATGAAGAAGACATGCACAAATATATCGCGCTACTGGATTAACCTATGTCGTTCAATACGTTTGGAAGATTATTTCGTTTCACCACCTGGGGGGAAAGCCACGGCCCTGCCCTTGGTGCAACCATCGACGGTGTGCCGCCGCTGTTGGACCTATGTGAAGCCGATATCCAAATATTTCTTGATGAACGCAGGCCCGGCCAAAGCAAATATACCACCCAGCGCCGCGAACCCGATACGGTTAAAATTCTGTCAGGCGTTTTTGAGGGCAAAACCACAGGCACGCCGATCCAGCTTATGATCGAAAATGTCGATCAGCGCTCGAAGGATTACGGCAATATTGCCGAGACCTACCGCCCCGGCCATGCAGATTTCACCTACAATGCCAAATACGGCATCCGCGATTATCGTGGAGGTGGACGCTCAAGCGCGCGCGAAACTGCAGCCCGCGTTGCGGCGGGCGCTGTTGCGCGCAAAATCATCGGCGACGGCATTAAAATCAGCGCTGGCATGGTGCAGATGGGCAATCACAAAATTAACCGCGAACGGCTTGATTGGGACGAAGTGCGCAGAAACCCGCTTTTTTGCCCCGATGCCATTGCAGCTGCGGCATGGGCCGGGGAACTGGATAAAGTTCGGAAATCTGGCAGCTCTGTTGGTGCCGTGATTGAAGTGGTGGCATACGGCGTACCCGCAGGATGGGGAGCCCCCATATACGGCAAGCTGGATGCTGATCTGGCAGCCGCCTTAATGAGCATTAACGCTGCCAAGGGTGTTGAAATTGGCGCAGGCATGGGTGCCGCCGCGTTAACGGGCGAAGAAAATGCTGACGAAATGCGCCCGGGCGCAGACGGCAAGCCAGAGTTTTTATCAAATAATGCGGGCGGCATTTTGGGCGGCATATCATCGGGCCAGCCCATTGTGGCTCGCTTCGCCGTGAAACCAACCAGCAGCATCCTGACCCCGCGCAAAAGCATTACCGCAGACGGCAAAGCCATAGATGTTGCCACCAAAGGCCGCCACGATCCCTGCGTAGGCATCCGCGCCGTGCCCATTGCCGAAGCCATGATGGCTTGCGTGCTGGCCGATCACATGATGCTTCACCGCGCCCAGTGCAGCTAAGGGCTTGGGTCGATAAACTCGCGAAAACTTAGGACGGGCTTTCTTCGTCTTGTTTTGTGTGAATGTTTATGCGCCAAACATGGTAAGATACCCGCAATAGCCAACGCATTCCATCAAGCCTGAGCATCATATTTTCACTGTTTTGAGGGTGGTTTGGTACTGCTTTCAACATACGCAGCCTATAGGCGCTGTCTTGGCGTTGCATAAGCCCGTTTAGCTTCGCCAAATAGTCCAGATCAACACTGCCAACACCAGCACTACTGACCCGTTGAAGGCTGTGCCGTAAAAGCCCTGAGAGCCGCTGCAACCGCCAGTCTTTTGCAATCGCCGAGGCAAGGTGGGTACGCTGGCAACGCCGGTGAAGCCGCCGCAGATGGTCCAGTGCATGCATGGCCTCAATTTGGCGAAGATACGCCGCACTTTCAGGCTCAACCTCGATTGTCTGTGCATAGGCCTGGGTGGCTTCGATCGCCAATTCAATTTCATGCAATTGGCCGGCCGTGTCAGCCGGACGGTTTTGGCGGGCAAGAATTCCTTCAAGACAAGCCAGCAGTTTATCTACGGTTTGGCGCACTGTAAATGTAACAGCGTCTGTCGCGGCCGAAGGTTCCGCCAACAGGTTTTTATCCAGCATATCGGTAAGATGCGGACCTTGGCCTGGCACAAGCCACCTCACCAAAGCCGCAAATTGGTTTGTAAAAGGCAGAACCAGCAAAACACCCGCGATATTGAACGATGTGTGAAACAGGGCAAGCGCAAACGGCGCACCGTCCGCCGCAGGGTTTGTAAGCTGAAAAGTATTCAAAATCGCAGCGGCCGGACCCAAAAGCAAAAATGCCATGGCGCCCGTAAACACATTGTAGATAACATGGGCATAGCCAGTGCGGCGCATTGGGGTAGAGCCTCCAATCGTTGCCAATGCTGCGGAAAATGTGGTTCCCACATCCATGCCAATGACCATTGCCGCCGCTTGGGGAAAGGATATCGCCCCACTGACAAGCGCCACCATCGCAGCAGCAACGCCAGCGCTGGACGACTGGGTAATAATCGTAACGGCAATACCGATTGCTACCAATTGCAGTCGCCCAAAAATGGTGTCCGGCGGAAAATTGGAAGGCGAAACAAGGCCTTCAAAACCTGAAGCCCCCTGCTGCATTGTTGCGATGCCAATGAACAACAAACTAAAGCCTACAATTGCCCATCCGACATTTGCAAGCAATCCTCGGCCATATAATTTCAGTGCCACCCCGATTAAAATGAAAGGCATAACAACGATACCGAGCTTGATTTTAAAGCCCAGAATAGCCACCAGCCAACCCGTTAATGTTGTGCCAATATTTGCACCAAATATAATACCAAGAGCCTGAGGAAAAGTAAGCAGCCCCGCACCAACAAAGCTGACGGCTGTAACTGTTGTCGCGCTGGAAGACTGGATTAGGGCAGTGGAAACGGCACCCGTGAGAACCCCAGATCTGGGGCTTTTTGTGTATGTTGACAGCACCGTTCGCAGCCAATCGCCCGTCAGCGCGCGCAGCCCATCGGTCAGGATCAACATTCCGGCCAGAAAAAGGCCGACGCCGCCCACAATATTGGCAATAGATTCGATCATAGCCACCTCACAGCACTGCAGTTATATGTGTGCAAATATCGGTTCCACCCAACCACAGACCAGAAACTCAAGCCCGTACACCAACCTCAACTTGCCCGACAACCGTAGCTTTCACCATAGCCTTCTTGCTGGATCACATTTTGATACATGTCAAAAGACTTGAATTTTCACGCTGCATGGCCTTTTGTTTCTGCATGCACTGAACATAAAATGGCATGCATAGCAGGCAGAGCTCAAGAAAAGTCCACTTGCACTATAAAACGGGGAAATTGCTACTTGGGGGTAAACGACAATCCTCCATGGTGGAATCGTTACAAAACTGGAGGTTAACAATGCTCAAAGCTCTTAAATACGGTCTCATATTGCTGGCTACAGTGCTTGGGCTGTTGGTTTATATGGGCTGGGCCAGTGATATCCCGCATGATATTTTAGCAGAAAAATATGCCATTGGAGCTTCAGATTTCATCGATTTACCTTCAGGTACACGCGCGCATTACCGCATACAGGGAAACGATCAAGGCCGTACATTAGTATTATTACACGGCTCCAACGCCAGCTTACAAACCTGGGAACCGTGGGTGGGAGCCCTTGAGGATGATTATCTGGTTATCACCGTTGATTTGCCCGGCCACGGCCTAACCGGCGATACACCTGCCGACGATTATACCTATGCCGGGATGTCGGATTTTTTGCATGAATTTACCGGAGCGCTTGGCCTTAAGCATTTCACACTTGGCGGCAATAGCATGGGTGGCGGTGTCTCGCTGCTTTATGCCCTTACGTACCCAGAACAGTTGGAGAGCCTAATATTACTCGATTCAGCCGGTATAAAAGTGCCCGAGCGCGCCGCAAAAAAACAGGATCAACCCATCGCCTTCAAGCTGGCTGGCCATTGGTATAGCGACTGGATATTAGAGAGCATCACGCCGCGCAGCATGGTGACGGACGGCCTTAAAAAGGGCTTCACCGATCACAGCCTGATTACTGACAAAATGATCGACCGTTACTGGGAGCTTATTCGACACCCCGGCAATCGGCGGTCAACCGCGATGCGCTTCGCCTATTACAGGGAACAGCGCGGCGAACTGCCAATTGAACAGATCAAATTACCCACGCTGATCCTGTGGGGGGCGGACGATAAAATTATTCCGCTTGCTGTCGGCGAAGAAATGAAAAAACGCATCGTCGGTAGCAAGCTGGTGGTATTTGCGGGTGTTGGCCATGCCCCGATGGAAGAAACCCCTGAAAAAAGCGCCGCAGCAGTGGGCGCATTTTTTGCTGCCCTAGAGGTAGATAAGCAGTGAAAACCAAATACTATTTTCATCGAATTTCAGAAATACACACATCCTCTGAAAGCGATTTTGAATGACTATTAAGACCCTACAATCAGGTGAGTTCTCAAATGTGTTGCTGGCGCCGTGGCAAATCGCCAGAGTTGATGAGCTTACGTGTATAAAGGGCGGTTTAGCCTTTCCTGGCAAATTTCCAGCGTTTGCACGCCATCACCGTGGCAACAGAATTGTTGATGCCGATATTGATACAATCCCCAATAATGGAGAAAGCCTCGGCAACAGCCAGCACAGCGTCCCTGCTGCCGTCAAAAAACTTGCCGGTCGGTATATTTGGGGTGGCTGTTACCACCAGCATTTTGGCCATTTTACCGCAGAATTTGTCCACCGTTTATGGCTCTGCAACACCGCAGACCACAAATGTTTAACCGTTCTTTTCTGCGCCAATAGCAAGAATTATATTCTGAAACCATTTTTCAAAGAAATAATGGCTTTGTTCAATATACAGAAATGGGAAATCATCACCGAACCCACTGAAATTGAACATCTTAACATTGGAGAGCAAGGCAAACACTTAAATTCAAATACCCGGCCCAGCTATATTCCTTATCTTGAAGCGATTGCAAAAAAACACAATATGGCAGGGGCTGCCAATAGTTCAGATACGAATATAGTAGAAAATAGAAATACAGATATCTGTATATTACGGAGCCACCTTAAGGGTGCGCGCTTTGCAGGTGAAGCCAGTCTTGAAAACTTTTTAATTTCAGCAGGGTATACCGCATACCGGCCCGAGGATCATAGCCTCATAGACCAGCTCAAAACAATCACCAACGCCGACCGCATCATTATGTCGGAAGGCAGCGCGCTGCACCTTTTTGACCTTTTACCAAAAATCAAAGCCCGAGTTGCCGTTTTAAACCGCCGCCCTTCACAGATCGCCGCAGAGACATCACTAACCGGAAAGGTCGAGGATTTTTACCAATTTTCCACCGCAGCTTTGGCTTATCTGCCGGAAGGCAATAACGGTAAAGATCCAAATTTAGCGCTTACATATGAGCCTATGGACAAAATTCTTAAGTTTCTTCGGGCCAACGGTTTTATCAAAGCCGAAGACACCGCGATTGCCCCCCTCTATTTTGAAGATTTTAGTAATTTTATCAAAACGAACGAGCCCAACCTGCTTGCTGATGATGGAAACCCGCAAGATACTATCGTGCGCTTACTTCTTTCCGAGCTTGCATGGCGCGCCACAGCAAACAGAAGGCTTACCATTCAAAATACATATTTAAAGGCTAAATTGGCGCTCGCTGAAGGCGACTTAAAAGCATCAAAGCCATTAGTGCTCCAGTATTTGTGGAAAGAGCGTGACAGTGACAAAGCTTTGCACCTAAAGGAAGAATTACAAAAATTGGAAGCTCGCCAATAGAATAACCTTCCTTGATCGTGCACGCCAAAGCTCAGTCCCGCGTGAAGACACCTACGAGTTCCAGATGCGGTGACCAAAGAAATTGATCCACAGGGGCCAACCGTTCAAGCCTATAGCCGCCGTCGACCAATATGCGGGCATCGCGGGCAAAACTATTAGGATTGCAGGACACAGCAACAATGCGGCGCACTGCCGAGCGCGCCAATTCGGCGGCCTGCTCTTTGGCACCGGGGCGCGGAGGATCAAAAACCACCACGTCAAACGCCCCCAGTTCCACTGCGGTCATAGGCCGACGGAACAAATCGCAGTGTTTGGTGATAACTTGCTTAAGGCCCCGTGCCTGATTGAGGCCTTTTTTAAGCGCTTCCAAGGGTTCGCGCGCGCCTTCCACGGCTAAAACCTGATGCGTCTTTGCCAGCGGAAACGTGAAAGTTCCCAACCCGCAAAACAGGTCTGCCACGCGGCCGTAACCGGCAGCGGCTTTGACAACCTCGTCCACCAGCGCAGCTTCACCTTCAGCCGTTGCCTGAACAAAGGCTGCTGGTGATAACGGTACACGTACACCAGACAATTCCATCATCGGTTCGCGGCGGGTAATCACAGGGTCTATATAACCACGGTCTCGCCAATTGATGGCTGCAATGTCGGCACTGTGGGCAAATTCCACTAATATTTCGCGTGCCCTTAAATCAAGCTCAAGCGGCGCGTCTACCAGCATATCAATGCCGGTTGCTGTTGCTGTAAGATGCACATCTGCCGCCATGCGCGGGCTTAGAACATCCTTTAAGACTTTTCGCAGGGCTGGGAAAATCTTGGTGATTTTATCGGATGTAACCGGACATTCCCCAATATCCACCAAAGAATGGCTTTGGCGTTGGTTAAACCCAAGCACCAAGCCATCTGGCGTTTTTAACACCTTCAGCCCTACCCTGCGTCTTGATCGGGGCGGACTGATTACTGTTTTGGCTACATGGCCAACCTCAACACCGTGATGGGCCAGCGAAGACGTCGCGCGTTCAGCAAGCCAATCTTCATATTTGTCTGCATTTAGGAACTGAAGCTGGCAGCCGCCGCACTTGCCAAAATGTTTGCACACAGGCTGGATGCGTTCCGGGCTGGCCTCAAGTATTTCTAATAGCGTGGCATAAAAGCCATTCTTTTTCTTCTGTCCGATTTCAACGCGCACCAAATCACCGGGCGCAGTTCCTGCCACAAAAACCGGATCGTCGCCTTGGTGGCCAATGCCGTCGCCCTGCGCACCGAGCGCCACTATTTTAACGTCAATCACCTCAGTCACAAATTTCCCCAATAGCATTTCGGTCTGTTTTTTCGCCGTAAATCAAAAATTCGATGTTGCCTTCGGGGCCTTTTATGGGGCTCTGCGTTATGCCGCAAGCCTGCCAATGCTCAAGGCCGTTCAGCCAATCTTCAATATCGTCGCATACGGCTTTATGCAGCAAAGCATCACGCACAACGCCGCCCTTGCCCACGTTCCCCTTGCCCACTTCAAACTGGGGTTTGATCAACGCTATCAGCTTGCCGCCGGGTTTCACAAAACCCATCGCCGCTGGCAAGACCGTTTTCAGGGAAATAAAGCTGGCGTCGCAGACGACCATGTCAACAGGCTCAGGGATTTCAGCAGACGTCAGGTAACGCGCATTGGTTTTTTCCAAAACACTAACACGGTCGTCCCCGCGCAGTTTCCACGCCAATTGTCCACGCCCCACATCAACTGCATACACATGCGCCGCGCCGTTTTGCAACAAAACATCGGTAAAGCCCCCGGTGGAAGCGCCCACATCAATCGCCCTATATCCCTTAGGATCAACCACAAATTGTTTGAGACCTTTTTCAAGTTTCAATCCGCCTCGGCTAACCCAGTCATGATCTTTGCCGCGAACCTCCAGGGGTTGCTCTTCCTTGATTTGATGCCCGGCTTTTGTGATTTTAACGTCGCCGGAAAACACTATACCAGCCATGATCAAAGCCTGCGCTTTTGACCGTGTTTCAACAAGACCGCGGTTCACAAGCGCTATATCTGCCCTGATCTTCGCGGCCATAAAACTCTCAGTGCTTAAAATTTGTTCGCGGCAGTAGATTGATCCAGATCGACTTGGCCAATATCATTATGTCCCAAAGCCTTCAATGCCGCCGCCACGATGCCAGACGCATTCAAACCAGCTTCTTCATACATGTCTTCAGGTTTGCCGTGATCGATAAATATATCAGGCAATTTAAGGGCGCGAACCTTTAGCGTGCCATCCAAAATTCCTTCCTCGGCAAGGAAATCCATTACATGTGCACCAAAACCGCCGATCGAGCCTTCTTCGATTGTCAGCAACAAATCGTGAGACGCGGCTAAATCGCGCAGCATTTGCTCGTCAACGGGTTTGGCAAAACGGGCATCTGCAACTGTTGTGGATAGCCCCCTGCTTTCTAGGTCTGCTGCGGCTTTTAAGGCTTCCCCGAGCCGCGCACCCAAAGATACAATCGCTATTTTGCTACCTGATTTGACGATCCTGCCTTTGCCAATCTCAAGCACTTCACCCCTGATCGGCAGCGCGACCCCAGTGCCTTCACCGCGCGGATATCGTACCGCTGACGGCCTATCGTTTATGGATACTGCTGTCGCCACCATATGTTTCAGTTCGGCTTCATCTGCTGCTGCCATAACCACAAAATTCGGTAGGCTCGCCAGATAAGTCACGTCAAAACTGCCCGCGTGTGTAGGCCCGTCCGCGCCCACCAGTCCTGCCCGGTCAATAGCAAAACGCACGGGTAGATTTTGCACCGCTACGTCATGCACAATCTGGTCATACGCGCGCTGCAAGAAGGTTGAATATATAGTCGCAAACGGCTTGTAGCCCTGGGTTGCCAGTCCTGCTGCAAATGTCACGGCGTGTTGCTCGGCGATGCCCACATCAAAGGTACGATCAGGGAACGTGGCTCCGAATTTGTCCAGGCCTGTGCCGGACGGCATCGCTGCGGTGATCGCTACAATTTTATCGTCGCGGCCGGCTTCTTCAATCAATGCATCCGCAAATACTGCCGTAAAGGACGGCGCCTTAGGGCTCGATTTTTTACGTTCCTTTGTTACCAGATCAAACTGGGGAACCGCATGGTATTTTTCCACATTTGGCTCTGCAAAGGGATGACCGCGACCTTTTTCGGTAACCACATGCACTAAAATCGGGCCTTCGGTGGCATCACGCACGTTTTCAAGTACAGGTAATAAATGGTCCATACGGTGGCCGTCGATTGGGCCAACATAATAAAAACCGAGTTCATCAAACAATGTGCCGCCGCCTATCGCCATACCGCGTGCGGTTTCTTCAGCTAGCCGCGCTCGATCAGCAAGCGGTCGGGGCAGCATTTCGATGATTTTTTTACCAAATTCCCGCAGACTAAGGAATGGGCCACTGCTGATAATTTTGGCCAAATACGCGCTCAAGCTACCAACGGCCGGCGCGATGGACATGTCATTATCGTTTAAAATAACGACCAATCTGTTGCCAGCCTGTTTGGCATTATTCATAGCTTCGTAAGCCATGCCACCACTCATTGCGCCGTCGCCGATCACCGCGATTGCGCGCGCCGGTGTGTCCGCAAGTTTGCTGGCGATCGCCATGCCCAAGGCTGCACTAATCGATGTTGAAGAATGGCCCGCGCCAAACGGGTCAAATTCGCTTTCACCGCGTTTGGTAAATGGGGCCAAGCCGTCGGTCTGCCGAATGGAACGGATACGATCCCGGCGGCCCGTAAGAATTTTATGGGGATAGGCCTGATGGCCAACGTCCCAAATCAGCTTGTCACTAGGCGTATTAAAAACATAATGCAGCGCCACCGTTAGCTCAACCACACCAAGCCCCGCACCAAAATGCCCGCCTGAAACCGAGGCAGCACTGATCACCTCTTGCCGCAATTCATCGGCAAGTTGACGAAGTTGTTCCTTCGGGATCTTTCTTAGCTCTTCAGGCGTTCCTGCCTTATCAAGCAAAGGTGTATTTGGCCGTACGCTCAAACTTACTTCCTTTTCAGCGAAGCATAGCACTTTCGCTTATCATACTAACAGTTTATTATTGCTGCCGTATTCGTGGATCTTTTGCTGCTCTTCAGCAGCCCTTTAGCTGCTGCGATTTACCGCAAAATACGCGACCGCTCGCAGCAGTGCCGCTTTATCGTCGAAATCGGACAAATGATCAATAGCCTGATCTGCCAGCATCTGTGCTTGTTGACGCGCCCGCTCTACGCCCAACATACCAACAAGGGTTGCTTTTCCTGCTTGCGCATCCTTGCCAACAGCCTTTCCAAGCTCACTAGCGTCACCTTCAACATCCAACAGATCATCGGCAATCTGAAAGGCCAAGCCGAGATCACGGGCATATCCATGCAGGGAACCGCGCGCATGTCTGCCGGTACGCGCTATAATGGCTCCGGCTTCAACCGCAAAACTAATCAACGCGCCCGTTTTCATCATTTGAAGTCGGAATATCGACTGCTGATCCAATGCATGATCTGCTGCTGATAAATCAATCATCTGGCCGCCGACCATACCGTGCCCACCTGACGCACGCGCAAGCGCAGTTACAAGTTCAGTGCGCACATAGGGGTCTGGATGGGTTTCTTCGTCAGCAAGAATTTCAAATGCCAGCGTTAACAGCGCATCACCGGCCAATATCGCTGTGGCCTCATCAAAAGCGATATGCACCGTCGCTTTGCCTCGCCGCACATCATCGTCGTCCATCGCAGGCAGATCATCATGAATAAGCGAATAACAGTGCACACATTCAAGCGCCGCCGCCACCCTTAGGGCGTGCGCACGTTCTACGCCAAACAATTCAGCGCTAGCCAGCACCAATAGTGGCCGTATGCGTTTGCCGCCCGCATACACCGCATATCGCATGGCTTCAAAAACACGCGCCTCCGGCGTATTCGGGACCGTCAAAACACCGTCCAGAACCCGCTCAACGGCCGCAGATGTCGCCAGCATCACTTCTTTAAGATTGATGTTTTCTACAGCCAATGCCCTATTCCGCATCAAAAGGCTGTGTGCCGCTGGCCGCACCGTTTTCGTCTAGTGTAATTTTTTCGATCTTGGATTGAGCATCTTTGAGCTTGGCCTCGCAGTGTGCTTTCAGTTTTGTCCCTCGGGTATAGAGATCGATCGATTGTTCTAGCGGTGCATTACCAGACTCTAGCTGCGCCACCACTTTATCAAGCGCTGCCATCGCCTCTTCGAAGCTTAATGCTGAAATATCCTGCCCGTCTATTGCCTCGCCAACCATGCTGTTTTCCCCGTGACTTATTGTTTTCATAGGTGACTATATAGGCCCCGTCATCCGCCGCAGTAAAGCAGTTTTCACGCCTCCATCACGGTTAAATTGGTAAGTCAGAAAGGGGACGCAACATCACACCCGGTAACTTCTTGGCCAGATCCAGCATATCGACAGCAGCGGCATCGCCTGTAGCTGTAAACCGGTATTTCTTGCCATCAAAATCACGGCTAAGCAGGCCAATACTTTCAAGCAGGTGCAAATGGGCCACCGCCTCACCAAGTGCCAGAAAAAAATCAAAACCAGTAATTTCGCGGCGAAACAGAGCCGGGAAGGTCTCAACCGCTGTCCGGGCTTCGCTGCACCAATCATGCAATGTAACCAGTTTGCGTTGATGGCTTTTGATTAACGAATCTAACCGATTATGAAGGCCTCGGTACACTCTGCCATGCGATGGCAGCACGAGGGGGTCGTCTTCTATACCGCGCATTCGGTCAAGACTGGTGATCCAATGGGCAAGCGGATTGCCAAGTGGTTCACGCGCATAAACCGATACGTTCGATGAAATCTGAGGCAAAACCTGATCACCCGAAATAAAGATTGGCTCGTCCAGACACGATAAACAGGCATGCTCTGGCGAATGGCCCCGGCCAATCACCACCCGCCACGACCGACCGCCCATTTCGATGATGCTGCCGTCATCCATGCGCTCATAGGCGTAGGGCAATTCATAAACACCACGCTTGAAGTTGCCAAAACCCGCTGACCGGATTTTGTCTTCAAATGAACGCGAAACGCCTGCTTTGAATAGATAATCCAGCTCTTGCTCGGGAAACTCCTCGCTTGCTCCAGACCACAGTCGCTGTGCCATTAAATACTCGGTTTGAGTCATGGAAAAACGTGCGCCGTGGCGCTCAACCAACCAACCAGCTAGCCCCAAATGATCTGGGTGCATATGGGTGGCGACAACATGCTTAATCGGTTTGCCGCCCAATACCTTGGCTTCAAGTATTTCCCAGGTCTCCATGCCGCGCTTGCCGTTTGAGCCTGTGTCTACCAGCGTCCAGCCGTCACCTTCTTCTAACAGATAAACATTTATATGATCAAGCGACCAAGGCAGAGGAATACGTGCCCAATATATGCCGACTGCAACCTCAACGACCTTTTCGCCTCCGGGGATATCTTCATATGGATAAATTAAGTTTTCGTCACCACGCGGCGCCGTTTCACTGCGATGATCTACGATCAGGTTCACAGGCTCCACGGAAACCTCAGAGGTTTCATCAACAGCATTGCTCATAACAGGATTCCAAATCGACTATAAAGTCGGCGGGTCAGATTACTATTACTGACGTGTAAAATCATCATTATCCATCGCCATTAACTGCTTGGCTCCTGCTTTCACAGGTTCAAGAAGTGCTGTTGCCGGTGGCAGTATCTGTTCGATGAAAAACTTGGCGGTGGTAATTTTGGCGCGCAGGAATGCGGGATTTCCATCATCCGCAGCAAGATGCCTTTCAGCCTCGGCCGCTTGCCGGGCCAACAGGTATGCGCCCAAAACAGTACCAAAAAGCCGCAAATAAGGCGTTGCTGCAGCCGCAGTATCGACGATACGTTCAAAGCCGTTAGCAAACAAGGTTTCTGCGGCTTCCTCTAAGGCTTCGATGCCTGCCTGCAATGTCGGCTTGCATTCCACCAAAGCGCGGTCCATGCCTCCTGCAAATGTCCGCATTTCAGCGATCAAGGCTTTCCAGTGGGTGCCACCGTCGCTGTTTAATTTTCGCCCAACCAGATCAAGCGCCTGAATGCCATTCGTTCCCTCATAAATAGGCGCGATACGGCTGTCACGGTAATGCTGTGCAGCCCCTGTTTCTTCAATGAACCCCATACCGCCGTGAATTTGCACGCCCAACGAAGCGGCCTCGACCCCAATATCTGTGGCATAGGCTTTTGATATCGGTGTTAGCAAATCTGCCTCACCGCTTGCCGCCATGCGCTCGGTCTTATCTGCTACTTTATGTGCACGGTCGAGCGCCCATACATTGCGGTAAATGATTGCTCGTGCAGCTTCTGTTGTCGCGCGCATGATCATTAGCGCGCGGCGCACATCCGGGTGATTGATAATTGCCACAGATTCGCGGGAGCGGCCGCCAATAGCCGGAGACTGGATACGGTCTGTGGCGTAGCCTACAGCCTGCTGGTAAGAACGCTCGGCAATGGCCACGCCCTCTAAGCCAACGCCGACGCGCGCATGGTTCATCATGGTGAACATATTGCGCATACCTCTGTTTTCTTCGCCGACGATATAACCAACACAGCGATCGTTGTCACCGAACGACATCACACAGGTGGGACTCGCGTGAATTCCAAGCTTATGTTCAATGCTAACGCAGCGCACATCATTGCGCGCGCCGAGGCTGCCATCAGCATTCACTAAAAACTTGGGCACAATAAACATCGAAATGCCTTTGGTACCCGCAGGCGCATCAGGCAGCCGGGCTAGGACAAGATGAATGATATTTTCGCACAGGTCGTGCTCACCCCAAGTGATAAAAATCTTCTGTCCCGAGATCAAATAAGTGCCGTCCGCCTGCATTTCTGCCTTTGCCCGAAGCGCACCCACGTCAGAACCCGCACCAGGCTCGGTCAAGTTCATCGCGCCTGACCATTCGCCCGATACCATCTTGTGCAAATAAGTTTGGCGCTGTTCTTCTGAACCATGCACTGCAATGGCTTCGGTCGCGCCGCCAGAAAGCAATGGAAGCAGGCTGTAGGCCATATTGGCAGATGTTACCATCTCTGTAACAGCGAATGAGAGCGTATTGGGCAGGCCCTGCCCGCCGTAGGCCGGATCAGCAGAAAGTGTAGGCCAGCCGCCCTCCACATAAGCACTGTGCATAGGTTTAAAAGCTTCAGGCAATGTCACCTCACCGTCGGCCCATTTGGCACCGATTTCGTCGCCTATCCGGTTTGTCGGCGCAATCACGGCACTAGCCAGCTTACCAGCTTCTTCTAAAACTGCTGCCACAAGATCTTCGCCAGCGTCTTCAAAGCCAGGCAAACTGGTCCAATTCTTCATCTGGCCCATCGTTTCCAGGGCAAAACGGATTTCTTCAATTGGTGCGCGGTATTCACTCATAATAGTATTTTCCGATTAAACACATTGCCAGTATCACGTCGCTGGCCTATCAGCTAAAGTCGATAGAATAAACAATAATAACCTCACTTTTGCCTAGACGTAAATTTTTATTGTCAGACCTGGACCCTGTGAATGGAAGCTTACAAAACTCAAGTCTTGCTCTCCCAAGAAGATGGAGCGATTGAAGAAGCTGTCGAGCGATTAATCGCGGGTGAGCTTGTCGCCGTGCCGACAGAAACAGTCTACGGGCTGGCAGCGAATGCCTTGAACGAAACCTCCGTCGCAAAAATATTTGCGGTCAAAGGCCGCCCTTCCCACAACCCGCTGATATGCCATGTGGCTGACATTGCGATGGCTGAACGGTATGTGCATGTGTCCGAACCAGCAAAAATCCTGATGCAGCATTATTGGCCGGGCCCCCTTACCGTAGTCCTGCCAAAACGCGACGATTGCCAGATTGCGGATGCGGCGTCTGCTGGCTTGAAAACGCTTGCCGTACGCAGCCCGGATAATGCGGCAACGCTTAGGTTAATTGCAGCACTGGACCGCGCCATCGCAGCCCCCAGCGCGAACCCCTCGGGCAAATTATCACCCACTTGTGCTGCCGACGTTCTGGCAGGTTTAGGCGGGGAAATCCCTCTAATTTTGGATGGAGGAAGTACAAGTATTGGCATTGAAAGCACTATAATCAGCGTTACAGGCACCCATATTACGCTGCTTCGTCCCGGAACAATCTTAGCGGATGATATTTCAGAAACATCAGGGTTACCGGTTTTTGACCGCGACAATGAAACCATCACTGCGCCCGGCCAATTGACAAGCCATTATGCTCCAAACACAACAATTCGCCTGAACGCCACTGCCAGCAAAGACGGAGAATATCACATTGGTTTTGGCGAGATCGAGGGCGATTTATCCTTAAGCGCGAGCGGCGACCTGACGGAAGCTGCCCATAATCTTTTCACTGTAATGCGCGTTGCTGATGCCAAGCAAGCTACATGCATTGCCGTAGCGCCAATCCCCAACAAGGGCATTGGCTTTGCCATCAATGACAGATTGTTACGGGCGGCGGCACCGCGCGATGGTAAAAACGTCTGATGCTGGCTAAAACACATATCGATGCGCTGCGTAAAATGTTGGGGGCTAAAGGGGCTATTACTGACCCTGATCTGATTGCCCCGCACCTAAACGAGTGGCGCGGCAAGTTTTTTGGCAAAACAGCTTTGATGTTAGCCCCCGCCAATAGCACCGAAGCCGCGAAGGCCATTGCCTATTGCAACCTGCATAAAATTGCGCTGGTGCCGCAGGGCGGCAATACGGGACTGGTAGGCGGCGGCCTACCCGGCCTCGGTATGCAGCAAGAACTTCTTATGAGCAGCAAACGCATGAACAGCGTGCTTGAGGTAGATAGCATCAACTATTCCATCACGGCTGAGGCAGGCTGTACAATTGCCACATTGCAAGACGCGGCAGCTGATGCGGGCCTATTGTTCCCGCTTTCGCTGGCTTCAGAAGGCAGTTGCACGGTGGGCGGCATTGTCTCCACCAATGCGGGCGGCGTGCATGTGCTGCGTTACGGCAATACGCGGGCGCTTACGCTTGGTCTGGAAGCTGTCCTGCCCAACGGCGACATATATGACGGCCTCAAAAAACTGCGAAAAGACAATAGCGGCTATGCGCTGGACCAATTGTTGATCGGCGCGGAAGGAACACTTGGTTTTGTAAGCAAAGCGACTTTTAAACTGTTTCCTGCCGAAATTCAAAAACACACTCTGTGGCTTAGCGTCAACAGCCCTACTGACGCATTATCGCTTTTAACCAGCGCACGCGAAGCCAGTGGTGACCGCGTTTCGGTATTTGAAATTATGCCCCATGCAGGTCTTATGTTTGTGCTTGACCATATAACCGGTATGCGCAACCCGCTTTCGCAAACCAGCCCATGGTATGTACTGCTGGAAATTGCTGCAAACCGCAATGATCCTGCGCTCAGTGATCAAACCGAAGTATGGCTGGAAGCCATGTTGAACTGCGGCTTGATCAAAGACGGGGCCATTGCCATGTCCGCATCACAAGCCAAAGATTTTTGGCGATTAAGGGAAAGCATGTCGGAAGCGCAGAAACATGTGGGCGGCAGTATCAAGCATGATATTTCCGTTCCCATTTCTGCTTTGCCCGACTTCATTACCGAAACAACTGCGGCGTTAGAAGCCAGATTTAATGACTGCCGCGTTACGCCGTTTGGCCATCTAGGCGACGGTAATTTGCATTTTAACGTGATGCAGCCTGAGAATACAGACAGAGAAATATTCCTTGCCCATTGGTCAGAAATGAACCAGTTGGTTCATGATTTAGTCGTGGACTACGGCGGATCAATTTCGGCTGAACACGGTATTGGTTCCCTGAAAAAGTATGAGCTGGCTCGCACGAAGCCCCTCGCAGAAATTACTGCTATGAAGGCGATCAAAGCAGCCCTCGACCCCAACAATATTATGAACCCGAACGTTATGTTCGTTTAGTCGCAAGCTTGTATTTCATCCATAAATAGACGCAAATTGCTCTAATAGCTGGCTCCAAAGGCGCAAAATGCCAACGGACTATTGATTGTTAGGATTAATACCGCGTTTATCGGCATAAAAAGCCTGAATTTTCAGCATGTCGGCATCTATGTCGCCACTGGGATGGAAAATAGCGCCAAAACCTACAGTCTTGCTTGCACTATCCACATAGGCGCAGACAATTGGCACGCCTGCTTTTTCTGCAATGCGGTAAAAGCCGGTTTTCCATTTTTTTACTTTGGTTCGGGTTCCCTCAGGGGCGATACCCAATATAAGTTGATCGCGTTCGTGAAACGCTCTAACGACCTGCCCTACGATATCGGCAGCGCTTCGGTCGGATCGATCAACCGGGATGCCGCCAAGGTAATAAAAAAGCCAGCCCAAGGAACCCTCGAAAAGCGAGTGTTTGCCAAGAAAACCTACGCGTAACTTCAAAAATCCGGCAACAGCCATAAACATGGGGAAATCCCAATTGCTGGTATGTGGGCCAGCAACAATTACGCATTTTTTAAAAGGCGGGGTTTCGCCTACGACGCGCCAGCCTGCGATTTTTAGAAACAGAAAACTTACGCCCCGAAGAACAGAGCGAAAAAACCAATTATCATATATAAGCCGCCGCTGCACTTTTGTTCCCTTACCCTATATTTGAGATGCTGCAATATTAGCAAAACAAAAAAATGGCGGACAAGGTTTCCTGTCCGCCGGTAAGTCCTAGCATACACACATCAGGCAAGACAGCATATGCAGTAGAAAGTGTAAGCTCTCCAAGTCTCAGGCAAGACCTTGCAGAACTTATCCTTATATCAGCACAGAGCATGCCAATATAAAAAACTGTTATTTATCAAATCACTAGACTTAATCATGCCAAATTGGGACACCAAAATCATCAACAATTTCGTTTCAAAAAGAAACATGTGTCGCATTGATACAGTCGAATAGAAATATGTTGGATGTAGGTACTTTAACCGCGAATATGCCGCTCATAGGCGATCAATAAAACACCAATGACCGAGCGGGAAAAACCCGCAGCTTCCAACAACCGCGCCAACACAGTTTTATCGCCGTGCGCCACCCTAGCTTCAACTGCTTCATAGGGTTTATCAAGCAGAACCGAAAGAGCAGATGTAAAGACGCGAAAATTACCATTCTGCAGATAATTTAACAGCACGTCGGAGCTCAGTCCTTTTACAGAGTGCAATTGTAAAAGATAGTTTTCCGCTTCGCTGTGCGGTGCCATTTCAAGTGTTCTGGAAAAAACTTGCCTGTTTGCGAGAGAAACCAAATAAGAGGCGTAATCGGTCGAGAGAGCAAACTTCTCGTTCAAATATTCACCGTACCGTTTTGCGACCTTGAAGATAATGCGTTCTACCAATTCAATCGGCAAGTCTGATCGTGAGGCCAGCTTTTCCATCAGACTGGCTTCTCGCGCAAATCGATCCACAATTCTGTCACCGCTGCGCTTCGAAACCTCTGCCGTATCATTTTCAACAAGGGTTTCGACTGCGTTGAAACAACCAACATCGCTGATCGCGAAGGCAACTACCTCTGATAGACCCTTGCGGCCGGCAACCGCTTGTTGCGCGCTGTCACCACAGCTGTTGATAATCTCCTCAAGCAAAGCATCGTCAACCGCTTCTGAAGCTATCAGGAACGGGATTGAGACCTGATCAATATCGCTTGCCAGAATAACAAGAACTTCTTTTGGCAGAAAACTACATTTCTTCAATTCCTTTGATAAAACTTCGCGAACAGATACTGCAACGTCATCAACCAATACACGCGCCAGCTCCAGCGCTGCTTCTCTGTCCGAGCCGTTAGCATCACTAGCCAAAATCTTACCAACCCTGACAGCAACTTCTTCTCTGGCAGCAAGACCAACATTTTTTAAAACTTCAACTTCCGGCACAACCATACTCACATTTACTGGGGCAACGGCTTAAAGCTATGACTAAAAACCAAATAACCCGAATATTAATAATTCCCTAATCAAAAACTACCGGCTTCAAGTCCTGCGCGAACCGTACAGCATTATCCACATATATCTGGGCGGACATTTTTACCATTTCAATTTCTTCGGGTTTCAGCGCTCGCACTACACGTGCCGGAGAGCCAACAATCAAAAGACCATCTTCAAATTTTTTGCCTTCCGTGATCAAACTTCCTGCGCCCACGATACAGTTTGAACCAATCTCTGCATGGTTTAAAATCGTACTGCCCATGCCAATCAAGCTATTGTCCCCAACGGTACAACCGTGAAGCATAACCTTGTGCCCAACAGTAACACCTTCGCCCAGGGTCAGCGGCGCGCCCAAGTCAGTATGGATCACACTTCCGTCTTGAATGTTACTACGTTTGCCAATAGTTATCAGGTCATTGTCGCCGCGTACGGTCACATTGAACCAGATACTGGAATGTGCTGCCAAGCTGACATTCCCTATGACAACAGCAGACGGTGCCGCCCAAACCGAGGGATCCAAAATTTCCGGTTTCACACCAGCAAGTTCAAAATACATACAGTGTCCTTTATGTCTTGCGCAGCCTTTTGGCTCACAAACTTAATATATTTAAAGGGTTTTCATGACAGACAAAAGACTCCAAATGAATTAATCAGATAATTCAGGGTATCGTCACCAGCAGATAGGCATGGCTTTGGTAAAAAAAATTGATAGCGATGCGCTTGGCTGGCACGGTGATGTGCCCGCCGCCTCTGCCTTTGCCGACATCTATTATTCAACCGAAGGCGGACTTGCTGAAAAAGAACATGTCTTTTTGCGAGGCATTGATGCTCCGGCCATTTGGCAAGGCAACGATCATTTCATCATCGCAGAAACAGGTTTTGGCACTGGGCTTACTTTTTTGGCGACATACAGGGAATGGATGGCAAGCGGCTGCAAGGGCCGATTAACTTTCATATCCTGCGAAGGTTACCCGCTCGATATAAGGGCACTTGAACGGGCGCATGCAGCTTTTCCAGCACTTGACTATTATTCTCGCCAACTGCGAGCAGCCTGGCCGCCGCCAACACCGGGGTTTCATCCGCGATACTTCGAAGATGGTAAAATCCAGTTATTGCTATTGTTTGGCGATGCAGCCCAGTGTTATGCGCAGCTTTCTGCCACAGTCGATGCATGGTTTCTGGACGGCTTTTCCCCCGCCAAAAATCCGGATATGTGGTCAGAGGCAGTTTTTGATCAAATTGCCCGCCTTTCCAGGCCCGGCACCCGGTTCGCCACCTATACCGCTGCAAATTTGGTAAAGAAAAGCCTTGAAACGCGAGGCTTCACCGTTAAGAAAACCAAAGGATTTGCCCGCAAACGCGATCGCCTTGTCGGTCAAATGGCCAGCAATTTTCCGCCTTCCACAACTTACCCAACCAGCCCAACTGGCGTCATTTTACCCGAATGGGCGCAGCTTGAAAAAGCCGCAAGCGGATCAACACTTATCATCGGCGGCGGCATTGCTGGCCGTTCCCTTGCTGCCGCTCTTGCACGACGCGGGCAGAAATCGACAGTCCTGGCCGCAGACTGCCCGACAGGAAGCCACGTTCCCGCCGCCATTCTAGCCCCCGGCTTTCAAGTGAATAAGCACCCCGTAACGCCGTTTATGACCAACGCTTTTGTCCATGCTTGCTGGTTGCCAGCATACCGAGACGCATGGACCAGCGCGGCAGGGGTCGACATACAAACCCGAGATGCGGTGGAGCTCACACGCCTACACAAAGTGGGCGACCAGCACAAATGGGGGGAGCAATGGCTAAGCAAAACTGCCGTGGGCCTCAAGTTTCACAAAACCGGCAGCATCAATACAGCCGCCGCACTGGAGGCCATCTACCCTACTTCACTAATAACCGCAGCCCGCGTCCAGGCCGTTCATAAAACGCCGGACGGATGGCGGGTAGAGACCAGTGAAGGCGACTATTCAGCCAACCGGCTTATTTTTGCATCCGGCGCCCAAACCATGCAGCTGCTGCCTGGCAGCCAACATCTGGGCCTAACCGCACGTTCAGGACAGATTGAAACACTGACAGAGCTTGCATTCGGCCTACCAAAAGCCAATCTCTCGGGCACAGGCTATATTACTGCTCCGCTAAACACCGGGCCAAACACGGGACCGAACACTGGGCCAAACACTGGGCCTAATACAGAAACGGATAGCGTTTTCCAAACCTTGGGCTCAACGATAAAACCTTACAGTGGCAGCGCGGAACACAGCCCGCCGCCGTCTGAAAAAGAAACGGTTCAGATCCTTGAAAAAATTATGGAGAGTTTAGGCGTGTCAGTGGCAAGAGATGCTCTCGGTACGCCGTGGACAGGCATCAGGGCCGCAACAATCGATTATGCGCCCTATGTAGGCCCCGTGCCCGACTGGGAAACCGCCGCCAAACAGTTTGCCGCCCTCGCTAAAGACCGTAAGATTACTGGCCTCGGTCCTATGCCCTATCAGCAAGGACTTTTTATTCTTGCGGGGTTTGGTTCGAAAGGGTTTCAGCAAGCCCCCTACGCGGCGGAATATCTGGCTGCCCACTTGTGCGGCGATCCCTTGCCGCTGGCAGCACCGGCCGCGCGCACGCTGCATCCGGCCCGGCACTTTATCCAACGTATTATACGAAGCGTGCCGCCTAATCTGCGCCCCTAAGCTGTTCAGCGATCGCCTGCAATGATTTGATAAGCGCACGTTTCTTCCGCACGTATGGTCTGGTGACAATTGGAAACAGGATAATTGCCAAGAATGAAACCACAAAAACACCTATGGCCAAATTCAACCTATCTGCTGAAACCGTATCGTAATTGTCGTAAAGTGTCCAGAAACCCAGAGGAATAAGCGCAGCCGCAGCGAAACCAAGATAAATGTTCAGCTTTATATAACGCACCGCAGATTTAGCGCGCTCAATATGCAGTTCCACAAGCGATAGAGCAGTATCTTCAGGCTCTCCCCATGCCCCTGTTCTGATTTTAACCGCAACCCAAATTGCCGCTATACAAAAGAATATCCCAAATATGGAAAAGGCCATACTCGAAGGCTCGCCGACTTCAAAAAGCGATGCAAATATGGCAAGCCCAATAAAGCTTATCACGATTTCCAGCGCAAAATTAACACGCATACGCCACCAGACAAATTTAGCCTGCCGTGCGAGCTTGCTCATATCAACGGGCGGCGTATCCTGCCACACCTTTTGCAAATCCTCCCAGTTTGGCATGGGGGTTTCCTCTCCACTGATTTTATCAACCATTGGCCTGCCCCTTTTTATATAAATTGCCCCGCGTGAGTGCTTTTTTAAGCGCCTCCTTGGCTCGGCTAAAGCGCACCATCGCGTTGTTTTCGCTAATGTCCAGGGCCTCGCTAATCTCTCTGTGGGAAAACCCCTCCAGCGACAAGGTTGTCACTTGGCGCAGCGTTAGCGGCAATGCTCGCACCGCCGCAAGCAACTGTTCGCGCTGTTGCTGTTTACTGAAACTTTCCTCAGGACTCGCTTTGTCTGAGACCAGATTTTCGTCCAACACCATTTTTTTGGGTTGTCGCACAGCCTTGACCACATGGGTAACACAGCGATTTTGCGTGACCTTGGCAACAAAGCCCTTGAGGCTGCCCGTGGCTTGAAATTTTGGCAGCGCCAGCCAGAGCGCCAAGGATACATCCTGCAATAATTCCTGACGCACAGCAGGGTCTGCTTCATAAGAAGATACAATACGGCTAATCATCGCGCCGTTTTCCTGCAGTACCGCCTTATAATCCAAGCTGTACCCTACTATCCGCGTTCGCAAATTTTGCCCCTACCGTCTTGCTTCATGCCGCATCAAGCATGACTTCACTTTCAAGCTTTTTGGCCGTGAACCGCGTAAAAACCATAGTCCCGACAAGCGCAATTGCAATTGAGGTGGCCATGTGGCTGGCGGATATCTCACCCTTAAAAATAAGGCTACCCAAGCTTTCCATTTCCACAAGAATTGGGAAGTAAAAAGCGCTGCTTGAAATTTTTCCAGCCCCAAATATCTTCAGATATGCGGTAAACATCGGCACCATCATAAACATCGAAATATAGCTTTGGCCTTCCTTAAAGCTTTTCACCTGAATGCTGATAAAAAGCTGCGCTGCCGCGATCAAGATAGCAAACGGGATCAATTGCAGAACAATCAAAGGCACGGTGGATATATTTAAATGAAGCGCAATCGGCAACGTGCCCACGGGCACAAAAGAAATAGCGAGCAAAAATGTGCTCAGCGCCAACAAAGTGCTGGCAATGCTGAAGGTAGAGACCATGGCCAACTTGCCCAAAATAACATCACGCGGCGATATAGGCTGTGCCAGCAGCGACTGCATGCTATGCCGTTCGCGCTCGCCCGCCAGTGTATCCACGGCGACAGCCAAACCCCCAATGAAAGGGGCCATTATGATCAGCATCAAAAACATGCCGCTCATGGTCTGAGCCACGAAGCTCTCTATGGAAAGGTCATATTTCGATATTGCAAATGGTGTGACCACCGCTGGCGGCACACCGCGTGCCGTTAAACGCAAACCTGCAAGATAACTCCCGTAAGCCTCAATGGTTCTGTCAATTTGCCGGCCCTTATCGATACCTATTTTTGAGCTTTCATCCACAAACAGGTGGCCCGTAATCACCCGGCCATCTTCCAACATTTTGCCGTAATCTGCGGGTATGGAAAGAACTGCATCGACATTTTCGGGCAACTTTTCAGGCCCTTCATCGCCATCATAGGCAACAACTGTAATTTCAGCTTTTTCCAGAAAAGCCACTAGCCCCGGAGCTTGCTCAATATGAGCAAGAGCAAGCCTTGCTTGTCGGGCTTCGGCCTCGTTATCTTGCGTTAGCAAAAAAACAATACCCATGAATACCGGGCCAAGCAGTGCAAACGAAAAGGTTGCGATCAACATGCGGCGATCCCGCATCATGTCCATGATTTCTTTCTTGTAGATGATAAAAGCCATGCGGTTCATGCTGCATTCCTCTCGGCAGCGGCTTGCTGGCCCGTTAGCACGACAAAGGCTTCTTCCAGGTTAGCTTGCCCCGCCAGAGCCACCAACTCCGCCGGAGAGCCATCAGCACACACCACACCATCCGCCATCATAACAACATGGTCGGAAAGGGCTTCAACCTCAGCCATCACATGGCTCGATAGCAGCACACAGTGGCCTGCTGCTTTCAGATCCAGCAAAATGCGCCGCAGCAACCTGATGTTCATCACATCCAGCCCGCGTGTTGGCTCGTCCAGCACAATATTAGCGGGTTTATGCAAAATCGCCCTTGCCAGGGCCACCTTCATACGCTGGCCCTGGCTAAAGCCTTCGGTGCGGCGGTCGAGGATATCCGCCATATTGAGCTTTTCGCATACTTCATCAATCGCCGCGGCAAGACGTGCGCCCGAAAGACCGTGCATTTCGGCGAAAAATGCCAAATGCTCGCGTGTTGTTAACCGGGTATAGAGCCCAAAACTATCCGGGAAAATACCGAGCCGGGCCTGCGCTTTCATCGGGCTTTCCGCAACATTAATGCCGTCCACCAAGACATTGCCTCCGTCGGTTTTCAATAAGCCCGATATCGCCCGCAGGGTCGTGGTTTTACCCGAGCCATTTGCCCCCAGCAATGTGGTAATTTTAGCGTCGTCCGCCTGAAAGCTCATGTCTTTAACGGCCTGTACCGCGCCGTAAGCCTTGGCTATATTCTTAACAATAATCATAATCTTGTGCCCCCGTCTTCATTGCGCATTGCCGTTTATGCCAACCACAATGGGTAGACGTTTCAGGTGATCCATGCAGCTTGTATCAAGCCGCACCGGATCAAGATGATCCAAAAATTCACTCAGCAATTTGGGCATACAGCCCGCGTAGCTGGTAATATGGCCAGTGCCCTTCACCACAATATGGCGCCCATTCGGAAAGCCCTTGGCCCAGCGGTCGCCCAGCGGCGGCGGTGTTACCGGATCCAGATCACCAGACAGCATCAGTGCTGGCACATTGCTTTCAACCGGGGCAAAAAAATCAGCCGTGGTAGGCCGCATATAATCCCAGCCCGAGCAATAGCCCGCCCAAATACGGTAATAACTATCGCGTGCGAAACTGCCCTCACCGGCTTTGGCGGCTGCCTCGCTATTGGTGCTGGCCACATCTTCGCCGCACAAAAGCGACATGGTCGCGCCCAGATACAAGCTATCTGAGATCGCACTGCTATTCATTAGGGAGGCCAATAATGGCGTCAGGTTCCCGTTTGTTGCTTCATTGACAACATACGGTAACAAGGTTGTGCCCTCGGCACCGTACATGACCGAGCGAATGCTCTCTACTGCTGTTTCGAAATCAATATCCAATTCAACATATTTTCCGCTAACGGGATCAATGCCTTCGAAACGCAGCTGGCCCTGCACTGCTTTTTCAATCAACGCGTCGACTTGCCCCCGAAAGTTTGGAAAGGCAGCAAGGCAACTGGGCTGGGCTGTGCAATCCTGATCAAGTTTGTCCAAGGCACGTTCAGCACTGGTTGCGGCTGACAGAAATAGCGATTGATCCGGCTGCAGGATGCCATCAACAATGATACTGCGTACCCTGTCGGGAAAGCGCTTCAAATAGAGCGAGACAGATTTGGTGCCGTATGATCCGCCCCACAGATTCACTTGCTCATAACCCAAAAGTTCACGAATTTTATCAGTATCTTGGATGATGTTTTCAAGCGTGAAATAGCGCACATCAATATCGAACTGTGCCCGGCATTTTTCAGCGGCAACCTTGGGCTCTAACAAACTATCCTCTAGGCCCTCAAAACGACAGTGCAGGCCATAAGATTTACCGGTGCCGCGCTGATCAATCAAAACGATATCGCGCTCACTGCGAATATCGTCGAAGGCGGCAGCAACCAGAAAACCATATTCGCCCGCCGCCTGCCCTGGGCCGCCTGCAAATATCAGCAATGGATCAGCTGCCGGTGCCGCAGATTTTGAAGGTATCACGGCCACATGCACGGGAATTGTAATGCCGTCCGGCTCACTGTAATTCAGCGGAACCATCTGGGTGGCACAAGAAATACGTTCCTTTATCCCGTCGATAAAACAAGGTTCCAAACTGAAAGTTGAGGCCGCAGAAACATTTTCAGGCGTACCCCCTGAAGGGCCTGCAATGGGGCCCTCGGCATTGGCGGAGGAAACACCCGCCAATGCGATCAGGCTTGCTGTCGTAACACGCAATATTATTTTCAATTTTTGTCCCCCAGAAATGCTAGCTCAGCTTAGACGTTTACCTAATGCTATACCCTGTTCAGTCGACGAGGGACCAAAAAACTTACAAATATTTTTGGCGGCACCAAAGTATCGGTCATTTTTTGCGGCTGCTCGAGCCCGTAGATATGCCTTCGCTTTGGCCAATCTTATCTATAAAATGCATGCGCGGCATACCTGCAGCCCCCAAATCGTGCAGCAACAGGTTCAGCACATGAATTTTGGCGGGCTTTGGCCTCAATGCTGTCATCTCCAAAAACCCGTTCCCACCGGGCCTGCACCGGGATGCGTAGTCTTATGAAAAAACAATATATATCAATAGATTATTCTCTAATTCTGGCTCAACCTATAAACATATAAATTGATATAATGCCGACGCTTCTTTAGCCTTTTGCGTAGGCTCATTTTTCATGCCACAATGCCGCTGTTGAACAGCAAGGAGCGGACATGAGATCGGTTGATATAGTTGAAGTTGGCGCGCGCGACGGCCTGCAAAATGAGGCCGTCAATTTCTCGACCGAACAGAAAGTCACGCTCATCAACCGTGCGGTAGCTGCCGGTGTGCGCCGGATTGAAGTGGCGAGTTTTGTGCACCCAAAACTGGTGCCGCAAATGGCCGACGCAGAAGCCGTTGTTGCCAGCCTGCCCGACAATAGCGCAGTGGAATATATTGGCCTTGTTTTGAATAAACGAGGCTATATGCGCGCAGCTGCCACTCGCGACGGCAACAAACGCGGCGTTGACGAAGTTGGCTGTGTGGCGATTGCTTCGGATACCTTCGGTGCGAAAAATCAAGGCCAAAGCCGCGCAGAATCAATTGCGGAAAGCAAGGCCATCATGGCACTGGCGCACCGTGACGGCCTCAAGGCGCAGGTCACCATCTCAACAGCCTTTGGGTGCCCGTTTGAAGGCGAAGTCGCTGCGCAGACTGTGATCGATATGGCTGTCGAGCTGGCAGAAAGCTGCCCGCGCGAGATTGCTATTGCCGATACCATCGGCGTCGCAGTGCCTGCCCAAGTGCAGGAATTAATGGCACGGCTGAAAGAAGCTGTGCCGGGCATTCCGCTAAGGGCGCATTTCCATAATACCCGCAATACCGGGATTGCCAACGCATGGGCGGCGCTACAGAATGGGGCTTCGGTACTGGATAGCAGCATTGCAGGCCTCGGTGGGTGCCCGTTTGCACCGCGCGCCACAGGCAATATCGGTACCGAAGACCTGCTTTACTTATTGGACCGTTCAGGCGTTAAAACTGGTCTTGATCTGGAACAGATGATCGCGCTTTCGCACTGGATCGAGGGCATAATTGGCAGACCCGCGCCCGCGATGGTAGCGCAGGCAGGCGGTTTCCCGCATCGCGAGGGCTAGAAAAGCAGCCATATCCACATGAAGGCAAGTACAGCATTGCCCAACACAAAAACTCGAAAGCGTGTAGACACCCTGTTTGCTGTAATATGCACAAAAGCGTGTGCATAACGCAGCGCAACATAGGCCCATGCAGATACTAGCATCACATTATCAACACGTTCGAACAAAACCGCCGTCAAGCACACGACAAAAAACAGGACCGGCATTTCAAACTGATTATGAAAATTGCGCTGCACGACAGCTACATGATCGGGTTCGCCGCTGCCAGAAAAAAGGCGGTAATATTTCGGATCAACTTCGCCCAAAGTCACCGCCCTAATTCGCCTATGTGCGAGTAATGTCATCACACCGAAAATCAGTAAAATTTGCGCAATCATCGGGTAAACTATTGTCTTATCCATTTGATAATAAAGACTTAATTGGAAACGGCATATCGTTTGTCTTTTTGGTTTTCATATCGCTTCAGCACGCGCTTTGCCAAGCTATTCTTGGGCTGAAGCTTCACGGCCTTGCGCAAATCTTTTAGGGCTAATTCTGTTTCCCCAAGAGCAGCCCGCACATGGCCACGGTTAATATAAGCGCGCCAAAACAAACGGTTTTTCGCAATCGCGCCACTGCATGCTTTTTCCGCATTTTCAAGGGCACCGCGCGCAAAATCCACAGCACAAAGATTGTTATAGGCATTCAGCCTAACATCTTCGCGCAACGACCCTTTTAAGGCGCGGCTATACAGCAAAGAGGCACGCTCCAAATTCCCATCCTGCATGGCAATGATTGCGCGCTGATAATCGGCGTTCTTTTTCATATAGAAAACCTGCGCATTTGCAGGGGCTGCATATGCAACAAACGACAAGCTTATGGCCAAGAAACCAACTTTCAGGGGCGTATACATTGTATTTTCTCCAAACATCTATTTCCAAGTTTAGCTGGGGGGTCAGCTAGAGCAGATATAAGGATCCATTTTTGAATATTAACTATTGAAATACCCATGGTCGCTATTCATATGTGCATACTAACAAAAGGGGCCGCCATGTTCAAGTGGGACGATCTGAAATATTTTCTGGCAATGGCCGAGGAAGGTAGCCTTTCTGCGGCTGCCAGAAAATTGTCGGTGAGCCAACCCACACTCTCCCGGCGGCTAACAGCCCTGGAAGACGATATGGGCGCGGAGCTGTTTTCAAGGACGCGAACAGGTTTGGAAATGACTGCCCTGGGTGAGGGGCTGGTCCAGCACGCCCGGCACATGCGCGATGACGTTTATTCAATGGAACGGCTTGTCACCGGTCACGACAACAACCTCAAAGGCACTGTCACTGTATCTTGCATCGATATAATTGGTACCGAATGGTTGATCAAGCACATCAGGCCTTTTCACGAACTATATCCGGGCATCACGGTGGAAATCACCATCGCAAATGCCACTTCTGATTTGCTGCGCGGGGAGGCAGATATTGCGCTTCGTATGTTCAGGCCAGTACAAAATGAATTGATCGGGCGAAAAACCGTTTCTATGAATTACGGATATTACGCCAGCCGCGATTATATTGATCGCATGGGAAACCCAAAACAAATTTCTGATCTCAAGGACCATAAATTTATCCTGCCGCACGACGATATTTTGGCGCTTACGGCCAAGGGCGGCGGACGCCACATTGAGCTTTCAAAAAACGATGCTGTTTTTCGGTCCAACAATTTATTGGCGCTAGCTTCCGCTGTACGTGAGGGTTTAGGCGTCGGCGCCTATAGCTGCTTGATGGCACACGGCGACCCCAACATTGTACGACTATTTGGTGACCATTTGGTCTTTAGTTCAGACCTTTGGCTGGTGAGCCACGCTGATTTGAGGCGCAGCGCTCGCATTCGTGCGATGTATGACTATCTGATCAACTTACTGACCAGCAACAAAAATGCTTTTGCTGGCACGGTTTAATCAATCAAGTGTGGGCATGCTGCCAAAATAATGGATGGCATGGACTTCGTTGCCATTTCCCTTGTATTCAAGTTTTTCGAAACAACCTTTTGCCATCATAATGCCGCGTCCGTGTTTTTTGTTGTGGCCTTCGGCATCACTCAGATAAGCTGAGAAATCAAAACCAGCACCACCGTCCTTCACTTCAAAAAATAAACGATTTGGCTCCCGCCGGAAATCAACAGTCACCGAGCGTTCACCGAATTCCGGCATTGACCGCCGACGTTCAATTTCGTCGGCCAGTAAGCCATCCTCAATCAAACGACCTTTCTCATCATGCCCTATACCCAGACATCCATGTTCAACACTGTTGATAAAAAGTTCAGTCAATCCAATGGCGATCGGCATCGGATTAGGACATGTCATCGACAACATTGTCGCCAAATTTTGGGCCTCGCGACGCGTTTTGAAACGAAATTGACCGGATACAATTTGCCCGATAGCAGAAGACCGCTTTTGTAATTCAGTGCGCAGCAAACAAATGCGTCTATATTCTTCAATCTCGATTGAAACAACCAAACGAAGAGCACGCAGCCCAAGGCGAATATCAAAAAACTTCTTGACCCCGAGCGCATGCAGCGCGGCCTCGTCATAGTCATCATCCGTATCAGCGATAACGATGATGGGTCCAGCTGCATTCCTGAAGGCCCCATCAATAGCTTCGATACAATCGGCCAGAACAACACCTTTGGCCGTAGTATCGATTAAAAATGCTCCCAAGTACCGATATTTCTTGCCTGTTTCGCCCTCCAGCGCCTCAATTGTATCAACTCGGCAGACCTGAAACTCCCGGCACTCCAGTTCATCTGCCATCTCATTCAAAAGTCCGCCTTTTTTCGTAAAGGCTACAGCGACAGGATTTTTGGTATTTATCGTTGCTGGGATCATTTTCTGCACTCCCTGTCGGGGTGGACTGCCACAGCGGTCAGATCGTCTGGTAACGAAGTCGGCTGGCCTTCAAAAAACCTGCGCAATAATCTCGAAACCAAATTATTCCGGCCAGGCTTGCTGGCTTCCTCTTCAACCCACGCAATCAAACCGTCTTCACCCAGCATCTGACCATCGGGCTGCGGTGCTTCGATCAATACGTCAGAATAGCAAAACAAGCTTTCGTCGGGTTGCAGCTTGTCTTCAATATTAACATAACCGGGTTTCTTAACAATACCGACAGGGATACCCGTGCTATCAAGCAGCCTTACGCCCTTATCGCCAATAACCATGGGCCGCGGCGCTCCTGCGCCTGCATAGGTCATGTCGCCGGTTTTATAATTGAGCACTGCATAAAACATCGTTGCAAATTGCCCCAGCGGGAAGCTGGGAACTAAAATATTATTCAGCTCGGTTAAAAACCGTGCAGGATCTGATCGGGCGCGTTGGAAACGGGCCATCGTAGCGTGTACACGGAAAGTATTTAATGCCGCGCCCACGCCGTGCCCTGCAATGTCTAGCACAAAAAGCCCGAGACAATCGCCGGGAAGCAGCCAGCAGCCCCACAAGTCACCGCCAAGTTCAAATGATGCGCGGTAAAAGCTTTCCAGTTTGGTACCGCTTGCACGTTCAATCTCGCGCACAGAAGGCGTCTCAGGCAGCAAGGATTGTTGCATGTCGCGCGCCATCACCAGTTCGCTTTGCATGCGTGCGCGGAAGTCCGTGAGGCTTTCGATCAAAAAACGATTTTGCAGATGCATCTGAACACGAGCCAGCAATTCAGGTTGGTTGATCGGTTTAGAAACAAAATCCGTAGCACCTGCGGCAAAAACTTCAACACGTTCTTCCGGGGTTTCGGATGCAGACTGCACAAGAATAGGCAGCCCTTCATATCGACTATCGGCGCGCAGGGTGCGAGCAACTTCATAACCAGATACACGCGGCATATTGAGATCCAGGATAACAATATCAGGCATGTCAGCTTCAATCATCTTGAGCGCTTCATCCCCGTCATCGGCATAAACAATATTCTTATATCCCCCCCGCGACAGGCACATGCCAATCATTTGACGCATCAATGCCATGTCATCAACGACAAGGATACGTGCCCCCAACACGCTCTTGATCAGCTCAGGATTATTTCCTGTCTGGGTATTAGGTTTGATAGCCACCGTTACTGAGCCCCGATTCTTACTTTCGCCAGATTATCCGTCAAGCAGATCAGCTAGTTTTGTCAATTTCAGCATGCTTGCGACATGGCCTTGCGCGCCCGTTACAGCCAGCTTCCAGCCCGCCGTATCGGCCTGTTCGCGCGCGATCAAAAACATGCCCAATCCGGCAGAATCGACCATGTCAACTCCCGAAAGGTCAAATTCACAACGGTTCACTGGTTGTTCGGCAATGTCTTTCAACAACTGACGAAAACTTACATTTTCCGAGAAGGTGATGTCGCCGCTAAAGACAATACTAGCAACATTGTCCTTGGTAGTTATTTGATATTCCACAGGATAATCCTTTCGCCCTAAAATAATTCAATATCATCATCTTCAAAACCATCGAGCTTGGATTTGCTGCTCTCTGTTTTATCGGACGCTGCACTGGCTTCAACTGCACCAAACAGCTCAATATCTTCGTCTTCGTCGGCAGCCATAATTTTGGTTGAGACGGTCACGTCAGTATGATCAGCTTTTAATAACATACCCCGAACAAAACGCTGCCGCATTTCCCCCAGCGAGCAACGCTCAATCACTTTATCAACCCACGCCTCGATAATATCGCTATCATCTTCGATGGGCGGGATACCTGTTTCGTTATAGGTCTCTGTCGCCAAATCAGTACCCAGGTCTTGCAATACTGTCATGGTCATACGAATGCCATCAAGCTGCTGCTGGGCTTTATCCTGAAACTGAAAACGCATGACCACAGAGGACATGTCAGATTCCAGTTCGTTAGACCTTTCAGCAGAAGCCGCCAACTTTTCCTGAAACTCAGCATTTTGCAGAACCATTGCCTGCATCATATTTTCGATCCGGTCCTTGGCTTTTAGGTTACCACTCATGTCCAGGCTGGCAATTGACTGCAGCTGTTGGTGCCCCTGATCAATGCCATTATGAACAGCGTCAACATGACCTCTGAGCGTACTGGCAACACTATTAATATTCTGCGAAAGCTGGCGCACTTCATCAGCGACAACGCCAAACCCCCTGCCTGCGTCGCCTGCGCGAGTTGCTTCGATCTTGGCATTTAGAGCCAACAAGTTCGTTTGCTTATTGATCTGCTCAATCTGACCAATTTGTTGCACGACCTTCTTCACATCAATCACAACATCGTCCAGCGAATAAACCAGCGACATTGCCGTTTGCGCCAACTGCAGTACATTCATGATACCTTCGTTAAACACTTCCTCCAGATATCCGATGATTTCAGGCAGCGTCAGCGTTTCATTGCCAAGATTGACAAGCGAAGCCGCCTTGACAATTTCATCCATGCCAGTCGATTGTTCTTTGGCATTCTTTATAAGATTGTGGAACAATGCACTAAGATCATCAGTGCTGGTTGATACCAGGCCGGCTACAAGATCAATTTCGTGATCCAGCGTTTTATAGCCACGGCCCATAACATGGTGCATTTCCAGCCAGCGTCCCAGCGAACCGGCAAGAACACTTTCCCGGCTCCTCTCCAGTTCACTCGCGGACCCGGCGGTCTCAATGTTATCCCCTAATGCCATATCGTAATCACCATCCATTTTAGCACCAGTCCTACTTCATCGCCATTCAGTATAATACTATAGTATAATACTATTGCGCCTTTTCTGTAGGCCAGCATCTATTCTCAATTGCAGTTGCTATTTTAGACAGTGGAATTTCCTCTTCCACCCCGCCAACTTCTTTTGCCACGCGGGGCATGCCATAAACAACACAGCTATCTTCGCTTTGCCCAATCGTTAGGGCGCCTTTACGGCGCAACTCCAGCATGCCACGGGCGCCGTCTCTGCCCATGCCTGTTAAAATTACCGCCAAAATTTTACCGCGCACTTCCTCAAGAACCGACTGAAACAACGCATCAACACTGGGTTTGTGGCCGGACACCGTTTCATCGTCTCCGTGTATAATTTTAAGCTTAGCCCCCTCCTTGCGCAGGCGTAAATGGGACCCACCGTGGGCGATATAAACGTGACCGGCCTCAACCACCATACCGGGCGCCGATTCAACCACCTTCATTCGGCTGCCTTTATCAAGGCGCTCAGCAAACCCGGCGGTATATCCCTCGGGCATATGCTGCACAAGTACGATCGGTGGGCAATTCTTTGGTAAAAGAGGGATTATTTCTTTAATCGCCACCACACCACCCGTTGATGCACCAATAGCGATCAGATCAATGGCGGGCTTAGATATCCTGTCGGCACTGAGTTCCCTGATGTTTTTCGAAGCAGTGCGTATTTTGGCGGTGGCAGCGACTTTCACTTTGCTAATGATTTCAAGGCTCATAGAGCCAAAATTAGCCTGCAAATCATATGTAGGTTTGCCAATAACATCACAAACACCGAGTTCGAGCGCCCGCAAAGTTTGGGCCGTGCCCTTCTGGGTCAACGAACTAATCATGACCACCGGCATTGGGCGCAATGCCATGATTTTTTCGAGGAAACTCAAGCCGTCCATTTCTGGCATTTCAATATCAAGGGTCAAAACATCGGGGTTCAACTCCTTAATCATGGTACGAGCTATTATTGGGTTTTCAGCAGCCCCAACCACTTCAATCTGCGGATCACTATCCAGAACGCTACGCAAAATTTGGCGCACCAATGCGCTATCATCACAGATCAGAACCTTAATTTTCTTCATATTCACGATTACTAACCTTCTATCAGTATACCCATGTATTCTTAATCAAAAAGTTCAATGTCGCCGCCCTCGTCGTCAGGTGTAATTGCCCTCTGGTAACTTGTTTCTTTTGTAAAGACTTGGCGGTCTGCGGCCCGGCGCATCAACAGCCGGTCCACCTTGCCCGTTGCCGGGTAATAATGGATCCGCCGGGCACAATCCCCCCTAAGGTCGACAGCTACAGGTTTAAACCCTTCGTTTGCCAAATATTCTTCAACAAAATCCGAATTGCGGTGACCAACATTGCCGCCAGTACTAATAACATTGCCACCACCAAATACCTTTATTTCAAGCCGTTCGCGCGGGCATCCCAAGCGGATAATTTCGTTGATCAAGATTTCCATGGCGTGGTTACCGTAGCGCATAATAGCATTACTTACCTTCCAATCGCCTGCCTGACCTTCTGGCAGCATAAAATGGTTCATGCCGCCAATACCGGTTTCAGGATCACGGATACAGGCTGAAACGCAGCTACCAAGAACAGTGACGATCATCTCGCTCGGTTCGCCGCTTACATAATGGTCCCCCGGCAGAACTTTCACAACCATATGCTTGTATTTGCTATCAAAATAACGCTTAACACCAGGATCATTACGGGTCATGACCCGTCGATCTGGTCCACTGGAAACATTCATTGAATTGCTCCCTTCACGCCGGATTTAATGCGAAAGGTCGAGCGTCCAGCAGTCACTAAGTCCGGATGATTAGCAACCCGCGATTCTGCATGTCCAACATATAAGACCCCGTCATGGTTCAGCAGGCCCACAAAACGGCTGATTAGTTTTTGCTGGGTTTCCTGATCGAAATAAATCATCACATTCCTGCAAAAAATCGCATCAAATTTCTTTTTTATCGGCCAGCTTTCCATAAGATTTAGATATTTGAACTGGATCATATCCTTCAATTCCTGGCTCATTTCAACATTTTCGCCGTTGCACCTGACAAACCTGTCTTCCAGAGCTTTGGGAATACCTTCGCTGTCCCGTGCGCGGTAAATCCCGGCACGCCCCTTATCCAACATATTGGTATCAATATCTGTGGCTAATATCTTGGTGAACCAGCCCTGCCCGCGCGGCAAGGAAGCTTTCGCTGTCATCGCGATCGAATAGGGCTCCATACCCATGGAACAGCCCGCCGACCAAATATGAAGATTTTTATCGTACAAACCTAGCCGGTTTCCCTCAACACGGGGTTTCAAAACTTCATTTCTAAGGTGGTGAAAATGGTGATCTTCCCGGAAAAAACGCGTCAAGTTTGTTGTCATGGCGTTAACAAAATCAGTGATTTCAGCATCGCCGTCTGCGCCCGTCAGATAACTCAGATACTCGGCAAAGTCTGAAAGCCCAAGCGCCCTAATACGCCTGGCAAGACGCGTATAAACCATTTGTTCCTTGTTTTCTTTCAAGCTAATGCCTGAGCGCTCGTAAACCAGTGAACGCAGGACTTCAAATTCAGCCTTTAGAAATTTAAACTCGCGTGCACTCATAATTTTGGGATTTCATTCTTTGTTGATTTGGCAAGAGAGGGGTGGCTTTACCGCCCCTTCCCCATTTTATTGCAAATTAGAATTCAGCCCAGTCATCATTGTCAGAAGCACGACTTTCCTTTTGACCTCCGGCTTTGGCGCTCGACTGTGCCGGAGCACTGCGCACGGCGGCGGGTTTCGGCTTGGCTGTAGCCGATGCTTCACTGCTCCCTGTATTGAAGAAGGAGACACGTTCTTGCATCACATCGGACTGTTCCTCCAATGTGCGCGCAGCCGCAGCCGTTTCTTCCACAAGCGCTGAGTTCTGCTGGGTCATTTCGTCCATTTCAGCAATCGCACGGTTGATTTCAGCGATGCCTACAGCCTGTTCCTGGTTGGCTGAGGAGATATCCGAAACCAAACCGGTCACACTACTGATAGACGTTACAATTTCACCGAGCTGAGAACCCGCTTCATTCACTAACTCAACACCAGATTTAACCTGCATATTGCTGTCAACAATCAGTGCTTTAATATCCTTCGCTGCATCCGAGGACCGTGCAGATAGTGCCCGCACTTCAGAGGCCACAACAGCAAACCCCTTGCCAGCATCACCAGCACGAGCCGCTTCCACCGCGGCATTCAATGCCAAAAGATTGGTTTGGAAGGCGATTTCATCAATCACGACAATAATATCGGAAATTTTCTGTGATGAGGCTTCAATGCGCGACATGGCTTCAACAGCATCATTAACAACTTTGCCGCCTTTTTCCGCCACTTCACGGGCCGTCGTGCCTTGAGCGTTCGCTTCATTGGCATTTGAAGCGTTGGTTTTCACCGCACCTTCCATCTCTTCCATGGACGCGGCTGTTTCTTCAAGTGCTGAGGCTTGCTCTTCGGTCCGCTGTGATAGGTCGGTACTGCCCGATGCGATCTCGGTGGCCGCAGTGCTGACTTCGCTGGCCCCCAAAGCAATTTGCGACAACACCTCGGAAAGTTTTTCTGCTGTTGCATTGGTATTTTGTTTCAAGGCATCGAATGTGCCCTGATAGTCAGCCGTGATCCGGGCGGTAAGATCGCCGCCGGCCATCGCCTCAAGCGAGCGTGCTATATCGCTAAGCCCCGCCTCAACGGTTTCCGCGAACTTGTTAATACCGCTGGAAACATTGAGCAAGAAGCCGTCCTTGCCGTCCACATTCACGCGCTGTGTCAGGTCACCTGCGACGGCCGCTTCAACAACTGTGGCAATTTCAGCTTCGACGGCACGCTCTGCTGTCACATCGCCCCATTCTACAACCGTTCCCAAACGGGTGCCTTCAGTATCATTCACAGGGTTTGCAATTAACGTGAAGCGGCGCGATCCTACACTAATTTCTGTGGCATGTGTGCTTTTGAGCTGCTCGATCATGCCGCGCTGATGAGCAGGGTTTTTATGGAAAAAGTCTGGGTTGGCCCCAATTAATTTGTTGCAATCAAAATTCGGCAACACTTTGCGAACATCAGCTTCAGCATTCTTAAACATGGAGACCATCGCTTCATTCATATAAGTGATGCCCATATCAGCATCAGCCACCATCACGTTGGCTGTCACCCTGTCAAGCGCCTGTTTGATCTGTGAGTTAGCATCAGCTTCCGCTTTCGCCGCAATTTCAGCCGCCAGCCGGTCCGTCAGGTCCGACCATTCAACAGAAGTACCAAACCGCTCGCCGTTTTGATCAATCACCGGGTTTGCGATAAGGCTGAACGTCCGACGCCCAATATTTATTTGAGCTTCAAAAGTGTCCTCCAGCCCACCAATCAATCTGCGCTGATGCGAAGGATCTTTGTGGAACTGATCAATATTTGTTCCGAGCAAGGCCGAGGCATCAAATTTTGGCAGGTCTGCCCTAATGTCTTCTTCAGCATGTTCCATCATTTCGACCATGCTGGTATTCATGTAAATGATATTAAAATCAGGATCGGCCACCATCACATTTGTTTTGGCGCCGTCAAGCGCGACTTTGATCTTGGCATTCACCGCATTCGCGGCGGCAGCGGCTTTCTGTGCTGATATATCGGTGGCATATTTCACGACCTTGAATGGCTCACCGTTCATATCCAGGATCGGGTTGTAGGAGGCTTGAATCCAGACTTCGCGCCCACCTTTGCCAAGTCGCTTATATTCCTTTGATTCATATTCACCGCGCTTCAGCTTGGCCCAAAAATCCTTATATTCCTGACTGGCTGCAAACTCAGGTTTGGCAAAAATGCTATGGTGTTTGCCTTTGACTTCATCAAGGCTATAGCCCATCACGCCCAGGAAGTTCTCGTTTGCACTGAGGATGGTGCCTTCCATATCAAACTCAATCACGGCCTGCGATTTTCCAATCGCCTCAATCTGGCCTGAAAAATCGGCGCTTTGCAGCTTTTGCTCGGTTATATCAGTCGCATATTTCACCACTTTGAATGGTTTGCCGTTTTCATCGAGAATGGCGTTATAGGATGCCTGAATCCAGACTTCGTTCCCGTGTTTACCGATACGCTTGAATTCATCAGCAATATATTCGCCTCTGTTTAATTTATCCCAGAATTCGCGGTAAGCGGGGCTCGCTGCATAAACTTCCTCTATAAACATGCGGTGATGGCGGCCCTGAACCTCTGCCAGTGAATAATCAAGGGCTCCAAGGAAATTATCATTGGCGGTAATGATGGTGCCATCCATTTCAAATTCAATCACGGCCTGGGAACGCTTAATAGCGGTAACTTGCCCTTCAATGTCCGCCATATGGGCAGGATCAACAGCCGCCCCTGTACTCCCTTGCACCACAAAATAAGCCGCAGCAGCAAAGACAACTAAGGTCGCAGCCCAAACGCCGGTAGTGCCGAGTTGCACCGCCAAAAAATTGTGCATAAGAGCCGTGACTATAAAAGCCCCGCCAAATGCCAACAAAGTCCTACCCTGAGCGCCGGACATAAATCCTTCACCACCATTAAAGCCACCATTTGAAACCCTAGTATCCGCCATAATTGCCTCCTAAAGGCTCGTAATTTGTTTGGTCCGCTGACCGTTTGGTCCAATTAGACCACGCTTCCATTTATACTGTGCTACTGAACCCTCATCCCGCAGCTTTGCTCACCAGAGCAACTAGATCGTCTATATCAAATAACTTCTCAATTTCCAGCAGAGCCACCATGCGATCCTGCACGGTAATAAGCCCTGTTATAAATTTTTGGTCGCCCCGCGCCTCAACCTCAGGCACCTGCATAATTTCGTCTGTATTCGTTGTAATAATATCGGATACAGCATCAACCAGCAGCCCCATGATCCGGTGTCCAACAGCAACAATGATCATCACATGTAACGCTGACGCTTCTGTCAGCCCATTGCCAAAACGACACCGAAGGTCAAAAATCGGTACAATAATGCCACGCAAGTTCAATACACCGCGCACATGCTCGGGCGTATTGGGCAGCTTTGTAACCTCCACCCAGCCCTGGATTTCGCGCACCGCCATAATATCGATGCCATATTCACCGTCATCGACCTTAAAGGATACAAATTGCACCATTTTCCCTGATTCAGCCGCCAAATCATCCGTACCAGCTTGCGCCAAACCAATCAATTTGGGGTCAAAACCCTGGGGCACACTTTGATCAACGCCCGCATTATCAGCCATGATCATACCTTCCTTTAAAAATGACCATTTCAGTGGCGAACTTTCTCGCCTTGGTCACCGTAGTTTTTATGTGTATTTCCTGAGCGTTTTTCATTCGGCAGCCACCTGTGCAGCTATAGCCTTTTGCGTCTTACTGCCACTCTTTCCAGCGGGCATAAGCACGGGCATTTTGGCCAGCGCATCAACGTCAAGGATCAGGCAGACACTGCCATTGCCCAAAATTGTCGCTGAGGCGATGCCGCGTACGCTTTTGTAATTTGATTCCAGTGATTTGATGACAACTTGTTGCTGCCCTGCCAGTTCATCGACCAAAAGGCCGACCACACGCCCTCCATCAGTTTCAGCCAACACAACAAGCCCTTCGGATGGATCCTGCTCTCCGCCTTTAAAGTTGAAAACGCGCGCTACGGGCACAACCGGGACATATTCACCGCGAATACGAACTAAGCAGCTACCGTCGACCATGCGCTGTACATCCGCCGCAGGCGGGCGCACAGTTTCAAGAATGCTGCTGATGGGTACAACGAATTTTTGTCCGGCAACACCAACGATCATACCGTCAAGAACAGCAAGTGTGAGCGGCAAAGTTAACTGAAACCGGGTGCCTGCTCCAGGCTGAGATTGCACCGAGACACGCCCACCCAACGATTGAATATTGCGCAGCACAACATCCATTCCAACACCACGCCCCGAAAGATCCGTGACTTCATCTGCGGTAGAAAAACCTGGCGCAAAAATAAGATTGTCAACTTCGCTGTCAGACAGTGTGGTGTCGGGCGCAACCACGCCCTTTTCCCGAGCCAATTTAAGCACCTTTTCGCGGTTGATGCCGCGGCCATCATCGACAATTTCAATAACAATTCTGCCGCCGCGGTGTTCTGCTGACAGCCGAATTGTGCCTTCGTCGGCTTTGCCTGCGGCCAGGCGTTCTTCCGGGGACTCTAGCCCATGATCAAGCGAATTGCGGATCATATGGGTCAGCGGATCGGCAAGTTCCTCAATAACAGTTTTATCAACTTCCGTAGCTTCGCCCACTGTCACCAACCGAACCTTCTTGCCCAATTTCTTGGACACATCACGTACAATCCTGGGCATACGCGAAAAGACTGATTTCACAGGCTGCATTCGGATCGACATGACATCTTCTTGCAAATCACGGATATGGGTTGAAAGCTCATCCATCCCGGTAAATACCCGGTCAGTTTTTGGTATGTCGCTATTTTCAACTTCCTGAGCCAGCATCGACTGCGTGATAACCAGCTCGCCGACCATATTCACCAATCGATCAACCCGGTCTACATCAACTCTGATGGAACTTGCTTTTGGTGCAGCGCTTGGACCTGTGCCTGCGGCCTCCACCTGCTCTTGCTTATTATTGGCGGTTTCCGGCGGCACAATTTTACTGGCCATTTGGCGTTTGAGCGCCTCTGCGGCTTGCGACGCTGATACTTGCCCCGCAACAAGGTCCTCCGGCGAGACATAAAGACCAAAACCCTCGTTTTCACCGACTGGCCTGCCTGGGCTTACTTCTACGTCGACAACTTCGTCATCATGATCAAGGGTTACGATTGTCAAATCACAGTCATCAACCACGAATTCAAAAACTTCATCAATTTCATCGCGGCCATATTCGGTCCACAAATCAAAAACCCAACTGAAATAGGCGTCTTCCGGTTCCATGGCATTCAAAGCTGGTAGCCTTGATATATCAATGGTGGTTTCCGTTCGCCCCAAGTCTTTAAGTTCGCGTATAATCAGCAAGGGCTCGTTGGCATGCCGATACATGGCTTCTCGCGGTGTAAATTCGATCCGAAAATGCTCGAGGCTCTGTTTGGCTGCGGCAGGTGCCTCAGCGGTTGGTTCTGCAGCTGCACCACTATCGTCTGGTGCATCGCCGGCTGAGCTGGCAGTTTGGCCTTTTTCGCCCGCTTCGGATGCATCCTCTTTGTTTAGATAAAAGCTAATCTGATCAAGTGCACCTTGACCATAAGCGTCGTCTGGTACTTCCCCGTTTTGAGCAAATCCAATCAGATCCGATAAAACATCAAATCCCCGGAACAGCGTTTCAATCAATTCCGCCTCTACGGTTAATTTTCCGGTACGAAGCTCATCCAGCAAATATTCAAACTTGTGGGAGAAATTTACGAGACGAGCGAATGAAAAAGCCCCCGCCCCGGCTTTAATGGAATGCACTGCGCGAAAAATTGCGTGCAGGGTTTCATTCTCATATGAGCCAGCCTCAAGGTCTCCCAGATGCTGCTCCATATCGGCGAGCAATTCAGAACATTCTTCAAAGAATGTTACTTTGAATTGAGCGAATGGATCGTCATGTGCGGCTGGCAGCATAATTTACCTAAATCAAAAGATGAAAATCTAAACTCAAAAACAAATATCTATCGAATACTCTGAGGCAAGAAAACTCGCCGGGAAAACACTTGATCAGGGGCAGACCTTACCCACCACCTTAAGAAGTTTTTCGGGTACAAACGGTTTTACAATCCAACCTGTAGCGCCCGCTGCGCGCCCCTGCTGCTTCAAGCTATCACCAGATTCAGTCGTTAATATTAAAATAGGTGTTGCACGAAAGCGTGGGTCCTCGCGCAGTTTCTGAACCAACTCTATGCCATTCATATTCGGCATATTGACATCAGTAATAATCAGGTCAACGTCTTCACCAACCAATGCACTGATGGCGTTAACCCCGTCATCGGCTACCAGAACTTCGTAACCAGCGCCTTTTAACGTAAACGAAACCATATCGCGCATCGTTTTCGAATCATCTACCGCCATTATTCGCTTAGCCATCAGGAAGCTCTCCACTTTTCAATTCGGTCCGCCAGCCCAAGGGCCATAAAGGCTTCACTCAGCGATGTGCTGGGCTCTGGCATCTTAAAGCCGCGCGCAGAAGCGTCAAAAGCTGATTCTGCGGCTATTAGCACTTCAATACACGGTGTCGAAACGCGCTCGACCTCACTGGCATCAAGAATTAAATCGCCGCCAAGGTTTAGCATATTCAGAAGCCCCTCCTTCAGCGCTTCAGCCGCCAACAAATCCATTTCGCGTGGCAATGTATATTTGTGTGTACCGACCGTACGTGCATCGGTCATTCTTTTGCTTTCGTTATGCTGTCGGTATTTTCGACAGGAACTCAATCCCCTATAAGGACATTAGTATCAAAACCTTAATTGATATTTAACGCCAAAAAAGAAAACTTAAAATATTAATTAATATTCGCACCTTCAGCTTTATTTTGCATCCGAAATGATTTTTTTCGCGGCATTATGCCCAGGCACACCCGTTACGCCGCCACCTGGATGAGCACCTGAACCGCACAGATATAGGCCTTTCACTGGCATCCGGTAATCAGCATGTCCCAATACCGGACGCGCACTAAAAAGCTGGCTTGGAATAAGTTGCCCGTGGAAAATATCTCCGTCGACAAGACCAAATTTTCGTTCCAAATCAAGTGGGGAATGAATTTGGCGCGCAATCACGCTGTTTTTAAAATTGGGAGCATATTGATTGACCGTATCAATGATCAGATCAGCGACCTCTTCCCGGTGGTCATCCCAGCTAACACCGTTTGGCAAATGGGGTGCAAATTGCTGGCAAAACAGGCTTGCTACATGCTTGCCTTCCGGGGCAAGCGTCGTATCCATGGTTGACGGGATCAACATCTCAATGATGGGTTCTTTTGACCAGCCGTGTAAATTGGCATCAATATAAGCCCGGTCCAGATATTTGATCGAAGGGCCAATCACTATTCCGGAAGCGTGATGATCGCCAACGCCGGGGCCACCAGCGCCGTTGCCAGGAAGACAGCTAAAGTCTGGAAGTTCGGTTAGGGCAACATTCATGCGGAACGTACCTGATCCGCTTTTTAAGTTTTTTACCCTATTGGCAAAATCAAATGGCAGCTCGCTTTCATTTATCATTTTCCCAAACAAAAGCTTTGGTGCGATGTTTCCCGCGATAGCTTTTGCCGCGATCTTGCTCCCATCCTCCAGCAACAATCCTTTTGCCCTGCTGCCTTCAATCTCAACCGTTTTTACCGGGCAATCGAGGCGGATTTCAACACCCGCTTCTATTGCTGCAGCCGCCATCGCCTGCGTAATCGCACCCATGCCACCAACTGCGTGTCCCCATATCCCTTTTTTGCCGTTCACTTCGCCAAAGCAATGATGCAGCAATACATATGCCGTGCCCAACGCATAGGGGCTGGTATAAGCCCCGACGATACCATCAAAAGCAAACGCAGCTTTCACCGCATCAGATTCGAAATAGCGATCCAACAAATCAGCACACGACAGCGTCGCCATATCCAGTAATAACCGCTGCATTTCCATAGGTTGACGCAGTGTTTTAATTCCAAGTGCTGCCGCTTTTATTAGATCGCCAAGCCCGCCGCCAGCATTGGGCGGCGATTGCAACAATTGGGCCCGCAGTTGATCTGCCACACAATTGAGGTCGGCCTGATAGCGCGGAAGCGCAGCGGCGTCTTTTTCAGAAAATCTGGCTATTTCCTTACGAAGCGCATCGCCGTCCACCGGAAAAGACAAATAATCATCGTTTCCAAGCGGAAACAGGTTCGACATTTTGCGCTCAACGATTTTTAGCCCGTGGCGGTGTAGCTCGAGGTCTTTGATAATCTTGGGATTCAGCAGACTAACAGTGTAAGCCGCAGACGAATTTCTAAAACCAGGATGGAACTCTTCCGTCACAGCCGCGCCGCCCACAACAGAACGCGCTTCGCAGACAACAGCTTTGAGCCCGGCCTTGGCTAAATAATACGCGCAGACAAGCCCATTATGGCCGCCGCCAACAATCGCTACATCATACATATAAGATTCCTATATTCAGAGTGTGCACAATCGCCCCCACCTTCAGTAGCCCAGTTTGCAATTCCGGATCAACTCTCCAATTGGGTCTTCCCAAGCGACTGCAGTTTAGATACAAGAAACTTGTCTCTTTCTTTCAAGCTTTATTGGGATACCAAAATGAAAACCCTGTTTGTGATGATCAAATGTGAGCTCGGAAAAACCTACGAAGTCGCTGAGGTTCTGGCAGATGACATTGGTGAAGTTCGCAGTGTGCATTCCACATCCGGGAATTATGATTTGTTGGCACAGTTTCAGCTTGATGATACCCAGGAAATCGGACGTTTTGTGGCAAGCACAGTGCAGACCGTGCCCGGCGTGAAGGATACCTATACTATCATTGGCCTAAACGCCTTCACCGAAGACGGGCCCAAGGGCGGCCCGGACGGCATATAATAGCACGGCTAATAAATTGGCGAAGCACCGCATAATGGCGATGCACCGCAAAAATTAACAGAGCAATAAAATCAGCGGTCCAATGGATTATGTCCGCCAGACACGCTGCGCAAACCTCCCAATTTTAGTCGGCAAGCAATTCGCGCATGCGCTTGTACAAAAGGTGCGAGTGATAGGGTTTGTGCAACAAATCGTCGCCCATGAGATCACCTATATTTTGGGACTGCGGACTATCCGTATATCCGCTGGCCAATTGAATCTTTAACTTTGGGTAAAGCTTGCCGACAATGACGGCGAGTTCAAATCCATCCATCTCGGGCATGATGACATCAGAAAGCATAAGGTCAATCTGCTCCCTTTTCAAAAGTTCAAGCGCAACAATACCGCTAGACGCACAAAACACGCGGTACCCGCAGCGCTCCAGCAAGCGCGCTGTCAACATCATCAGATCTAACTCGTCGTCAACAACCAAGATAGTCTCGCTGCCCTGAAAGGCCGCCATCTCGTTGTTGCCTGCACTGTAAGTTTCAACCACACGTTCGTGACCACGGGCAAAATAAAGCATAAAACAAGCTCCCTTTCCCGTTTCAGAGCTAACATCAACACTGCCGCCACTACGTTCCACAAAACTATGAACCTGACTTAGCCCTAATCCGGTTCCCATATCGCCCTTGGTCGAAAAGAACGGATCAAAAACCTTATCCAGTGTCTCGGCATCCATACCACAGCCTGTGTCGGTCATGCTCAGTTTGACATAGTCCCCCGGTGCCAAATTCAGCGAATGCGCCGCTGCCATATTCAAACAGACATTCTCGGTTTCGACAATCAATCGCCCCGGCCCTTCTATCGCATGCATAGCATTAATGCTTATGTTCACGATGGCATCCTCCAGCGCACTTTTGTCTAACTCCGTCAACCACAAGGGTTCGAATAACGAAAACTGCAGAACCACACGTGCTGTCAGTGTTTGTTGGAGCATATACTGCATATCGCGCAAGAGTACGTTAATATCCAGTGTCTGCGCATCAGTATGACTATACTGGGAAAAGCCCAACAATCGCTTGGTTAGCTTAGCACCCCGCACCCCAGCTTTCTGTATTTCCTGAGCAAAACTCGCCAATTTTGGCTGGTCTGCCAAACTTTCTTCCAACAACTCTGTATAGCCAAGAATAATACCCAGCAAATTGTTGAAATCATGTGAAATCCCCCCCGTAAGCTTACCCAGAGCATCCATTTTTTGACTCCGCTGAAGCTGCTCAGCGTGCTGTTTGGCCAGAGTTATGTCCTGGGTCCAGCCCATCAAGCGCAGCACATTATTTTCAACATCTTCTATCGGCACAAATGAGGAATGATACATTCTGCCGCTAACGCCGGTAAATTCGAATTCAGATTGATTTCCTCGCAAACCAGCGCCCATCAAGCTCGCAACACGTATTTTGTCTTTTTCGGCGATACCTTCGATGAAAGGTGTGCCCATTATTTCCTTTTCACTTTTAACATCATTCATTTTCAAACCAGCAGGATTCATGGAAACCACATTGCCCTTCTGGTCAATCTCGTGAATGCAGTAGGGTGAATGGTCAAGAACCAGACGGTAGCGTGTTCTACTTTTTGCCAAGCGAAGACTGGTACTTTTTGCTGCCTGCTCCGAAGCCACAAGATTTCGCACCAAAGGCATAAGCAACCAGCGCAAAAGCAACGCGCCTATAAGCACCAAGGCAACAAGGATGGGCACAATATACTTCAACCTTGAGATGACGGGCCCGTATAATTCTTCCTGATCCAGTTTCAAAACCATGCCAAGCCCAAGCGTGCTCACGGGCGCATAAGCTGCCACGACAGATTCGCCGCGGTAGTCGCGCGCAAAAATTAGCCCCGTTTCACCTTTTAAGGCATGATCCATCGGCAGGGGCGCACCGTTAACAACACGGGCTTGTCCCTCGAAAAACGGCGAGTCTTGCTGGAACCCATTTAAGAAACACTGCATCGTCAGTGCGTCCTTATCATTTGATTGACAAAGCGCAAATTCGCCAGTTTTACCAACGTTCTTAATATTATTGAAAGAATGGGTCAGCTTTGGCATCGCCATTTCGGTCACGACACGGCCTACACGTTTTCCTTGATCAAAAACATCGGTGCTCGCTCTCATCACAAACTGCCTATTCCACATCAAAAACGACGGATAATCAGTCTTAAGTGGAATTCCCAGCGCTGGCTCTGTCACCATCTTGCCAACGCTAATCAGCTCTTGATCATCAACACCATAGACCGAAATCGCCAGAAAATTCTCCTTCAAAAGTAAGCCCATAACCCGTTGCAGGGTCTGTTTCGCGCTGCTATCGTTTGGGGCCCTGCTTATCTTTTGAATTGCCATTTTCATAAGGGGCCTATAGGCATTCGCCTCGCGGCTACCCAAACCTTGGCTTCGATCGATCTCCTGAGAAAACACTTGAATTTTACCTTGCAGCAACGTGCCCAAGCTTCGCCCGAGCACTTCTTTTGATTGCTGCACCATCACCAAATAAACAGAAACGCCGGCGAGCAAGGTTAACGTAATCAGGATCAGCACCCCAATATAGCTTATACGGAGATCCTGACGTTTTTCCGGATTGACTTGCATTATTTAATTACCACCTTGAAGACCCCTCCTGCATATAAAAAGCAATTGCGTTAAAATCATCTTAATTTGTTTGCAAGATTTGTCAGTTAACAGACAAAAAAATTTACGGATTTTTCCTGCTGCGATGTGCCCAGATTATGCCGTCAGGATCAGGCCTCCTAATGTGATTTGCTCAGCAAGAGAGGAATTTATCCTGGGCAGGGGACAACAAGTAGCAATAGTGAGGCTGTTTCAAATGGTGCCGAAGCACGCCACGGCACAAGCGTCCTTGCTCCATTTTTCACCCCAAGCGCTTGTGAGGCAGGCATCACGGTGAATTGGCAGCGCAATTGCAAATTCCAAACAACAATAGCCGACTGAGAGCATCTAACGGGTTTCCGAAGCGGCACTCTCTATAGTCTTTTTAAAGGTACATCTTTTAATTGCATGCGAAGCGCTTGCGCCTCAGAAAACTATCAAAAATATACCGCCCATGGTTTCTGCTGCCACGCTTCTTATCCTCCAACCCAAAGCTCATATGCTGGCGCAATCGGCACCTGAGCACCCGCCCCATACAGCTAAAATTAGGCACAGACAAACTGTATCTCCCCGAATGAATGGATGATATCTATTAAATATTCATGTGAGATGTAATACTAAAGTTTGCACTATAAACCTTGTATATATAACAAAATTACCATTCATATTTAACTATACTTGAACAACTCATAAAATTATCCTCTAAACTAAGTAGTTATACATGTGACTATTTAAACACAGTATAGTTTCTATTCACTAATTTGTATTTCAATATACATATTGCCGCCTTTACTTTTTCATGTTGCAGGTAGAATTTGCGGTTGTCGCATAGGCTTTAGTGACCCAACCCATTTGGGATTCTGGGGTTTTATGCGGGAACTCACAGAGAATAATCGGGCTTGGGCCTGACACAGATATGCATGAACAGCATTTTTGTGAACGGTTTCTCTATGAAAAAATACAACCAAGAATTTCAGCAAAGTTTTTAGGCTGAACAATGAAACGGCAAAATGACTTGAATAATTCGGCTGGCAGAAAATTAGGCCAATTTCCCCTGATTTCTACATCGACACTCAAGTCATCATAATTTAAGGGGCAATGCCCCAGGAGGATATTATGCGATTTAATAACAATATGAAGCGCCTATTATGCGCGAGTACCGCTTGCGCCTTGATGAGCGTCAGCGGTGTGGGTGGATTTTCCGTCTACGCACAGGACAGCACACAAGATACCAATATCGACGAAATCGAAGAAGTTGTTGTAACCGGCTCAATTCTGAAGCGTAAAGAACTCATCACTGCGTCTCCAGTTACCGTCGTTTCTGCAGAACAACTTGATTTGCGTGGCCTGAACACTATTTCAGACGCCATTCAATTGCTGGCCGCTAACAATGCTGGCACGATCAATGGCAACTGGAACAGCTTTAATTTTGCGTCTGGCGCAACCGCTGTATCCCTGCGCGGCCTAACAGTTGGCTCAACACTTACACTTTTTGATGGCCTGCGCAGTGCTGTTTACCCGCTTGCCGATGACGGCCAACGCAGTTTCGTTGATCTCAGCACACTTCCCAATGCGATCGTTGAACGTATTGAAGTCTTGAAAGACGGTGGCTCTTCTACATATGGCTCCGACGCCGTTGCTGGCGTGGTCAACGTGATCGTCAAGAAAGAAATCACCGGATTCCATGTGAACAGTTCCTACGGTATTTCCCAAGAAGGTGACGCTGACGAGTATCACTTCGACTTTACGGCCGGCGTTGGTGAACTGGAAGAACAAGGCTACAATATTTATGTTGCTGGCGAATATCAGAAAAACAACCCAATCTGGTCGCGTGATCGTGATTTCCCATACAACAGCGACGATCTAAGCAGCATCTGCAACAATTCTGGCGGTTGTCTGGCTAATGGCGTTGTCAATGGCCTTCAGGCTGATGGTTCACTGGGTGGTATCGGCAATACTCGTGTTCCGGTTGTTCGTGCATACGACCCCATAACACGCACACCGGTTGCAGGCAGTACTTTCCAGCTACTGAACCCAACTGCGGGCTGTGGCGACCTTACGTCTCTCACCCTCACTTCCACACAACAAACTGCTTTGAATGCTGAAGCACAGCAATGTCAGCAAGACCTCAGAAATGAATACCGCCTGGCCTCTCCTGAAGTATCACGCTACGGTGCCAGCGCTCGTTTGACAGTGAATGTAGGTGACCGGGCTCAGGCCTATGCCATGGTGAACTATGCTGAAGTTCATACCTCCTCTTCTACAACGCCTAACAGCTTTAACGGTCGCACTGCATCTGGCGGCACCAGGGCCAATTTTAACCCTGCCTTCCTGCCTGTATTTGTATGCCCGACAGGCACACCGGCTTGTGACGTAACAAATGGCACGCTAAACCCTAACAACCCGTTTGCTGCTGATGGCAACATTGCACGCCTTAACTATCGCTATGATCGCGGTCGCGCAAACACGACATCGGGCAAGACCATTCGTATATCTGCTGGTATTGATGGTTCATTTGGCGACGATTGGGTCTATAACATTGAGGGCACAACCTCTCGCATTAATCTTGATAGAGCCAACATCAACTACCTCCATCTTGGTAATCTGATAAAAGTTATCAATGACGGCTCATATGATCTCGTGAATCCCAATAATAACACCGAAGAGCAGCGCGAATTTATTGCGCCTACCAATCGGACACGGGCATATTCCACATCAACCCAGTTCCAGGGCACGCTTGCACACCCTTTGTTTGACCTGGCAGGCGGTGAAGTGGCTGCGGCTGTGGGGGTTGCTTACCGTGAAGAATCTGTGAACAACCCAAGTGCGAATGCTCCGAATGAGATTGATCCATTTGATCGCTATATCAGCGTTAACGCTGTATCGGTTGTCGGTAGCCGCAATGTAAAGTCGGCCTTCTTTGAAATAGACGCGCCTATTGCTGAAATGCTGAACGTGAATGTTTCTGGTCGGTATGATGATTATTCCACTGGTCAGTCCAACTTCTCACCAAAAGTGTCCGCCATCTTCACGCCGATCAGTGAATTGAAAATACGGGGTAGTTTTTCTAAAGGCTTCCGCGTTCCCAGCTTCAGCGAATCTTTTGGTCAACCAACCACTGGTTTTGTTACAACAACAGTTGATGCAACAACAGCTGAAGGTGCAGCCTTCATCGCAGCACATGGTGGTAACACCTATGCAACCCAGTCGTATAATTATGGCCTGACATCTTCAGGCAATCCTGATTTGGATCCTGAAAAGTCAACATCCTTCACTGTTGGTTTTGTTCTTGAGCCTAACCGCAACTTCTCTTTCACTGCTGACTATTGGCACATTAAAGTGAAAGACCTTGTAAGCAGCGTAGATACATCACCCGTTGTTGATCTTTATTATCAAAACAATGGCGTGGTAAACCTTCCGGGCATCAATGTTGTGCAAGGTGTTGCAGATCCTGATTTCCCCAATGCACTGCCTTTGATTGGTTCTATCGAATTTTCATTCCGCAACTCTGACTCTAAAATTGTTTCGGGTTTGGATTTTGGTGCACACTTCCAGGCTATGATTACTGATGACATTCACTTCTCTAGTAACATCGATGCTACATACTTGATTCAGTCTGATCAGACAATCGATGGCGTCACTCAGGAATTTGCAGGCACTCTTAGCCCTTGTAATGTAACATCATGTTCTGGTTCGCCAAAACTACGTGGCACATGGGTTAACAGCGTTGAATGGGAAAAGTTCACAGTGGCACTGACCGCAAACTATACCAGCGGTTATGACAATGCTTCTACTGACTTTGGTGGCGTAAAAGGCGATTGCCTGAACAATCTCGGCGCTTCGGTTATTGCTTATGATGACGGCACACCGTTCAATTGTACGGCAGGTTCTTACCTAGATTTTGACATGTCAGTAAATTACCAAGTGTCAGATGATCTTCGGGTTTACCTAAATGTTCTCGACGTCTTTGGTAGAAAAGCGCCGTTTGATCCAAGCGCTGCATACGGTCTGTTCAATTACAATCCATCTTGGGCAAGCAGTGGCTTCCGTGGCCGCTTCTTTCGCTTTGGTGTGAAGGCCGACTTCTAGTCGACCGATTGATTTTAAATGATATGGGAGCGGCGGCATGCAAGTGCCGCCGCTCTTTTTTGCGCCAACCGCCAATGATTGACATACAAAGTTCAAGCGGGATTGAGGACAAGGACCTAATGGAATTAGGGTCAATCTGACCTTCATATAACCGGGTCAATAATTTTGGTGCCTACCGGGCTCTCAGAGGCCCAGCTTTTAACCGTACATTCGAATATTGCAGCCAACAGAGCTTATAAATGCATGCTCATATGCATCTATATAACTCTAAAGCTCTGCGCGAAAACTCACTGGGTTCCGATATTATAAAACCAGCGTTACCGATGCCAGATCACCGAGCCCAAGGCCAGCAAGGAACACGGATTGGTCGCCGCCGAGGTCGATTAGAACACCGGCATCACCGTCGATGGTTGTTTCGCTTGACGCGGCCTCAACACCGGCGAGCGAGGCAAAACCCGCGCCTGAATATTGCAGATCAAGCGTGTCTTCACTGGCATTAAAGTCGGTGATCCGGTCATTGCCGCTGGTGGCGCCGAAGATGAAAGTATCCGCGCCCGTGCCGCCTGTCAGTATATCATCGCCAGCCCCAGCCCAAATTGTATCTGAACCTGTGCCACCATTCACGCTGTCTGCGCCGCTGCCATTATAAATCACGTCATCGCCCGTGCCGCCCGATAGTTCGTCATTGCCGCCGCCGCCGAACAAAATATCACCGCCACTGCCACCGTCCAGTGTATCGGCCCCGCCGCCGCCACCGAGCTTGTCATCCCCAAGGCCGCCGCCCACTGTATCATCGCCGCCAGCACCGTACAGCGCATCTGCGTCGTCGCTGCCATCCACTGTATCAGCAGTATCCGTACCGCCTACCGCCACGGCTTCATTCACATCCGTGACCGCGACGGTGAAGGTTTTGATAAAGCTGCCGCCTTGGTCGTCGACAGCCCGCACAGTAACTCGGACGCTATCATTATCTTCAAAATTAAGGCTGACGCCTTCCTGAAGTTTGAGTATACCGTCAACCACTTCAAAGCGGGCATCCCCTAGAACACTAAAGCTAACGGCATCGCCGTCAGGGTCAATCGAGGTCAGGGTGCCAACCACCGCGCCTTCTGCATTCTCGGCAACGCTTGCATTGCTAAGGCTCGGCTCGCCGGGCCGGGCATTATCTGAAACCGGCGCCACGTCAACTGTCAGCGTTGATGGGCTGGCCGCAAAGGCTGTGCCGTCATTCACGCTGAAAGTGAAGGTAAGCAGCGCATTCCCGTTGGCATCAGGGGCTGGTGTATAAACCAGATTGCCCGCGTTAATGTTGGCAATGCTGATAACGTCAGCGTCGGTTACATCTGTGCCAGAAAGCTGCAGCATATCCCCCGCCGACAAGGTGATTGTATCAATCCTGACACTCACGAATGCGTCGCCCGCATCCACATCGCTGAAGCCGAAGTTGGCAGCTGTCAAGGTGTGGGTGGTATCTTCGTCGATACTGACAGTGGCATTGGAGCCCGTTGGCAGGTCATTAACCGCGGTGATATCCAGATTAATGGTGCCAAGCGCCACATCGCCTGAGCCGTTTCCGTCATTGGCGGTCACGGATACGGTGGCCGCGTCATTACCAACTGCGTTAGCCGCGCCTGTATATTGGATATTGCTAACGCCGAGAATAGGAAGGGGGTCGAGAGAAGCGTTGATTTCGGCAACTGTACCTACAAGCGTAAGTGTGTTGGTGCCCGAGCCTGTGATCGTTACCACGTCAGCTGTAACGAGCGCCGTAAGCGTGCCTTCGCTGGCGGTGAGGGTAACGGTAACATTGGCTGCACTGTCCACATCGGCGAAGGTGATTGCCGATAGATCAAGATAGCCTACGGTATCCTCGGTGACGGCCACGTCAGCAGGCACTCCGGTTACGGTGGGCGCATCATTAACGGCGGTGATGTCAATGTTGCTGGTTGCTGCTGTCCCACTTTCCGTGCCGTCATTGGGGGTGATCGTCAGCGTGGCGGCATCATTGCCGTTCGCATTGGAGGCACTCGTATACTGCACGTTAGACGCAGTATCCAGATAGGTATTTATGTCTGCCGCTGTACCTGCTAGCGTGATGGTTGTTGCGTTCACCAGTGTTTCCGTCACGCTAGAACCAACACCCGAACCGTCAGCAGGTGTACTGAAGGTGCCCGCGTCTACCGAAAACGTTACCGTGAGGCTGTCACCGTCACCATCCGCAACCATCACGCCGGACAGGTCAAGGTTGCTTGCGGTATCTTCGGTTACAATAAGGTCGGTCGGCTCACCCGAAACTGTCGGCGGATCATTCACGGCGGATACGGTGATCGTCGCCGTTTCTTGGGCAGCTGAGTAAGATGTACCGCCGCCGTTTGTAGCAACGTTCGCTGTGTCGCCAGCAGCACCGGCGATTTCGTCCCAGGCGCGGAAGTTAATCGTGGCTGTGCCGCTATAATTAGCATTCGGCACAAAGCGAACAAGGTTGGTGCTAAACAGCAAGCGCGCAGCGCTTTCAATATCAACGTTGGAACCCGTAGTGCCAGAGAAGTTGAGCCAGTTGGTGCCGCTATCAGTGGAATATTGCCATACACCATTAGTGTTATCGACAGCCGTAACGGCAATGGATTCAACAGCAGAACCATCAACATCAGTGATGGAGCCATCCACAACAAGACTTGCTACCGTTGTACCACTGTTGTTGGCGTTGTTGGTGGCATCGTCGTCGCCGTCAGCACCAGAGCTGTCGTCATCTCCTGCGTTTTCATTGATGCCGGCCAGCGTCGGCGAGCCAGTGTTATCAAGCACCGGCGCGTCATTTGCTGCGGTGATATCGATATTGACAGTGGCGGCGGTGCCGTCAATGGTGCCATCATTTGGTGTGATGGTCAGCGTGGCGACATCGTTGCCGTTCGCGTTCGACGCGCCGGTGTATTGAATGTTCGAAGCAGTATCAAGGTAAAAGTTGATGCTCGCCGCATCGCCAACCAGAGTAATCGTAGTGCTATTAACCAGTGTCTCGATGACGCCAAAGCCAGCCGTCGCACCGTCCCCTGGGGTACTGAACGTACCTGAATCAACAGACAGGGTGACAGTGAGGTTATCACCATCTGAATCTGCGACAGTTACACTGGATAAATCAAGATTTCCGGCAGCATCTTCGGTTACAATAAGGTCGGTCGGCTCACCAGTAACGGTTGGTGCGACGTTAAATACGATGGTATCCAGAATTGGATCGATGGGCGTTGTGCCGATATAGGTAACGGTGAAGCCGGTGACGCCCACCCAATCTGCAGGGGTAACGTCAAAACCGCTATTCGCGAAATCCCCAGGAAGCTTTGTTATGGTTGAGCCAGTTCCGCCTATAGGGGTAAAGATAACAGAATCTGTCCCTACCAGACTACCGTCGTCTTCTACATAGCGGAACGAAGTAACCGTAACGCCTTGATCAAATGTTACGGTTAAAGACCCGGTCCCGCCAAATGCAATTGCATCCCCTGACAATCCGGCGGCGGTTCCGGCGTTAAATACACTAGCAGTGTCACCTGTGTCATCGACAACGGTCATCGTGACGCCAGATTCCGTTTCGGTATATGTGGCGGTCCCGTTACCAGATCCGCCGGTAAAATCAAATGTTGGCAGGGTGTGTGGGTAGGCTGCCATGGCCGCCGCGCCAAAAGGTGAGGCTGTGCCGATATCCCACGTGCCGCCACCTGATGCTGCGCCAACCGGACGATCAGCTGCGAACACGCGCGCGCCCGTCGCGGCTTCGAGCGCATCGACGAATATCCTGCCGTCAGTATTTGCCGCAACCGAGCATGCCCACAGTGCGATTTCGGCAGAAGCAGCGAGCGAGTCCTTGATGCTGGCCAGCGCGGCGGATTGGTGTGCCAGATCTGCAGTACCCAGCATCTGACCAGCGAGCGCCAGCGCGCCCGGTTCCCCGTGCGCGAGAATATGCAGTGTTTCAATGCCGGGGTGATTGGCCAATATTGTCGCGATCTGCTCGATCGGCGGTAAATATGGCTCCAACGCAACAATTTCGATGGGCCGCGCTAGTCCAGCCAAAAGAATTTCGTTCGCTTCCACATGCTGGTCAACAATAAGAATTTCGCGGCTTGGTAGGTTTTTTTCGGAAGAAATCGCCGAAATTTCAGATTTGATAGCAGGCATATATTGTTTCCTTTTCCAGACCGCGTGCCGGAGCTTGGTGGCATTGGGATTTGTCGATGTCGGGGGTGTTGAGGCCGGTGCTAAACGCTGCAATTTACGAAAGGTTTTTTCATGATGATTGACAGACTGGCTCAATGGTTTTCAAAGTCTGTCCTATTGTCACCTTTTGAACGAACTGAGCAATATATGAGGCTATACACAGCGTCTCATTTTAGATACGATGCGTATCAGTCGGGCTAGAAACCCGGCATTTTTTGTAAGGTTTCAATGGTAGGGAGGTGTGGTGTTTTGAGTTGCATTTTTGCAGGCCTATGACTACAGAGAAACTGCCCCGATCTTATTTCACAACGGCCGCTCTTGATAGCAAACATAAGTTTGATGCTTGGAAAGAAAGCATCTCTATTATGTGTGATGTGGCGCCAACTAAAGACGGCGTTCCCATCGGCTTCGAGACCGAACTTGAAAGTTATATGATTGGCTCTATACTGGCGGTCTACAGTAAAATAGGCGATCAGACCCTCTATAGAGACCGCCGCACCATTGCGCGGGACGGCATGGATCATATCATGATCCAGTATTTTCCAAAAGGCGGCAACCAGATCACTACAGCGCGCGGTACTTTGCGGGCGGGTCCGGGCGACATTCAGATCATTGACATGACGCAAAACTTAAGTGTCACAACCTGCGCTGATTACTCTCCGGGCATAGAAGAGCAATTGACAGATACAGTGACCATGTTTTTCGGCCGCGAAAAATTTGAGGCCCTGTTGCCAATGATCCATCGGTTTCATGGGCGGGTTTTGGCTGCAGGAACCCCTCTCAACGGCCTTCTTAGAACCTACTTGCAGGGCCTATGGCAGAATGCACCTCTCATGACCCAAAAAGAGGCGAACGCTGTAGCACAGCCGACCATAGGGCTTCTCGCCGCAGTATTGGGCGAGACGCCGGATCTGCTCGATCAGGCACAGGAGACGATTCATCGCGCTGCTTTGGCAAGGGTGTTCAACTTTATCAATACAAATATCGAAAACCCGCGTTTGGGGCCCAATGAAATCATGGCGCATTTAGGCGTATCCAGGGCTTCACTTTTCAGATTGTGTAAACCGTACGGTGGCGTTATGGCGATGATTCGGGAGCGCCGTCTATTCCGGGCGCGTCAACTTCTCGCGCGTAGTGATACTTCAAAGTCGATAAAATTTATGGCCTACAATCTCGGATTTGACAGCGCCAGCCAGTTTTCCCGGGCATACCGCGGTCAATTTGGGTTTTCTCCTTCTGAAACCAGGGAGTTCTTTTTGTCGACAGAAGCATCCCGGTTAAATACCAAGAATGGCGAGTTGCCGATCGGGGACCGCAACTATGAATACTGGATGGCAAACCTTGTTGGTTAGTGACTGCCATTGGCTGTGAACCAGCTTCCCTTTTATTCGCTGAGAATATACCCAGCACAGGCCCGAGCCGAAGACTCTACCTTAAATGGTGATAGTCATTGTCGCCAGATCACCGAGCCCAAGGCCAGCAAGGAACACGGATTGGCCGCCGCCGAGGTCGATCAGAACACCGGCATCACCGTCGATGGTTGTTTCGCTTGACGCGGCCTCAACACCGGCGAGCGAGGCAAAACCCGCGCCTGAATATTGCAGATCAAGCGTGTCTTCACTGGCATTAAAGTCGGTGATCCGGTCGTTGCCGCTGGTGGCGCCGAAGATGAAAGTATCCGCGCCCGTGCCGCCTGATAGTTCGTCATTGCCAGTCTGGCTCCAGATCAAATCGTCATCAGCTCCACCGTTAATGCTATCGCTGCCACCACCTCCGCCAAAGCATTGGTCGTGCAAAATTCAAACATGAAAAATGGTCCAGCCTAAAAGCTCGATCGGCACAAGAAAAGCCTAATCCCAGCATTTTGCACAGCCTCGCCGGTATCCTGTATATTTATGCACAGATATGCACAGATCGTGCGCACTTTATGCACACAATTTGCACACTTCTGGGCGCGGCTATTTGGCAGCTGGTTTCAGGTATTTACGGGGCCAATTTTAGCGTTTCAGATGCCAGTTTTGGGCCTAAATTTCGTCCATTACCTGACGGCGAGCTTCTGACATAAATTCTTCGAGGCGTTTTTCGATCCGGTGATCCGACAGATCAATGCCCGCGGCTACCATGTCGGCGTGCACTTTGCGGATCACATCGCCGTCGCCGTCTTCTTCCAGATCAGATTTAACCACTGCGGCGGCATAGACTGCGATATCATCACCTTCCAGCGACAATAGCTCCGCTCCAACCCATTCACCGAACAACCGGTTGCGCCGTGCACGGGCTTTGAAATTCATAGCGTCATCGTGGGCGAATTTACTCTCAAACATTCTTTCGCGGTCATCAAATGTGGTCATTTTTATTTTCCTAAACCCGACTCTAGTTTCAGTGATTCTACTGCCTACTTGGTCAAATCACCATAGTTTTTCAACGTTCTATTAAAATTTTTATTCGCTTTTTCTGGGCTTTAGCAAAGCTTATCGCAATTTGTAACAGAAAGATTGTTCACAAGGTTCAGTTCGGCTATGTTCGCGCCGCACCCACTGATGTAATTTTCAGCGACGAGGAAGAGACATATATGTCCCGCCGCAATAAGCTTTATGAAGGCAAGGCCAAAGTTCTTTTTGACGGGCCCGAGCCAGGTACGATTATACAATATTTCAAAGACGACGCCACCGCGTTTAATGCCCAAAAAAAGGGTACACTTGCGGGCAAGGGTGTTATCAATAATATCATTTCCGAGTATATTTTCACTGCGCTCACGGATATCGGAATTCCCAATCATTTTATCAAACGCCTGTCAATGCGTGAGCAATTGATCAAGGCGGTTGAGATTATCCCGGTTGAGGTAATCGTTCGGAATATTGCGGCGGGAAGCTTATCCAAGCGACTTGGCATCGAGGAAGGTACACCGTTGCCGAACCCCTTGGTGGAATTCTGCTATAAATCCGATGAACTTAATGATCCGCTTATTGCCGAAGATCATATTCTAACCTTTGGCTGGGCCGACGAAATGGAGATCGAAGAACTGACGCATTATGCGCTCAGGATCAATGATTTCCTGTCAGGTTTATTTGCTGGCATCGGTATCAAATTGGTAGATTTCAAACTGGAGTTCGGCCGCCTTTATGAAGGCGACGAATGCATGACTATTCTGGCCGACGAGATCAGCCCTGATGGATGCCGTCTTTGGGATATAAAAACCGGCGAGAAGATGGATAAAGACCGTTTCCGCCGTGACCTTGGCGGTGAAATGGAAGCCTACCAGGAAGTTGCGCGCCGCCTCGGCATTTTGCCAACGGCAGACGTAACCGAGATTGCAGATCACATAAAAAAGGAAAGCTAGGCACCATGAAAGCCCGCATCCACGTGACCTTAAAAAACGGTGTGCTTGACCCACAGGGAAAAGCCATCGAGCATGCCCTTTCCAACATGGCATTCAGCGGCGTAACCGAGGCCCGGCAAGGCAAATTGATCGAGCTTGATCTGGCTGAAACTGACCGCGAAAAGGCCCAGGCCGCCGTTGACGAAATGTGCCGAAAACTGCTGGCCAATACAGTGATCGAAAACTACAGCATAGAGCTGGAGTAGAAGCCGATGAAATCAGCGGTTATTGTATTTCCGGGTTCAAACTGTGACCGGGATATGGCTGTTGCCCTTACCAAGATCACAGGGCAAAAGCCGGTTATGGTGTGGCATCAGGAAACTGATTTTGAGGCGGTAGATTTTATCGCCCTGCCCGGCGGTTTTTCTTACGGTGATTATCTTCGCTGCGGTGCTATGTCAGCACGCAGCCCGGTGATGGCTGAGGTCGGCAAGCGCGCAAATGACGGCGTGCCCACATTCGGCGTTTGCAACGGCTTCCAGGTTCTGACAGAAGCTGGTTTGCTTCCCGGCGCATTAATGCGCAATGCGGGGTTGCACTTTGTCTGCAAAGATGTCGCGCTAAGTGTTGAAAATGCTGATTGCATCTTCACAAATGATTATACAGCAGGCGAAGAAATCACGATACCAGTGGCGCACCACGACGGTAATTATTTCGCCGATACCGAAACGCTGGACCGGCTTGAAGGCGAAGGCCAAGTGGCATTCAAATATACCAGTGACATTAACGGGGCGCAGCGCCGCATCGCAGGTATCCTCAATAAACGCGGCAATATCTTGGGCATGATGCCCCACCCTGAACGCATGATCGAGCCCGCCCTTGGCGGTGCGGACGGCGCGAAGATGTTCACTTCCCTTATGAACCGGTTGGGGTAAAGACCATGGCTATTCAAGACATTAAAATCACTCCGGAAATGGTTAAAGAACACGGCCTTACCCCTGAGGAATACGCCCGCATCGTTGGTGCGATGGGCCGCGAGCCCAACTATACCGAGCTTGGTATTTACAGCGTTATGTGGTCAGAGCATTGTTCGTATAAATCCTCACGTTTTCACCTGAAAAAATTGCCAACCACAGCGCCGTGGGTTATTTGCGGGCCGGGTGAAAATGCCGGTGTGATTGATATCGGCGACGGCCAGGCGGCTATCTTCAAGATGGAAAGCCACAACCACCCTAGCTATATCGAACCCTACCAAGGCGCGGCCACTGGTGTTGGCGGCATACTGCGCGATGTATTTACCATGGGCGCACGGCCTGTGGCCAACCTGAACGCGCTGCGCTTCGGCGAACCCAGCCACCCAAAAACCAAACATCTGCTGGCGGGCGTTGTGGAAGGTGTTGGCGGATACGGCAACTGTGTGGGTGTGCCAACGGTAGGCGGCGAAACCAATTTTGACCCCAGTTATAACGGCAATATTTTGGTAAATGCCATGACAGTGGGCATTGCCGACGCTGATAAAATCTTTTACTGCGCGGCCGCTGGTGTGGGCAATCCTGTAGTTTATGTTGGCAGCAAAACCGGACGCGACGGCATCCACGGTGCCACCATGGCGTCAACCGAATTTACCGAAGACAGCGAAGCCAAGCGCCCCACGGTGCAAGTGGGTGATCCCTTCACTGAAAAGCTGCTAATCGAAGCCTGCCTTGAGCTAATGGCGACCGACGCCATCATTGCCATTCAGGATATGGGGGCTGCGGGGCTGACCAGTTCCAGCGTTGAAATGGCGTCTAAAGGCGGCGTGGGTTTCGAATTGAACCTCGACCATGTGCCCCAGCGCGAAGCCAATATGACCCCTTATGAAATGTGCCTGTCGGAAAGTCAGGAGCGCATGTTAATGGTGCTAAAACCGGGCCGCGAAGCCATGGCTCAAACCATTTTCGAAAAATGGGAACTTGATTTTGCGGTGATCGGCGTCATCACCGATACCGGCAAACTTACGCTTACCTTCGGCGGTGAAGTGGTGGGCGACATGCCGATCAACAGCCTTGTTGACGATGCGCCCCAATATGAACGCACTTACGAAAAACCCGCCGCCCCCAAGGCCGCTGCAGTGGGCGCTGTGGATGATCTGAATAAAGCCGTATTGGATATGATCGGGGGGCCGCACCTGTGCTCGCGTCGCTGGATTTGGGAACAATATGACCATATGGTGATGGGTGACACCATCCAACGCCCCGGCGGCGATGCTGCCGTTGTGCGCATACATGGCACCCAGAAAGCCTTGGCGATCACCACCGATGTAACGCCCCGCTATTGTTATGCTGATCCAATTGAAGGCGGCAGACAAGCTGTAGCCGAGACATGGCGCAATATCACTGCCGTGGGCGGCTTGCCGCTGGCAATCACCAATTGCCTGAATTTTGGCAACCCTGAACGCATTGATATTATGGGCCAGTTTGTTGGCTGCCTGGAGGGCATGGCTGAGGCCTGCATAGCGCTGGATTACCCCATCGTATCGGGCAATGTATCGCTTTATAACGAAACCAATGGTTCCGGCATTTTGCCAACCCCTGCTATTGGCGGCGTGGGGCTGATGGCGGACGCCAATATGATGGCAACTATCGCATTTACGGACGCTGAGCAAAGCATCCTGCTGATCGGCGAAACAAAAGACGAACTTGGCGCCAGCCTGTATCAGCGCGATATTATGGGTGTGGGTTTTGAGGACGCCGGAGCACCGCCGCATGTTGATCTGATGGTTGAGCGCAGAAACGGTGACTTCATTCGGGCGCTGATTGCAAACGGCCAGTTAACCACCTGCCACGACCTGTCAGACGGCGGGCTGATTGCGGCCTTGGCCGATATGGCCATCGCGGGCGCGGTGGGCGCTGACATTACCATAGTGAGCGAGCTACCACTGCATGTAAGCCTGTTCTCGGAAACGCAAGCCCGCTATCTGGTGGCAGCCGATGCCGCAACCGCCGAAGACATCCGCATGGAAGCCAAAGACGCCGGTATTCCCGTGGCCGTGCTGGGTACAACAGGCGGCGAGCGACTGCGTGTGAACGGCGGTATGGTTGATATTGCCATGGCTGATCTAAGCGAAGCCCACGAAGGCTGGATGCCAAACTTTATGGCGAACTAAAAAAACTCGTTACCCTGAGTTTTGTTGTTCGTCACTGTGGAATATACATCGCCACCCCAAGCGTTAAATCGTCACCCCGGCGAAGGCCGGGGTCCATCTTTCAACCGCAACAATGCTTCAACCAGCGCATGGATACCGGGGCCAAGCCCCGACATGAAAAAAGGTAAGGTAATCAGCCTAAACCGCATCCATGCTTTTTTTGCCGACTTCCATCAGTTTTGATGGCAGTGTTTGCTCGGAAAATCCGGCGAGCAGGCCTAACAGACCTGCGGTTTCTGCGCCTGATTTAAAATCGTGGAACTTAAAGTCGCCGATGGCAAATTCCATAATGCCCGTGCTAAGAAACAGGGCGAAAACAGTGGATACAAGGCCAACAAACACCACCCGGATCGCGGCCTCGGTGGTACGCCGGTCCATCACTGATAGCTCATCATAATTAATGGCCGTGCGCCGAACGGCATAGGATATCCACAGCCCGATCATCGAGCCGGTCCAGACCACAAAATAGGGTTTCAGCGCAGACATTTCTGCCGCCAAAATCTGGCAGTAAGTAGCAAACAACCATAATGCCGCTGCACCCATGGCGGAGACCAGCGCCATCCAGCCCAGCTCAACCAGATATTTGGTTTTAATGCCTTTGCCTTCCCTTGTGGCAAGCTCGACCTTCATGCCCTCCACTGCGGTAGTCGCTAAGGCTGTAAGCGGGTGTTGGCCCACAAGGCCGCCTTGCGCATTGGAAAGCAGGCGTTCAAAATAGGCTCGGTATTTTTCAGCTTTGGCGGGGAACAAAACTTTTAGCGTGGTTTCAAAATCTGCCACTAGCTGCACCAGTTTGGCTTGGTCAGAGGGGATTTCCGTTAACTTGCCCGAGTTGGCAAATACAATTCCACCGTCAACTTCGGTGACAATAAACGCGCCTTCGCTCATTCTGGCCTCCTATAGGTCGCCCTTTGTCTCACCTGTTTTTTTGTGCGCAGGGATGGACTGGCCGCACGCACTGCAAAATCCGGGAGTCGGTGCAATGGTGAAAGCCGGCATGCCAAGGCTGCGGCTTTCTTTCAATTCATTGACGAGTGTATGCACCCTGCCGATGGCATTTTTCCCCACCAGATGATGCTCAACACCTGCGACCATCAAGGCTTCTAGATCATGGATTAGTTTGTCCTGCATTATCGCCCCCCGTTTGCTGGCAATCATTGTTTTACTATTATCACGTTTACAACTTGGGTTCAAATACAAGCTACGGCTGCTAACGGCGCCCTTCTGGCCTGATTGCAAGCTGTACAGACCTCAAGCTTACTAATTCCTTCACACAGCACTTGCATACTGAATTTGATGGCGGAAGCCTGCAATTAAACTTAAGGTCACCCGGAAGCGGCAACAACGGCGGAGATAGTTAAATTGCCAGAAACAAGCGAACGACAAAAACGCGAAATTGAATATCATAAGGGGCATGCTGCGAAAAACAGCGCCAAGGCCGCTTCTGAGGTTTGTTTTGATGTGATTGAAAACCCCCGCAGACGCTGGTGGAACGCCTATTGGTCTACTTATGATATGCTAAAAAGCTATGATCTGAAAGACCGCCGTGTCTTGGTTGTTGGTTGCGGTTTTGGCGAAGACGCTTTTCGTATTGCCCATATGGGGGCTGAAGTTCATGCCTTTGATATATCTGAGGATATTATTGCCCTTACCCAGAAACGAGCGACTAATTTTGGCTATAAAAATGTCAGCCTGAAAACGATGGCCTCTGAAAAACTGGATTACCCAGACAGTTTTTTCGATTATATTTTCTGCTTGGATATTCTGCATCATGTGGACATTGAGCAAACAACCAAGGAATTTGTCCGGGTTATAAAATCTGGAGGTCACTTGATCGGCGATGAGCTTTATACCCACAGTTGGATGCAAGCCGTAAGGGAAAGTTATTTTATCGAAAAGCTAATATACCCGGCAATGACCAAGTTTATCTATAACGGTAAAAAACCATATATTACTGAAGACGAGCATAAAATTGATGAGGACGAATTTTCAATTATCAACGGGGCTATGAGCCGGGAAAATATTCAGTATTTCAATGTTGCTACCGGACGCCTATTTCCCGACAAACATAGTATTTTATCCAGAATCGACCGGACATTTATGAAGGGCATTCTAAGCTTCGGCAAATATTTTGCCGGCAGAGTTATCTTTAGTGGCACGGTGATCAAATAGAGAAAAAGCCACAAGAAAGTCGCCCGTTCCCTCTCAGGCTCCTCTCCTTGTTAACGCCCCTTCATCAATAGACGCGATGATTTTTCCAAGTTTGCCATAATTATGCTACAACCATAGTGATATAGTTTCTTATCGTAGAAATTAAGGGGAAAATCATGAAACATCTTGTAAAAATTGCGACTGCTACTGCCATCTTTGCACTGGCGGCTTGTGGCTCTGACGAGGGCGACAAACAGGCGAATGCAAAGGCTGAAAAGGCTGCAGCTGCGGAAATCGCTGCACCCGAATCTGAAAAATCTACCGCCTCAGACATGATGGAAACAGCAAAGGAAGTTGCTACAGAAATGGTAGCTGATGTTGCCAAATCGGTAAAGCTTGATGCCAGTTCGCTAAGTGCTTTTAAATCCAGCCTCGGTGATATGAAGGCATCACTAAGCAGCGATCAAGCCAGCAGCCTAACCTCGGCACTCGCATCCCTTGCCAAAGGCGCTACAACTGAGAAAAAAGGTGGGCTTTTGGGTGCAGCCAAAGACATGGCCGCCGGCAAATCGATGGAAGACACCTTATATGAAAGCCTCGGCAGCCAATTGAACGGCCTGTCGTTTGAGGACATCATCAAACTGGCCAGCTAATCCAGGATTGGGCTGATAAAAAGCGCCCTTCCCGGCGCTTTTTTTTTGCGCCGCATAAAATACCGACCTATTCGGCGGGCTTCAAGACTGCGCGGGCCAGAAGACCGATTGGAACCAAATCAGGCAAAGCTTTTTTAAGGCATATGGTTTGATATAGCCGATTGAAGTGAATATTGATTCAAAACTCGTACTTCTTAAATAGATTGCTGATTGAGCATTGTTTTTTCCGTCGGATAGCTTTTGCTTGCGCCCATTTCTGTTCTATGGGGTTCAGGT
>Ga0316206_1000064_pt1 | contig 222477 bp, 205 predicted proteins | sample 6monthpyrite_MG_FD_204942 | JGI IMG/M metagenome (GOLD analysis project Ga0316206, IMG submission 204942) | Microbial mat bacterial communities from mineral coupon in-situ incubated in ocean water Damariscotta River, Maine, United States -... | ecosystem: Environmental > Aquatic > Marine >... | reverse complement strand
CGTGTCTGGTCGCTGTTGATCAAGACGCCACCGGCAACACATTAGAAGTCGCATTATCATATGCATCAGCCATTGGTGGCGGACGTTCGGGCGTCATTGAAACCACATTCAGAGAGGAATGCGAAACAGATTTGTTCGGTGAACAAGCGGTCCTTTGTGGTGGCTTAACCGCATTGATCAAGGCCGGGTATGATACATTGGTCGAAGCCGGATACGCCCCGGAAATGGCCTATTTCGAGTGTTTACACGAAGTCAAACTGGTGGTTGATTTAATTTTCGAAGGCGGCATCGCCAACATGCGTTATTCGATTTCCAATACGGCTGAATACGGCGACTATGTGTCCGGTAACAGGTTAATTGATGATGGAGTCAAAGCCCGCATGAAAGACGTGTTAGAAGACATACAATCGGGTCGTTTTGTTCGTGACTTTATGTTGGAAAATCAAGCCGGACAACCGAGTTTTAAAGCCACGCGTCGACGTGAAAGCGAGCATGGCATCGAAATCGTCGGCGCCAAATTGCGCGCCATGATGCCGTGGATTGGTGACAATGCCATCGTTAAACAAGACGCGGCATAGGAATTTACAAACGAAAGTTCCTCCCGGGGGTGGCGTTCTAAATCAAAAGTTGTCATGGTCCAGTTATTGAGCGCATCAATGACTGACGGTTTTTGTCGGATCGCCATCCCCACCCTTCAAAAAAATACAACCCTTTGATTTTTGTTGTCTCGCAAATGTAGCTCCATGTGTTAACTTTACAATATGGAGAACGCAGTTCATTCAACATTAACCGGGATCGCGGGCATTAGCTTAGCAGCGCTTATTTGTGGGATTTTTCTTGAGCGTTTAAAACAGCCTGCCATTGTTGGCTATATTTTGGCCGGTGTGTTGTTGGGCCCCTCTGTTTTTGCCGTTATCCCCGAACGTGAAACAATCGACACCATTGCCGAACTAGGCGTGTTAATGTTGTTGTTTTTAGTCGGCATGGAATTGTCTCTTCGTTCGTTTCGAAAACTTTGGCGGTTAGCCGTTTCGACAACGGTGTTTCAAATAATCGTCAGCACTTCATTGATGGCATTATTATCAATCGTGTTTGATTGGAGCCTTGCTTACACTATTTTATTAGGTTTTGTCGTGGCTTTATCCAGCACCGCTGTCGCCATCAAAATTCTGGAAAATATGGGCGAGCTTAGGACCCGAAATGGGCGCATTGCCGTCGGCGTTTTAATTGCTCAGGATTTAGCCGTGGTGCCGATGATGTTAGTAATATCATCGCTCGGTGGGGACGGGTTTCAATGGATTGTCATTTTTAAAATTATTATATCAATTGCCGTTTTAGCCGGACTAATTTTTTATCTCAGCGGCGGGCGGAAAATTAATCTGCCTTTATTACAAATCGCCGCCGGTAATGAAGACTTAAAACCATTAGCCGGGCTAGCGATTTGTTTTGGCTTTGCCGCCCTGTCGGGATTAGCCGGGTTATCAGCCGCTTATGGCGCTTTTATCGCAGGATTAGTCATCGGCAACAGCACGGACCGCGGATCGATGTTAGAAGCCGTCAAACCAATCCAGAGCATTTTAATGATGGTATTTTTTGTCTCTATTGGATTACTGGTCGACTTAAGCTACATGTGGCAAAATTTAAGCATCGTTGTCATGTTGTTTTTATTCATCGCTGTTTTCAAAACCGCACTCAACGTTATTTTACTCAGACTATTTGGACAACAATGGAAGCATGCTTTTATGTCTGGATTAATGGTTTCACAAGTCGGCGAATTTTCTTTTTTGTTGTCTGTGGTCGCCGTTAATGCCGGTCTAATTAGTTTGGACGAGCGGCAATTGATTGTTGCCATTACCGTGGTCAGTTTAATATTTTCGCCACTTTGGGTTTTTACCAGCCGCCGTTTGCAAACGCTTATTCAGTATGGCGTCACAAATGCCCGCGACATGCTGCAATTGGTCTATGGTCCTGAAGCTGAAATGGTTGTCGATACATTCGATGAAGCCCGCACTCAAAGCCAGCGGTTTATACGTTATGGTGCAGGAACATTTAAAAAGATAAAAAAACTGTCTAAAACAACAAAAGAAAAATCTGATCCGGAGACAAAACCCGATGCCTGATTTTACGGTCGAAGACGAAGCCTTTTCCCAAGGCCATCACATCATCGCCGGTATTGACGAAGCCGGACGTGGCCCGTGGGCAGGGCCTGTTGTGGCGGGCGCGGTTATTTTAAATCGCAACGACATCAGCGATGAATTAATGAACGGGCTGGATGATTCAAAAAAACTCAGCCACAAAAAACGTGAAATGCTATTCCCAAAACTAACCAAACAAGCCCGAATTGGCGTCGGCATCGCAACCGTAGATGAAATAGATTACTTAAATATTTTAGGGGCGACCTTGTTGTCCATGCAACGCGCACTCAATAATCTTGGCAATCCGGCTACCGATTATGCCTTGATCGATGGCAATCGAATGCCAGAGCTCCCCTGCAAAGCCAAAACCGTTATCAAAGGGGACAGTTTAAGTTTATCCATTGCCGCCGCGTCGATTATCGCAAAAGTCACAAGAGACCGTATTATGACCGCGCTTTCAATTGATTATCCCGGTTACGGTTGGCAAAACAACGCCGGTTACGGCACACGGCAACACATTGATGCACTTAAATCTCTTGGTATTACGGAACATCACAGAAAAACTTTTGCACCCATACGCAAGATATTGCGCCCCGATTCCACATGACTCCTATATATGGACTCAAAAAAATATTATAAGCCATTGAATCTATTTGATTCTTGACGCAGAGTCTTGGCTTTGTCATTGTCTGCCGCATGGCTACAAAAACACAAACAAAAGCGTTGATCTCATCCGACGACGCGCCCGCATCGATCACTGATTTCACCGACCAAGTGTTTGTCGGCGATTGTATAGAATTAATGAACGGGCTACCGCAAGCATCCGTCGATATGATTTTTGCTGATCCGCCGTATAATTTACAGTTGTCGGGTGAATTATTGCGACCTAACCAATCCAAAGTATCGGGTGTTGATGATGCTTGGGACCGGTTTGATGATTTCAAAACTTATGATCAATTTACCATCAACTGGTTAACGGCCGCCCGGCGCCTGTTAAAACCCAACGGCACCATTTGGGTAATCGGCAGCTATCACAATATTTTCCGCGTTGGCGCGACATTACAAGATTTAGGCTATTGGATGCTCAACGATGTGATATGGCAAAAAACCAATCCCATGCCAAACTTTCGCGGGCGGCGTTTCACCAATGCCCACGAAACCATGATTTGGTGTGCGCGTGATAAAACGTCTAAATATAAATTTAATTACGAAGCCATGAAATCATTAAACGATGATTTGCAAATGCGATCCGATTGGACATTACCATTATGCACAGGTTCTGAACGCATCAAAGGCGATGACGGCAAAAAGGCCCACCCCACACAAAAACCGGAATCACTATTACACCGGGTCATATTATCATCGACCGACGTCGGCGACGTTATACTGGACCCTTTTTTTGGTACAGGCACAACAGGAGCATCGGCAAAAATGCTGGGACGACATTACATTGGTTTGGAAGCTGAACAAAAATATGCTGACGTTGCTAAAAAACGATTAGATAATGTTGAACGTGTTGATGATTTGCAATTACTAAAAACCCCCAACAAACGCGCCCAGCCACGAGTGCCATTTGGCTGGTTGGTTGAACGCGGCATTTTAAAACCTGGCCAGACTTTGTTTGATCAACGCCGCCGTCATTCAGCTCGGGTTCGCGCTGATGGCACATTGGCCGCATCCAGCTTTAACGGGTCCATCCACCAAGTCGGCGCATTCGTTCAAAAGGCACCAGCCTGTAACGGCTGGCAGTTTTGGTACGCGGAACAAAAAGGCAAACTTATACCGATTGATGTGTATCGGCAAAAAATTCGCGCCGAAATGCCCCGCGCTCAATAAGACCCCGCCCATTAAAAAAATGTTATTTTTTTTGAATGTGAATGTCTTGTTGTGGATAAGGAATAGAAAGCCCTGCCGCCAATAATTTTTGTTTCAAGCATTGAGTGATATCGCTTTTAAGGGTACCGAAATCCCCACGTACGCACCAGAAACGGATGCTTAAATCAACAGAACTAGCCCCTAGTCCAGTGACGAGAATAATCGGTGCCGGATCGTTCAAGACACGGGCATTTGTATTTATAACATCCATGATAATGGCTTTAGCCTGATCAATATCATCACCGTAACCAATTCCCAGCATAATTTCAGCGCGGCGATTGTCATTGATGCTGTAATTAATAATGGATTGTCCCCAGAGTTGCGCATTGGGAACAATAATACGTAAATTATCCGCCGTATTGATTTCAGTAACGAATAAAGTAATCGACAAGACGCTGCCACTGACCCCGCCACCATCAATATAATCACCAACTTTAAAAGGCCGGAACAATAACAACATCACCCCGGCGGCGGCATTCGACAAAGTTCCTTGTAACGCCAATCCGATGGCGAGGCCAGCCGTTCCAATGACAGCAATAAAACTGGTGGTTTCCACACCAAATTGCGACAACATGGCAAGGATGGTAAAAACCAAAACCACGTAACGAGATGTCGAGGAAAAAAAGGCGGCTAACGTGGCGTCCATATGGTCTGTTTTCGCCAGTAGACGTGACAAAATACGTTCAACCCATCCAGCCGTTATCCCGCCGGCAATTAAAATAATAATCCCGCCTAGAACATCGAGGCCATAAATACTGATGGCCTGCATCAACTGGGATAAAATTTCCTGCCAATCGCCGTTCATTGTCATCCCCCATGAGCATTTGATGAAAATGCTGCAGTTTATGCTGCAACCAACACTGCAGCATTTTACGCAGCAAAATGAATTAAATCAACATGTTAACATATTAATCATCACTGGTTTTAAGGGCCGCCAAAAAAGCTGATTGCGGTATTTCCACATTACCAAATTGACGCATGCGTTTTTTACCTTTTTTCTGCTTATCCAACAGTTTGCGTTTCCGCGACACATCGCCGCCATAACATTTAGCCGTCACATCTTTGCGCATAGCGTTGACCGTGGCGCGGGCGATGATTTTTCCGCCGATGGCCGCCTGAACAGCGATTTTAAAAAGCTGCCTTGGGATCAATTCTTTGAGACGTTCACAAATGGTGCGGCCTCGGCTTTCAGCGTGGCTGGCGTGGACCATAAATGATAAAGCATCAACAGGTTCTTGATTAACCAGAATGGAGACCTTCACCAGATCACTTTCGCTATAGTCGTCTAGATCATAATCAAAACTGGCATAACCACGAGAAACGGATTTCAATTTATCATAAAAATCAAAAACAACTTCGTTTAATGGCAACCGGTAAACAACCATGGCACGGTTACCCATATACGTCAGTTCAACCTGTTCCCCACGGCGTTCCGTACATAGTTGCAAAATCGGCCCTAAAAATTCATCGGGCACTAAAATTGTTGCCTTGATCCACGGCTCTTCGATTTTTTCAATGCGGGTGACGTCCGGCATATCGACCGGGTTGTGCAATGAAATCTGGCTACCATCACGCAGAAAAATATCATAAACTACTGATGGGCTGGTGGTAATCAAATCCAGATCAAACTCACGTTCTAGGCGTTCTTGGATAATTTCCAGATGCAACAGACCTAAAAACCCACAGCGGAAACCAAGACCAAGTGCGGCAGAGCTTTCCGCTTCAAAATGGAAACTCGCATCATTGAGGTGAAGTTTTTCCAGACTGTCGCGTAGATCTTCGTACTGGCCACTATCGATGGGAAACAATCCGCAAAAAACAACAGGAACGGACGGCTTAAACCCGGGCAAAGCTTCAACGCAAGGGTTACGTTCATCAGTTACTGTATCACCAACGCTGGTATCGGCCACGGTTTTAATAGCGGCCGTGAAAAACCCCATCTCGCCTGGGCCAAGCACATCACAAGGCGTTTGTTTTGGCAAGAAATGACCAACCCGGTCGACCAGATAACTGGCTCCGGTCGCCATCATCCGAATTTTCATGCCTTTTTTAAGATAACCATCTTTGATACGTACCAAAATCATCACACCCAAATATGAATCGTACCAACTATCGACCAGAAGAGCTTTTAATGTACTGTCCGCGTTGCCTGTCGGGGCCGGTAATTTTTCAACCAAACCTTCAAGAACGTCTTTGATGCCAATGCCGGTTTTTGCAGAAATCATCAATGCATCCGATGTATCCAAACCAATGACGTCTTCGATTTGCGCACACACGCGTTCGGGTTCCGCCGCCGGCAAATCGATTTTATTTAAAACCGGAATAATTTCGTGATCATTTTCCATGGCTAAATAGACATTTGCCAAAGTTTGTGCTTCGACGCCTTGGGATGCATCGACCACCAACAGTGATCCTTCGCAAGCGGCTAATGATCGGCTGACTTCATAAGCAAAATCAACGTGGCCAGGGGTGTCCATTAAATTCAGGATATAGGTTTCGCCATCGTCGGCTTTATATTCCAAGCGTACGGTTTGGGCTTTGATGGTAATCCCGCGTTCGCGTTCGATATCCATGCTATCGAGCACTTGCTGTTTCATTTCGCGTTCGCTTAAACCCCCGCAGTATTGAATCAAACGGTCGGCTAACGTGGATTTTCCATGATCGATATGCGCAACGATGGAGAAATTTCGGATATTTTTTAAATTCGTTTTCATAACAGGGGTCGTAGCATTCTCCGGCCCTAATCTCAAGCCACCCATTGTCCCATAACCTGCACTATTCAGGTTTATTATTCATATCCAAAGAGTCTAACAGTTCCTCATCGGTTAAAGTGGGGTTTTCAACAAGATCATCAAGGGCGTCATGGCCTGAATGATCGGGCTCACGATCATCGACTTGCCCATCTTCAGGTCCGTTTTCTATATGGGCTTGCGCTGCCAATTCATCATAGAGTTTTAGCGAAATTTCTTGTTTCCTGAATTCTTCTTCTTGTTCAGGGGTGATTTTACGCCCCGGACGGCAATACCACGCCAACAACACACCGGGAAAACCAAATATAAACCAAGCCGGCAACATCAACAGATTTTTGACAACAGGATCCCATAAAACCGGCGCAACGCGTTCAAGACGAATTTGTAAAATCACAGGCCCCGTTGGCCACGCCGTATGCCACAAATCATAGGCCGATACCCAAATCAGGCTAATCACCGGTGAAATTGTCATCAAACTTTCTGATGCTGCGGCGACAAATGCCAACACCAATAAAAGCCAACCCAGATAAAAAAGAATAATCATCGTCCTAATTTTAACGAATCCTAAGGGATTGCAAGAAAAAACCGATATTTTCACTTATTAATACAAAAACGTTATTGAAAAACATTGCCCTTACCGCCCGGCTCGGTTAGTTTCCGCCCCGCAAGCAGTCATTATTATGCGCTTGTTGCTGGAGGGGTGGCCGAGTGGCTGAAGGCGCACGCTTGGAAAGCGTGTATGCGGGAAACCGTATCGGGGGTTCGAATCCCCCTCCCTCCGCCATAAAAACAGTCCCGCTATACGCGGGGCTTTTTTTATGGGTGGACGGGAGAGGATTTGATTTGAACCTCTGGTTCGGGAGGAAGCACCGCTTCCGATGACGCCCTTAGGCGGTCCTGAAGCATATGCGAAGGATGGAAATCATCTTGTAAAAGGTGATTTCCACAATCCCCCTCCCTCCGCAATTCTTCTATCGGCAACGAACTTGACCTGCGCCCTTTAAAACTCTCAAACGGGCTGCCCGCCGTTTTTCTTTAATAAAGTAAACTGTCACTTTAACTTTTAAACTGTCACTTTAACTTAACTCACCTTAACTGTACCGTAACTCTACTATTTATTTCTCACAGGGAAAATGGTGTTTAATATAACACCATTGATACGCTCAACTGGCAGGAAAATAATTCCGTTCAATTTTCCGGCAAGCAATTTCGCCGTGACCGCGCTGCATGAGGCAATCAGTAGTGACGCCAACATATCAAGTGGGAAATGGACACCTAGATAGACCCGCGCCCAAGCAACGGCAAATCCCAGACAGATGATTGCGACGCCGAGCCTGCGTAAAGGGCGGGTTATGATGAGGCCTAGTCCCAACGACCATAAAAATGTCGCATGATCGCTGGGAAATGACGTTTCAAGGCTGTGCGTTAACAACGATTGGCCGATACCCAGTTCGAACGGGCGCGGCACATAATACAAAAATGCCAACGTGAAATTCACAGCCAGCCCTATTCCGAGGGCAACACCGGCAATCATCAAACAGCGGCGTATTTCAGCAGTTTTGAAAACCCATAACCAGACAAGGATGGCGATGACCAGCCACGGCGAAAAAACGGCCAAAGTTTTTGCTATCAGAACAATGACGTGATCAGCGTTTTGACTGGCGTTGATGAGGTTGAACAGTGTTTTGTTCAGTGGGAATGACAATTCCAACTCTATTCCTTTCAGCAATATTCATGTGTTGTTTTTAAACCTTTGGCATGGCGTAGAATTTTGCCTAATTATGGATTTTGGTTATTTACCCATTGCTGCCCGCCAAGTGCTGACGACAAGAATAACGGCACATCCCAAAAATAACAGTGGTGCAATCCAGATTATATCAACGGGCAATTTCGATAATTCAAGTGCGCCAAAAGCAACCCAACTCAGAATGGCTACCGAAAACCAGACGTCATCGACAAAGATCGAAAACAATTCACTTATTGCTGCTTTCATCCAACTCATAGGACGTCCCCATTGGTTTTTAAACGGCGGGCAATCCGAACCGCTAATAATGCCGTGACCAGAAAACCAGCGATCAGAGCGACTATGGCTAGGTCTTCTCCAAGCCAAGGCAATCCCGCGCCTTCGCCGATCCAAAACACCCCGAAGGCCGACAGCAAAACCCCGACTGTGAATTTCAACGTATTTTCTGGAACTTGCGCCAGTGGGCGGTGAACAACAATTCCCACGATAACAACGAGAATGAGTGCCGCACCTGCTCCAAACGCCGCGGGCACAAGAGACGCCCCCGTTGATCCAACAGCGATGACAATAAAAATGACCTCTAACCCTTCAAGCACGACAGCTTTAAAACTGGTGATCAACGCTATTGGGTCCCATCGCTCGATGGGTGGAGCGTCAATTTGCAGAAGTTTTTTTTCCTTGGCAAAAATGGCCACCTCATCATGCAGCGCAATGATACCAGCCGACCGAAGCACCGCTTTGCGTAACCACCGCATACCGAACAACAACAGCAAAATACCAACAACCAACTGCAACCAGGTAATAGGCACCATGGAAAGAAGCGGCCCGAAAACGGCAACAAGAGCGACAAGAAGAATTGCCCCGGCACTTGCACCGACCAATGCGGGTCGCCATCCACGGACAGTTCCAACAGCTAAAACAATTGTTAATGCCTCAACAAATTCTACAATAGAAGCAAGGAAAGCAGCGACGGCTACGGTGACGGATGATGTAGTGACACCCCAGATAATATAATCCAAAACGGTTACCTCTTTTTTCAAATTAGAGTATGATTAATTTCAGTTGTAAATACTACATAATTTATTAAAAGGTACCAATTACTACACTAACTGTCAAACATAATAGCTCAACGAGGAATTTGATGAAATGAACGAACAGCTCTTTGAAGACCGAGTAAATGCTCATATAGGCCAAATTCGTCAAGCCGAACAACGTGTTGCCCGCTTTTTTCTCGACAACCGCGAAGAGACACTGATCGGTTCAGCTTCATCTCTTGCAAATCAAGTCGGGACCAGTGACGCTACGGTAATCCGCACGGTTAAGGCCCTCGGGTTTTCCGGAATGGACGAGATGAGGCGCAATTTAGCAAACGAGATGCAGGCAAATCCATCACCGTCAAACAGGTTAGCCCGAACACTGAATGAAGTTAATGACGAATTGATATCCGCCCTTGATCTAACACTTGATATCCATCAACAATCGTTAGAGCGTCTGCGCCATGACATCAAATCAGAAGATTTTGAAAAAGCGATCAAGTATATTGTCGACGCCAACAGAGCGTATATATTTGGTATCGGGCCGTCCAGTGCGATGGCCAATTATTTTTCCATCCAACTGGAACGTTTTGGCATTCAGGCGGTTAGCCTGACGCAAACCGGGTTGCTTCTTGCGGATCGCCTACTGCACCTGAAACAAGGTGATCTTATGATGATTTTTGCCTACGAGCGGGTTTATCCTGAACTCGTGACTATTTTGGATCAAGCCGCCAAACACAACGTTTCAACGGTTCTGTTTTCTGACACTCTTGGCCCAAAGCTGGATGATCAAGTCAATTTAACACTTTCCGTTCAACGTGGGCGTACTGATATGCTTAGCATGCATACGACAACACTGGCACTTATAGAAGCATTGCTGGTCGGGGTCGCGAAAACACAACCGGAGGAAACAATGGCCAGCCTTAAATTATTGAATCAAATTAGGGCCGAGGTGGCGGGCAAAAGAATGGATATTCCATCGCGATAGACACGTTTTCAAACCATGTTGCCTATGGAATTAGAAATGACGGTGATAAACAATTAAGGATAATTACTGTGGATTACTGTGACGGATTACTGTGACAGTTTACTCAATGCAGAGACGAGTAGATCCGAGGCTCCCTCCCTCAGCCATAAAAACAGTGTCCGGCCCTATGACATAGAATGCAAAATGCCCCTGATGAGACACAGATCACACTTTTGCAGCAAACGGCACCCCTCCGGATGCTTCAAAAAAAACATATTGGCGTTCAAATAAATGGACGCGCGCGCACCCGTGCCTTGCGCATGCCTTCAAGCGTTTCAATTTCAACTGTAGTGCCATCTTTCCAGTGGGATGCATCAATAATACCGAGGCCAACAGTGGTTTCAAAATCCGGTGACCAGACGGCTGATGTAACCATGCCAACCTGTTTGCCGTCTGACAAAAGCCTCCACGCATCGGAACAGGGCGCCTGTGCGTCCCCGTCAATGGCAAAGCTGCGCATTTCACGGGCGGGGCCGATGCGTTCCAGTTGCAGCAACGCGTCACGGCCGATGCAGTCAACGGCAGCAGACGGCTTGCAAAAGCGACCGAGCCCGCATTCATAAGGATTGTTTTCAAGCGTCATGTCATTGCCGTAGGACAACAGCCCGCCTTCGATCCGTTCGATCAGGTTCGGGCAGCCCGGGCGCACATCCAGATCCTTTCCGGCGTCAAAAAGCGCATCCCACAGGGGTTCTGCAAGATCATTCCCTTCGACATATATTTCAAATCCGCCCTGTTTACTGTACCCCGAACGGGCGACAATGAAATCCCGCCCCCTGAACGGCAACCGGGCAAAACGGAAAAACCGGATAGAACGGACATCATCACCGAACACACGGGCCATCAATTCGTCCGCCTTTGGCCCCTGAACGGCAAGCGGTGCCACGTCAGGCTCGGTTACATTTACATTTAACCCAGACCCAAGCGCCAATCCTTTGACCCAAAGCAGCAAATCACTGTCGGCGATGGATATCCAGTATCGATCCGGCCCGACGCGCATGGTCATGGGATCGTTCAACAAGCCGCCCCGTCCGTCTACACTGGGTGTATAGACACATTGATCATCCTGAAGACGGCTAATATCCCGGGGCGTCATCATCTGCGCCAGTTTTCCCGCGTCCTGTCCGTTCAGTTCGATCTGGCGTTCGCACGACACATCCCAGACCTGAACCGCCCGTTTCAGGTGATGGTAATCGTCTTCGACGGTTGAAAAAACCGTTGGCAAAAGCATGCGGTTATAAACCGTATAGGCTTTGACTCCAGCGGCTTCTACCCGGCGGGTGAACGGTGTCGAACGGATACGGCGGGAAATGGATAACAATGGTGCTGACATATTTTCTACTCTCTCTCGTCTTTGCCCGGATGGTAGACGCCGTGCTGGAATCAAGTCAATTAGTATTATACCTGCTACTATTGCCCTATCATTAAATCACACGCTGCAATCACGTTACCGTTGACTTTTGCCGGGTCCAGCCGAATAATATTTCCGTCTGTTTTGGTATATTTTACGCTGAAATTTTTGGCTGGATACGATCATGGGGGAAATGGTTTTAATCCGCAATAATCCGGGTGATCGTGAATTTATCGATGCCTAACATATCCTATCCGAAGACTTCGGCTTCGGTTGTGCCGATGGCAATCAATCACCACATTTGACTTGGTCTGATCCGCCGAAAGGCATGAAAAGCTTTGCCGTTACCTGTTTCGATCCAGACGCCCCGACACATCGTCTGCTGTCGATGGCATCATGCTGAATTTCAACACCATCGAAAAAGCCGCTTTAATGGGGCTTTTCAAACGTTAACCATCACACGGCCAGCAAAAATCACGATGCCGGTTTGACCCGGATTTTGTTTTTACGAATTTTATGGCCATGCAGTTCTGCCATGGCTTTTTCGCCGTCGTCATCTTGTTCCATATCAACAAAGCCAAAACCTTTTGACGTATTGGTTTCCAAGTCCATCACAATATTGCAGAGTTTGATGGCACCGTAGGGTTCAAACAATTGTGTAAGATCAGTTTTTGTAAAATCACGAGGTAAATTGAGAACGAGAAGGTTCATTTCGGCTCCGCTGCACAAATAATAAGACCGAGCGACAGCATAAGCGGCTTTATCTATAACAGAAAGCAAGAACCCTCCTCACTAAATAAAAACACCCAAACAAACGATGAATATTTTAACTGATGACCAAGCAGTTGATTAATTCAAATCATTGTTTTCTTGCTGTGTGGTCGATGTTGAAGACGTTGGGGCGGGCGGTTTTGGTTTGAGATTGGGAGTCAAGGGCTGGCCCAATTTAATTTTTTGCTTTATCTCGGTTATGGTTTTTTCCAATGCCAATGCCCGTGCGGGTGTCGTCGGGTGCGTCACAGCCATTTCAATGCTGCTCGGGGCCTCTGCTGCCATTTTCCGCCAAAAATCCGGAGCAACTTCAATATTGCCACCGGACATCGCCATTGCATAAAGCCCCGCATAATCAGCTTCAGCCTCAAAATCGATGGTATAAGCATTGGCACCGATGGCCCCGCCTTTTTCCGAAAAAGTTCCGCCTGTGTTAACACCAAGAACGGCAAACATCATATCCACCACAAAGCCACCCGCAGCACCGGCAGATTGATTTTGTTCTAAAGCTTGAATATGTCCCATAGCGTTATGGGCAAATTCGTGGCTAAGGACAAGGGCCAACTCATCATCATTACCGACAAACCGTAACATACCCTTTGTCACACCTATTTTCTTTCCGGTGGCATAAGCATTTACAACACCAGCATCCTGAGAATTCATATCGGCTGAAATTAAATAATCACATACAGCCTGCCACTCAACGTTTGAAATTTTTTTCTTGCCCTTACGCATTGTTTCCACTTTAACAAACCGGGCGCGCGTTTTTGCAAGCGCTGCCAATTTTTCCATATAAAACGATTTTGCATTGACGCCCTTTGGCAAATTCCATTTACCCAAAGCCGTGACTTCATCACCGACTTTCAACCCCGCCCGGTCCGCCGGACCACCAGGGGCCACCACTTTAATAACAAGTTCTTTATCCAAACCATAAGCTGTTGCCAAAGCAGCCGACCATATCGGATCAGTTTCCTGAAATCTATTCCAGACATTAAATCCAAGGTCTTTAGCTTGCCTGCCTTTACACATAGAAATGGCCCCATAGAGGATCGGTGCGCCGACACGGTAAACTCGGTGCTGAGCATCATAAAAAGTTTTAGTAACAACCACCCGCTGTTTTTTAGCTTCGTTTTCTGTTGTCACCCTATTAAATTGAAAACCCTGAGTTTGTGGTTGCACGCATCCGGCAACAAACAATACAGCAGCCAATATGGCCAAAGACCCTGATTTCATCTAACCCCCAAGTGTAATCCAGCACAAATCAAGGCTGAATACGAAACCGAAACCGAAACATAGATTTTGTTATTTTTCTTTACAGTAGTATTTATTTCAAACCAAATACAACTGGTTTTTCGACAAAATTTTTGAAATCCATTTTCAGGAAGTAAATACAGGGTACAGTGAAGACAGTAACAAAGCGGCCATAGCTAGGTTAAAAAACTTAAGCCGTTTTTGGCTGGTTAATAACCGCTGCATTTGCTGGCCTAACATCGCCCACGTGCTAACAGACGGTAAATTCACGACGGCAAAAACAAAGCCCACCAACAAAATCGCCTTCATGTCTTGGGACGGGGTATAAACACTGATAGCGGTTAACGCCATCACCCAGGCTTTGGGATTAACCCATTGGAACAAAGCTGCGGCAAAAAAAGTCATTGGCTTGCTGGACTGGTTATCATTTTCAGGTTTCGAAGCGGTGGCTATTTTCCATGATAAATAGACCAAATAAATAACACTGACTATTTTCATCAACTGATAAGTTATGGGAAAGCGGTCAAAAATTTGCACCAACCCGGCACCGACCAAGATCACCATAAAAGCAAAGCCTAAGGATATACCCACCATATGCGGTAACGTGCGTTTGAATCCAAAATTAGCCCCCGACGCCATCAACATCAGATTATTTGGTCCCGGCGTAATCGACGAGACTAATGCAAAAGCGGCGAGTGCCGATACAAGTTCATAATTCATAACACAACTATATTCAATTAAAGCAACAATGTGCTTGCAATATTGCGTTGAAATAAACTAATTTCACAATTAATCATGAAAAAAGATATGATTAACGACAAAATATTGCAACAGCTTGTTGCCGATGGACGTATTAGCAATACGGACCTAGCGGATAAAGTTGGCTTGTCGCCATCGGCTTGCCTGCGCCGGGTACAAGAGCTTGAACGGTCAGGCGTCATCAAAGGTTACCGCGCCGTGTTGGACCCTTCCGCCATCGGTGCCGGGTTTATTTCATATATCCTAGTCGGTTTATCTGATCACTCAAAACAATCTCAAGAAACTTTTCAGAATTCCATTTTAAAGTCTCCGGAGGTCAAAGAATGCCACAACATCACCGGCACAAAAGAATATTTGTTACGTGTAGAAGTTCATGACATTGCCGCTTATAAAATTTTTCATACCGATGTGTTAGGTACTTTGCCACAAGTCAACGCATTGACAACCTATGTGGTGATGTCATCCCCAAAAGACCTTAGGGCTTAATACCTCTTAAAAATCTACCACCCCTTCAATACAAAGTCGGTGAGTACGCCACACACATTCATAAATACACATAAAAATAATGCGTAAAACTATGATGCAAAAAATAGCGAAGAGACACGGTAATACCTCCTTCTATTAAGGGTCACTGCAAGTAGAACTGTTTAAGCCGCTATGGTCATGACCATAGCGCGTTTTTGCATTGGCGTTATTCCACCGATCGCCATGCTGGGCCGTTCGGTGTTAATCACATTAAAAATCCTGAAACTGCGGCCATCACTCAACTGGTCATGCATAAAATCCATCGACCAGACCGCGTTGATTGTTCTCGGCACAGAAAGCGGTTCCGGATTCTCTAACAGGAGACGTTTTTTAGGCTTGATATGCAAATTAATCTCCAACTCGCGGTAAATCCGGCAAACGCGTTTGTGGTTCCATGGGAAATCCTTTCACATTGCGCAGATACAAAAAACATAACTGAAATCCCCAGTTGCGCTGACGTTTCGTTAACCGCAAAAACCAGTCAGCGATCAGGGCGTTCTCATCACTCAGCTTGGCTCGGTAGCGGTAACAGGTCTCGCTGATCGTAAAAGATGGTACTGCTCATACCATACTCACGGCAAAGGTCAGGCACCGGCGTACCGGCTTCGGCCTGATTTAAAATAGTCATGATCTGACTGTCCGTGTAACGTGATTTTTTCATCTGAACCCCGCAAAATATAATACGAGAAAATTCTACTTTTAAAGACCACTATTTATCGGGGGAATTACCACACCTATATAACGAATTTAATATGAAATTCGATTTTTAATCGAAATTTATTGTTTTTTTATTCACTTCTTGCCAGCCCTAGAGTATCATTCTTTCTGCCTGATAAATAAATCTTTCAATAACACCTCATTTTTCATCTAATTAAACGACACTATTCAAAAAAGTACAGCAAACAGGGAACCATAAAAGTAAGCCAATAATAACAAGGATGAGGACAATTTTTTTAATTGGCTTCATTTTAGTAGGGGGGAATAACGACTGGCACTTATTTCGAATTTAAATCCGGGGGATAAATTTAAACTTTCGGAATATGGCCACACTTAAACAAAAAATTTGGAGCCACCCCATGACCGAGTTATTAATAGTAGAAGACGAGCAATCTATCCGCGATATTTTCTGTGAACGCCTCACCGACGAAGGCTTTAAAGTTCATCAGGCTGCAAATGGCATTGACGGTTTAAAACAAGCGCGGCAACACCGCCCCGATTTAATTATTTCTGATGTTTCCATGCCAGAAATGGACGGCATTGATTTTTTTAAAAACCTGCAAAGTGACACCGCAGAAATGGCGGCCATACCTTTTATTTTTTTAACGGGCAAATCTGATGAAGGCGACGAGATCGCCAATCTTAACCTTGGCGCCGATGGACATCTCAATAAACCTGTTAAGTTTGACTTATTAACAGCACTAATAAAATCCCGACTTGGATACCGTGAACGCCAGCTTAGTTTATTGCGTGAAAAATTAAAATCTTCGTTTGATCCTTTATTCAAAAATAAAAAAAGTGCCGTTGGCGAATACCAATCTCTAGAAAAGTTGATTGATCATTATAAAGAAATAACGTCAACGATCACTCATTCCGATGTTAACTATTCTCAGTTAACGCATGCAACGTTTTCACTTAAAACGCTTAAAGATGCCAAACAAGTATCATCGAACTTAGCCAACATGTGCCCGGAACCTGATCTTGTAATCGTTGGCATTATTGAAATGATCATTAATGGTATTGAACATGGCAATTTAAATATCGGCTACCAGCTTAAAACAGAATTATTAAAAAAAGGAACGTGGACAAACGAAATCGAACGACGATTGGCGCTACCCGAAAATGCAACAAAATCTGTAACCGTCACATATGAAAAAACGCCAGATAAAATCAAATTTGAATTTATTGATGACGGTGGCGGCTTTGATTTTGACACTTTTCTGGATTTTGACCCTATGCGATCACAAGATTTGCATGGCCGCGGCATTGCCTTGGCGAAAGCCGTAGTTTTTGATGACTTAACTTATTTGGATAACGGTCACCGGGTTATTGCCTGCATTAACAATGCTAAGTAAATAGTATAATCATCAGCATAAAATCACATTAAACCGTCAATAGGTCGACATTGATGTGGGCCATAGCAATGTTGCTCAATCGGCAAGTGTGATTTTTTCATCAAGTCTTGTCGAGACTGTTCCTGATATTTTGCAACAGTTCTTCTTGCCGATAGGGTTTGCTGAGCAAAACCACATCGTCGCCCAATTTGCCGTCGTGAATAACCGCTTTTTCCGAATAACCGGTGGTATATAAAATCTTGATTTCGGGATGAAACCGTAAGGCTTCTTCGGCGATATCAACACCGTTGATGCCACCCGGTAAAACCACATCCGTAAACAATAAATCAAACGATGGCCCCTGTTTTAGCAAGCCAATGGCCTCAAGCCCGTCTCTGGCCTCTGTCACCTGATAACCACGACTTTTAAGCATACTGACCGGAATTTCGCGCACGCCATCATCGTCTTCGACCACCAAAATGTGTTCTGTACCAAGCGGTATGTCTGGCGTCACGGATGTTTTTTTAACACTTTTGGCACCATCTTTTGATCGAGGCAGATAAAGCTTGATGGTCGTGCCTTCGCCAAGCTCGCTATAAACAGCAATATGCCCGCCCGATTGAATGACAAAACCGTAAACCATACTTAAGCCCAAGCCGCTGCCTTTACCCACGTCCTTGGTGGTGAAAAAGGGCTCAAAAACTTTTTCCTGAACATCCTTTGTCATGCCGGTGCCGTTGTCGCTGACAGCGACGCAGATATAATCTCCAGATGCGACCTCATCTAAATTTTTGGTATAAGTTTCATCCAGTGACACGTTTTTGCATTCGATGGTCAAAACGCCACCATTCGGCATGGCATCACGAGCATTCAGGGATAAATTAACCAATGCATTTTCTAATTGATGCGGATCAATCAACACCGGCCAGACATTTTCGACAGCAACCACTTTCATGGCAATCGTTTCGCCCAAAGTACGGAACAGCATATCATTAAGCCCGACAAGAAGCTTTGAAATATTTGTGGTTTTTGGTGATAGAGCCTGTTTACGTGAAAATGACAATAAACGACTGGTCAAAGACGCCGCCCGGTCAATGGCTCTTAAAATCGTCGATATCTGATGGGCGGCTATATCATCTTGGCGCGCTGTATGTTTTAACAACTCTGCATTGCCAAGCATAATCGCTAAAAGATTATTAAAATCATGGGCAACACCCCCTGTCAACTGCCCTACCGCTTCCATCCTTTGTGATTGCCGGAGCTGATGCTCTAGGTCTTTGCGTTCTGAAATATCCGTCTGAACGCCTGCCAGCACCCGCGATTGACCATCAAGCCCGACCAGATTTTTACCAATATTGCTAAGCCATGCTATACGACCATTCGGATGGACAACCCGATATTCCAAATTGATGTCGGTTTTATCGTAAATACAACGCTTCAGAGCCTGCACGGTTTCCTCTCGGTCATCGGGATGAATGCGTATAACCCAATTTGCATAACTGGCTTCGACTTCGCCCGGTTCGTAACCCAACAGGCGGTAATTTTCATCGGACCAGAATACGCTTGTCAATGGTACATCACGCATCCAATAGCCGGCCTTGGATGCAGCCATGGCAATGTTAAGCCGCTCTTCGCTCAAACGTCTTTTTTCTTCGGCTTTTTTCTGTTCGGTAATATCGGTTGAACTTCCCCTGTACCCGGAAAATGTTCCGTCATGATTATAAACTGGCACACCGTTGGTATTTACATAAAAGCCTTGTTCTTCCCCTTTTTTTAAATAAAAGACAAAATTTCTGAAAGGGCGTCGGGCTTCAAGATCTTCCATATGTTGAACCCAGTTTTTATTTTCCTGAGGCATGTCAATATATTCCCAGCGCGTTTTCCCGATCCAGTCAGCGGTTTTATGCCCGGTGATTTCTTCAAGCTTCTGTGAAAAATAGGTAAACCGCAAGTCGGCGTCCATTTCCCAGAACCAGTCGCTTGAGGCTTCGGCAAAATCTCTGAACCGCTGCTCGCTTTGGCTTAGATCCGTTTCAGTTTTCAATAGCTTCCGGTGCAAGAGATAACGCCAACCACCGGCAATGATAATAATACCTAATAAAAGCCCGACCATTACTAAAAACACACGCATTCCCGTCCAGTATAGTTTGGGCGCCCCGTACCATTTATTCATAATCCGTTTATAATCCGGCGTTCTTTTAAATTTTTCTAATGCTACATCAATAGACCTAAGCAATACCTTGTTGCCCTTTTTAACTGCCATGGCACGCTTAACTTCCCGAAGCGGTTTCTCAATGCGGACAATATGATCATTAAACCCCGTTTCCTTAGCTATTTTTTGAAACATACCATTAGGCGCTAGAACCGCATCAACACCACCTGTCAACAAAGCAAAAAAAGCCTCGTTAAAAGTTTTGAATTCTTTAACGATAAATTTTTTATTGGATTTTAATTTTTTGGTCAGGATAGTGGCTTCCTGAGCGCCTAGAATTTTCCCAGACAATTCATTAATGTTATTAAGTTTTACGGCCCCTGAACGCATAAACAATGATAAGAAAAACACATCATAAGGAACCGAGAAATCAAGAAATGATTGGCGTTTGTCAGAGATGTCAACATTTGGAAAAATATCTGCCGCCCCTGATTTGATTGCCTTATAGCCATCTTCCCAATTTGTAACGACCAGATAGTTTACATCCAGTCCTGCCAAAGGGGCTATTTTACTGAGAATATCAACCGCTAATCCTGCTGGCTTTCCATCAAGGTTAAAATAATATGGTGGCAAATTTTCAAGAACAACGGCTGTAACTTGTCGTAATTCGGCTGTTTGAGACTTCGCAAATCCACCGGGGACCAAAAAAACAACCAAAAAAATAACTGTAAAAAGCCTCAGTAAAAATTGCGGGAAACGCCGTATGTCATTGGTTCGGGAAAACTTTTGTCGGCATGCAAGCAATCAACCACCCTTTATTCAGTCATGAACAAATTTCTGTTTAAATCACGTTACCACAAATTTTAAAAAAATAGCAAATAGGCGTCATGTGCTTTTTAAACGATCAAGTAAAGTCAGCAAATGACGTGGCATCAATGCTCCCTAGATCCGTATCGCTTAAACCTGAGAAAGTTGCCACTGTTTCCGCCGTATCCCACGTTCCGCCGTCACCTGCGTCACTGATACGGTAAAGGGTGCTATCCGTTCCGGCCGAGGCCAACATATAAAACTGATCACTGGCCGTGATTCCGCCGGAAAGCGTATTGGCCTCGGTCAAGGCAACAGCTGCGGACAATCCGGACACCACCCCTGACACGACAAACAAACCTGTATCCGCGCCAAGGGTAACAGAGTTGGCCGTTGTCGCCGTTTGAAAATTTGCTCCGCTTCCACGCAGATTGGTGCCCGATATGCTGGCACCTAAATCAAAAATATCAGCCCCCGAGACTGATCCACTATCAAGAAAATCGGTGATCACATCGCCAAATCCTGTGGCGTCCGACATGATAAACGTATCCACGCCTGAACCACCTGTTAATGTATCGGCACCGCCACCGCCTGTCAGTGTGTCATTGCCAGCTGCCGCATTAATCGTTGTTGCCGTACTGTCAGAAACCGTAACAGTATCAGCACCAGCGTTCCCGGTGACGGTTTCAGTGCCCGCCACAGTAAGCGAATTAGTGCCGGATGCTAGCGTGACCGTATCCGTGCCCGCTCCCAGATCAATCGTCCAAGTACCTGCAGTGCTAAGGGTCAACGCATCTGCTCCAGTACCGCCCGTCACCGTTTCAATATTACTGACATTCAAGGTGTTGGTCCCATCGGCCAGTGTTAAGCTGTCCGTACCGGCACCCAAATCAACACTATCACCCGATGACGCCACCGCCGTCATGGTCACCGTATCGGCACCGGTGCCGCCGGTGACGGTTTCAATATTCGCAACGCTTACTGAATTGGTCCCATTAGCCAAAGTCAAACTATCCGTTCCAACGCCTAAATCGACATTGCCCGACGTAATCGCCGTAGCCAATGTGATGGTGTCATTCCCCGTACCGCCGGAAATGCTTTCTGTATTGGATATCGTCGATGTATTGGTGCCGTTGGCGAAACTCATCGAGTCAGTTCCAGCGCCTAAATCGATGGTGGTGAATTGTGACGTTGTCAACCGACTACCGGCTTGACCATTCACCCACGTTTCCGAACCACTGGTCTGATTAACAAGTGTGCCTGCATATAAATTGCCGCTATCATCATTGATATTTGTGCCCGTTCCGTCATTGAATAACCATTGGCCGGCGATTTGTGTCAAATCACCCTGCACTCCCGCCGCATTATAAGCACTGACCAACATTCCTGATTGAATTTCGGCTTGTGTACGCGCCGCCGTCCATGCACGAATGGTGGATAATTGACCGTCAAAGGCCGCTCCGCCTCCAAGCCCGTTGCCTAATGCCGCATTGGTCACTGTAAAATTCGGGCTCATCGATTGCGTTGGTCCGGTGGTTTCACCATCCACATAAAGCTGTATCAAACCACTGGTACTCGTCACGGCCACATGATGCCATACGCCATCAGCAACGCCACCCGTTACAGTTGATGTGGGTCCTTGGGTATTGGATAGATCAAATCTGAGTTGCCCACCAAAGACAAAAAGAAATCCGCCTGCATTGGTCGTTGTATTATCACCTACAGAAATAACGTCCACTCGATTTGTAGTTTCTGTGGTTCTGATCCATGCCTCGTAGGTAAAATTACCCGTGCCCGTTGCCAGTTTAGTGGCACCTGTAATATTAACAATGTCATCAACGCCATCAAAAGCTAACGATTGTGACGGCCCGTTAATACTAGTAATCACAGTGTCATTGCCGGTGCCGCCGGTGATGGTTTCCGCATTTAATACGGCCACTGTATTGGTGCCATCGGCCAATGTCAGCGAATCGATTCCAGCGCCCGCGCTAATCACAGCAGATGTAGTGGCGGTGGTTAAAGTAATATCATCGGCACCAAAATTGCCTGTGACTATTTCTGTATTAGCAACAGAAATTGCATTCGTCGTAGTCGAAGTCAGGATTAATTCATCCGTTCCGGCGCCGCCATCAAAGCTGTCGTCCGATTCCGCACTACCGCTTAATGAGATGGTATCATCAGACGCGCTGGCGGTGATAATCTCGCCTTGGGACGCCGTCATGGTATACGTTTGTGTGCCGCCGACGGTCACCGTCATATCAGGCCCGGTGATTTTAAAATCAGCCGTCCCTAAATCAGCCAAGCTCACACCCGTCAGAACCATTTCCATGTCGGCCGTACCGTCGCCATCTAGGTCAACCTGTAAAACCTTGGTGGTATCGTCAAAGCGGGCCTCGGTATTGATTGAACCGCCGGTAAATGCCGACGCGCCAATAAACGAAAACGTTCCGGTTTCTAATTTTTCAAAGAAAATCTGTTCCGTATCATCGGTGGCGTCAAAATCGGTGATGGTGTCGGGTGCGATACTGGTCGACGAGCTGGCGGCCGTATAATCAAAACGGTCATTACCCGAACCACCGGTTAATGTATCAGCCCCGGCTCCGCCTGTTATCAAATCGTTGCCTAGACCACCTGTTAAAACATCATCATCTGCGCCACCATTAATATTGGTGGATGTGCTATCGCTAACGATCACTGTATCAATACCGGCGCCGCCGGTGATGGTTTCAACGGCGGATACATCGGATAATGTGGCACCGCTTGCCCCTAATGTAATGCTGTCGGTGCCGGAACTACCAACCACGGTTTCAATACCGCCAGATAAAGTTAAATTGCTGGTAGCGCTGGCTAAACTAACGCTGTCTGTACCATCACCACCGTTAACCGTTTCAACAGATGATAAATTACTAATATCAGCGCCAAAGAATCCTAGGTTCAGAATATCTGTACCGCTGCCACCCGTCAGTGTATTAAACGTACCATCGACTTCTAAAACATTACCAAGGTTATCTAGCGTTAAGTTATCAGCGACAAATTCAGCATCATATCTGTCACCCAAAGCCGCCGCGCCGCTTAGGGATACTGTTTGCGTACTGCTTCCGGAGGTAATAATTGTATCATCAGCATCGGTTAGAGTAATGGTGCCGGAATTCGCCGTAAAATCCACCAAACCCGGGTCGATTGGAAACGATTCACCAGGTGGCACGTCGGGCGGAGGATCATCAAAAAAAGCATCCAAGGCCGGATCCAAAGTCGGACCGAATGTTGGATCAAATGCCACATCAAAAAAACTATCCGGTCCGGCCAAAGGATCGGCAAACAGATCAGCAAAAGGATCAGGGCCAAACGTTTGACCAAGGTCCGGCCCAAAATCGGGGCCAAAATCAGTAGCAGGTCCATCAACAGGCCCTCCATCGTCAAGCGGCGCACCATCATCAGGCGGCGGAGCTCCATCAGCGGGAGCATTACCATCAACAGGTCCATCGCCGGCATCTGGTGGCACTCCTGCATCAGCTGCAGCTTGCACGGCTTGGGCTTCGGCAGCTTGCACGGCTTGCACCGCGGCCTGTACTGCAGCATCGGCGGCTTGCAAAGCATCGGCTCCGGGGACAGTAATTCCGGCTGCGAGCGCGGCACCGGCCACAGCGCCCGTGGCACTTGTTTGCACCACAGCGGCTTCGGCTTGGGCGACGATGGATGCAGCCTGAGCGGCATCAACTTGGGCAGCGGCGGCAGCCACTTGAGCAGCACCTGCGGCGCCCGCTGCGGCTTGGGCCACGGCTTCGGCTTGGGCCGCGTCGGCCGCAGCCGCGTCAGCGGCGGCTTGTTGTTCTGGTGTGGCGCCGGGCGCCTGAGCATCGGCTGCGGCTTGGGCAGCGGCTTGGGCAGCGGCGGCAGCTTCGGCTTGGGCAGCATCAGCAGCAACTCCGGCCTCTGCCGCATCAGCCTCAGCAGCGTCCGCTGCAGCATCGGCCTCGGCCGCACCAGCCGCAGCATCAGCGGCGGCTTGGGCAGCGGCTTGTTGTTGGGCCTGACCTTGCGCCGCGCCTTGAATAATATTACCTGCGATCTCAGCGGCGTTTGGCAATGCAGATATAGCACTACCAAATGTTTGACCTAATTGTTGAGCCGTCATGGTAAAGGGTGCTGTTGGCGCCCCATTAACACTGGCAATATTCACCGCTTGCAAGGCTTGGTTAATGGTTTGTGTGCCCGCACCATTACCGATGGTCATTTCACCAACAAAACCGGATGCTTCGGGCATCAGTGCTGCCGTGGTTACGCCCGCCCCATCAATGCTACCGCCACCCGCCGTTCCACGGATACCAATGGTCGCCGTCGGGGTCGTGATTTCCATAGCATTGGGATCGGTTTTAGCAATTTGCCCGGAAACAAATGTAAAAGCCCCTTGTAAAATCGAAACACCGAGTGAGCCTTCTTGTCCGCCGGGATCATAAATCATGTCGTCCATTGTAACGCGGCCGTCTTCGCCCAATGAAAATGTACTTTCATCAGCAAGCGTTATCCCGACAGCACCATCAGAACCGGTTTCAAGAATATCACCTAAAAATATAGAATCGCCTTGTGAAAGGCTTTCTTCAGTTCCGTCTGCACGAATGACTTTAATTTCACCCGTTGCTGTTTCAACCCGGCCTATCGGATCGGCAGCAGCGCCGGGTGAACTTTGTGCATATTGACCGGGGGTTTGAGAACCTGCTAACCGAACGGCAATAGCGCCTTTTAAAACGACGCCTGCATCGGTTGTGATATCAGGCGGTGATGATTGCAGGAAATAATTTTCGACGATTAATACTTGACCGTCTTCGCCTTTGATTTCCAGATCAGACCCATCGCGGGAAAAATCCGCACTTAAAAACCAAGGCTCGCCGGACAATTCAATAGGAAGTTCAGAATTTGCCTGAATATATTCAGCGTTTTGCGCAGCCTCACCAGAAACGGTGGACAATGCTTCTTCGCCAGCCATAACATTAAAACGGCCAAGAACGCCAAAATCCCCGCCATCGGTTACATCCGATAATTCGATGTTCCCGACCGGGTCCAGATCAATTTTTGTTTCATCGGATCCAGCTTTCGCAAAATTCTTTGCAGCAAGATCACGTATTTGTTCTACAATTTCAGCAGACAAAGGCTTCTCCTTCTATCTGCCATCGATCATAGTACATAGCGCACTTTTTTCAAAGACAATTTTTACATGTCATCTTTATTGTTTTCATTCAAAGCTTTATCCGCATCATGTAGCAATCATCATCACGCAGCGCGCTGTTTTTCAATCATGGCCTTAATTTCCGGGCGGCACGACCCACAATGAGTGCCTGCTTTTAATAATCTGCCAATGGCTTCAACCGTCATTGCATCATTTTCAGCAATAACTTTCATTAATTGATTAAACCCCACACCAAAACAAGAACACACCAATGCGCCGGGATCCACCGTTTGTCCTGATGATCGCCCGGCCAACACAGCCAAGCGCGTGGTTTGTTTTGCCGCTTCATCAGCAAATTGTTGCTCGACCCACGATAAATCAGGTAAATCAGGTTGCGGGGAAATGAAAACGATCATTTGCAGTTGGCCCGCCGTAAATCCTGCAAAACGGTGAATACCTTTAACGCTGTCAGAATAGCTGATCCATTCAAAATTATGTTCACCAGCTATTTTATCGATAAAAGTTTTCCAGTCATCAGGAGCTGCTAATCCGGACAAAGTCATTACCGAACATCCACGGGCTTTCATGCGAGACCAATAGTCAATGTTCAGCGCATTTATGACTGATTTTGTCACCACCAAACCGGACCATGCTGCATTAAACGGTGTGACGGCAACGGCTGTATTTTTAAATTCTGGCTGCCCGGACAAAGCATCTCGCCCCGAACCAATGAGTTTACAAACAACTGCATTTGATGCGTTTTGATCGCTCCAATGGATAGGCGTAAACACCATACCTTGAGGGCAACCATCGTCAATGCGTACACGAACGATGATGTGGCTATTTATGCTACGAACAACAGCCAATTGTCCGGCCATCAAACCATACTGTTCGGCATCACGGTTGTTCATTTCAATAAATGGCTCAGAGCGGTGGCGCGCCAGTTTTGGGCTTTCCCCCGTCCGCGTCATAGTATGCCATTGATCCCGCACCCGCCCTGTATTCATCAGCAACGGGAAATTTTTATCGACAAACGATAACGGCGGCTGATAAGACAGCGGAACAAAACATGCCCGCCCATCATCAGTCCCGAACCGTCCATCCGTGAATAGGCGTTCTGAAGCCGCATCCGCATTTTTTAAAGCAGGCCATTTTACCGGCGGCAGATGATCATAACCCGCAGCGGACAAATCTGTTAATCCGGACAAATTAAAAAACCGGCTGCCCTCATTTTCAAAAGCGGACAAACGGGCGTGTTCATTAAATATTTGCCCTGACCCCGAATAATCAAAAGCGTCATTGAAACCCATTTTTTTAGCCACGCCACAAACAATACGCCAATCGGACCGGGCTGATCCGGGTGGTTTTCGAAAACGGCGTTGCCTTGATATCATGCGTTCTGAATTAGTGACCGTGCCGTTCCGTTCGCCCCAAGTGGTGGCCGGAAAAACGACATCCGCATAATTTAATGTGTCCACATTCCGACTACAATCCGATACCACGACAAACGGGCAGCGCTCCATGGCTGACTTGACGGCACTGTTTTCTGGCATGCTCACAACCGGGTTCGTAGCCATTACCCACAATGCTTTGATTTGCCCCGATTTAACGGCTGAAAACAAATCAACGGCTTTAAGCCCCGGTTTCCGCGCCATGTTTTGGGCCTGCCAAAACCGCTCGACCCGGTCGATAGACGTTTCACCAAAATCCATATGCGCGGCTAATGTATTGGCTAATCCCCCGACCTCGCGCCCGCCCATTGCATTGGGTTGCCCGGTTAATGATAGTGGTCCTTGGCCCGCCATGCCAATGCGCCCGGTCATCAAATGCACATTCAAAATAGCATTGACTTTATCCGTACCGCTGGACGACTGATTAACGCCCTGGCTAAACACGGTGACCGTTTTTTTGTTTTGTTCAAACAGTTGATAAAATTCAATCAGTAGTTTTTCATCAAGCCCACAAACAGCAGCGACACCCGCCGTTTCCGGCCCGTCTTGACGGGCCGCCGTGAATGTTTTCTCAAAACCATGGGTATGATTGTCCGTAAACAGTTGATCAATTTGGCCACTGTTTACCAAATGAACAAACAAGCCATTAAACAGCTTTACATCCGTTCCCGGATTTATTGCCAAATGCACATCGGCAATATCGCACGTTGCGGTTTTCCTAGGATCTATAACCACTACGCGGGTGCCATTGTTTTTACGGGCCTCAGCCAAACGTTGATATAGAACCGGGTGGCACCACGCCATATTGGTGCCGACCAAAACAACCAAGTCGGCTTGTTCTAAATCATCATAACAGGCGGGGACTAAGTCTGATCCAAAACTACGTTTTTGCGCCGCCACCGTTGATGACATGCAAAGCCTTGAATTGGTATCAATGTTAGCTGAACCGATAAAACCTTTCATCAGTTTGTTGGCGACATAATAGGCTTCGGTCATTAATTGACCGGATACATAAAAAGCCACAGCGTCCGGACCATGGTCATCAATTACCGTTTTAAAATTTTCCGCAACATGACTTAACGCCCGGTCCCATGACGCATCATTGCCGCCGATGGCAGGCTTTAACAATCTGTTATCATCACCCAAAGTTTCCGATAACGCAGCCCCTTTGGAACACAGTCGTCCAAAATTAGCCGGATGATTTGCATCGCCTTTGATGTCAACTGATCCATCGGGTTGAGGTGTTGCTACGATGCCACAACCAACACCGCAATATGGACATGTTGTTTTAACCGCGCGGCCAAATTCAGCCATTGGTTCCTGTAGCTTTTTCTAACCGGATTGAGATCACTTGGCCGTTTATGGCAACCGGAATGCTGCGTGTGCAGCCGTTATCCGGCCCCAATACATCTCCGGTTTTCAAATCAATGTTCCAGTTGTGTAAAGGGCAAGCCACCGCGCGACCATGAACAATACCTTGGGATAAAGCGCCACCTTGATGAGGACAACGATCATATAAGGCAAAAACCTCGTCGTCTTCGGTACGGAAAATAGCAATATCACCGCTTAAACTTTCAACCACGCGCGCGCCTAGTTTTGGAATGTCATTTATAGTTCCAACTTCGATCCACATTACAATTCTCCTGTTTTGTCAAAAATTTTGGATGGTATTCAAGCAACGATTTTAAGTTTTGAAAATTCATGAGCATCTTTTTTCTCATGTGCACGCTCTGCCCACGGGTCTTTTTGCAAACAGTCTTGCGCTGCCTGAAAACGGGCCGATAATTTTACTCGCATACCGTCATCTTCAACAATACATTGCCTGATATGGTCCATCCCGACCCGTTCAACCCAAGGTGCTGTTCGCTCTAAATACCTAGCCTCTTCGCGGTAGAGCTGCATAAATGCTGTAGCGTATTCTTCGACTTGGTCTTCGTCATCGACCCGGCACAATAAATCGGTAACACGGACTTTGATGCCGCCGTTTCCGCCGACATGCAACTCGAACCCACTGTCAACAGCGATAATGCCAAAATCTTTGATGGTGGCTTCGGCACAATTTCTGGGGCACCCGGATACGGCCATTTTATATTTGTGCGGCGTCCACGATCCCCACATTTTTTTTTCAAGTCGAATACCCAAATCGATGGCGTTTTGCGTTCCAAACCGACACCACGTTGACCCGGCACAAGTTTTCACCGTGCGCAACGATTTACCGTAAGCATGCCCCGAGACCATACCGGCTTGACCTAAATCGGCCCAGACTGCGGGCAAATCTTTTTTATCAATACCGAATAAATCGATACGTTGACCACCTGTGACTTTGACAGCCGGGACATCAAATTTATCAACTACATCAGCAATGGCGCGTAATTCTTTCGCCGATGTCATGCCGCCCCACATTCTGGGGACCACAGAAAAACTGCCATCTTTTTGAATGTTGGCATGAACCCGTTCATTGATAAAACGCGATTGACCATCATCCACATAATTGCCCGGCCATGAACACAATAAATAAAAATTCAACGCAGGGCGACAGGTCGCACAACCATTAGCCGTCGACCACTCCAATTCCTGCATGACTTCAGGAATGGATTGCATTTTTTTGGCCGTGATCAAATGCCGCACATCATCATGACCAAAGGTCGTGCATCCACAAACGGGTGTCACAACTTGGCTTTGGAAATCGTCGCCAAGTTCAGCACTTAATAATTGTTCGACCAAACCGCTACAGCCGCCACAAGAGGCCGATGCTTTGGTATGTTTACGCACCCCATCAAGCGTTGTCAGATTATTTTTTTTGATACTTTCGACAATGTCGCTTTTACAAACGCCGTTACAGCCGCATATTTCTGCATCCCCGCTTAAGGCACGAACAGCGGCATGAGCATCCGCATCACCACCACCATCAAACGATTGCCCAAAAATCAATGTATCGCGCAGGGCCTTAATATTAATACTGTCTTTGATTAGCTGAAAATACCAATGACCGTCCGTAGCGTCGCCATAAAGCACGGCACCAATGAGTAAATCATCACGAATAATCAGACGTTTATATATGCCTTGAGCAGCGTCTCTGAAAACAATATCTTCGCAACCGTCTCCACCGGAAAAATCACCTGCGGAAAACACGTCAATGCCCGTAACCTTTAATTTAGTTGACGTCATGGTCGGGATAAAAGCACTTTCAGTGTCACCGCATAAATGGGCGGCTAAAATTTTTGCCATATCATAAAGCGGAGCCACCAACCCATAGGTCATGCCGCCATGCTCTACACATTCACCGACGCTGTAAATATGACCATCGGATGTTTGCAATTGATCACTGACGACAATACCACGGTTAACATCTAAACCTGCCGATTGCGCCAATCCGGTGTTCGGCTTTATCCCTGCTGCCATCACCACCAAATCTGCCGGTATGGTTTCACCATTATCAAACGCCACAGCACGGACGCACTCATTACCAATAATTTCTTTGGTATTATGAGACGTTAAAATACGCATACCCCGGCGCTGAAGCTCGGATGCCAGTAAAAACCCGGCGGCTTCGTCCAATTGACGTTCCATTAATGTATCCATTAGATGAACAACGGTAACGGTCATGCCTTGGGCCATCAGCCCACTTGCAGCTTCTAGGCCTAACAATCCACCACCGATCACCACGGCATTTGTTTTTTTAGTTGCCACGTCCAGCATTTGTTCAACATCATGCATGTCCCGGAACGTAATGACGCCCGGCAATTGATTGCCCGGAATGGGCAAAATAAATGGAACCGAACCTGTTGCGATCAATAGTTCATCATAATTTAGCGTTAAACCGCTGGCAGAATTTATCAATTTTTGATGACGATCAATGGACGTCACCGCATCGCCCATATAAAGCGTCACATTATGATCCGTATACCAATCGGCAGAGTGAATGATAATGTCACCGTATTTTTTTTCACCGCTTAAAACCGGCGACAACATAATACGATTATAATTGACCCGAGGTTCCGCACCAAAAACAGTAATATCAAACAGATCACTGTTACGTTTCAACACGTCTTCGACAACACGCATTCCTGCCATCCCATTGCCTATGACAATTAACTTTTTTTTCCGGGATATTGTATCAGGCATGCGATGGTTCCTTGTAAGCAATGATTTTATGGCTACCCCATCCAATATGTGGACCAAGTAACAAAATTTTCTTAAACACTGCAACGCTCATGCCAATTTATTCAATCAACAATATAAATTTTTATTGTTTAATTTCAATGGGATAATGAGCATGATGATACCTTCCAGTGAAAACAATGATCATGATCTTTACTAGCAAGCCTAATTATTAGGCAATTTTATTTAATTGATTATTTTTTAATCACTTAAATTATTAAATGCCTCAAAATCTTGTTCAGCGCCTCCGATTTCTAAGTTTTTCAAATTGGCACAGACATTGCTGTTGCCAAGCATATGTTAATAACGCCGCTCATTTTATTTTAACCTAGAAAGGAATTTTAATGTCTCAGCCGCTTGCTTCTTCATTTAACCTGTTTTCATTTAAAGGACGTGGCCGCACCCTGCACCTGACATGGGTCGCGTTTTTCTTTTCCTTTTTCGTCTGGTTCAACGCCGCACCGCTGATGTCGAGCATTCGCGACACGCTCGGTTTATCAGACCAGCAAGTCAAAACGCTACTGATTTTAAATGTTGCACTAACCATCCCGGCACGCATCGTCATCGGCATGTTGGTTGATAAGCTGGGGCCGCGCATCACATATTCGGTGTTGTTAGTGGTATCCGGCCTTTTGTGCCTGTTGTTCGCCATTTCCCAGACTTTTGAAACCATGGCCCTAACACGGTTTCTGCTGGGCTTCGTTGGTGCAGGCTTTGTCATTGGCATCCGCATGATCGGCGAATGGTTTCCGGCGAAACATTTAGGGGTTGCCGAAGGTGTTTATGGTGGTTGGGGTAATTTTGGCTCCGCCGCCGCTGCCATAACCTTGCCAACAACAGCCTTGCTCTTTGGCGGCGATGATGGTTGGCGCTACGCCACAGCTTTGACCGGAATGATCGCCATCGGATACGGTGTGATTTATTATTTCAATGTCACCGACACACCAAAAGGGGCGACCTATTTCAAACCCAATAAAGTCGGGGCCATGGAAGTTTCCAGCAAAGGCGATATGATCTTATACGCTCTCTCAAAGTTGCCACTGTTTCTGGCGTTGGCCGTACTCGCATGGAAACTGGGGCCAGACAACCTTGGCACCTTGGGCGGAACGATGACCTCGCTCATCTACACCTTATTATCTGGTTTATATCTATACCAGTTATTTCACATCTTTAAAATCAATCGCGCCGTGCTTTCAAAACCGGTTGCAAATATCCACCGCTATAAATTTAAACAGGTGGCGGTGTTGAACCTAGCCTATATGGTGACGTTCGGCTCCGAGCTGGCCGTGGTTTCAATGTTGCCTTTGTTTTTTCAGGATACTTTTAATCTGTCACTGGTCATGTCCGGTTTGCTGGCTTCGAGTTTCGCTTTCATGAACCTGTTGGCCAGACCCGCGGGAGGATTGCTAAGCGATCGCTTCGGGCGCAAGCCTACATTGCTGGTTCTGCTTGTTGGTCTTGTCGTCGGTTATCTACTGCTGGCGTCTATCGATAGCAGTTGGAGCTTGGTATTAGCGGTCATCGCCACTATGAGCTGTTCATTTTTTGTTCAGGCTGGCGAAGGAGCCGTGTTTGCTATGGTGCCCTTAATCAAACGGCGTATGACCGGACAAATCGCCGGCAACGTCGGTGCCTATGGTAATGTAGGGGCTGTGTTGTTTTTAACCGTTTTGTCCTTTGTCACTCCAGCCGTTTTCTTTACAGTTATCGCTGCCGCCGCTATCGTAACGTTTGCCATCGCCTTATTCTTCCTTGAAGAACCCAGTGGACAAATGGCCGAAACCCTGCCAGACGGAACGGTTGAAATGATCGAGGTCACCTGAAACTGAAATGGTTGACAAACTGACAATAACCATCGGTCAATATTCAAAAACCGGACGCAAGCAAAAGAATGAGGATTCCTATGGAATCCTCATTCCGGGTGAGAATTTGTTAAAGACTAAGGGCGTGGCCATGGTCATCGCAGATGGTATGAGCACAAGCGAGGCTGGCAAAGAAGCCAGTGAAATGTGCGTCAAAAGCTTCCTGAGCGATTATTATGCAACGCCAGAAACGGTGAGCGTCAAAACGGCGGCCGAACAAACCATACGGGCTTTGAACCAATGGCTTTGCGCGCAAGGACAAAACACTTATCATTCAAACAAAGGCATGGTCAGCACCCTATCGGCGATGGTGTTAAAGTTTAATAAAGCCTATTTGTTTCACGTCGGTGATAGCCGAATTGTCCGTATTCGTGATGGCGCAATTACGTCATTAACCCGTGACCACCGGGGACAAAATAACGCGGATCAATTCGTCTTAAGCCGGGCTATGGGCGTTGATCCACATATTGAGGTCGATTACAAAACCACCGATGTGATTTGTGGCGACATCTTTATTTTCACAACCGATGGCGTACATGACTTTATATCTGCCGATGATCTTCTTTTGATGTTTCAAGATATGAATATTACAACGGATATAACCGCCAATAATCTTTGCCAACGTATCGTTACCAAAGCTTATGACAACGCCAGCCCGGATAATTTAACCTGTCAAATTGTGGTTATTAATGAACTAGATATGGATAATGAAATTGAGCAGTTGAACCAATTATTAGCGCTGCCATTCCCTCCCCCGCTTGAAGTCGACATGATCATCGATGGGTATCAAATCGTTCGCGAAATTCACGCTAGCCCACGCAGTCAAATTTATTTAGCCCTTGATCAGAAAACAGGATCAAAGGTCGCCATCAAAACACCATCTATCAATTTTAATGATAATCCCGACTACATTTTATCATTCCAGCGCGAACAATGGGCAGGTCGGCACGTTAAAAGCCCCCATGTCATTAAAATTTTAAACCCGGATCGGGAACAGAAATTTTTATACACCGTCACTGAATATTGTCCGGGCATCACATTACGGCAATGGATGGACACCCATAAGACCGCGTCCCTTGAACAGGTGCAAAATATCATTTCACAAATCGCCAAAGGTTTGCGGGCTTTTCACAGAAAAGAAATGATCCACCAAGACATCAAACCAGATAACATCATCATGGACGACAACGGTCATGTTAAAATCATTGATTTTGGTTCCATCCATATCGCCAACGAAGAAACCACATCCCTATCATCCGATAGTTCGATGTGTTTAGGAACGGTAGATTACAGCGCGCCGGACATGTTATTGGGGTTAGACATCGATAATCAGGCTGATATTTTCTCCCTAGGCGTTATTGCTTATGAGTTGCTAAGCCTACACTTACCTTATGGTAAAGGTTTTAAAACACCGCGTATGGTATCCAGTTTACGCTACATCCCAGCGACCGAATTAAACGATTTAATTCCGCCATGGGTTGATGGCGCACTCAGAAAAGCAACGGCCCGACTACGCCCGGACCGTTACTTAACATTATCTGAATTTATCCGTGACCTACACCACCCCAACGTGGCCTTATTAAAAACAAACAAGCAGCCGTTAATCGAAAAAAACCCGGTGGCATTTTGGCGCGGCACGTCGATCATCCTTGGCCTTGTCGTGTTGTTTTTACTATACCGGCTAAATCTTTAACGGCTACGCTGCATCTGCGTGTTGACCATTAAAAACCAATCCGTCCTGGCCGACACTTACTTCCACCATGCTGCCTTCTTCGACTTCACCGGATAAAATTAAATTGGCCAATGGGTTTTGTAAAACCGTCTGTATCACGCGCTTTAATGGTCTCGCGCCATACACAGGATCATAACCTTTGTCCGCCAAATAAGTCATGGCCTTATCATCCAGCGTTAATTCAATACCCCGGTCATCAAGGATTTTTTTGAACGACGCCAATTGAATTTCAACAATTTTTCCCATGTGTTCACGGAATAAACGATGGAACAGAATAATTTCATCCAACCGGTTGAGAAATTCCGGACGGAAAGCTTGTTTGACGACATCCATAACCGGCCCGCGGACAGATGACGAATCTTGGCCTTCTTCTTGAGCCGCTAAAATGTCACCACCCAAATTTGATGTTAAAATGATCATGGTGTTTCTAAAATCGACCGTTCGCCCTTGACCATCTGTTAAGCGGCCATCATCCAGAACCTGTAACAAAACATTAAACACGTCGGGATGGGCTTTTTCAATTTCATCAAACAAAATAACTTGGTAAGGACGTCTGCGAACGGCTTCGGTCAAAGCCCCACCTTCGTCATATCCGACGTAACCGGGTGGTGCGCCGATCAACCGCGACACTGCATGTTTTTCCATGTATTCCGACATGTCGATGCGCACCATCGCTTGTTCATCATCAAATAAAAACTCGGCCAAAGCTTTGGTCAGTTCGGTTTTACCAACGCCTGTTGGCCCTAAAAATAAAAATGATCCGATCGGTCTATCTTGATCTTGAAGTCCTGCTCTCGACCGGCGAACGGCATTAGCCACCGCCGTCAAAGCTTCTTGTTGTCCAATCACCCGACCATGCAGAACATCTTCCATATTTAATAATTTTTGTCGCTCGCCTTGCAACATTTTTTCAACCGGGATACCAGTCCACCTGGATACGATGGCCGCGATATGTTCCGGCGTTACCGCTTCTTCGACCATCCGGGTGTTTTCTGCTTGTTCGGCTTTTGACAATGCCGCCTCTAACCGAGGAATAGTTTGATATTGTAATTCTCCGGCTTTTTCAAATTCTCCGGCACGGGTGACTTGTTCAACTTGCAGCCGGGCTTGTTCTAATTCTTCTTTAACCTTGGTGGCACCGGCCAAAGATTGTTTTTCAGACTGCCACTGTTTGGTTAAGCGCGCGCTATTCGCTTCTAAATTTTCAAGTTCATCTCCGATGACTTTCATCCGCGCCTTAGACGATTTATCCACTTCTTTTTTAATGGCTTCGCGTTCAATTTTCAACTGCATAACGCGGCGGTCAATTTCATCGATTTCTTCTGGTTTGCTGTCAATTTGCATACGCAAACGGCTGGCGGCTTCATCCACTAAATCGATAGCTTTATCTGGCAAAAACCGATCTGAAATATATCTGTTGGATAAAGTCGATGCGGATACCAAGGCGTTGTCTAAAATACGCACACCGTGGTGCAGTTCATACTTTTCTTTAATCCCGCGCAATATCGAAATACTGTCTTCAACGCTTGGTTCATCAACAAACACCGATTGAAAGCGCCTCGCCAAAGCCGCATCTTTTTCAACATATTTACGGTATTCGTTTAATGTGGTGGCGCCTACACAATGCAATTCACCACGGGCCAATGCAGGCTTTAATAAATTCGACGCATCCATTGATCCTTCGGATGCACCAGCCCCCACAATGGTGTGCATTTCATCAATGAATAAAATAACTTGTCCAGCACTTGCGGTTACCTCGTTTAACACGGCTTTTAATCGCTCTTCAAATTCGCCGCGAAATTTAGCGCCCGCAATCAACGCCCCCATGTCCAAGGCCATGAGTTTTTTATCCAATAAATTTTCCGGCACATCGCCATTGATAATACGCTGCGCCAAGCCTTCGATGATTGCTGTTTTACCAACCCCTGGCTCACCAATCAGAACCGGGTTGTTTTTTGTCCGCCGAGATAACACTTGGATAGTACGTCGGATTTCTTCGTCGCGGCCAATGACCGGGTCAATTTTACCGTCGGCCGCCGCCGCCGTTAAATCGTGGGCAAATTTTTTCAACGCATCATAGGTATCTTCGGCCGTGGCGCTATTGGCTTTACGCCCGCCGCGAAAATCTTCGATGGCTTGGCGTAATTTTTGTGGGGTGGTGCCCGCATCAACAAGCAACGTCGCTGCATCGGTGCCTTGGGATAAAGCAACGGCTAACAAAATGGTTTCACACGTCACAAAACTATCACCGGATTTGTCGGCCAATTGTTCTGCTTGCTCAAATAATCGCGCGGTTTCAGGAGCCAAGTATATTTGTCCAGCACCGCTGCCTTCGACTTTAGGCATTTTATAAAACTTGGTATCCAACGCTTCACGAAGACGCGGCACCTCGCCGCTTGCGTCTTCAATCAAGTTCGCAGCCAAGCCTTGTTTGTCTTCCATCAAAACTTTTAAAATATGTAACGGCGTTAACTGTTGATGGTTAGATCGCAATGCCAAGGTTTGTGCCGATTGGATAAACCCACGAGCACGTTCAGTATAGTTTTCAAATTCCATTATATGCACCCCTTTATATATGAGCCGATTTCAGCACCCCACCATGGCAACGCTTAAAATCCCTCAAGGACAATATTTCTAATAAAATAATATGGCGTCATACCCGCTTTGCGCAAGGCTAACTCGGCGAATGTTTTACTAAAATCGATTGACATTAATCAAGAATGATTATCACTTAGTTTTCATGGAAACTTTATTGAAACAAATTATGCGTTGGCCGGTCAAAGGATTAAGCGCTGATATTTTATCCTCAACCCTCCTTGAAACGGGGCAAGCGATTAAGGCAGACCGAAAATATGCCATTGCTCCCGGGTCATCAACAGCTCGTGGTCAAATTGATGAATGGATGTCTAAAAATCATTTCTTGATGTTGGCGCGCCACGAAAAATTATTGCGTTTAGAAACAACGTTTGATGAAAAAACCGACACACTGACCATTTTACGCGGTGGCCGACAAGTGGCTAAAGGTGTACTTTCAACCCCCGTCGGACGTAGCATCATCGAAACTTTTTTTACGTCTTTCATGGGCGATAAAGCCCAAGGCCAAACCCGTGTTGTCACCGCTGCACCCGGGCACACTTTATCCGATCATAACAATCCTGTGATATCGCTGATTAATTTATCAACCATCAAAGATTTACAACGGGTTATAGGCAAACCCATTGACCCTATTCGTTTTCGCGGCAATTTATATTTCGAATGCGCCAAGCCGTGGATGGAATTCGACTGGGTCGGCCGGGAAATTAGCATTGGAACTTGCCAACTCTATGTCACCGAACGTATCGACCGATGTGCGGCCACCAACGTTAACCCAGATACGGCGACACGCGATATGAATATACCAAAATCATTACAACATGGATTTGGCCATATTGATGTGGGCGTTTACGCGAAAGTCATTAAAAGCGGGGAAATCAACGTAGGCAACACAATTTCTCCGGTTGATGGTGTGCTGTGACAACAATCAAGCATTGATGGTATCTTTCTCTGTAGACGGCGTTTCAGCATCGGCAACATCCATATCTTTTGCCGTTTTTGTATCTGGCAACATAGAAGCCGGCAAACCACTATCATCATTTTTAACCATTTTAGTGGTTTTAGTTGTTGTCCGTGGACGCCGCGTTCTGGTTTTTTTCCGAGGCGGGGTATCAGTTTCATCGGATGTTTCAGACACAGGGGTTGTTCGATCTGCCGCTTGTTCATTAATCGGCACCACGGTCACATTTGTTGAAGCCGATGCTTCATCCAATTCTGCACAGACCGATTTATTTTCATCTGTTTTATTCTCAGCCACTGTATTTTCGCCCACTTTATTCTCTGGACCAGATTGTTGGGGGGGGGGTTGTTGGCTAGAATTATTGTGCCCATGACGCTGTTGATCTTGGCGTTGTTGATCTTGACGTTCACGTTTGGCTTGGGCATTGGCATTGTCCGCATGATAAATACGGTAATAATGTTCAGCAAATTGGAAAAAAGCTTCCGCCGTTATCCGGTCACCCGCTGAAAACGCATCACGAGCCAAGGCTTGATATTTCTCAAACACTTGTTGTGCTGTACCGCGCACTTTGCCGTCTGGTCCATTGCTGTCAAAACTGTTGCGGCCACCGCCACCTTGGCGTTTGTTATTGCCCCGTGAACGGGGACGTCTGTTATTCGATGATGGTTTCATAAGCCCTTGTTTCGATTTAATGTTTCCTCTCTATGCTTAAAGCGGATATCCACGCTAAGCAACCCGTCCTTGGCCGATATAAATACCGGTAAACCAGTTCAGAATTGAGAGATCGTTGGTTTCAATGCGAACGGGACATTATATTTTCTTTCCCGTTTTCTTTCAAAAGGTCTTCAGCCAACTGGGTCGGCGTACTCCTCAAAAAGTTAGAAACCGTTGCCCATACAGGCACCCAACGCCATAGAACCTACTTTGGAAACTCAGGTTTTCCAACCTTTTTTTTCAATAAACATTTTATTGAATAGCTTTGGCCACAACACAGCGTGGAATTTCTGATAAATCTTGTTTTATTTCAAATACTTGCAAACCATTTGATTGTAAAATATCCGGCACGCTTTGGTCTTGTCCATAACCGATTTCACATAAAAACAAACCATCATCATTCAATAATGACGAAACGTTTTTGGCAATTGAACGGTAAGCCGACAAACCATCCGGCCCGCCATCAAGCGCGCCTAAGGGGTCATAATCGGCCACTTCCGGGGCCAAGTCTTGGATTGTGACGCTAGGAATATAAGGCGGGTTACTGATGATCAAATCATAGGGCCCAGTATCCGTGATCCCGACGTTTAGTAACCTGTCCGTCCAGCCCGCATCAGACCAATTATCATAAATGAAATCACTGCGATCAGATAGGTTTAAATTTTTTGCGTTAAATGCAGCAACGGTTAACGCGCTTTGGCTGGCATCAAGTCCAACACCAGTTGCATTTTTAAGTTCGTGCAGAACCGATAACAACAAACATCCCGACCCCGTGCCCAAATCAGCAATGCGTTTAAATTCGTGACCCGTTTTGTGTAAGTCCAACACCGTTTCAACAATCACTTCGCTATCCGCGCGCGGGATCAGCGTATCCGGCGTGATTTTAAAATCCAAGCTCCAAAATTCGCGCACACCCGTTAAATGAGCGACCGGAACACGCGCCGCCCGGCGATCAATAACAGTATTATAGGCGTTCGTTTCGTCTGTAGTTAAAACCCTTTCCGGATGAGCAAACAAACCCAATCGGTCCGTTAAAAGAATATGTTCCGCCAACACACGGGCATCAAGCCGAGCCGTATCAATGCCTGCAAGGTTTAGTTTTTTTTCACCAACCCGTAAAATTGACGCCACAGTTTTAAGATCGCCAGTCACGACAATTGGCTAAGTTTTTGCGCCTGATCTTCGGCGGTCAAAGCATCAATAAAATCGTTTAAATCACCAGCCAAAACTTTATCCAATTGATGCAGCGTCAAATTAATACGATGATCAGTAATGCGGCGTTCCGGAAAATTATAAGTGCGAATACGTTCCGAGCGGTCCCCTGAACCGACTTGTGATTTACGATCAGCTGCCCGAGCATCATCCAACGCTTTGCGCCTAGCTTCGTAAATGCGAGATCTTAAAACCCGCATACCCTTGGCTTTGTTTTTATGTTGCGATTTTTCATCTTGTTGTGACACCACGATGCCCGTTGGTAAATGGGTTATGCGCACAGCACTATCGGTGGTGTTTACTGATTGTCCACCGGGTCCACTGGCACGGAACACATCAATACGCAAATCTTTTTCTTCGATTTCAACATCGACTTCTTCGGCTTCGGGCATTACGGCAACGGTAGCCGCCGACGTATGAATGCGCCCACCGGACTCGGTTGTTGGCACACGTTGCACCCGGTGAACACCGGATTCGAATTTTAACCGAGAAAACACGCCCGATCCGGTTATCGATGCAATGGCTTCTTTAAACCCACCAATTCCGGTGCTGCTGGTATCCATAATCTCAAATTTCCAACCGCGCAATTCGGCGAACCGTTGATACATGCGAAATAAATCAGCGGCAAACAATGCCGCTTCGTCACCGCCGGTACCCGCCCGCACTTCAAGCAATGCATTTTTGCTATCGGCTTCGTCTTTGGGCAACAACATCACCTGTACGCTGCGTTCAAGATCAGGTAACCGCTTTTCAAGGTCGAAGATTTCTTCTTCTAACATAACCCGCATTTCTTTGTCGGTGTCATCGTCGTCCAACAAAGGTCTCAAATCATCCAGTTCAGATTTAGCTTTTTTCCATTCAACAATGGCCGCCACAACGGGTGTTAATTCAGCATATTCTTTAGACATTCTCGTAAAGTCTTCGGCCGAAGCATCGCCGCTTGACATCAATGCCGCCAGTTCTTCGTGCCGGGATTGAACCCGGTTCAGATTTTCTTCGAGAGACACCTTATGGCTCCTTTTTTGTATTGCCGGGTTTTGTTTCGTCCGCATTATCATGGGATTTGTTTTTTAATCCAAACAACCGTCGAATAGCCAATTCAGCCATTTTTAATTCACTAGGTTGATGGGCGGCCAAGCCACGTAATTTTTCCATGGGTGTATGTAAAATCTTGTTCATCATTAGGCGTGTGGCTTTTTCGGCATCTACCCCAGCTTCCAATAAAACCTGTTCACGTATTTCACCGAAATGATCACGTAGTTCTTTGAGTGCGGGAACGGCCCGGCGTTCTGCTCCATGTAAAATGAATTGGCTGGCTTCTAGGCCAACAATTTCGTGGGCATGCAAAGCTTGTTGAACACGTTCCGAGCGACCATGCAAAGCAATACGTTCCAAATCAGCCAGATCATATAAATAACAGTTATCGATACGGTTAACGGCGGCATCGACATCACCCGGGATCCCCGTATCAATGATCAGTTGCAGCCGCTGACGGCGACGTTTCAAAGATTGCACAACTTTATCACTATCCAATACCGGGTGACGTTTTCCCAAAGCCGTTATAATCACATCGGCCGTTGCCAATACGTCCGGCAATTCATCCATATCGGCCACATGGCATTCTAATTTGCGCGCTAACATCCCGGCCCGTCGTTCAAGTGGATGCATAATAGTGAGGTGATGCAAGCCGTTATTCAAAAATCGGGTGGCGACTAATTCACCCATTTCACCAACGCCAATTAATAATGCGCGCAAATCTTTTAAATCCCCATGGACATCATCAACAATATTTTCAGCCGCCGCCGCGATGCTCACCGGACGCTCACCAACTGAGGTGTCGCTACGAATTTTTTTGGCAACCGAAAATGCCGCTTGCATCACCCCATCCAAACAGGGGCCGATCATACCATGGTTTTTTGCCAACTGATGACTTGCTTTTACTTGCCCCAAGACCTGTGGCTCGCCAACAATCTGACTATCCAAAGATGCAGCCACCAGAAACAAATGATTAATCACGTCCTCGGCCATATATAAATATAGCTGCCGTTCCATATCACTATGATCAACCTGACCGTGGTTTGCCAACGCCGATTTGATGATATGTGCAACATCCATTGACGCCCGACCTACAGCGACAATTTCGGTGCGGTCACAGGTCGACAACACCATAGCTTCATCAATGCCTTGGTCACGTAAATCATGTAAAATCTTTGCCACGTCTTGATCTTCGACAAATAAGCGATCACGCAAACCCATGGTGCTGGACCGGTGATTAGCACCGATCAGCACAAGGCTTGTTACCTGATCTATACTGGATTGCGGGTCGTTGTCGTTCATATCGTCGCTAACGGTAGCGAGCGAGCGAACCTTCTATAGAAGCCATTGTGACTTCGGTTTGCTCGCCTGTTTTCATGTCACGCAATGTGACAATATTTTTTGCCAGTTCGTCTTCGCCTAAAATCAAAACCGCTTGGGCCTCCGCTTTATTTGCCCGGTTCAACCGTTTTTTCATATTGCCCGAATACCCAAGGTCAATTGTAAAACCCGCACCCCGTAACTGTTGTGTTAATTGCAACGCTTTGATTGCCGCCGCATCACCAATGGGGATCACCGTAATCGGCCCTGAACGTTCCGGCAAATCGTCGATCATCATGACAAGGCGTTCAATACCAGCGGCCCAACCCATGCCGGGCGTTTGCGGTCCGCCCATAGTTTTCACCAAACCGTCATATCGTCCACCAGCCATCACCGCACCTTGGGCGCCCAAAGTCGTGGTTGTGAATTCAAATGCCGAATGACAATAATAATCCATGCCACGAACCAGCCGGGGGTTAAGCGTATAATCGATACCCAAACTTTTTAAGCCCGAAGTCAACGTTGCAAAAAAATCTTGGGACGATTGATTTAAACTCGCTGATAACAACGGAGCATTCGCCACAATAGCACGGTCACCCTCGTCTTTGGAATCCAAAATACGCAATGGATTTTTCTCTAACCGAACGCGACTGTCGGCTGACAATTTGTCCAGATGGTCATTAAAATAGTCCACCAGCAAAGCTCGGTAAACTTGGCGGCTTTCTGTATCGCCCAATGTGTTCAGTTCTAATTGAATGCGGTCTGACAAACCCAACTCATTTAATATTTGCGCGCCTAACGCGATGACCTCGATATCAGCTTGGGGATCAGCGACACCTAACAGTTCGATATCAATTTGGTGGAATTGTCTCAACCGTCCTTTTTGTGGGCGTTCATAACGGAACATCGGCCCTTGGCAAAAAACTTTAAGCGGTAAATTTTGCTGCAACCCACCCGACATAAATGCCCGGGCGATACCGGCTGTGTATTCAGGGCGCAAGGTTAAACTATCCCCGCTACGGTCATCAAAAGTGTACATTTCTTTGGTGACGATATCTGAACTGTCGCCTAACGTGCGGGCAAAAACTTCGGTACGTTCGAAAATTGGCGTCGCCATTTCTGCAAAACCATAAAGCTTGGCAACCCGGCGAGCGCATTCAATAACATGTAAATGTTTTTTGAAATCTTCAGCCAGAATATCATGGGTGCCGCGAACGGGTTGTAATGAAGCCATTAAGTTATCCTGTTAAATCGCCACTGGTATTTTTAGGGCGGTATTTTTGTTTAATATAGTTTTCAACTATTTGCTGGAAATCCTCGGCAATATTTGCCCCGCGCAAGGTGACGGATTTTTTACCATCAATAAACACCGGAGCGGCCGGTTGCTCGCCTGTCCCCGGCAAACTTATGCCAATATCGGCATGTTTACTTTCACCCGGCCCATTAACAATACAGCCCATCACGGCCAAGTTTAAATCTTCAACGCCGATATACCGTTCCCTCCATTTGGGCATTTTCTCTCGCACATGGTTTTGAATTTTTTCAGCCAATTCCTGAAACACAGTCGATGTCGTCCGTCCGCATCCGGGACACGCCGTGACCAGCGGCACAAAACTACGCAAACCCATGGTTTGTAAAATTTCTTGAGCAACGATGACTTCTCGCGTGCGATCACCGCCCGGTTCGGGGGTTAGTGATACGCGGATTGTATCACCGATACCTTGTTGCAATAAAATACCCATGGCCGCCGTTGATGCGACGATGCCTTTTGAGCCCATACCGGCCTCGGTCAATCCGAGATGCAGGGCATAATTACCTCGCGCGGCCAGATCTTTATAAACGGCAACCAAACTTTGTACGTTGCTAACTTTGCACGACAAAATAATTTTATCTGCCGACATACCTAATTGTTGCGCCCGGTCAGCACTTTCAATGGCCGACTGCACCAATGCCGCACGGGTGACTGCGGCTGCATCCAACGGATTTTCTAGTACAGCGTTATCATCCATCATACGCACCACCAAATCCTGATCCAGACTGCCCCAGTTGACACCGATGCGGACGGCTTTACCAAATTTTAATGCGGTTTCAATCATTTGCGAATAACGGTCATCGCGGCTTTTTCCATGGCCGACGTTGCCGGGGTTAATGCGGTATTTAGCCAAAGCCTCAGCCGTATCCGGATATTTTTTTAATAAACTATGACCGATGTAATGGAAATCCCCAACCAAGGGAACGGAGACACCGGATTTTGCAAGCCCATCACGGATATAAGGCACGGCCTTGGCCGCCTCATCGCGGTCAACGGTAATGCGCACGAGTTCTGATCCGGCACGGGTCAGTGCTAAAATTTGTTCAACTGTCGCCTCAACATTTGCGGTGTCGGTATTGGTCATCGATTGCACAACAATCGCTGCACCGCCACCAATTTTAACGCCGCCTACATCAACCATCACCGTTTTGTTTCGTGGTGATGCTTCGGCAATCTGGTTATTTATAGATGATGATTTATTATCTAACATCATGATTTCCGTTAACAAATCGCCTAAGGTCCGGACGTTATTCCGTTGCTTGCCCGGAAAGCAACAATGCCGGATCTAATTTCACACCATTTTGTTGGGCTGCGGCTGCTGTTATATCAGGCACCTGCTTTCCATCAACTAAAATTTCCAAAGCATCCGGCTTGCCGGTTAAAAGCTTTAATCCGGATTGATCAGGGACTTGATAGATATCGCCTTGGCGTAACAAGCGCGTGGCTAACAATTGGTTTTTTGTTTCATCAAAAATTTGAATCCAACCATTTGATTTAGCTTTTATGATGATGCGAGGTTGTGCAGGTTCAGGAGCGGACAAAGACGCTGTTTCCGTTTTTTCTGTATCGGCGGCAACAGGTGTTGATGCGGGTCTTTCCGTTTCAATAGCTGATTCTATTTTTGTAGCAGTTTCGGTAGCCGTTTCTGTAGGCGTTACGTTACTTTCATTATCAGCAACATCTGCCCCCGGATCTGACGTTTGGGATTGATTGACCAAAGGTTCAATCGTTTCCCCTACCGTCGACGGCGTTTCTGTTTGCTCAGCTACTTGTTCGGCGCCCTGCTCAACCGTGTTTTCAGTATCCACAACCGCCACAGGCTTTGTTTCGGCATCTGCATTCAACTGCTCGCTTTCAACAGTAGGACGGCCATCATCTCCGTCAACATGTTCGGGTTGAACTGTGGGTTCAGGCACCGCATCGTCATGCGGAACCGTCGCGGTCGGCGTGACTGGAGTGACGGACACCTCAGGTGTAACAGGTGTGACGATTTCGGCAACATCCGTTGTTGGAACAACTTCATTCGTCTGTGTTGCAACCGGGTTTTCATTGATCAGTGTTTCATTCGCTGGCGCATCAGTCGTTGGTGTTTCAGTTGGTGGAGCAGTGACCGGTGATAGTTCGGATGGTGCCGATTGTTCTGCTGTTGTTTGTGGCTGAATTTCAGCGACAACATTGCGGGCTTGTTCGGCTGTTTCTTCTGTTTGAACCTCCGTCGTTTCTTGGGCCGCCCTTTCAACGGTTTCTTCAACAGCTTTTTCGACCGTTTCAAGTATTTTTTCAACAGCTGTTTCAGGGCTGCCGGTTCCTGCTTGAGGAACCGTTTGTTGGGTTTCCGTTTCAGGTATTGTTACATTTTCTGAAACCACATCGTCTGCAACTTGGGTTGCCGGTTTTTTTTCGGCCAACTCTTCGGGAACGGGCTCAACAGCAGTACTCATGAAATTTTGGTCAGATGATTTCATATACCAACCACCATAAACCATTCCCGCCAAAATAACGGCAATGATAACAATAGCCCCGCCCGGCATGCCTGTATCAGGGATCGGTTCAGGAAAACTTAATACCGTTTTATCACCACCCGCGGCCTCAGCTTTATAGCGACGCAACACTTCTTCGCCATCAAGCCCTAAATGATCGGCATAGGCGCGAATAAAACCAACAACATAAGTTGTCCCCGGCAAATCTTTATAACGACCAGCTTCGATGGCTTCTAAATAAGGGTACCTAATACGTAATGCGCTCGCCACGTCGTGCAAATCAGCCCCTAAACGCATCCGCGAAGCTTTTAATAAATCGCCAACGCCATGAGATTGCGGGGACGTATCTGTAGCATCATCAACAGGTGGAACTTTCTGATCAACCAATCTCATCTTCTCCTATAATTTAACACAACAACGCAGCCATTATAAAAACGTAGACATTATAAACCAGTGGTTATAATTACACCGATGGTAACGGCACGCCAAGGCTTGTTCCAATGATTATTTTTAAAGTGCTTTCAAGGCAGAAGCAACGCCAGCAACACCGTTAAGAAATAGTGACATTATGGTCCATGGCATAGCGGCGCAAATCTTCGCGCAATGAATGCTCGGCACTGCTTTGTAACATACTGCCAATATAATCTTGCAATTCGGCTACAGACAAACTTCTAAGCATGGCTTTTACCGGGCCAACAGCTGCCGTTGACAACGATAAGCGGCGAAACCCCAACCCGATCAAAGTCATGGCATCCAATGGCTTGCTCGCCATTTCACCACACAAACTAAGCGGCACATTTGCCCGGTTACATTGGATTACCAAGGTTGATAACAAACTCATCATGGCCGGAGATAAATCATCAAAACGCCCAGACATTTTTGGATGACCACGATCACTGGCAAAAATAAATTGCGCCAAATCATTGCTGCCAACCGATATGAAATCAACGCGTTCGAGCAAAGCATTCAGTTGAAACAACAAGCTCGGGACTTCAAGCATCACGCCGACAGATATGTTTGCGGGCAATTCGGCACCCCGACCACGTTCCCGGTTCAGTTCTTTGTTCAACAGTTCACGCGCGCTTTCTAACTCGGCAACTTCGGCAATCATCGGGAACATAATCGATAAATCTCGACCCGCCGAAGCCCTGATCAAGGCCCGAAGCTGTTGACGCAATAAAGCAGGTCTGTCGATCGAAACCCGGATCGCACGCCAACCCAATGCTGGGTTTTCTTCGCGTTGGCTTTTCCAATAAGGCAAAGCCTTGTCACCACCGATATCAAGGGTTCTGAAAACAACGGGTTTACCATCGGCCGCATCCAACACAGATTTATACAAATCCATCTGCTCATCAACACGGGGGAATTTCGAACGCACCATAAAGGGCAACTCCGTGCGAAATAAACCAACACCCGAAGCACCTGTCGCATTTAAATGTTTCATGTCGATCATCAGGCCTGCATTGATGGTTAAATCAACCGGTACCCCGTCCAATGTTTTAGACGGTTTATCACGCAATTCAGCGTATTTGGCTTTTTGTAAGACCAAAGCCGCAGCGCTATCAACAAAAGCCTGATGCGCTTCATCACCGGGGCGCACGAACACCAGACCATGTTCGCTGTCAACAATAACCCTGTCGCCCGGCTCAATACGGCCTAATGCATCTTGGATATAACCAACAACCGGGACGTCCAAAGCCCGGGCCACAATCGCCATGTGGGATGTCGGCGATCCGTCTTCTAAGATAATACCTTGTAATTTTTTACCGTCATATTCCAACAATTGTGCAGGCCCCATGGACTGGGCGACAACAATGGCCCCGTCCGGCAAATCGGCCCCGGTTAATCCATTTGTGTTATTTGTTAAATGGCTTAACAAGCGGTGCGCCAAATCATCAAAGTCATGAATACGTTCGCGTAAATACGGGTCTTTGACCCGCGACATGCGTGCACGAAGATCATTTCTTACTTTTTCAACAGCGGCTTCGGCCGTCAGACCTGATTGAATGGCATCGTCCATACGCCGAAGCCATCCTGCGTCTTCGGCAATCAGACGATATGTTTCCAAAATTTCTAAATGCTCGCCTTCGTCAGCCAAGCCCGGTTTGTCCATCAATTCATCAAGAGCTCCATGCATTTCTGTGAATGCCAAGCCTAATTTACGGCGTTCATAATCGGCATCGGACGCCACGACATTTTCAACTTTAAACTCTGGCTGATGGAAAAAGGCTTCGCCAACGCCCAAGCCAGGGCTTAATGAAATGCCTTCTAATCTAAGCGGTTTTAAATGTAGGCCGTCATTGGCGCGAATTTCATTACCATCGACCAAATCACCGGCTGCAATCATTTCGGCTAACACCATGGCAACGGTTTGCAAGGTTTCGACTTCTTCTTGCACGTATTTGCGAACGATCCGGTTTTGCACGGCCAAAACACCGATCACCCGCCCACCGCGCAATACAGGCACTCCCATCATCGAATGATAATCGTCTTCGCCGGTTTCCGGGCGGTATGCAAAATTCGGATGGGCCGAGGCATCCGCCACGACCAAAGGCCTGGCGCTGGCTGCGATATCGCCAATGATGCCTTCGCCGACCCGCAACCGGGTCCGGTGAACAGCGGATGGTTTCAAGCCATGGGTGGCAAATAGTTCCAGAATTTCGCCAGCTCGCATAATGTAAACGGAACACACCTCGGCAACGATATCAGCGGCGATGACTTCAGTGATTTTTGACAATCGAGCCAACGCATGATCAGGCCCGGCCATAACATCGCGGACACGCGACAACAACCGACGTTGGCCGCGCACCATTTTCTGTCGTTGCGATGTAATGCCGTCAACCATTAAAACAAACTAACCCATTCAAGAAAACTATAAAGCAATTCAACGCGTGCGCGAATACTAAGAAATAACAAAATTAAAACCATTATACAAAACACAAATAATGTCAGCGGGTGACAAGAACCTGTTCAATTTAATGAACAAACTTAGATTTCGGCCCGCAACTAAACAGTCGCCAAAATTAATTATTTGTTATCCGCATCCAAACCATAGGCCGTGTGCAGGGCGCGCACAGCCAATTCCAAATAGTCTTCGGCAATTAAAACGCTAACTTTAATTTCAGACGTAGAAATAACCTGAATATTAATATTTTTTTCAGCCAACGTTTTAAACATGGTTTGAGCGACACCGGCATGGCTACGCATACCGACACCAACCACCGATATTTTGGTCACGCCCTGATCGGACAAAATTTCTTTATAATCGATGGTGCCCCGTTCAGCTTCTAATGTTTTGACAGCTCTGTCCAATTCGGTTTTCGGTACAGTAAACGTCACATCCGTACGTTTCCCATCAGCCGATACGCTTTGCACAATCATATCCACATTAACACTGGCATCAGCAAGGGGGCTAAAAATCATCGCCGCTATTCCCGGCTGATCGGCAACCTGTATCAATGAAATTTTTGCTTCGTCTCGGCTAAATGCAATGCCGCTTACTAATTCCTGTTCCACGATTTCATCCTCATCTACAACAAGTGTTCCTGGGGTATCGTCAAAGCTTGACAATACCTGTAACCGCTGGCGTCGTTTCATGGCCATTTCAACGGCCCGTGTTTGCAAGACCTTAGCCCCTGAAGAGGCCATTTCCAGCATTTCTTCGTAAGTAATACGGTCCAGTTTTCGTGCATTGGCTACAATTCTGGGATCCGTTGTATAAACCCCGTCTACATCGGTATAAATATCACAGCGGTCCGCACCTAAAGCAGCGGCCAAAGCCACCGCACTGGTATCCGTCCCACCACGGCCTAATGTGGTTACCCGACCATCAGGTCCAATGCCTTGGAATCCAGCTAAAACAGGAACTTCGCCTTGTTTCATGCGGCGGTCCAATTCACCAACTTCGATGTTTTCAATACGTGCTTTACCGTGCACGCCATCGGTTGCAAACGGCAATTGCCAACCCAGCCATGACCGTGAGGTAATACCCCGTTTTTGCAACGCAAGCGCCATCAAGCCCGATGTCACCTGTTCGCCTGTTGCGACGATGCTATCATATTCACGGGCATCATAAATATTAGAAACGGCATCAACATATCCAACGAGTTTATTGGTCACCCCGGACATGGCAGAGACCACAACCGCTACTTCGTGCCCGGCATCAACAGAGACTTTAACCCGGTCAGCAACGCTTTCAATACGTTCGATATCGGCCACCGACGTGCCACCATATTTTTGAACAATACGTGCCATTTTATTCCTGATCCACAATATAATTGTGCTTTATTTAAGTCATCGTGGTAAAACCAACAAAGATGGTTGCACCAACAGCGGCGCATACATACTCTATATCTTGCTCTGCTGACAGCAAAAAACTTAAACCCTACAGGAATTATCTTTGATGCCCGCTGAAACCAATCAAACTGATAATCGCCCCAACACGGCATCTGACGACGATGTCGCCAAGTTCACAGCACTTGCCGATACATGGTGGGACGAACACGGGGCGTTTAAACCACTGCATCAAATCAACCCTGTACGTGTTGCATTTATCCGCCAGCACTTGATCGAAGCTTTCGTGCTAGATGCCGATAACAGCAAACCTTTTCAAGGGCTTACTGTTTTGGATATTGGCTGTGGCGGCGGCTTGTTGTGTGAACCCATGTGCCGCTTGGGGGCCACTGTGACCGGCATAGATGCAGGAGAAAAAAACATTCGCATTGCGCAAAGCCATGCCACTGAACAAGGCTTGGGTATCACTTATAAACATGTGCTGCCCGAAGACATGAGCCAGCTTGGTCAACAATTTGATGTAATTTTGAATATGGAAGTCATCGAACACGTCTCAGACCCTGCATTATTCATGAAAGCATCCAGTGATTTACTGCGCCCTTGCGGGGTGATGTTTATCGCCACATTGAACCGCACATTAAAATCGTTGGCATTGGCAAAAATTGGTGCTGAATATATTTTACGCTGGTTGCCCATCGGCACCCACGATTGGCGGCAATTTGTTAAACCATCAGAACTTGCCCATTGGATGCGGCCCTATGGTTTGACCATCAAACATATGACCGGGATGCAATATCAGATTTTACAGGATTGTTGGCAGTTAAGCCCGGATTTAAGTGTCAACTATTTGCTGTGTGCCGAAAAATCAGAAAGCCCATAGGCTGCTTTAATTAATGACCCTGCCGAGATGCTGGCCCTAAAGGAATGATATCAATGCCGTCTTCGTCCAAAGCTTTTACTTCCTCCAAACTGGCCTCGCCAAAAATAGCGCGTTCTTCGGTTTCACCATAATGAATTTGACGCGCTACTTCGGGGAAATTTGTCCCGACATTTTCACACGTTTTTTCCACATGGCGCTTAAAATCTGAAACGGCTTCTAAAACTTTTAAAGCCACTTCGGTTGCCCGTTTTTCATCCGCCCCGGTATCATTAACAACGACCTGCTGCGTGTTTTCTGATGAAGTTTCCGGGACAGCAGGTTGGGCAGTTATGGTTTTTTTAAGCGGCGGCTCTGATTGTATGAGCGCTTGTTCAGCCACGCGGCTGTTCTTGGTCGAAATATTGGGAGACATGATGGCTTTTTCAACAGACTTGCTGTCACAGATTGGGCACGCGACTTCTTTGGCTTTGATTTGCCGCGTGCAAGCCATACTATCAGGAAACCAGACCTCAAATTCATGGTCATGGTGGCAACGCAGTTGATATACAATCATTTACTTAGTAGCTTTCTTAAGTGAGGTCCCTTCGTTAATAACTGTATAGACTATCGACCCCAGAATAACACAAAAAAAGAATAACAAATAAAAGAATAACAAATAAAAGAATAAGATAAAAATATGAACAAAACGCCCACACCTTCAACCGATGAATTGCGCCATCGTCATCTGCGTATTACTCAGGCCTCGCCTTGGGTTGAACGATTTACCTGGCTCATTCCTGAAAACGGCTCGGTTTTAGATTTAGCCGCAGGCGGTGGGCGACACAGTGAGCATTTATTAAAATCCGGCTACCGGGTGACGGCGGTCGATCAACACCCGGAACCGCTTGAACATTTAAAAAACCATAAAAATGCAGAAATTTTATGCGTTGATTTAGAAACACCATCGTCGCCGTTCGCAAAAAATGGCATTTTATCAGGGCGTCAGTTTGACGGTATTGTTTGTATTAATTATCTACATCGCCCGTTATTTGATGATATATTAAAAGCGCTTAATCCGGGCGGGGTTTTGATCTATGAAACCTTTCAGCTCGGCAACGAAGCCTATGCCCGACCCCGCAACCCGGATCATTTATTAAAAAATCAGGAATTATTAGACTGGGTTCAGGGCCAAATGCAAATTATCGCTTTTGAACAAGGTATTGTGCAACAAGGCGATATTCCCGGCGTCAAACAAAGAGTCTGCGCGATTAAAGATTTAGACCTATCGAACCGTGACGACCAACAACCAGACCTTCACCCCCTATATCCTATGGCTCGCTAATAATCCCGCTCAAGGAACAAAGACGGAATTTTTCGCCGTGCATCATCAACTTTGCAGGGGTCAATATCGGCAATAACAACACCTTTTTCTACACCACCATCGGCTAAAACTTGCCCCCAAGGATCAATGATCAAAGACCGTCCGTAAGTCTTCCGGCCGCTTTGATGAACGCCCGTTTGCGCCGGGGCAAAAACATAACATCCGGTTTCAATAGCCCTAGCGCGCAACAAAACATGCCAATGGGCAGCACCTGTAGATTGTGTAAAAGCCGATGGTACGGATAAATACAAAGCACCGTTTTGTGCCATTTTACGGTACAATCCCGGAAACCGCAGATCATAACAAACGCTCATGCCCAATCGCCCCCACCCCGTATCGGCAACAACCATTTCGGACCCGGCATCATATGTCGCGGACTCATGGTAAGCTTCGACCCCTAAGTCCACATCAAACAAATGCATTTTGTCATAACGGGCTTGGATTTCGCCTTGAGCATTAATTAAAATTGATCGATTAGCCGCTTTACCCGACGATTTAACGACAACCGATCCAGCCAACAAATAAACTTTATGTTGTTTTGCAAAACGGGAAAATTGTTTGATCGCAGGATCATCACATTCATCATAAATGGTTTTGAGTAATGTTTTTGCGTCAGGTTCCATCAAATTGCAAACTTCCGGCAACATGACAAAGTCTGCACCCAAATCACAGGCGCGCTCAACTAAATTTAAGGCTGAATTAATATTACTCTGAATATCTTGGCCTGTGGTCAACTGTACACAGGCCGCTTTAAAAGGTTTAGGCGACGTCACGCCGCGCTCTCAATCCCCAGCTTGGCATCTAACAAACCATCAAAATCAAGCTCATATATTTCGTCACAATCACCGATGTGTTGATCATCAACAAATATTTGCGGCACAGATCGGCTGCCCGCGCGTTCGGTCATTGTCCGTCTGGTTTTGGGATCCATTGTAACGTCAATTTCTTTAAAATGGGCGTTTTTTTTCTTTAACAATGCTTTGGCCCGGTGACAAAAAGGGCACATCATTGTGGTATAAATTGTGATCTCTGACACTCGTGCATTACTCCTGTTAATGATGATTACTGAAAAAGTTGGCTGGCGCCGGTTTTCAGGATTTCATCGAAAAATGCTGACAACGGCTGATCGTTTTCAATGGTTTCAAAATAAAATATATTCATTCCGTTACTTATAGTTATCCCGTCCGTTGATAACGGTAACCGTAACACCAGAGCGCGACCGAATAAATTGTTATGGCGAATAAATTCTTTGACTTCATAATCGGGTTTATGAAACTTCAACAATCGACCACAGCCACCACTAATGTTCATTCCCAATGATTTAGGTGGAACATCAGCAGGCGTTTTCCCTGTAAAATCCCCGCCGAAAGCCTGTGTTAAAGCCGTTCCCCAAAACCGGTAGATGGACGTCAAAGGGGCTGCTGAAATATCCGTGACACTGATCAATGGGATCACATCGGTCGGGAAATCAAGCAACGGCATTTCTTTGAAACTCGGTGCTATCCTGTCCCCTTTGCGCTGTTGCCATAAAGCAAGTGCATCCCGGTGATATTCAACCGGCATATCTTCGGCTTCCATATAGACTGAACGGATTGCGTTTCCGTTTGTCATCGAAACTTACCTTCATTTGCCTTTTCGTCAGCTTGCATCAATTATCAACCACAAACCAAAAAAGTTGCCTTAGCATATATCATGCAAAATCTTGGCGACAAGTATTAAAATGTTTCAAAAGATGTCAGCCGCTCATCTTATGGCTACGACAGGTTAACGCAGCGAACGCATTATGATGATTTTACCGCACGGGCAAAGGTCAGCACATCAACGCCGCGCGCACCCGCACCAAGCAAGGTTTTGGCGCAGGCATCAACTGTGGCCCCTGTTGTGTACACATCATCGATCAATAAAATTCTTTGGCCTTTGATCATGGGCTTTAACTTAGACGTGACAAAAAATGCGCCTTGTACATTTTTACGCCGCTGGTGTGAACTAAGGTGGCCTTGGGATGGCGTACGTTTTTTCCGCACCAACACATCCGGTTTAACAGGGCGGCCGGAAATTTTTGCTAAAGTTAAAGCCAGCATAGCTGATTGGTTATACCGTCTTTTGAATAACCGCGTCCAATGCAAAGGAACCGGGACCAACAGATCACAGTTATTTATTAATTTTGCCGCAGACGATTGCATCCACCCGGCCATAATCGGCGCCAGATCGGTTTGATCTGCGTGTTTAAAACGCAACACTATTTGACGGCTGGCGTCATCATAAACCAACACCGAACGTGCCCGATCAAAAAATGGGGCACGATCAGCACACGCGCCGCAAATCATCCCGATCGCCACATCAAATTCAAAAGGCAAACCACAACATGCACATTGCGGCGCTGTAATAAACCGCATATCACGCCAGCACGTGCTGCATAACGTATTTTTTTCTGTTATTGGTTGGCGACAATTTGCGCACATCGGCGGCCAAATCAAATCAACCAATAACCGTCCCATAGCACGGCACAATTCGGGAAAGCTGTTTGCGGGAGGCGTCGAGTGTGTCATAAAGTGAGTATGCAAGACACACCCCACATATTCAACCGACAAGCGAAAAAATTACACCGCAATCGCTGCGCTGCATCCTATGCAGCACATAATTTTTTATTTCAGGAATGCGCAAAACGCTTAGTTGATCGCTTGCCCGACATTCGAAAACAATTTCCACAAGCTTTGGATTTAGGATGTCATGGCGGTGATTTATCGGAAAATTTGGGTAACTACACTGGCATTCAGCATTTTACCCAAGCTGATCTTTCACCAAAAATGGCGGCATTAGCATCGCGCCATGGCCCCAGTTTGGCAGTGGATGAAGAATGGCTGCCTTTTAAAGCCAACGGTTTTGATTTGGTGTTATCCAATTTATCTCTGCACTGGATCAATGATTTACCGGGCACATTTGTGCAAATCAGACAATGCCTTAAAGACGACGGATTATTTTTAGCCTCCATGTTGGGTGGGGAAACGTTGCGCGAATTACGCCATTCATTAATGACCGCTGAACTGGAACTTGAAAATGGGGCCAGCGCTCGCATTTCACCCTTTGCCGATGTCAAAGATTTAGGTAATTTATTGTCCCGCGCCGGATTTTCTCTACCCGTCGCCGATACAGAAATGATCAGCGTCAATTACCAAGACCCGTTCAAATTGATAACGGACCTGCGCGGTATGGGCGAAAGCAATGCTGTCAATTTACGCAAAAAAACATTTATGAGGCGGCAAACATTAATGCGCGCCATGGACATATACCGCGAACAATTTGGTAATCCTGATGGTACATACCCAGCCACATTCGAAGTCATTACGTTAACAGCTTGGAAGCCCGACCCATCTCAACCGCAACCGTTAAAACCGGGATCAGGAAAAATTAATTTGGCATCGGTTCTAGGAACAAACGATCAAGACTCCGACATGTAATCCGGCAGCCATTTTTCATGGGCTAATTTTAATGCCGCAACATCAATACTGCCCTTATCATTTACCGAGATTTGATCGCCACCCGTTGAACCTAGGCGCACAATTTCAACACCCGATTTAGCCGCTAAACTGATAATGTTATCGGCATCGTCCGTGACCAACACATATCGCGCCTGATCTTCGCCAAATAACCACGCGTCTAAAGAGGCCAGGTTTTCTGGCGTTTGAACAGCAATGCCCATATTCCCGGCCATGGCCATTTCAGCCAAGCCCACCAACACACCACCGTCAGAGAGATCATGACAGGCGGACAACAATTGTTGATCAATAAGACCGCGAACAAAATCGCCATTTTTCTTTTCTTGCGCTAAATCTACAGGCGGCGGGGTTCCGTCTTCAACACCTTCGACTTCACGAAGGTAAAGGCTTGCACCCAAGTGACCGATGGTTTCACCAACCAGCAACACGCTTTCACCTTCGGCCTTAAACCCAAGCCCGATGGCTTTACGGTAATCTTTTAACAATCCCACACCGCCTATGGTCGGGGTTGGTGGAATGCCTTGGCCATCGGTTTCGTTATAAAGCGACACGTTGCCGGAAACGACGGGATAATCCAGAGCTTTGCATGCGTCCCCCATGCCTTCGATACAGCCGACAAATTGGCCCATAATTTCAGGGCGTTCCGGATTGCCGAAATTCATATTATCGGTAACGGCCAAGGGCAATGCGCCAACGGCTGTGATATTGCGCCACGATTCGGCAACAACTTGACGGCCACCCATGACCGGATCAGCGTAACAATAACGCGGTGTGCAATCGCTGCTGATAGCCAGACCTTTACCCGTACCATGAACCCGGACAACCGCACTGTCGGCCGCCCCCGGACGGCCAAGGCCCAAGGTGTCAGCCATCACCATGTGATCATATTGTTCCCAAATCCAGCGTTTACTGGCCCCGTCCGGACAGCTAACAAGCGTTTTTAGCGCCTGATAATGATCAACGTTTTTAGATAAATCAGCGGGCATTATTGTTTTGGCAGTTGGCGTTTTTACCCACGGACGGTCGTATTCAGGGGACGCCAATGCCAATGGATCAATAGGTAAATCCGCCACTACTTCGCCTTTGTGACGTAACACCATATGACCGTTATCGGTTAGTTTTCCAATGATCGAGAAATCCAGTTCCCATTTTTTGAATATGGCTTCGGCTTCGGCTTCGCTGCCAGGTTTCAGAACCATCAGCATGCGTTCCTGACTTTCTGACAACATCATTTCATAGGCCGTCATGTTTTCTTCGCGCTGCGGCACTTTATCCAGATCCAGTTCTACGCCAACGCCGCCTTTGGACGCCATTTCAAAGCCGGATGAAGTTAATCCAGCGGCTCCCATATCCTGAATACCGACAATGCAATCGGTTGCCATTAATTCAAGGCAGGCTTCGATCAGAAGTTTTTCCGTAAACGGATCGCCGACTTGTACTGTTGGCCGCTTGGCTTCGGTGTCCTCACTAAATTCCGTCGATGCCATAGTCGCGCCATGAATACCGTCACGTCCGGTTTTTGAACCGACATAAACGATGGGAAATCCTGATCCGGTAGCGGCTGAATAAAAAATCCGGTCCTGATCAGCCAACCCGACGGTCATAGCATTGACTAAATTATTAGTATTATAACGTTTATCAAATTGACATTCACCGCCCACCGTTGGCACACCGACACAATTGCCATAGCCACCTACACCCGACACCACGCCGGATACCAAATGCCTAGTTTTTTCGTGGCTAGGATCACCGAACCGAAGCGCATTCAGATTGGCGACAGGGCGCGCGCCCATGGTAAATACATCACGCAAAATACCGCCAACACCGGTCGCAGCCCCTTGGTAGGGCTCAATAAACGACGGATGGTTATGGCTTTCCATTTTGAAAATCACTGCCTGATTGTCACCAATATCAATGACGCCAGCGTTTTCACCGGGACCACAAATGACCCACGGAGCGTCCGTCGGAAGCGTTTTTAACCATTTTTTTGATGACTTATAAGAACAGTGTTCTGACCACATCACCGAAAAAATACCAAGCTCAGTTAAATTGGGAACCCGCCCTAGAATTTCCAAAACTTTATCATATTCTTCTGATGTTAAGCCGTGGCTGGCGACAATTTCGGGGGTAATGTCACTCATGACAAATTATTTCTTTCTTTATAAATTTAATTCAAAGCCTGAACGAGGGCGTCAAACATCGGTTTTCCATCGATGCCGCCCAAATCGGTTTCGGCTAAACGTTCGGGATGTGGCATCATACCCAAAACATTTTTTTGTTTATTTAAAACGCCGGCAATGGAACGTTGCGATCCGTTGGGATTGGCATCGCCCGTCATATCACCCGCCGCCGTCACATAACGAAACGCCACCTGATCATTTTGCTCCAAATCATCCAGAATGTTATTTTCGGCAAAATAATTTCCATCGTGGTGCGCAATGGGAATGCGTATCACTTGGTTTTCATCATAGCCTTGGGTGAATACCGTATCAACGGCGGCAACCGATAAATGAACGTCTTTGCAGACATAGTTCAATCCGGCATTTCGCATCAATACACCCGGTAACAATCCGCTTTCGGTTAATACTTGAAAGCCGTTGCAAATTCCCAGCACTGGAACGCCTTTATTCGCTCGGTTAATGATTTCTTTCATCACTGGAGAATGAGCGGCAATGGCCCCGGCGCGCAAATAATCGCCGTAAGAAAACCCACCCGGCACGGCGATTAAATCAACATCCGGTAATTCACTGTCGCCATGCCAACACATGACAGGGTCCGATCCCATGGCGTTTTTAAGGGCCATCTGGATATCACGATCGCAGTTTGATCCAGGAAAAACAATGACGGCTGCTTTCATCAGTATTGCCCTAACCTTAATCAGAAATTTCGATGGAATAGTCTTCGATCACCGTATTGGCGAGCAATTTTCGGCACATGGCATCAACCTGAGTGTGGGCTTTATCAACATCGTTTTCTACCAAATCCAGTTCGATATATTTGCCTTGGCGCACATCGTTGACACCCGAAAAACCCAGAGCCCCTAATGCATGTTCAACGGCTTTGCCTTGCGGGTCAAGAACACCTGATTTTAATGTAATATGAATTTTAGCTTTCACAGTGAAATTCCTTAAATCTATTCACAATTATTATTGCATAACCGCGGGTCCCGGCATATCGCGCGGACCGCTTTCCGGCAATATCCCCAGACGGCGGGCGACTTCTTGATAGGCTTCTTCGACGCCGCCCAAATCCCGGCGAAAGCGGTCTTTGTCCATACGCTCATTGGTTTCAACATCCCACAGGCGACAATTATCCGGGCTAATTTCATCAGCGATCATAATACGCGGCTGCTCGTTTTCCCAAACCCGGCCAAATTCTAGTTTGAAATCGACCAGTCGCAAACCTACACCTAAAAATAATCCGGATAAAAAATCGTTGGCACGCAACGCTATCGGTACCATTTCGTCAAATTCTGGTTGCCCGGCCCAACCAAACGACGAAATATGTTCTTCGGTCACCAATGGGTAATTCAATTCTTTGGATTTGTAATAGTATTCAACAATAGAACGCGGCAACGGGGTGCCTTCGGCCATGCCAAACCGTTTTGATAATGATCCGGCGGCTATATTTCGAACCACCAGAGACACAGGGATAATTTCCACTTCCCGGATCAACTGTTCCCGCATATTCAAACGTCGGACAAAATGAGTTGGAAGCCCGATGTCGCTTAAATGCTGCATTAAATATTCGGAAATGCGGTTATTCAAAACGCCTTTGCCAGCAATGATGCCTTGTTTGGTATTACCACAAGCCGACATATCGTCTTTGAAATACTGGACTAAAGTCCCCGGTTCCGGACCTTCGAATAGGTCCTTGCCACGGCCTTTAAATATCGATCTGCGTCGTTTCATGATATCTCGCTTTGCCGGGCTACGGAATTTACCAAGAAGCCAGTATGACCAAATTTTAAATTCATCGCCCTTATATTTACGCGCCCATATAACAGGAAGTTCCAAAGAACACAACGCCGACTACGGCGACAAATCGACGGGTCTATACGCATTTTCGTCATCACTATCATTTTTAAATAACCAGCGCGGTTGTTTGTTGCTGTTATCAATCCCCGGCAACGCCAACAGCGTTGATGAAACAGTTTTAAAACCATTTCCCGGATTGATCTTCATGGCCGCATCATCTGCTTCTCCAGTCCCTTGGTCGCCAAGTAAGGCAGCCCAAGCAAACCAGTCATCCGTACCCGGATCGGGAGGAGGGCTATTAATAAACCGTGGCAAATGGCGTTGGGTACGCGGGCACTTGCTATCATTCAATCCATAAGCCGTGATCATGGATATGCCGTGTGGAATTTTTTGACCGTAAATATGCTGGCCTGTAGATGAAATCAAAAATGCACCCTTTTGATCAGCCACCATTAAATTAAAAGGCCGGTAGCTTGTCGCTTCTAAATTCGATAATGCCTTTACCGCATCTTGGGCATTACCATGGTCCAAAGCTTCGAGCGGTAATTCACCGCGGCTACGGTAACCATGTTTGGGCCCAAGCGTGCCAATGCGGTTCAAAACAGCCGACACCACACCATCATCGTTGACCCCAAACCACGTACCGCCCGCCATCTCGTCAATACCGGCCACAACAAAATTGCGGTCAGGCCAATGTCTGGCCGGTCCTTGCCACGGCCGGTTTTCCATCTCATCACGGTTGGCGGCGACTAACAGCGGCCACAAGTGATCAGGGCGATATAATACGACAACGGTACACATCGTTTTATTTAAAATGCCTGAGCCATATTCACAAGCAATGCATTGGACCTTGCAGAACCGCGTAAAGCTACATACATTCCCTACAGCAATTAACCACTTTAATACACTTGAGGAGACTTCAATGTCAGACGCATTTAGTGACCGGGAAAAAGGCTTTGAAGCCAAATTCAAAAACGACGCCGATTTTATTTTTAAAGCCGAATCACGACGCAACAGACTATTAGGCGAATGGCTAGCCGATCAATTCGGAATAAAAGGCGATGCCAAAGAAAATTACGCCAAAGACGTGGTCGTCGCCGACCTTGATGAGCCGGGCATTGAAGATGTTGTCCGTAAAGTCATGGCCGATATTAAGGCGAAATCATCACCCATTAGCGAAACCGATGTGCGGGCAAAAATCGTTGAATTGGATGCCGTTGCCATTGAACAACTGAAAAACGCCTAAGGCCACAGGGTTTTATAATTGATAAACTGGATATCGGGTTTGGCTATTAAGCCGCCCTGATATCCAGATTTCATACCCTTTGAATTTATTTAAAAACCCGTTTGAAAATAGTGTCTACATGTTTGGTGTGGTAGCCCATATCAAATAAGGATTGCAGAGTATCCGGGGTTAATTTTTCCGTGACTTCATCATCGGCTTTTAATAAATCCAAGAAATTACCGTTACCGCCCCACACATTCATAGCGTTGCGTTGCACAGCTAAATAGGCATTTTCGCGACTCATGCCCGATTGGGTTAATGCCAATAAAACCCGCTGTGAATAAATCAAGCCGCCTAATTGGTCGAGCACACGCTGCATAGCGTCCGGATAAACCAGCAATTTATCAATCACACCGGCCAAACGGTTAAGGGCAAAATCAAGCGTCACTGTCGCATCGGGGCCAATCATCCGCTCTACGGATGAATGAGAAATATCTCGTTCATGCCATAATGCCACATTTTCCATGGCAGGCACCACAGCGGAACGCACAATACGCGCTAATCCGGTTAAATTTTCAGTGAGCACCGGATTGCGTTTATGCGGCATGGCGCTGGACCCTTTTTGACCTGGCGCAAAAAATTCTTCGACCTCACGGACTTCGGTACGTTGCATATGACGGATTTCAGTGGCGATATTTTCAACGGATGACGCGATTACACCTAATGCTGCAAAAAATGCCGCATGGCGATCACGTGGGATCACCTGACTTGAAACCGGTTCAACTTTTAAACCAAGCTTTTCCGCCACATGCTCTTCGACGGCGGGGTCAATATTAGCGAACGTTCCAACAGCACCCGAAATAGCGCAACTGGCGATATCGTCGCGGGCTTGAACAAGGCGTTTGCGGCCACGCTCAAACTCTGCGTAAAAACGCGCGAGTTTAACACCAAAAGTCGTCGGTTCGGCATGAATACCGTGGCTGCGTCCCATGCACGGCAAGTCTTTAAATTCGAATGCGCGTTTTTTCAAAGCCGCTAAAACTTTATCCATATCCGTCAGTAATAAATCGGCAGCCTGTTTCAATTGCACCGCCAAACACGTATCCAAAACATCAGACGAGGTCATGCCTTGGTGGACAAACCGTGCATCATCACCAATATTTTCAGCCAGTTCCGTTAAAAACGCGATGACATCATGATGGGTTTTACGTTCAATATCATCAACCCTGTCAATACGGTCCTGCGTGTACGGTTTATCGCCATTTTTCCAAACCGTTTCCGCAGCCGATTTAGGAATTACACCGAGGGCAGCTTGGGCATCACAGGCGTGGGCTTCGATTTCAAACCAAATACGAAATTTATTGGCGGGTTCCCAAATTGAGGTCATCTCAGGACGGCTATAGCGGGGGATCAAAATATCTCTCCTAAAAATTTCAACCTATTCACAAGGTTGTCGAAACAAAATTGCTGATATAATAAAAAGTTTCGGCAAAATCGGGCCAACGGCCCTGTCTGTCAAGGGTTTACGGTTTTTTTTATAACTTAAAACCGTTCAAGGCTGGTCTGGTTGACCTTTTTGATACAAAAAATACCAAATCAAGCCAATCAACTGAATTACAATCATAATAAAAAATGCGGCCTGATAGCCTGTTTCTGAATAGCCATCACCATCAGAGTTTGGCCAAAAGTTAATAATCCAGCCCATTCCCCACTGCGCCAAAAACGCGCCAACAAAAACCAGCAAATTAATACTGGTGACAACCCGGCCCGACAAACTTAACGCAAAGCCACGGGTTAATGATGCATAAGGCAAAATACCCGAAGTGCCAAAGAATCCAAAAGCCATCCACAAAATAATGGGCGGCATCCCAATGCCAGATGTGATTAAAACTTGGGTAATGATGAAAACAATCATACCAGCCAAACCAACGTTCATCGGGCTAATGCCAAACCGCCCTAGTCGCGCGCTGATAACACCTAAGCTGAAAAACCCAGCAACCATAGATGCCGCCACCAAAAACAATGTTTCGGCGACTTCGGGTCTAGAAAACCCGGCCACATCCATCAGCCAAGGCCCTGACCATAAACTTTGAATAGCTAAAAAACCGCTTTGGGATGCAAAAGTAATCGGTGCAATTCGCCAAAAATATGGGCTACCAAAAACTGTTTTCACCCCGTTCAACTGTTCACGGAAAGTATTATGACCTCCGTTTAAAGTTTTATGTTTAGGTACAACAACTACTAAAATCACGGAAATCAGGATGGCAATAACGGCAAAGCCAAAATACACACCACGCCAATCCGTCACTTCCAATGCCATTTCAACAGGAACAGTTCCAGCCAAAGCTCCCAAACCACCGGCCATCATTTGGAAACCATTGATCATCGGAATGCGGTCTTGCTCGAACCAACTAACGTAAGCTTTAAAGGCAGCCATCAAACACGCCGATGTGCCAAAACCGATTAATGCCCGACCGATAATTAAATCTGGCAACCCTTCGCCAAGGGCAAATAACATAGCCCCTAATGCTGCAAATAATAACAATACGGCTTCGGTCCACCGTGGGCCGTAGCGGTCCAATAGCATGCCAAGCGGCACTTGAAAGCTTGCAAAACTCAAAAAGCTAACACTGGTCAAAAGCCCAAGGTCTGCAGCATTTATCCCTAAATCAGTGATCAAATCGGGCGCAATAACGGCGTTCACCACCCGTAATAGATAGGATAAGAAATAGCCAAGGGCAAAAGGGATAAAAATTCGAAGAGCGTTCATGTTCGGCATCATAATGATTAATTTTGGAAAACAAAACACTATGATAAGAAACCGTATTGCTGTTCCCATACTCAGTTGCTATGAATTTAATAATTTCATGATCGGAGAAACACACTGTCCGCGTTTAAATACTATTCAAAGCTGGAACGGCTGCAAAGACTTTTACGGTTTAAGTTGTTAATCCCCATCAGACGCAGCACGCACCCACCTGAATTCCGTGCGCGCGGCGTCGCCGTCGGTTGTTTTTGGGCATTCACACCATTGATCGGCATCCAAATGACATTGGTTTTTATACACTGGGCATTGATGCCCAGAAATTCCAAATTTGATTTTTCATTATTGGTCGCTTTTGCGTGGACCTGGGTCAGCAACGTTTTTACAGCATTGCCAATTTATTATGCATTTTATACCACTGGACAAATCATGCGCGGACGTTGGGACGATATCGCAGGGTTCGATGCTTTTGCAAAAATGTCTGGCCAAATGTTCATCCATGAAAGTTTATTGCAACGTATTACGACTTTTGCTCAACTGGCTTTTGAAAATATGGGCATATCTTTGCTTGTTGGCAGTCTACCCTATGCGCTGTTTTTTGCATGGGTTGGTTATGTGTTATCGCTTAAATTTATTCTTCGGCACAAAAAGGCCGACCTATAACAATCCCATTTCTTTGAACGACGAATAACCGGAACGTGTAACGATTAAATGATCATGCAGGATGATCGATAGTTTGGTCGCAGCGTCACGGACCTCGCGGGTCATGTCGATATCGGCACGTGATGGGGTGGCGTCACCGCTTGGATGATTATGCACCATAATCAGTGCCGTCGCCCCCAACTCCAATGCACGCTTAATGATTTCACGGGGATAGACCGGTGTGTGATCAACTGTGCCTTGTTGATGGACTTCATCAGCCATCAACGCATTTTTTGAATTTAAATACAAAACCTGAAAGCGTTCTGTTTTTTCCTGCGCCAGCCCAGCGCGGCAATAATCGATGAGTTTATCCCAGCTTGACAGCACCACTTGGTCGATGACCTCGGCACGGGCGAGACGAAGGCCTGATATCTGAACCGCTTTGATCAACCCGGCTGTAGTTTGTTTAACGCCATCCAATTCCATCAATCGTTCCGGACTTGCAGCTAAAACACCGGCAAACGAGCCAAAATGTTTAATCAAAGATTTTGATAAAATTTTAACATCACGCCGTGGAATTGCATAAAATAGCAACAATTCCAACAATTCATAATCCGGCAACGCGTCCGGGTTTCCATCCAAAAACCGCTGTCTTAAACGCTCCCTATGACCGTGATAATGAGGATTTTGTTTTTGTTTTCCGCCGGTGGTTGTGTGACGAGGCAATAATGATCGATTGGTCATAGGTATATCAACATCATTTTTATTAGGTTTCGGCTAAATCATAGGGCGGATGATCAAGACCCATAGGCGATTTGGTGAAAATTTCATAGCCAGAGTCCGTCACCGCCAATGAATGTTCAAACTGTGCCGACAACGATTTATCGCGCGTCACTGCCGTCCATCCATCGCTTAGGATTTTCACATCCACTCGCCCTGCATTGACCATCGGTTCAATGGTAAAGAACATGCCCGGGACAAGTTTCATTCCCGTTCCAGCCTCACCATAATGCAACACATTCGGTGCATCATGAAATACCCGACCCAAACCATGGCCGCAAAAGTCACGGACAACGGAAAGCCGGTTTTTTTCAACATAGCTTTGAATAGCATGACCAATATCACCAAGCGTCGCGCCCGGTTTGACGACGTCAATACCTTTCCATAAGGCTTTGAACGTCACATCAATTAATCGGCTGGCTTTGACACTCGGTTTACCCACAGTAAACATCCGGCTGGTATCGCCATACCAACCATCTAAAATCACCGTAATATCAATATTGATGATATCGCTGCTTTTAAGGGTTTTTTCACCCGGAATACCATGACAGACAACATGGTTAATGGATGTACAAATTGATTTTGGAAAGCCCCGGTAATTTAATGGAGCCGATACAGCGCCTCGGTCAATAGTGAACTGGTGGCACATGTCGTTGAGTTCATTAGTTGTCATACCCGCTTTGACAAAAGGCGTGACAAAATCGAGCACTTCGGCGGCCAAACGCCCGGCTTTACGCATGCCTTCAAAATCCTCTTGTTTATGGATTTTAACGCCACGGTGAGCATGCTTTGTATCGGTGTTTACATTATCCTGCATCATTATTTATCAGTATTCTTTTAAAATTGTATTCTTGTAAATTATCGGGCTTATTCAATGTTAATGTCAACCTTGCGGTCAATGACGATTTCTTTATCATCTAACCGGCAACCATAACAAATCATTTCAACGCCATTATTTCGTGCTTGTTTATAGGCATCCGCGTACACAGGATCAATATCATCGGCCAAGGTAAATGACCTCGCGTCATCCCGTTGCACAAAATAAAACATCACAGCCCGTTTGCCGTTTTTAACCATTTCTTGCAATTCACCCAAATGTTTCGTCCCACGGGCCGTCACGCCGTCAGGAAATTCACACGGAGCATTTTTGGACAAATCGCGTTTCAAAGTGACGTTTTTAACTTCAACGTAACAATCCGGTTTATTGCCGTCTTCGAGCAACACATCGATTCTGGAATTACCACCGTATTTAACTTCGCGCCTTAATTTTTCATAGCCCGTAAGTTCCGGAACAATCCCGTCTGCTATGGCTTCGGCAACAATTTGATTGGGATGGCTGGTATTGACGCCAACCATTGCATCACCGACTTTAATCAATTCCCATGTAAATTTTAATTTACGGTCTGGATTACGCGCCGGGCTGATCCAGACTTCGGATCCCGGTTCACGGACACTGATCATCGATCCTGAATTTGCACAATGGGCGGTGACAATATCACCGTTATCCAGTTCAATATCGGCCATGAAACGTTTATAACGTTTAATCAACCGGCCATGGTATAGAGGATCCAAAAATTTCATGGTGGGACACTACCGCCATCTTTATAAATAAACAACATTGTTATATCCACAATTCACAAAGGGTTGACGACCCCGCTTTGAACGTCCATATCCTTAAGACAGCGAAATGCAGGTTATTTCTATCTTTTACCACAACCTGCAGAACTTTCTATTTTTTACCCTTTGGAGAAATTGCCATGGCCATGGAAGCGGCTGAAATCGAACGACTGATTAAACAAGGTATCCCCGGCGCTGAGGTCAATATCGAAGATTTACGTGGTGACGGCGATCATTATGCAGCTTACGTGATTTCTGATTTATTCTCTGGAAAATCCCGCGTTCAACAACACCAAATGGTTTACAAAGCCTTGGAAGGCAGCATGGACGGCGCATTACATGCATTGGCCTTGCAAACCAGCATACCTGAAAAATCCAGCTAACCCCCCCCTGATTTCAAACACGATTTAGTTTTTAAGGAAAGACAATGACTGATAATTCCATTAACCAAGTGATCCAAACCGAAATTGATGAAAACCCTGTTGTTTTATTCATGAAGGGCAATCCCATGTTTCCGCAATGTGGTTTTTCTGCTGCCGTCTCACAAGCATTAACAACAATGCAAGTTAAATTTAAAGGCGTTGACGTATTAGAAAACATGGAACTACGTGACGGCATAAAAGAATTCAGTTCTTGGCCAACGATCCCGCAGCTTTATGTTAAAGGCGAATTTGTTGGTGGCTGTGATATCGTCCGTGAAATGTTTGAAAGCGGCGAATTACAAACGCTTTTAACTGACAAGGGCGTCGATTTTGCGTCCTGATACGGCTTTCTAGAAAGCCATCCAACAGGTGGCCACAGTCCGCTGACAAACCCCGTCTTATTGGCGGGGTTTTGCTTTTGAGCAATTTTTCGGCTATGCGGTAGCGCAAAAACTAACCTCTTTCAAATTATGTCCTACTGTTTGCCGTACTCGGAAATATCAAAAAAGACAATGCCCCGATGACAAGTAACAATGCGGCTAAGACAGATATCGTGAGCGGTTCTCTATCCATAGCAATAGATAATATTACAGCCGTCACAGGGCTAAGTCCAAGGAATGCGGTCACGTGCCCGGCTGGCGCATGAGACAATGCGTAAAGCCAGCACCAGAAGCCTATACCGCTTGAGAGTCCGATACTGACAACAATGATCGTGTTCAAGCCTGACAAATTTGCCATCAAATGACCTTGCGTTTCAAGAGAGGCCATCATTCCTAGCGGAATAAGTGACGCTAACATGGCTAAAAGACTGACTTGAACAGCTCCATAACGACGGACATATGGACGAAGAAATATTGAACAGATCGCACCCGTTAGAGTTGCGGCAAGTGCAGCCAGCAGGCCAATTCCCTCAGATCTGGCAATAGTTTCGGCGTAGAGGTCGGCGCCAATCAAGAATGCAATTCCCACAAATGAGATCACGATTGCATAGACTTCTTTCAGACCCATCCGGTTGTGGAAAATTAACCGCTCAAAGGCAAGCGTGGCAAATGGTAGCGTTGCAAACACGAATGATACCCGCGAGGAAGCTGCCAACAGGACCGCGACATTTAAAAGGGCGATCAAAACACCAAACTGACCAAACCCGATCAGAGAAATCGGAAAAATATGATGTCGGGCGACGCGCACATGTTTGCTTGTAATCCAAAACGGAATGAGAACAGCAGAGGCGATCAGATACCTCCAGAATCCAAGTCCGGCAGGACCAATGTCATCGACAATGGCTTCGCTCGCAACCAGAGCTGCGCCGACCTGAATGCCGGTCACAGATGCCGCAACGTAGGGAAGAAGGCGTGGTTTCAACTCGGACGTATCCTAACAAACTCTTGCTCGATGACCGGCGTTCCCCATTGTGAGCCAGGATTTTCAGTTACAAGGTTGAAGCCCTGTTTTTCGTAGAGTTTTCGCGCAGCATCAAGTCCCTTAAACGTCCAAAGCCGGGTAATCTGGACATCTTGTTTATCGACAAATGCGAGAGCCTTCTCTATCAGTTGGCTTCCAATGCCCATACCTTGCGCGTTTGGGCTGACGATACACCAACGAAGATGACTGACACCCGCTCCAAGGTCTTCACCATCAATAGATACCGTTCCTAACAATTCCTTGCCATGATAGGCCGAAAATATAGTGTTCATAGGCCTCTCAATCCGCCCTATAAACGCCGATATTTCCGATGCAACCTTTCGTTCAAAAACAACGCCAAAGCCATAATTTTTTGAATAGAATGTTGCATGTAACTCCGTCACCTTAGCGATGATGCCGGGCTGATATCCCTCTTGGATTTCCAATTGTTCACAAGGTATGTCTGTTAACTGTTTTGAAAGGCTGAGTGCGTTTGCAAAAGCAAAAAGGCCACGCCTGATGGATGCTACTTCTTTGTCCGTTAGATCGTGAAAAGCAGATTGCAGTTGCCGCCTTGCAAAATCCTCAATTTCACTAAGTAGCGCGTCTCCCCTTAGTGTCAAAGAGAGGTTGCGAACCCGTCTGTCAGATGAGGCCGCATCAACCTGTATCAATTTATCTGTCTGCAGCTTTTTGAGCAACCGACTGATGCTTGATTTTTCAAGATGCAGCAGCTCACCCAAAGCACTTGCGGTTGCGACCGTTCCATATCCCAATTCTATGATGGTATGGACGGCTGACGGCGACAGGTTTGTACCTGCCAGATTATTTTGCATGAAGCCAAGTTCACGCACAATATGCCGGGCCGCAGAGCGGATTTCGTCGATGCGGGCAATATCTTGAAAACTCAACATAGTTGCATAATACAACTAATGTGGTTTAATGTCCAGTCTAACGGTCATTCACCACAATGCAAAAAATCGACAGTTCATCAACGAACCAGACATCTTACTCAAATACTCAAAGTCATACCATGGGCAGGGTTGGGCTTTTCAACACCCTTATTGTCAACAGCCTAAGGCTTTCCAACGGGTGGATTTTTTATGATCAATAACCGAACGCTTTGACAAATGGTTCAAGTTTACCAAGATCGTTCTGCAATGGCCCCAAGTAGCGCTGCCAACGACCATGAGCACGCTTATATAAAGGTTCGACCACATCTTCGTAGCTTGGTGTGCTGATATCGCGACCAATGGCTTTACCCCGGTAATCAAGGATTGCATCATCCCACGGCAACTCCAAAAATTGAGTTGACCGCCTGACGACACTTTCATAATTAGCGATCAGGTCTTCGTATTTGTAATCCATCAAATGAAGTTTTGAATACTGTTTATAGTGTAGCCATAAATTCATAACTGCGCTGTACAGTTCCACAGTCGAGGCCAATGACGTAAAATTAATCATTGCCGCATTAGCATCAAAGTTTTGCATGAAACAGCTAAGGCAAACATCACGCGGGTCGCGGATAGAAACAATCACCCTTGCATCTGGAAACAGGCTTTGTATCAAACCCAAATCAACAATGTTCAAAGGCATTTTATCGACCAACAAACGATCATTTATAGCATCGCCGATTTCAGTTTCGGCAAAACTGTAAAAAGCATCGCGCCAGCCATCAAAAATTTCTGGGCTTGCTGAATTTAAAATATCCGGATAATCGCTCTCTTTTTCCATCATTTGTTTAACGTGGGCCAATGGGCTTTTCTCGCCTGTGGTCACAACGTGTGGGTGGGCATCCAACATACGTTCAAATAACGTTGTTCCTGAACGTGGAAAGCCAACCATAAACGCAGGCGACGGTCTATTGTTTTTGGGTTTATGAACCGCTAATCGGCTAAGTTTTTCTGCTGTGAACCACTGATGTTCTCGTTTCACAACTTGGTAAAATATATTGTTTTCAATTCCTGTCACGCCGGAACGCTCGATAACATCGCGGTTGCCTTTAAGGAATGCTTTGAACGCCAACTCGGAACAGCCGTCCAAATCATACCCTTGGCCCATGGCATAACGTACCCGGGTTTTGATTTCTGGATGAATAGCCGCGCGCTCTAGTTTTTCCAACAATTCAATAGATGCTTTGACATCACCTGAACGCCGCAACAATTTAGATTTCAACAATAACCCCATAGCATCATTAGGATGAAGCTTAAGTAATTGTTCGCAAACACCATCGGCCTCATCAAGAAGACTAAGGTTTTCAAGACAATCAATTAAATTTTGCAGCGCTTTGATATCATTTGGTTGCAAAGCAACCGCGCGTTTTAACGGCCTAAGCGCTTGTTCCCGGCGTTTACTTTCTTTTAACAAACGTCCCAAATTATTTAATGCGCCGAGATGATCCGGATTTTGTTTCAGAACGTGTAAAAACAAAACCTCAGCGCGTTTTAAATCTTTGTCTTTTAATGCTACATTGCCAAGGTTAAACGATGCATCAATATAATCAGGATCAATTTCAAGCACTTTTTCAAAAGCCGCCGCCGCATCATCCAACCGGCCAAGGTCAAGCAATGCCACACCAAGGTTATTATGATAGTTTTTTTCTTTTGGGCAAAGCGTGGTCGCTTTGATTAAATACTCAACGGCTTTATCATGATTTTTATTTTGCAATTCAACAACGCCATGCATATGCAAAAGCGCCCCGCTGTCAGGGTATTTCAACAAAAGTTGAGCATATGTATTTTGCGCTGTTTGTATTTGACCGGAACGGTGCGCTTTCAAAGCCTGTTGATACAAACTTTCGTCCGCATCAGTCATATCATTCACAACCACCGTCATCACATCACAAGCTCTGTTATGATAACAATCATTCAAATAAATTCTTTATTGTAAAAACCAAGCAGCGACAAAAACGATCAATTAAAATGGCCCTAGAACCGATTCCATTTTGGTTTTTAATGTCGCCGCATTAAATGGTTTAACGATATAATTACTAACACCGGCTTGTTTAGCAGCAACCACATTATCGGTTTTGCTTTCGGCCGTAATCATAATGAACGGTAAATGTTTCAAACCGTCATCGGCTCGAACTTTACGCAGCAATTCGATCCCGGTCATTGGTTCCATATTCCAATCCGAAATAACAAAATCGCATTTCACTTCTTTAAGTTTGCGAAAAGCTTCGGCGCCATCATTGGCGGTTTCGATATTGGTAAAACCAAGTTGTTTAAGGAGATTACTTAGAATTCTGAGCATCGTGCTGTAATCATCGACGATCAGAATTTTCATTTTTTTATCAACAGCCATTCGTATCTCCAACTTTTCGAGGCAGGTGTTTACTATAAAGTTACTTAACTTTTATCATTTTGTATCAAGTCATGGACAAATGAAAGTATAATACACGATAGAATGTATAATATTTTAACGCAAAACAAACATATTTAGCAATCATTCTGAAATTACGGACTATTTAACCCCATTTAACAAGCGTGTTTACAGCAATTGAACATGCATCACAATAATTCAAAAGTTTTAACTGCAATAGCTAACAAAATGAACGAACATCTATTTATAAATGATTTTTATTAAATTTTTCTATTTCTACTATATTATTGATGCTGACAATGCGTTTCGCGAATGAACAAACATAAAATCACTGCAAAAAATGAAACCCCGACGACGGGTGCCAATGCCCATTGAAAATCGACCGTGGAATAAATACGGACACCATCTAACATACCGCCTTGCCAGCTTATATCCAGCAACCATCCGACCAAAGGCTGCAAAATAGCAGCAGACACTATAACCGACATATTTGCATAGCCCATCGCGGTCCCGGCACTATTAAGCGATGCATTTTCACGGACTAGGGCAAAAATCAAAATCAGGGCCGATGAACAAAGGCCATTAATAACCAACAAAATTTTGACGGCCAATATCGGTAATTCAGGCATATACAAAATCATAAAAAGGCTAAGACATGCCCCAACTGAAGAAACTATCAAAGGAATTTTTCTGCGTCTAAAATGATCAGAAATCCAACCCTGCAACGGTGCGCCCAAAGCCCAGCCGATTAAAATTAACGACATCATTGCCGCTGCTTCTGCTTTAGGTAATTGATAAGCTGTCATCATATATGGCACGCCCCAAAGAGATGCGAATGCAAACAACGCAGCGGGGATACAAAACCCAACTCCAGCGGAAATGCATATCTGAGGGTTTTTCAGAACCATTGACAGGTTGTTCATTAATGGGACGGTTGTGTTATCGACATTATGATCTGGCGGCGTTTTGTCTCGAACAACGGATCCTATAACAATGGCAAGAATAAATACAAACCCCGATGCCCAGACCATGGTATCGCGCCAACCTAACCCATCGACCAAAATGGCCAATGGCGCTTGTCCGCCAATGCCGCCAACCATCCCTAACATCAATGTTAAACCGCTAAGCAACGCAAACCTATTGACGGGGAACCACAAAGATATGAGCTTTAACGTGCTGACAAATGCGACACCTGATCCAAGCCCAATTAACAATCGGCCTAAATATGCCAGCCAGATATCATTGGCCCATGCAAACATTAAACTACCAACGGCACACATCAAAGCTGCCAAGCACAACACCCGGCGCGCACCTAAGCTGTCAACAAGCACACCGACCGGGAGCTGCACTGCTCCATAGGCATAAAAATAAAAAGCCGATAAATTTCCAACAACTGCCGCACCAATGGTAAAAGCCGTCATTAAATCATTAATCATGACGCTGGGAGCAACCCGTTGAAAAAAGGCATACAAATAGAGCAGGCTTCCTAAAGCCCAATATAACCATGGCCGCCAATTAAGTGTACGTTCATTCGTCATAATGACGATAGGGCTTTCAATAATGATGTCTCGTTTAATGGTGTCTTGTTTGCTGAATATGGCATGCCTATGTTATGAACAGTTGCTAGCCATTAGGCAACGCTAGATACAATCAATTCTCGCAAAACAGGAAAAAAAATGAAATTTCTTCATACCATGATCCGGGTTAGCGATATAGACGCTTCATTGGATTTTTATTGTAATAAACTAGGTCTTGTTGAAAACCGTCGCAAAGAAGTTAAAGCCGGACGGTTTACGTTAATTTTTCTAGCAGCCCCGGAAACGCCTGATGCCGAGATTGAGTTAACCTATAATTGGGACCCTGAACCCTACCCTGATGGCCGAAATTTTGGTCATTTGGCCTTTGCCGTGGATAATATATATGAATTGTGCCAGAAGTTAATGGATGGTGGTGTTACCATTAATCGCCCGCCACGGGATGGTCACATGGCTTTCGTCCGTTCACCGGATGGTATATCTATAGAATTATTACAAAAAGGCGATGATTTGCCACTTCAGAGCCCTTGGAAAGACATGGAAAACACAGGTTTCTGGTAACATTATTAATACTTACGCGTTTTAAGACGATTTAAAATCGCTCGTTTTTGCCCGTCGCTTGCATCTTTCCAAATCATTATTTCTTGTTTAGTGCGCAAACACCCCTGACACAAACCGCTGTCAGGGGAAATTTTACAAACGTCGGTACAAGGTGATTGAACGGCCATAAATTGTGAGCTTTCTATATAAGCGATGGTATTTTCATTAACGGCGGCTGGCTTTTTGGGCGACAAAGATACCCGTCAACACGACCACTATGCCAATCCATTGTACTATTTCAAGCTTTTCTGCCAAAATTATCCAACCAAAAGCGACCGCAAAAACGGCTTCTAAAACGATTGTCACCGAGGAAAACTGGGCTGGCAAATGCGCCAAGGCATAAGCGATCAGTCCTTGGCCCAAAACGTGAGACACCCACGCCAGAGCAATTAAGACTGCCCAGCCGATCATGGATAATGGCACTAAATTATCCGCTCCAAACAACGCTACAGGAAACAAAAACAGGGCTGTCCAAATTGTGCCCCAAAACATTAATGCAGCCGTGGAAAATTTTACCCGCAGCCGTCCGATAGCTAAAATGTAAGCCGCAAAAAACATACCTGTGATCAAACCAAACCCGTCACCAAGCACCGATGATGCGGAATACGCAAAACTATTACCGACTAGAAACCCAGCCCCGATGATGGTCATCACCATACCCACAACAAATATTTTTGTCACCCGTTCCCGGAAAAGAAGATAACCGCCGATGGTTACAAAAATAGGTGCAAAGTTGGCCAATAGCGTGGCATTGGCAACGGACGTTAATTTTATGGATGCATGCCAAAACGCCAGATCCCCTGCAAACAACAAGCCCGGCACCGCCAACAGCAGTTGATCAGAAAACTTAACGCGCGTTGCCATAGGGTTTTTTAAATCTGCCAGACGCCACACCCACAACACAGGGATCGCCAGAAAAGCACGGTAAAAAGCGGACGCTTCCGGACCCAAGTCGCTCACACGAACAAAAATTGGCGATAGTCCAACAGCCAAAGCGCCGATGATCGTCGCTATAATTGACAAGCTATAAAGACGTGAATTCATGAGAGGCCATTTTATTATTCCGTGCTCGACTGTTCGGATACGTAAGATATAGTCTTTCAAATACCCTAATACCCTAATACCCTAATATACACTATTTAAAGTGACCCTCCATGAAAGCACCATCCATGTCTGCCACGCCTTTTTTAGGCCCTACTGACCCTGCTCCGTTTGAAATCATTAATACCAATGCATCCTTGGCGTTACAGCTGATTTGTGACCATGCATCCAATACTGTTCCCGGATCGTTAAATAATCTAGGCTTGGATGGCGAAGTATTCACCCGCCATATCGCCTATGATATCGGAGCCGCAGCCGTCACCCATAACATTGCTAATGCATTAAATGCACCAGCGGTTTTAGCTGGCTTTTCAAGACTGGTAATTGATCTAAATCGTCCGTTAGGCCATCCCGAATCAATGCCTGAAATATCTGATCATACCGTTATTCCAGGCAATCATGATTTATCAGAAGCCACCCGGAAAATTAGATCCGACGCCTTATTCAATCCCTACCATGAAGCCATCAACCAATCTATTTCACATATTTGGCAGGAAGGACCGGCGCCGGTTTTGTTCTCCATCCATAGTTTCACACCAACTATGAACGGTGAAGTGCGCCCTTGGGACGCTGGCATTTTATGGAACAGAGATCCGCGTTTGGCATTGCCCTTAATCAAAGGCCTTACAAAATCAGGCTTTAACGTCGGTGACAATCAACCCTATTCTGGACGGGATAATTTAGCCTACACCATTGATATGCACGGCACAGCAGCAGGATTAGCTAATTGTGTGATCGAAATTCGCCAAGACCAAATTGCCGATAAAGCAGGTACCAACAGATGGTCAGAAATCCTGATACCGCTATTAAAGGACGTCCTAACGGACCGAAGCTTATTTCAAGTTCAACATTTTTGATTTAAAATTTACATAACCCTAATTTTAAGGAAGTACCATGCCCAAGTCGGCGCCTGAATTCACCATCGGCATCGAAGAAGAATACCTGCTTGTTGACCCCCTTACACGGGATTTAGCGACAACGCCGCCGGATCAATTGTTAGCGACATGTGAAAAAACACACCCCGGACAATTAAAACCAGAATTTTTGAAATCACAAATCGAAGCCAACACCAAAGTCTGTAACACAGCCGCCGAAGCCCGCGCTGATTTAGCGTCACTGCGACATTCCGTTATCAAAGCCGCCGATCAGTATGGGCTTGCCCCCATCGCTGCATCGACCCATCCGTTTACCGAATGGCAACAACAACATCATAGGGACAAAGAACGTTATAATGTTTTGGCCGAAGACCTGCAAAGTGTCGTCCGTCGCTTGGTGATCTGTGGAATGCATGTCCATGTGGGCATTAATGATGATGAACTACGCATCGATTTGTTAAGCCAAGTGAGTTATTTTTTACCGCATTTATTGGCGCTTAGCACATCATCACCATTTTGGCGCGGTGAAAACAGTGGATTAATGTCTTACCGGTTAAGCGTTTTTAACGAATTACCCCGCACTGGATTACCCAATAATTTTGCATCTTATTCCGAATACAACCGTCATCTTGATATGCTGATCAAAGCCGGCGTCATCGAAGATGCCAGTAAATTATGGTGGGATGTCCGCCCCAGCGCAACGTTCCCCACATTGGAAATGCGCATCACCGATGTCTGTACAAATATCGATGATGCGATCGCCATTGGTGCTTTATTTCAATGCATTTTGCGGATGCTGTACCGTTTAAAATTAAACAATCAACGGTGGCGGCAATATGCGTCTTTATTAATCAATGAAAACCGCTGGCGTGCGCAACGATACGGCATGGACAAAGGGTTAGTTGATTTTGGCAAAGGCCAGGTTATTAGTTTCGAAGATTTACTCGAAGAGTTGCTCGACATCACGTATGAGGATGCCGAGGCATTAAACTGCCATCAAGAGCTTGCCCATTTACGCATTATGCAAAAACGCGGCAGCAGTGCCCATCAGCAATTAATGATCTATCAGCAGGCCATTGAAATGGGTTCCAGCAAAAAAGAGGCTTTGATAGATGTTGTCGACATGTTGATCAAAGGCACACAAGAAGGATTGTAAACCCTGTTAATAGCGGGCAAAATTAAGCCTCAGCATCAGGCAACAATTTTACGTTTCTCAACACTTTCTTTTAAATGGCGCAGCAACATGCGCCCTGCATCACCACCGTCGCCTGAGACTTTGTCACGGATAACAGCACGCATGGCATCAATATGACATTGCACAATTTCAACGGCACTGTTGTCCTCAACACATCCGTCGCCTGTACAATCAAACAACATTTTACCAAACTTTGAAATCAATGGATAACCAAAAGTGCCGCCTTGACCCCGTAATTCCAAGGCTAAAGTATGAATTTCCGCGAACATGGCCGAACGTCCGCCTTCGGCATCGATTTCCAAAGCATCAGTACAAATTTTTGACAGTTTTGTCAGATAATCTTTGGCCCATGTAGTGAAATCTAGCGCTGCTCTTTCCAACTGTTTTTCAGCTTGTTCGATTAAGTTGGCGGGAACTTCACCTTTAGCCCCCGGTCCTGCACCACCCGATACTTTTTCCTGCAAAGTATTTGATAAACGCCAATACCAGACGTCACTCGGCGTTTTTGGTTTGACAACCTTGTCGGCGGAATAAACAACAATCACATTATCTTCGTCTTTTTCCCGGTGCTCGCCTTGACTGGTAAGTACGGCTTCTTTTTTACGCCTGCGGTCGGGGCCAAAATATTTTTGTGTGGTCACAAATTGCCGTGGATAATCAATAATTTCCAACAATCGTTCATATACAGAGGTTGCCGAAAAAGGTTTGGAAAGAAATTCTGAGGCCCCAAGATCGCGACAGGAATGAACATAATCCCGATCTGCCGCCCCGCTTAGCATCATAAACGGCACCATCCGGTTCGGGCTATCTTTGGCCGTCCTCGTCCAACGTAACAACAACAATCCATTGATCGGCGACATCACCAAATCAGAAATAATAATATCAGGGCCAAATTGCCGGGCGATATTCATGGATTTTAAATATTCAATGGCTTCTTGACCATTGGCAACTGCTGTGATGCGCTCGATATCATACGACCGCAACAATTCCACCAACGTATTCCGTACGAAGGAATTGTCTTCTACAAGCAAGATATTCAATCTGGTAAAATCATACATCGCCACAGCCAACTATTCGCAAAGGTTTATTTTTTCAAAGATTATACCTATAAAGATTGCTTAAACCTTAACGTTTTCAATATTTTCGAACTTTTTGAAGTCCTCCTTTCCGACAGCTCCGTTATCTTTGTCAGCGGCCTTGCAATTATCCTTCAATTTTGAGTATGTTGGGCGCCATCATTTAAAAACTGAGCTTATTGTTAGCTTGCAATCAAAGGAATACTAAAAATGGCTGATATTGGTGGCGTCGCAGGTGATCGGCTACGATCAATTGTTGAACGTATTGAACGTCTTGAAGAAGAAAAAAAGGCGCTAAGCGATGATATTCGTGAAGTTTATTCCGAAGCCAAAGGTGCCGGTTTTGACATCAAAGTCATTCGCCGCATCATTAGCCTTAGAAAAATGGACAGCCAAGACCGCGATGAAATGGAAACAATTCTAGAGATTTACAAACAATCTTTGGAAATGTAACGGTACAATCGCAGCTTTATGCAGTATTTATTTACAAACTTCGAAGCGCGCTCAAAAAATCAGCATAAATTACTGAAAGACTTACGTTCAGCGCATTTACAATACCGCTGACGGTCTCGTTTTCAGCGGGTTCTTCGATGCGGTAGGTTTTTAAAGCCAACAACTTTCCGTTTTTGCTATCGCGCAAGCTCAACTCAATATCGATTAGTGCCAAATCTGCTTTTTTGCTGATAACGCGTTCCAAATGATTGATTTTCCCCGCCAAGACGTAGCGCGCATTGACCCGCATTTCAGGCGTGACAACGGCGTCTGCAATTTTAGATTTCCGCAAAAATCCAATGAGTTCATCGCGCAACATAACGGTAGGCGGCTTGATCCAGAATTGATAATGGTAAGCTCGCACCAAATTGCTGTCTTCTTGTTTGGAAAAAACGATTGCGCGGTTGGCCGTCAAACCATCAGCGACAAATCGGTCAACTTCGATCGATCCTTTGAATAACGGTGCTGGCAATGGATCATCGGCATAGACGGCTTGCAAGCGGTAGAACTGGTCTTCGGGAACAGGCGGCGGCGATGCACAGGCTGATATAACCACAAGTGCAACCAACAAAGATGCCCGTCGCTGCCAATATTGTTTAAACACTTTTTTTCCCCTCTAATGTGACACACGTTGTATCATCAATTACTTTTGCCGCTTTTCAGATTTTATTGTTTTAATGCCTGATCTTGTTGCGGACTACCACTCAGTAACAGACCCGGATTAGCCCTTATTTGTCTTGAAAATTCGTTCATATTCCGAGCAGCGGCTTCCATGTTCTGATTAATGCTATCAATGTTACGAGATACCGATTGCACGATATAACGTGTTTCACCCAATATAGCATTAATATCGCCGTCTTTGCTCATAACGACGCCATCGATATCATCCAGCGTTTTATTCAAGGCTTCGAGTGAGCCACCAAAAGTTTCAGTAGCCGCATCAAGATTTGTAATAATTTTTTCCATGACAACCCGGTTTTTTGGCGTGATGAGTTTCCGTAATTCAATGCTGGTTTTATTCATATTGCCAGCAAACTGATCAATATCTTCAGCAATGCCCGGCACCCGGTTTGTGATGTCTTGCACCAATTTTGTCACATCACCGATCAGCACTTTTCCATCACCGACCATAAAGCTGTTAATTTCTTTGACGGTTTGATCAAGATTCCTAAGAAAGGGTCGGATGTCACTGTTAGCCATATCAGAAAATTGCGCGGCTAGATCGTTAACCGCGCCAAAAACGTTACTGGCTTCACGGGAATTCAAACGCTCCCCCACGACCGATGGATCACTACTAAAGCCAGCACTTATGCTTAAAGTTTTAGCCGACAACAAACCGGGGGAGGCGATTTCAACAATGCTGTCATTGGGAATACGCCAACCTTGAGCGACTTCAAAATCAACTCGGAATTCCATTTTGCCTTCGCGTTCTTGTGGAGTTACTTTTTGCACCTGCCCGATGGGATAGCCTTCATAAACGACCTGGGTTCCAAATTTAACACCGGACACATTGTTATAAACCGCAAAATAACGGTCCGTTGCCCCGGATTGACCGGTTAATTGCGCAATGGATACCACTAATCCAACGGCCATCAAAATGACAAAAATGCCGACAGCGAAATAATTTATTTTATTGTTTCTCATAATTGTACGCCTTCACCACCGTCTTCGCCGGTTAATCGACGAAGATATTCATCAGGGTCCAGCATTTCTTGTTCTGGAACCCGGTTCAAAAGATTATGCACCCGTTCGTTTGTCGAATTTTTTACTTCGTCCACTGTACCGACCATCAAAACATGACCACGATCAAGGATGGTTATGCGATCAGCAATTTTAAACGCACTTTCAAGTTCATGGGTGACGACAACAATGCTCATTCCCATGGCGTCGCGTAATTTTAAAATCAAATCATCTAATGCAGACGCCACCACTGGGTCTAGTCCCGCGGACGGCTCATCACAAAATAATATTTTGGGATCCATAATAACAGCACGGGCAAAAGCCGCACGTTTAATCATTCCACCTGATAATTCCGACGGTTTCAAATCTTCAAACCCGGCGAGCTCTACGACCTCTAATTTCATACGAGTCATGATATCCATGGTCATGTCATCAAGTTTTGTATGTTCCTGAAGCGGCAACATAATATTTTCACCGACCGTCATTGAACTGAATAACGCGCCGCTTTGAAAAGCCACGCCTAATTGTTTACGCAAATCAAAAAATTCAGCCTGATTGAGGTCATCAATATTTTGCCCCAAAATTTTCATGACCCCTGATGTTTTATGTTCCAGCGCCATCAAGTGACGCAACAGCGTGCTTTTCCCGGAACCACTACCACCCATAATCACCATAATTTCATTAGCGCGCACATCCATGGTCACGCCTTTTAATATTTCACGGTCACCGTAATGGGTCACCAAGTCCTCGACCTCAATAACTTTTTCCATGGATGCATCTGTATAGCTCATAACTGACCGATCATCGCGTAGAAATATAGGCAAAAAACATGTCTGTGACGATAATTGCCAAGATCGCCTGCACCACTGACCGTGTCGTGGCTTTACCCACGCCTTCGGCGCCACCTTTAACCCCGATACCATTGACGACACCAATAACGGCAATCAGAACTGCGAAAATAGCACTTTTACCTAAACTTTGGTTAACGTCTTCGATACCCAAAATATCAATGACATCATACATATAAGATACCAGAGAAATGCCTAAATCTGCGCGCACGTATAGACCCGCCGCCAACAAGCTGGTAAAATTGCTTAAAATCGTTAAAGCAGGCACCATAATCAACAAAGCAATCATTGGCGGCACCACCAAATAACGCACAGGATTAATGCCCATCACCACTAAAGCATCAATTTCTTGATTGATTTTCATCGTACCAAGCTTTGCGGCCAATGCAGATCCTGATCGTCCGGCCACCAATATGGCCGTTATTAACGGTGCAAATTCGCGCACAACTGAAAACGAAATGCCAATAGTGACCCGACTTTCAGCTCCAAAAATACGCAGCGAATAAATTCCTTGGATCGCCAACATGATACCGATAGCGGCAGCCAAAATTGCCACAATCGGAATAGCACGCACACCAATTTCCATCATTTCAGAAAATAGCGCGCGAACCCGTACCGGCTGTTTCAGGCGAGGCCCAAAAATCAACCAATAAAAACTTTCGACCAGCATCACGCCGCCGCTGCCGACTTCTTCGATGCCATCGACCACTTTTTTGCCGATATTTTCGATCAACCGGGACACTTTATTCCCCGTTCCCTTGGGTGCCATTTTTCACTCTTTCATTTTTTTATGGCTTTATAAGGCTTTTGCAAGTCCGTCTTCGATGGTATCGCAAATGACAAAAACTTTATCAAGTCTTGCCAGCTGTAGAACCCGCAAAGCGCCTTCGCTGACCGACACCAACACCAGATTTAAACCTGATTTCCTCGCACTTTGAAAACTTTCAACCAATGAGGCCACGCCCGAACTATCAATATAGTTGACCTTGCTCAAATCGATTAATACTGGTTTTCCTTTGGTGACGGTTTCCAACAGGATTTTCCGGGCATCCGGCGAGCTTTGCAAATCCACATCACCTTCAAAGGCAACGATGTTTGAGCCGTCCTGTTCCCTGACTGTAAAATTCATTTTTTTCCTTCTTTGTTATCTTTTATTCAGGCTATTCAATACGGCGGCTTAAACGCAAAACATTGCCGCCTTCATCAGGTGGAGGTAAAAATTCAACTTCATCCATAACTTCACGAATAAAATGTGTGCCCAAACCACCGGGGCGAAGATCATCCAAGTCACGTGGCTTAATATTATCAACATTTACGCTTAAGGCAAAATCCTGAATTAGAATAACCAGTTTTCGCCCTAGACTGCTAACTTTTATTATTATTTTTTTATCGTGTTCTCCGCCGTATCCATGGCGGATCACATTTTGCAAAGCTTCATCAACGGCAATCACAATATCGCGACTGACGTCTTTACTACAGCCGCTTAGACTTGCCGTGTCACCAATGGCTGAACGTACCAGTTTCAATCGATCCGGCGATGAAGAAATAGAAATGGATAACAATTCGGTTTCCAACACATTATTATCTATTCGGTCATCCGTTTGATCGTCACAGGATTTATCATGAGCCTGCTGTCCCCTGTTGCGTACTTTATAGGCATCGGCATCATCAATGGCTAACAAAGTAATATCGTCCCGCAGCTCTTGCCCCGGCCGATTAACCCCCGCACTGACCACTTTCAGGCGTTCATTGGTTGATAAGCCCACGTTTTCATCAATCAAGCCTTTTAAGCCATCAACGCCTAATTCTTGGCCATCTTGCACGTAACCTTCGGTGATGCCATCGGTAAAAATGTAAAGCGCACCGCCATCAAGCCGCACTTCGCGTTCCGGGAAATCAGCACTTTCATTCAAAAAAGGAGATATCCCAAGGGGAGGCGCATCGGCCGGGAACGGTTCATAGTCGCCTTTTACATTTCGAAATAATGGCGGTTCATGGCCAGCATTTGCCAGACGCACGATGCCCGTTCGCGGGTCATAAACACCGCCCGTCATGGTGACAAACATACCGCGAGTGACGGTTTCACATAATTCAACGTTAACACGGGCCAACAAACGACTTGGCTGTTCAATGGTTTTCCCTAAACAACGGTACAAACTGGCTGTTTTTGCCATTAACAAGGCCGCGTTCATGCCTTTGCCGGACACATCGCCCAAATTGAAACAAATGCGCCCATCATCCAATTCAAAAAAATCGAAAAAATCACCAGATACCGTGCGAGCTGGAAAATTAATTCCGTGCACAGGATAGTCACCATCAACAACGCCCGGCAATAATGAACGTTGAATTTCCGCTGCCAATTCAAGTTCTCGGGCAATGCGTTCCTGTTCGACCAAGGCTTCGGCCATGCGTGCGTTTTTAATAGCCAATGCCGCCGATGCTGACATAGCGCTTAACAAATGCAAATTATCAACGTCAAACAGGCCATCACCGCCACGTTTATTAATCAATTCAATGGCACCAATGCGTTCGTTGTTTACACTCATCGGGGCACAAAGAATAGATTTGGTCGTGAACCCGGTTTTATCATCAACGCCTTTATGAAAACTGGCGTCTTTGGATACATCACGAACGATTTCAGATACATTATTGCGAATAGACCGGCCAACAATACCCTGGCCTTCGGGCAAGGTTAAGCCGCTGATTTCAGTTGCACCAACTGAGGCATGGCATTTTAAATGCTGTCCATCAGGTTCCAGTAAAAACAATGCACCTCCTTCGGCATCCATATAGTCTGTAATATGAGAGATGGCTTTTTTTAATGATGCAGTCATATCCAAAGACGCGGCAAAATCTTGGCTCATTTCAGCCAAAAGTTCCAAATTATCATAGACACGAGCACTGCTATTGGCTCTATCATTTGCCGCCGATTTATCTACATTTTTTGTCCTAGCGTTAGCCATCAATACGCACCTTAACGTATGATCCAGGCGCATTTTCTATGGCTTTTAGTTTACCACTGCCAGGCTTCCTTGCTGTAACTTTAGCGCCGTGATGCGGCTTCATCCAATCGGACCAATCCAGCCACCACGACCCATCATATTGCTTTGCAGCGTCGAACCAATCATCAGCAGATTCTGGACAGTCATCATTCAACCAATAACAATATTTTTTAGCCACAGGCGGATTAACAACCCCCGCGATATGCCCGGATGCTGATAATACAAATCGCACCCCGCCTTTATACAATCCCGTTGCCCGATAAACAGATTTCCAAGGTGCAATATGGTCGTCTTTGGTGGCTAAACAATAAACAGGAACTTTGATTTTGTTTAAATCAATGGCAACGCCACCAAGTGTCATGCCGGCTTTGTCTTTTAATTTATTTTTCAAATACATTTCACGTAGATATGTTTTGTGCATCATCGTGGGCAGGCGGGTATTATCCGCATTCCAATACAATAAATCAAAAGCCATCGGTTCACGGCCCATCAAATAGTTATTGACAACAAACGACCAGATTAAATCATTGTCGCGCATCATGCTGAACACCTGCGACATCTCAGTGCCTTCGAGATAGCCTTTACGCTCCATGTGTTTTTCAAGATTGTCCAGTTGCTCTTCGTCGATGAATACCGATAAATCACCGGCTTTTTCAAAATCAACCATGGTCGTCAAAAACGTCGCAGATTGAACGCGATCAAGTTTTTTTGCCGCCAAATAAGCCAACGTGCATGCCGTTAATGTGCCGCCAATGCAATAACCAACAATGTTGATCTTAGTTTCACCGCAAGCTTTTTCGATGGCAGCTATGGCCTCGATAGGACCTTCTATCATATAGTCTTCGAAACCTTTGGCTGATAAATTTTCATCGGGATTAACCCAAGATATGACAAAAACTGTATGGCCTTGGTCCACAGCCCATTTTATCAGCGAATTTTTCGGCTGCAAATCCAACACGTAAAATTTATTAATCCATGGCGGAACAATTAACAAAGGACGTTTGAAAGCTTTGTCCGTTGACGGATTATATTGCAACAGTTGCATCATATCATTTTGGTAAATTACTTTACCTTTTGATGCAGCAATATTTTCACCCAACGTAAATGCATCGTTGTCTGTCATGGAAATGCGTAATTGGCCTTTCCCTTTTTCAAGGTCACGCAGCAAATTTTCCATGCCGCGAATTAAATTTTCACCTTTTTCATCAATTGTTTTTTTCAATACTTTGGGGTTGGTCGCAACAAAATTTGTAGGCGATAAAGCATCAACAAATTGACGGGTGTAAAAATCAACTTTTTTACGGGTCCCCGCATCCAAACCATCAACATCGCTGACGACATTTTGCAACCAATTTGACGTCAATAAATAAGTTTGTTTAATGGTGTCGAAAACAATGTCTTCGTTCCAAGCGTCATCTTTAAAACGTTTATCACTTTTATCCGGATTGATAACAGGCTCGTTATGTTCGCCTGATATCCGTTGCAAAGTTTGCTGCCAAAGTTCACCGTAACCCGCCAACAAACGCCCCTGGGCTTCGAATAATTTGCTTGGATCGGCCGACATTTTGCTGGCTAAATCCATAAAAGCTTTGCCGATCAAAATTGGGTCGGAAAATTGATAATCTTTGTCTTCCATGCTTTGTTTGCAAAATTCGGTCATAATTTTTTGACTACGTTGATAAAAATCAACATAAGATTGACTAAGGGCTTCAATATCGACGGGATTGATTTGACCGGATTGTTGGCCGTTGTCATTACCAGCATTTTTAACCATTTTCCAATTCCTTAAAAACCATCTGCATTTTCCCATGGCACAGTGGTTAACTGCGCTAATCAACCATAGAATAGCCTGCGTAAAATTGGATTGCTAGTGATAGTAACAAAGGCATCTTTGTTGGCGTATGCGTCTATCCAAATTATCCGCAATAATTTTACCGTTATTGGCCGCCGGGTAATGTTTTTTTATCGGTTTCGCGGAAGCGGTACTGCAACTGAACGACTATACTTTTAACCCGTTTCAATACGACAGCCGTCAAGACCATGACAAAAGGCACCCACAAAACAACGTGCACCCAAACCGGCGGCAAATAAGTAAACTCGACATATAAAGCCATCGAGACAACAATTGTTCCAATCACCAACATCATCGGCACCACCGGGCCATCACCAATATCGTGTTCATCCAGTCCTAACCCACAAACAGGGCAACGGTCCCGGATTGTGGCGAAACCTTTAAACATATTTCCGCGAAGACATTGCGGGCAACGGCACTTCAATCCATTCAACAAAACACCGCCCAAGGATAAATCCCGGACGGTGTTTTGATTGGCTTTTTGATCGGGTGTTTTCATAACACCAAGATATATTTATTCAAAAACGTAACCAAAACCACCCCACCAATAAATTGCTGTAAACAGGAACAACCAAACCACATCAACAAAATGCCAATACCAAGCAGCGGCTTCAAACCCGACATGATGTTCAGCTGTGAAATCGCCATTTTTCACTCGGTACAAACAAACGGCCAAGAAAATTGTGCCAACAATCACATGGAAGCCATGAAAACCCGTAGCAAGATAAAATGTAGAAGAATAGATGCCGTCTTTAAAACCAAACGTAGCATAAACGTATTCGTAGGCTTGAGTGCTGGTAAAGATAACCCCTAATGCAACGGTCAACACCAAACCGATGATGGTTTTTTTACGGTCCCCTTTTAACAAGGCATGATGCGCATAAGTCAGTGTCGCGCCAGACGTTAACAAAATCAGCGTATTGATAAATGGAAGGCCCCAAGTGTGCAACGGCACGATGCCTTCGGGCGGCCAAACGTCAAAAGCCGTGCGGCTGATCATCGGAACAGTGCGATCAAAAAACGCCCAGAAAAAAGCGAAAAAGAACATCACTTCGGAAACAATGAACAACACCATGCCGACGCGCAAACCGTGGCGGACAGTGACTGTATGATCGACACCATTATTGGCTTCGCGTACCACATCGCGCCACCAACCGCACATCGTGACCAAAATGATGGCAAGGCCAATATAGAAGCCAATAATCGGGCCTTCGTCCATATAAATAATACCACCGATAGCAGCCACAAGCGCACCAAAAGCACCTATAAACGGCCATTTGCTGGGTTCAACCATATGATAAGGATGTGATTTTACAGCGCTAGACATGTATGTTCTCCACTTAATTTTAAATCATTTTTCCATATAACAGGGAATATGCACCCTATAATATTTTCTTTTTTGTCGTGTTGTTTTTATTTAATTGACTAATTTTATCGTTTGCATTTTCTTGGGCCGTCGGGTTTTCGACTTTAAAAAAAGTATAGGACAGCGTAATCGTTTTCACTTCTTTGGTATTCAAGTCTTTTAAAATTTCCGGATCCACGCTGTATTGCACAGGCATAGAAACCGTTTCACCGGGTTGAACCGTTTGTTCATCAAAACAAAAACAAGCAATTTTTGAAAAATACGGCCCGACTTTATAAGGCGTAACATTATACGTTGCCCGACCTGTAATCGGTTTATCCGATAAATTAGTGACTTCATAAAAAGCTAAGTTCTGCTCGCCAACGCGGACTGTGGATTGATTTTGTTTAACGGTAAATTTCCAAGGTAACTTTTTACTCATATTGGCATCAAAGCGAACTTTGATCGTGCCTGCATTGACATCAACAACTTGGGCATCCGCCGACGGTACCGACTGTTCGGTAACAATTTTTGGCGTGCCACCGTAGCCGGTAATTTGACAAAATAATTGATAAAGCGGAACCGAGGCATAGGCGAGACCACCCATGCCGATAACCACAAGGGTCAGCGCCGAGACGAGTTTTTTATTTTTTGCGCCACGTCTATTCATAATACCCTCATGGTGGTTCTATTCATCTACAGTCAAAATCAAGTCGATTATTCAGCGGGTGCTTTTCCAGACACATCGGGAAGTTCTTCGTGTGTATGGAACGGTGCAGGAGAAGGAACAGTCCATTCCAACGTCGTTGCACCTTCGCCCCATTGATTGGCTTCGACTTTTTCTGCATTTTTAAAGGTTCTCCAAAGTACAACAAAGAACAGAACCGTACCGATGGCCGTAATCAGCGCACCAAAAGAGCTCACCATATTCCAACCCGCATAGGCATCGGGATAATCGGGGATCCGACGTGGCATTCCAGCAAGACCAGCCATGTGTTGTGGGAAGAACAAGACGTTCACACCAACAACAAAGAACCAAAACTGCACTTTTGATAGTGTTTGAGGATATTGGTATCCGGACATTTTACCAATCCAATAATAAAATCCGGCAAACATACCCAAAACAGCGGCTAATCCCATCACATAATGGAAATGCGCCACGACATAATAGGTATCATGCAGGGGCAAATCAGCACTGGCGTTGGCTAAAGTAATGCCCGTAACGCCACCGACAACAAACAAGAAAATAAAAGCGATAGCATACATCATCGGCACTTCTAAACGGATAGAACCTCCCCACATTGTAGCCAGCCAACTAAATATTTTAATCCCCGTAGGAACTGCGATAACCAAAGTCGCCGCCGTGAAATAGGCCCGTGTATCAACGCTTAATCCCACCGTGTACATATGGTGCGCCCAAACAAAGAACCCAACAACACCAATAGCCGACATTGCATAGGCCATGCCTAAATATCCGAATACCGGTTTATTGGAAAACGTTGAGACAACTTGTGAAATAATACCAAAAGCAGGCAAGATAATAATATAAACTTCAGGGTGACCAAAGAACCAGAACAAATGTTGCCACAACACCGGATCGCCGCCCATTTCTGGTTGGAAAAAAGCGGTGCCAAAATTACGGTCTGTCAACAACATGGTCAAAGCACCGGCCAAAACGGGCAGAGCCAACAACAATAAAAATGATGTGATCAAAATCGACCATACGAACAAAGGCATACGGTGGATCGTCATACCCGGCGCACGCATGTTAAAAATTGTCACGATTAGATTGATCGCACCCAAAATTGATGATGCCCCGGCCAAATGCAACGATAAAATGCCAAAATCAACAGCCATACCTGGATTAAATTCTTTGCCTGACAATGGTGGATACACGGTCCAACCGGTCCCCGGCCCCCCATCAACTTGGGTCGCAACGACCATCAATACCAAGCCTGCGGCTAACAACCAGAAACTGATGTTATTCATACGCGGGAATGCCATATCTGGCGCCCCAATCATCAACGGAATAAACCAGTTGCCAAACCCGCCAATCATGGCCGGCATTACAACAAAGAACACCATCAAAAAACCATGAGCTGTCACCAACACATTATAAAACTGGGTATCTTCGATAAATTGCAGGCCTGGCACAGCTAGTTCCATACGAATATACCAAGACATCACCCCGCCAATAATGGCAGAAATCATCGCCAAAGCGATATAAAGAGTTCCAATGTCTTTGTGGTTTGTTGAAAACAACCAACGTTTTAACCCGGTTGGGTGATGGTCGTCGTGACCTGTTTCAGTAGCGCCGTATGCCATGATATCTATACCTTATTTCTAAAAAACTTTGACCTGCGACAACCGTTATTGGGTTGCTTGGGTTAATTGAGCGACATTCATCGCAGTCGATTTATCCGAAGGGGCCGCAGCAAACTCGACTTTGGCTTTAACAACCCAAGCTGCAAACTCTGCTTTACTGACCGCTTTCACATTAATGGGCATATACGCATGGTTAATCCCACAAAGTTCTGAACACATACCGTAATAATCACCGGCTTCTTTGATTTCGATCCAAGTTTCGTTGGTCCGCCCGGGAACAGTATCCAATTTGACCGCAAACGCGGGGATAGCCCAATTGTGGATAACATCTTTGGACGTCATCAACAGGCGTATCTTAGTCCCAACAGGCAAAACCACAGCATTATCAGTCGTTAACATTCGCGGCTGCCCCGGCTTCAAATCTTCATCGGCAACAAAATTACTATCAAATTCAAAACCACCTTGATCTGGATATTCATAGGACCAGTACCATTGATTGCCCGTGATTTTCAAAGTCATTTCCGCATCTGGCGTACTGTCGGCCAAATACAAAGCTTTTAATGACGGCACCGAAATCAAGATCAGGATCAAAATAGGAACCCCCGTCCAAATCACTTCTAACAAAGTATTGTGGGTGGTTTTTGAAGGCACCGGATTGGCTTTGGCATTAAATTTAATCAGAATATAAATCAGCAACGCCAAAACAAACAAAACAATAGCCACTTCAACGTAGAAAAGCATGAGATTTAAATCGTATACAGCTTCGGCTGTTGGCGTTTTCGGGTCTTGAAGCCACCATTGCCAAGGTGTAGAACGCCCGACCAAGGCAGCACCATCGGAGGCCGCGAGCACAAAGTTGCTATTAACCACCCCTAAAACAAACAATGGCACAAGTGCCAGTAATTTTTTCAGCATGTTTTCCATCCACGTTATTATGTTGTCACGAGCAACAATGCGCTCTTTACTAATTTTGATCTACCTGTACAGCCTACTTTAATATTACCCTAATTTAACTAAGGCCACTAAATGTAACTGCCATATTCCCTTTTTATAATCTTATTGCCTCTTTTATCGTCATGGCGGCTTAAGCGCAAGAGGCAGTTTGAATAATTTCACAACTTTATTAGGGGTATTGTGTTCATTTTATTTCTAAATCAATCATTTTTTAGAAAGATCATTGAAACACCTTGTTAACCACAGTATGGTCCGCGTTTCATCACTTTTATACAATGGAATTCTTTATGAAGAACGTATACATCGCCATAATCTTAGCCATCATGTCGGCATTTATGTACTATTCTGTTTTTAACTATGTTGACCTCTATTAAGTTCACTTTTTTAATCTGGTTTTAGTTTTGGGGTTCTTATTTTTTAAATCGGAGCATGCATGTTTGTTATTCAAGATTTAGTCCATGTTAATGCGACGCTTAACGCATTAAGTGTCGTTTTTTTGCTCGCTGGTCGTTATTATATTGTTCAAGGCGATATCCAGCGCCACCGTAAAATGATGGTGTCGGCATTAACGGTATCTGCGTTGTTTCTAATCTCTTATTTAACCTACAAAGCCAATTCAGGATTTGCGAAATTTGGCGGAAACGGTGCTATACGCACTTTTTACTTCACCCTGTTAGCAACCCACGTATCGGGGGCTGCGGCGCTAACAGTACTGGTTCCCATCACCGTATTCAGAGCATTAAAAGAACGGTTTGATAAGCACAAAAAAATCGCCCGTTTAACTTGGATCTTATGGGTTGCTGTCGGGATATCAGGCATAATCGTTTACTTTATGGCCGTACACATTTTCCCCTACGTCACAAATCAAATCGTCAATTAATATGTCAAATACAAATACTCATGGGACTTCATTAAACACAGGTCTTCACCAACATTGGGATATTATCGGTGGTTTTTTGGCTAGTTTATCATCAGCCGAGGCCCAATCAGAACTCCGCGGTTGGCTGCGGCTCGCCATCGGATCATTGGCAATTGCCGGCGCATTTGCGCTTTTATTAGCATTTTCCCGACTGCCCGGCATTCAAAATACGTTTCCATGGCCATTGCAATTTTTCCAAAAAGGCTTGGTCATCCACGTCATTTTTTCATTTGTTATTTGGTTTTTAAGTGTTCTAGGCGCTATGTCCGTTGTCGTTAGCCACCGGCTTAGTGATGGCAAACCCAAAGGGAAATGGATGTCACGTGCGGCCCTATACGGAAGCTATTTAGCCGCCTTGTTTTTATTCGTCCCCGGCTTTATGGACAGGGGGTCGCCGTCTTTAAGTAATTATATTCCAGTGATTATTGACCCCCTTTATTATGCCGGATTGGGATTAATGGCACTGTCCATTGCTTTGATATGTTTACGCATGTTTATCAATTTGTTCGGCCGTGTCGGCCCGTTGGATCCGGTAACAGTCGCCACGTTGTTTGCGGGAATCACCTATTTTGCAGCCCTTGTTGGTTTTTTTGTGGCATGGGCTCAATTAGGATCGAACGAAATCAATGACGCCTATAACGAAACAGTATTTTGGGGCGGCGGTCATGCGTTGCAATTTGTTAATGTGGTCTTGATGATGTGTGCATGGTACATATTAGCAGGCATAGTGTTAAAACACCCGGTACTCGCGCCCCGGCTTTTTATCGGCATCTTGATGATCACCGTTTTGGCGGCTTTGGTGTTGCCGAGTTTATATTATTTCATCCAACCCTTTGATGGTTTTGATCAGCGCCAAGCTTTCACTTATATGCAATATACACTTGCCCCACCGGTCACGGTCATGATGATCGCTGTCATGGCTTCGTTGTTGACGGCAATTCGATCAGGGGGCGTTATTTCTTTCAAAGATCCAGCAACGACGGCGCTCGTTTTATCCATTCTGGTTTTTTCATTGGGTGGTATTTTGGGCTTGTTTGTTGACGGAACTGATACCCGGACGCCCGCTCATTACCACGGTGTAATCGGCGGCGTAAACTTAGCCTTCATCGGTCTTTTTATTACTTTTTTTCTGCCTCTTTCGGCCCGCAAAATCAAACCCGGCAAAGCCGTTATTATAATGATCCATCTCTACGCCTGGGGTCAAATTTTACATTCGTTGGGTTTGTTTTTAGCTGGTGGTTATGGCGCGCCAAGGAAAACAGCAGGTGGCGCACAAGGCATTGTTGCTTTGGGTGCTGAAATTGGGCTTTACATGATGGGCGTGGGGGCGTTAATTGCCGTTATTGGTGGTGTTATGTTCATTTGGAAAGTTGCCAAATCCTTAACCTCCTCAACCGCATAACCATTATCTTTGTCCCTACTGGCAAAATGATTTTTTTTAATTTATAACGATTTTAACTTACGCTTTTTATAATTTAGGATGACAAGAAACGTCATGGACACACCTAACGATACCACACCTAGCCCGTTGCCTGACCAACCCCGGTTTCGCTTACAAGACTATGCATTGATTTTAAAGCCCCGGGTGATGTCACTTGTTGTATTTACGGCGGCAGTCGGATTGTTTTTAGCCCCCGGCGATTTACCTTTATTGACGTCCGTCATTGCCATTTTATGCATCGCTGTTGGTGCTGGTGCATCTGGTTCCATCAATATGTGGTACGATCAAGACATCGACCACATCATGGAGCGCACACAAAAACGCCCTATTCCTGCAGGCCGCGTGACACCCAAAGAAGCCTTGGCCGTCGGCGCCGTTTTATCCATAATTTCTGTTGCCGTGTTATACCGTTATGTGAATGCACCGTCGGCAATTTTATTGGCCGTTACTATTTTCTATTATGTGTTCATTTATACCATGTGGTTGAAACGCCGAACGCCGCAAAATATTGTTATCGGTGGTGCCGCGGGTGCTTTTCCGCCAATGATTGGCTGGATGGCCGCAAGCGGCGATATCGCCCTAGGGTCGATCGTTTTATTTGCTATTATATTTTTGTGGACGCCGCCTCATTCTTGGGCTTTGGCCTTATTTCGCCGGGGTGATTACGAAGCCGCCGGGGTCCCTATGATGCCCGTTGTCGCAGGTGACGCTTCGACTAAAAAACAAATGTTGATTTATACCTGTTTATTAATTCCAACCACATTGTTGCCTGTGTTCATCAACATGTCCGGGGCTATTTATGGGTTGACGGCCTTGGTTTTAGGCGTCGAATTTTTTCGCCGTTGTTTTAAATTATGGCAAGACGACGGTATTGATAAAGCGAGGCCCTTGTTTTTCTTTTCAATCCTCTATTTGACCTTGATTTTTGTTGCCTTGATTATCGATAAAATTCTATTCATCCCAATCAATTTATTCCTCAAATGATAAACACTTTCTGAATGATTTAGCCATCCCCTTCATCAAAAGTGGATATAAAATGGCTTTTTCCTGATCCTGTTTTATCATTGAACCCATCACATCCAATATTCCGGTTTTAACGCTGTTTTCACGACGCAGGACCTTGACCAACGGCACTTCCGGTCCCGGTTCCTGTAAAAGACATTGAACATTGTTCCGTTTCATCTTGCGTCGTAGTTCCAATAAACTGGCCAAACCCAGTGGATTTTCATTTGCATCCGTCAATGATCCTATATTTTCAAGGCCGTATTGCCGTTCAAAATATTGAAAAGCATCGTGATAAACGACAAAAGGCCTTCCTTGAACAGGTTCAAGAATTTTGCTGATATCCCGGCCCATCTCAGTGATCGTTTGCAGGGCTTTTTCAGCATTTCTGGCATAGCCGTCCCTGTGCTTCGGATCAATTTTCTGCATCGTTTCATTAATCATCGCGATTATAATTTCAGCATTTTTCGGATCAAGCCAAACATGTGGGTCTAATTCGCTGATATCTTTATTTATTTCTGCCGTATTTCTCGACGCTTCTATTTCTAGGATTTTTCCAAAGCCACCGACGCGAACGCGTAAACGCCGCAAATCTTTTATATTATTCACTGACACCACGAGCACACTTGATGGCAGATTTTCAATCGGCTTTATGAATGGCCGTTCAAGACCCGGCCCAACCCAAAAGACAACGTCGGCATTAATTAATTTTCTCATATCAGACGGTCTCAGACGTTGATCATGCGGAGACACATCGGGACGTAATAGACTTGTCGATGTTGCAATATCCCCCAAGACCATATCAACTAGAGACTTAAGAGGTAAAATAGACACGATGACCTGAAGCTTGGGTTGCGCTGTTGTTGCGGACGCCCGCATTGGGAAAATCGCCCCCACAGACACCATCAATACCATCAGCAATGAAACGACATACTTACGCAAAAATATTATTCTAATCTCCGTTGAGCCCACTTTTTTCAGCCTATACTGAGCAGCATATGGCTTTTTTAGTCATCCAGAAAGAGAACCTAGATAACAAAATTATTTGTGTCAACCACAGTTCAAAATCTAATTCACAGATTTTTTTTCCAAACGTTTAGAGCGAATACTATCGACAGATAATAATGGGCTTTATCACTTCGTAACCGCCGTGCTTCAGCTGTTGCTTTTTTTATGCGCTCATCGAACACGCTAAATCGGCTTTTCCCATTCTCAACACACATACTGTTTATCCTTTATGATGCAAAAGGCGCGTCGCCATTACCGAATGACCAATTTTCTTTTGCTGTTTCAACCAAATTAATCACCACATCTTGTTGGCGAACGCCGGTATCCCGGGCTGCATTTTCCGATATGGCTTTATATAACGCTTTTTTCTGATCAAGAGTACGTCCCTCGGCACAGGTTATTTGAACAAACACCAATTCATCCGTATGCTTGATGCCTAAAAAATTTTGCGGTCCGATAATACCGTCCTTGCGCGCATGTTCGGTGACGATTTGAAAATAATCATCTTCTGGTACTTGAAACGCATCGATCAATGCCGAATGAACGACTTTGGATAAAGATCGTGAATAACTGTCTGGTTTACCGGCAATATGGGAAATTCGTGCGAGAGGCATGTTACAAACTCCAGTACTTGAAAAAGAATAAAGTTGATATTGTAAAATAATGATCGTTATATAATGATTTATGATATAATGTAACGTTCGTTATGCTGTCAACCATTAAATATCGAACGTTATACAAAGGGTTTTATCTATGCGTTATAAACCGGGGCACCGTGAACAGGCCAAAACCCATATTTTGGGCGCAGCAGGTCGAGGATTTCGCAAATCGGGATTTGGCGGCATTGGCGTAGACGGATTAGCCAAAGAAGCCGGGATGACCTCCGGCGCGTTTTACGGCCATTTCAAATCCAAAGATGCGGCATTCCAAGAAGTTATTCTGCACGGACTGACAAAACTTAATAACACCATCACCACAATGCAAAATGATTTAGGGCCAGCATGGGCCCAGGAGTTTATCGATTTTTATTTGGGAATTCGGCGCACCTGTGACATTAGCGACAGTTGCACATTACAAAGTTTATCATCAGAAGTCGTTCGTGCCTGTGACGATACCCGCAATACATACCGCGAACACCTGAACACTGTTGTGGAAACGGTCGCCTGTGGATTAGATCAAATTCCAGAATCCCAACGGATGGATAAAGCGTGGGCATTATTATCCATATTATCCGGCGGGGTCACTGTGGCTCGTGCTGTTAACGATAAAACAACGTCCGATACGATTGCCCAGGCTTTGCGCGGGGCAGCGTTGGATATCATCAACACCTAAACTCCATAAAATTATTTAACCTCTATTTCAGAAAGTTATCCTTTATGTCCAATACTGCCTACGCCATTCTTGAAACGCGGTTTCGCCGCATTGGATTGTTATCAGAAACAGAAGCGTTGCTGCATTGGGATTGGTCAGCGGTAATGCCCACAGGTGGTGCCGAAGCAAGATCAGAACAGTTAGCCGAAATCAAATCGATCATTCATGGATTGATCACGGCTGACGATATGTCCGATTTAATCAATGCCGCTCAACAACAAAGCAACCTATCTAGCTGGCAGAACAGGAATTTAACACTGATCAGCCATCATTGGAAAAAAGCAACCGTATTAACCAGTGAATTCGTTGAAACGTTTTCCAAAGCCTGTTCTGATTGTGAACAAGCTTGGCGTATCGCCCGCCCCAACAATGATTTTACGAGCCTGTTGCCCTCTATGGAACGAGTGCTAGAATTGACCAAAGAGCAAGGTGCCGCTTATGCCGATGTTATGGGATGCAGCGTTTTTGATGGATTACTGGATGGTTATGAGCCGGGCGCAAAATCTGATGATATAACACCCGTATTTAATGATCTGGAAACATTTTTACCAGATTTTTTAGGCACCGCCCTTGACCATCAGGCCAGCCAGCCAAGCCCCATCCCTATCGAAGGTCATTTCCCCACCCAGCAACAAAAACAACTCGGCCAAACGTTAATGAAAAAACTTGGCTTTGATTTTGACCATGGCCGATTAGATATCAGCTTACATCCGTTTTGTGGCGGCACCCCGGATGATGTCCGCATTACAACACGTTATGAAGAAAGCGATTTCACACAGTCTTTGATGGGCGTTTTGCACGAAACCGGGCACGCCCTTTACGAACGGGGACTGCCTAAAAAATGGCGGCGGCAACCCGTCGGGGCGGCGCTCGGCATGAGCATCCATGAGAGCCAGTCATTACTCATTGAAATGCAGGTCTGCCGCAGCCGAGAATTTATTGAATTCGCAGCCCCTTTGATGCGTGATGCATTTTCAGGTCATGGTCCGGCGTGGGATGCGCAAAATCTTTACCGACTGCAAACCCGCATCAAACCAGACTTCATCCGGGTCGATGCCGATGAAGTAACATATCCGGCCCACGTTATTATCCGTTACCGCCTGGAAAAAGATTTAATCGAAGGGCGTATGAAATTATGCGATTTACCCGCCGCGTGGAACGAAGGCATGGAAAAATTATTAGGCATCACCCCGCCCAATGATCGGTTGGGTTGTCTGCAAGATGTGCATTGGTTTGATGGGGCGTGGGGTTATTTCCCGACTTATACTTTGGGTGCCATGACTGCCGCGCAGTTTTTTAAAGCCGCATCAGATCAAGACCAAACCCTCAAAAACAGTATTCAAGCGGGCAATTTCAAACCGTTGATGTCTTGGTTAGGTGACAACATCCACGGCCAAGGATCATATTTACATGCACCCGATTTAATTAAAAAAATCACGGGACAACCCTTGAACGCGGATGTTTTTAAATCGCACCTAAAAAACCGTTATCTTTCTTAAAATCGTTATTCAGCGGCAACGGCTGCAACCATTGGGCCATGCTCCACCCGTTCCGGGGCTTTGTGAACCATGGTATAAGCATAATCGACGCCCATACCATAAGCACCGGAATGGTCTTTGACAATTTCAAGGGTCGCGTCATAGGTTTCCTTGCGGGACCAATCGCGTTGCCATTCTAATAAAACTTGTTGCCAAGTCATCGGCACCACACCAACTTGGACCATTCGGTCCATGGCATATTTATGGGCATCGACCGAAGTGCCACCAGAAGCATCTGCCACCATATATATTTCATATCCACCGTCACGCATGGCATCTATGGCAAACATGGTATTGCAAACCTCGGTCCATAATCCCGAAACAACCACTTTTTTGCGGTTGTTTTTAGCCAAAGCATCGCGGACTTTTTGGTCATCCCATGAATTCATTGATGAGCGTTCAAGCAATGCATGGTCCGGATAAACGGCCAATAATTCAGGATACGTATGCCCGGAAAAACTTTCTGTTTCAACGGTGGTGATCGATGTTGGCACATGAAATGTTTTTGCCGCTTTTGCCAACGCAACAACGTTGTTTTTTAATGTTTGCCGATCAATGCTTTCAACGCCAAAAGCCATTTGCGGTTGTTGATCAATAAAAATCAACTGACAATTATCAGGTGTTAATAGTTCAAGTTTTTCAGAACCCATGTCCCGTTCCTTTCATAAATTTCAACTGAAAAGAACCTGAATGATCGGCGGGCAAAAAGATACTGTCAGAAATGATAGCTTACGCATTCAGGTCTTTAAAATAGTATTTTGGAAAATTGGTATAGTCGGTCAAAATTAATCCCAACCTGACCGCCTTGGCAACAGCCTGGCTGCGGTTTGTAACGCCTAGTTTCTGTATGAAGTTTTTGATATGAAAGACCACGGTCGATTCAGAAATACCAAGAATATCGGCTATTTCACCGGACGTTTTGCCATCGGCCGCCCACACCAGACATTGTTTTTCTCGCGGCGTTAAATCTGGTTGATTAACCTCTGAAAGCTTGGCCCCGGTTAACGCAACAATTTCGCAATGCAGACTGGCAATGATAGAATAAAGGGCAATAACAATTTTTTTATAAGCCTCGCTTTCCGTATCAATGGGCTTTAGGCCTGCCAGACTGATCAAACAAACCGTTCCGTCATAACCTTTATGGCCAACGCTCATGCCATGACGCAATCCAACATCGTGGGCTTTTTGAAAGAATTCCTCGACGATTTTTTGCCCTTTGCCAGAATTTCTATCCCAGACAATCGGGGTATGTTTGCTGAAACAATGCTCAACCACCGGGTCCAGACTTGCGTACCCTGTTTCCATATACTCTTTCACCCATTCAGGCGGGTAATTTCCAAGCGAGACATTCTGGCTTTTGGAAAAAGTGATCGGGTAAACGACTGTCATCAAACCATAATCAAAGCCAAGCCCGCTTCGCAAATCTTTAAAAACCGTATCAATATCGGCTATTGTTGCTGCGTTTTCTGTGCGGTCATAGAGATCCAACAGGAAGTTTTCGAAATTCATGATGATCCGTTCCATCCTATTCTGTTTGCTTGCTCCAAAGGTGAGGCAGCGTTAGGTTAGCCTATTAAATCACAGGAGCCTACCCACTTGAAATACATATCCACCCGCGGTGAAAATTCGGGCCTCAATTTCGATGATGTTTTGATCTCCGGTCTGGCTACGGATGGCGGGTTGTACCTGCCGGATGTGTGGCCGACTTTATCCAAATCACAAATATCTGCTTTAAAAAATCTCAGCTACGGGGAAACCGCTTTTCATGTGATGCGACCGTTTATCAATCAAGGTACAGCAGACGACGCCACGTTAAAATCGATTATTAATGACGCCTACAGCCATTTTGACAGCGACAACATCGCTGAACTTGTTGATTTAGGTGGCAACCAATGGATGCTCGAATTATTTCACGGGCCGACATTGGCGTTCAAAGACATGGCCATGCAGTTTTTAGGCCCCATTTTTGATCATGTGTTAATCAACCGCCAAGCCCGGGCCACCATCGTTGGTGCCACATCGGGCGATACTGGATCGGCTGCTATCGAAGCTTGCCGCGGACGAGGTGCCTTGGACGTGTTTATTTTATACCCTCATAATCGGGTGTCTGACGTTCAACGCCGACAAATGACCACGGTCACTGATAAAAACGTACACGCCATTGCTATTAACGGCACATTTGACGATTGTCAGGATTTGGTCAAAGCCATGTTCAATGATCAGCTTTTTAGAAAAAAATGGAATTTAAGCGCCGTTAATTCAATTAACTGGGCGCGTATCATGGCGCAAATCGTGTATTATTTTTATGCAGCTGTGCGCGTTGGCGCGCCGGAAAAAACGGTGTCATTTTCAGTCCCCACAGGCAATTTTGGCAATGTATTCGCAGGCTTTGCCGCACAAAAAATGGGGCTTCCCATTGAACAATTGACCGTCGGCACCAACCAAAATGATATTCTGGATCGTTTTTTTAAAACGGGCAAAATGAAAATGGATGGTGTTAATGCCACCATCAGTCCCAGCATGGACATACAAATTTCATCTAACTTTGAACGGTTACTGTTTGATTTATTCAATCATGACCATCAACTTCTATCCGAAACCATGATAGCGTTCAGACAATCGGGTGAATTCAGCGTCAATGCAGATATATTGTCCACGGCACAAAAACTATTTTCCAGCGCGCGTTTTGATGATGATCAAACCAAAGCCCTCATCAAACAGTTTTACCAACAACATGGCAAACTTATTGATCCCCATTCAGCCGTTGGATTAGCAGCAGGCCGGGCCTGTTTGAAAAACGAAAGCACGCCGCTTGTTACATTAGCCACAGCCCATCCTGCAAAATTCCCCGATGCCTCAGAACAAGCGTCAGGCATTCATCCCGTACTGCCAAATCATTTATCTGATTTGTTTGATCGCCCTGAACATTTTGATGTGTTAGACAATGATTTAAACACTCTGGAAAAATTTATCGCTGATACGTTGGGATCGGGTTCGTGACAACCCACATCACACGACCCAAAAACGGCCTGCGCATTGCCAGCACATGCATGGATAACGTTGAAACTGTCTCATTGGGGGCGTGGGTTAATATCGGCGCTCGCAATGAAACAAAATCTGTTAACGGCATTTCCCATATCCTCGAACATATGGCGTTTAAAGGCACAAAAAAACGCAATGCATATGACATTGCCGAAACCATCGAAGCCGTTGGCGGACATTTAAATGCCTATACTTCACGCGAACAAACGGCCTATTACGCTAAAGTTTTAAAAGAAGACGCCACGTTAGCCATCGATTTAATATCAGATATTTTACAAAATTCCGTTTTTGACGAACAAGAACTGAAGCGAGAAAAAGACGTTATTATTCAAGAAATCCACCAAACGGCGGACACTCCCGATGATTTAATTTTTGATTTGTTTCAAGAAACGGCTTACCCGGATCAAGCCATGGGTCGCCCAATTTTAGGCACCACCGAACGCGTGTCAGCCATGGACCGCGCCACATTAAAAACATATATGCAGGATCATTACACTGCACCGTCTATGGTGATCGCAGCTGCGGGCAACATTGTCCATGACCGTTTTCAAAATGAAATTAATGCCGCTTTTTCTCACCTGCCAACGGGCCAAACGCAAACTTTACTGTCGCGCGACAAAACCCACTACAAAGGCGGCGAGCTGATCAAAGATCGGGATTTGGAACAAACCCACGTGGTTTTAGGTTTCAATGGCGTATCCTATTATGATGATGATTTTTACTCGGCTTCTGTTTTTTCAACCTTATTAGGCGGTGGCATGTCGTCTCGCCTGTTCCAAGAAGTCCGTGAAAAACGTGGCCTTGCCTATTCCATCTATTCATTTTTGTCCTGTTGTTCCGATAGTGGTTTACTCGCTATTTACGCAGGCACCAGTAAAAACGACGCAGCCCAATTGTTACCGATAATTGCTGATGAAATAAGCAAAGTTTGTGACCGGGTGGGTGAAAGTGAAATCGCCCGCGCCCGCGCCCAATTAAAAGCCAGCACATTAATGGCCTTAGAAAGTACATCATCCAGAACAGAACAGTTAGCAAGACAAGTTCAACTTTTTGATCGCGCCATCCCGACTGAAGAAACGGTCGCCAAAATCGATGCCGTTGATGTAAAAGCGGTTAAAAACATTGCAACGCGGTTTTTTAAAGGCATGCCGACGTTGACTGTTCTAGGCCCAGTTGATAAATCCACCGGGCTTGATCAGATCATAGGTAATATCCCGCAATAAATTATTCAGCGTTATCGAGATAGTCTTCGACCAGATTATAAATCACCTCGGCATCGTCTTGGTTGGTAATCACCAAATTGCTGTATGTGCCCTGAATGTTCAGCACATACCCACGGGCGGCAGTGATTTTTTCCAAGGCTGTAACAAACGGCGTCAACACTTGATCGTTTAAAGTTTCAGCATCCGGGCAAGCCGCCATGCGGTCAAACAACATTTTCGTTAACTCATCGTTGTTTTTGTTTTTAGACTTTTTAGGCATGACCGGCGTCTTCTGAAAGCATGACCGGATCAATCCCGATTTTTGTCATAGCACGTTGCCATTTTTCGTCCAAATCCAAATCAAACACCAAATTTTCATCGGCAGCCACATTTAACCAGCCGTTATCGCGCATTTCCTGATCCAATTGTCCGGCTCCCCAGCCGGCATAACCCAGAGCTAAAAGTGATTGTTTTGGTCCACCGCCATCCGCGATCTCACGCAAAATATCAATGGTTGCTGTTAACGCCATATCGTCATTAACGACTAACGACTGGTCTTGTAAATAATCATTGGAATGCAATACAAAACCACGACCCATTTCCACCGGCCCGCCAAAATGAACATTAATATTATCCACATCCGTTTGCGGCACAATATTCAATTGTTCCAATAAATCCGGAAACGACATATCATCAAGCATGCGGTTGATGACCAGCCCCATGGCGCCTTCGGCATTGTGGGCACACATATAAATGACGGATTTTGCAAATCGTCCATCATTCATTGCAGGCATAGCCACTAACAACTGCCCAACAAGGTAACCATCATCCGCATCACCATGGCCGACATCATCTGTACTTTGATCACCTGCGTCTGATTTTTCCAAACCCAGTTTAATCGAGCCCATTTTATCCAAGCCGAGATTTTTAAAATTATCTGTCATCCTATAAATTTAAGCATCCTTATGCCCTCTGGCAACAGCAGATCATCAATTGCCCTTCAATTCAGTGATATTTATATCACAGGTGAAACACAGCAACTTGATGAAAGAAAACATTAAAAACGCGTGAATTACGCGCCAAAACACCGTAACTTAGGGTCCATACTAGAAATTAGAGGCGAATAATGCGGCATTTAATGACATTCTCACACCCCCTTGAACTCGTAAAAAAAACCGCTCATAGCGTATTCATCGCATTATTTGTACTCATTTTTGCGACTCCGGGTTTGGCGCAAGCCCCACAAACAGGCGCATCCGACTGGGTCATTACCGAGCAAACGGCCGTACGGTTAATATCTGCAACGGATAAGGTGAACCAAAACCAGCAACAATTCGGATTACAGTTTAAACTGAAAAAAGGCTGGAAAATTTATTGGCGATCACCGGGGGATGCCGGGTTCCCACCAAAACCTGACTGGTCGGCATCAAAAAATATTAAATCTGTGGACATGTCTTGGCCCATCCCCGAACGATTTTCAGTCCTTGGTCTTGAAACGCTCGGTTATAAAAACGAAGTTGTATTTCCGCTTAGCGTCCGTATTAAAAATCCTAACGAGAGCACGACATTAGCAACAACGGTTAATTATCTGACATGTGCTGAAATCTGTATTCCTTATACGACCAATTTAAATTTAACATTAGCCGCAGGCCCGAGCGCCACAACGGACATGGCTATCCTGATCAAGCAATACCAAGACCGTGTGCCGACCCAAAATGATGATTTCAAGATCACAAAAGCAACCACACAACAAACTGTCAAAGACGGTGAAAATGTTTCTTTCTTGTCCCTCACTGCCCGCTCTAAAACAGCCTTTACAGCCCCTGATGTTTTTATCGAAGGGCCGCCGGAATTCGCTTTTTCAAAACCGACGATTTCTGTCAATGCAAATGGTACGGAAGCAGTATTAAACATTGAAGTTTATGGTGCCGAGACATCTATTCTCGGGCAATCATTTATAGTCACATTAAAAGATCAGGAGCAAATATCGGAAACCGCCATCCGCATACTTGAAACCAAGACGCCGTACAAATCGTCAGCACCCATCACCAGACCTGACACCGAAACGGACACCACATCAGCCTCAAAAAAAATCTCGCCCTCCCTGTTAATAATTATTTTATTTGCATTTATCGGCGGCATGATCCTGAATTTAATGCCCTGTGTGTTGCCGGTTTTATCCATAAAACTGTTAAGCGTGGTTAAATCCGGTGGACTAGACGCCAAGCGCGTGCGGTATGGATTTATCGCGTCAACGCTGGGCATTCTTTCGGCATTCTTGATTTTAGCAGGCATCCTAATTGCATTGAAATCAATCGGATTGACCATCGGCTGGGGCATTCAGTTTCAGCAACCCTGGTTTTTGATCACTATGATTTTAGTTATTACTTTGTTTGCCTGTAACATGGTTGGCATTTTTGAGATTTCATTGCCCACCTGGATATCATCTCGTATTAACCATTCAGATCACAGCACCCGATTAGGCGGGCATTTTTTCCAAGGCATGCTCGCCACCGTACTCGCCACACCTTGTTCAGCACCGTTTTTAGGCACGGCCGTTGGTTTTGCTTTGGCCCGTGGACCTTTTGAAATTTTAGCTATTTTCTTAGGCGTCGGCATCGGTTTGGCGGTGCCTTATTTATTGATCGCAGCGTTCCCCGGCGCCGTCCGTCACATCCCCAAACCGGGGCCGTGGATGGTGCGACTGAAACAAGTATTGGCCCTCGCACTAGCCGCAACAGTGCTGTGGTTATTAAGCATTTTGGCATCCAACATTGGTCTGGAAACAGCTGTGGCAAGCGGTACATTGGCGCTCTTGATCATTGTCTCATTAATAGTGTTCAAATACCGTCATAAGGACCGCATTAGCCGCCCCGGTTGGGCCATCACAATCGTGTTGTCTGCATTAGCGCTGAGCACGCCATCACTTTTGGGTCAATCTGTTTCAGCAAAACCTGAAAGCCACGCTGCAAAACAAAAACTTGTGAATTGGGTCGCTTGGGATCAGCAAGCCATTCCAGAATTAGTAAAGCAAGGCAAAACAGTTTTTGTCGATGTCACCGCAGAATGGTGCATCACCTGCCAGATCAACAAAAATTTTATTCTTTACCGTGGGCAGTCACTTGAATTGCTCAACCAAAAAAACGTCATTGCTATGACCGCCGACTGGACAAAACCGGATCAGAAAATATCTGATTATCTATCGAGTTTTGAACGTTATGGCATTCCTTTTAACATTGTTTATGGACCAAAAGAACCGGACGGCGTCATTTTACCGGAATTATTAACCCAAAATGCTGTCACCCAAGCCTTTGCCAAAGCATCAAATCAAGCTTTGGCGGAAAAATAATCTCATTTGATGCATTTTTTTATTGGACACTCCGGTTTATTTGCTTATCTCCAATACAGGCATAACCAACGTGCCGATGTTTTCATTCAAAATTTTAAGGATACACCATGACCATTCAAGCAGGCGACACTATTCCCAACGTCAATTTAGCCACCATGACCACAGATGGCCCAAGCGGCATTAGTACAGATGACATTTTCAAAGGTAAAAAAGTTATTTTATTTGGTCTGCCGGGCGCTTTTACACCGACCTGTTCAGCACAACATTTACCCGGTTACATTAAATTAGCTGATAAATTCAAAGCCAAAGGTATTGATACCATTGCCTGTTTATCAGTGAACGACCCCTTTGTCATGGGCGCTTGGGGCAAAGACCAAAATGTTGGTGATGATGTGTTATTACTCGCCGATGGCAGTGCCGAGTTCACCAAAGCAGCGGGACTTGAATTTGACCTATCTGCCAAAGGATTAGGTCTGCGTTGCCAACGTTTTGCCATGATTGTAAACGATGGCAAAGTTGAAAAAGCAGCTATCGAAGACGCCGGTACGTTCGAAGTTTCCGGTGCAGAAGCCATGTTAAGCGCACTTTAAATTATTTTTCGTTGCAGCCGCCCGTGTGCATTACATCTTGGCGGCTGCGGCGGACCCTTTGGTCGCCAATGCATCGGCACGTTCATTATCAACATGGCCGTCATGACCACGGACCCAATTCCATGTGATGTAGTGTTTACTCGCCAATTCATCCAGCTGTTTCCACAAATCATGGTTTTTCCTAAAACCGCCGCCTTTGACACGGTAATCTTTGGCTTTCCAACCGGCCAACCATTTCGTCATGCCTTGTTGAACATAAGTGCTATCCGTGGTCACCGTCACATTACACGGCCTTTTTAAACGCTCTAGCCCTTCGATCACGGCTTGCATTTCCATACGGTTGTTGGTGGTATCCGCTGCACTCCCAAAAAATTCTTTTTCTTCGCCGCGCCACCTTAAAATCAACCCCCAGCCGCCGGGACCGGGATTGCCGGAACAGGCCCCATCAGTGATAATTTCAACATCATTTTTTTGATCGTCTGTCATGACCGTTCCCAATTTGTATTATTTTTATGAAAATCCAATATACGCCAAAACTCGATGGGGTCTTTAGGCGCGACCAATGCCTGTTCAACCGGGTTTAACGCATCATACATACGCGTCAATAAAAACCGCATGGCGCTACCACGAAGACAGGCATTCAATGCATTAAACTCGCGCTCATCCAAAGGCCGCGCACTTTCATACCCGGCCAATAATTTTGCAGCCAGCATTTTGTTGAAAGTTCCATTTTGCTCAAAACACCATGCATTGATACAAACGGCCAAGTCATAGACCAACACATCATCACAGGCGAAATAAAAATCAATAAAACCGCTTAAACAGCCATCATCGAAAAATACGTTATCGGGGAACAAATCACCATGAATGATGCCGCGGGTTAAATTTTCAGGCCAATTTTGATCAAGCCAAGATAATTCATCAATGATATATGCAGCGATCCCGGGCTGAATTTCGTCAGCCCGGTCTTTAATCCGTCCGAACATGTCATGCCATCCGCTTAAAGACAGATTATTTATCCGTGTTTTTTTAAAGTTCATAGTCGCCATGTGCATGGACGCCAACCGCTGCCCCAACTGCTGAACACAATCAACGGTGACGTCATTTACCGGGCGTCCAGGCAAAAAACTGACAATCAACGCTGGTCGCCCACAAAGCCCGCCCAAGGCATCGCCAAATTGATTCACAACAGATTTTGGGCACGCGATCCCGGACGAGGACAAATGATCCATAAGCTGAATAAAAAAAGGTAAATCACCTGCGTCCGTGCGTTTTTCAAACAAGGTTAGAATGTACTTGCCCATTGAAGTAACAAGATAAAAATTACTGTTTTCTATACCTTCGGCAATTTCCTTGAAATCGGTCACGGTGCCGAGACGGTAATCAGCTAAAAAGTTTGTGATTTGATCATCACTTACATGGGTATAGACGGCCATTTTTTATCCATTTTCATTAATAATTTTTCATCCATTATCATTAATATACGCGCTTTTAACTTACTGCTCTTGTGCTTCTATAGAAATATTTCATACATTTAAACATTGTTTTCATGATGATAAATGGACGGGCATTTTAAATGGTTCGTGTTGTTAAATTTTTATCACGACCTACAGGCTGGTTAATCACCGGTTTGTTCGCGTTCTTGGTCGCCCTGCCTCCAACATGGGCAGCCCCTAGAAATAGCGACGAGACGCGCACTGAAAATGCGCCTCTGCGCCGTCAACCCACCACTGAAAAAATTCTAAGCATTCAAAAATCCCTTTCGGAAATAGGCTTGTACCAAGGCGCCATTAGCGGGCGCATGAACAATGAAACCCGGGCCGCAATCAAAATATACCAACAATCCAATGGGTTAAAAGTTGATGGTTTGATTAATAATCAGCTCACTGAAACCTTGGAAAATGCCAATAGCGTTCGTAAATTATTATCAAAACTTGGCAAAGCTCGGGAACAAAAAACCAGTGCCGCACGGCTGGCATTGTTAAGCCACCCTGCGACCAAGGATTTGATCGACAACAATTCTGATGAACGCGCCGATGCCACAAGGGATCAAAAAAGCTGTCTTCAAAATCCAACGGTACGCTGTTTGTTATTTGATGCATCGGAAACCGCCAAAGCGATATTTAAAACAGAACTACGTGATTGGGCGCTTGGTGAAATTCTTATTGTCCAAGGCCGCGCGGGATTAAGTCAACAAGCGATGCAGACAGCGGGCCGTATCAAAGATCCAAGATTGATCATGGTCGCCCTTGGTGATATCGCCAAAGCCTTGGCCACAGCCCGGCAATACAAAAATGCCAGCGATGCAATTACCATCATCCCCGACATCACTGAACGTATTGATACCCGCCTGTCCGTCGCCCGCATTCATATGAATAATGAACGCAAAGTTGAGGCCTTATCAACGTTAAAAGCCGCAGAGAAAGATATTAATAATATCAAAGATATTTTTAAGCGCATTGGATATGAGGCCAGAAAATCGTTGGTTTTATGGCGCCTTGGCGAGCAAAATGGGGCGAGCAAAAATCTATTAATGGCAACAGACTTAGCCCGATCATTAACCGATACAAACCAACGGGAATTAGCCATAAGCACTATCGCCACGATTTATGCAAAATTATTAAATACGGAACAAGCGTTATTGTTAATGAATGAAATTGACAGCATAAACCGTAAAACCCCGACCTTAATTAAAATTGTGAGCGCCCAAGCAAAAAAAGGCGATATTGCCATTGCCATGGCAACGGCCTTGAACATATCGCAAATGCGTTACCGAGTGATTGCATTAGGCGATATAGCGTTAGCCGAAATTAAATCCGGTAATGCTCAAACCGCACAAGCCATTTTAAATGAAGCGCTGATCAATACCGCAACCATTCGTTTGCCCTATGCCAGATCGTTTGCTTATAGCCATTTGGCAAAAATTTATAGTCAATTAAGATTTTTGCCGCTAACCGACGCGGCGAAGAGTACTCCCGATAAAATTGATCAAGACAAAGCCATGGCTGTTGCCAATAAAATAAATGACACGCGATTGCGAGCTAAAACAATGTGGACAATTGCTAAAGATTTCAAAAAAACCGGCAACAAAACGGCTTGGTCCAAAACCCAACAACGAGCACGAGAAGAAACCGATAACATCATCGCACCATTAAGTCGGGTGTGGTTGTTAAGCCAAATAACTCGCGAATACAGTCGCATCAACAACACGGAAGACGCTAACAAGGTTTTTCAAGATGCCCTTAATTATGCACAAAAAATTGATAACCCGTGGACCCGTGCCCGCGCCCTCGCCAAACTCGCGTCGGCCTTGTTGGAGCTTGCCGGATTGCCACAGCCTGCAACCAGCGCGGGGGAACGAAAAATCCCGACACAACGTTGAAAGAGTATGGACCCTAGGCGTCCGCTCCGTTAATGTGGCGTTTCTGATTTATAAGATACAGTTTTTTAAAATTTATTTGGGAGTTTTTCATGGCAGATCCAATAGTTGCTCAATCCACCCCCTATGCGGTAGATGTCGAAGATGGCAAAAAATATGCTTGGTGTTCATGCGGGAAAAGTAAAACACAACCGTTTTGTGACGGTGCCCACAAAGACACCGATTTCCGCCCTTTGGTAACAACGGCAGAAAAAACTGAAACGGTTTATTTTTGTGGCTGCAAGCATACAAAAACAGCGCCTTTTTGTGACGGCAGTCATTCAAAACTATGACAACTTTTCAAACTTCACTTAGACGTGGTCGGCTTGGATTTTCCCTAGCTGTCCTTTTAATCGTTGCCACCGCCTGTTCATCGGCCAGCAAGTTAAGTACGTCCGTTGATAGCCTGTTGAGCAAATCGCTGATATTGGATTGTCCTGATATCAGCATTCCATCAAGTACGGCAAATCTAGTCACATTTAAACCCGGTGGAGGTGAAGATTTAACCGATGTTTTACTTGAAGGCGTGCTTGGTGATATCCAGCTTGAATGCATCAGCAACGTAGATGCAAAAACCAAAACCGGTTCCATGGATATTAGCGTCCGTATTGCTATTGATGCCAACCGTGGCCCGGCCGATAAATCACAAAAAGCCACGCTGCCCTATTACATCAGCATCGCCAATAATGAGCGCCAAATTCTTTACCGTGAAGCTTTTAATTTGAATGTCGGGTTTTCCGGCAATCGGTCACGGGTACAGGTTTTGACCCAGCCGGTAACATTTACATTACCCATAACGGAAAAATTCACCAATCGCTATTACACTGTTTTTGCCGGATTTTTAGTCAACAAAGAACAACTTCGTTTCAATCGCAAACGACGAAAAGCCCTTGGCCTATGATCCATTTTTATTTTTTTATGCACAGGCTTGACCATTGACCACCACGCCAAGACATGGGAAAATATTACTTAAGATAAGTACTCTCAGATGACCGCTGTGGGAGAGATTTAAAGTCGGCCTATTTCGCTAGGGCACATTGTTTGTGACTTTAAACGCCGAAGGAGCAACCGCCCCGGAAACTCTCAGGCAAAAGGACCGCAGCAGGATGAGACTCTGGAAAGTGGGTGCAGCATTTCTTAGATGATATGTTGGATCCCACCGAAGATGTAAGCCGGTTTTTCTTAGGCTGCGAACGTTTTTAATAACTTTTGCATAGTCTTTCCGGTCAATCTTTCAGGTTCCGAGACAGAGGGGGCGTTTGAAAGCCGTGTGAAACGGTTTTCTAAGTTAGCAACTGCTGACGATTAACGCCGCTGTTTAGGAGAACTTCACGATGTCACAGGACGAAAATCTTAAATCCACTCCGCTTGACGCCCTGCACCGGGAACTCGGGGCAAAAATGGTTGCCTTTACTGGCTATTCAATGCCCGTACACTATCCCGCTGGCGTTTTAAAAGAACACCTTCATACCCGAAGCAAAGCGTCAATTTTTGATGTTTCACACATGGGTCAAGTCCGACTAACCGGCGAAAACCCGGCAGCGGCTATTGAAAAGTTAGTCCCCGGCGACATTCAAGGGCTGGCTGTTGGTAAAGCACGTTACACATTATTGACCAACGATAGCGGTGGCATCATAGATGATTTGATGGTCACTCAAGCCGCAGATCATTTGTATTTAGTTGTTAATGCCGCCTGCAAAGATGCCGATTTCGCCCATATCGAAAACAATCTAGGCGACGGTTACCGGATGGAAATACTCCACGATCAAGCGCTCATCGCCCTGCAAGGCCCGGCCGCCGTTGAGGTTTTATCCCGTTTCATCCCAGCCGCACGTCATATGTTATTCATGACAGCTGAAGCGTTTAATCTGGGTGATATACCGTGTTTTGTCACGCGGTCCGGCTATACAGGCGAAGACGGTTATGAAATTTCTGTTCCCGCCGATCAAGTCGAAGATTTGACCCGGTTGTTGTTGGGTGAAGACGAAGTAGAAATGGCCGGTTTGGGTGCACGCGACTCGCTGCGCCTAGAGGCCGGACTATGTTTATACGGCAGCGACATTGATACAGCGACAACGCCTATCGAAGCCGGCCTGATTTGGACGGTCAACAAATGCCGCCGCGAAACCGGCGGCTTTCCCGGTGCGGATATTATTTTAGGCCAAATCAAAGACGGTGTAAGCCGCAAACGTGTCGGCATTTTACCCGACGGCAAAGCCCCGGCTCGCGCACATACAGAAATTATGGACAGTTCGGGTGAAAAAATTGGTGAGATCACCAGCGGCGGCTTTGGCCCATCAGTTGGCGGTCCCGTTGCCATGGGATATGTTGATATCGAACACGCCAAGCCTGATACCCCTGTGCAATTAAAAGTACGTAATAAACGGCTGCCGGCAAAAATCGTCAAGTTGCCGTTTGTTAAACAAAATTATTTCCACGGATAACGCTTTTTAAACGTCCTTCATTAAATCTAGAAATATATTAAATCTTAAGGAGTTCACAGATGACCATAAAATATTCAGAAGATCACGAATGGATCAACGTTGCCGGTGACATCGCAACCGTTGGCATCACCAGCCATGCCCAAGATCAATTAGGCGACATTGTTTTTATTGAATTGCCTGAAACCGGTGCTGCTCTTGATATGGCCGACGAAGCCGGGGCCGTTGAAAGTGTTAAAGCTGCTAGTGAAATTTACGCACCCGTTTCCGGTGAAATCACAGATGTTAATGGCGATCTCGAAGACAATCCCGGTGTTGTCAATTCTGATCCCATGGGTGACGGCTGGTTTTTCAAAATCAAACTCAGCAACGCAGACGAACTTGAAACTTTGATGGACGAAGCCCAATATAAAACATTTCTGGAAGGCCTCGACGGATGAACAAAAGAGCCCTTGGCCGTCTTTTTCAACAGGACGATTTCACAAACCGTCACATTGGTCCCAGCGACAATGACATCGGCGAAATGTTGTCACTGATCGGCGTGAAATCATTAGACGCGTTACTTGATCAAGGGGTGCCAGACAGCATCCGCAGTGATCAAGACTTAACCGACGCCCCGTTGACGGAACGCCAAGCGCTCGACACCTTATCAGCATTGGCCGCTGAAAATACCGTTATGAAATCGATGATCGGTATGGGATATTACGATTGCCATATGCCATCCGTAATCCAACGTAATGTATTGGAAAATCCCGGTTGGTATACATCATACACACCTTACCAAGCGGAAATTTCCCAAGGGCGCATGGAAGCGTTATTAAACTTTCAGCAAATGATCGTTGATTTAACGGCCATGGATCTTGCCAATTCATCGATGTTGGACGAAGGCACGGCAGCCGCCGAAGCCATGACCATGATGAAACGGGTTGGCCGCAATAAAAATAATACCATTTTTGTGGCAGGCGATTGCCACCCGCAAACTATTTCCATTATTCAAACCCGGGCCGAACCTTTGGGTTTTACCGTTCAAATTGGTGACCCTTTGGTTGATCTGGACCCAACACAAGTGTTTGGTGTTGTTCTGCAATACCCAAATACGTTTGGCAGCATTCATGATTACAAGGATTTATCAGACAAAATTCATGATGCCAAAGCGTTGTTAACCGTTTGCACCGATTTGATGGCTTTAGCGTTGTTAACGCCGCCCGGTGAATGGGGTGCCGACGTTGTCGTTGGTAACTCACAAAGATTTGGTGTGCCCATGGGTTTCGGCGGACCACATGCAGCGTTTTTTGCCACCCGTGATGCTTATAAACGATCCGTCCCCGGCCGATTAATCGGTGTTTCTATCGATAGCCGCGGCCGCCCCGCATTACGGCTGGCCTTGCAAACCCGCGAACAACATATCCGCCGGGAAAAAGCCAATTCCAATATTTGCACAGCGCAAGTTTTGCTGGCAAATCTGGCAGGATTTTTTGCCACCTATCACGGGCCTGAGGGCATAAAAACAATCGCCTCTCGGTGCCACCGTTTGGCACAATTGTTTGTGGTTGGTCTTAAAAACTCTGGCATTAATATTTCTGATACGACATTTTTTGACACGGTAACCATCCCTGTGAATAATACCAACCATACACTCAAAAAAGCCGTGGCTGCGGGTTATAATTTGCGTGCATTGGATGACAAAAATGTATCACTCTCGTTTGATGAAACCACCACAGTTGAAGATATCACCGCACTGTGGACTATTTTTGATGTCACAGCTGATCTTCAGCAATTGGATGCTGATACGGCTGATGATTTACCAGAAAGTCTGTTAAGGACTTCAGACTTTTTAAGCCACGAGGTTTTCAATAATTATCATTCTGAAACCGGGATGATGCGTTACCTACGGGCCTTAGAAGATAAAGATTTGGCATTAAACCGCGCCATGATCCCGCTTGGTTCATGCACGATGAAGCTCAATGCCGCCAGCGAAATGATCCCCATTTCATTGCCGGGTTTTGCCAACATTCACCCGTTTGCGCCGTCTGATCAAACCACCGGATACCGGAAGCTGATCAAAGATTTAGAAGACACATTGGTTGAAATTACCGGCTACGACGCTGTGTCTTTGCAGCCTAATGCCGGATCACAAGGCGAATACGCGGGGCTATTGACCATTCGCAAATACCACCGATCGCGTGGCGACATGAACCGCAATGTATGTTTAATCCCATCTAGCGCCCACGGCACCAACCCGGCAAGCGCTGTCATGGCTGGGTTTAAAGTGGTGGTGGTTAACTGTGATACAGACGGTAATGTGGATGTTGACGATTTAACAGCCAAGGCCGAAAAACATTCTGAAAATTTGGGCGCATTGATGATTACCTATCCATCAACCCACGGTGTGTTTGAATTATCAATTCAGAAAATATGTGGTATCATTCATGATCATGGTGGCCAAGTTTATATGGACGGCGCAAATTTACAGGCCATGGTTGGCGTCTGTAAGCCCGGAAAATTTGGTTGTGATGTATCGCATTTAAATTTGCATAAAACTTTTGCCATTCCCCATGGTGGCGGCGGACCGGGCATTGGTCCGATCGGTGTTGGCAAACATTTAGCGCCTTTTTTACCAAATCACCCTGTTATTCAAGACGCGGGTCCTGATACAGGCATCGGAGCCATTTCAGCCGCCCCTTGGGGATCGGCCGGCATTCTGCCTATTTCATGGGCCTATATCCGAATGATGGGTGGCATGGGACTTAAAAAAGCCACGCAAGTTGCCATTTTAAACGCCAACTATATTGCCAAACGTTTATCGGACCATTATCCCGTTCTGTACACGGGTCTTGGTGGATTGGTGGCCCATGAATGTATTCTTGATACACGCCCACTCAAAGACGCCGGTGTCAGCGTCGATGATATCGCCAAACGTCTCATTGATTATGGTTTCCATGCCCCGACCATGTCGTTTCCGGTCGCCGGTACTTTAATGGTGGAACCCACAGAATCAGAAACCAAACAAGAACTCGACCGGTTTTGTGACGCCATGATTGCCATCGCTGATGAAGCCGGGAAAGTTGCGAACGGTGTCTGGCCCGAAGATAACAACCCGTTATACGGCGCACCGCACACAGCCGATGTGGTCGCCGCCGATACGTGGGATCGGGCCTACAGCCGGGAAGACGCAGCCTATCCATTAGAAAGCCTGCGATCAGCCAAATATTGGGCGCCAGTTGGACGTGTTGATAATGTTTATGGTGACCGGCATTTGGTCTGCACATGCCCGTCGCTTGACAGCTACCGTGATGACGAGGAATAAATAACATATCGAGGATTTAAAATAATTTTGGCATAAGAAAGTATAATCAATGGCTGAGAAAAAGAGCGTATTTCCGGATCCATCGCTACGCTGGCAAGACAATACCCCGGAATCAACTCTTTTTGCAGGTAAGTATTTTAACCACGAAAACGCGTTAGCAGAAAGCCAATATATTTTTTTAAAAGGCATTGGCGCACCAGAAATTTGGCAAGATAAACCTGATTTCACCGTCATCGAAACAGGTTTTGGATGTGGTCTTAATTTTTTAAATACGTGGCACCATTGGCAACAAACGGTTCCTGCCTCAGCCAACCTTCATTATATTGCCATCGACGCTTTTCCTTTAACATCGGATGATATTCTAAAAGCAACAGCGCCTTTTGGCGTACTAAGAGATTTGCGCCAACAATTGGCAGATCAATTGCCGCCACATCATCCGGGTTTCCACCGCATTGTATTAGGCAAGGGACGGGTTCGTCTGACCTTGCTTTATGGCGATGTCATGGACATGCTGCAAAGAATTGGTCAATCGACCACCTTTGATGCCTGTTATTTAGATGGCTTCACACCCAGACGCAATCCGGATATGTGGACGGCTGACGTTTTTAAAAAATTAAGCCAGCATGCCAAAACTAGGGCACGCTTGGCAACCTATACATCGGCTGAAAAAGTTCTGCAGGGTTTATCAGAGGCCGGGGTAATTTTTGAAACCCGGCCTGGGCGTGCACAAAAACGAAACTGCTTACAGGGGCGGTTTAAATCCAGGCCCACCACCATGCAAAGTGCGCCTTGGTTCGCCCCCCCACCGCCGCAGCCCCAAAACTCGAGCATTGCTATCATCGGGGCGGGCATTGCAGGTTCTGCTATGGCCTATGCTTTAAATAATTCGCCTTCTGATGTGGTCATCTTTGACGCCGGGAAAGAACCGGCTACAGCAGCCTCTGGCAACCCGGTTGGAATTCTGCATCCCCGTTTAACCTCTGACAATAGTTTTGAAGGTCAATTTCATGCTCAAGCTTATCTGCATACCTTAAACACCTTAAAACTTTTGGGCAATCAAGGCTTCAACGTCCGCCCCGGCAATGAAACGGGATTACTCGCTTTACCGCTTCACGATCGGGACAAACGGCGTCAGCAAAAATTGGCCGAAAACTTTGCCCTACCCAGCACACATATGCGCCCTGTGTTAAAACACCAAGTTCATGAATTAACTGGCATTGAAATCGAAAGCGGAGGACTATGGTTCGAAGGGGCTGGGTGTATTGATCCGGTTGCAGTGTGTCAGGCCTTAACGGAAAACGCTGCCCTGCGGCTAAACCAACACGTTGAACGGCTACAAAAAACCACAGACGGTTGGGCGCTAATAGATGATACGGGCAAATCCATCATGGAATGTCAGGTTGTGATTTTAGCCAATGCTTTGGATGCTAATCGGTTATTGAAAAACACCGAATTCCCGGAAATTTTCTCAATGAACCCTAAACGCGGACAGATTTGTTTTGCCGCACCTAATGCTATTAGCCAACAATTAAAAGCGCCGATTACATATGGTGGATACATCACACCTCCGTCGCCCACAAATCATCAACATAGTATAGGTGCGACATTCGAAGACTGGCCTGAAGGGTTAAACGACGACCATTGGCAACAGTTACAAACGACAAGCCAACAACGCAATTATGATCTTTTACATGAAAAAATCCCCAGCCTTAAAAGTTTGAACCCGCTACAACCAATACAAGGGCGCGCATCATTACGCGCCACAACAGCAGACCGATTAGTAATCGCAGGAGGCGTGCCGGATTCCAGTTTTTACCAAAAACATTACGCTGATTTACGTCATGGAAAACCCCTAGATCATTACCCGAATGCAGGCTATCAACCGGGCCTATATTGCTTAACGGGATTAGGGTCACGTGGATTTCAAACGGCTTTATTAGCTGCCGAAGCCGTTGTTTCTACTTTGTCTTCAACACCTCTCCCTATCCCCGAAGACATCATGCATGCCATTCATCCCGCCCGTTTTATATTGCGTGATTTGAAAAAAAATTAGGATGATTTTGTTGTGTTAAGCGTCATCATTCCGACTTTAAATTCTAAAGACAACCTAGAAACTATCCTGAAATCTTTGAGCCGTTCAGATAGCGTTGATGAAATCATTGTCGCCGATGGTGGATCAAACGATCAGACAAAAGACATTACAGAAACATATAATGCGCAATTTATACGCGCTCCTCATGGTCGTGGCTCACAACTTTCAACTGGTGCCCTTGCCAGTATCGGCGACTGGTTATTGTTTATACATGCCGATAGTCGACTGTTGCCAGGATGGAGCAGCATTGTTCAAAAACACATGGACAATGCCCACCATCAATACCGAGCTGCCTATTTTCGCTTTGCACTTGAAACCACAAATCCACAGGCTAGATACATTGAAAAAATCGCCAATTGGCGCGCTAAATCTTTCGGCTTACCTTATGGCGACCAAGGTTTGCTGATTTCAAGACGGTTTTATGAACACATAGGCGGTTTTAATGATCTGCCCATCATGGAAGACGTCGATATGGTTCGTCGCATTGGTAAAAACAGACTTGACGATTTACCACTTGCCCTATTAACGGGTGCCGACCGCTATGACCATGATGGATATATTGTTCGCCCCATTTTTAATTTATTTTGTTTAAGTTTGTATTTTTTAGGCGTGCAACCCGATACCATTAAACGACTTTACGAATGAGTTGGCGATGTTAACAAAACACTTAGTCATATTTGCCAAACAGCCGCGAATGGGGCGCATAAAAACCCGGTTGGCAAAAGACATTGGGACGGTTAATGCGTGGCGGTTTTATTGCAAAACCTTAGGCGATCTTGTGAACCGGGTATCAACCGACAGCCTATGGAAAACGTATATCGCAACCACACCAGATAACGCCATTTTGCGGGACTACGCCCATTCGATCAGATGTAACAATAAACTGCTCTTGATCAGTCAAGGACGCGGGGGGCTGGGCCAACGCATGGAGCGGGCGTTCAAATCATTACCCACAGGTCCTGTCGTTATTATTGGTTCCGACATTCCTGATATTGGCAATCATCACATCAAACAAGCCTTTAAAGTTTTAGGACACCAAGACTGTGTTTTTGGCCCAGCACATGATGGTGGTTTTTGGTTGGTCGGATTTAAACGCTGTCCACACCTGCCAAAATTGTTTAAAAATGTACGTTGGTCGACACAACACGCCTTATCAGACACCCTATCCGGATTGCCCATAAAAATGAAAATTGGCTTGGTGGCAACGCTGAACGATATCGATACAGTTGCTGATTTAAAATCGAACAGTAAAAATGAGCCGTCAAAAATTTAACGCAAATGTTCCGTCAAACGTGGCATAATTTCAACAAAATTACAGGGCTTGTGTCGGATATCCAATTGATGAACAAGGATATCATCCCATGCGTCTATACATGCGCCGGGGGAACCGGGCAAGGCAAACAAATAAGTACCGCCTGCAACCGCACCTACGGCCCGGGATTGAATGGTTGAGGTTTTAATTTTTTGATAGCTGATCCAGCGGAACAATTCCCCAAATCCGGGAATGTCTTTTTCCGCAACCAAAGCCAAGGCTTCGGGTGTGATATCACGTCCGGTTAATCCCGTTCCCCCCGTTGACAACACAACGTCAACATTAGGGTCGGCAATCCATTTCCGATAACACTTTTCAAGCAGAGGGATTTCATCTTTGACAATGGTTCTGTCGGCTAGATTATGTCCCGCAGTTTGCAAGCGCTCGACCAGAATAGATCCAGATTTATCCGTCTCTAAATCACGGCTATCAGATACCGTGACCACAGCAATATTAACGGCAACAAATTCAGTGGGCTTATTCATTTTCCGCCAATTCCAAAGCTTGCTGACCGAGGGCCGTATATACCGGCCAGTTTCCAGCAGCAATAGTGTCTAATGACGGTGTTGGTTGCCCTAACCGGCCCCTATAGACCCATAAATTAGACAAAACACGTTCTATAAAAATACGTGTTTCTCGTGACGGAATGCTTTCGATAAAAAATAGTGGATCATTCATATAATCGGTATTCCGGCGCCATTTATTAAGATTCCCCGGACCGCCATTCCACGCGGCCGCCATAAAGAACAAATCGCCATTGATACGTTCATCACCCAACAATATTTCAATATATTTTTGACCCAACCGTAAATTAAATTCCGGCTGATACAATACGTAGCGTTTGGATCGCCGCAATGACCGATCGCCTGCAACAAAACTAGCCGTTCCCGGCATCAATTGCATCAATCCACGGGCACCAGCACCGCTTTTCGCTTTGGGATTAAATCGGGATTCTTGGCGTATAAGCGCATAAATCAAAGCCCGATCAACGCGGAACCCATCAGCCGGTTGCCAATCAGGAACAGGATAAGCCGCACTATCCAAACCGCCACCCGCTGGATATAGCCTCGCATCCAATTTAATTGCTAATGACGCCAATTTTGCCCGGGTTGCCAAGACCATTAGCCCATTTGCCATCGTTTCATCAGCACCATATGCCAAGGCTTGCAATTCACGCTCGGCATTTCGGATTTCACCAATTTGCAACAATGCCGCGGCCCGACGTCCACGGTTTGTTGCCAACACTTTGCCAACAACATCACCATAGGTTTCTGATAATTGCCAACGGTAATCCATGGGCTGCCCCAACATCCGTCTTGCTAACATGCCATAGAACGTTCTGGGGTGAACGGCGGCTTTATTTAAATAGGTGATGACTTTTTCAGGATTACGAGCAACCAAGTTGGCCCGCGCCGCCCAAAAAGCAGATCCAGAATGGAACCAAGTATCACCGGCACCTTCGACGGTAGCGGCTTCAAAATGTTTAGCAGCTTTTTCCGTTTGCCCTAAACGCCATGCAGCAAGACCCGCTGTAAAATGCGCGCCAAGCAGATATTTACCGGAACGTTTTGTCGCCTCGCCAGCCCATTTTAAAGCCCATTCATCACGCCCGGCTGAAAAATACGCCCGTCCAAGCTGGCCTTTCACTTGATCGTATTCTGCTCGGCTAAATAATTTTTTAGTTTTTTTATCATCGAGAAGACGTTTTACCGCCAGCGTATAGCCCCGGCGCAACAACCCTTTAACCTGGCGTTGAATTTTGCGGACTTCACGCGATTGGTCACGGCTACGGCGTTTTTTAGGTATCGCCAGTTGGCGCGCACCGCCGTAACGTTTTACCTGTTGTCCACGGGCCAATGTTTTTGGCGCAACAGGCGAACGCCAATTTTTAGGTTTACGGCGTAGGGCGAGTTTATAAATTTGTGCAGCTTGTGGTAAATCCGCATAAGCCGCCATCCAATCTTTAAGCTCTTTATAATGCGATCTATATCGAGTTGGATGTAAATAACGTTGGGCTAATACATGGCCCATCAATTCTTGATTTTCAAGCTGGGCAATTAATTTATCAGCCCGTTTCCACTGACCATTAATCTGGACTCTAAAAATTTGTTCATATAATTGTTGATCCCGGCGCGATAAAATTTCGGGTAACGCCGTTATTTCAACATCGCTGATTTTGTTCACCGTTTCCGAATCATGTGCGGATGCGGGTAATTGAACAGGTTGATTGCGTTCGCGGACAAAGTCTTCGGCACGCACTGAAGCCGTACCAAGCGCCAAAGTCCACGCCGCGACCAGCAAAAAAAACACCGCGGCTGCGCGCGGCAAATGACTAATAATTTTAACTATCATGACGATTTATTCATGGTTTTATAATTTTTATTCCCTCAAGTTCATTTTTTATACTTGATTTATGACCGCTCGGCAACAAAAACCGACATAAAAAATACACAATGTTTTTCTATGGCAGCACTATAAACAGTGCCCAATCATTCAAACTCATACAAAATATAGATCAATAAACGCAGCGCTACAGTTCAGCCGACATGCAATTGATGTTTCAACTTCAACAAATCGATCCATGCATGACGTTTTTGTTGCGGTGTTTTGATTAGAAAATCTGGATGATACATTGCAAGCACATCAACAGGGTGCGCCATTTGAGCCGTGGAATAACTATTCCATTGACCATGCAAACGACCTATCCCTTCAGATTTGCCGAGAATATATTTCGCCGCAGGCCCGCCAAGAGGGACCAAAACATCCGGCTCGATGAGTTCAATCAAGCGTTCCAAAAAAGGCATACATAATGCCATTTCATGTAAAGCCACTGTTCTATTCCCGGGGGGGCGCCAAAATACGATGTTTGTTGTCACCACATCACCCCGATCATAGCCAATTGACGCCAACATTTGATCTAACAATTGTCCAGCTGGCCCAATAAAAGGTTTTCCTTGGCGGTCTTCTTCGGCACCGGGCGCATCACCGATAAACATCACACGGGCTTGGGTCGTGCCATCCATAAACACTAAATTCGTGGCTGTTGATTTCAGCGAACAGTCACCGAAATGATTTAAAGCTTGTTTAAGCTCGTTAACAGTATGTGCTTTGCGCGCCAATTCAACAGCATTGCGAATGCCGGTTTCGACTTCGCCGCCAACGGTATTTTGCGTTGAAACCAAGGCGCGCTTACTTGCCACCACTGGTTTTTTACCCTCAGCATTTTCGGTTGGTTTTACACGGGCTTGCTCTGCAACCGGATTTTCGCTTTGCGCCGGTTTGCTTAACACATCAGCGAACCTGTTGAACGGTTGATTTGCAATAGTTTCATCAACACCCATATGCACATACCACTGCATCAGATTTTTCAACGCGTCAGGGGTTTTTATGGTATTTTTTATGGTGTTTGTATTTATCATAAATCAACTTTACACATTTTTATATGAATAGACCATCACCAACTCAGCAAACATCCACACCCCATCGACAAGCCGATACAACGTGATATAAACAGTACAGAAATTCATACCTCCATACAGGAATTTTAGAAAATCATTACAGTCAAAAGATGCAAACAGGACACATAATATGAGCATGGATACAGCCGACAATTCAGATGAATACCAACGCGAAACGATGGAATTTGATGTTGTCATCGTCGGTGGCGGGCCGGCGGGCTTAAGCGCCGCGATACGTTTTATGCAGTTGGCAAAAGAAAAACAACAAGAACTCAGTGTCTGTGTTGTTGAAAAAGGGTCTGAAATCGGTGCCCATATTTTATCAGGTGCCGTATTAGAGCCGCGTGCGTTAAACGAATTACTCCCCGATTGGCAACAGCTTGGCGCACCGTTAAATACTCCAGCCACCGAAGACAAATTTTTATACTTAACCAAAAACCGCGCTTTTAAACTACCAACCCCACCACAAATGAACAACCACGGCAATTTTATCATTAGCCTTGGTAATTTTTGTCGCTGGTTAGGGGAACAAGCAGAGGCATTAGGTGCCGAAATTTACCCAGGATTTGCCGCGGCAGAAATTGTTTATCATGCTGACGGCACGGTCAAAGGCATAGCAACAGGTGACATGGGTTTGAATGAAGACGGCAGCCGAGGGGCAAATTTTGAACCGGGCGTCGAGTTGCACGCAAAATATACCTTATTTGCCGAAGGCTGCCGCGGATCATTAACCAAACACTTATTTGAAAAGTATGATTTGCAAAACCGTCATCCTGACGGTGGCCCAGCCGGACCACAAACCTATGGCCTTGGCATCAAAGAATTGTGGGAAGTTGCACCTGAAAACCATCACCCGGGACTTATCATTCACAGCACCGGATGGCCCATGAACAATTCTACTTATGGCGGCTCTTTCATTTATCATCTTGAGAACAACCAAGTGGCCGTTGGTTTTGTTGTTGGTTTGGATTACAGCAATCCTTATTTGAGCCCGTTCGATGAAATGCAACGTTTCAAAAACCATCCGGCAATCCGTCCCACATTTACAGGCGGCAAACGCATAGCTTACGGCGCGCGCGCGTTAAACGAAGGCGGTTATCAATCCGTTCCGGGCTTAGAATTCCCGGGCGGCGCATTAATAGGCTGTTCGGCTGGATTTTTAAACGTGCCCAAAATCAAAGGAACGCATACAGCCATGAAAACCGGCATGTTAGCCGCCGAGCATGTATTTACGGCTATTACATCAAACTTGGCCCCGGCCGATGGTTTGCCAAGTTATAGCAAAGCCGTTCGCGCATCATGGGTTTGGCCGGAATTATACAAAGAACGCAACATCCGCCCCAGTTTCCGTTGGGGGTTTTGGGCCGGTGTTTTGTATTCTGCCATCGACACCTATCTATTTCGCGGCAAGGCACCCTGGACATTTAAACACCACGCAGACCATAAATCTTTAAAACTGGCCAAAGACAGCCAACCCATCAATTATCCAAAACCCGACGGGGAAGTTACCTTTGACCGTCTGTCATCGGTGTTTATTTCCAACACCAACCATGTAGAAAATCAACCTGTTCACCTTAAATTGACAAACCCGGCCATTGCCATTGATGTTAATTTAAAAGACTATGACGGACCGGAACAACGGTTTTGCCCGGCAGGCGTCTATGAATTTATCGAAGAAAAAGGCGAACAGATTTTGCAAATTAATTCGCAAAATTGTGTTCACTGTAAAACCTGTGATATTAAAGACATATCACAAAATATTAATTGGTGTGTGCCCGAAGGCGGCGGCGGGCCGAATTATCCAAACATGTGATATAATACTAAAGGTTTGTTTTGATCAAATGCACCGCACACGACAATACCGTACGCGTGCTTTTCCAGATACGCTGTTTTAGCCACCCCATGCACAAGGCCAAAAATTACAGGACACCAATATGATGCAGACAGGACTTTCATTATTTCTTCATTCCTTTGACCGGAATACAGCGGACAACAGCTTAGATCGGTGTTCAAATCGTGGGATAGCAAAATGCTTATGGTCTTGTTTGGCGGTTGCTTTGATAGTGATCATTTCATGGCCATCCGGGCAAGCCATGGCACAACAAAGCAAACTTGGTGATTATTTATCAGCCCGGGTTGCCGACAATCAGGGTGATTATGCAAAAGCCGCCAAGTTTTATAAAAAAGTAATCAATCATGGGAAACCAACGCCGGCATTAGCCGCCCGTGCACTGACTATTTTTATTATGGCTGGAAAAATCGACTGGTCCAAACCGATCGCTGACGAACTGATTAAGGATCTGCCAAATAACCAAACGGTTCAACTTGCCAAAATTTCTTTTTTAGTGGCAAATGGCGAAAATGATCAGGCTGGGGAAATGCTTAAAAACCCCCAAAATTCTGGTATAGCGGCTTTCACCACACCGCTATTTCAGGCTTGGCTACTCGCTGCCAATGGCAAAACAGATGCCGCCATAAAAGCCCTGAAACCTTTGGATTTACAAGGTACTAAAGGCATTTACAACAGACAACAAGGGTTGATCAATGAAATGGCTGGACGGTTTGATAAAGCCGCTGAAAATTTTCGCGCCCTTGGTTGGCCGAATGGGATTTTATCGCCCCGTGTCAGCCGCGATTTAATCAGAGTTGATGTCAAAGCGGGCAATATAAAAGAAGCCCAAGCGGTGTTAAAAGCAGCCATCATCAATCAACCCGACACCCGTTTTTATAAAGATTTGGAAGCTGTTATCGAAGGACGGCAAAAAGCAAAAAACGGAATCACAAGTGCCAAACAAGGTTTTGCCATGTCTTTATTCGGCATTGCCCGCGTCATGGAACAACAAAGAGCCACTCAACTTCCGCGTCTTCTTAGCCAGTTGGCTTTTTACTTAAACCCTGATTTAGCCGCCAACCGGATTTTGTTATCAGGATTGCATAATGTTAAAATCGAACCCGATGCATCATTGCAATTATTAAAAGACATCCCATCAACATCACCCTATATATGGCAGGCAAATTTGGAACTTGCATTATTGATGGACCGTACAGGCTATTCCGACCAAGCGGAAACTTTATTATTAAATTTGTTATCCGATAACCCAAAATGGATCAGGCCTGCCTTATTATTAGGTAACATTCGCCGCGCACGCGAACAAGACATCAAAGCCATCAAAGCATACGACTTGGCCATGGAACGCGTAGGAGAACCGACAAAAGCCTATTGGCGTGTCCTCTATTCACGTGGCATATCGCTTGAACGATCAGGACAATGGCCTAAAGCTGAAAAAGATTTATTAAAAGCGCTATCGTTGCAACCCAACGCGCCTTTTGTTCTCAACTACCTCGGTTACTCGTGGGTTGATAAAGGTATTAATCTGAACAAAGCCATTACCATGATCGAAAAAGCCGTTCGTCTGCGGCCCCGGGATGGTTATATCGCCGATAGTTTGGGTTGGGGCTACTACAAACTAAAACGCTATGACGAAGCCGTCACCGAGCTTGAGAAAGCCATTGAGTTACAGCCCGCCGACCCGGTTATTAATGATCATTTAGGCGATGCTTATTGGCAGGTCGGGCGAAGCATCGAAGCCAGATTCCAGTGGAACCGTTCATTGTTAATGAAACCAGATGCCAAATTAGAAAAAAAAATCAGACTGAAACTTGAAAATGGTTTAACCGACCCCGTGCTTCCGGCAAATGCTGTGAACACACCGGCCAATCCGGATAACGGATAACCACCGTTGCTTATCCAAGAACATGCCCTTGCCAAAATAAATTTAAATTTGCATGTCACCGGGCGGCGGGATAACGGCTATCACAGCCTGCAAAGCCTTGTTGTTTTTGCCAGCGTGCATGACACCATCGAAGTCCATGCGGCACAAACAGTATCGTTAACCATCACTGGTCCTTTTGCAGGCGGTTTAAGTGCAGGCCCTGAAAATCTTGTTTTGAAAGCCGCATTTGCGTTGCAAACAACAACCGATTGCCGGTTAGGGGCAACCATTCATTTGCAAAAAAACTTGCCCATTGCATCGGGAATCGGCGGCGGCTCGGCAGATGCGGCAGCCACCATCAAAGCCCTTTGTCGGCTTTGGCAATTATCACCACCTAGGCATATCATTGATAAACTGGCTTTGTCATTAGGCGCCGACGTGCCGGTTTGTATGGCCGGGACAGCACAAATAATGGACGGCATTGGCGAACAATTAACACCCGCGCCTTTGTTTCCAAAAATTCCCGCAGTGTTGGTCAATCCGGGCGTTCCTGTTTCAACACCAGAAGTCTTTCAAGCCCGCAAAGGCGATTATTCAGAACCGTTTATTTTTACGGATAAAAAGCTTGGGTTCGATCAACTCGTCACAACGTTAAAGCAAACCCATAACGATTTAATGACGCCAGCCCTACAATTGCATCCGAAAATCAATAATGTAATCGATGAATTATATCAATTTTCAGGTTCAGTTCTCGCCCGCATGTCCGGCAGTGGGGCTACCTGTTTTGCCCTTTTTGATACGCCAACTCATGCTGAAAAAGCGGCCGAAACTTTGCACAAAACACGCCCCGAATGGTGGTCAACAGCGACCACTTTTAACAGCAATTCACTTATCCATTAACCCCGTTTTATATTTTTTTTCAACTAGCTTTGCCATTTGTTGAATTTAAGGTCTTGCAGGCTCCTATTTTTCCGCTTATGGTCCGCCGAATTGAGCAATGGGGCGTAGCCAAGTGGCCTAAGGCGCCGGTTTTTGATATCGGTATTCGGAGGTTCGAATCCTCCCGCCCCAGCCAATTTTTTTATTGTCTGATCCAGCGACATAAAGATCGATCTAGCATCATATTGATTTTGAGTCGCTAAGGTTTTGCTGCACCAACGTTTTCAGGTTCGGCAATACATCTGTTTCAAACCATGGGTTTTTACGCAGCCAGATATTATTGCGCGGGCTAGGGTGCGGCAATGGTATGACGTTCGGTGCAAAATTCCGCCACGTTTTAACCGTATCCGTGATCGTTTTATATGGATTATTGGGCAAATGATATTTCATGGCGTACATGCCAATCACCAATGTTAGTTTGATGTTGGGTAGTTGGGCTATGAGTTGTTGGCGCCATTTGGGGGCGCATTCCGGGCGCGGCGGTAAATCACCAGATTTTCCGGTTCCCGGAAAACAAAAACCCATGGGAAGGATGGCAATTTTTCCCGCATCATAAAAAGTATTTTTGTCGACCCCCATCCACAAACGTAACCGATCACCGCTAAGGTCATCAAACGGAACGCCGCTTTCATGGACTTTACGACCCGGTGCTTGTCCGGCAATTAATATTTGTGCGGCCCCGTTAGCTTGTACAACTGGTCTCACGCCACCTGACAAATGCGGCGCGCATATCTGGCATGCCCTGATATCCTGAAGCAGCGACTTTAAAGCCTTAAATGACATGTAATCCTCTAATCAATTAATCCTACCGCACGGCGCCCTTCATCTGTTTTCAATGAAAAATCATCGCCATCATAATCACGCCCTGCACTTGTTGCCAACCAAGCAATAGTTTTCCCAACCCAATCGGGCGAAATATGATTGGACCAGTCCATCTGGCTAACCGGATTGATGCCTGATGATTTAATAGCAACTTGCATATCGGTGGCAACGGTTCCGGGCGACAGGCCGACAACACGAATGCCTTTGTCGCTCCATTCTTTATGGGCACAACGGGTCAATGATAGAACGGCGGCTTTACTGGCACAATAATGGCTCCAGCCTTCTAATGCACTGGTCGCCGCGCCCGATGAAATATTAATGATCACACCGCCATTGGTATTTTTCATGGCTAAATAAGCGGCCCGCATCCCGTGATAGACACCTTTGACGTTGACATCAATCACCCGGTCCCAATTGTCAGGATCGGAGTTTTCTATATTGGCAATGGGTTCAATGGTACCTGCATTATTAACCAAAATGTCCAAACCACCAAAATGCTCTGTAGCTTTTTTAACGGCTTGTTCAAGGTCACCATAGGACGTCACATCACATTGTGCTGTCAGGGCCTGATCACCGATTTCAGCAGCAATTTTATCAATATTTTGTAAGGACCGTGCCGTTAAAACAACATTGGCGCCGTAACGAGCCAATGCTCGGGCCGCAGCTTCGCCAATGCCTTTTCCAGCACCCGTTACCAAGGCTGTCTTATTCGTTAAATCGATATTCATAGGGTAATTCCAATATAAATTCTGGTAGATTGAGTTCAAAATATGTTAAATTATTTCATCAATTGGCAAAATCAAAGTCAATAATGATAAAAAAAGTCAATAATGATGAAGTTTTGAATAATAAATGAAGATATGGTAGCTTGACGCATGTTTATGAAATCTTCTCTTAAAAATTGATATAGGTCAATGAGGGCAAATAACAATGCGGCTATAAAAAAAATCATTAAACAATTAAGCTGTTTTCATAAAAGTTAAGGGATAATCATGCGTACAATTTTTAAAACTATTATAGCCGTCGGATTGATGGGGGCGTCTGTATCGATGCTAGGAAATACTGCATTGGCAAGTGCTGATGATAAAGCCGTGGCAAAACAAATGCCGGTGGAAAAACCGTCGGCGGCCCCACAGGGGTTTTTGTTGCCCTATGTTGATCCTGCCCGCGGACGCAAGTTATTTGCCAGCAAAGGCTGTGTCGTTTGCCATTCCATTAATGGCATTGGTGGTGAAGATGCACCTTCCTTGGTTTCAGGTGAAATGAAGCCTGTGATGAACCCTTTTGAATTCGCTGCACGGATGTGGCGCGGGGCGGCAACCATGATCACGATGCAAGAAGACGAGCTTGGCGAACAAATCGAATTCTCGGGTAATGAGCTTGCTGATATGATTGCTTTTGTTCACTCCCTTGAAGAACAGAAAAAATTTACAGAAGATGATGTTCCTGATCGCATCAAAAAATTAATCGCTCACCAAGGCGAAGAAGAAGAAGACCCTAAAACTAAAAAACATGATTAAAATCCTGATTTTAAATTAATACAGTCTGGTTTATATCTGAAAATGATGGTCCCAGAGTTGATCAAAGCTCTGGGGCTATTTTTTTATTAAAATTCCATGCCTGATTATCGGCGTCTTTAAATTTTCTAGACCTTTAAAATGCCTGAATTAACTTTACACATTAATTTAAGGCGAACTTAATATGGAATTTGAAAATAAAACAATTTTTGTCACGGGCACTAATCGTGGGATCGGCAAGGCATTAGTCGAAGCCTTGTTAGAGTGGCCGGTTACTAAAATTTATGCAAGCGCTCGAAACTTGGACTTGATGCCTGATTTTAAGGATAATCGGGTGCAACCAATTGCATTGGATATTACACAGCAATACCAAATTGATAAGGCCGTTAAATTCGCATCAGATACAGATATGTTATTTAATAACGCAGGTGCCGCCGCTTACATCAGCGCCATTGATGGGGATGTAGATCTGATAAAACGTGATATGGACACTAATTACTATGGGACTTTATCAATGATGCGGGCTTTTGTCCCAATGTTGAAGTTGAAAAAACAAACAGCTATTATCAATACGGTGTCCATTGGTGGATTTGTAAATTTCCCTTTTCTGGGTGGGTATTGTGCTTCTAAAGCGGCCCTGTATTCGATCACCCAAGGGGCACGGATGGAATTGGCGGGTAGCGGTATTTCTGTCCACAGTGTGAACCCAGGTCCTATTGATACGGATATGGCGGCCGGTTACGAAGGAGACAAAACAAGCGCGCAGCAGACGGCCAAAGGAATTATTCGCGGCCTCATATCAGATCAAGCGGATATATTCCCTGATCCCAATGGCAAAAATATGTTTGATGTATGGAATAAGCATTACCGCGACCTGGAACACATGGTCATGGATATGATGATGGCATCTTAATTAAATACCCGACAAAGGTTTTAAAAATATGTTGGCACATAAACAAAAACGTGAATATTACGAAGCGTTTATCGAACGTAATTCCGAATATGAGGGCGTGTTTTTCACAGGCATAAAAACCACCGGTATTTTTTGCAGGCCATCGTGCATGGCGCGCACCCCAAAATTTGAAAACTGTGATTTTTTCAAAGACACAAAGGCAGCAATTGTAGCGGGATATCGGCCATGCAAAAGGTGCCGCCCATTGTCGCCACCTTTTGCCACGACAGAACTTGTGCAAACCTTGATCGATAACGTTGCAAAAGAACCTGATAAACGTTGGGACGATGACGATTTTAAAACGTTGGGCGCCAATGCATCGACCGTGCGGCGTCAATTTAAAAAACGCTTCGGCATGACGTTTGTGGCATATGCGCGGGCTAAACGAATGGGCTTAGCTATGGATCAACTAAAAAAAGGAGAAAGCGTTATCAACGCACAAATTGACAGCGGTTACGCGTCTGGAAGTGGTTTTAGGGATGCCTTTTCAAAACTTATGGACCACGCGCCCAATGCTGCCCATCATCAATTATTAAAAGCCGAATGGCTGGATACAAAACTAGGACCAATGATTGCCATTGTTGATCATAAAAAATTGTATTTATTGGAATTTTCTGACCGTCCGGGGTTAGATTTAGAAATCCAAAAAATGCGTGAACACTTAAATGCCGCTATTGTCCCCGGACGAGAAACCGTTACCGATTTAATAGAACGTGAATTAGATGACTACTTTGCCGGACGATTGAAAAAATTCTTAACTCAGGTTCATTTGGCAGGAACCGAGTTTCAAAATCAAGTCTGGTCGGTTTTGCAAACGATACCTTATGGTCAAACGTGGAGCTATCAGCAATTAGCGACAAAACTTGGTAATAAAAACGCGTTCCGAGCCGTGGCCCGCGCCAATGCCAGCAACCCAATGCCGATCATCATACCGTGCCACCGAGTTATTCATAAAGACGGAAATTTGGCGGGGTACAGTGGTGGACTGGTGCGCAAAAAATGGCTGATCGATCATGAACGGTCTTTTGCGTAAAGTTTTGTTACAGCAGTTAACTGAATTTTATTTTTGGCCCGGATGAATAGGTAAAGTTACGATAACCGTTGTCCCTTTGCCTAAATCACTAATGATTTGCAATTGCCCATTATGAACATCGGTTAAAGATTTAACAATGGCTAAGCCTAAACCTGTCCCCGGGTGCGCAGCGTGGGCCCCGTTAACAACTTGAAAAAAAGGTTCGGTAATATGTTTGATTTTATCAGATGGGATACCTCTGCCGTTGTCTTTGACGGATAGTTGTAAATTTTTTTCATCAAATTCTGCTGAAATCTCAATTGTTCCGTTTTCAGGGGTGTACTTCACCGCATTGGATAAAACATTTAACATGATCTGCATGACCGAACGTTTGTCGGCAAATAATTCAGGTACATCCGGTGCGATCAATATTTTTATGGTGATATCCCCATCATCGGCAATTTTTTGAATTTTCCGCACCGAATCAAAAATTAGATCGGCGACGTCAATATATTCATATTCAATTTGCCGCTTGCCGGCTTCGATGGCGGAAATATCCAACACGTCATTGACCAGCGTTAGCATGTGCTCACCGCTGGTATGAATATCATTGGCATAATCTTTATAAGTGTCGGAGCCAATAGGCCCAAAATATTCAGCTCTTAACATATCGCTGAAACCCAAGATGGCATTTAACGGTGTGCGGAATTCATGGCTCATTGTGGCTAAAAATTCTGATTTTGCGCGGTTGGCTTTTTCTGCTTGAATGAGTGCGTCATCGCGCAAAATTTCAATGTGTTTTTGTTCAGTAATATCGGTGGAGGTACCACGGTAACCAGCAAACGATCCGTCACCATCAAAAACCGGGGTGCCGTTGACACGGACAACGATTTTGTCGCCATTGGCTTTGAATATAGCATAATTAAAATCTCTGAACGGTAGATGTTGATTAAGGATGTGTATATGTGATTTCCATTTTTCCGTATCGGTTTCTTCTGCTGCAAATTCTTGCCTAGATTTCCTAACAAAATCTTCTGATTTATAACCTGTGACGATCTCGTATTTTTCAGATAAAAACACGATTTTCAGATCTTTATCCATTTCCCAAAACCAATCGGATGAAGACAGTGCATAATCGCGAAATTTTTCTTCGCTTAATTGTTTTGCTTTTTCAGCACTTAAGATTTCAGAAAACGCCAACATAACACGTTTTGAAATATCATTAATTGCGCCAACGACTAAATCCAGTTCATCTTTTCCGGAATTATTTATTTTTTTTCGTGCCAATTTCAAAGGCGGATTTATTGAATCCGGTTTCATAGATGTCAAATGACTGACGATGGTTGATAAATGACGAAACAAGAGATTATGTAAAATTAAATACAAAAAACTAACAATGACTAATGTTTCAATGGCGTTGTTGACAAGAAGTTCAAGGCCGCGGTCAAAAACGCGTTGCTCCGCACCTTTGATATCAATGGCGACTTCCAACGTGCCCAACAACAAATCGCGACCGCGAAAACGGTATTGCAAAGGATATGTTTGGGTGATCAATTGCTTTTTTAATTTTTCTCCGGTGGATACAAGAAGAATTTTGTTTTCATATATAGCCACAAAATTCACATCACGAAGCGTAGCCATACCTTCGATCAGTGTTTTAAGCCGTCGGGTATCAGTTAACCATAATCCCTCAGTAATCGATTTGATGTATAATTCATCAATTTGTTTAAGCTCTCGGCCAATTTCGACGGTAATAACTTTATAGTCACGCCACACCTGAAAAGACGTAATCAAAACCGTGATAACAATGCTGCACAGAGCAATATAAAGTACCATACGTTTTGCAATAGATGATGTTTTGATATTGCCAGCGTTATTCATTGGTACTGTATTTCTTTTCAAGTTTTTTCAGTTTTTCGTCATATATGCCTTCTGATTTAATATTTTTCAGTGTTTTAACCAGATCGGGGATCAGGTTTTTATGTTTTTTATTAAGATAAAGGTGCATTTTTTTCTGGATCAATGGCGGCACGACGAGCCTGACACCTTTAAGTTTTCGTTTGAAAATAGCATCCAGCCCCAAAAACCGGCTTATGAGTACAACATCCACCCGATTTTTTTCTAGCAATGTAAACAATTGCTGTGAATCTTTGACAATGATTGTTTTAGCCTGTTCCGGAACGTTGATTTCAAAAATTTTCCAGCCATTGATATAGGCTACGGTTAATGGTTTCAGATCGTCCCAACCGTTGATTTTAATTGACGGGTTCTTGGCAAACGCCACGAAATCCTGAATAAATATAGTTTCTGGCACGCGGATCAGGTTTTTGTAAAATTTTTCCATACCTTCAATACGGATCAATTCGCCGTCAATGATGCCGCTATTGGATGATATAAGTGCCCGTTCCGCAGGTAGCACGATAATTTCCAAGCCGAGGTTATTGCGTTTGAACATTTCCTTGGCGATGCTATCCAGAAAACCATTTTGTTGCATGGTTGACAAAGGTGCAGTGGCCGCCGTGTTAATCGTTAAAGTTTGGGATTGTGCCAACAATTGTGCGCTGGAAAACAACATCAAAACTGTTGTCATAATAAACCGGGGAATTAAACGCGACAGCAGCTTTTTTGCTTGCCAGTATTCGACACTGTTTAAACTCCGGGGGAAACGATGTCTATTCAGGTTCATAACGAAGATCCTTAAAATCCTTCGTCTAAAATTTTTTCTACTATAAAAAACTTTCTACAGTCCGCCCCCAAGCACCTATATATTTAAACACTGGACTATTTAACTTAAACTGTAAAGCTGTATTTAAGCGCTGTTTTGCTTGATTTATCGGCTTATTATCTTGTTCTTAAATACCTTTATAGGATAAATTGCATCGGCCGAACCATTTGTTATGGATAAGGAAAATATCATGAATTTGAGGCTAAAGGTTGCTGACACAGGCCGTCACGCCACGTGGTTGGAACTGTTTTATGATCTGATTTATGTGGTGGTTATTGCAAAACTAGCCCACATTCTGGTGGCACCTTACGGTGATGCACTAACGATCTTGGGCTTTGGGAAATTTTTTGCGCTGTTTTTGCCGGTGTGGTGGGCGTGGACCGGGCACACGATGTTTGCCAATCGTTTTGATCCGGGTGACGCGCCCCACCGGGTGTTGACATTGCTGCAAATGTTCGGTGCCATTTTAATGGCTATTTTTATCACCAAAGCGTTTGGTGAATACGCTATTCCTTTTGCCCTCAGTTATGTGTTTGTGCGCGCGTTGTTATTGGTGATGTACGCCCGTGTCTATAAATCGAGCCCGGAATTAAGACCCGTTACAAGCCGCTTTTTGTGCGGATTTTCATTGGGTGCCGGGTTGTGGTTAGTCTCGGTTTTTGTACCGCCACCTTATCGGTATGGTTTGTGGGCATCGGGTTTGCTGGTTGATTTCGCAACGCCTTGGGTGTCTAACAAACTATTATCCAAGGTATCTGTTCATGCGTCGCATTTACCAGAACGATTAGGGTTATTGACCATCATCGTCATGGGCGAAGCCGTGCTAAGCGTGACAACAGGATTAGCCGATGCAAATTGGACATTATCCACTGTTATCGCTGCTATTTCCGGGTTTTTATTAATCGCCAGCGTATGGTGGCTGTATTTCGATGCGCTGGAACAATCGTTAATGGGCGGGGAATACAAATCCGGGCAATTGGCGATTTATGGGCATTTGTTTGTTTATGCCGGGTTAGTGACCATGGCAGCAGGCATTCAGCACGCTATTTTACCAAAAGTTCCGCCTCAGGAAATTGGATGGTTGATATCCGGTGGCCTGTTGATGTTTTTAATCCCATTGCAATTTATTCACGGACTTAGAGTAACCGGACGGGCCCGGCATACTTTTATTTACAGAAATCTAATGCTCGACACTGTTCTTGTAATGTTGGCCGTATACACACCCGAAATTGGTGCTTCACGCATTCTTGTTTTGATTGCGGTGATTTATGCGGTCTACGTTTTCATTGAAACGCGTTTTGGGCTGATACCCGTCATTAGTAAAGAATAAGGGATTATATTATGATAGATGTTTATTTTTGGACCACACCCAATGGCTATAAAATTTTGCTGATGCTCGAAGAAGCCGGAATTGATTATACGCTTCATGGCGTCAATATTTCAGCCGGCGATCAGTTCGAACCTGAATTTTTGAAAATTTCACCCAACAACCGTATTCCGGCGTTGGTTGATCATGACCCGATCGGTGGTGGTGATGCTCTATCCGTTTTTGAATCGGGCGCCATGCTGGAATATTTAGCCGATAAAACGGGTCAATTCCTGCCAACAGAAACCCATGCACGTTATAAAGTGTTGGAATGGCTGTATTGGCAAATGGGGGGCTTGGGTCCCATGGCCGGACAAAACCATCATTTTTCACAGTACGCGCCCGATCCCATCGATTACGCCATCAACCGCTATGTCGATGAAACTGCAAGACTTTATGGTGTGCTGAATAAACAAATCGGGGATAAAAATTTCATAACCGATGATTATTCCATTGCCGATATGGCTTGTTATCCGTGGGTGGTATCTCATGAAAAACAAAAACAGGATTTAAATGATTTTCCTAATGTCAAACGTTGGTTTGACCATATTAAATCTCGCCCCGGCACGGTCAATGCTTACGCTAAAGGCTCAGCTGTCAACAGCAACCCGACCATGAGCGAAGATTCTAAAAAAATTCTGTTCGGGCAAAACGCCGCCACGGTCAGGTAAAACTTTCCAGTAAATCCTGCAACAAAGCGTGGGAACTGTTTAACCGTGTTCGCCATAATAGCCTGTCTGCGGCTTCTTTAAACCGTTCAGCCATTTCTTTTAACGCTGCCGGGTTATGGTTTTCCATGAATTCGCGTACATCGTCATCGCCTAAATAGGCTTCAAACAGCTGATCAAAATGATGGTCTTTAACTGCCCCTGTGGTGGCGGCGAATGCAAACAGGTAATCCACCGTCGCCGTCATTTCGAACGCGCCTTTATAGCCATGGCGCATGACGCCTTCGATCCATTTTGGATTGGCCGCCCGCGCCCGGACAACACGGGCAATTTCTTCGTCCAGTGTGCGAATGCGTGGGTTTTCTGGCCTAGAATGGTCATTGTGATAAACTGTGGGTTGGCTGCCCGATAAATGAGATATGGTCGCCGTCATGCCGCCCTCGAACTGATAATAATCATCGGAATCCAGAATATCATGCTCCCGGTTGTCTTGGTTATGGAGAACGGCTTCGACCGATTTCAGGCGGTTCTCGAACAATCCGTGGCAAGCGGCACCATCCGCGCCGCCGCCGTACGCATAGCCGCCCCATTGGACATAAGCCTTGGCCAAATCGCTTTCATTCGTCCAGCCTTTCTCGTCGATTAAAGCTTGTAATCCCGCACCGTAAGCTCCCGGTTTTGACCCAAATACACGGGTTGCGGCTTTAGTTTTTGCGATTTTTTCATCAACCCCGGATTTTATAAAATAGTCGGTATCTTTACGGACCCGGTCGGCTAGTGCATTGGTTGCTTCGTCTTCACCCAGTGTTGCTACATCACGCACGGCACTATCGAACAAATCAATAAGCCCCGGAAAAGCATCACGGAAAAACCCAGAAATACGTAGCGTTACATCGACGCGCGGGCGGCCTAATACGGCACTTGGTAAAATTTCAAAACCCGTCACACGCCTAGATGCCGCATCCCACGTGGGTTTGACGCCCATCAATGCCAACGCTTGGGCGATATCATCACCACCCGTGCGCATGTTGGATGTGCCCCACGCGGAAATGGCTAATGTTTTTGGCCAGTCGCCAGTGTCTTGCAAATGACGGTCCATCAACAATGTGGCCGATTTCCAACCCAATGTCCACGCCGCAGGCGTCGGCACGGTGCGGGTATCCACCGAATAAAAATTACGCCCGGTAGGCAATACATCAGGACGGCCGCGGGTTGGTGCGCCGGATGGCCCCGGTTCAACAAAATGCCCGGACAATCCTGTTAACAAGCCCTCAATTTCCGCAACACCACAGGCTTCGACCGATGGCCGAATATGGCTTTTCAGTTTTTCCAGCACATGTACGGTAACGGTCCAGCTTTTATCCGGTTTTTGTTCTCCGGATACCAATTGTGCAGCCAATAATTCAATGCGTTCAACTGTATCACCATTGGATCGCCACGGATCATCCAACAAAACATTTTGCAATATGTTAGGACGGGGGCCAAGCCATGGATCACCGGGCACCGTGTCCAATGGATCAAAGCCCATTTTCAAATCACCGGCAATGGCCCGGTGTAATGACTGGTCAGCGCCTTTGCCATTACCACGCGGCACGCGCAGCAACGCCACCAGTAAATCGGTGAGCAAACGTCCCGATGGGGACACCCCAAAAATATGCAGGCCGTCACGAATTTGCATTTCTTTAAGTTCACAGAGAAAATTATCAAGTTTTGTTAAAGCCTGATCATCGTCATCACTGCTTTTAATGGAACAATCTTCGTCAATGCCGGTGGCTCGGCATAGGCTGAGAATATCTTTTTTCAAAACGTTCAAGCGTCTGGGGTCGATGCCTGCGGCTTCGTAATATTCATCAACCAGTTGTTCGAGATCACGCAAGGATCCGTAACTTTCAGCGCGCGTTAAGGGCGGTGTTAAATGATCAATAATCACGGCCTGAGTGCGGCGTTTGCTTTGCGTGCCTTCGCCCGGATCATTGACAATAAATGGATATAGATTAGGCCATGGGCCAAGGGTGGCTTCGGGGAAACAATCAGATGACAGCGCCAACGCTTTGCCCGGCAACCATTCCAAATTGCCGTGTTTGCCCATATGAACAAAGGCGTGTGCTGAAAATTCATGGCGCAGCCATGCGTAAAAGGCAAAATACGAATGCGGCGGCACTAAATCCGGACTGTGATAGGTATCGACCGGATTAATGTTATAGCCTCGCGCCGGTTGCAAAGCGACAACAACATTACCGACCCTGAATGCTGAAATAGCAAACCGCCCACAATCAACATCGCCTGATGTATAAAAAGGGTCATCATCCGGTGGCCCCCAACGTTCCAGAACCGATTTCTGCACTGTATCTGAAAGAGAGGCAAAAAATATTTGATAGTCGGCCATAGACAACGTTTCTGTGACAGTGCGGTTTTTTAAATCTTTAAAATCATTGGTCGGGCCGGATTGCATGCGTTCAATTAATGCATCACCATTTTTGGGTAGTGGCCCTGTGTGATAACCATTTTTATGCATAGCTTTTAACACAGTCATGGTCGCCGCCGGTGTATCCAAACCAACACCGTTGCCCAATCGTCCATCGCGGTTGGGATAGTTGGCTAAAATCAAAGCCACCCGGCGATTTTGAACAGGGGTGGTTTTTAATGTGATCCACCGCGATGCCAATTCGGTGACAAAATCAATACGGTCTTTTATGGGCTGATAATGAACAATATCGATTTGACAGTTTTCATCACGCACGGTCCCGGCTTTGAACGACACGGCGCGAGATAACACCCGACCATCGACTTCGGGTAACGCCACATTCATGGCAATGTCGCGGGCCGATAATCCGCGTGTGGATTGCCGCCAATCGGCCTCAGCACCACCTGAAAACACCACTTGTAAAATAACTGGCGGTTTTCCCGGCAATGCATCAAAAGGGGTTTTTGTGCGTTCATTTCCCGGCATCGATACGGCGAACCCCGTTGCGTTTAAAATCACATCAGGCGTGGTTTTTAATAACACTGTTTCCAACATGGCGGCGGCGACTGCATCTTTCAGGCTGGCCACATAAATCGGCACCGGGTTCAGGTCCAATTCAGATAAAGATTGGATTAACGCATCAACGGCAGCTAGATTTCCGGCTTGCACCAAGGCCCTGTAAAAAACGATAGCCACACTTTGGCTGTCTGTTTTCCAGTGAGGTGCAAGCGTTTCCAAGGTTGGCGTTTCCAACCCCGGCCAATACAAACCCGCCCGTGGTAATGGCGCCGGTTCCAACCAACTTTCTTTTCCGCCAATCAACCCACCCGCAAAATTTAAAAACTGCAGCGCATTATCCGGCCCACCGCCGACAAAATACTGCCATAACCGGTGCCACGGTTCCACCGTCAAAGATGACAGTTCTGATAATTCCTGATCAGGCTGATCATCCCCCGGCAACAGGGCAAGCGGAATATTTTTACGCAGGCATTCCTCAACGATACGTTCCACACCAAACGGCCAATAGCCGCGTCCGCCCAACAAACGTACGACCACCAGTTTGGCATTACTGACAATATCATCACAATATAAATCCACCGACATGTTGTGGTTCAAATGCAATAAACTGGCAAGCCGTAAAGATGGCGTGTCTTCACCTCGATTGAGTTTTAAGTTTTGCGCTGATGCCAGTGATTTAAGTTCACTATCGGCTGCCGACAAAACAATGATATCACCGGGAGTTTGACCTAAATCGATGGCATCCGTACCATCCATGACAGTTCCCGGTTGGGCGGCAAGCAGATGCATCGTGAATTATATCCTTATTATTCTGCAGCTGCGTTGTGTAAACCCAACCCACCCAATGTGCTGATAATGGCCGTCCGGTCCAAACCGGTTTCACCGATCACCACCAAGCGGCTGATGCGATTTTCATGGGTTCCCCACGGTCGATCAAAATAGGTTTCAATGCGCGGCCCGACGCCTTGAACCACTAAACGGGACGGTTTACCGGGTACATTGGCAAAGCCTTTAACGCGTAAAATGCCATGATTACTGACGGTTTTTAATATACAGGCTTCTAATTCTTTGGGATCATCGACATCAATTAAATTAACGGTGAAACTTTCAAAATCATCGTGATCGTGATCGTCCTCGCCATCGTGATGAGATTTCCTATTCTCAATATCGTCTTCGACCCCGGCTGATATCCCCAACAAAACATCGACATGGATTTGGCCGTTGACGGTCGCCACTTGTTTAACCGCACGTCCGCATTCTTTATCAATGAGTTGACGTACTTTTTGTAACGTTTTCGCATCAACCTGATCACTTTTATTCAGCAGCACTAAATCGGCGGCTAATAATTGGTCTTCGAATACTTCTTCTAATGGGGAATGATGGTCTAACATTTCATCATTGCTGCGTTGGTTTTGCACGGCTTCCGGATCATTAGCAAATTGACCGCACGCCACGGCCGGGGCATCGACCACAGCCACGACGCCGTCAACGGTAACCCGGGATCTGATTTCAGGCCAGTTAAAAGCCCGCACCAACGGTTTAGGTAATGCCAATCCCGAAGTTTCGATTAAAATATGATCGGGCGGCACATCGCGGTCTAACAACATTTCCATTGTCGGCAAAAAATCATCCGCTACCGTGCAACAAATACAGCCGTTAGCCAATTCAACCACATCACCATCATCGCAACCTTCGAAGCCACAGCCATCGACGATATCCCTATCCACGCCCAAATCACCAAATTCATTGATGATCAGCGCAATCCGACGACCCTCTGCATTTTCCAATAAATGACGGATCAGGGTGGTTTTTCCAGCCCCTAAAAATCCAGTAATGACAGTGGCGGGAATTTTCATGTGTTTTCCTTTAAAATAATGGGCAAGCCAGCGACAACTAAAATAACGCGGCCTGCGGCTTTGGCAATAACCTGATTAAGACGTCCTTGAAAATCCATGAATTGCCGCATTTGGGCATTGGCCGCAACGCCGCCTAATCCTACTTCGTTGGACACCAATACAACCGGGCCTTGGACTGTTTCAAGAGTATCCGCCAAGTTTTTGAAAACAGGGCCAAGTTCATCGCCTGTTTCCAGTATATTAGCCAACCATAATGTTAGGCAATCCAATAAAATAGGCCTATTCTGTTTGGCATTTCGGTTGATAATTTCAGCGATTTTTAAAGGCTCTTCGACCAATTTCCATTCCGGACCTCGCCTGAGCTGATGTTTTCTTATGCGTGCGTTCATATCGTCGTCCCGAGCGCTAGCCGTAGCGACATACAGCCGTGTTGGGTAAGAGCTGATTAAATTTTCCGCATACAGGCTTTTACCCGATCCGGCCCCACCCAATACCAATGTGACACGCGCATTCATGGTGTCACCACGGGTTTGGCCGACTGGTTGGCACAATTTATTCGCCATGACCCACCTTGACCTCTTAATAAACCCTCTTTGATATAATCCAACCGGGTCACGGACAAGGTATCGATTTGAAACGACATGGCGTCAATAGCCGGTAATTTTAAGGCGTGGGCAATGGCCGCGCGGATGGTGCCGCCGTGAGCAACAACAACGATATCAGGCCCTGTATTGATATCATTAACCCGGTCAATGACCCGGCCAACGCGTTCGATTTGATCGGCAAAACTTTCACCACCTGGCGGGGCGTTATCTGCCGGCGACTGCCAAAATGATTTGTAAACATCAGGTTGCAAGCCTTCCATTTCATTCCAACTTAAACCTTGCCAATCACCAAAAAATTGCTCGCCCAAATTCGTTTCTTGAACGGGCTTGGGGGCTTTTAATCCCTCGCCTAAAATTGCATTTGTTGTTTTATGCGTGCGCGATAAATGGCTGGTCATCCAAAATGCATCAGCTGGCAAAATGGATGCTAATCCTTTGAACGATGCCCTATCCGTGACGTCACAATCGACATCGGCTGAACCATAAAGCTTGCCTTGCTGATTAATAACTGGGGCATGACGGACCCACCACCACTGCGTCGAGTCTGTCATACCCACATAGCTCCAACAAATAATATGGTCAATTCCACCATACTGACGACCGCCCCCAAGACGTCGCCTGTGTATCCACCGATTTGTTTTTTAGCCCAAGCAGCGATTAAAAATCCACATAGACAAGCCGTTATAATAGTCGTGATGGCTAATCCCCATGGCAGCAAAAATCCTGATAACACACCCCCCCACAGCAACGCCCATCCCGCATTGGCTGGTGTTGGCTTACCTGCTCCCGCCCCCAACCCATCACCACGTGCCGGATTAAAAACAACCATGACCATCGGCAACACAGCGCGGGATAAAACCATTGCTGAAATCCATAAATAAACCGTATCCGAAATATCCACAGGCGCCATTAACAATGCCGCTTTTAACGTGATAAACAAAATCAGCGCCAATACGCCGTAGCTACCAATGCGGCTATCGCGCATAATTTCAAGTTTTTGTTGGATGGTATTACCGCCGCCTATGCCATCGGCGACATCGGCTAAACCGTCTTCGTGCAAGCCGCCGGTAGTTAACACTTGAAATGCAATGGCGATAATAATCACTGCCATGGTTGGCAGCCCAGACGCCATAGCAATCCAAAAAACAACTCCCGTCAAAACACCAACAATGGCACCAACAAATGGATAGGACCATGCGGCGCGGGCCAAATCCGCCATACCTGTGTTTTCCGGCCACGTCACGGGCAACCGGGTCATGAACCCGGTGGCAGTGCGTATATCTTTTAGAAAATTCATCTAATGTCTCTTTCCCAAACCTGTCCTGTAGGTTATAGGGATGTTGATCGATTAAGGAAACTATGCGATGTCAACTTTAACAACTTTAAATGATTTTAGAAAGCTTTTGGCGGAGTTGCCGGGGCCAAGTTTAACCGCTGAAAATGCCGTCCGTACGCGCGAACCGCAATTGACCAAACCGCCGGGGTCATTAGGTCGATTAGAAGAATTATCGCTATGGATGGCCGCATGGCAAGACAACACATCCCCAAAAATTGACACCATCGAAGCCCATGTTTTTGCCGGCAACCATGGCATCACAGCACAAGGGGTTTCAGCTTACCCACCGGAAGTCACCCAGCAAATGGTGGCTAATTTTGAAAATGGCGGAGCCGCCATTAATCAGCTATGCAAAACCTTCGATGTAAAATTACAAGTCCATGCGCTGGATCTGGACACCCCGACTGCTGATTTTTCTGTTCAACCCGCGATGACGGAAACCGATTGTGTGAAAGCGCTTAGATTCGGCATGGACCAAATGGGGGAAAGTGTTGATATTTTATGCCTAGGTGAAATGGGTATTGGCAACACCACCGTTTCAGCTGCCATTTGCCATGCTTTATTTGGCGAAACAGCCGCTTTTTGGACCGGGCCCGGCACCGGGGTTGAAGGCGATGTTTTAGCCCATAAAGCTGAGGTTATTGCCGCCTCTGTCCTTTTCCACAAACCCCATATTAACGACGGACTAGATGTATTGTGCTGTCTTGGTGGTCGAGAATTAGCGGCCATCACAGGGGCGATTATTGCCGCCCGCATCAATCGTGTGCCCGTCTTGTTGGATGGTTATGTGGCGACGGCCGCCGCCGCCATATTAAACGGCTTCAACGGGGCGGCGTTAGATCATTGCCAGATCGCCCATACATCGGCCGAGCCGGGGCATATTAAATTAGCAGAAGCCCTTCAACAAAAACCTCTTCTTGATTTTGGCATGCGCTTGGGCGAAGCCTCAGGTGCGGTGTTAGCCGTTGGCTTATTAAAAGCCGCTGCTAATTGTCATAACGGCATGGCGACTTTTGCCGAAGCCGGGGTAACGGATAAAGATTAATGTTCATCCCCATCGGCCAAGGCCGTTGTTTTCAGTCTTTCTGTTATGTGATCAAAAGCGTCATCGACATCGTCACAAACATGGAACAACGATAAGTCTTCTTCTGAGATGGTGCCAAATTCGGCAAGGGTTTCCAAGTTCAAAACCCGACCCCAAAAATCTTTACCATAAAGCACAATCGGTAACGGCTTGGTGATTTTTTTCGTTTGGATAAGCGTCAAGATTTCGAAAAATTCATCCATAGTGCCAAAACCACCGGGGAAAACAACAATGGCTTTGGCTAGATACGCAAACCAGAATTTGCGCATAAAAAAATAATGAAATTCAAAACTCAAATCACGGGTGACGTATGGATTTTCATGTTGTTCCATAGGCAGAGAAATATTAAAGCCAATGTTTAATCCACCGGCTTCGCACGCGCCTCGGTTGGCGGCTTCCATGATGCCCGGACCACCGCCCGTACATACGATAAAACGTTTTTTACTGTCTTCTAATTGTTTTGACCACTTGGTTATTTTGCCGGATAAATCCCGCGCGTCTTCGTAATAGCGAGACATTTTGACAGCTAATTCAGCTTTTTTTGTGTTTTTACCTTCGGCTCGAACGGTTTCTAAATAGTGTTCAGCGACATCTTTGGGTAACGTTCGCGCGGAACCAAAAAATATGATGGTATCTTTGATGTCTTGGCGGTTAAGCCGGGCTTGTGGCTCTATATATTCCGATAAAATACGTAGCTCACGGGCATCCGGACTGGCTAAAAAGGCTTCGTCTTTATAGGCTTTTATAGGGCCTTGGTATTCTTCCGTCATTTAAGCAATCCTCGTTATTTCATGGTATAAGGCTGAAAGATCATCAATGATCCGTGTGCCTTTGGGAAACGGTGACGCCCGTCCCGGCAAAACGCGACCGATAAAATCCATACCCAGTATTTTTGCCGCATTGTAATCAGTCATGGCGTCGCCAATAAATACACAGCGGTTTAAATCATATTGAATACGTGCGAACACGTCAGTGACAATCATATTTTTCAGCCGTGGCGACCCATAAACACCTTTGAAATAATGGCCCATGTGACGCGCGCGAACAATATCGTTTAATTCGTCTTCGGGGGTGCCTGACGCCACATAACAATCGATGTTTTTATAAACGGCTTTTAATAACCGTTCCGCCCCCGCCACCCACGGGCAATTGATCACAGCATTTTTTACGTAATGACTGTAATTATTGCAAAGTTCATCAAGCCCGTCATCGGTTAAATTGATATTCAAATAATATTGGTGGCAATGACGTATTTTTTTAACCCGTGAAATACCTTCGTGTTGGTGGTGATAATCAAGAACCAAATCTAGCACATGGTCACCATAATCGCGATAAAGCGATGTGAACGCATCTTTTTTGATGGCTGCTGATTCTGCCAGCACCCCGTCAAAATCAAAAAATATGGCTTGAATATTCAGGTTATTTCTTTGCTGCTCGGGGTTTGGTGGTTTTTTTAACCGTTTTCACAGCCAGCAGCTTTTCAAGCTCTTGCACCCGGAGTTCTAATTTTTCTTGGTTTCTGCGGGCTTTGATAGCGATGGCTTTAATGGCATCGAATTCTTCTCGAGCAACCATGTCGGCATCGGCCATTATTTTTTCCAAAACGCTGCGGACCTGACTTTCCAGTTCTTGTTTTACACCGGATAAAGCGGACACGGCTCCGCCTGCGACTTTAGCAAGATCATCTAGGACACGGTTCGAAGTTTGCATTGTCATTCTTTCTTTCATTCTTTCATTCATCAAAAGCATAAATATTATGGGCTTCCAAAGACAAAGGTGCAAGTCTCTCATCATCTTGCAGTGACAGTATGCACAGCCTATAACTCTATCAGGTTTATAAATTGAAACCGTGGCAAAGTCCCGGTCTGGAGATAAAAATGTACGTGGTCACAGGTGGTGCAGGGTTTATAGGCTCTAACGTTCTAGCAGCGTTGGAAAAAAGCGGTTTAGGTCCGCTTGTGGTTGTTGACCGATTGCGTGATGGATCTAAATGGCGCAACATTGCTAAACGGGAATTGTTCGACATTGTAGCACCGGAAAGTCTGGCAACTTTTTTGGAAACCCATAACAGCGACATCAAAGCAATTATTCATATGGGGGCGATTTCAGCGACCACTGAAACCGATGCCGATTTAATCGTGCGTAGTAATTTTCAATTATCGATCATGTTATGGGATTGGTGTACGGTCAATGAAACGCCATTGATATACGCGTCATCGGCCGCCACTTATGGCGATGGTCAAGCCGGTTTTGACGATGTCAGCGGGTGCGATGATTTGAAAAAATTTCAACCGCTCAATGCCTATGGCTGGAGCAAACATTTATTTGATCGCCGCATAGCGCGTATGATAGAAAATGATGAACCAAGACCGCCCCAGTGGGCGGGTTTAAAATTTTTTAATGTTTTTGGACCCAACGAATATCACAAAGGCCGCATGCAGAGTGTTGTCTCGCAGCTTCATCCTCGTGCAATTCAAGGTGACCCGGCTGTGTTATTCAGATCCCATAACCCAAAATATCAGGACGGCGGACAATTGCGTGATTTTGTCTGGGTCGGTGATTGCGTGGATATGATTTTATGGCTGCTTGATCATCCTGATACAAGCGGTCTGTTTAACTGTGGCACAGGAAAAGCCCGCAGCTTTGCCGATTTAACCCAAGCCGTGTACCAAGCCGTAGGCATGGAAGCCGCCATTGAATTTATTGATACGCCAATTGATATCCGTGACAAGTACCAATATTTCACCGAAGCCCACATGGATAAAATCCGCAGCGCTGGTTTTAACGTCCCGGCGACATCCCTTGAAGATGGTGTTAAAAATTACGTTACCAATTATCTGTCAAAAGACGACCCGTATCGGTAATTTATGGCCCACCCATTAACAGATATTATCCGCCGCCTTATCATTGCCAACGGACCGATATCCGTAACTGATTATATGAACATGTGCTTGGGCCATCCGGAATTTGGCTATTATAAAAAACAAGACCCTTTTGGTCGGCAAGGCGATTTTATCACCGCCCCTGAAATCAGCCAGATGTTTGGCGAACTGATTGGGCTATGGGCTGTTTTTATTTGGCAGCAAATGGGGGGGCCAAAACGTTTCAATCTGGTTGAACTCGGCCCCGGGCGTGGCACTTTAATGACGGATGCCTTGCGTGCGGCTAAAAACAACGATGCCTTTTTGGATGCCATGGTTTTGCAATTTGTCGAAACCAGCCCGGTGCTTTGTCACATTCAAAAACAAAGGTTGTCGCCATTCAGTGTTCATCATTTAAAAAATGTTGATCAAATCCCGGATGGCCCGTTAATCATAATCGCCAACGAATTTTTTGATGCATTACCCATACAACAGTATCAATTTTCAAATGGGTGCTGGCATGAACGCATGATTACACTCAATGACAAGCAACAGTTTTGTTTTGTACTGAACCCAAACCCAGCAGATAAAAACATCGGTTCAGAATTTGATAAAAATATTGATGATAATGCGATTCGTGAAATGTCCCCCGCCAGTCAATCCGTGATGAATGGTTTAACAAAACGGATGAAATCTTTTGGCGGTGCCCAGTTAACCATTGATTACGGCTATCAAGGCCCGGCATTTGGCGACACATTCCAAGCCATTTACAAACACAAATTTCATGATCCGTTATGCCTACCGGGGGATGCTGATTTGACAGCCCATGTGGATTTTTCTGCTTTGGCGAGCGTGGCGGATGAACAGCAGTTAACGGTTTTAAATACCAACAATCAAAGAGATTTTTTATTGCAAATGGGGATCCAAGAACGGGCAAAAATGTTAGCCGCCCGCGCTGATAAAAAAACCAAGGCAGCGCTGCAATCAGCCGTTAACAGGTTAATCGGGGATGATCAAATGGGTGAATTGTTTAAAGTCATGGCGGTAACATCAAAAAACATTAAAAACGTGCCAGGATTTAATGATCAACCGTTGCAATCTGAACTTGCTTAAGTAAAATCAAAACATGATTAAAGCCAGTCTATTAAAACAACATACACATAGTTGCCACGGGTTTTTTAATCGCCGTCCGGACCGGGGAAACGGTTTGTATAAAGGCTTGAACTGTGGATTCGGGGCTACCGACGATAAAAACACGGTGACCGGCAACCGGGCATTTGCTATGCAGCAACTTGGGTTTTCATATGATGCCCTGACGACGGTTTATCAAATTCATTCAGCCGATGTTGTCACCGTAACACAACCGTGGACACATACAAACGCGCCCAAAGCCGATGCATTAGTCAGTATCACGCCGGGTGTGGTGCTGGGCATTTTAACCGCCGACTGTGTACCGGTATTATTTTCTGATGATCAAGCGGGAGTGATCGGTGCAGCCCATGCCGGATGGCAGGGCGCGCTTAAAGGCGTTGTAATGAATACCGTAAACGCCATGATCGATCTGGGGGCTAGCGTTGATAATATCTCCGCCGCCATTGGGCCATCTATCCAACAAAAATCTTATGAAGTGGGTCCAGAATTCCCCAAAGCTTTTACTAAACAAAACTCCGATAACCAGTCATTTTTCAAACCCTCGATTAAGCCTGAACATTATATGTTTGATTTAACCGGGTATGTGACGCGTCGCTTGCATGATGCCGGGGTCAAGTCGGCTGAACTTACGCCTTATGATACTTACAGTGAAGAAAGTCTTTTTTATAGTTACCGCCGCGCCACGCATTTAAACGAACCCGATTACGGGCGTCAATTATCAGCCATTGGCTTGATCAATTGAAACCCATAGATTGAAAGATAATTATGGCCCTGCATTTTACCAGACAAGAGTTTGCCCAGCGGCAAAAAGCGTTGCAACAGGCTTTGCACGAGCAAGGCTTGGACGGTATTTTGTTATTCCGTCAGGAAAGCATGTATTATCTATCGGGATATGACACATTTGGTTATGTGTTTTTCCAATGTATGTTTTTTGGCGTCGATGGTGACCCGGTACTCTTGACCCGGTCACCTGATTTACGTCAGGCCAAACATACCTCAACAGTAGAAGACATCCATATCTGGGTTGATGGTCCGGATGCAAATCCAGCGGCTGAATTAAAAACGATCCTTGATGAACGGGGATTAAAAAACGCGACCTTGGGTGTGGAATGGGATGCTTACGGTCTGACTGCGGCCAATGGCATGAAGTTGACAACTGCACTGGATGGGTTTTGCATGCTTCAAGACGCATCAACAATTATCAGCAAGATGCGGGTTGTTAAAAGCGAAAGCGAAATTAAATATGTTCGTCGTGCTGCCGAACTCGCCGATGATGCCTATGATCAAGCCGTCCAATTAACAAAATCCGGTGCGGACGAAGGTGATATTTTAGCCGCCATGCAAGGGGCCGTGTTTAAAGGCGGGGGCGATTATCCGGGCAATGAATTTATCATCGGGTCCGGTGCGGATGCGTTATTGTGCCGATATTTTTCTGGTCGCCGCAAATTGGATGCCCAAGATCAACTGACATTGGAATGGGCGGGCGTTTACCGGCACTATCATGCAGCTATGATGCGCACTTTGATTGTGGGCAATGTCTCATCTGAACAACAAAAAATGCATGAAACGGCTTATGCAGCGTTGGCCGCTGTTAAACAAGAAATCAAACCGGGGAATACTTTTGGCGATGCTTTTCAAGCCCACGCAACAACTATTGATCAAGCGGGGATGAGTGAACATCGACTTAATGCTTGTGGCTATAGTTTGGGCACAACATTTGCCCCCAATTGGATGGATTGGCCCATGCTTTATGCTCTTAATCCTGTTGAATTCCAACCCGGCATGACTATTTTTTGTCATATGATTATTTATAATTCAAATTTGGGCTTGGCTGTGACTTTGGGCGAAACGGTATTGGTGACAAACGGTGGTCATCAACGCTTGTCGCGTGCGCCACTTGATTTGGTGGTCACGTGATAAACTCATTAAATTGATGATCAAGTGACATAAAAATGCCGCATATATTTATTCTGATGAGTTTTTTTCTAATTACCTTGGTCGCAAGTTGTGTGATGACCGGATGAAAATGCGTTTAAAATTTATTGCCATACTATTCTTGATGTTGATTGCGGCCTGTGGGCAATTGCCACGTCCATTTCAGCCCGTGGCCGATACGCCGCCCAATCCATTAGTCGAAAAAGGCGTTGTTGATGGTTTGTGGATTGCGCCATTAGAAGGCACCACGCAGCCGATGGCCGATTTGTTGTCGAAATCCGTTATTCAAGAATTAGCGCGTTATGACATTATTGCCAGTGCCGGTGAAAAAGGCCCCAGCAATTTCATTTTGAAAGGCAAAACCCGCATCAATGAAAATGATGCCACGGTGCCCTATGTGATTTTAATCGATTGGACGTTGTATGATCGGAACGGCGTTAAAGACCGCGATTTTACCCAAGGCATCGAAGGCAGCCGCTGGGAATGGGATTACGGGTCACCCGAAGTTATTTCCGATGTAGGTAAAGGTGTTGCCAAGCATTTGGCAACCGTTGTTGGGTTGACCCGAAAAATCAAACAAGCCAAAGTTAATCCTGTAAAAGCAAATTTAAAAGGTATCTGGATTGAAACCACCACTGGTGCCCCCGGCGATGGAGCCAAATCATTAACCCGGGCTATTCGGTACCGGTTAATTGCCCAAGGGGTCACAGTCGCGCGTGACAGAAGCACAGCCAAATATACTTTGTCGTCACAAGTTAAACTCACCAAGCCTTTTAAAAAGAAACAAACCGTTGAAATTATTTGGCGGGTGACGGGGTCGGGCGGCAAACATATTGGTCAAGCCGTACAGAAAAATTCTGTACCCGCCGGTATTTTTGGCGCCAAATGGGGATCAATGGCTGGATTAGTGGCAACGGCTGCTGTAGGCGGTATTGTTAACATTATTAATCTGGGTGAAAGCCGTCAAGCGGGATTGTTACCGGGACTTAAACCAATAGGTTTGCAGCTTCCAGACACCTCATCGGGCGGAACATTACCAACTCCAAATCAACAACCAAATTCAGCCGTTAAACAATAAGTTATTTTGCGGGTAGACAGAACCGTTGTTTTCCATGAAATTATCAACCAATGCTGCATCCATTTTGTGATCCGGAAACGCCCTATTTAATATAAAACAAACGAAAAGAACAAATAACGTGTTCATGTATAACGACCCACCGCGAATAATTAAATCGCATGTTTTTGTTGGCTGTTGTCGTACACTTGGCAAATTATGTATCATTTTAACTTTTGCAGTGATTGTTCCATCGCAGCCAATAATGGCACAAAATGCAAAGCAGCCCGAACAAATAACAGCGCCAATCGGCGTTGATGCAAAAACGAAACCGGGTGAAAATCTGATTTTTGTTTTACCGGTTGAAGGCACCTCGCGCCGCGTTGGATTAATTTTGGCCGATGCCATTGCCGCCTCATTACGGGATATCGGAGCCCCTGCGGTGTTGGGGGATGTCATCAATAACGAAGGCCCAACGGTCAAAGGTGTTGCACGCAAAGTCCGCACCCGGGATAAAATCGTCTGGATCGAATTAACCTGGAAACTGTTGGCGCCTTATGGAACGGCCGTGATTGAATATCGCCACGAACTTGTCCTAGATAAAGCCAAATGGGATCAAGGCTCTATCGAAGCCATTAATGTGTTGATTGGAGAAGCCGCACCAGAAGTCGGTAAAATGGTCAAAGATTTTGTCGGGCCTCGGTTAATTGCGGTTCCAGATAATGGCCAAAACGATGGAATTATTGCAGCACGCGCCAAACCTATACCCGATGTCAAAGAACGTGTACGGCCAACGGTGAATTTAACCCCGATCAACGTGCCGCAAAATCCGCCGCCGGTTGAGCAAAGGCAAGCCACCCCCCAAACCATGGCACCCACCACAAAAAAACAAAACCGTTTCATTATGCCGCCGAACCTGCAGCCTATGCCAATGACCAAAGTAAAACCCGTGCCGTTGGTTGAAAAAGTGCCGCCAATGAAAGTGCCAGAAAAGCCAATTGTAAAAACAGTTAAAAAACGAGCCGTCGCCGGACCGCCAAGGCGATTGATGCCAGGGGCGGAGCCTCAAATCGTTGAAAAACCAAAACTTGCATCAGTGGAACAGCCAAACAATTCACCATCGGTCCAAGAAAATGAAAAACCGATCATTTGGGGGCGTCCATCATTTTTGATTAAACCGGTTGTGGGTGCACCCGGTAATGGCAACCGAGAATTAACAGCGGCCATCAAACAGGCATTGCGCGCCAGAGATTTAACCATCAGCGAAGACCCCCGGCAAGCAGGCTATGTGGTGGCCGGAAAAGTTGTTGTGAGTGCCCCTGTGAACGGCCGTCAACAAACATCCATCATTTGGACTGTGAAAACATTATCAGGCCAAGAAGTGGGACGCGCGGTTCAAGAAAATGCCGTGCGCGCAGGTAGTTTAGATGGACGTTGGGGACGGGTCGCTGATATTGTGGCCAAGGCAGCCGCCAACGGTGTCGAAGGCTTGTTTGATCCCGAAGGCCGGCCTTTAAACAGTGGCGAAAAACCGCCGCCTTTTAACGCGCAAACAAATTTACCGCAAATCCCCGGTCGCGCCCCGCCGCCACCCGGCAATTGAAAAAAGCCGCCACCCGGCAATTAAATATTATTTTCTAAGCTTGGTCCGCATCAATAATGGCGCGGCGGATTTTCCGGGTGCGCTCGAACACATCTTGTAATGTATCGGCTTCCCCACGGCGAATAGCGCGGCGTAGGGCGGTTAAATCTTCTGAAAACTGGCTAAGAATATCCAATACCGCATCGCGGTTGTTTAAAAACACATCGCGCCACATGACAGGGTCTGATGCTGCAAGCCGTGTGAAATCCCGGAAACCGCTGGCAGAGAATTTAATAACTTCTTTTTGTAAATCCTGTTCCAGATTGGTCGCCGTATCAACAATGGTATAGGCAATTAAATGCGGCAAATGTGATGTGATCGCCAACACCTGATCATGGTGGGCCGCATCCATAATTTCGACCATAGAGCCGCAACCTTGCCAAAACGATTTAACTTGGGCAATGGCATCGGTTTGGGTATTTTCATCCGGCGTTAAAACACACCACCGGCCCATGAATAAATCAACAACCCCGGCTTCGGGGCCGGAATGTTCGGTGCCCGCAATGGGATGGGCCGGGACAAAATGCACGGTTTTTTTTAATGTCGGTGTGATGTCCGCAATGACCGATGTTTTACTGGAGCCAACGTCACTTAAAATCGCCCCCGGCTTGATGGCTTTTGCAATGGTTTCAGCGACCGTTTTCATGGCCCCCAAAGGCACACATAAAACGATAAAATCGGCATCTTTGACGGCAGACACAGCATCGGTGCTATAGTCATCGCCAAGATTGAGTTTACGTGCTTTATCCAATGTTTCCAAGCTACGGGTGTAAATTGAAATGTGATCAACCAGCCCTTCTGCGCGGGCTTTCAAGGCAATAGACGATCCTTCCAACCCAATGCCAAGAAGTGCCAGCTTTTTGAAAATCGGCCGTTTAATATCGCTCGTCATGAATTTTTTCCCATAAACAGCCGAAGGTTTTTAATCACGGCGCGCATTTCATGTTCAAGTCCGATGGTGATCCGCAAACAATCAGCCAACCCGTAACCCTCAAGGCGGCGGATAATAATATTATGGTTTTGCAAAAAAGCGTCTGCATCGGCGGCTGTTTTGCCGGGTGTTTCTGGAAACCGCACCAAAACAAAATTTCCAACGCTGTTTTCAGGCACAAACAGGCCCAGTTTTCTAAGTTCGACAGCCGTCCACGTTAACCACGTATCGTTATGGTCTTTGCATTTTTTAGTGAATGCCAAATCGTTAACAGCGGCTTCGCCACAAATCATGGCTTGGCTACCGACATTAAACGGCCCACGAATGCGATTTAAAATACCACAAATTGACGGCGGGCAATATGCCCAACCAAGACGCAGACCACCAAGAGCATAAATTTTGGAAAACGTCCGTGTCATCACGGTGTTATCGCCTAAATCGACCAAATCAGCACCGGCTTGATAATCATTGCGTTCAACAAATTCGGCATAAGCCGCATCAATCACCAAAATAATATCGCTACGTAAATTTTTCCGCAAACGGTGCATTTCAGAATGGGATAAATAAGTGCCCGTCGGGTTATTGGGATTGGCTAAAAACAAAATTCGCGTTTTATCCGTAACGCATGATAACACATGATCAACATCCGCTGTTAAATTGGTTTCAGGTGCGCTGACAGGCGTAGCCCCTACGGCCCGTGCAGAAATTTCGTACATCAAAAAACCATGACGGCTGTATAAAATTTCGTCCCCCGGCCCGCCGTAAGCTTGGCACAACAAACTAATCAGCTCGTCCGATCCGGCACCACAAACGATTTGTTCCGCATTCAGGTTATAAATTTCAGCAATAGCTTGGCGCACATTTGCGCTGTTGCCATCAGGATAACGATGTGCGGACGCAGCCATTTCTTGCAAAGCTTTGACCGCTTTGGGGCTGGGGCCAAATGCACCTTCGTTGGATGACAACTTAATGACCTCGGTCTGCCCTTTGATTGATGATGTGCCGGCAACATAGGGCGCGATATCCAATATGCCGGGACGCGGTTTTGGTGAATTCATGTTGCCAAATCGCTTTCGTTCAAAGGGGTCGCGTAGCCGCCTAAATGAATAACGCGCATCACTTTCGCTTCTAATGATCGGGTCAAAGCTGATAATTGCGCCCCCCCTGCGTCAACAAAGCCCATCACTTCGACCATATATGTCCATGCCGCCGGGCGATTCGGGTCATGCCACAGCTCGTTAAATGCCGAACTAAATCCATGTTCGGATAATGCCGCATCAATAGTCGTAAAGCCAATATCGTATTCGGCTTCAAAAGCTAAAAATGATCTGTCACGTCCTGTTTTTTCTTGTTCGATGGGGCATATGACCAAAGCTTCCAGACCTTCTTCGCAAGCGTTCGACCCGGGGATAAACGGAAGGCGTGCAATAATTTTTGGCGTACCCGGTAAATCGCTGGCTAAAAACCGCCACCAGCTTTCGCTTTCATCGCGCGATGGGGATGGCAAAATGCCCAACGTCGATGTGCCATCGCGCACGGCTTCGACAACGCTGCCAAGGTTGCCGTGGCGATTAAGCTTGGAAAAAGTTCCGTATTGGTCACGCGCCAAATCCCAATAGCCATTGACGCCATCAGGAATATATACCGATACAGAAAACGGTCCTTCAAAACTCAACGTGGCAACAATCAATTCACGCCAAATCCGACCCAATTCACGTTTTGGAAATGGGCCTTTGTGACGCCCCATAAGCCGGTAAAAAATCTCGGCTTCCCGGGACGGGCGGATCATCACAGCGCCATCTTGTTTGGCCGCGCGCACGTCTTCGACAATTTTGGTCCGCTCCATAATCAAATCATGAATGGTATCATCGATACGGTCTATTTCCTGGCGCAAAAGGTCCAGTTTTTCGCGGTTATCGGTCATGGCTACTTTGAACTCTAAAAGAAATAAAAAACGAAGGTGTCAATACCGCCAAGAATGTATCTGATGCGGACAAAAAAGCAATGTTATCATGTTGATTTGCCGGGATTTCCATCCGCAAACTCGACAAGGGTGCGTTTTTTTACTTTGGGCGCATCACCGGACAAAGCATAAATTTGCTTAACGGCTTCGGCCATCACCACACCACCAAAAGATTTAAAGCCATAGCTACCAACGGTTTCAAAAGCCGAGGCGCTGGAAAAAACCATATTTGAATTCACCGGCGGCATGTAAAGTGCCCGTTCCGTCGCCATTGGCGTGAATAAATTATCACGTAATAATCTGGACAGCTGTCGGGACGAAAATGGTTGCCCGTGACCAAATGGCGTGCCTTCAAACCGCGCCCATAATCCGCGACGATTGGGGGCAATAATTAACAACCGCCCACTGTCGCTTAAAACCCGCCAAATTTCACGTAACATGGGACGCAGATGTTCGGCACATTCAAGGCCGTGGATTAAAAGCACGCGGTCTTGGGAACAATCAGCAAAGGGTAAATCCAGTTCATCGACCAACACTGTATTAACGGGACCGTCTTTGGGCCAACCGAGCACACCTTGGGCGGCGGGCATAGCGCAAATGGTATGGCTGGCTTGTTCCCGAAAACCATTTAAATATGGTGTTGCAAAACCAAGTCCCAAAACCGACATGCCTTTAACATCAGGCCAAAAATCACGCATCCGACGACGGATCATACGTTGGACAACGCGGCCCCGGCCACTTTGGTAAAAATCTCTGAGGTCGATAACATCTATCCACATAGTTTCACAATATCGTCATCTGCGGAAAATCGAAAGAGTGTTGGCGGAAAAAAACATTAATGCTATTAAATGAAGTTCAGATGCGTTGTGTCTGTTCAAATTATTTTCAACCCATTTCTATATATGAGGAACAGTACATTATGAAACTTCGTTATTCTCCGACATCACCTTATGTGCGCAAAGTCAGCGTGGTTGCCATTGAAGCCGGCCTTGCCGATGGCATTGAACAGGTCGCAACCAATGTTTGGGATCCGGAAACGGATATTGCAACCTCTAACCCTCTGGGCAAGGTCCCTGCTCTTGAAACACCGGATGGGCATATGCTTTTTGATAGCCCTGTGATTTGTGAATATTTGGACAGTTTAAACACGCAAACCAAATTATTCCCAAGTACGGGCCCGGACCGGTGGCAAGCATTGCGCTTACAAGCCATGGCCGATGGCATTATGGATGCGGCCATTTTACGTTTGCTCGAAGGCAAGCGTGCGGACGGTGAACGATCAGATAAATGGACCGCCCGGCAAATATCTGTGATCGAACGAGGCCTTGATTGCCTAGAAGCCGAGATTGAAGAGTTCTCAGGGGCCATTAATATTGGTACTTTATCCGTTGCCATCATGCTCGATTATCTAGATCTACGTTTTTCTTCTGATCATTGGCGGCAAAACCGTCCGACCTTGGCCGATTGGTTTGAAACCATCATCACGCGCCCGTCAATGGTGGCGACTGTGCCCCGGGACGCCGCGTAAAAAAATGAACGCCCAACACAAAGATTTAGGGCGTTTACAAAAATGGTTCAAAGCGGCGCTCAAGGAGCAACAACTTGGGCGCCCGGCTTTGGCAGAAAAAACTTATCTTAAAATACTTAAAATCCAACCGCGCCACGCTGGCGTATTGGTCAATTTAGCCATTGTGCAAGGCCGTCAAGGGAAACTGGGAAAAGCCCGTAAAAGCGCTCTTTGTGCGACAATGGCCGTTCCAAAATTAAGCGCCGGGCACCCAGCTTTAGGGGCCACTGAATTTAAGCTTTAAAATTTTTCTGCGGCCATCAAGGCCCGTCAAATGGCATTAAGCCTAAATCAATCCGATCAATCGGTCTTGACCATAATGGGGCAGCTTATAAAGCGTTAGGGCAATTCATTGATGCTGAAAAATGTTTTCGCCACGTATTAAGTGATTATAAAACGGATATATTTGCTTTCGACAATCTTTTGTCTGTTTTATGGGTGTTACTTAACCATGATGCTGATTGGCGTTGGTTTAAAAACAAAGATGATAGCCCGTGGTATGCAACAGCTCAATTATTTCGTCAACTCAGGCCCGGTGATTGGCATGGTGTCATCCAACATGTACACCACGCTTTATCCGATTTGGCGACGCTTTAACATATTTTTTGATGCCAATAGGGCGCCGCCTGTGATTAATAACCCAGCACTCAACACCGACCAGGTTAGCTCGCCTTTACCGGCCAAAATTAAAATCAATGTCGACAACAAAGGCGCCGCATAAGACAGCGCGCCCAAAACTTGAATATCGCCGTGTTTAGTACCGATATCCCAAGTGTAAAATGCAGCCCCGACTGGCCCCAGCCCTAGTCCAAATACGGCTAGCCATGAATTTAACCCATCAGGCCAAATAGTTCGTTCAAAACCAAAATGCATACCCCACGCAAGGACCGCTGTGGCCCCGCAAAAACCTCCGATACTGTCCGTTGAAATATGACCAAGACGGCGGCTGAGTAACGAATAACCAGCCCATGTCATAGCACATAGTCCCGCCAACATATATCCAAAAGCAAAATTTGAATTAAATGCTGATAACCGGCCACCGCCCGTGACCAGCACATAGGTGCCTAATAATCCAGCGAAGGCCCCTAAAACATGAAACCGTTGCACATTTTCACCGGGCAGCATCCCTGAAAATACGACGATCAACAATGGCCATAAATAAGCGATTAATCCGGCTTCGACCGGGGGCGCATTAGATAAAGCTTGAAAATATAAAAAATGATAACCGAACAAGCCAATGATGCCTAATGCCCATACCTTGGCAGGTAACCTTATATGCGCGACAATATTTTCATTGCAGATGGTCCATTTACCTAAAGCCAATAAAAATGCGATCGTGAACGCCATCGCCACTAATTGAAAAGGTGGTATGGAGCCAGCTATTGTTGTTAACAGAGCTAAAAAAGCCCACATCAAGACTGCACTGCTGCCAATTAATGTTGCATGAATTTTATTAATTTTCCCCACCCCCAAACTTTATCTTATTTTCTAACCATGTAAAACATTTATGTTCTTTGACGCTGTCATGAAGTCGTCAGCTTGATCCTTCAAATATAGCCTTATTGGAGAACCATTAATGATACTCTATTTAACGATGACGTTGCGGTTTTGGCGAAAAATCCCCTTGGCCATGCTGGTGTTTGTTCTGTTTGCAGGCTTTAGCCTGCCGTCCATAGCCCATAATGATGACAAAGGTGACGATGATGAGCAATCAGAAGAGCACCAAAAAGATTTGGAAATACAGGATAAAGGTGATCTGAAATTTGGCAAAGTCGCCAGCAGCATCAATCAACCGGGCAAAGTGATTATTGATGCCTCATCGGGGACTAAAACAGTCACCGGTGGGGTATTTGATTTTGGCGGCAACCACCGCCGTGCCAAGTTTAAAATTAAAGGCGAAAAAAACGCGCGTATTTTTATCACCTTACCGTCATCTATCACCATCAAAGATCATGGCGGCGGGTATTTAGCAACCGTTGATACATTCACCATGAATAAAAGCAATCCGGTGAAGTTAAACAATAAAGGAAAAGTGACCATTTTTGTTGGTGCAACATTGCGTGTTGGCGTAAACCAAAAAGATAAAAAGTACAGAGGCGAATTCGATGTTACCGTTGAATATCAATAATTTTTCCATTTAATTTTATGAAGCTCTGTGGGTTTAAGCTGACCTGGTTCTTTGGCATTATCGTTATAGACTTGAAACGTTCCGCGTTCGATAAAATGTGGATTATTAATCGCTTCAGTAACCGATGAGACTATATTGCAACACACGTCTTTACCTGAAAAAAGTCGTTGCCAATGGTCAGAATTTTGTCCGGCTATTATCTCGGTGATGGCATTTATAACGTCATCAGGGTCGGCACTTTCAAGCCGTAATTCATTCACTAAATCGATACACTGGCAAAAATTGTTCCAAAATTTTTCTTCAAGGGCGGCAACAGCTAAATGCTTTTTGTCTTTGCATTTATAAATTTGATAACGTGGCGATCCACCACTTAATAATTCTCCGCCGGGTGCTGGATTTTTGTTATAATCATGAACGGCTGATAAAGCGGACAGCATAAACGGGGCTATGTTATCGGTCATGGCGACATCTAGATGACAACCAAATCCTGTTTTTTGCCGTTCAATCACGGCTAATAAGATATTCACCACGGCCGGATAACTACCGCCTGCAATATCGGCGATTAACGTCGGTGGGATCACCGGATTACCTTCAGGCATAGCCCCTAATGATAATAACCCGGATTCCGCTAAATAATTCAAATCATGACCGGCGACACCTGATAACGGCCCGGTTTGCCCAAACCCCGTGATTGAACAATAAATAAGCTTTGGATTAATTTTTCGCAAATCATCATAGCCTAAGCCTAAACGCGCCATAACACCGGGGCGGAATTGCTCGATCAGTATATCCGCTGTTTTGATAAGATTTGTGATATCAGATACATCACTAGCATTTTTCAAATCAGCCATGACTGAACGTTTTCCACCGTTCAATAATTTGAACAACGTATCGGTGGCGTTTAAATGACGCATATCATCGCCCATCGGAGGACGTTCGATTTTGATCACGTCAGCACCGCTTTTGGATAACATATGACTAGCCAAAGGCCCGGGTAACAATGTTGTTAAATCAAGCACACGCAAATCACCAAGCGGAGATGTTTCTGTAAAAGTATTAGATTGGCTGCTCACTTATTCAGACCAAATGGCAAGTTCGTTACCATTGGGGTCGATAAAATGAAACCGACGCCCCCCCGGGAATGAAAAAATCGGTTTGCAAATTTTTCCACCTGCTTTTTTTACATCATCCGCTTTCAATTCCAAATCATCGGCATAAAGAACGATTAAAGCCCCCGGAGATTGTGGTTGGGTTTCGCCCGTACCATCAAACCCGCCATCGATCCCAGCACCGGTAAAACTGATGTAGTCAAGGCCCCAATCGGTGAATGTCCAACCAAAAACTTGTGAATAAAAACGTTTGGTTTTTTGATTATCCACCAATGGAAATTCAATATAATTTATACAGTTATTTATATTCATTGCATTTTCCTGACACCCTTGAAGAATTGTTGTGGGTCTTGATTATCGATCAATATTGGCACAGAACGGGCTTCTCTGCTATACTGTTGATTGTGGTTTTGTTTGTAACGATGCTTGTCCGCCCGCATGCGTTTTGATTATGAGGCATACCTAAATGAACCCTCAAATTCTGATCTCGTTGATTTTTCTGGCGGCCCTGTTGTTGTTCTTTTGGGGGCGATGGCGACATGATGTGGTGGCTTTTCTGGCTTTGATCATGGCTGTTATAGTGGGTGTTGTCGATCTTAACGATGCGTTTAGCGGGTTTGGTCATCCGGCGGTAATCATGGTCGCCACTGTTCTAGCCATTAGCCGGGCACTGCAGATATCAGGTGTTATCGATATCATCGCCAAATACTTCGCCGGTATCGCCACCAGTTCGCTGGCTAATCTGGCTTTACTGACGATTGTCGGCGCTGTTTTGTCGGCATTTATGAATAATGTCGGGGCGCTGGCCCTGATGATGCCACTGGCCATGCAGACGGCCCAGTCTCCCAGCCGGGTTTTGATGCCGTTGTCTTTCGGTACAATTCTAGGCGGTATGATGACAGAAATCGGAACCCCACCAAATATTATTATTGCCACCTACCGCCGTGACATAACCGGGTACGGGTTCGAACTGTTTGATTTTGCCCCGCTCGGAGTTCCTGTTGCTGTGGTTGGGGTCGGGTTTCTGGTCACTCTAGGCTGGCGACTGATCCCCAAAGGTCGGCGCGGAGGCAAAACGTCCGCTGAAATTCTTGAAGGTGCCATGTATTTGACAGAAGCAAAAGTGGAAAATAATTCCCGCGCAATTGGCAAGACCGTCCGCCAACTGGAACGCATGGTTGATAATGACGCTCTGGTCATTGGTATCATTCGTCACAGCTTTCGCCATTTGGGGCGGGTGCGAGATATGACCCTTGAAAAAGGCGATATCGCGATCCTGAGAACTGAAAGCAGTGCTTTTCACAAGCTGCTGGAAATTGCTGATATGTCGCTGGTTGGTGATGCCAAAATCGGTCTGGATACATTGCGTTCTGACGAAGTCGCCCTGCAGGAATTCGTTATTATGCCGGGGGCACGTCTTGAGAGCCGTTCGGCCCGTGATGTGCGGTTAACTGAACGTTACGGCGTTAATATGCTGGGCATCGCACGTCAGGGCGAACGGATCAACGTGCGTTTGGGCCATGTCCAGTTTCAGGCCGGGGATGTGTTGTTGATACAGGGAGAAAAAGACACCCTGCAAGATACAATGGTTACGCTGGGTTGTGTTGCGCTGGCGGAACGTGGTTTACGCCCGGTTCACCGTCGCCGCAGACGGTTTTTGCCGCTAGCAATTTTCGCCATTGCCATTGCCGCCACCACAGTCGGTTTGCTGGCGGTGCAGATTTCTTTTTCCGCTGCCATTGTCGCCATGGTGATGCTTGAACTGATATCGCCCCGCGAAGTCTATGAAAGTATCGACTGGTCGGTGATCGTTCTGTTGGGGGCTTTGATTCCGTTAGGTGCGGCCCTTGAACACACCGGTGTCACCCTTGTTTTGGCCGACTTGATTATTGGTTCGGCAGATTTGTTCCCGGTATGGGCGATCCTTGGCATTGTCATGGTGTTGACCATGGCATTGACGAATTTGATTAACAATGCAGCAACGGCGGTGATGATGGCACCAATCGCGGTTGCCATTGCTGTCCGGACAGGTGTTAACATCGATCCGTTTCTAATGGTTACAGCCATTGCCGCATCTTCGGCTTTTCTGACGCCGGTTGGTCATCAGAATAATGTTCTAGTGATGGGGCCTGGCGGCTATAGGTTCGGTGATTACTGGCGTATGGGGTTGCCATTGCAAATCCTAATTGTTGTTTTGACTGTGCCGTTGGTGATGATCGTCTGGCCATTATAATCACTGTTTATATGGGGCCTACCGCAAAAAACCCGCCTATAAAACCGCACAAAAAACCGCACAAAAAACCGCACAAAAAACCCTTGGGAAATTTTCCCAAGGGTTCAGTGGCAGAGCAGACGTGTCTGCGCCCTGCTGAGGCTTTGTTAAGCCCGGTTCAGGAGTAACGGTATGGACGTCCGGCTTTGTCCATAACGTTGTTGTATTTTTTGAAGATATCGACAACTTTTTTGGCCCGCGGGCTTGTTTTGGCGATATCGTCCCAGAATTTACGGGCTTCGCCTTCGACGGTTGCCCATTCTGCATCAGGGATGGATGTGAGTTTAAGTTTGGTGCCATTAACCCGAAGGTCGGCTTCACCACCCCAATACCAATGTTGACGATAGTAATGTGAACTATCCATTGACAAATTGAACAAGGTTTTAAGATGTTCAGGCAATTCATTCCAGCGGTCTTCGTTAGCGAAGTACGATCCGATCCATGCACCGGAAATATTGTTGGTTAGGAAGTTGTCGGTGACATCAGCCCAGCCCACAGTGTAGTCTTCGGTGATGCCAGACCAGGCAATACCATCAAGTTCGCCGGTTTGAACGGCGACTTCGATATCTTCCCATGGTAAAGTGACTGGAATAACGCCAAAGCGTGTTAAGAATTTACCAGCAGTCGGGAACGTAAATACCCGCAAACCTTTTAGGTCGGCCAAGCTGTTGATCGGCTTAACCGTATTGAAATGGCATGGATCCCATGAACCGGCGCTTAACCATTTTACGCCTTTAACTTCGTTATAGGCTTCTTCCCAAATTTCTTTCAAACCGTATTGGTTGAACAGAACCGGCACGTCCAAAGAATAACGGCTGGCAAATGGGAAATAACCACCAAAAACGGAAACATCGGTGGGGGCAGCGATGGAATCGTCATCGCTTTGCACAGCATCGATGGTGCCTTTTTGCATGGCACGGAATAATTCACCGGTTGGAACCAGCTGATCAGCATAAAACAGCTCAATCACCATGTCGCCATTAGCCGCTTTGTTAAAAGCATCAATTTGCGGTTTGATAACATGTTGGGCCAATGCTGGGCCGGCATAAGTTTGCAGGCGCCATTTAATGGTTTTTGCAGTTTGTGAATGAACCGCTGGTGCTGCAAGTGACGACGCACCAACAGCGACCGTTGCAATTCCGGCATTTTTTAGAAACTCGCGTCTATTGCTCATAGTTTTAAACTCCCTATTTAAATAATCGGTTTTCAATTTTTTTCTAGCACAGCGCGCCATGACGACATTACCTTCGTCACAACATCAGTACCGTACATGTCTTTCCCCAATCTATGATACGACCACTGCGTTAAAAATCCAATTAAATTCCGTGTTTCGTTTCCTGTTACTCCTTTAGTGTCGCTAAATGGTTTACCGGCTATAAAAAGTGTTCGGTAGCCACATAGCGATTTCGGGGAAAATCATGACAAGGATCAAACCAAAAATCATAACCGCGACAAACGGGTACACTGATCGGTAGATATCCTTGATGGTAATTTCGGGCGGGGCCATAGCCCGCATTAAAAATAAATTGTAGCCAAACGGTGGTGTCATATAAGCAATTTGACAGGTGATCGTATACAGCACGCCGTACCACACCAGATCAAAACCTAAAACTTTAACCAACGGCACATAAAGCGGGGCGACGATCACCAACATTGCGGTGTCATCCAAAAACATGCCCATAATCAAATAAGAAAGCTGCATTAAAATCAGCACTTCCCACGGTGTCAAATTCAGCCTGCCGATAAACAATCCTTCGATGGATTTAACCGCACCCAATCCGTCAAACACAGCACCAAAAGCTAAGGCGGCTAAAATAATCCACATGAACATGCAGCTAACAGCCAAAGTTTTACGTAATGTTTTTTCCATTACATCGCGGGTTAACCGGCGTTGTATAAGGGCGGCTATGGTCGCCGCTGTCGCACCTACGGCTGAACTTTCAACCAAACTTGTGACGCCCATTATAAACAAACCGGTCATGGAAAAGAAAATCGCCAACGGCAAAAGGCCTGCTTTTAATAAACGGATTTTTTCCCACCAAGACACGTTGCGTTCTTCTTTGGGTAACGCCGGTCCTAATTCAGGCTGTAATTTGCAACGCACGACAATATATAAAATAAACAAGCCAGCCATCATAAATCCAGGAATAGCCCCGGCGAGCCAAAGCTTACCAACCGGCTGGCGGGCAATCATGGCATATAAAACCAAAACGACGCTGGGGGGCACTAAAATACCAAGCGAACTACCAGCCTGTATGACCCCGGTGACCATGATTTTATCATACCCCCGCTTCAACAGTTCTGGTAGAGCAATGGTTGCACCAATGGCCATGCCCGCCACACTTAGGCCGTTCATGGCAGAAACAGCGACCATCAACCCAATGGTACCGATGGCAAGACCGCCATTTAGTGGCCCCATCCAGACATGGAACATTTTATATAAATCATCGGCGATGCCGGATTCAGATAACATGTACCCCATATAAATAAACAATGGTAACGTTAATAACGGGTACCATTTCATCAGTTTCATAGCAGCGCTAAAGCCCATTTCCGAGCCACCATCACCCCACAGAATTAAAGCGGCTGCAGCAGCTGTAAACCCAATGGCCCCAAAAACGCGCTGCCCTGTTAACAGCATGACCATCATGGTTGAGAACATTAAAAGAGCAATTAGGTCGTAACTCATATCGTAGTTCCCTCAACCTGATCTATATCCAAGATCGGCCTTCCTTTAATTGTATAACCCCGTGACCGGGCTAAGTCTTTGATGAATGTGGCAACGGCTTGCAAGAGCATCAGCAATATTCCAAATGACATAATAATTTTAATCGGAGCCATATAAGGCGCCCATGATGAATAGCTTTTTTCACCATATTCAACGGCGTATTCCGTGCTGGAATAGCCACCATACAACAACAATATCAGATAACTGATCAAGGCTACGGATGTTATCGTGTCGGAAAAGCCTTTTTGTTTTGATGTCCAGTTACTGTACAGTAAATCCATGCGCACATGGCCACCCAATTGCATGGAATAGGCACCACCTAACATGTAATAGGCGGCCATTACAAATTGCGCCATTTCCAAAGTCCACAAAACAGGCAAGAAAAAAGTTTTCATGATCGATGAATATAACAAGACACCCAGCATGGCGAAGACCAAATACATGGCGAAACGCCCAACAACGTAACTGATTTTATCAATCACTTCGACGTAGCCAACGACGATTTTTGGCATTGCTTTATTCATAAAATACCTACTGTATTTTGTTTAAGCATTGAATTTTTTATCATACAATCACGCCCCATGGCGACAACGGTTATACTGAAAATGCGATTAGTGATCATGGGCACAGTCTTTCACCGCTTGTTCTATATATTTGGCTAATCGTTTTACCATACGCTGACAATCAGCTTCATTGCTAATCAGATCATTGCGTATTTCAATCATCACATTAAGCAAACCACGTGATACGGCGTGTTCCGTTAATGTATAGGTGACATCGTCTTCGGGCCCATAAGGTTGATTACGCATTACCGACAAAACACCATCGGCTTTAGCGGAGTCTAATAATTTATCAGCTAACCGGGCATCGGCATCATGCAAAATACCTAAATCAAAATCACGGGACACCCCTGCATAAATCGGCGTAAAAGAATGGATGGTGATAACAATGGGCTTTTGTTTTGTTTGTATAGTTTGTTCAATAACCGTTATTAGCGCATCTCGAAATGGTTTGTAGTATTTATTTTCACGATTTTTACGCTCTTGGCTGCTAATGCCAACGTTGCCCGGAATAACATGGTTTTCGCTTCGTTCTGGTACGGCGCTTTTGACGTCTGCATGCCTGTTGCAATCGTAAACTAACCGGGACACAGCAGGTGTCACCAAGGGGGCATCAAAATACTGACTTAATCCTTTGGCAACGGACAATGCCCCCGGATCCCATGCAATATGACTTTGTAAAGTTACAGCATCCAAGCCTAAATCGGAATATGCTTCAGGAATGGCATTCGATGCGTGTTCACAGACCAACACAATATGACAACGGCCATTTATATTGATGACGTGATCGTTAGCAATGATTTCTGTTTCGCCTGATCGCAACTGTGGCTTCACGTGGTTCGTGCCTTATCCCTGAGAACACAAACGGTAGTCATTTGTGTTTTGTTTGTTTTTGAACGTCTCATTTTTCAGTGAAACGTTCGTTTCAGTAATGATTAGCACATTCAATACCGAGACTGAAACAATTATTTCTGTTTTTGCTTCAAAGTTGGCAATTATTCGGTCATAATCTAATCTAGAATTCCTTTTTCGTGGCATGTTCCTATGGACATATTTTTTATATAAGGTGAAACCCGGCATGAGCTCATCCAAAGATCTAACGGTTGCCGAACGTATCCGCAGCCAGTTCGGGCAGTTAACCCGGGCCGAACGACAACTTGCAAATGCTGTACTTGCTAATTACCCCGTATCGGGCTTGGGTAGCATCACAGCCATTGCCGAAGCATCCGATGTATCAACACCAACAGTCGTTCGCATGGCCAAAAAATTGGGCTTCAAAGGTTTTCCGGAATTGCAAGCGGCCCTGCGCCAAGAAGTCGAGGCCACCATTTCCAACCCGATTAGCAAACATTACAGATGGACCGAAGAAGCCCCTGATACCCATATTTTAAATCGTTTTGCCGATGCCGTCATGACGAATATGCGACAAACGTTACGGCAAATAAACCCGGTAGAATTTAATGCGGCGGCTGATTTGCTCGCTAAATGTGATGGCACGATCCATGTTGTCGGCGGTCGCATCACTCGGTCATTAGCGGATTATTTTTTCACCCATATGCAGGTCATTCGTGATCGGTTGACGTTAATCGCGTCCAATTCCAATACGTGGCCGCATTTTATTTTAAATATGCAGCCGGGCGACGTCTTGGTCGCTTTTGACATCAGGCGTTATGAACGTGATATTCATCATTTGGCGGAAATGGCCCATTCGAAACAAGTGAAATTGGTTTTATTCACCGATCAATGGGGGTCGCCCGCCGCCAAACATGCAGATCATGTATTTCATTCTCGTATCGAAGCTCCGTCAGCATGGGATTCGTCCGTGGTTACTTTATTCATTATCGAAGCCTTGATCGCCGCCATTCAGACAGAAACATGGGATGAAACCGAAGGACGCATGAAAACACTGGAACATCTTTTTGATCAAACCCGTATGTTCCAGAAATTCAGCTAGCGACAGAATTTAATTAAAGATGAATAAAATCAGTATGTTAGATTAAAATCCGCCGCGGCTCTCCTTGACGTTACATGAATATTATGCCATTATAATGGGTCTATTTTTTTCGGCTAGAAATGCGAATCGGGTGCTGCGCCGGGTCATTCGCTTTCCAAGGCGCAACGCCTCTACAGGGTTTTCGGACATAGATATGAACAGGTGTTGGATTAACCTCAATTGCTGATCTAATTTTGCTCTGGCCGATTCCTACTTAGCGGAGGGTCGTGCGATGTTTTTGAAATCACCATACAAAAATTCTTTTTTTCTGATGGCCTTTGCCTTGTTTCTGACAATGGGAATTATAGGCCCTATAAAGGCTGAACATCCCAGTTTTGAACATAATATTTATCCTATCCTTAAACTTTATTGTCTGGATTGCCATCAACCGGGCGGCGAAGGGTTCGAAATTAGCGGACTTGATTTAAGGACCTATCAAAGCCTGATAAAAGGGACAAAATTTGGTTCCGTTATTGTTCCGGGTGATGCTTTTTCAAGTAACTTGATGGTTGTTATTGAAGGCCGGGCTGACAAGAGTATTAAAATGCCCATGGGCAGTTATCGCCAGCAACCGACCCGTAATGATCGATTGCTTTTAAGGCGCTGGATCAATAACGGCGCCAGAAATTCGCTGGCTTATAAAGAAAAAATTGTCCCGATCTTTAACATGTATTGTCTGGAATGCCACCAGCCGGGCGGCAAAGGGTATATCGCTAGTGGCTTTGACATGCGCACCTATGACAGCTTGATGAAAGGGACCCGTTTTGGCTCGGTGATTGACGAAGGGGACGCCTTTAGCAGTAATTTGATGGTTGTGCTGGAGGGACGTTCAAGCAAAAAAATCAAAATGCCACACATCGAAAGGCGTGATCTATCAAGATGGGAAAAATATTTGATCAGGGCGTGGATCAACCGGGGGGCGCGTGACAATTAAGGCGCGGCGCAAAGGAGTTGTTATGGATATGCGAAAAATTATGTGCTGGATAATACGGCCATCGGTTAAATCGATATAATGGAAACCTGAAACGATATAGGCTTTGGCAACGCCACATCATTAAAGTTGAAATTTATTAAGCAAATACACATTTATTTACAAATGAGGTTGCAATAGTCTAATATCAACCAGATACTATTTTTTTATACGTCCGCCTAATCAGGCCTTAAAAATGAAAGTCTTGCACGATTATGGCAAAACCAACCATTGAAAATATACTCCACGAAATTCGACTTGAATTTATTGTCACCACTTCTGAACGATTAACGGTGGTTGATGATTTAATATCTACAATGATTGATGATGGCAGCGAAATTGATGATAGCTTAATTGAATTCCAGCGTCATATTCACAGCATTAAAGGCCAAGGCGCTACTTTTGATTTCCCGACAGTCAGCACCATTGCTCACAGATTAGAAGACTATATCGAAACGGCGCCTGCTTTACGCAACAAACAACTATTGGATATGCAGATATTTGTTGATGTCATCCGCCAAATCATCGAGTCTGGAGACGATCCTTCGGAATCTGAAGCCAAGAAAATATTAACCGATTTACCGGTCACAACTGCCGTTAGTACAGCGACGATCAGCGCGCAATCTAAACTGCGTGTGGTACGTATATTGTTGGTCATGGATAAAGGAACACAGCGCCGGATCATTGGCAAAGAATTAGTGTCTTGTGGGTTTTATGTAAGTAATGCAGATACACCCTTAATCGGGATTGGTGAAGCATTAGCCCATCCACCGAATATCATTATCGTCAACGGCGTCATGAAAGAAATGTCGGGGCTGGAATTTGCCAAAACAATGGGCGTTTTAAAGGCCACAGAAAAATGCCGCATCGTTGTGGCAACGGCAACGGCTTTTTCCAAAGCCGATTTAGAAACCTGCCCCAAAGGTATAGCTATTGTTAAAAAAGGCACTCATTTTTCTGAAGATTTAACAGAACACCTTATCGATTGGGGATATTTCGGCGATATTGGTAACGCAACCGCCACCACGTGAAATTAAACATTCACGCCAAATATCCATATCGAATTAAGGATCAATTGTTTGATGGCTTTGACCGTTGACGAAAACTACCAAATGCCGTGGCTATTCCAATACCGGCAAAGATAAGGACTGCTGGAATTTGTCCTGTGTTATTAACAACAAAACCGACAAGATCATTTAGAAAGCTCGCGAAATTTTTTGTACTTCCGGGCTCACTTACGTTTCCAAAAAGTGATAAAAATGACAAGTAAGACCCCAAGCCCAAACTGCTAATAATGCCCATGTAGTTTTTCCAATTATTTTTATTCAATTCCTTTCTATCCCCTCTCTCCAATTTTGTACCCGTCAGGAATTCGTTTTTTATGCATGACAGGCCTATGCGATCTTGTCCATCCTGTTTTGGATTAATCCATTTAGCGCTTCCCGGTACTGGGCGGAATGCGGCCTTTCCTTATTATAAACGTCTTTGCATTTGTCTATGATCTGCATTGTTTGGGCAATACCACATTAATCTGACAATACCAGTTTCACTCAAGCTTTGCCGTTAAATGACTTCGGCATTAAATTGTGCTGCGCTTTCAAGCATTATCGTCCACAGAGACAGGGCAAAGCCACGGTTCACCAGAAGCTCGAATGCGTGCTCAGAACGCCACAATGTGACGCCAGTATGATGAAAGGCCGTGGAAGCGACCGTCCCGACCGGGAAGGCGTCCCCTCTTAAATCCAGTGGCAGATGGCGGTTCAAAAACAGTGCCGCCTGAGGGCCAGAAATGCTTAACCAGACACGGGAATGCGATAAATTAAGAACGGCTCCCTGATTGGCGGGCATGACTGAGGGAAGCACATGCTCAGCAGCACCAACCAACCACCATTTCAGCGGCTCAATACGCATCAACGAACCGTTTGGCGTGATCTCCGCCCTGCCCGGACCGGGGGCTTGCCCGACCCCAACCATTTGCGCGGCCTTAACGCTGACGATGTTTAAAGTGTCGGGCCACGCTGCCAGCTGAATTAAGGACAAATTTTTATTTTCCAAGAGGGTCACCCCGCAAGTGCCTGCGTCGCCTAAGCGACCTGTCCGGTAATGCCCGTTTAGGGCGGAAACCCGTTCAACCATGCATTTTCTCCCCGTCTGGATCGACCATGTGGGGGGAGACGATCTGGACTTCAATATGACCCTGTCGTACGGGGTCCGCCGCAACAACGGTTTGCCCGGCCCACGTTTCGTGACCACCTGTAATAAAACCTAAACCGATCCAATGACCCAGTTCGGGCGAATGGGTTACCCCGGTGATCCAGCCTTCGCCAAAACCCGAAACGGCATCTGCAGTGCAAAGAAGTGCGCCGGCATTGAATGTTTGTGTGCGATTTTTTGGAAAGATACCGACCAATCTGGGTCTGTCTTCCCGCAGCAGCTCAGGGCGCTTGCGCAAGGAACTGCCGATATAGGATTTGTTTTCCGAAGCCATTTTACTTAAGCCCGCATCATCAATGCTGATGCGGCCATCAAGTTCGGCCCCGGTGACATGGCCTTTTTCAATACGCAGTGCGCCCAAGGCCTCAAGCCCGTACAGGCAACCTGCAAGTGATACCGTCTCGGTCCACAGCATGTCCATCATAGCACTGGCGTAATCAGAAGGCACATAAACCTCGAAAGCCATTTCGCCGGAAAAGCTAATCCTTGCAATACGACAGGCAATACCGCCCTTCAGCGTGGTTTCTATGACGCCCATAAAAGGAAACACGTCGTTATTCATGACCGAAGGGTCTTCCACACAGGCTGCGAGACACGCGCGGGATTTAGGCCCGGCCACCGCGCAACCAGCCCATTGATCGGAGACAGAGGTCACATGGACCTTCAGATCAGGCCAACGGATCTGCAGCAATTCTTCGAGCCAGACCATGACTTTGGCGGCATGGGCCGTTGTTGTCGTCATAAAATAATCGGTTTCAGACAAGCGCCATGTCGTGCCGTCATCCATCACAATGCCATCATCACGAAGCATGATGCCATAACGCGCTTTGCCAATCGGCAGTTTGGCGAAAGGATTGGTATAAACACGGTTGAGCAATTGTGTGGCGTCCGGCCCTTGAATGGCGATTTTCCCAAGCGATGTTACATCACACAGACCGACCGTGCTCCGCACAGTCGCAGCTTCGCGCACGTAAGCCCGTGAAATATTTTCCCCGGCACGGGCAAAATACCAGGGCCGTTGCCACAATCCGACGTTGGTCATGGTCGCGCCATGGGCCAGATTCCAGTCATGCATTGGGGTACGCCGTAATGGTCGGAAATGGTGGCCGGAATGACGCCCGCAAAGGGCACCAATGCTGATCGGCGTGTAAGGTGGGCGGAATCTCGTCGTCCCGACTTCGGGAATTTCCTTGCCCAAAGCCTCGGCCATCAACGCCATGCCAATAATATTGCCCATCTTGCCCTGATCGGTGGCCATCCCCAACGTCGTATAACGTTTTAAGTGTTCGACCGAAACGAAACCTTCGCGGTGGGCCAAACGCACATCGTCGGCGGTGACATCATGTTGGGGATCAACGAAGCTTTTGAGTTTTTCTCCGGGGACCTTGATTTCATAAAGAGGGCGGATCGGATTGTGCCAGCCACCGGGCTTAAGGACCGGGGCCGAAGGCGTGGACAGGCCTAAGTCTTTTGCTGCTGCCGCACCAGCGGACATGCCAGAGGCCTCGCAATCATCCATAGTCCAGATCCCTGCCGCCGAACCGGCCAAATGGAGACATGCGCCAAATTCAGTAGGGACAAAACAGGCATTTTCAGCATTCCAGACTGGTAGTCCGCCTCGATGAGAAAAAAGGTTGATAACAGGAGACCAGCCGCCGGAAACGAGAACAAGATCACAGGATTGCTTTCCGCTCTCCTTCCAACCCGCACCATCAGCAATCGCCGTTTTCAATCCGCTGACACCTTTTGCACCAACGACTTTCATCGGCGCCGTGGCCATCTGCAAGGTGACACCATGATTATGGGTCCGCTCTGAAAGGGCCTTTGAAACCGACGCTCTGGCATCAAGCAATGTCACTTTTGCCCCGGCTTTGCTTAACTGTCCGGCCGTAGGGTAGGCCGAATCATTATTGGTCGCGATGACAATGTTTTGCCCGGCCAGCACGCCGTAACGGTTCAGGTACACCCCGGCGGCTGCAACGGTCATAACGCCGGGCCGGTCATTGTTGCCAAAAGCGATGCTGCGTTCCAGAGCCCCCGTCGCAATGATCGTGCTTTTTGCCCGCACCGTCCAAAACCGCTGACGTGGCAAATGATTAGAACCAGAAGCCGTGTATTCGCTGACCCGTTCCAGCAAGCCGGCGGTGCCGTGATCATAAAGTCCAAAAGCCGTGGTGCAGGGCATTATCCGCACACAGGCGTCCTTGAGCTGGGCGATCAAACGGACCCGTTTGCTTTCCGTATCCGCGCCCGGCTGACTTAGAAGATCGCCGCCGAGTTGATAATCCTGTTCAACTAAAATGACATCCAGACCGGTTTTAGCGGCAGTTAGGGCAGCGTTCAGTCCCGCTGGTCCTGATCCGATCACCAGAACATCGCAGTAATCATGGGCGTGCTCGTAACGGTCTGGATCAGGGGCTTTTGGTGGCGTGCCCATACCGGCGGCTTTTCGGATTAGCTTTTCATACTGCATCCAGATACCGGTACCATTGCCGCTGCCCCATTCGAAAGGGGGAAGGCCCATAAAAGTTTTATAATAAAACCCGGCTGAAAAAAAACGACTGAATAAACCGGCAACAGCCCCCATATCGAAACGCACGTTTGGCCAAGCGTTTTGGCCATGGGCGACAAGACCATCATAAAGTTGCTGAGACGTCGCCCTGACGTTGGGGTCATGACGGTCCCTGTCTCCGACGCTGATAATGGCCCCGGATTCTTCGACACCGGCCGACATAATGCCGCGCGGGCGGTGATATTTAAAGCTGCGGCCAAGCACCCGTTGATTGTTGGCCATCAATGCAGACGCCAGCGTATCACCGGCAAATCCTGTTAAACTCAGCCCATCCCATTTGAAGGTCAGGCTTTTGGACCTGTCGATATGGCCGCCAGTTGGAAGTCGTCTTGCGGTCATGTTTCTCCCTCCAATGCTTTCGCCATGCCGGGGTGGGCCGGGCGAACCGAGCGGATTTCATGGCTCATGGTATCGCGTTCGACTATCAGCCACATACGGCATCCATTAAGATGCTGCCATGTCTCAAATTGCATGCCGCGGATGTTTTTTCGCTGAAAAACAGCTTCATGCCATTCGCCAATCGGCGCATCAAGCGGGGGATACTTTATTGAACCGTCGCCGCCATAGCTGAATTCGCTATGGTCGCGTTCGCCGCAAAATGGACAAGGGATACGTAACATTTTTAAAGCTCCTTAACCATGCAGTTTCGGATCGGGGCCAGCGCCGCGTTCGTCAATATTCACGCCGCGCTCGAAACGATTGAGATTATAATTGGCAATAATCGGATGCGGACGGTCGTTGGCGATCAGATCGGCGAAATACCAACCGGACGCCGGGCTGGCTTTAAAACCGCCATAGTTCCAACCCGCGTTCAGGTAAAGATTATCCAGCGGTGTTTTACAGATAAAGGGTGAGCCGTCCATGGACATATCCACCACCCCGGACCAATGGCGCAGTAAACGGACGCGGCCAAGACAAGGCAAAATCGACATTGCACATTCAGCGACATCCTGAATAATCGGTAGATTGCCGCGCTGGGCATAGGATTTGTACCAATCCAGATCACCACCAAAAACCATGCCGCCCTTGTTGGATTGCGAGATGTAAAAATGCGCACCACCAACACCAAATACAACGACTTGGTCAAGCATCGGCTTTAAAGGCTCTGTGACAAAGGCCTGCAATTTGTGGGACTCGATGGGCAGCGTTTGAAAACCAGCCATATTCCATAAACGCGAGCTATTCCCTGAAACCGCAAAGCCAACTTTTTTGGCCCCTATTGATCCGCGGGATGTCTCCAGACTTACAATTTGTCCGTTCTTACGGGTCGTGCTGGTGACTTCGCAATTCTGAATGATGTCGACGCCTAGTTGATCGGCGGCACGAGCATAGCCCCATGCAACGGCATCATGTCTGGCCGTCCCAGCACGCTTTTGCACGGCTGCTCCGATAATCGGGAAACGGGCGCCTTGGCTGTAATCAAGAAGCGGAACATTACGTTTAAGCGTTTCCAGATCCCAAAGTTCGCCATCCGATCCCGTCAACCGCATGGTGTTGTACCGGCGCGCGGCGGCGTCTTTTGCCGCAGGGCTATGCAACAGACTGATATGGGCGCGCTGGCTGAACATGACATTATAATTCAGATCATGGCTAAGATTTTCCCACAATTTCAGTGCGTGCTCATAAAATTCCCTGTTGCCCGGCATCATATAATTGGAACGGACAATCGTCGTATTGCGACCGGCGTTGCCGCTCCCCAACCAGCCTTTTTCAAGCACCGCAATGTTTTTCAGTCCGTGATTTTTCGCCAGATAACAGGCGGTCGCAAGACCATGCAGTCCGGCCCCAACAATCACCACGTCATATTCGGGCTTTGGTTCCGGGTCACGCCATTGGCGCTGCCAACCCATTTGTCCGGCCAACCCATATTTAAAAACATTCCATGCAGAAAAGCGTGTCATGGTGATGGCCTCCCCAGACTTCCACCGCGTTTATGGTGTCGCCAGAAACCCAAAACTGCACTCATTTTTTTGACTTTCCTACAAGAGAGATTGAAGTATTCATCGTTCCATTGACAAATCAGGAAGCGGCGCGCCAGCCGCCGGGGCGCATGGTTTCGGAAGGTAACAAAATTTCAAAGCGCTTCCGGATTTCATGTTCCACTTCCAGCGGCATCACATCAGGCCAGTGTGTTTCGAGTATTTCCTGTGCCCGACCCTTGGCGATGGTGCGGATGTCCTGTTCACCGGCCGCGACCCAGTCATCCCGGGAACCGCGATCAAAAAGTTCCGGATAAAAATATTCCTCGTTCATCAGTCCGAGCGTATGGGCGTGACCAAGATAATGATTGGCCCCGTTACAAACGTCGTCAATGACATCGATTGCCAACGATTGCTCTGTGACTTCAATGCCCCGCGTCAACCGCATAACGGTACCGTTGATTTCATTATCAATGACGTATTGATCGTAAGAAACAGTCAGCAAACTTTCCAAAAAACCGGCGGAATGGTGAACGTAATTGGATCCGGCCAAAGCCGCAGCCGCTGTGGTCATGCCTTTTTCGAAACCAGCCTGCGCATCACCGACCTTGGAGTCAGCAATGCCTGAAGAATTGTAAAGAGGAACTTTTAGATATTGGGCGATCTGCGCACAAGCAGCGTTAAGAAGGGCGAACTCTGCCGAACCGCCAGCGAACGATCCTGTGCGAAGATCGGCCTGTGCCGGAACACAGCCCATGATTAATGGGTATCCGGGTTTTTGCAGATTAACATATGTGAACCCGGAAAGTTGTTCAGCGATTAACTGGACAAGCGTGCCGGCCAGCGATGCCGGAGATGTGGCACCCGCCTGAGGTGCTGACGAGGTCACAACGGGGATATCATGAGCGATAATTTCATCCAAAATCTCGACGGTCTCCATCGCATAACGCAGAGGCGATACGGTCCAACATGCAGTTAAGGATATCGGTGGTCGGGCATCAAATTGGCTTTTACCGCCAGCAATAATATCCCCGACAGCACGAATAGCGGGGACTTTTTCTGGCATATAAGCATTGCTCATCACATGCTTTTTTGTGGCTGCGAGACAGGCATAAAGCTGGTTTACGTCGATCTGTTCGTTGCTCAAGTCGCGGCAGACGACAGGTCTCATGTAAAAATGAATGTGTTGCAGAGTATCAACGAGCCGACCTATGTGAAAATTGTCACTGAGGACCGTTTCCCGTACGTCATCGTTTAAATCAACGACTTTTACTGCCTGTCCGCCGGTACCAAGATATACACGCCTGCCACCTAGCCTCAAATCGTGACAAGGATCACGCCCTGCCAATAACACTTCTGGGCGTGCCGCAGCCATGGCTTGATCAATCAGACGCGCAGGTATATAGACCCGGTTTTTATCAGTATCGATGCGGCAGCCAACCTTCTCGAAAAAATCCCGGCACGGGCTGGGTCCGACTTCGATCCCAGTCCGATCCAGCACCTCGTAAGCCGCCCCGACAATCCTTTTGACTTCCTCATCGGTGAGCGGTTTAAACGTTCCGCCTTCCAGTCCCGCGGGCACCGGATTCGTTATTTTTGCATCACTGTCCGTGCGATTTCTTCGATTGCGTCGTTTCCTAGGTTGCATATTTCTATCCTTTTTCAAATGTTCGTATAAACAGCGCGCAGGTTCGCTTCAAAATCATGGCAAGGGTTGCCCGGCAAGGCATTAATTTCTCCAGCAGCCCCAGCAAGCCCCAGCAAGCCTCAGCAAGCCAAGGGCGACTGTGCCTTTCTTAAAATATTCCCGTATTGCTTCAGCGTACAAAATCCGGAATACCCAGCTCTTCGGCAAGGCGTTCTGTTTCACGCATGACCAGAGAAAGGTCGCTGTCACGCACTGTGGGTAATAGGGACCGGGCTCTTCTGACATTCTCGTAATCAAGTTGGGCGACTAACAGTTCTTCTTCATTGCTAGCGATTGCGATCTCCTCGCCAAAGGCATTGATGACGCGCGAGCCTCCCCAAAAGGTGAAGTCCAATTCTGTACCGCAGCGGTTCGCCATTATAATCGGGGCGCCGTACATCATCGCGTAAAAACGGGTAGTCAGCGCCCAGCCACCCGGGTTATCAAACCCGGCTCCTACGGCTTCAATGGCGGAGCTAATCGGGGAAATCAAAAATGTTGCACCGTGCAGAAATGCCAGATGGACCAAGGCCGGGTTCCAAAGATCGGCACAGATCATCAACCCGGCTCGCCAATAATCATCGAGCGCTGTGGTTTCGATGAACCGGCCCTTGGCAAAATGTTTTCCCTCTTCAAGCTTTCCGTAATTTGGAATGTTGATCTTTCGGTGCATATGTTCAAATCGGCCGTCATGAAGGATGGCCGCAGCATTGTAAAATTGCGCGGCGGGCCCCTCCTCAATAAAACCGATAACGACCCGCATATCACCGGCCGCTTCAGCAAGCTTTCTCAGTCTATGGTCATCTCTTCTGAGGGCCACACTCAGTAAATCCTTTGTGCCGTGGTGCCCCGCCAGCGAGACTTCCGGAAAGACAAGAATATCGAGTTTTGCTTCATGGCCACGCCTGATCCACTCATGATGTTTCTTGAAATTTTCGTCGATATCCCTAAAATTACTAGCAATTTGGGCGATGCCAAGTTGAAGAGTTGTGGATGTAGTCATAATAATTCCTGTATGAAAGCCGGACGCGGCTGGCCGGGCGCGTCCGAATTGGTCCGCGCCCGGCAATTATTGATACCTTAGTTGACAAGCCCTTTCTCTTTAAGGAAGGAGGCTGCGACGGCCTCAATCGTTTCTTTGTCAACGTCAACACGCGCATTGAGGCGCTGAAGTGTTGCATCATCGAACTTGGATGACAAACTTTCAAGAATTCCGCCAAGTTCCGGGTTACTATCCAATGTTTTTTTGCGGATTACCGGCGCTAGTGCATAAGCAGGAAAAAATCCCTTGTCATCCTTAAGAACAGTAAAACCAAAAGCGGCAATGCGGCCATCGGTTGCGAAGACAAGGCCGACATCAATCTGGCCATCTTTCAGTGCCTGATAGATCAACCCGGATTGCATAGGTGCCAAATTGCTTCGTGTTGCCTTGAAACTGTAGGCTTTCTGTAATCCAATTAAACCGTCAGGGCGCTTGGGAAATTCTGCGTTAACACCCATTTTAAGCTTGCCACCACTACTGTATGATTTGGCGAGGGCGCTCAGCGTCATCATGTTTTTAGCTTTTGCATCACTCGAACGCATGGCCAGTGCATATGTATTGTTGGCCTTGGATGGCGATAGCCATACCAACCCTTTTTTCATGTCGAGCTCTTTGACGCGCTTGAAAGTTTCATCAACAGAGAGCTGCTCCTTCACCTTGTTGTAGGTGACAAGGGACGTGCCTGTGTATTCCCAATAGACATCAACCTGACCGTTTTCCTGTGCAGAGCGGACAACCTTGCTGCCCATTCCTTCGCGTTTATTAACCTTGAAGCCTTTTGCGCTTAGAAGCTGTGACGTCATTTCCGTTACCAGCAGCTGTTCCGTGAAATTTTTACCGCCGACTGTAATTTCTGCGGCGTTGGCGGTAACGGGTGAAAGCAGCATGATGGCTGCGATTGTAGAGATAATATATTTATACATTTCTGTTACTCCTGATTTGCTCTTAAGGTTTTAGTAAAATTAGTACACGAAATTGAGTTAGCCATTCGGATTAACGCCCTTAGGCACAGTCCATTGTTGTAGTTGGCTAACGACGAAATCCGTGGCAATCGCGAGTAACGCCACGGGAATAGCGCCTGACAACATCATCCCTATTTCATCGAGATCGATGCCGGTAAATATCAATTCTCCCAGACCGCCCGCACCGATCAGAAACGCCAGCGGGACTGTGCCAACATTGATCGCCAATGCCGTGCGAATTCCGGCGAAGATAACGTAGAGAGCATTTGGGATTTCCACACGCAACAGTATCTGCGCGGGCGTCATTCCCATACCTGTCGCGGCCTCAATCAGAAACTTCGGTACGGCCGTTATCCCGACAAAGGTATTGCGAATAATGGGCAATAAGGTGGCGATCCAGAGTGCAAAAATCGCGGGTGTTTTACCAATACCCAAAAAGCTCATGGATAAAGCTAGAATTGCCAGCGTGGGTATCGTCGTGCCAATATTGAAAACCTGCATGATGTTCTCGGAAAACCTCAGCATCCGAGGGCGGCTCAACCAAATACCGACAGGAATTCCGACGACGATGGCCAATCCGCTTGAAACGGCGACTAGGTACAGATGATCACCGGTGAGGAAAATAATATCGTCCCTGTAATTAACCGTCATGTCTTCGATCAGGTTCATACGTTCACTGAAGATGCCAAGCAGGAACACCCCAAAGAGCCCAAGATATATTGAAGTGCTTTTAATGAAATTTTGGTTACCCATGATGGATCACTAATCCTGCACTTCACGGTACGCGGAACCCAAAAGATGCGTAACGCCACGTTGCGTGATGTTACCGACAAAAACGCCATTATCGTCAACAACCACAAGCCAGTTGGTATCGTGACGGAACATCGAAGAAACGGCGTTTCGCAGATCATCTTTCACCTTGATGGTGATGGGCAACGGGGCCCTATGATCGCCGACCAACCCTGACTTGCCCTTTAAATCGTTAAGGCGTAGCGATCCTATCGGTTTGCCCAGTTTTGTAACAACGACAATGTTTGCGTGGCCACGATCTTGCATCAATTTACTGGCTGCATTCAATTCATCGGTTACCAGTACACTCGGGCGTTCAAATTCTAAAGCATCATTGACCGTCAACAGTCGAAGGCGTTTCAGTGTACGGTCAGATCCAACGAAATCGGCGATGAACTTATCAGCCGGATGTGAAAGGATCATATCCGGCACGTCATATTGAACGAGAGCCCCCTCGCGAAAGATGGCGATCTTGTCTCCCATCTTGACGGCTTCATCAATATCATGACTGACGAACATGATGGTTTTGCGAATTGCGCTTTGCATTTTCAGGAATTCATCCTGAATAATTTCCCTGTTGATCGGATCAATGGCGCCAAAAGGTTCGTCCATCAACAAAACAGGCGGGTCTGCCGCCAATCCCCGGGCGACCCCGATGCGTTGTTGCTGCCCACCGGAAAGTTCTTTCGGGAAGCGCTTCAAAAAAACCGAGGGCTCCAAAGCCATCATCTCTACAAGTTCAGCAGCGCGTTTGCGGGATTTTCCTTTGTCCCAACCGAGCAGATCGGGCACAGCACAAATATTGTCTTCGACTGTCATGTTCGGAAAAAGACCAATTTGCTGGATGACGTATCCAATGTTTCGGCGCAACTCCACAACGTCGCTTTCGTCCGTGTCTTTGCCGTTGATAAAAATTTTACCGGACGTGGGTTCGATCAACCGGTTGACCATTTTCATGGTCGTCGTCTTGCCGCAGCCAGAGGGCCCTAAAAGAACGCATATCTCGCCTTCTGGTACGACCATGTTGACGCGATCAGACGCCATAACGGGACCTTTCGCGGTTTCGAAAACTTTTGTCAGGTTCTCTAACTCAATCACAACATAAATTCCTCGTCCGCCATCCGTTGTCTCATTTATCTCATTCCCACTGGGGTTAATCGGCGTTGCACCCAAAGAAGCCCGTAGTCGGCAATAATCGCCAGAATACTCACCGCCAGCGCACCCGTGATAAGTTGACGCGGATCTGTTTGAGAAATTCCCCGACTGATGAATGTTCCCAATCCGCCGGCGCCTATATAAGCAGCAATGGCGGTGACGCCGATATTCATCACGACGGCCGTTCTGACACCGGCCATGATAATGGGCAGAGAAAGCGGTATTTCAACCATTCGCAGCCGCTGATATGTTGTCATCCCGATCCCTTTTGCGGCTTCACGTAATGACGGATCGACATTTTTGATTGCCGTGTAGGTGTTGCGAATGATCGGTAATTGGGAATACAGCAATGCCGCGATCATCGCCGGCAAATACCCGATCCCTTGGCCAATTGTTGATAGAATCGGAATCATTATGCCGAACAATGCGATTGAAGGAATAGTGATGATGATAGAAGCAATGTAGAGGACTGAGTTAGCAACTTTTTCATTCTGTGTAATCGAAATGCCGATAGGAACACCGGTTAGTATAGCTAAAAAGACAGCAGCGCCGACTATGGAAAGATGTTCAAGCGTCCTTACTCCAATCACATCAAGATTGGCGAAGATAAATTGAATTATTTCCATAAACCTCCCCCCTTATTTAGATACCTGTATTTGTTATTTCAGGTCATTAACCGACACCGAACCAAGAACGTTTTCAGTCCCGGTTTCGAAATCAGTTGAGAAATATCATGAATGACCCTTGGCTAAATGAGGATATAATTTTCGGACTCCCTATATCGAAAAAACGACCAAGTTTATTTTTACCCTTCAGATTCTCAAATCTACAGAACCACAATTGCAAAACTTCGGGCGTGATGGCTACAATCAAGCACTCTGCTTGGTCGCTATAGAGATAACCTAGGTCGCATGTTTACTAGGGTTTATAAAATTTTTGCACGTACCATCCAGACAATATTTTCATAACCTGTAGACCAAGAAAACAGGCTTTATTATTAAGGATACTCTGATGGCCATTCCCACCCACAGTAAATACATCATTATTGGTGCTGGCATTCACGGACTGAGCACGGCCTTTCACTTAGCCTGCCTATTGGAAAAAACAGGCAAGGGCAACGGCGAGGACATTCTGATTATCGACAAGACGTCAATTGCCGCCGGTGCATCGGGCATTGCCTGTGGTGTTATTCGTAACAATTACTATCAGCCTGCGATGCGAGAATTGATGGCCCACAGCGTCTCGGTTTGGGAAAGCGATGCCGAGGTTTACAGTTATCTTCCGGTCGGCTATATGCAGATCAGCCACGAAGGGATGCATGAAAACGTCGCTGAAATAGCCCAGCAACAAAAAAACATCGGTTACAAATCAGTCTTTATTGAAGGCAAATACGACTGCACGACCTATATGAAAGAGATTTTCCCCGATTGGCAGGCGAAAGGAATTACATCCGTTCTGCACGAAAAAAAGGGCGGCTACGCTAATAATACCAAGGCGATGTACGGATTGGCTAGTAAGGCTGAGGCTAAAGGGGTTCGCATTATCACCGGCCTCAAAGTTACAGGTTTTGATATGACCGACGGCAGCGTACAAGCTGTTGAAACGGACCGGGGATTGATCAAAACAGATTATGTCATTGTTGGCGCTGGTCCTTGGGCGAAATCTATTTGGGACATGCTTGAGTTACCCACTGACATTAACGTTCGAAATCTTAAAGGTGACGTTCAAGGTAATGTTCCCATGTGGACGTTTTGGAGTTTACAAGAAGGCACTCTTGGCGTTGATCCGACTTTGCAGAAAACGGCGACAGGAAACATACCACCGGTCATTCATGTGGACACCGATGCCCCGTTGCATTCTGATGTCGACGGTTCGTTAATTACAGATCAGCCTTGGGGCATCTACTATAAACCGGATTTCCATTTTGATGGCATCCAGGGTGGCGCCATGCCTTATGTGATTGAAACCGAACCCAACGATGTAGCTGTCGACCCCTACGGCCCAGAGTCTCCGGACTTTGTCGTCGGCGATGATTTCGCCCACATGTGGTGCTCCGCCCTCGCTTTTTGCCAAACACGCTTCGCAGGGCAAATTGGCCGCTACCGGAATGTACCCTCTGGCGGCATTGGCTGTTTCACCCCGGATAACTTCCCGGTGTTCGATGTGTTTAAAGAAAATTGCTACTTCATCGCCGATTCTAATCATGGCTTTAAAATGATCGGTGTTGGAAAACTCGTCGCCGAAGAAATTCTGCGAGGGAAAAATTCGCTTCTGGAACCGTTCCGGTTTTCACGTTTTGCCTCCGGGAAATTGCACCCCGTATCTAATAGCCCCTATCCTTGGAGTTAATATCTAGGGTCTAAGCTTATTCAGAGGCACGCCAAGGGCCTGAATATTCTTGGTTGATTTTGAATAAATATACCTTATCGTCAATTGGATGATGCACATGTCTGAAATGGGGACGCCGGCCGCTTCGGAGAATGCCAAAAAAAACTTCGGTTTTTTTCTCACGCCCAGATTTGCACCTTTGGGTTTTTTTAGCGCCATTGAAGTCCTTCGTACCGCCAACAGGCTGCTTGGCGAATTTTACTACGGTTGGAAAGTTATATCCTTGGATGGATTGCCCGTTACGTCGGCTAATGGTGTCGCTGTCGTTGCCAACACGTCGCCTTTGACTGATAACAATCTCGACATTTTATTCGTCTGCGCGGGATATCACCCCGAAACACATTGCGACGACACAACGCTTGCATGGATCAGAAAACTCAATCGCCACGGCACCCATGTGGGCGCTATTAGCACGGGCACTTTCATTCTCGCTGAGACGGGTGTCATCGGTGACCGCCGCTGCACTATTCACGGTGATAATACAGCCAGCTTGCGCGAAAAACACCCTATGTTGAATTTAGTTGACGGCATTTTTGAAATTGACAGGAACCTCTTTACCTGCACGGGCGGAACATCCGCAATAGATTTATTCATTCATATGGTTTCGACCGATCATGGTGAACATTTTGCGGCCTCTATCGCTTACCAATTCCAGCAAGACCGAGTCCGAAATTCTAACGAAGCGCCAAGTAAATTGAAACAGATTGGATTGCGGTGGAAATCAAAGAAACTCGCTGATACGCTTGTCCTTATGGAGAATAACATCGATCAACCATTTTCATCACCAGAACTCGCCTCTCAGATCGGCGTCACCCCACGGCAACTTCAGCGGTTGTTCAAAAAACACACAGGGCGTACGCCTAAAGACTATTACCTCACCTTGCGCCTTAATCACGGACGGCTGCTTTTGCTGCAAACCAATATGCAAATATTTGATGTTGCTATCGCATCGGGGTTTGGTTCACATGCCCATTTCACTAAATGCTATCGTTCTAATTTCGGCTACACGCCGCGAATGGAACGTATTCGCCACGCTTAAAGAAATATTGTCAGAGTGACGATACTTGTTGCTACTGATGATCTGCTTCCCATAAATTTAGACCGTTAATGATTATAGTTTTCCGTTATATTTTTCTGACTGGAAAAAGGAACGGAGCTAATGAAAGCAAGTCAATTCACGGATGCCCAGAAGGCATTTATTCTGAAACAAGGCGAAGAGGGAATGACTGTCGCCGCGATTTGTCGCAAGGCCGGGATTTCCCAAGCGACGTATTTCAACTGGAAGAAAAAGTATGCCGGTCTTTTACCTTCTGAGATGAAGCGTTTAAAGCAGTTGGAAGATGAAAACGGTCGCCCCAAACGGATTGTTGCTGACCTGTCTTTGGATACCAACCGTCTCCTCAAAGCGAGAACACGTCCTAGCCTCTGCTGAAAATATTATGACACGCTTGGGGGAGGACCTTGGCCCAAACGCCGAGCGATCACTCAGGGCTAGGCTAGCAGAACATTGCTTCTTTCTCGGAGGTATCGATAAGATTTTGGATACAAACAAGAAACGCGGCATACGAAGTATTGAGCAGATAAACGCCCTACTTCTAGCCATTGATCAAATCGTCGAGCATCCTGAGCCCATCGAGGCACGTCCTGTTTATGATCGAATGAATCTGGCCCTCGCTATCCGCGAAGCAGCAAACCAATTTCATGAAACATGGATGCCTCGCCTTGGCCGAAAGTATAAATCTGGAATCAACAAAGAACATTGGACCCGCGTCAAGGCACTTATCTGTTTCAACCGGGTTGGCAGACTTAAAAGGTAGAAGGAAAGGGATAGAAATTCTTACCAAACCAATTTTCTCTTTGATTGTAATGCCTTCGCGCCACCTTTAGTGCATTTTTAGTGCACAATGCAAAAAACCGCCCCAAAGGGACGGTTTTCTGATTTTATAACTCTTTGTAATACAAAGAGAATTTTGGTTGCGGGGGTAGGATTTGAACCTACGACCTTCAGGTTATGAGTTGGTCCTGGCGTATAGTTTGTATTGTTCTTATTTCCACTCACCACCCCTCACCTTTTCGCTAACCTTTTGATATCTGGCTGCAATCCGAATCCAAAAAGCAAACGCTGCCACTCTCACCTTCGCCAGCTTTCGCAGGAATATTCGCTTCATTTAGTGCATTTTTAGTGCACGGTATTTATCGCCCTACGCAGCAATTCTCGCTAGCAATTTTGTTTGCGCGCTATCACATCAACACATTGATATTACTTGATAATATACTGTTTCCACGCAAACTTACACGCACCATAATTTTAGCCCATGTAGGTCGCCCATGCCCAAACTAACAAAAACCGTCATCGAAAAAGCACCCACAAAAGATCAACCCTATTTTCTTTTCGATGATCAGCTTGCAGGATTTTGTGTTCGCATTACGCCGGGCGGCAAAAAGACCTACTACGTCCAATACATGATCAACAAAAAGATCAAACGTGTCGCCATCGGTGCGCACGGTATTTTCACAACTGAGCGGGCTTGAAATCAAGCTACCATCATGCTTGGCGAAATCAAAGCTGGTGCAGACCCGCAAAAGGAAAAATTAGCCAAACGTCGCGAGCTTTTCGTCAAGGACTTGGCCGAACGATATATGGAAGAACACGTCATCCCCCATTGCAAACCCTCCACCGCCAAGGGCTACAGGCGTTACCTGGATAAACATCTAATTCCATTTTTCGGAGACATGAAAATCAAAAACGTACAACGGTCCGACGTTGCTGAATTTCATCATACATTACGGCGGACTCCATATGAGGCGAATCATGGCCTTGAGATTATATCCAAGATGTTCAACCTTGCGGAAATGTGGGGCCTGCGTGACGACAATACCAACCCACGAAGGCATATCAAAAAATATCCGTCGAAGGCCAGAGAGCGCTATCTCAGTGAGGAAGAGGTAAAGCGCCTTAGTGCCGTCCTAGATGAAACCAAGCTTTACCCAGACGAAAACCTGGCTGCTGTCTATTGCATCCAACTGCTGCTGCTCACAGGTTGCCGCCTTGGCGAAATCCGTTCATTGAAATGGGATTACGTCGACCGAAAAATGCAGGTGCTGAAATTACCTGATTCCAAAACCGGGGCAAAATACGTCTACGTGGGAAACACGGTCATGAACCTGCTTGATGAAATCCACACTCATCCCGCTCGGCCATCAGACAACCCTTATGTCATCTGGGGCCTGAAAGAAGGCTGCCATCTTGATAATGTCCAGAAACCATGGCGGCGTTTTAGAAAGATGGCTGGCATTGAAGATGTCCGTACCCATGATTTACGCCACAGCTTTGCCTCTTTCGCTGTCAGCAAGGGCATGAGCCTCGCCATGATCGGTCGGTTGCTGGGCCACTCTCAGGTGCAGACTACAGCCCGCTACGCCCATTTAATGGCTGGCCCAATGACGGAAGCTGCCAGCACTGTCACAGATGTCCTCGGCGATCTTATGAGTTTGGACACCAAGCCCAAAACAACCAAAAGGCAAAAACGGCAGTCGGGTAATGCCATCCCCGGCACCAAGGTGGTGGCCCCAACATTTCTAACGTCTGATCAAGCCGCCAAGTATCTGAATGTGGCCCCTCGCCTCATGGAAAATTGGCGCTGGAGAAAAATTGGCCCCAAATTCGTCAAGGTCGGCAACCGAATTCGTTATGACATGATTGATTTGAAATCTTTCATATTAACAAGCGCGCCGCGCTGACGAATGGTGACTGATTGGGGCCTACTCTTCTGCGTTCTCAATTTCCTGATAACGTTCGATTGTTTGTAATTAAAATTCATCCATTTCCGGATCGTCCCATTTGTCGGCGACTGAAGCCCAGCGGTCAATCAGCTTCTGGAATTGGGGGTCATCCGTTTTCAACTGAAATGTATAAAGCCGATTAACAATCTGCCGCATCAAATCACGCATCGCGCCATCATCAAAATGCGAGACTTCCGGCCACGGAATTTTCCGCCCTTCGGCGTCAACGACCATAACGTCTGAAAAATCCCCTGTCTTGCTGATGGGCACCATCCCAGCGTGGATGTCCTCCAGTTTCGTATTGCGGACGCACATCATGGTCATGATCTTGGCTAGTCTGGCAGCTATCCGCTTCTCGTCATTTTTCTTCATAGGATAAATCAGGCATTAGAACTTTACTCCTTGGGGTTGGTTAATGGCGTTTCATCGTCAGGGACATCATCACCCCTGACGACCTCTAGCCATTGAATAAATTGAGGACTGCCGTATTGGTTTTTCGCCAAATTACATGCAAGGTGAGTGATGTGAACGTTGCCCTCATCGTAAGCACCATTGTCACTGTCAATTCGGTCAGGAGATGGCTGAAGCATTGGGTTGCCCCCCTTCAACGCAAGATTGCCACCACATAAACCGCATTGGCCACTTTGCTGCTTCCATTTTTCAGTTAGCAGCAAAACCAAATCACTAATGTTGGGCGCATTTCGTTGCGGATTAATTTTCACCGATGCTTCGCCGCCAGATGAAACTCTGGCCTGAATACCCATCGCCATTCTCGACACTTCTTGCCTGATCGTCTTTTCAATATCCGGAGAGATCGCTTCCATCATTTTCAGGTGGCGTTGCACATCCTCACTCAAATGAAGTTCAATTTCCTCAACTCCAATCTCCATTACAGCCGCACGCTCTGAATCCAGAGCTTCAGCCACATTCCCTCGGTTCGCGAGTTCGCTGAACGAACGATATGCTATGGGAATAACATCATGAGCATGGGGCAGTGGATTTTTGACGATATTCGTAGCCCGAGTCACCGCCATTGCATATGGCCAGCGATTTTTTCCCCAACGATTCATAGTTTTTTGCCAAACATTTGGCGGAATAATTTTTCGTGTCTCAAGAACCTGCTTTGGCTGGATCACGACCGCTGATAAAAGCCGACCTCGATGGGCTGGGTTTTGCGTCATTTCGGCATTGGACGTTCCAACATAAACAAGGACGTCACGGCCCGGATGAAATTCCACCCGTAAGCGGTCACCTACTGATTTTTTAGTAAAGGAAACGCACGGCCAATCGTCACCGATTAATCCCCATTCACTTTTCAAGAAGACCCGTCCATCGGGCTTCATCATATCGCCGATTTTCAAGACTTGCCCCTTCATCCAATCCACTTAATTCAATCGGTAACGAAAGAAAAATCAATCCGTTTGAAACCCATGCAAAGACGGATGGCATGATTGCTGCGCTCTCTATTCGTATAGGTTGAACCTCTATATATCATGAGCAATCCAAAAATCCTTGTTATTTCCACAAAATTCTATTAATTTCTCATATTCGCGTAGAAAAGGGAGATTTTACGCCAATGGCTAATGACATCCTGACGGTTCGCGAAGTAGCTGAGTACCTCAAAATTAATGAGAAGACGGCTTATCGCCTTGCGGCTGAAGGCAAGATTCCTGGTTTCAAAGTGGGCGGTGCTTGGCGCTTCCGCATGGATGAAATCGAAAAATTCACTAAAAATCAGTCGAAGCAAAACGACGGTAAGGAAAAAAAATCATGACGCCCGCCAACTTTCAGCAACTTGCGAATTTCATCTGGTCCGTTGCTGATTTGCTGCGTGGTCCCTATCGGCCACCGCAATATGAAAGGGTGATGCTGCCGTTGACAGTGTTGCGTCGCTTTGATGCTGTGCTGGCGCTGACCAAAGATACGGTTCTGAAACGGTACAACACACTGAGGGACAAAGACCCACAGTTGGTTGACCGGGTACTTAATGAATTGGCCAAGGACGACGACGGCAATCCGCTCGGTTTCCATAATCATAGCCAACTTGATTTTCGCAAGCTCAAGGGCGATCCAGACAACATTGGCCGTCACTTAGTCGATTACATCAACGGCTTTTCTGAGAACGTCCGTAAAATCCTGGAGCGTTTCGAATTCGAGAAAGAAATCGAAAAGCTGGAAGAAGCCAACCGCCTTTATCAAGTCGTCTCCCAGTTCACCGAAATCGACCTACACCCCCGGCATGTGGACAACATCACCATGGGGCTAGTGTTCGAGGATCTGATCCGGCGTTTCAACGAAGCGGCGAACGAGACAGCTGGCGATCACTTTACCCCGCGCGAAGTCATCCGCCTTATGGTCAACCTGCTGTTGGAACCGGACACCACGGTGCTCACGCAAGAAGGCGTCATAGTCACCATCTGCGACCCGGCTTGTGGTACCGGCGGCATGCTAGCGGAAAGCCAGAACTGGATCCGTGCCCATAATGAACACGCCACGGTCAAGGTGTTCGGCCAGGACTACAATCCCCGTTCTTATGCCGTTGCGGCCTCCGACTTGCTGATCAAGGGGCACAGGGACAGCCGCATTGAATACGGCAATACCCTTACCAATGACCAGTTTCCCGATATGCACTTCGATTACCTGTTAGCCAATCCGCCCTTTGGTGTGGACTGGAAAGGGGAAAAGAAGGAAATCGAACGCTTGCCCAATTTTCGCGGCTACAACGGCAAATTGCCACGAATCAACGACGGTGCACTTTTGTTCCTGGTTCATATGATCGCCAAGTATCAACCTTGGAAGAGCGGCAACCGCGACAAACCCGGCTCGCGCATAGCTATCGTCTTCAACGGCTCCCCCCTCTTCACCGGCGGCGCGGGCAGCGGTGAGAGCGAAATCCGCCGCTGGATCATCGAACATGATTGGCTGGAAGCCATCGTAGCACTGCCCGAACAGATGTTTTACAACACCGGTATCGGAACCTTCATTTGGGTGCTCAGTAACCGCAAGGAACAGCACCGAAAAGGTAAAATTCAGTTGATCGACGCCCGCAAACGCTTCACGCCCATGAAACGCAGCCTGGGCAACAAGCGGCGTTATATAGACGAGGCTGCGATCAACGAGATCACCCAGGAACATGGTGAACTGGAAGAGTCCAAAGTCAGCAAGGTTTTTGACAACACCTACTTTGGCTACCGCCGCGTAACCATCCAGCGCCCCTTGCGCCTGCGCTTCCAAATTACTGAGGATGCCAAGGAACGTTACCTCGACACCTGCCCCGAACTCCTTGACGCCGTTCTTGCGGTGGAAGAACAGCTGGGTGGCGAGCCCTATGACGACTGGAACGTCGTCTGGGATGAAGTCCAGAAGATCGTCAAGGCCTTGCCAGATGACGTTGAGGGCTGGACCAAGGGCGCGAAGGGCACGGCGCAGAAGAAGTTGTTCCGGGACGTCTTTACCGAGGCCGATCCGGAAGCCAAGCCGGTGGTCGCCAAACGCAGCAAAGCAGGCGACAATCCGATCAGCTCGACCTTATTTCCCAACCAGACCCTGCCGGAACAAACGGTAGAAAACCTCTACGCCACCTTGGGCCTATACACCGACGGTAAAAACAAACACATCCAGTACGAAGCCGACCCAGCGCTGAAGGATGTCGAAAACATTCCCCTCAAGGAAGACATCGTCAGCTACGTCCTACGCGAAGTGCGCCCGTATGTAGCGGATGCTTGGATCGACCGAACCAGCCTGGATGAGCAGGACGGTGGCATTGGCAAGGTCGGCTACGAAATTAACTTCAACCGCGAATTCTTCAAATACCAGCCACCGCGCGCACTGGCGGATATTGACGATGAACTGGAGGCCGTAGAGCAGCACATCATGACTTTGCTGCAGGAGGTGACGGAGTGAATACTGCCATTTCCATTGAACGCAAACGTCTCAAGTACGTTTCGGCATTAAATATGGGACAGTCACCTTCATCGGAAGAGGTGACGAGGTTTGATGAAAATGTCGGCCTTCCCTTTTTGCAAGGAAACGCAGAGTTTGGAGCTACCTCACCTCAATATAAACATACCTGTAACTCCCCCCCGAAAATAGCTGCTCCCGGAGATCTACTGGTTTCTGTGCGTGCCCCAGTCGGAGCATTAAATAGGGCTGATCAAGTTTATGGGATAGGACGCGGACTTTGTGCTGTGTCATGGACCAATGTTGATCCTCAATTCGGATGGTGGACGATGCACTACCATCGAGCAAAACTCAATGAGGTCGCAACAGGATCAACCTACGATGCAGTTTCAGCGGAGGATTTAGGAAATTTATACCTGTCCATTCCCGACTACGCCTTTCAACGCGTCATTGCCGACTATCTTGACCGTGAAACCGCGCGGATTGATGCACTGGTGGCGGAAAAGGAACGCATGCTGGCCCTGTTAGAAGAAAAGCGGACCGCACTGATTAGTCAAGCTGTCACCAAGGGCATAAACCCTGACATCCCCCTCAAACCCTCAGGCCTCGATTGGTTAGGGGACATTCCTGAACATTGGGATCTAGAGCGTGCAAAAGTATTGTTCACTGTCCGAGATCAACGTTCAAAGACTGGAGAAGAAGAGCTTCTCTCTGTCTCTCATATTACAGGTGTAACGGCACGGTCAGAAAAGGACGTGAATATGTTTCTGGCTGACGATAAGGCTGGATATAAGCTTTGTTATCCAGACGATCTCGTTATCAATACGTTATGGGGATGGATGGGCGCAATGGGCATCTCTCCGCTCGAAGGTATCGTGAGCCCGGACTATCACGTTTACACATCGAACTGGCAACTCTTGCCTGAGTTTATCGAGCTACTTTGCCGCTCCAAGCCATTTGTCGCCGAGGTAAATCGCTGGTCAAAAGGCGTTTGGTCGTCTCGACTACGACTCTATCCAGAGAACTTCTTTGAAATACGCTTAGCTGTTCCTCCGGAAAGCGAGCAACGTGAAATAATTGAATTTGTCGCCAAAAATCAAAACAAGGCAAAAGAACTAACAATGGCCTTGCAGCAGTCTATTGCACTGGCTAAGGAACGCCGCTCCGCGCTGATCACCGCCGCCGTGACCGGCCAAATCCCCGTTGAGGAGATGGCTGTATGAAACTGGAGCGTCTCAGCCTTGTCCATTGCGGTGGTTTCGAACAGATCGACATCGACTTTGAACGCGATGTTACCCTGATTGCCGGGGTAAATGGCGTCGGCAAATCCACCCTGCTGAAAGTTTTAGCCGTTTTACTTTCACGGGCCATGCCGGAATTTACGCCCTCACGATCGGCCCCCAACTATTTCACCAATGATGAAATCCACGGCGACAAAAGCTCATTGGAAGTATCGGCACGGCTGGAGGTCGACGGCCAGATTATAAATGCCGGAATACAGCGTCTGCGCGACACTGACGAAAAGGGTGATCGATTTGTGCTGCTGCGCCAGGCAGAGGTGTCAGCGGAGGCCACCGACTTCGTTGAATCACTCCGCACGCGTACGCTAACCGGCGATTTGGAAGCAGGAATGGGGGAAACGCGAACTGCACTGGCCAAGTTGAAGAACGCGGCCAACCCGCCGCTTGCCGTTTACTTCACCCCCAAAAGGCAATTGCCGGGACAGCCTCGCACCCTGCCAGAGGTCAAGCCCTTTGACCCCTCTATCGCTTATGGCCGCGCCTTGCATGATCGCGAAGTCGAATTGCGCGAGTTCATGCACTGGTTCCGGACACAAGAAAAACTCGGGGCAACCAAAGAACCGCGTCGCCTCAAGGTTCTCGACGCTTTGCGCGCGGTGGTCACGGATCTGGTGCCGGATTTCAGCAATTTGCGCATTCAGGAAAGCCCGCGTCTTGGCTTTGTCGTCGACAAACGCGGGTTGCCCTTTTTCCTGCACCAACTCTCAGACGGTGAACGCGGGCTGCTGGCGCTCGTTTTCGACCTGACCCGTCGCCTGGCCATCGCCAACCCTGACAGCGACAACCCCATTGCCGAGGGCGTAGCGCTGGTCCTTATCGATGAAATCGAATTACACCTGCACCCGAAATGGCAACGGGATGTGTTGGGCCGCTTGCAGAAAATATTCGAGAATTGCCAGTTTGTGGTCACTACTCATTCTCCGTTGGTGCTGGGTGAGGTGGAGGCGCGCTGTGTGCGCTTCCTGGAGTTTGATAATTGCAAGGTGATTTCGACCATTCCCGCCGAGGCCTATGGCATGGATGCCAATCGCATCTTGCAAGAACTGATGGGAGCGCCGGTGCGCAACAAAGCCATTGAGGCGGAGTTACGAGCCTTGTTCGAGTTGATCGATCAGGAAGATTTCAAGAAAGCGCGCGAAAAAATTACGTCGTTGGAAAAACAATTGGGAGATAGCGAACCCGAACTAACCCGCGCCAATTCTCTTATTACCTTTTTGGAGGGCTCGGAGTAATGCGAACCATCCAGAAAAACGGCGAACCCCGCTCCCTAACCGCCCATCGCCAACAAGCGCGTGCCGACTATGATAATTACGCGGATAAAGATGCTTTACGGCAAAGTCTGGTTACTGAGCAACGCGGCCTGTGTTGCTATTGCCAATCGCGAATAAAGCCAGATCCCCAAAAGATGAAAATCGAGCATTGGCAGTGTCAAGCCAATTACCCGGGCCGCCAATTGGACTACCGGAATTTATTGGGTGCATGTCGTGGCGGACACGGAAACTCAAAAGAAGAACAATACTGCGATACCCGCAAAGGCAACGCTGACCTATGTTTTTGTCCCGCCGACCCAGCGCACCCCATTGAGCCGCAGATCCGCTTTCTTGGTGATGGGAGAATCACTTCCAACGACGAAGACATCAAATCTGCTTTGGACGATGTGTTGAACCTGAACTGGAGCCGCCTCGTCAGCAATCGCAAGGCTGTGCTCGACGCCTTTAAGCAACAGATTGACCGGGGTCCAATAAATGCGGCGCGTGAAATCCAAAAATGGGACGGAACCCAACCAGGTGACCTACCCGAATACGCCCAAGTCATGGTCTTTTGGTTGAACAAGAAAATTGGGAGGGCCTGTCCATGAAGCAGACTAGTGAAGCTGCCTTTGAAACCGCCATTGAGGCTGTTTTGCTGGCTGATGGCTATACAAAACTTCCTTCAGACGGATTTGACCCTGAACGGGCTATCTTTCCCGCCGAGGCGCTAGCCTTTATCCGTGAGACACAGACAAAGACATGGGAGAAGTTGGAAGCATTACACGGTGACGAGACCGGAGAACGGGTGCTGCAAGCACTGTGCAAATGGCTGGATACCCATGGAACGTTAACAACCCTGCGCCATGGTTTCAAATGCTTCGGCAAAACCCTGCGTATCGCTTTCTTCCGCCCGGCCCACGGTCTTAATCCCGAGTTAGAGGCCCGCTACTGTGCCAATCGGTTAGGCATTACACGCCAGCTTTATTACAGCGCCAAAAACAAAAACTCACTGGATGTTGTGTTATCCGTTAACGGCGTTCCGATTGTGACGCTGGAACTAAAAAACCCCCTTTCCGGCCAAACGACGGCCAATGCCATTCATCAATACCGTCACGACCGCGATCCACGCGAGCCTATTTTTCAGTTCACCAAGCGCACACTGGTGCATTTCGCCGTGGACACAGAAGAAGCGCATATGACCACGCGCCTCGCCGGGACCAGTTCCTATTTTTTGCCGTTCAATCAGGGAAACCACGGTGGCGCTGGGAACGAGCCGGACAAAGATGGACGCAACTACAAAACCGCTTATCTTTGGGAAGAGGTCCTGTCGCGCGATAGCTTTCTAGATCTTCTTGCCCGCTTTCTTCATCTGAATATCGAAGAAAAGGTCACCGATGAAGGCAAGAAGGTACGCAAGGAAACGATGATTTTCCCTCGTTATCATCAGTTGCAGGCCTTGCGGCAAATGGTATCGACAGCAAGCGCCGAGGGTGTTGGGCACAACTACCTTGTTGAACACTCGGCGGGCAGCGGCAAGAGCAACACCATCGGATGGCTGGCGCATCGGCTCTCTTCTTTGCATAACGAGCAGGATGAACGGATATTTGACAGCGTGGTCGTGATCACCGATCGGGTGGTGCTCGACCGTCAATTACAAAACACCATCTATCAGTTTGATCATAGACAAGGTGTGGTGCAGAAGATTGATGAAGATTCACGTCAGCTTGCCGAAGCATTGGAATCGGGCGTGCCGATCATCATTACGACCTTGCAAAAGTTTCCGTTTGTTTCTGGGCAATTGATGAAGATGGCTGAGGAACGTGGCAGCGGCGGCAGCCACCTGCCAACTCGCAAATACGGCGTCATTATTGACGAGGCTCACAGCTCACAATCAGGTGAGACGGCCACCGAGCTGAAAGGCGTTCTGGGCGGTGCTGAATTGCGCAAGAAGGCTCAGGAGCTAGCTGAAGAAGAAGGGGAAGTGGAACTGGAGCGACTGTTTCGCGCCATGGCAAAAAGAGGTCGCCAACCAAACATGAGCTTTTTCGCCTTCACCGCCACCCCCAAGCACAAGACGTTGGTGATTTTTGGCCGCGATGGCGAACCCTTTCACCGTTACACCATGCGTCAGGCTATCGAGGAAGGGTTTATCGAAGATGTCCTGAAAAATTATGTGACCTATAAAACCTACTACAAGCTGATTAAAAAAGCTGAGGATGATCCGAACGTTGAACGCAAGAAAGCGGCTCGGGCATTGGCTCGCTTCATGCGGCTACATCCACATAACATCGGCCAGAAAACAGAAATCATGGTCGAACATTTTCAACATCATACCCGCCACAAAATCGGCGGTCACGCCAAAGCGATGCTGGTAACCGGATCACGACTTGAGGCGGTGCGCTACAAGCATGAATTTGATCGCTATATCAATGAAAAGGGTTATTCCATCAAGAGCCTGGTGGCTTTTTCGGGCACCGTGGAAGACGATAAGGTGCCCGAAAAAACATATACCGAAGTCGAGATGAATGATGGGCTAAAAGAGAAAGAGTTACCTGAGACTTTTGCCAAACCGGAATACCGTGTGTTGTTGGTGGCGGAAAAATATCAAACCGGTTTTGATCAGCCCTTATTGCACACCATGTATGTAGACAAGCGATTGGCGGGCATTCAAGCCGTGCAGACCTTGTCACGCCTCAACCGGACACATCCGCTGAAAGACGACACCTTTGTTCTGGACTTCGTAAACGACCCTGACGAGATTCAGGAGGCTTTCCGACAGTATTATGAAGGTTCAGTGATGGGTGAGGAGGTCGATCCCGACCGACTTTATGAAATCAAGGCCGAGCTGGATGCTTCGGGAATTTATCTGGAAACAGAGGTGGATGCGTTCGTCCATATTTTCTTTGCTCCCAAACGCCGTCAGAGCCCAACGGACCACAAGAACATGAATGCCATTCTTGATCAGGCTGTGGCGCGTTTTGCAGATATGCAAAACAATGATGAAGAAGAAAGCGAGTTGTGGCGTGGCAAAACTCAGGCTTATCGCAACCTGTACAGTTTCTTGAGTCAGGTGATCCCATATCAGGATAGTGATCTTGAGAAGCTGTTTACCTATCTAAGACATCTGGTGTTGAAGTTACCCAAACGACCAAACGGCCCAGGTTACCAGTTCGACGAAGAAATTGAGCTGGATTACTACCGTCTGCAAAAGATAAGCGAAGGATCCATAAAATTGCAGGACGGTCAGGCTACGCCACTCGACGGACCACGAGAGGTCGGCACGGGGATGGCGCGAGAAGAAGATGTTCCATTATCCCGGCTGGTCGATCTCATCAATGAACGTTTTGGCGGCGAACTGACGGAAGCGGATCAGTTATTTTTCGACCAAATCGCCGAAGCAGCAAGCCAAAACGAGGCCTTACGCAGGGCTGCGGAGGTAAACTCTCTCGATAAATTCCAACTGGTTTTTAGCGAAGTTCTAGAATCTCTTTTCATCGAACGTATGGAGCTCAACGAGGAGTTATTTACCGACTACATGAGTAAACCCGACTTACAGGAACTGGTTTCAAAGTGGTTGGGCAGTCAGATTTATGACCAGCTGGGAGGTTCCGCGAAGGAAACCGGAAACACCACAGGCAGTGGAAAATCTGATGATCAATCTGCGACCGGACCGAATTGAGGGGATTGGAAATACTATGGGACTAAATCTTGCTAAGACGGTTGTCGGATTTTTATCTGAGCGCACAGAACAAAAATTTACGGCTCGCCAAATAGCTCAGTGGATATTCGAGAGCTTTCCCGCCGAGTGTCAGGAAAAGAAAGAAAATAGCGCATCTATCCAAACAGATGACGACCTCGTGCAGCAAATTATTCGTGAGATTGCGTCTCAGCGCCCAGCACTTCAGAGACGAAGCCCTCAAGTCAAAACTACGGAAGGACGACCGCGCCAGTACTACTGGACAGAGAAAACCGACCAGGCTGAAGTTGCTGAGGCGGAAGAAACAAGTGCGACCCACCCCCTGATAGCCGGAAGCGGAACTTTAAAAGAAGCCGATCTATACCCCTTGCTTTCTGAATACCTGTGGTCTGAGTTTAGTGTTTATTCTAAGCGCATCGATGAAAAGAAATCATCGAACAGGCAGGGGCCAAAAGGCAATAAATGGCTCTACCCCGATATCGTCGGAATGGAGAACCTGACAGCCGATTGGCATCAAGAAGTAAAGGATCTGGTCAAAGAGTACGCCGATAAGAAAACCAAGCTCTGGTCATTTGAAGTAAAAATCCTTCTAAATCGTTCTAACGTCCGGGAGTCTTTTTTCCAGGCAGTCTCAAACTCGTCATGGGCAAATTTTGGATATCTCGCAGCCGCAGAGATTGAAGGTACGGACACGATGAAGGAGCTACGAATGCTCTTTTCGTTACATGGTATCGGATTGATCCAAATCGACCCGGAAAACCCGACGGAAAGCCAAATATTGATCCCCGCACGAGAGAGGCTTGAAGTGGATTGGGCGACCTGTAATCGCCTCACGGAGGAGAACAAGGATTTCCTTCAGTTCCTAAAACTGGTTCGGCAATTTCATCAAACAGAAGACCCTCGTCCTAAGGATTGGGATTTACCGGCAAATCTTTAACCTTGCTCTGACACAACCAGTAAAACCCTTACACTTTTGTCTCCGTGTTTAAACTCCGCAATCCAACTTTCGTGCCCCTTTGTTTTTTCTCGAGTTAAGAGCAGCTCATAGCCCGAGACACCGCGCTGTTTTGCCAATGAAAAATCAGACATGTCGAAACCGGCCATCTTCGCAAGCGTAGGCGCAATGGATTCCACTGCGTAAGCCGCTATATCCAATAGTTGGGATATCTCGCGATCACTGACTCCTTCGGAGACAATATCTTCGACAATTTTTGTTGTGAATCATTTCGTCATATATTTCCCCTAATGTAGAATATGGGTTTTGATACACGCTCTTTTTTGATTAATTATCAAGCTGTTAAAGGGTGTTTCCCTACTTCGTCTTCCCAACGAATTTCTCCGCCGTCCGCATAGCCCCAAGACCAAGAAGTGACAGGAGTACGGTGACCAGCGTCTCTGTCCCCGACAACTCGGGCAATTCCGTCACATGCGGGAAAAAATTCACCGTCACCCAATTCAGCAAGTCAAACAGGATGAAGTGCCAGACGAGTGCAAACCCACAGACCCAGCCAATAAATGGTCGCCAGCCAGCAACAAATATTGAGCGATGCCCGGCCTCAATCTTGTTGAGCTCGATCTGAGCCAAACTCGGCTTCATCATCATCTTGGCCTTAATAACCTCGGCGGCGCGTTTTTCATCATCGGTTTCAACAAACTGGTCAATGATATTGGCAACGCCCTCAGCGGCTGAAACGATGCCGCCACCGATCAGTTTCTCCAACATGTTCAATCCCCCGTCAGTTCAAAATGAACAAGATCATCGAAGGTGTTATCGCGAACCTCGGTGTCACGGTCCCAATCACCTCCCCAGCGGAGTTCAACGCCCATGGCTTTAGCGGTTGCCAGCACATAACCAGCAAACAAAGTCTGGCGCTCCCGATCATCCCAGACGATAGGGTATGGCGTCACATCAACCGCACAGGACGGCACAGTATTGTGCTTGCCATCCGGCCACCGCACCTGACTTTTCCCTTCATCTACCATCCGATTTTGACGGCCCTCATCCCTGTGCCCCTCAATGATGCTGCAGTCAAACTCACCAACGACCTGCTGGAACAACCGCTGTAAACGGGAATCACAGGTGGTGAGCCGGGCCAATGATTTCTCAGAAAAACTCGGCATCACTGTATCCCTCCGAACAGTTTGAGCTTGATGGCAACGCCAGCCATGAGGGCGAGGATTAACCCGGTGGTGATCAGTCGAATAACGGTCGACCAAGCGGTGTGCTTGGCAACACGCAGCGCCCCCAACAGGGAGCGCAAATCCCGGATGTCATTGGCGGCGTGTTCATCGACCAGGCCAACATTGGCTAGGGCGCGTTTTGCCCCACGCTCGGCAGCCAGTTCCAGAAGTTCTTCAAACTCATCTTCGGGCATGCGGACATGCCCATCCTCCATGGACGGTCGGTTCATTTTTTTGGTTCCTTGATTTTAGAAGTTGGCTTAGGCAGCGAGATCCGCCTGATGGACACGGGCGTCTTCTGCGACAGCGGTGATTTCGACGTTTTCGCCACGGGGCTTTACGGCAATGACACGGGCTTTGGCACCCCAGGTGTCACCCGCGCCAAAGGCAAAGTGAGTCCGTTCCTCAGACGTGTCGGTGTATGGCGTAAAATCCAAGGGCTCCAATACATGAACGAGGCGGTCGTTGCCCCCGACGGCTTCGGCCACAAATGGCCCTGCCAGAGAGCCATCGCGACGGCGAAGCGCAATATAGTGCCCAACGCCCGTCTCCCACATCAGCGGCTCAGAAACAGTCAGAACCTGTTCCTGATCATCCCAGGCAACCACTTCCCCGCCTTGCCCCCAATGGGGCATGTCATGGGTGACGGCAACCAGATCGCCATAGGTCGGGATCATGCCTTCGAGTTCCGTTGACCAAGACACCAACTTCCGCCGATAGCGGTTGTCGGCAGCCATGTAGAGGCCTTCGCGCTTGGCCTGCAGCGCATCGGTGCAACCGAACAATGCGACCTTTGCAGGTTGCTCTGCCGCACTTCCGGGCAGACTACTGGTCACCTCATCTGGCTTCCATGTGCGAGAATTAAAGAAGGTAACGGTCACCGCATCTGCCGTCTCCTCCCCTGGCATAATGTATTGGATTTTGAACGACCCTTTGACGATATTGCGCGGACCAAACATGGCAATAGGCAAGGTCTGAGGCGCATCACGAAACAACCGCACCACGCCGCCTTGCAAAACGGGCACGGCCCGACCACAGCGAGCGATGCGGTTCAGCGCCTCCCACACCGTCATGGAACTATCGAAGATGCCGTTAAACTCATCTCCACGATCAGCCCACGTTTGATCCAGTACACGAAGTGCGTTCAGGTCAATGCGGGCGTCGGTCAGTTTTGCTCCATATTGGGCACGACACGCATCGGCAAAAGCCCAGGCGATTGACCGGGTTGGCACCGCTGCACTCCAGCCAGTTGACGGCTCCCAAACTGGCAACCTGCGTGTCACGATGCAGTTGATCATGCGCGCTGATCGTTGTGATAAGTTATCGGTGGCCCGCATTTTCACGGCCAAAATGGTCAAATCACCAAAGTCAGGGGTGCCGTCTAGATAAGAGCGAAGGCCGCCCCAGCGAATTTCATGACCGGCCCGCGACGAAGCATCCTTGGTATCAAGCCGTTGTAACTGAACTTCATAACGCCCGGGTGTAGCGGCGTATTTATAACTCTGTCTTTGGGCTGTATTGGTCGCATCAGAATAGGTTTCAGAGCCCAGAGTAACCCAAGTTCCAATGGCAACGCCTTGATCATCAATAGATCGCGCTTGCACCTCCCATTGTATGGTGCGGCTTTCTAAGCCACCAGCGTCATTGGCGTAATAAAGACCACGGGAGAAAATCACATCAATGCCGAGATGGCTCACCAGTGTTTCTGCTGGGTTTGCCGTAAAGGGGCCAATCCATGAGCCGCTATCTGCAGCGCTTAGCAATTCCTGCCCTGCCACTTCAGGGGCCGTTATGACGTCGGTTTCAAACAAGGTGACACTGCCACCAGGACCAACGAGCTCAGTTTCCACCTCTTCAAACGAAGACAACGGCGTGTCCTCAATGCGGACCTGCTCCAGATCGTATTTTCCTTGGCCGATCACATGGAGCTGAAACAGGTATTGTTCATTGTTCACAAATTCCTGATATGGCTGGGTTGCCAGATCTGGATAAATCAAATGCCGCCCGTAGAGGACGGGGATGGGCTGACCCAACCTGGCCTCATTACCCTGTGCCGATAGTGAATAGGTCGGGCTTGGCGCAGGCGGCGACCCAACGGCACTGAAGCTCATACTCGGAACGGAGGGCCTCGGTGAAGGAATGACAGCACTAATCAGGGCTGCTCCGGCCAGAGACACAACGCCGCCCATGATCGTGCCCCAACCGATCTCAAAGGCCGTTCCGGCAAACAAGCTGCCTGTCAGCCCCATGGAACCTGCAAGTGCCCCACCCAGGGCAGGCGCGGCCACCATCAAAGCAATAGAAAGAACCGTTTTGAGAGGATTTTTACCTCCGCCCCCGCCACCACCGCCATGGGGCAAAGCAACAAAAGTGACAACATCGCCGTTGCCTATGATCATCGTTGACCAGTCAGCACGAAGGAGAGCTTGGCCGTTGTGCAAGCAGATAGTCGGCTTCTCAAACTCTGCAATACCCTGGCCTTCCAGCCAGTTCCGCACAGAAAGCGCCTTATCCACCGGCATAACTTCTCGCCCCCGCTCCGGTTGAAACGGGTTATTCATCATGACGACACAAGCGAGCATTATCCGGTAAACCTATAAAATCCTTCGACACTCCAGCCATTCAAGGCCAGAGAAGTCAGGGTTTGAAAAGCGACACCGGCTTCCTGAGAACAGTGCAAAACACCGCCATTATCAACATCAAGCCAAACGCCCACATGGATGGGATAACGCGCCTGTCGCATAAGGACGCAGTCACTCTCAGCAGGATCCGTTTCCAGTTTCCAACGCTGCCTTTCTGGATGGTCACGAAAGCCCCGCGCAATGGCGAGAACATCCTCGGGATTAGGGATGCCCGGCAACATCCGGCCAAAATGCTGCTTCTGGATATAGCGCACAAAAGCCCAACAATGATAACTCCATGTTTCCCTGTCCGGCGTGCCGCCGTCCTCGCCTCTTGCAGGCCCTTCCCCCGTCGCCGACCAGGGAATGCCAATATATGTTTCAGCCCAATGCATGTTATCTCGCCAGTCCTGGAAACCGTGACGCCGTATAGGTCTCAGACGGGAATGCTTTATTGCCGACATCAAGCATTCGCGCTCGCCCGACGACCTGAAGGGCGTTTGCCTCCACCTCGGTCAACACCAAGGTAATCGGAGGATCCATTTGTGGCCCCTCCTTATCTGTTGAAAGGTAAGGTCGGTACGTCACCTCAATTCGATCTTGCGTCGCCACCGCCGCATCCAGATGCCGGACAATCTCACGAGATACGTTATCCAGTGTGACCGTAATTTCCGGCACAGGCGCGGTATCGATGGGTGGCAATGACAAATCAAACGCCAACGCCACGAACGTCACCATGATCCCGCCATCTAATGGCGCTTCAGATTCAAGCCGCGCCGTCAAATCCACATGGTCACGAACGACGCGAATGGCTGTTGGCAGACCTTCATCATCTTTAAATGCGGGATGCCGCAGTTCCAAAGTATGCAAGATCACCACGTCAGACGGTGCTACCGCATAAGCTTCTTTTATCGCTTGAGAAAGAGAAGGATCAGGCATCAGGCCCTCCGTCGGCGAACTCCAAATCCGTTAAACGGATGACCGGCACAGTGTTCGGCATACCTGATCGCCGTGTCGGTCCCTCGATCTCAACTAGAACCAGCCGGGTCAGCCAATAGAGCGCGGCCGCCAGCATGGAGAGATTCCAGGTGTAGCTATTGTCACAAGCCTGATCCCACAGATCGCCCTCCAAAAACATGCAGGACCCTTTGCAAAGCTGGACAACGGGGCAGCGGTTGCACTCGAGCCTTGTTGACCAATGCCGGGACGTGGTCAGGCGAATATCATCGAAGGCACCAACATTGCCAATACCATGGCCCTTTGAAGCACTGGTGTTCTGGCAAGTCAGAGCGTTGCCCTTCAAATCGACGGCAAGATGCTCAGGTTTGTCCATGCCGCACTTCTGGCCCAGTGTTCGGACCGGTCGACCTTGAGCGAGGGAACGGTAAAAATCCTCGCACTTGCGATGGACAGCACCCACCGGCATGGAACCACCGCGAACGGCCTCCCAGAATACATCCGCCAAGAACTGTTCCTGTTCCTCAACCGAAACCGGCGATAACGCCATTCCACCCTGATCGTAGGGGAGCAAAATTTCTTCGGTCGATAGCGGAATATTACGGGCCGGAATATCGAGCCTTTCACCAATGTATTTTCGCACAGCAACCAGGGACCGGTTATCCTTGGTCAGCACACAGCCAAAACCGATCTTGCCCTTCGGAAACAGCCGGTCATAAAGAGAGCGGATAGCTTGGCGTGTTTTCGGTGTTTCCAGCGGATCGGGACCACGCGTCGCTTTGTGGGCTGGTCCATCATGACTGATGCTGACACCAAAATTCAGCTCATCCAGCCAGTTGATTTTGTCATCATCAAGAAGCGAGCCATTGGTAATGATGTTAAAATGAGCCTTGGGGAATTTTTTGCGTAATTCCTCACCCAGAACCTTGAGTGCTTTCCAATAAACAAACGGCTCACCGCCCCAAAACTCAATCCTGAGATTATCCGGATCAGCCTGAAGCCAATTGGGAAGATTTTCCAGAAATGCCCGAGCATCGGCGACGTTACCGTTGGCTTGCCCCACTTGGCTTGCCTGGTTGCAATAAGCGCAGGAGAAGTTGCAATTGAGACCCATCTGAATTTTGAGCGTGCGCACGGCTCTCGACTTGCGGGCTGGATTATCCGGGCTCATCGGGAAAGCTGATTTCCAGGCGCGGTCCTGGTCCTCATATCCCATACCAATCGCAGCCAAGGGAACACGCTCGCCGTCATCCTCCCAGACCAACTGGGACTCGTGGGGTCGGTAGAGCAAATGGCGCAAGTAGCCGTTCCGCCCCCGCATGGTCAGGCGGAATTGAGGATTGTCTGTCATGTGTCAGGGAACCTTTATTGAGTTACGGTCGTTAGGGCCAATTTCCTGGGCGTCAATCCAGGCGAGCAGTTTGTGTTTTTCCTTGGCCAGGCGGCAGTCCACATCGTGAGTGTTGGAGAGATGGCAGGTTCCCCGGCACCAGGACCGTATTGGACAAACCATACACTCCCCGCTCTTCACAAATTTCTCGACATGCGCAATGGCGTGCTCTGTTTTCGGTGTTGGCCCTTCTGCAACGAAAATATTGCCGGTCCTGAGTTCTTCCCGAGCCGAGTGATGACAGCCGTAACGGTTGCCCGCGAGATCAACAGAGATGTGATGATCGCCATGGCACATTGGTCTGCTGTCACCGTCAGGATATAAATCCCGACGCCAGTCGCGAAGATGGCCCTCGAACATGGAGCGGGCATGCCGGTCACCTGCCAAGCGCCGTTCCGCCATATCCCAAAGATGGGGAACATGGTGATCAAGGTCATCATGGGTCAGATAGAACCTGGAATCGCACCCGGCTGTCGCCCGTACCCAGTGAACATAAGGAAAGAATGGTCGACCCCAACGTTGCTCCAACCCATCCAAAAACTGGAACCAAGGCCAGGCAACGATGTCACCATGGGTAAACAAAAATGAAACACTTGAACGGCAGAGCTTGGCGACCTTGTCCCAGTGCGGCGCGCCCTCTCCCTCTGCCTCATGCCGACTAATGACCACATAAGCGTTCCAACTGTTCAGGGCTTCCGCATGATGATCTTCAAGGAGCGATCCATTGGTGACGAATTTAACAAACTTGAACGTTAAACCGGCGTGCAGCAGTCCCTCATGAATAGGCTTGATCTGGGACCAGTAAAGAAGCGGCTCGCCGCCCCAATAGGCGATCTCATCGATGCCGTTCTTTTGCAAAAAGGGGACGATTTTTTCGACAAATTGCTCAGTGTTTCTGCGGTTCTGGGCGGGTGGCAGGGAACCTGGCGATTGCAGACAGTAGCCGCATTTAAAATTGCAGGCATAACCCAAAAAGACATTAAGCATCAGATAACCTGCAGCGTATGCTCAGCCAACCCAGCATAATGACGGAACCCGGCTTTGACCCTGATGCTGTCACCAACCTCGAGGCCGAGAGCCGATACCTTGAATTGCGCATTGCCGTCCTGTGGTACCACACGACGTTTGGGCAGGTATCCGGCTGTCTGTTCGAGATAAACCTGTGGCGACGCGTCTCTAATCAGGGTGCCGCTTGAGGTTTTGAGCGACACTGTCAGCAATGCAGACCCATCGGGGGCCACTTCAGCCGGACCGGATATTGCAAGTTTTGGGAAGGCGCGAGATGCGCCTTTGAGTACCTCCGCGAAGGTAACTTTGGCTCCTGGATCAAGATTGCCAATCATTCCATAGTCGGGATGATGCGCAATGCTGAAACTGCAATTAGAAAAGTCGCAGGACCCAAACGGAACATAGACCTGCAAGGCGCAGTTAACCTTTTTCAGTTGAAGAAGACGCGGCGTACGGGCCTTGGTGTTGGTGGTTTCGATATAGCGATTAAAGGGTATTCCCGGCGCTCCTTGTTGATCCAGAGGGAACACCCAGTTTCCATAATCACTCCATTCGGCGTCTCCCATGGCGGCATCCAGATCCAGGCAAACCCCGCCCAAGGGTTCGAAGGTCTGCCCTGCGAATTTGGGATCGAGAACGGCACCATCAATCAGCTTGGAGCGATAAGCCCAATCGGTCTTTGGTTTTGCGTGACGGAGCATGCGATTGGTAATAGCAGTGGCTTTCGCGGACCGAGTTCCCTTATCAAGGGCTTGCGCTTTCGCTACCGCACGAAAGGTTCTGAGAGTAACCCGCCGCGTATCGCGCAGCACAGATAATAGAACCGGCACCCCCAACCCTGGGAAGTGCCGTGTGAAAGGCTGGATCATCAATCAAGCTCCTCAGGCATCGCCGCAATTGCAGTCGCAATCACAAGCGCAGGCACAGTTACAGTTACAATTCGAATAACAGTTGAAGCCGCCGCAATTGCAGTTGTTGAAGTCTCGGCGGTATTCGCCGCCACCGATCTCATCAGCAGCCAGGTTGTAGGAGGCGTAAACAAAGCCAACCGGTACCGTTTGATACCCAATCGTCTGACCTCCGGCAAAGTCATAACCGTTGGGATTGGCAGGCGAGAAGCCTAGCCCCCAGTTCCACCAATTCCCGTCAGGCGGGGTCCATTGAAGGTCGGTGTTGCAATTGCCACCCGGGATATAGCCTGCGCAATTATCAATGAGGTCGTCGTAATATTGGCTAACCCGGTTAAGTTCACCAATATCCGTGCCGTCAGCGATCTTGAACCCCGTGTTGCGGCCATCATCACCGACAGCCCCTGACTGGAGGTTACCGGTCGCAACCAGATTGGGCAGGGTCAGGTCACCCGTCATGGTGTCACCGCTTTTGGCGACCCGGCTGGCGAGATCGACCTGAGCATATTCAAGGCCTGTCTCATCCTGTTTTTGCCGAAGATACTGTCCCGCCTGTCCAGTCGCGGTCGGCAGGTTCAAGGACGCGGCTGCACCGCTGGCCTCTGAGGCGCTGGCGGCGGAGGCCGTTGCGGAAAGAGCGGAGGCATCGGCGCTGGCGGAAGCTTCTGTGGCTTTCGTGGTTGCAATGCCGTCGCTGGTCGCGGCGTTGTTTTCGGAAATGACAGCCGCCAGGGCACTTGCAGCAGCACCTGATTCTGAAGCAGCGCTCGCCGACTGGCTTGTCGCGGCCTGACCGGCACTGGCGCTGGCCGCATCGCGGGCGATTTCGGATGCTGCTTTCGCGGCGTTCGCGTTTGTCTCCGAAGTAAGCGCTCCGGCTTCGGCAATCTCGGCACCTAACTGGGCTGTCTCTGATGCGGTTTCAGCCGTTTCCGATGCAGTGCGGGCGGCTTGAGAAGAAGTGGCGCTGGCTGCGGCATCGGCAACCTTTTGATCGAGCTCAATGCGGCTGGCATCAATATCGGCCTCGATGTCAGCAACCGCCTTGGCCACCGTCTTGACCTGGCCGGAATCTGTTGTAACGGTGGACACTGCATCGCCATGAACGACATCGTGCAGCCTAGCGCTGGCTGCCGTGGCTTTGTCTACAGCCGCCTGAAGGTCGGTCTGCATTGTCATATAATTTCTCCTACCAGGAATAGGGGCTGATTAGTGAAACGTTCACCAGCCCGTGCAACCGATCAACGGTGGCGAATAAAGCGGAAAGGTCGCTGTCGAGCGCGATAGCCAAAGCGTCTTCTGTCAATACGGGCCGTTCACGGATTTCCAGCTCAGAGGTGACTTCCCATAAAATTCCAGATCGTGGTTTGGCATCGAAAGGTTTAGTAAACCTGGCCTCATGGATAGACATGCCGATACCACCCAAAAGCTCTATCTCGAACCACTCGCCGCCTTCCTTGGCGTGCCAGCGATACCAGGACTCAAACAGGGCAAATTGATCGCGGCGGAACGTCCAGCGTGCGGAGATCCGGCTCGGCACCTGGGTGTAACGACGGCGTTGCCGGGCAGGCCCCGCTTCCATTTCCGTGCGCAGGATTGCTTCACCCGGATGAACGCCATAACCCTGAATGCTTGGCAATGGGAGGTTGGCGGGCCAAATGACAGGCATCAATAACTCCCCGCCGCCGGGTTAAGGCCGTAACGGCGTTCCAGGGTTGGGGCCAATCCTTCACCGCGCCCAATATTGCGTGCGAGTTTGCCCTCAACTTTCTCGACAACTATATCTAGACCAAGGTTACCGCTGGAATCCTTGCGGGTTTGAACTGTGGCTTCCGTTCCCGGTGCCCGGTTATCAACGTTGACGACAACCTTAACCTCAGGCTTTTGCCCCAATCCCGCTCCCAGCATCCGCATCTGGCCAGCCGTAAAAACGGTCTCGCCACGTTTGGCAATGATCGGAACTTCACCGCCGACCACACCGCCACCATGAAACCGTGGTGCAGAAGCAAACACAGCTGGGTCAACGGAACGACTGACGAGAGCATCCATGCCAATGACACCGCCCGTATGAGCAACCATCACCGGCCCCGCCGCAGGAAAATCCCCCACAGGCGAAGATGATCCGCCACTAAACAGGTTGGCCCCGATGGAACTGAACACGTTTTCCAAAAAACCACTGAACGGCTTGATGACCGACATGCGAATGGCCGCGCGCATTGCCTCTTCGGCAATGGTGTTGAACAAGTCGGCAGCATTGAACTTGCCGGTCTTGGCCCACTGAACAAACGCGTCTTCTCCGGCTTTCAGCGACCGGGTGGTAACCTGCTCAAATTGCTTGGCAGCATTGCCAGCCTCTTCAGCGTAATCGCGCAAAGCTCGGGTGACACCATCCGACCATTCCCGGCTTGCGCTGAGCATACGGCCATAGGCTTCTTCAGCTGCTCGAGCAAAAGCTTCCTGAGCAATCGCACCTTCATCAAGCAGGCGATTGAGATCCGCAATCTCGGCCTTATACGCTTCCTGAGCCGTGCGCAGGCTTTCCGTGAGAGCGCGGCCTTTTTCTTTTAGTTTGGTAGATTCCTGCTCGGCCTTGTTGCGGGCTTCAATGGCTTGTTGTTCCTCAAACAAGGCCCCGGCCAATTGCCGCACCTGTCGCTGTTCAACGTCCGTGGCCTCCGCCGATAATCGCCGCAGGGCCTGAGAGACAAAGCGCTGTTTGTCGGTCATGGCGAGCGCGTCATGCTCGGCGCGTAATCCGTCTATAATTTTACGATTTGCGTCAGCAATTCGATCAGCAGCCTCTTGTGCCTTGGCAGCCAGCCTTGCCAGCTTGGCGTCACGGACGGAGCTGGCCTGATCCATCAAGGCATCCACCTGAGACTGATTGCTGCCGTCCGGGGCAAGCAATGCCTCAATGTCTTTTGCCAGTTGTTCATATTCAGCACGAATACGATCTGCCCCCTGATGGGTCAGGATGAACAGTTGCCGCTGCAGGTCTTTCTCAAGTTTGGTGATGCGATCAGATCTGGCTTGAGCGGCCTTGATATCAATCTCAACCGTGCCACCCGGCGCAACCGTGCTGGTTTCAGGGTTTGGCTTGCCGCCCATATCCCTCTGCATCCAGGCGAGCTTCGTCGCCCATTGCTGGTAGGTGGCCGTCTTTTCCTTAAGCTGGCGTTCCAACGCCACCTTGCGGCCCCAGCCAAGGGGATCATCCATGAACCCGACGTCGCTTAATTCGTTTAATTCTCGGGAAATTTCCTGAAGCTCGGCTCGGCGTTCCTCGACAATGGAACGAGTACTGCCAAGGCTCAGGCCCTCAAGATTGGAATCACCCTGGGCCAGCAGTTTCAATTGCTCATAGGCGACGCTGGCCTGATTGGCCAGACTACCCAACTCCTTGACCGCAGTGGTCACACCGGGAGCCAAATCTTCACCGATAGAACGCGCCAATGATTTGATGTTGTTCCACATCATCTCCGTCTGGCTGTTCAGGCTCTCGAACGCCTTTGCCGCTTCCTCATTCAGGGCCGTGGCGTTTTCGGTCTCACGGCTGGCAAGATTAAGCGCTGTGGCCAATAGATCGGCACGGTTTGCCAACACGGGCAGTGTTTTTAACAAACGTTGGTCGGACAGCCCTAATGCCGCCATGGCTTCCGCCGCTGATCCACCAGCATCGCTGATCCGTTTCAGCCCTTCGATGAACAACACGAAGGCAGCGGTTGAATCCTTCTGAAACAGGGTTTTGATTTCTGCACCGGTTTGACCTGTGATTTTAGACAAAATATCCAGATGCTTGCCGCCACTGCGCACTGCGGCATCCATCATATGCATAACCCGACCAACGGACGTCCCCGCCACTTCCGATTTAACGCCAACAGAAGCCAATGCCGCAGCCAATGCTGAGGCCTGGGCAGAGCTTACGCCGAAGACGGCGGTGGCTCGGGCGATCTCGGTGGTCATTTCTGTAATCTGGCTTTCCGTGGCGGCAAAGTTATTGCCGAGGGCGACAATCACTGAACCTAGGACATCCACGGTATCCATGGTCTCCCCGGTCACATTGAGAATACGCGCCAAAGCCATGGCCGCGTCATTGCCGGACAAATCCGTCGCCGTGCCGAGTTTGGCCACGGTTTCGGTAAACCTCAGAATATTGGCGGCACCCTTCACCCCCAGCTGGCCCGCACTTTGGGCAATGGCCAGCAACTCATCCGTCGCCACCGGGATGCGTTTGGAAAGGGCGTCGATGTCTTGGCCCAATGCGGCCAGTTCGGTCTTGGACAGGTTTGCCGTCTTGCCGACACCGATCAGTCCGGCTTCAAAATCGGCATAGAGTTTGACCATTTCCTGCAGGCCGCGAATGGCCCCGGCGGCGGCAATTGCGCCATAGAGGAACTTCATATTTCGGGCCAGTGCCTGGGCGCGATCAGATAGTTTGGTAAGGCCGAGTGATGCACGGCCACCCGCTTTCTCAATCTTCTTGAGGGATTTGTCACCAGCGCGGCCCACATCCATGAGCTCAGCCTTGACCTTACCGCCACCGTCAACACTGAGACGGATTGCATAGGTATGTTTGGCTTTTGCCATCATTCCAATTCTTTCTGGTTCATCGCTTCAACCAACCCGTTCTCTGCCGCGCTCAGAAGCTCGGAGATAACGCCCGGCTCGAAACCTCGAGCCTCAGTAATTTTGAGAGCTGCGTTCATATCGATGCCCGCCACATGGCCGGACGGCGCAAAGCGTAATTGCCCAAGGCAGGCGCTGAGCACGTCCCAGGCCTGGTGTTCTTCCGCTGATTGCAGGGCATGTTCCTGGTAGGGACACGGGCATTCGCCCGGATTTAGTTTTCTTGTTGAACAGGCCGCGCCTTCTTCCCAGCAGCCTTGGCAGTATCCGGGCCCTCCACCTGGCTTGAAATGCCAGAGGCAGAGAGCCCGGATGCGTTTTTTGCGGCGTTGAGCAACATCTGCTGCAGGGTCAGTTTCTGCAGGAACTGCTCGCCGACCGGATAGATATCCATCACGGCAATAATATTGTCCCGGGTGACCGGCGGGTCGTCTTCGATCCCGATCCAGGCGGTGATCTGGCGTGTCGCTAATTCGTAGACGACCTGGCATTGCAGAAAGCCGTCCCGTTCCTCTTCAACGCTGAGATCAGGAAGTCCGTCCAATGACAGACCTGAGTCTTTACGATCTCGCACCTGCGCTTCCACGGCTTCAACACGCCGTCGGGCACCAGCCTGCGCCGCCGCCATTGCTGTCGTGGTTAAGGGTGTAACGGTAACGGCGATGCCGTAAGGAAGCTCGATATCAAAAGGCTGGATCGGTTGTTTTAAAGAAATCATGCGTACACTGTTCCATCCAGATCATTGACCAATGTCACCGTCAGCATTCGACCTGCCGCCTCGTTCTTGGCCCCTTGAAAATCAAAGCTGGCCTGAATGCCGCCGGGACCTTCTACGGCCAGCTTGGGCTTAGGCAGATAGACTTCGTGGGCCGTGAACTTGACGCTGGATGTACCGACCGTGTATCCAAACTCCAGGTCCACCGGCGTTCCGCTGGAAGCAGCATCAATCAGGGTCGTGTCGGCAAACCGCACATCGATGCGACCCGACAATGACGCCACCGTTGGATCAGCCCCATCGATCAAACCGTCAGAGCGGATGGTCTCGATTTTCTCGAGATTATTGGAATAGGTCAGCGAGCCAGAGGTGAGGTTGGCGACCGCCGTGCCCGCTTTCTTGATGGAGCCCTGGAACTGGCTGATGCGGTTAAAGGTCAGTGTGCTGGGTGTGCCGCCCTGAGATGTTGCGTTGCGGGTCTCCCCCTGAGCAATGGCATTTACGGTAGCCGCTGCAGCACCGGAACGCTGAAAGTCCAGAGCAATGGAATTAAGAACCACGCCAGCGTGCATGAAAAAAGCAGGCACTTGAGCCATGCCGACTTCAACGGAATAGCTGGGCAGCAGATCAACGCCAGAGACAAACACATGATCGAAGGTACCGTCCAGATTGTCGGTGCTGGTGGGATCGCCAAACAAACCGGTGAGCCAAAGGCCCAAATAGCGCGGATCCATGGGCACCGTGATGTCGCCCTCATCGTTGATCACATCTTGCAAGGGTGCCAGTGGATCGCGCCCCTGACCTAAAACCGGGTCATCAATCAGGCCCTGTTCAGAGCCCAGAGAGACGCTGTTGAACGGCATCCGGATGTAATCGCCGGACGGCGTTGTGCCATAGGCGGTTTCTCGTTTGAGCAGCAGTGTTGCGCTCGAACCATAGGCTCGCGACATTTATCGTCTCCTGTTATTGGGTTATGGTCAGCCGAGTAGGCTGGTCGTTTCGTATTCGACGGTCACGGTGATCGTGCCAGTCTTGATGGCCGGGGCTCCGGCCACGGCTTCGATATCGATTTCCGAGCGACCATAGGACATGCCAAAGACAAGACCACCGAGAGTGGGGTCCATTTCCAGAACGATGCCGATAGATTGCACCAAATTGTCAAAGGCGGCATCACGGGCTATCGCACTCCCTTCCTCGATATAGAGCTCGATCTCAATATCGTGGCTGTAGTAAACACTGCCAAAGCCGCCAAGAGCGGTCTCAGGTTCGCCCGGGTCTCCATCGCGCAGTACGATCAGGCCGCTGGGTGGTGTTTTCTCAGGGACGGCTGTGTTGCGCTCAATTTTGGCATTGGGCACGGTAATCAGCAGTGCCTTGATTGCATCAAGGATCTGCTCTGATTTGCTGGGCATTTAGAAAAACCTTTAAAATTATTACTTGAATATTATAATTATAAATATTATATTAAAAATGTTAATATCAATTTACGTCTTTAAATATCAGGAGCGAGATTATGGGTGTCCAAAAAAGATACAAAACGAAACTTGAAGAAAAGCTCAATCAATTGAACTCTCAAGGCTTCACCATTTTTGAACGGTGGGAGTTGCTTCATTGGTTCGATCAGGAAAAATTGAGCCAAAAATCTGTTTGGGGTAATATTCACGATGATTATCTTGAATATGATGAAGATGCCGATTTAGCGATTATAAACTGTGATCAAACTGCACCTCCATCTAGGCTGTTGGTAATTGATAAAAATCGACTAAGTGAATTTTCCGACTACACGGGCGATTAACATATTTATTCCAGTCTCATATTTTTACTGATCACTCCAGGAAGTCGTCTTTCCCAACGTTTGGCTTCTCGCACCACATCCAATCGTTTCTTAAGTTTCACCTGTGGCACCATGATGAACATGACCACGGTGGCGATCCCTTGCTTCATGCGTCCGGTCTTGGTGAACGCACCACCCTTGGCACGACGGCCAACCCGCCCTGATTTATTGATACGCACGCCATCCACCACCAGAAGTGACGGACGTCCACGGCGATAAACAAACCGCAGCGGCCCAAACCGGTGCTCTGGGAAATTACCCGGATTGATCCGCTTGCCACCAACCCCGCGTTTTGGAGCTGCCGGTGTCGGAATGGCCAGCCAAAGACCGGACTTGCTTCGGATCACCGCCCCTTCATCAAAGGTGCGAATGATCTGTGGAGCCTTGGACCAGACCAAAGTTGCCGCGTCATGTCCCTTGTTGGGATAGACACGGCTCCGCCAGGTCCGGGCCAACCTTGGTCCTAAACCGGCAGCAATAACCTGTTTACGAAGATCGCCTTTGAGCCCGTCGCCTGCTTCCTTAACGCCAGCAGCAACACCGCGCTCAATGCGTTTTGTCTCCGCCTTCATGTCGGCCATAAGGGAGCCAACAATGGTGGCACCAAGCTTCATGTTGGTCTCACATCAAGCGTCCAAACCATCCGATGAGGATCTCGGCGTTCAGGCTCACCCTGAATAACGTAATCAACCCCATCAATGGAGAGAAGGTCATCAGGGCGTGGTTGCGCCAATTCTGAAACACGAACTTCAAACAGGGCCGTTTCAGCATGAACCCGGGTTTCACCAAACCCGACAATTTCGTCGGGGCGGATGGCGATCACCCGGATATTCACAGCCGCACCCCCTTGCGGGGAATACGATGCATCAACACCAAATTCATCAAACGTGATGTTGAGTGCTTCCAAAGCTAGGGAGGCGAATGTCATTTATCTTCACTGGGCGTATCAGGTTCTGGTTTGGCCTTGCCGTCCTTTTTGACAGGTTGTTCTGTGACCAGGCTTGCCAGCTTGCGATCAACAAGCCTGCGACCCTCGTCTTCGTTGATATCGAACGTATCGCCCGGAGAATGGGTTTTCTTACCGGCGACGACCATGACGTTTGCTTTAAGCTTCATGACAGGGCCTCTCACAATACGGTTGCACAGAAACTGGCGTTGGCGCGGTAAGGCACCACCAGTGCTGAAGATTGCAGTAACATGTAGCGCACCGGCGGATCGTTTTCCGACCACGATTTAACGAAGTATTCCAGCGGGCGGATGCCTGCGGCCTCGTCAAGAATGGCCCCGTGATGACGGACACCTTCCAACCCCGTGCGGGCAACCAGCAACACCGTGCCGGTGGGGAGCAGCGTTTGGTCGACACCGTCGTCATCCACATAAACATCGTTGTAGGTCCAGATATCGAAGCTGCCGATGTTGCCACGAAACACGGATTTTTCATCCGCGACGATGGGATCAAGCGACAGGCTGATCGAGGTGCCACGCCTGACATCGAACAAGGCCTTCACTTCCGGGTCTTTGATAAATTGCTCAAAGGCACTGTCTTCCATAATCACCGTGCGCGGGCTAAGGCCAGAATTTCCCCGTACCGTAATCGCCCAGGAACGAAGATCAGCCAGAGGGCTCACCCCGGCTTCGCCCCAACGGGATGCACCAGTTAGCGCCACCGTATGGGTGGGGTCTCGCTGAAAATCGACCACCTGGGTGGCATAACCTTCACCGGCTACCACTTGTTTGCCGGTCAAAAGAACTTCTGTCGCCATCACTTCAAAGCGACGGTTCAGCATTTTAAGCATATCAGCCAGGTTGTCGGCGACTGCGGCCTGAATGCGGCTTTCAGGAGACATGCGACCCATGAACGGCTCTCCCGGGCGGCGTTTGAGACCTTGCTGTGGCCGAACCACCCGTTTTTCCTTGAGGTAGGCTGGTTTAAAACTCTTGGTCTCGTAACCACGGTTCGCCACCACCTTGCCTTCAACCAAAGGCGAGACAAAGGGCGTGATGCGTGGTTTGCCATCGACCACATCGAAGAAAATCTCCTCCGTGTCAGATCGTGAGACCGTAGAGAAGAAGGTTCGGGCTAGAAACTGGACCGGCTCGGCGTTGGAGGCGACAATTCCTTCAATGACGCGCTCCAGGCGACCGGTATCATAAGCGTTAATCGGCATGGATTTAGGCTCCTACAACAGGTTTGAGGAAAATACTTTGAGACCTGAGTCCCGGTTTGGCGGTGGACTTGTCATGACCGGCACCGAAGACGAGGGCGTCTTCGTTAAAGCAACCGGTGAACCAGACGGCAGCATTAATGGCCCCGGCACTGGCATCCACGTCGTTTTGCAAAATGGCGATAGGGATTTCAGAACCGTCGGCGGCGGCGACGAGTGAAAGCTTGAAGGTATTGTCGGCAGTCACTTCACCAAGGACCGCACCCATGCCCAAGGTTTCACCGGCGGCGATGACCACGGTGTCGGTGTGACGGGGAAAATCACCAGCAATGAGGTCTTGTTGAGTGAAGGCATCAACATTGCCAAAATTGGGATCGCGTAACGCCATGATCAGGCTCCTTGATTATGTGTGGGTTTATGACCGAGGGTCGAAAGCGCCCGGGCCGTCATGGCTTCAACAACAGTGTCTTCTTCACCTTCCGGGGCATCGGCTCCAACAACCGGATTGTCGATGCTCGCCATGGCCGCTTTCAGCAGGCTGCCAGTTTTCGGCTGTTCGGGTGTGGACGACAAAACCTTGATGGCGCTCGCGGCGTCCAGGTCAGTTTCCAGCGCAAGAGATCGAGCCAACTCAGTGCGGCCTTCTGCTTCTGTTGCATTCAAGATGGTTGCAATGCGGCTGCGCTCAGACGCCTGACCATCCCGATGGCCTTCCGCCTTCAAAGCATCGGTATCAATCGGTGTGCCTTTTGAAGGTTGCGCATGGCCCTCAACGTTGGGGCTTTCTTGGCTGGCATCAACTGCCGTGTCTTGGTGTTCATCCATCTGTCTTTTCCTTATGGTTGAGACATGATGCGCAGCGGCCCGCACACCTGTTGTTGTTACCGACGAGGCCGCCCGTCGCTCTAATTGCGATAAAGTTTCAGCGAAGGTCGCAATGCCATCGGCAAAGCCAGAGGCCACCGCTTCTTGCGGGTTAAGCCATCCGGCCTCAGTGGCGCGAACAAGCGTTGCATCAATGTTTCGATTGCGGGTCACCGTGGAGACGAACAGGCCATAAAGCCGATCTACCTCTGACTGGAGCGAGGACTTAGCCTCTGGGGTCAGCGGAAAATGCTCGCTTCCATCGATTTTGCGATCACCGGCAAACACCGGCGTGTAGACGTAGCCCTGCTTGGCATCTTTCGCGCTTTGGTCCATGTGCATGGCGACAACGCCAATGGAACCGACACCGGCTGAGCGTGGCAGCGTCAACCGTTCCGCCGCACTGGCAATGGCATAGGCAGCCGAGTAAGCATTTTCGTTGGCAATGGCCCAGACCGGTTTAATGCTTCGGGCCTGATAAATGGTATCCGCCAAATCAAACAACCCAGCGACTTCGCCGCCGGGACTATCAATTTCCATGAGCACGGCACGGACTTGAGTATCGGTCATCGCCTCACGGACTTGTGCGCCGATAGAGGCGTAACTGGTCAACCCGCTTTCCGCATCCAGACCACTGGAACGCTGTACCAAAGTGCCCTGCACAGGGATAACGGCAACGCAGCCACCTGAGACGGAATAGGATGACCGCCCATTAGACTCTGGACGACTTAATGCTGCCTGCGGTTCTTCAAGGTGCAACGCGTCGAGATGCTTTCTAAACACACCTTCGATCACCCTGAGCTTACCGAACCCGATGGCCAGCGGCGTGTTATAGAGCCGTGACCACAGACGGGGATATTTCATGGCTTTGCTTCCTTACCGTGACCTGATTCTTGACCGGGTGTTTCCTCTACAAACGGCTGACCGGACACGACATCTGCCGCACCCAAAAGACCAAGCTCGGCCATGCGTTCGCGTTCCCGCGCCCGTTGTTCCAGGACTTCTTCCCAGTCAAGACCTTGCTCAGCGCATTCGTTTTCCAAAGTCGAAACCCCGATATCCATACGGGTCTGTGCGGCTTTGGCTTCTTTGACCGGATCCACCCACCCCCGCCCTGGCCCAATCCAACGGGACCGGGCATAAGCACGGCGGTATTCGTAAAAATCTGGGGCTTCGATCAGCCCGGCCTCGATGACTTCCTCGAGCCAGAGCTCATAAACGGGCTGCGTCCATTGGGCTGACAGCCATTGCCGACGACCATTAAAAAACCGCGAGGCTTCCAATAATGCCGCCCGGGCACTGGAGTAATTGGTCTTGCTAAAATCCTTGAGCAAAAGCTCGTAGGGCATGTGCAATGCCGCCGCCACATGACGGGACATGGCCTCAACAAAAGGCGCAAACCCATCTGCCGGTCGCGACGGCGCAAACGATGACAACTTGTCCCCCGGAAACAACGGCATAACCGCCCCACCTTTGAGACGGACCCGGTTTTTGATATAGGCGTTGCGGTCCTGCATATATTGATCGGCGTCGCCGCCAAACATCTCGACAATGCTGTCTTGATCCATCGGCGTTTCAATGAAGGCCGCGATCATGGCATTGATAACGGCAGCCTGCAGTTCGCTACTCTGGTATTTATCCAGCATACGAAACTGTTTCATCACTGCAGAGAACAGAGGCTTTCCTCGGCTCTGACCTGTGCGTTCCTTGTCATGAACATGGATGATCCGGTGGCGGCCCCAGCGCGTAAACGCAGGCACCCGCTGCCAATCAGTGGCCGCATATCCCCAGGCGAAATGATCACCGGGATGAGTTTTCTTAATCCAATACGCCTGCGGCGCACCGTAGCCATCAACCTCAATACCGGCGCGCATTCCTTTGCCGTCACTTTTATGCGGCGGCGTCGATAGTCGGTCGGCTTCAATCACTTGAATACGGGTGGCGAACGGTCCGTCGCCGGGCAACCACAAGGGAAGCGCCAAAGCTTCGCCGTTCAACAATCCAGAACGGAACACCAGTTGGGTCAGGCCTGCAAAATTCAGTGTCCGACCCGCATCACAGTCAGTTCCATCAGCCCAGGTCCGCCATAGGGCTTCAATTTGATTGCTCCATTCATCAGCCCAAACCTTGTCACGACCAAGTGCGCGATAATCAGGCTTGGCCGATAACCGGAACCCGGTGCCAACCACATTGTCGGTAATGGTCTGGATTGCGCCCGAAGCAATGCCGTTATTAATCGCTAAATCACGATTGCGCGCCCGCAGAATGGGCAGGTCATCCAGCAAGTCCGCATCAGCTGAACCGAACGATGGCTGCCAGGAAGCTGTTTCCCGGTCCGTGGTCGAGGCACCATTATAGGCCCCCGCTTGAGCCTTTGGCCGCGAGATGAAAGAACGCAATCGTTGGAGCATTTAAAATTCCACGTAAATGGGAGCCCGCCGAGACAGACCCTTAAGCTTGGCAATCTGGTTTTTAAGACCGGCGATATACAAACGCAGGTCAGCAACATTGGCTGGCGTATAGGCAACACGCCCACCGGTTCCGATATCCACGACCTGGCGTTGACCGCCTGTGGCAAGCACATGCAGAGCAGCCTCGGCTTGCGTAAGCCGGGTTTCCAATGTTGATAATTCAGTCATGATCTCAAACCTGTTTAGAGCCAGGGATCGTCGGACAGGATAGGATCTGCCCAACGCGATGATGTGTCGGTTTCCGTCTCCGGCAAGGACAGCGATGTTTTCGTTTTGACCACGCTGCCCTTGTTATTTTCCTTGGCGCAGTCTTCCAATTTACGTTCCTTGTTGCGCGCTACACGCTCAGTCAGTCGGACCAAGTCATATTCTGCCGCCGCACGGGCATAGACCCGGCAATCCAGCGCCTCGTTACGTTCACGGGTTTTTTGCCACTCGATAACGGCAAACCCGTTTTTCTTAACCCGGGTCACAGCCTGCTCGGCGGTCAGTTGCTTAAAATACTCCGGGTCATACTGCGGAAAATGACAGTATCCCGGCGGAAACTCTTCTTCGTCATCAGGCGGGTCTTTACGCAGGTCTCCATAAAGCTCGGCTTTAAACACCGGCCCGCAGACCGTCCATAACTTGGCTCCACGTTTGCGTTTGCGCTTGCCGATCTTTACTTCGACATCGCTCGGCCCCTGAATTGGAAACCGGCTTTTATCCACGCCTTTAATCGGCATGACGCGCCCCAATGGGGCCGTCCGCGACCAGGCGTAAACTTGCTGCGTGGCATAACCGGAATCAACAGCCATGCGATCAATCATCATGCCAGCGCCGGTTTCCGTATGGGAAAACCGTTCTTCCAACATGGCGCTCAGCTTGTTCCAAACATCCGTCTTGGCCGTATCACCATGGAGAACCCGGTAATCTATCGACCAGCTTTCCCGTCTTCGGCCCCAGGCAATCACCTCAACCTCGATGCGGTCACGTTGCACGTCGGCACCGGCTGTCAAAAACAGCCCGCCTTCCGGCACCGCACCGATGGGATATTCCTCTCGGCGATTATAAATACGTTCCCATTCCGGAGCCTCGCCCCGGATTTCAAAGACTTCCCCCAACGATGTGTTGATAAACGTCTTCATGGCCTCCTCACCGTGTTCCTTGGCGGAAAGAAAGGTGCGAACCATCTCTTCCAACTTGACCCATGGTGAGTAAATCTCGTTCAGATGAAACCCTGCGATCTTCTCAAAAGGCTTTTCCGTCCGCCATTCACCTAAGCGGATGGCCCCGCCGCGCTTAGTGTCCTTCCAAAGTGAGCCGCATTGCTCGCAAACATAATGGGCGCTCTCCGGCAGATGTTTTCCTGCCGCGTCTTTATCCCAGCGCACTTGCTCCCAGTGCAGAACTTGATGTTCTCCACAATCGGGACACGGCACCCAATACCGGCGTTTATCACTTTCTTCCCAAGCCGCATCGATCCGGCTCACCCCTTTAATGGTGGGGGTCGAGACGAGAACAATCTTCTTGTTCCAAAAAGTGACGGTTCGTTTTTTGGCCAGGTTAACCGGATCGCCTTCAGCGCCTGCACTGGCTGGATACCGATCAACCTCATCACAAAGCAATATACGGATCGGACGCATGGCCAAACCCGATGGCGCATTGGCACCAACAATGGTCAAGTGACCACCGCCAAATTTCTTATGAAGGATCTTGTTCGATCCATCCCGCGATTTGGGATCTGACAATTTGCCCCGCAGACATGGCGTATCTCGTGCCATGGGGGCAAAACGGTCCTTCGACCAAGTCTCAGCATCTCGTTCCGTTGGCATCACCACCATGATCGGCGATGGATCCTGATCAACGTAATAGCCAACAGCGTTTAAAATGCACTCGGTTTTACCAACCTGCGCTGAGGTCTTGACCACCACGGTTTCCACCGAAGGATCAGAAATTGCGCCCATGATACCGCGCTGATATTCAGCGCGATCCGTCATCCATTGACCCGGTTCGGCACTGGCTTCAGAGCTCAGCCTACGATTTTGATCCGCCCACTGGCTGATCGTCAGATCCGGCGGTGGTGCCGCCACTTTGCAGGCGTTCTTCACCGCCTTCCTCAACGCTGGTGTTCCCATCAGTGCGAGGCATGATTTCAACGTCTGTGGCGGCGATTTCCGTGAGGATTTCGTAGACTGCCTTTTTGATGACGTCTCTTGTTTGATTGAGGCTTGTCGTTTCATGAACCACCGGTGCGATTTTGTCGGGCAGCACCAGCAGCCGCGCTCGCATCAGCGCCACGATCTCCGTCCAGGCCGCCGTTACGTCAGGTGCGGGAAGCAAATCTCCCCGCATTTGTGAAGCTTCCATTTCCGCCAGATTAGCCTTGGCTTTAACCAACCTTGCGCGCTCGGTGCCGTAGTCAACGGTCCCCGTCTCGCTTTTAATATTGATGTCGCGCAAATGGCGAATGTAGCCACGGACTGATCCAATCAGCTCGTATCGACCCCGTGCCGCTTTCGGAATAACCCCCGCCCGCGATAGCTGTTGCACCCGTCTCTCGGACAGGTCGAGCAGACTCGTAATCACCGAGATTGGCTGAGTGTTATCGGACATGAGTTTTCAAAATACTGCTTATTTTACAGCCTATTAGACTTGATAAGATGACGCCTAAGAGCGTTACTGGGATCAACAAAATGATTAAACCAGAGAGAAAAATGATGACGAACATTGCCATTATGACAAACGACGGTGACCTGCGCCCTTTAAATACCTCCATATATAAGTAGAGTCTGTCAACCATAGGAGACAGATTTATGAAACGCAGTCGTTTTACCGAAGAACAGATCATCCGCATATTGAAAGAACAAGAAACCGGT